>PVML01017571.1_pt1 | contig 199121 bp, 179 predicted proteins | sample 1853371 | NCBI WGS metagenome assembly PVML01 (sample SAMN08533508, study PRJNA380276) | Human gut metagenome, whole genome shotgun sequencing project. | isolation source: participant 1, chromium library | host: Homo sapiens | collected 2017
CAGCGACCGTTTCGCAGGTTTCCAGTGGAAAATACTATGTGTCCATACTTGTAGAAACGGAGCATAAGGAACTGGCACATACAAATCATAACATAGGAATCGATTTAGGAATTAAAGATTTATGTATTACTTCCGATGGGAAGGTATATGAGAATCTAAAAATTATAAAAAAATACGAGAAACAGCTTGTAAAGCTGCAAAGGCAACTGTCACATAAAGGAAAGAGAAGTAAGAACTATTATAAAACAAAGAAAAAGATAGCATTATGCCATGAGAAAATAAGGAATATAAGAAAAGATTATCTACATAAAGTTTCACATGAGATTATCAGCGAAAACCAAGTGATAGTTTCAGAGAATTTACAGATAAAAAACATGGTAAAAAATCATCATCTGGCAAAAGCCATAAGTGATGTATCATGGTATGAGCTGACAAGACAGTTAGAGTATAAGGCAAAATGGAATGGCAGGAAATACATCAAAATAGATACATTTTATGCAAGTAGTCAATTATGTTCTGTTTGCGGGTATCAGAATCCAGATACAAAAGATTTGTCAGTGAGGACATGGATATGTCCGAAATGCGGAGCAGAACATGACAGGGATATCAATGCCGCGAAAAATATACTGACAGAAGGATTAAGACAAATAGCATAAAGAAATATATAGGGCAGGGACTGCCCAAATTAACGCCTGTGGAGATAGTAGGTTACGAGGTCGATGAAGCAGGAAGTCCATTGGCTTAAGACAATGGGTAGTTCACGACTTTTAGTTAGGTAAATCGTTTATGTAAAATGGAGGGGATTGACAGATGAATTATATCGAACAACTCGGTGAAGCTGCAAAGAAAGCAAAAAAGAGCATTGCAACGGCATCGACAGCAAAGAAAAATGAAATTCTTGAAAAAATAGCACAGAATTTGAGAAAAAATATTGATGTTATACTTAGTGAAAATGAAAAAGATACGGCGATGGCGAAAGAAAACGGTATAACAGATGCCATGGTTGACAGATTGCGTCTTACACCTGAAAGGATAAATGACATAGCAGATGCATGTATTTATCTGACGGGATTAAATGACCCTGTAGGTGAGGTTATCGAGGGATACACAAGACCAAATGGAATGAGAATCACAAAGACAAGAGTTCCGATGGGTGTCATTGGTATTATATTTGAGTCAAGACCGAATGTTACAGTGGATGCGGCAACTCTCTGCATAAAAAGCGGAAATGCAGCTATACTCAGAGGTGGAAAAGAGGCTATAAATTCAAACAAAATTCTTATGGATATAATGAGAACTTCGGTAGAAGAGTGTGGTATTCAAAAAGATATAATTCAGCTTGTCGAGGATACTTCAAGGGAAAGCTCGAATCAGATGATGAAGGCAAACGGTTATATTGATGTACTTATTCCGAGAGGCGGAAAAGGACTTATAAAAGCTGTAGTTGAAAATGCAACTGTGCCTGTTATAGAAACAGGAAGCGGTAATTGTCATATTTATATAGATGAAAGTGCTGATATAGACATGGCTGTATCAGTGACAAATAATGGAAAAACACAGCGTCCAAGTGTATGCAATGCACTTGAGACATGCCTTGTACATAAATCAGCTGCAAAGGAGTTTCTTCCAAAGCTCATGGATGAGTTTAAAAAGTTTGATGTAGATGTAAGAGGATGTGACAGAACGAGAGAAATACTCGGAGATGGCATAAAAAAAGCCACAGAGCTTGACTATGCCACAGAGTTTGATGATTATATAATGGCTGTGAAAGTTGTAGATGATATAGATGAAGCTATTGAGCACATATCAAAGTATTCTACGGGACATTCAGAATGCATAATCACAAACAATCTTAAAAATGCCGAAAAGTTCCAAAGGGAGATTGACAGTGCATGCGTATATGTAAACTGTTCGACAAGATTTACGGACGGAGGCGAATTTGGATTTGGAGCTGAGATAGGAATATCAACACAGAGGCTTCATGCAAGAGGTCCTATGGGACTTAGGGAACTTACGACAATGAAGTATCTTATAAATGGAGATGGACAGATAAGAAAATAATTTAAGAAAGAACAGGATAATAGGATGGAATTGAAAATTGAAAAACTTGTTAAAAGTTTTGAAGAAAAGAGTGTTATTAGGGGAGCAGAGTATTCTTTTGAAAAAGGAAAGATATATGGTCTGCTTGGAAGAAACGGAGCCGGAAAAACAACATTGTTTAACTGCATAAGCGGTGAGATGGATTTTGACAGCGGAAAAATATATATTCAGGATGAAGAAAACAATGAAAGCATGGATTACGAAAAGATAGGATATGTTTATTCAACACCTATACTTCCGGAATTTTTGACGGGCTATGAGTTTATAAAATTTTTTACTGACATAAACAAAAAGAAAATAAAAAATATTAAAACACCGGAAGAATATGCGGACATGGTTTGTCTTGAAAGAAGTGACCTTGACAAACTGATAAAAGGTTATTCGCATGGGATGAAAAACAAGATGCAGATGCTTGCGACAATTATTGCAAGTCCTGATATTATTCTTCTCGATGAACCACTTACTTCACTTGATGTTGTTGCTGCACATGAAATGAAGGAAATGCTCATGGATATGAAAAAAGATCATATCATCATATTTTCTACACATATACTTCAGCTTGCGAAGGATTTATGTGATGAGATAGTGCTGCTTCACGGAGGAAATTTATCAGGTGTGCCGGAAGAAATTTATCACAGTGTGGATTTTGAAGAAAAACTAATGCAGATGCTCAGTGATGAGAGTGAGACAAAGGTTGATGACATAGAATCATTTAATAAAACTTATATAGGTGGCGAGGTTGATGAAAATGCGTGTGTTGGAGTAAATACACAACCTGACGTTCAGGCTTCTGACAGGGATTATGATCCGTATGATTATGATTAGTGCAGCAAAAAATGAAAGGGGAAGTCAGAATGTTTGGATTGATGTACCAGCAGATGCAGATATCATATGCTGAAAAAATAAACAGATTTATATATACTATTAAAAGAATACCGTTTTTTGGAAAATACATACCGGAAGAATTTTATGCAAGAATATCATTAAAAAGAACACTTGCTGTATTTATAGGAATTTTGTCATTGATTGAAGATATATTTTATAAGTTTATCTATTTTTTTGGTGCAGTTCTTATGGAAGTGATTATGATTGCTGCTAAGTTAGATGAGGATAAATTTGTTTTTGATGAAGCCGGAATTATGATATTCTGGATATTTTTCTTTATGAACTTTCTGCTTGGTTCATTTGTGAACAGCAGAATATGTGCATGTGATGAAAACGATTATCTTATGGTGGGACTTTTGAGAATAGATGCCAGAAAATATTTTCTGATAAAGATGTTTAAGTCACAGATAACGCAGATTATATATTACACGGTGTTTATGCTTGTGGCACAGCATATATTTGATGGAAATATAAAAACGACACTTCTTTATATGTCAGGATTTGCAGCATTTCGTTTTATAGGGGAAGCTTTAAGACTGTATTTAAATGACAGGTTTGGAATGCCATTTACAGATAAAAATAAGGTATTGAATGTTTTATATAATGCTTATGTCGGAATAATGCTTTTTGCTGCATATGGGATTCCTTTTATACTGCTGTTCACAAAATATGTGCTCGAATATAATGTAGCAGTATTTCCGGATATATCTGTTATAGCTGCCAATCCTGCATTCCTTTCAGCATCAGTTATGCTTGCGATTGCATCGATAAGATATATTGTGACTTACAAAAATTATCCGTTTGTTGCAAAGAGACTTGCAGGATTTAATACGATAATGCAGCAGAAAACCGTCGCAGAGAATGTCTCAAAAGTCAATAAAGATGTTGAGGCAGATGATCTTACGGAAAAAGAGACAGGTAAAAGAATTTTTGAAGAAAAACAGGGCTATGAATATCTTAATGCGATATTTTTTGAGAGACATAAAAGGATATTTTCAAAGCCAAGAAAGATAAAGACTGTTATATCATTTATTCTGATGGCTGCTGGTATAGTGGCAATTTTTATATTCAAGGCAGGTTCGACGGCAAAGGAATTTAATGCATTTGCAGATGATTTATGGAAAGCAATGGATAAGATAATAACAATTCTGGTATTTATTATGTATTGCATAACATCAGGAAGAAATATAACAAAGGCATTGTTTTATAATTGTGACCATAGTCTTTTGAAATATGGATATTACAGAAAATCGGAAGCTATTTTGAAAAATTTTAGGATAAGGCTCAGGTTTATGCTGAAAAATGAGCTTCCAATGGTTTTGGTTTTATGTGTTGGATTTGTAATAGATACATTCCTGCTTGGCAAGATTGACCAGTGGGTGAAGCTTCTGTCAATAATAGGATGCATAGTATTGTTAAGTATTTTTTACTCAGTGATGTATCTGTGTATGTACTATATATTCCAGCCATACACAGAGGGTGGGAAGGAGACGGGAGTCGGATATTCGATATGTAAAGGCGTGATATATATCGCATCGTATTTTTGTTTACAGATAGACACGATTCCACAGTATTTCGTAAGTATATTGCTGGTGGTAACAGTTGCAGGTCTTATCGCAGGTTATGCACTTGCGTATCTTATGGCACCTAAGCATTTTGTACTGAAATAGCTTATCATTAGTTATATATGAAAATGATATGGGAAAGGGAGTAATAATGGCTAAAAATAAAAAATACTACTTGAATGTGATATTTATGGCAGTGCTTTTGGCGGCAGTATTTTATGTGCTTTTAAAAGATCAGGATTTAAATGACATATTAAATGCGATGAAGGGTGCAAAGAAGTTTGATATGGTTCTTTCAATGCTTGCGGCACTTGTCTATGTGATAATGGAGGGATTTTCCATGCAGATAATACTTTATTCTCTCGATTTCAAAAAACAGGGATTAAGGTGTATCAAATATTCATTTATAGGTTTTTTCTTTAATGCGATTACACCGTCAGCATCGGGCGGACAGCCAATGCAGGTTTACTATATGCATGAAGAAGGGATAAATGCGGGGGCATCTTCCGTGACACTTCTTTTCTGGACTATAATATATAAAGTAGTCCTTGTGGTATTTGAACTGTATGTATTTTTATTTCATTTTAATTTTGCCGTAAAATATATCGGCGGATATATGTGGCTGTTTATTGTCGGAATGGCAGTAAATGTGATTTCGATAGTTTTGTATTCCATAATAGTTTTTTCAAAGACTGGTGCAAAAAAACTCGCTTATATGGGAACAACACTGTTACATAAAATAAGGATAGTGAGACATAAGGAAAAAGCAGAGAAAAAACTTGATGCTCTTTTGGAGTCATATAAAGATGGTGCAGAGTATATGCGTACTCATGGGAAGGTTGCCGTTGTTGTATTTTTTACAACCTGTGTACAGAGAATTTCATATTTTGCCGTGACGTGGTTTGTTTATACGGCATTAGGCGGAAAAGGCTTTTCGGTATTGGAGATTATTATGCTTCAGAGCTTTGTATCTGTATGCATAGATATACTTCCATTTCCGGGTGGAGTAGGTGCAAATGAAGGATTTTTTGTGGCTCTTTTTGCACCTGTTATGGGACACAGCATGGCGGTATCGGCAATGCTTCTCAGCAGAGGATCAAGTTTTTATGTGTTAGTTATAGTAAGTGCGGCAGTATCAATGTTTGCACAATTTCAGAATGTACGGAGGAGTAAATGTCAGAATACAAAATAGTTTATGAAGGCGGAACAGGAGAAATTGTTGAAAAAAAATCAAGATTTATAGCAAATGTTTTTAAAGTGGAGAGTGAGGATGAAGCTCTTGAAATTATAGAACAGACAAGAAAAAAATATTGGGATGCAAGGCACAATTGTTTTGCGTATATCATTGGTGAAAACGGTCAGACGAAAAGGTGCAGTGACGACAAGGAACCGCAGGGGACGGCAGGAAAGCCGATACTTGAAGTGATTGAAGGTGCAGGAATAATAAATATTCTTGTCATTGTCACAAGATATTTTGGAGGAACGCTGCTTGGCACGGGAGGGCTTGTAAGAGCATATTCCGGAGCGACGAAAGAGGGGATTGCAAACAGCAGCATTATCACTAAGGAGCAGGGAAAGAAATTTGTGGTTGACACAGATTATAATGGTGTAGGCAAATTGCAGTATATTGCTGCAAACATGCAGATAACGATAATGGATACACAGTATACAGATAAGGTTATAATGACACTTATAGTACCGCTTGATAAATGTGAGGAACTAAAGAAAAAAATTGTTGAAGCAACGGCGGGCAAGGCAGAGATTAATGACGATGAAGAAATTTATTTTGCAATGCTTGACGGTGAGCCGGTAATCTTTTAGAAAGGTAGTAAGTTAATGGATTTATTTGAATATATGCGGGAACAGAGCAAAGAAGATGAATCGCCTCTTGCATCAAGGCTTAGACCAAAGACGCTTGATGAAGTGGTTGGGCAACAGCATATTATCGGAAAAGGAAAACTTCTGTATCGTGCCATAAAAGCAGACAAACTTGGTTCAATAATATTTTACGGACCTCCGGGAACCGGAAAGACAACACTTGCAAAAGTTATTGCAAATACTACAAGTGCTGAATTTTTACAGATAAATGCGACAAGTGCCGGAAAAAAGGATATGGAAGAAGTTATTGAGAAGGCAAAAAACAATGCCGGCATGTATGGAAAAAAAACTATTCTTTTTGTTGATGAGATTCATAGATTTAACAAAGGGCAGCAGGATTATCTGCTTCCGTTTGTCGAGGACGGTACTATTATTTTGATAGGCGCAACAACAGAAAATCCATATTTTGAAGTGAACGGCGCTCTTATATCAAGGTCGAGGATATTTGAATTAAAATCATTACAGACAAAAGATATAAAAGAACTTATTCTAAGAGCAGTCAATGACAAAGAAAGAGGCATGGGTTCATATAATGCAAAAATAGATGATGATGCCCTTGAATTTCTTGCGGATATGGCAAACGGAGATGCGAGAGCAGCGTTAAATGCAATTGAGCTTGGAATACTTACAACCGACAGAGGTGAGGATGGTATTATTCATATAACACTTGAGGTTGCAGGAGAATGTATACAGAAAAGACCTGTAAGATATGATAAAACGGGTGATAATCATTACGATACAATATCCGCATTTATAAAAAGTATGAGAGGTTCAGACCCCGATGCCGCCGTTTATTATCTTGCAAGGATGCTGTATGCGGGTGAAGATGTAAAGTTTATTGCGAGAAGAATAATGATATGTGCGGCTGAGGATGTATCAAATGCCGACCCGCAGGCACTTGTCGTAGCAGTAAGTGCCGCACAGGCAGTTGAGAGACTCGGAATGCCTGAGGGACGGATAGTGCTCGCACAGGCAGCGGCATATGTGGCATCTGCACCGAAGAGTAATTCGGCAATAATGGCTATAGATGATGCGATGGCATCTGTTCAGAATGAGAAGATAAGCGGAGTGCCAAATCATCTTAAAGATGCACACTACAAGAGTGCAGGAAAACTTGGCCATGGCAATGGTTATAAATATGCGCATGATTATCCAAATCATTATGTAGAGCAGCAATATCTTCCGGATGAACTTGTTGGAAGAAAATTTTATGTACCGTCGGAAAATGGCTATGAGAAGAATATCAGAGAATACTTTGATAAAATAAAGAATTAGGTTTTCAAGTTGAGCATTTGTTAAAAATTGAAAACTAAGATTATTAGGAATTGTGAGGTGAATTGAGTGAAAAAAATAAAACAGATTGCAGCGATTATAATGTGTGTAATACTGGTTGGCATGTATGTGGCTTCGTTTATTGCGGCAATTTTTGCTAAACCGCAGGCGCATGGTCTTTTTATGGGAAGTGTTGGTTTGACAATTATGCTGCCACTGCTTCTTTATGCGTACACTATTATATATAGGGTACTTCATCCTGCCATATCTGATGAAGAAGAACCGGATATTTATGGTGATGACGAATATGCGGAAGACGAATCAGGCTTTGACGGTGACGACGAGGATGCGGACGAAGACGAATCAGATTTCGACAGTGATGGCAATTATGCGGATGATGATGTGGCTATCGAGGAAGACGATAATGATTTTTAGCGGTAGAAAAAATAGGGATAAGGGAAATTCGACTATGAGAGATAAAAGAGATAATATGAAAGATAAAACCGGATTTGCAATATGGTATGAAAAAACGGTTGGGAAACTGATACCAAAGCAGACAGTTATATCACTTATTTCATGTTTTGTATTGAATTCAGTGATATATACGGGAACACAGATACTTATGAAAAATGCGAAACATTACGATTTATCAACGAAGTTTGATAAGGAACTTCCGTTTGTAAAGGAATGGATATATGTGTATCTTATATGTTTTGCATTTTGGGCTGTGAATTACATAATGATATCGAGAACAAAAAATGAGCATTGGTATAAATTTGCAACAGGTGATTATCTGTCAAGAATTATATGTGGTGTGTTTTTTATATTGCTTCCAACGACAAATGCAAGACCAGAGGTTACGGGAAACGGACTTTCGAGTATACTTATGAGATTTATATATACGGTTGACCCGGCTACCGACCTATTTCCGTCAATACACTGCCTTGTAAGCTGGATGTGTTTTATTGGTATAAGAAAACAAAAACATATACCGGCATGGTATAAAGCTTTTTCAGCGGTGTTTGCAATAATGGTTTTCGCTTCAACACAGTTTACAAAGCAGCATTATATTGTTGATGTGTTTGCGGGTGTGGCGATAGCAGAGCTATCTTATTTTATAGGAACACATACAGATCTCTACAAGAAAATATGGAAAATGTTTGACAAAGTAAACTATATTGTATTTGGGAGAGAATAAATGTCAGGAGCAAAGAAAAATATTTTTAACGCAGCATTTTTACTGCTGGTTCTTATTATTACCCTATATTCAGTATTTCACGGTGAAAATCTGTCTGAGCTTTTGATGTACTTAAAGCAGGGGGATTTCAGATACTGGATACTTGGTGCAGTGTTTGTAGTCGGATTTATCGAATCTGAATCATTGATAATATATTATATGATGAAAGTTCTCGGTGAAAATGTAAAACTTACGCATTGTTTTTTATATTCGTTTGTTGGATTTTTCTTTTCACTCATAACACCGTCAGCTACAGGAGGTCAGCCGGCACAGCTTTATTTTATGAAAAAAGATAAATTGTCGTTGCCGACATCTACGATGGTTTTACTCATTGTAACAATAACATACAAACTCGTTCTGGTAGTGCTTGGGCTTTTGGTGATGATATTAAGACCGGAGCCGGTATGGGAACTTTTAAAACCTATATATGGGTGGTGCTATTTGGGAATTTTCTTGAATGTTGTGTGTGTTTTTGGTATGCTTATACTTGTATTTCATCCTACGCTTGCAAGCAGAATAGTATTATTTTGCGTGAGACTGTTTGACAGGATGTTTAAGACAGACAAGGAAAAAAAGTATGGAGAACGTCTTGAAAGAGCGATGGAAAAGTACAGAAATGCGGCAGAATTTTTCTATAAAAATATAAGAGTTATAATAAATGTTTTTTTGATAACATGCGTACAGCGTTTTTTGCTGTTTGCGGTTACATATCTTGTATATAAGTCATTTATGCTTAATTTTACAAGTGCAGGAGTTGTAATAACATTACAGGGAATGATATCGGTTGCGGTTGATATGCTGCCGCTGCCGGGCGGACTTGGAATAAGTGAAAAATTATTCAAGGACATATTTGTGCAGGTATGCACAAAGAAATATACACTGCCTGTTATGATAGTGAGCAGAGGACTTAGTTTTTATGTTCAGCTCGGAATAAGCGCAGTTATGACAGTAGTTGCATATCTGCGTATTGGGACAAAAGATAAATAGCGAAAAGGGTGGCAGATGAGAAAGACAACAGAATTGTTGTTTTCCGGAAAGAAATGAGGATAGTTATGAAAGAGAATGTTAAGGAAAAGAAAATTACAGATAAGCTGATAGGGGTTTATGATTATACGGTTATACTTACATATATCAGTCTTTTTATATCTGTTATAGGTATGACACAGGCAATGAACGGCAGATTTAGGACTGCAGTTACATGTCTTGCACTTTCAGGTCTTTGTGATATGTTTGACGGAAAGATAGCGAGAAGTAAGAAAAACAGAACAGATGATGAAAAATTGTATGGTGTCCAGATAGATTCGCTTTGTGATGTTGTATGTTTTGGAATATTTCCGGCACTTATATGTTTTCTTATAGGAGTGAGAGGGCCTGTCGGCAATCTGGTTATAGGTTATTATTGTATATGTTCAGTTATAAGACTTGCGTTTTTTAATGTGTTGGAGACAAGAAGGCAGCAGGTAGAGGAAGGTGCAAATAAGTATTACCACGGACTTCCGATTACATCAATGGCAATTGTACTGCCACTTGTCTTTATGCTTCAGGTATTTATAAGTGATTGTGTATTTGTAATTGTATTATACTTTGCACTTGCAATAGTAGGAACATTGTTTATAGTTGATTTCAAATTAAAAAAGCCTGACAATAAGACACTTGTATTTTTGGTATTATTAGTGGCAGTTGCTGTGATAATAGTAGTTGTGTTCTCAAAATACAGAGTGCCAAAACCGCATTTTTTTGAAAAACCGCTTTGGAAGTTTTTTAAATCATAATGAATGCAGATAGTGATAATATAAAATGCTAAGTCATTGCAGATGTGTTGACTTAGCATTTTTGTCTTGCTATTCTATAATAAATAAGTAAATATAATGATGTTAGGGTCAAAAGGTATTTTGATCCCAATTAATGCCACGGATTGCTTCATTGCTGTGCAATTTTCGCAATCCTGCAAACACCTCCAATCCCGCATATTTGCAAGCAAATCTGCTACTTGTCGGTGTTTGGCGGGTCAAGCCACCAGATAGCAATTTGTATGTAAACATACATTGCTATCTGCTTTTGACCCTTGCATCATATCATATAAGAAATGGGGATTAAAATGGAATTTGAAAGAATAAATTGCAGCAAAGAACAAAACAGTCAGGATAAATTTCTTGAAAAAATATATAAGAGCGAAGCCGGAAGGCTGATTTTAAAATTTCTTACAAGTAAAGCAGTATCGGAAATTGGCGGCAAATTTATGGACGGTCCGCTTTCGGTGCCTGCCATAAAGCCGTTTATAGAGAAAAACAATATAGATATGTCGCAGTATGAGGATAAGAAATATAAAAGCTACAATGATTTTTTTACAAGAAAGATTAAAGAGGGTGAAAGAATATTTGATATGACACCTGAACTGCTTTGTTCGCCATGCGACAGCAAACTTACGGTTTATAAAATAGATGAAAAATCTAAATATGAGATTAAAGGTACAAAGTATTCATTTGAAAGTCTTACAAGAAGCGGTAAACTTGCAAATTATTATAATGGCGGTTATATGCTTGTTTTCAGGCTTTGTGTGGACGATTACCACAGATATGCGTATGTAGATAACGGTAAGCTTGGTCCGATAAGAAGAATAGACGGCGTTTATCATACCGTAAATCCTGTAGCGATTGAGGCAGGGTACGATATATATAAGGAAAATACCAGAGAATGCAGTGTTTTGCACAGTGAAAATTTTGGTAAAATACTTCAGATTGAAGTCGGCGCCCTGATGGTTGGAAGAATAGTCAACAATGATGAGAAATGTAATGTGTCGAGAGGACAGGAAAAGGGACGTTTTGAATTTGGAGGTTCTACGGTTATACTGGCATTTTCAAAAGACAGCATAAAGATTAAGGATGAGATTATCAATAATTCAAAAGAAGATTATGAAACAATTGTAAAAATGGGAGATGTAATCGGAGAAAAATTTTAGAAAAGAGGAATCGATGGATACGCCAATCTGTGATTTTGTAAATAAATATATAGACAGTGATTTTTCAAGATTTCACATGCCGGGACATAAGGGAAAAGAATTTATAGGATGCGAGAGACAGGACATAACGGAGATAGATGGTGCGGATGTATTAAGCCACGCTGACGGAATTATAAAAAAAAGTCAGGAAATGCCACAAAACTTTTTGGAAGCGGAGCATCATTTTATTCAACGGAGGGTTCATCACAGTGTATAAAGACAATGCTTGCGGCAGTTTTTATGGATTACAAAATAAAAAAAAAAAAAAAAAGTTCTGAAAGTACAATAAGCAGCACAAAACCATTCGTGCTTGCAGCAAGAAATGTACACAAGTCAATGATAGATGCACTTGCATTGCTTGATTTGAGTGTGGAATTTATGTATCCAAAAGATGCTGACAGTATATGCGTAAGCATGGTCACACCTGATGATGTGAAAAGTGAACTTGAAAAAAAACAAAAGCCGATGGCTGTATATATAACTTCACCTGATTATCTCGGAAATACAGCAGATATAGAGGGAATATCAAAAGTTTGTGAAGAATGTGATATTCCTTTGATAGTTGATAATGCACATGGAGCGTATCAGGCATTTTTGGACGAAAAAAAGTACGGGACAGTACATCCTATACAAAGCGGAGCTGCCATATGCTGTGATTCGGCTCACAAGACACTGCCTGTTCTGACAGGCGGAGCGTACATTCATGTGTCAGAGAAATACAGGGAAAGACTGGCACCTCATATTGCTTCTTATATGACAATATTTGGTTCGACAAGTCCGTCATATCTTATAATGCAGTCGCTTGATATGTGTAACAGGTATCTTGATGGGAAGTTTAGAGCTGAACTGGCTGACTGCATTAAGCGTATAGAAAAGGCAAAAGCTGTTCTTGCAGAAAATAATGTAAGCCTTATGGAAACTGAGCCGCTTAAAATAGTGATTGACACGGCGGCAGCAGGCATGGAGGGTGATGAGCTCGCAGATGAACTTAGAAAATATAAAATAGAATGTGAGTATGCAGATAAATATTTTGTTGTACTTATGATAACTCCGCAAAATGATGAGAAAGATTTTGAAAGACTTGAAAAATGGGCGTCAGATACTAAAGATTTCAGAAATAAAAAAGGAAAACTTGTACCCAAAAAGCTTGTTTTAAGCAGGGCTGAAAGAGTGATTGGAATAAGAGAGGCAGTTTTTTCACCATACAAAAAAGTAAGAGTTTCCGATGCCTGCGGCAGAATATGTGCATCACAGACAATAGCCTGTCCTCCGGCTATACCAATAGCTGTATGTGGGGAGAGAATAGACGAAAATATGATGAAAATTTTTAAGGAATATGCAATAGAGTATATAGACGTAGTTGATAACAGTTATATATAAATGTAATGGAAAAGTTTAATATAATATAGAAAAAATAGGAAGTGTATAAATATAAAAACTGAAATACGGTTTGTGAAAGGTGGATAAGGATATGAAAATATTATTTCCAACATGGAAAAGTTTCGGAGTAGAGGATATAAAAGAGACATTTGAAAAATTGGGGCATTCGGTATTATTGTATAAAAATGAGCCAAAGAATTACCGAATTGACCCAAAATATAAATCAGAAATAAAAAAATATATAAGAGAAAACAGTGTGGATGCAGTATTTACATCGAATTTTTATCCGGTAATATCAGATGGATGCAATGATATTAAAATTCCGTATCTTTCATGGTGTTATGACAGTCCGCTTATACTTACATATTCAAAATCAGTTTTTAATAAAGTGAACAGAATATTTATATTTGATTCCCTTATGGTTCAGGAACTTAGAAATCTTGGTGTAGAAAATGTCTGGTATATGCCTATGGCGGTAAACGAAAAAAGACTTGAAAAAATGAGTATATCAGCACAGGACAGAAAGATTGTAGAAAGCGATGTATCATTTGTCGGAAGACTTTATACAGAGGAACACAATCTTTATGACAGAATGGAGCCTAAACTTGATGATTACACAAAAGGCTATCTTGAAGGAATAATGGAATCACAGAGACTTATATACGGTTATACATTTATTGAGGAACTTCTGACACCTGACATTGTGGAAAAGATGATGGCAGCAATGCCGGTAAAAGTGCAGGAAAACGGAATGGAGAGCATTGAGTATATCTATGCCAATTATTTTTTATGCCGCAAGATGACGCAGCTTGACAGAACAGGCATATTTAAATATTTAGGAGAAAATCTTCAAAATATAAAACTTGAAAATGGAAAGAGCATAGCACCGATGAAACTTTATACATCAGAACCAACACCGTGGTTAAAGGGGATAAAGAACATGGGCGAGGTGCATTATATGTATGAAATGCCGCTTGTATTTAAGTATAGCAAGATAAATCTCAATATAACACTCAGAAGTATAAGAAACGGAATACCGCTTCGTGCGATTGACATAATGGGTGCAGGCGGATTTTTGCTTACAAATTACCAGAGTGATTTTGCGATGCACTTTGTTGATGGGGAAGATTTTGTGAGTTACAGTGACAGAGAGGACATGCTTGAAAAGATAAAATATTATCTCGTACATGAGGATGAAAGAAAAGCAATTGCGGAGAACGGCTGTAAAAAAGTAAGAGAGGAACACACATATACACAGAGATTGTCCGAAATAATTGGGAGCATTTAAAGAGGAATGTTGATTTCCAAAACTGTAATAAAATTCCTAAAACTGCAAAAAGTCTTGAAATACGAGAAAAAAGATGATACCTTTTGAAAAAACAGGAGGTACATAGGAATGTTAGATAAATATTTAAATTTATTAATAAATAATGGAATTATGCCACAGAGAGAAGTGGATATATATAAATACAAACTGAATTGTTTACTTGAAAAGATATTTACGATAAGTGTAATGATACTTATAAGTTTGTTTTTTAAACAAACGATAGGCATAGTTATATTTATCGTATCTTTTTTTTCGCTTAGAAACAGAACCGGGGGATTTCATCTGAGTTCATTTAAAATGTGTTTTTTTGGTACAATGGCAATAGAAATGGTAGTAATACTTTGTATAAAATTACAGGTTATTCCACTTACAATATCAGGAATATTGTCTGCAATAGCTACGATTATTATTTTAATTTTAGGAGCAGCAAATCATCCTGATATGGACTATGAAAAGGAAGAATTTAAATTTAATAAAAAATATGCAAGATTAATTGTAATAATAGAATTTTTGATAGTTGTTTTCTTTAATAAAATCAAGGTATCGGGAATGTATATTCAATCTATAGAGTTTTCTATTATCCTTGCATCTGTTTTACTAATAACAGCATTTGTTACGGGACAGCATAAAAAAATAATGTAAAAATCGACAAAATATTTCTAAAACTGCAATAAAATTTCCAAAACTGCAATGCGCATTGAAAAGTAAAATAATAAATGATATTTTCTAATTGTTGTTAGAACTAACAATAGTAAAAATGGAAGGAGGAACAGGCATGAATATTAAAGAGAAAGCAGTAGAGGTTTCAGGTTCTGTACTGAAAAAAATGGTTGAGAAAGAAAAGCAGGGAAATTCTAAATGCTGCGCAATTTTACATCAGCCAAAAAGACCAACAGCTTTAAAAAGAAGCGCAAAGTAAGTTTAATTATTGAAAAGAATAGTAATGTTTTATAATAGGGAAAATATTGGGAACAAAAATCTCTCACTCTTTAACTCTACCCAGGGTGAGAGATTTATTTGATAAATAAATGGAAAAAATGAACGGAGAGAATGAATATGAATAATAAAATAAAAAAACTAATGATATTTTTTATGTGTATTTGTCTATTAATAACAAACAATGTACAGGTATTGGCAGCAGGAAAAACGATTGGTGCATATAAAAATACAACTTATACCGTAGATAAAGGCTCAGATGCGAAAACGATATACGATGGAGTTATAAAAGAAGATAGTAATTATTCAGGTATCTACAAAGATGTGAAAAATAAAAAAATGACAGAAAGTGACTTCTATGATAAAACAAAAACTATTAAATATTGGTCGAGTCATGGTTCGGTTACTGGACAATTGTTTGGAGACAGCAATAATAGCTGTAGTTTTAATATTTTTAGCAAAGATAATTTTACATGGGCAGGTGGAAATTTGGAATTTGTTTTTTTGGCAGCGTGTAATCAATTGAATAAAGAATCAAAGAATCCTTTGAAAAAATATGCTAAAGCAATGCTAGGAAATAAAGCAGTCCGAGTTATTTGCGGGTATCATGACAAAGCACCTGCAATAGCTGACAATAAAGTTGCTAATAAATTTTTAGATTTTGCAAAAACGGGAGAGTCAGTAAAATCGTCATGGATTAAAGCAAATGAGTATGTGTATGCTCATAACGGATATACAAATGCAAAAAATTATGCAGTATTAACTCATACAGGAAATGTACAATATTCTAGATTTCCAGGTTTTTCAGGCAATACTTATGCACGACCTAAATTGGATTCTAAAAAAATATTACGCTTTCGTAAAAATGTAGAAAATGGAGAAACAGTGATAAATACAGCAAGTGTAAAATTGAGAAAAAAAATTGTGAAAGAAAAAGATATAAAACCTATAAAATTACAGATATCACCTAAATGTGATGATTTTATCATGAATAATGGTAATAAAATAAGTATAGATGGCGGCGAAATTACCGAAAAAGAAATTGCAATCGGTAAAATGGATTTATATAAACAGATAGCTAGATATGTAAAGCAGAATATATTAAATTCAGAAGATATTGATTTAGAAATGAAAAATATGAAAATTGAATCAATTGTTGCTGATGATGCACTTTCAGAAATAAAAGATGATAAGATTGTGTCGTATGTAGTATCATTTGCACATATTGAAGAAGGATATGGATTCCTAAATGATAAGGCAACTTTTATTATTGATAGTGATGGAATAAAATATATTACGATAAATTGGAGCAAATTGAAATAAGAAATGATTAAGATATTGGTTATTCCAAATTGACAAATCGCCAATGGTATATGCAGAAAAATTGAAAGAACTTCACCAGTAATGTGAACAATACGGCAAAACAAGGTATGTGTCTGAGTAAATTAGATTTTCGTGTAGCAATGTAGGTCAGTAAGAACAAAACAGACCAGACATGGAAAGTTCATTATCATAGTTAAGCACAGGGTTAATAGCCTTTATAAAACAAAAGAAAATGATGCTTTATTAGGCAAGTGTACCTTGATTTGCCTACTCAGTATAAGTTACTGTGACTATTCTACACTTTTTGCTCATTTGTTAGAGGTAATAAAGTAAATAAAAAGTTTGACGAATAAAGATTTTTAGATTTGATATTATGGGAAGGAAAAATAAATGAATAATAAAAGACTTTTTTTATATAGAGTTATAGTTATATTAACTGTGTCAGTTATGGGACTTACAGGGTGTAAAAACACAAATACGAAAGAAAATAGTGAACCTGAAATTGCAACAGTTGCACCAACTGAAGGTAATGTTAATAATAGAGAGGCTAATGAATCTGAAAAAGATGCAGATAGTACAATAACAAAAGTAAATACAGTTTCGGAATATTATTTGGCGATGGGAGTATTTTCGGAGAATATTGTTTTGAACGGTGCTAATCGTGATGAGGCTGAAGTAAGTGTTGTAAATGAGAAAATATGTTTGCCACAGGGGATGTTTCGAGGCATTGCGGTGGCAAATCAGGCGAGAAAATGCAAAGGATATAGGGTGTCAAGGGATGAAGCAAATGAATTTATAGATATTATGGAAAATGCCCAAATTACTGAAAAGGATAAAGCTATTAAAGGGAGGAATATTGAGGCTCACATGGTTTACTTAAATAGTCATAGTGAGTTTAGAATAATAAATTTGACTTTTTATAAAAATGGATTTTTTAGTGTAGATGTTCAGGCAGATGATGAAAAAAAATTTGCGAAGGACCTGAAAATAAAAATACAATCAGAAAAAAATAAGAAACAGATTTATTTGAAAAGCAGCAAGCTTGAAAATTTAATAAAAAAATGGATAGGTTATAGAGAAACTGCTGCAGAAGAATTTGAACAAATTAAAAGCGTAGTTTATGAAAATGAAAGCATAAATAAAAGTGTCGAATTGAAAGAACAACAAATAAGTGAATTGAAAAAGCTGACACAAAATAATAAAATCATCGATGGAATGCCGTGTGATACCAATAATTATTTTGTGTGCACATTGTCAACAAACAAAAAATTACATTTTTCAATTTCTTCTGATGGAGATTGTTTATCAACAGATGACCATGTATATATGCTAAAAACTAAAAAGGCAGCATATGCAAGAGAGTTTGTAAAGTCGCTTGTCGCACAACATTAAAAAAGAATTTCGCTATGTTTCTTTACAGCATTGGTGGTTTGAGATACAATTTTATATAGGATTTAGGAGGAAATTTGTGTGAAATCTGATGTTATTAGAATTGCCATATGTGATGATGAAAAAGTCATAGCTGAAAAAATCAAGAAATATGTAGAAGATTATATTAATAAAACAGAATTACCTTATATAATAGATATTTACCGGTCAGGAGAAGAATTTATCCTGTTGAAAAATGCAATGACAGAATATGATATTGTATTTTTAGATGTAAGTATGAAAGAAATTGATGGAATAAAAACTGCATATGAATTACGAAAATACAGTGATAATACATATATAGTTTTTGTGACGGGATTTATTCAATATTCCTTAGCCGGGTATAAGGTTAATGCAATAAGATATATTATAAAAGATAACGATACCATAAAATCTGATATAGAAGAGGCTTTGGATACTATATTTGAAAAACTCGGTAAAAGAAGTGATGAGGTAATTTATGATTTTGTTGAGGAAAAATCGAAAAAAGTAATGATTTCAAATATAGTGTATATAGAAAGTTCATTGCATAGAATAAGTTTTCATGTTTATGAGGATGGAAGAGATAAAATATATACAATCTATAAAAAGATGGATGATATTGAAATAGAATTTAAGGCAGAGGAATTAGTTAGGGTTCATCAGAGTTTTATTGTTAATATGAAATATGTATGTGATATAAAAAGGTATTGTGTTAAGCTGATAAATTCTATTGAAATTCCTGTTTCAAAACAGAGATATAAAAATGCTATTTTGGAATATGCAAGGCAAAAGGGAGAGATTTAATGAGTGTATATCAGAACTATGTGATGATATTTATTGAGATGTCAAGTTTTTTGATATTTAACACAGCTTTTTCGGAATTTAAGTTGAGATTTCCGAAATGGGTACATATCATATGGCTTTTTGTTATGTCATCAGTGGGATTTGTTATAGATGGTGTATTTGTACAAAATTTTTTTTTAAAGCAAATGGCAATTATTATAGTTTTTATAATTGGAAGTATTGTAATTGGAAAGAAAAGTTTAAAAAATGCAGTTATTATATCAACATTATTTGATTTTATATTTTTAGCTGCTGATATGATTACTATATTGATAGACAGAGATGTATTTCAGATTGATATGAATGGACAAAGTCATATAGATGCATTTGTAACATTGATGAGTAAGTCTGTGTTGCTTATATTTGTGCTTATATTCAAAAAAATTGGGAGTAACAGATGTTTTCATATCAGTGGAGACAGAGATGTCTTATTTTTTTCGGTTTTTCCCTTAATATCATCAGGGGCAATTGCAGGTGTACTTAAATGCGGAGTTGGTTTGAAGTCAGAAAGTGAAATACAATTTGCATGGGTTGTGTTAGTCAGTCTTATTGCAATGAATATTCTTATAATTTTTTTTATGGATGACCTTGCTGAAAAGGCAATGCTGAAACAGGAAAGACTTATATTTGAGATGGATGCAAAAAGACAGCAGGAGATGTATAATTCATGGGAAGAAAAAATTATGCAGCAAAGAAGTATTTCACATGAGTACAGAAATAATTTGCTTTACATGAGTGCGTTACTTGAGCAAGGGGAATACAGAAAGTTATCTGATTATCTAAAAGAAGCCAGTGGTGCAGATATGAGGGGAATGGACGTAATAAATACAAACAATTCGGTTATCAATGTTATAATGAATACTAAATATTATGAGGCAAAAAAAGCAGGGGCATCATTTATATGTAAGATTAATAATTTATCAGGAATTACAATGAAAGAAACAGACATTATATTATTGTTATCGAATTTATTAAATAATGCGATAGAAGCAGTAGAAAAATGTTTGGATAAGAAAATGATAAAAGTTAAAATAGTCATAGAAAATAATAAATTTATTGTTTCTGTATGGAATACATTTAACGGAGAGATAAAAAGAGAGGGAGACATATTAAAAACTACTAAAAAAGAAAATGCAGTTTTTCATGGTATAGGTCTTAAAAATGTTGTGAGAATTGCAGAAAAATACAATGGATTGTATTTATTTGAACCTCGTGGAGAAGAGTTTAGTGCTATTGTCATAATACCTATGGATATTCATTACTCTGAAAACAAAAGCCGGTAGAATTTATTCTACCGACAATTCACTAAACAGGAAACTATATATTTTTTCATTCTTTTTTTTGAAATTTTCACAGACCTGAAGTGCTTCTTCCTCTGTCGGGACATTTATTGCAACTTCCAAAAGAGTGCTTCCACGTTCTACCAAAGAACAGCGTGCGATGTACTCTTTATTTTTTACATGAGTGTAATCAGTGTGAATAGATGTACTTTCGACAATATTTACCCTGTTTTCAGAAAGATATTTTCTAATCTGTGCTTTTGTGTCGTCAGGAAGCTGTTTCCCGAAAAATGTAAGAATTTCCTGACCGGCAGGCATTATCTTATAATATGATGTTGAGTGTGTCTGCTCGCTTTCTATCATATTGTCTTCAAGGAGATTTGTAAGAGTTTCCTGAATTGAAAAGTAATCAGTATAATTATTTCGTAATATAAAATCAGAAATAATAGCGTTTGACATTGGCTGTCTTGTCAGACTTAAAAAATAAAGTATTATAAGTTTATACAGCTTGCGTGATTCCGGTGTCATTAAAACCCTCCATTTCTTTTAGATGTACTCTTGAAATTCTTAGTCCAGAAGATTCCGGGAGTACATTTGTTTTTTGAGTGAGATTATATATTTTTGACAGATTACATATAGTTTTGTCCCTGATAAATTTCACGTATCTTTAATTCGTGGCTAAGGGTATTTAAAACCAATCGTTTGTTTTTGCTCCATTCGGGGGCTATAAGCAAATCTTTTGGTCCGTCTCCGGTTAGTCTGTGTATTACGATGTCCGGGGAGAGCCTTGTTATACATTCACATAATATATCAATATATTCATCTGGTGTTAATATCTTAAAATTTCCCATCATATCAGCAAGTGCGGTATTTTTTAAAACATGGAGAAGCTGCAATTTTATTCCCTGAATATCCATTTTGTTAAGATAATCAATCGTTTCATATAAATCCGTTGCTTTTTCGCCGGGAAGTCCTATTATGACGTGGACAATAACAGTGATATTTCTTTTCCTTAGTTCGTGAACAGAGTTTTCAAATACACTCAGTTGGTAGCCTCGGTTTATAAGTTTTGCTGTCTTTTCATGTATTGTCTGGAGACCAAGCTCTACCCAGACAGGTTTTATCTTGTTTAACTTTTCGAGAAGATTGTATATATCTTCATTAAAACAATCTGGTCTTGTTCCGATTGACAAAGCACAGACTTCAGGATGTTTTATCGCCTGTGAAAATATATTTTCGAGATATGTGACAGGGGCATATGTATTTGAAAATGACTGAAAATATGCAATAAATTTTTTGCCGACATATTTATTACTTGTCTCAAGTTTTTTTATGGCTGTATTGATTTGAACGGTCACATCATTGTTGGCATTTTTCAGGGTTGCAAAATCACCTGAACCGCCATTGCTGCAAAATATACAGCCGCCTGTGGAGACAGTGCCGTCACGGTTTGGACAGCTCATGCCTCCGTCAAGGGCAACTTTATATGTTTTTTCGCCAAATGTTTCCTTTAAGTAATAATCAAGAGAGTAATAAGGTTTTTCACCCCATCTTTTGATTGATTTATTTTTTCTCATCAGATTAGATATTTGCCTTTACTGCTTCAGAAACTACTTTTGCAACACGAGGGTCAAAGGCTTCAGGCATGATGTTGTCCTCATTTAAGTCTTTTTCATCTACAAGACCTGCGATTGCAAGAGCTGCTGCAAGTTTCATTTCCTCAGTAATCTGTTTTGCGTGGCCTTCAAGTGCGCCTTTGAAAATACCTGGGAATGCAACAACATTGTTTACCTGGTTAGGGAAATCTGAACGGCCTGTTCCGACAACTCTTGCACCTGCCTTCTTTGCAACGTCAGGCATGATTTCAGGAACAGGATTTGCCATAGCAAAGAGAATTGCATCTTTATTCATGCTTTTAACCATTTCTTCGGAAACGATACCTGGAGCCGATACACCGACAAATATGTCTGCACCTTTAAGGGCATCTGCGAGAGTGCCTGTCTTGCCGGTAAGGTTTGTGACTTCCATCATTTCTTTCTGCATCCAGTTGAGTTCATCGCTTGTTTTGCTGAGAATACCTGATTTGTCACACATCACAACATCTTTAAAACCATAGCGGAGAAGAAGTTTTGTGATTGCAACTCCGGCAGAACCGGCACCGTTTACAACAACATGGCATTCTTCTTTTGTTTTTCCGACAACTTTAAGACCATTGATTATACCTGCGAGAACAACGATGGCAGTACCATGCTGGTCATCATGGAAAACAGGAATATCAAGAGCCTCTTTTAATCTTGTCTCTATCTCAAAACATCTTGGAGCGGATATATCTTCAAGGTTGATACCGCCGAAAGCAGGGGCAATATTTATTACGGTTTTAATAATTTCTTCTGTATCCTGAGTATCAAGGCAGATAGGGAATGCATTGACATCACCAAACTCCTTGAATAAAACAGCCTTCCCTTCCATAACAGGCATAGCAGCCTCAGGACCTATATTGCCTAAACCAAGAACAGCACTTCCGTCGGAAACAACGGCGACGGTATTAGATTTGATGGTATAGTTGTAAGCTTCTTTTTTGTCCTTAGCAATTATTTTACAAGGCTCAGCAACACCGGGGGTATATGCGATAGCAAGGTCTTCTCTTGATTTCACATGACATTTAGGTGTCGTGTCAATTTTTCCGTTCCATTCTTTGTGAAGTGCAATAGCTTTTTCGCTGTTTGTCATTTTTTATATCCTCCATTTGGTTTTATTTTATCAGGCAGCTGCCTGATTTTTTTATTTGTGTATAGGAAATCTATTTAATATAAGAATAACATATTTGAAATATTTGGTCAAAAATATAAAAGAGTGTTGATTTTTTTTGAAAACTGTATTATAGTATTATTGTACTAAGCGAGTAATACAATGATACAATGAGAGGAAAGGAGGATATATGATTGGTTTGGAAATTTAATGATGAACAGCCTATTTATCAGCAGATAATCAGTCAGATAAAAGAGCGTATAGTAGCGGGGGAGTGGAAAGCCGGAGATAAATTAAAGTCAGTCAGGGAGCTGGCACTTGAGGCTGGTGTAAATCCGAACACAATGCAGAAAGCACTTGCAGAGCTGGAGAGGGAAGGTCTTGTTTATTCTCAGAGAACAGCGGGGCGTTTTGTTTCGGACAGTAAGGAAAAGACGGATAAATTGCAGGAGGAGATGACCATGGAATGTATAAAGATATTTGTTGTCCAAATGGAAAAGATGGGATATGCAAAAGAGCAGATAATAGAACTTCTCAAAAAATATATAAGTGAGAATTAAAAATGGGGGTGGAATAAATGATATTGGAATGTGAGAATTTATCAAAAAACTATGGCAGTTTAAAAGCGTTGGATGAGTTGAATCTTAAACTGGAAAGCGGAAAGATTGTCGGATTGCTTGGGCCGAACGGTCACGGCAAGACAACACTTATAAAAATATTGAGTGGACTTTTGCGTCAGGATAAAGGGACTGTTTTAATAGATGGCAAAAAGGTGGGAGTGGAAACGAAAAAAATTGTATCATATCTTCCGGAAAGAAGTTATCTTTCTCCGGGGATGAAAATTAGAGACGTAGCAAAATTTTTTGAAGAGTTTTATGAGGACTTTGATATTAAAAGAGCAAATGCAATGATTGATGAACTCGGTCTTGACAGGGAGAGCAGACTGAAATCACTTTCAAAAGGAAATAGGGAAAAAGTCCAGCTTATTATGGTCATGAGCAGAAAAGCAAAATTATATCTTCTTGATGAGCCGATGGGAGGCGTTGACCCGGCAGCAAGAGATTATATTTTAAAGACGATTATAAATAATTATTCCGAGGATGCTACTGTTATTATATCTACACATCTGATTCAGGATGTTGAACAGATACTTGATGAGGTGGTTTTCTTAAAAGAAGGAAAAGTGATGTTCCACAGGGATGTGGATGAACTTAGAATGGAAGAAAAAAAATCAGTTGATGCTTTGTTCAGGGAGGTGTTCTCATGTTAAGAAAACTTATAAAATATGATATAAAGTCAAATATAAAAATTGTTGCAGGTACTTACAGTTTTATACTGCTGTTAGCAATTTTACACTTGATAATGGATAAACTTACTAACATATATCCGGGAGCAATTCAGTGGATGGCGTTGGAAGAGCTTACGTTCGTGCTGCATATTTTAGGCATAGCAGCCGGATTTGGAGTTACAATGGTGGCATGTGTTTTACATTTCAGAAAAAACATGTTTAAAGATGAAGGATATCTGACACATACATTGCCGGTAAGTGAGGGAGAAATATTTACCGGAAAATTCTTATCAACACTCATATTGTTTCTTGTAAATGTGGCAGGAACCTATATTACAGTGGCGGTATCGACAGGTAAATTATCATGGTGTTTTACAATCCTGAAAAAAATGACGGAAAGCATGAGAGAAAGCGGATTTGACACTGCTTGTATGTGGCTTACTGCAGCTTCGCTGACAGTAGGAATGGTATATGGTATAAGTCAGATATTTGGAGCTATAACAATAGGATATTCATTTGGAAAGAAAATGAATAAAGATATACTTTCGTTTATTGTATACTTTGCAGGTTATCTGATCATGCAGATGATTTCGATAGTACTGCTTGCAGCAGTATCAATATCCAAAGGATTTGTTGGCGCTGATACCACTGATATAGTTAATGTCGGCGCTTATGTAAAAGATGTGCTTAGTGGAAGCCTTGTTATAATGATAGTGATGACTGTAGTATATTATGCGGTGAGTGTATTTCTGTTAAATAGAAAACTTAATCTTGATTAAGTTAAATCAGCCGCAGCGAAAATAATTCATTTAAAGCTGTCCTTTACAAATACGAAAAGATTGTGTATATTGATATTAAATGTACTAGCTAAAATTATTCAGACACTATCGTGAAATTAAAATCCCGGAATCGTCAATATAATTTATGAAAATCAAATAAGAAATCAAAATGTATTTGTAAAGGAGCAATGAAATGGCAGATTTAGAAAAAATGTCTCTTGTTGAACTTAGAGTTGCCGGACGCAAAATGGGCGTTAAGAATGTAACTACATATAAAAAACGGGAACTTTTGGAATTGCTTTTAAGTATTCAGGAAAGGCAGGCTGAGGAGACAGAAGAGAACACAGAAGAAAAAGACGAATATGTTGTTGTGGAAAATACGGCAAAAGAGGAAGGCTTAGAAGAGAGTGTTCAAAAAAATGATGAGGAAAATGATGAGGAAATACAAGCGGAAGAAAAAAGACCGCAGAATCAGGGTTCATATGTAAAAAATAATGATTATTATAGTGAAGACCATAGAAATACATACAGAGCCAGAAGGGAAGGCGGCTATCAGTCCGGGTATCAATATCAGGGAAGAACAAACAATGTTCGTGGCCAGCAGAGAAACAACGGAAGAATAAATTCAAGGCAGGGAAACAATCCGTATTCAAATCAAAACATGGGATATTCGTCAAACGGCAACAATTCATATCAGTCAAATTCAAATCATGGTGGATATCAGAACAATTATAATCAGAATAACGGCTCAAACGGTTATTCACAGAATGGGTACAATTCCAATAATGGGTATCAGAATAATCAATATTCAAATAATAATTATCAGAATAATTATAATCAGAATGTTTCAGAACCGGAAAAGCAGCTTGATATAAGCCAGCTTGACAGTGGGGAGACAAGGGAAGGTATTCTTGAAATAATGGCAGAAGGCTATGGTTTCATAAGATGCGACAACTTTCTGCCGGGAGATGATGATGTATATGTATCACATGCCATGATTAAGAAATACAGACTTCGCACAGGAGATATACTTAAAGGTAATCTTAAGATAAGAAGCCAGACAGAAAAATTTGCGGCAATGTTATATGTCACTACAGTAAATGGTTGTCCTGTCGAGGAACTATTGACAAGACCGAAATTTGAGCAGCTTACACCGATATTCCCAGATGACAGAATAAGGCTTGAGACAGATGGCAGCAGCATTTCAATGAGAATTATGGATATAATCGCACCTATCGGTAAAGGACAGCGTGGAATGATAGTTTCACAGCCAAAGACAGGAAAGACAACACTTCTTAAACAGGTGGCAAAAGCGGTTAAAACAAATTATCCAAAGATGCATATAATTGTTCTTCTTATTGATGAAAGACCTGAGGAAGTTACTGACATCAAGGAATCGATTATGGGTCACAATGTCGAAGTTATATATTCGACATTTGATGAACTGCCTGAAAATCATAAGAGAGTTTCGGAGATGGTTATTGAGAGAGCGAAGAGACTTGTAGAACACGGAGAGGATGTTATGATACTTCTCGACAGCATCACAAGACTTGCAAGAGCATATAACCTTACGGTGGCACCTAGCGGAAGAACTCTTTCAGGAGGTCTTGACCCGGCAGCACTTCATATGCCTAAGAAATTTTTCGGAGCAGCAAGAAATATGAGAGAGGGCGGAAGTCTTACAATTCTCGCAACTGCACTTGTTGATACGGGAAGTAAAATGGACGATGTTGTATTTGAGGAATTTAAGGGAACAGGTAATATGGAACTTGTTTTAGACAGAAATCTTTCTGAAAAAAGAGTGTTCCCTGCTATTGATTTACCGAAGTCAAGCACAAGAAGAGATGACCTTTTGCTTACACAGGATGAGAAAGATGCCTCATATAGAATAAGAAAAGCATTTGCAGCGATGAGAAATGAAGAAGCGTTGGAAAAAATTATAGATTTGTTCAGGAAGACAAGAAATAACAGGGAATTTGTTGAAATGATAAGAAAAATCCATTTCTAAAAAGATTTGGTCAGAAAAATTGAGCAAAACGTATATAATTCTGGAATTTCAAAAAGATAAAATATATACTTGCGTTTTTTAGCACAATGTGTTACACTAATGTAGTTGTGTTGAAAATTGAAATCGAAAAGATACAGTCCTACATGCTGGGTGTGATCTTTTTCGTGATATGTATTTGCTGTCAGTGTGACAGCGGAATGGAGGTCATAAGACATGAGAGAGGGAATTCATCCTAATTATTATCAGGCTAAAGTTGTTTGCAACTGTGGTAATGAGTTTGTAACTGGTTCTACAAAGGAAGAAATTCACGTAGAAATCTGTTCTAAATGTCATTCTTTCTACACAGGTCAGCAGAAATCTGTTAAGGCTCGTGGTGCGATTGATAAGTTCAACCGTAAATATGGCATGCAGGCAAATTAGTATCTGTATAACTATAACGTAAGATTCGGTCTTATAGATGGTCACAGCAACCAAAAGGGGGCTGTGACCATTTTTCATATATTATAGCATAATGTACATAGTATAGCGGAAATCTGAGGTTTGCCATATGAATAAAAAATTAGTTGTGAAACCGTCAGGCATAGGAGGTCAGGCAGTTCTTGAAGGAGTTATGATGAAAAACAGGGACAGGTATGCCGTTGCCGTGAGGAAACCTGATGGAGAGATAGAAGTTGAAAAGGGACATTGCCAAAGTTTAAGAGATAAATATTTTGTTTGCGACCTGCCTATAATAAGAGGTGTGGTTACATTTGTGGAGTCTCTTGTTCTCGGAATGAAAAGCCTTACTGATTCTTCAAAGTATTATGAAGACGAGGAAGAGGAAAACAGACAACAAATGGATGATGCCGCAAAGGAAAGGCATGAGAAGATAGAGACAACATTTACAGTCATATTGTCGATTGTTCTTGCAGTCGGAATTTTTATGGTTTTGCCGTTTTTCATATCAGAGTTATTGAAAAGTATTATTAAATCTGCAAAAGTGCTTGCAGTTATCGAGGGAATTATAAGGATAATTCTTTTTATAGGTTATGTTTTTGCGATTTCTTTTGTTGAGGATATAAAGAGGGTATTTATGTATCACGGTGCTGAGCATAAAACCATAAATTGTGTGGAACATATGCTGCCACTCACTGTTGAGAATGTGAGAAAACAGTCTAGAGAACATAAAAGATGTGGAACGAGTTTTATTTTTATTGTATTATTTATAAGTATAATCTTCTTTATTTTTATAAGAGTTGACAACATGTGGCTTAAAGTATTATACAGAATAGTGCTTGTGCCTGTTATAGCAGGAGTATCTTATGAATTTATACGTCTTGCCGGAAAATCAGAGAATGCGCTTGTAAATATATTGAGCAAACCGGGAATGATGTTACAAAAGCTTACGACAAAAGAGCCTGATGATTCAATGATAGAAGTTGCTATAGCGTCAGTTGAGGCAGTGTTTGACTGGAAAAAATTTCAGGAGGACTCAAAATAAATATGTTCACATATAAAGAATTATTAAAAAAAGGCGAAAATGAACTTTTGGCATCGGATATTTCTGATGCTGCGATTGATGCCTGGTATCTTTTTGAATATGTGACAGATATGTCGAGAGCATCATTTTTTATCAGAAGAAATGAAGAAATTCCGGAAGAACAGGCAAATGCTTATATAGAAGTTATAGAAAAGAGGAAGAAGCGTATACCACTTCAGCATATAACAGGAAAACAGGAATTTATGGGACTTGACTTTTTTGTGAATGAAAACGTTTTAGTTCCAAGACAGGATACGGAATGTCTTGTCGAGAATGTCATATCATATGCGAATGACAAAAAAATTCTTGATATGTGTACCGGTTCAGGATGTATTATAATATCTGTCAAAAAGTTTGTTCAGACGGCTGAGTGCACCGGTGCGGATATATCGGAAAAAGCACTTGAAACTGCACTGAAAAATGCAGATTTAAATAATGTTCCTGTTTCTTTTATAAAAAGTGATATGTTTGAAAATATCTCAGAAAAATATGATATTATAGTATCAAATCCACCATACATCAGACCTGATGTGATAAAAACTCTGGAACCTGAGGTAAGAGAACATGACCCTTGGCTTGCCCTTGATGGAGGGGAGGACGGTCTTAGTTTTTACAGGATTCTTGCAAAAGAAGGAAAGAAATATCTTAACTCTCAGGGAATGATTTTTATGGAAATAGGTTACGACCAGGGACAGGCAGTAAAAGAAATCTTTGAGAGTGAAGGTTTCGTGGATATTGTCATAAAAAAAGATTTGTGCAAAAATGACAGAGTGGTTATCGGAAGAATAATATAAATGGAGGGAAAATAATGTTTGACAAATTAGAGGAACTTGTAGGGCGCTTAGAAGAAATAAATATGATGCTTACAGAGCCTGAGGTTATAAATGACCAGAAGAAATACAGAGAGCTTATGCGTGAGCAGAATGAACTTACACCTATTGTAGAAAAATATAAAGAGTATAAGGCTGCAAAAGACGGAATAGAGGACAGTCTTGCAATTCTTGACGAGGAAAGCGATGAGGAAATGCGTGAGCTTGCCAAAGAGGAACTTAATGAGTGCAAGGAGACTGTTGAAAAGTGTGAGCAGGAATTAAAGATACTCATGCTTCCAAAAGATCCTAATGATGAAAAGAATGTTATCGTTGAAATTCGTGGTGGCGCAGGTGGTGATGAAGCAGCCCTTTTCGCAGCAGACCTGTTCAGAATGTACTCAAAATTTGCGGAGGCAAACCGATGGAAAGTTGAAGTGATGAGTGCAAGCGAAAACGGAATAGGCGGTTTCAAGGAAATAGTATTTATGGTAATAGGTGCAGGCGCATATTCAAAACTTAAATATGAAAGTGGTGTTCACCGTGTACAGAGAATACCTTCAACAGAGTCAGGCGGAAGAATTCATACGTCAACAGCAACTGTAGCTATTATGCCGGAGGTTGAGGAAGTTGATGTGCATGTAGACCCTAATGACTGTAAGATAGATGTTTACAGAGCATCAGGAAACGGTGGTCAGTGTGTAAATACAACTGACTCGGCAGTGCGAATTACACATATACCTACAGGAATTGTTGTAACATGTCAGGATGAGAAATCACAGCTTAAAAACAAGGATAAGGCTATGAAAGTTCTTCGTTCAAGAATTTATGACATGGAGCAGGAGAAAGCAAACAGTGAGCAGGCAGCAGAGAGAAGAAGTCAGGTAGGAACAGGTGACCGCTCAGAAAAAATCAGAACATACAACTTTCCACAGGGAAGAGTTACAGACCACCGAATTAAATATACAAGTCACAGACTTGGGGAAATTCTTGACGGAGACATAAACGAACTTCTTGAAAATATCATTGCGGCAGACCAGACAGCAAGACTTGCCAAGATGAATGAAGAATAGGACGCAGGAGGAAACTTTGTTAAATGTCAAAAGAATCGATAATATCAAGTGAATCAAATGGGCAGATAAAAGAGATTATCAAGCTTCAGAAACAGGCGAGAGAAAGAAAAAAGACAAAAAAATTTGTTGTTGAAGGAATAAAAATGGTTCAGGAAGCAATAAATTTTAAGAAACTTGATAAAATGTATGTATCTGAATCTGCACTTGAAAAGACTGCACAGAGTATCGGAAAGAAAATTGAAGAAATACCGTATGAAATTGTAGCTGACAATGTATTCAGACAGATTTCTGATACAGTTACACCACAGGGGGTGTTAGCGGTTGTAAACATGCCTGAATATGATATAAAGGATATATTATCAGATGACAGGAAGTCATGGATTCTTTTAGATGATTTGAGAGACCCGGGAAATCTTGGAACCATAGTGAGAACATCTGAGGGTGCCGGGATGTCGGGAGTCATTATGAGCAGGGAAAGCGTTGATTTGTTTAATCCCAAAGTAGTCCGTTCTACGATGGGAGCGATATTCCGTGTACCGTTTTGCTATGTGCAGTCACTTACAGATATTATAGACGAGATAAAAGGTGCAGGATATGAAGTTTTTGCAACTGCTATGGAGGGCAGTGAAGTTTATGACTGCATAGATTATACAAATGGTGCCGCGTTCATTATAGGCAACGAGGCAAACGGTGTATCCGATGAGGTGTTTGAAAAAGCTTCAAAGCGGATAAGAATACCTATGGAGGGCAAATTGGAATCACTTAATGCAGCGGTATCCGCAGCTATAATAATGTACGAGATTGCGAGACAGAAAAGAGGAAAATGATATCAGTTGACAAAAATAGTCATTTGAGCTATATTTAGCGCATATATGCGAAAAAAAAACGCATAAATATTGGGAGAGGAGAAGAGGTATGGAACCGATGTATTGGCTTATAGCCATGGCGGTACTTCTCATTATAGAGATAATCACGATGGGACTTACTAGCATATGGTTTGCGGCAGGAGCACTTGTAGCGGTGGTTGCAGCACTCTTTCATGCACCGATTGCCGTGCAGTTTGCATTGTTTGGCATAGTATCTGTTATATTGTTTTTGTTTACCAGACCTGTTGCAGAAAAATATTTAAACAACAGCAGAACCAAGACGAATATAAATAGTATTATCGGAGAAGAGGCAAAAGTTACAGAGGAGATTGACAATTTCAATCAAAAAGGTGCAGTCGTTGTCAGGGGGCTTGAGTGGACGGCGAGAAGTGCTGATGAAAAAGAAATAATACCGGAAGGTTCAAAAGTCAGGGTAAAAGAAATAAAAGGTGTGAAACTTATAGTTGAAAAAGAGATTTGGTAGAAAGGAATTGAAAAAATGGAATTTTTAATAGCAGTAGTAGTCATAATGGCTATCATACTTTTATCATGTATCAATGTAGTGCCACAGGCGAGAGCATATGTTATTGAGAGACTTGGAGGGTATCAGGGAACATGGGGAGTCGGAATACACTTCAAAATCCCTTTTATCGACAGAGTTGCAAGAAAAGTTGATTTAAAGGAGCAGGTGGCAGATTTCCCACCACAGCCGGTTATAACAAAAGATAATGTTACTATGAGAATCGATACAGTTATCTTTTATCAGATAACAGACCCTAAACTTTACACATACGGTGTGGAAAATCCGATTATGGCAATCGAAAATCTTACAGCCACAACGCTTAGAAATGTAATCGGTGAACTTGAACTTGATGAGACCCTTACGTCAAGAGAAATAATAAATGCAAAGATGCGCTCATCACTTGATACAGCAACTGACCCATGGGGAATCAAGGTAAACAGAGTTGAGCTTAAAAATATTATTCCGCCGGCAGCAATTCAGGATGCCATGGAAAAACAGATGAAAGCAGAGCGTGAAAAGCGTGAAGCAATCCTTCGCTCACAGGGAGAGAAAGAGTCTGCGATACTTGTGGCAGAGGGAAAGAAGCAGTCGGCAATTCTTGATGCGGAAGCAGAAAAACAGGCGGCAATTCTTAGAGCAGAAGCTAAAAAAGAAGCAACTATCCGTGAAGCAGAAGGTCAGGCACAGGCTATACTTGCAGTACAGCAGGCAAATGCAGATGGAATAAGAATGCTCAATGAGGCAGCTGCTTCAGATAATGTAATTAAATTAAAGAGCCTTGATGCATTTGCGAAGGCAGCAGACGGAAAAGCTACAAAGATTATAATTCCGTCTGAAATTCAGGGACTTGCAGGGCTCGCAAAATCTGTTACAGAGATTGCAAAAGAATCATAAAACAAAAATACATGAACAGCAGTTTTTAAAATTTTAATAGATTAGAGTCTGTCGAGGGCAGACTCTATATGCATATAAGAAAAAGAAATGGAGGACATATCAATGGCTATCAATTTAAAAGGACGCAACTTTCTTACTTTAAAGGATTTTACACCGGAAGAAATACAGTATATGATTGACTTGTCGGCTGATTTAAAGGCAAAAAAGAAAAACGGAATATCAATTAAAAACTACACAGATAAAAATATTGCACTTATATTTGAAAAGACAAGCACACGTACACGATGCTCTTTTGAAGTGGCAGCACATGATATGGGGATGGGTGTTACATATCTTGACCCGTCAGGTTCTCAGATAGGAAAGAAAGAGAGTATACCTGATACTGCAAGAGTTCTCGGAAGAATGTTTGACGGAATCGAGTACAGAGGATATGGACAGGACATAGTTGAAGAACTTGCAAAATATGCAGGAGTTCCGGTTTGGAACGGTCTTACAAATGAGTATCATCCGACACAGATGCTTGCAGATTTACTTACAATAAGGGAGCATTTAGGAAAAATTAAAGGAGTGAAACTTGTTTATATGGGTGATGCCCGTTATAATATGGGAAATTCACTCATGATTGCATGTGCAAAGATGGGAATGCATTTTACTGCATGTACGGCAAAAGAATATTTCCCAAATCAGGAGCTTGTTGAACAGTGTCAGGAATATGCGAAAGCGTCAGGCGGTTCAATCACACTCACTGAGGATGTTGAAAGTGGAACAAAAGGAGCAGATGTTTTATATACTGATGTATGGGTATCAATGGGTGAGCCTGATGAGGTATGGGCAGAGAGAATAAAGGTTTTATCTCCATATCAGATAAATAAAAAAGTTATGGAAAATGCGGGCAAAGATGCTATATTTATGCATTGTCTTCCAGCTTTCCACGACCTTAAGACAAAGATTGGCAAAGAAGTTTATGAGAAGTTCGGAATGAGTGAACTTGAAGTGACAGATGAAGTATTTGAATCTGAACAGTCAGTAGTCTTTGATGAGGCAGAAAACCGTATGCATACAATAAAAGCAGTAATGGTAGCAACACTTGGTGAGAGATAAGAATAATAGCACTGCAGAAAAATGGTGATTAACATGAAAAGCGAAATATTACGCATACTGCGTACAGCAGGAGAAGAGTGTGTATCAGGGCAGAGATTGTGTGAGATATTTGGCGTATCAAGACAGGCTGTTTGGAAAAATATTTCACAATTAAAAGAAAAAGGATTTGAGATAGAATCCGTATCAAATAAGGGATACAAACTTATAAGTGAGCCGGATATATTAAATTCATCAGCTATAGAGAGTTATCTTTCAAAGGAATGTATCTGCAAAAAGGTAGAAGCTTTTGAAACAATAGATTCGACAAATACGAAAGCGAAACAGCTTGCTGAACTTGGTGAGGAAGAAGGAACACTGATAATATCGGATGAACAGACGGCAGGAAAGGGAAGAAGGGGAAGAAGCTGGTGCTCGAAAAAAGGAGCCAATGTATTTATGACCCTTCTGATAAGACCGAGAATTGAGCCTAAATATCTTTCGGGAATTACGCTTCTTGCGGCAATGTCAGTAGCAACAGCCATAAAAGATATATGCGATACAGAAGCAAAGATTAAATGGCCGAATGATATTGTTATCAATAAAAAGAAGATATGTGGCATACTTACCGAGATGAGTTCTGAGATGAACTATGTCAACTATGCAGTCATCGGTATAGGAATAAATGTAAATGATGATGAGATACCACAGGAAATAAGAAAAAATGCATCATCCATATATCTTGAAACGGATAGAAAAGTGAACAGAAATGAACTGGCGGCAAAGGTTGTAGAAAAGTTTGACAGCTATTATAAAGAGTTTCTCAAAACAAATGATTTGTCGGCACTTACAGACGAATATAATTCCATGCTTATAAGCATGAACAGTGAAGTAAAAGTGCTTTACGGCATGGCGGAGACAGCAAAACCGGAAGATGAAGAGATTGGAATAGCAAGAGGGATAGATGTGGATGGCTCTCTGTTAGTTGAAACAAAAGAAGGCATAAAAAGTATAGTGTCTGGAGAAGTATCGGTAAGGGGGTTATACGGTTATGTATGATGAGGCAGATATAAACAGTGATGCCGTGATATTATGTGCAGCGAATGCTTATGAGCAGAAATATTACCTGAATGAAAACTTCAGTTCACTTCCACAGGCTATAAAGGACGAGTTACAGATTATGTGTGTGCTGTATACGGCTGAAATAGGCGGGATTTTTTCATTACAATATGATGAAGACGGAAATCTTTATATGAATGTTGTAGCCGAGGAGGATGACTTTTCATTTGATGAGATAGGAAGTGCATTAAAAATAAAAGCACTTCAGAATGAAAAAAGAGATTTACTCGAGTCACTTGAAAAATATTATAGAGCAGTGATTTTGCACCAGACAGACGATATAGAAATGTGAGGATAGAAGCATGTTATTAGCAGTAGATGTTGGAAATACAGATGTGACATTTGGAGTATTTGATGGAGAAAAGCTTGCCGCAAGATTCAGATTTACGGTACAGGTACCAAGGACATCGGATGAATACGGAGAATTATTATGCAATATATTGGAGCAGAAGGGATACAAACCTGATGACATAACTGAAGTTATAATCGCATCAGTTGTACCTAAAATGATGTACTCCTTTACAAGCGGAATAATAAAATACCTTGACTGCCATCCTATAGTAGTGGGAGCAGGGACAAAAACAGGTATAAGGATTGATACGATGAATCCTAAAGAGATAGGTCCTGACAGAATAGTAGATGCCGTGAGTGCATTTGAGCTTTACGGAGGTCCTATAATAGTAGTAGATTACGGAACCGCCACAACATATGACCTTGTGACAGCCGATGGAGCATTTAAGGGTGGGGTTATAAGTCCTGGAATAAGAATTTCGGCAAATGCACTTTGGAACAACACAGCTAATCTTCCTGAGATAGAAATAAAATGTCCGGGAAATATTATTGCAAAAGAAACCATTTCAGCCATGCAGGCAGGACTTTTTTATGGAACTATAGGTCAGACTGAATATATAATAAGAAAAATCAAGGAAGAATCAGGGCTTATGGATGCAAAAGTTATTGCAACAGGCGGACTTGGAAAAGTAGTATATGAGAATACAAAGTCTATTGAAATATATGATGGGGATCTCACATTAAAGGGATTGCAGCTTATCTACAGCAAACAGAAAAAATAGAGAGAAATATGAGTGGATTTTATATTGGAAATGTAAAGATAGACGGTGACCTTGCATTAGGGCCGATGGCTGGAGTCACGGATATGCCGTTTCGTACCATATGTAAAGAATTTGGTGCAGATTTGCTTTATACGGAAATGATAAGTGCCAAAGGTATTTATTATAAAAATAAAAATACGGAACCATTGTGGCAGATAGATGACACAGAACATCCGATAGCATTACAGTTATTTGGCTCAGAACCTGAACTCATGGCCGATATGGCAGAGCAGATAGAGAAAAGAAATTTTGATATATTGGATATAAATATGGGGTGTCCCGTACCGAAGGTAGTAAACAATGGTGAGGGTTCGGCACTTATGAAAAATCCGGAACTTGCATCTAAGATTGTAAGAGTAATATCAGACAGAATTAAAAAGCCGGTAACAGTGAAATTCAGAAAAGGCTTCAATGATGACAATATAAATGCTGTTGAATTTGCAAAGCTGATGGAACAAAGTGGTGCAAGTGCGATTGCGGTACACGGCAGGACAAGGGAACAGTATTATTCGGGAAAAGCAGACTGGGAGATTATAAAAAAAGTAAAAGAAGCGGTGACAATTCCGGTTATAGCGAGTGGTGATATATTCACACCGGAGGATGCAGTCAGATGTAAAAAAGAAACGGGCTGTGACGTACTTATGCTTGCAAGAGGAGCAAGAGGAAATCCGTGGCTGTTTAGACAGATAAAAGAATATGAAGAAACAGGTGAATATTCTGAAAAGCCGTCGTTTGATGAAGTTGCTGCCATGATATTAAGGCATACAAAACTACAGATAGAATATAAAGGTGAATATCTTGGAATACGTGAGATGCGAAAGCATGTGGGCTGGTATACGGCAGGATACAAAAACTCATCATCGATACGAAGAAAAGTAAATGAAGTAGAATCTTATGAGCAGCTTGAACAGCTTATAAGCAGCTGTATAGAAAATAATTAAGGCAATAGCCGATGAATCCTGATATATTACTAAAATGAAATGGAGATAAAAATGGAAGAACTTATTCAAAAGATTGAGAGATTAAAAAAAGAAAATGATTTTGTTATATTGGCACATTATTATGTAGATGGTGCTGTTCAGGATATAGCAGACTATGTAGGCGACTCATTTTATCTGAGCAAAGTTGCTACAGAGGTAGAGGCAAAAAATATATTATTTGCCGGAGTTTCATTTATGGGAGAGAGCGCAAAACTTTTGAATCCTGAAAAACATGTATATATGGCAGATGTGACAGCAGATTGCCCTATGGCTCATATGGTTACTGTAGACCGTATAAAAGAGGTTAGAGAGCAGTATGACGATGTGGCGGTAGTCTGTTATGTAAACTCGACAGCAGAGATAAAGGCTGTGTCAGATGTATGTGTAACATCCTCAAACGCAATTAAGGTAGTAAAGAATATAAATAATAAAAGAATATTCTTTGTCCCTGACAATAATCTTGGAAGATATGTTGCAAAGCAGCTTCCTGAAAAAGAATTTATATTTAATGACGGTTTCTGTCATGTCCATAAGAGCATTGACCCAAAACTTGTTGCAGAAGCAAAAGAGCATCATCCTGATGCACTCGTACTTGCACACCCTGAATGCACGGAGGACGTGCTTGAACTTGCCGATTATATAGGAAGTACAGCAGGAATACTTGATTATGCTACAGAGAGTGAATGCAAGAAATTTATTATCTGTACAGAGATGGGAATTTTCTTTAAACTCAGTAAACAGAATCCTGATAAGAAATTTTATTCGGTAGGTCACAGACAGTTCTGTCCGAATATGAAGAAGGTAAGTCTTGAAAAAGTGGCAGCAGTTATGGAAAATCCGACAGAGGAAGTGCTTCTTTCTGATGATATTATGAATGAGGCATGTAAACCGCTTCAGAAAATGCTCGAATTGGCAAAATAATGATAAAAGTTGTTAATTAAATTCTAAAAAAATCCGATATTATTAATGGATAGCAAAAAGGTAAAATACTTACTCAAGAAGTAAACATGCGAAGGCATTTTCAGATTTGAAGAAGTGGCCGTACACACATCCGGGAGTTTGAAAATATTGGACATGATTTGCTATATCTGTGTATATCGTATACCGGGCCGTACACCGAAGATTATGATATACACAAAAAAATAACACCAATCATCATCAAGTGATTGGTGTTATTTTTTTGTGAGGTTATGATATTGGGATCAAAAGGTATTTTGCCATTTGCATCATTTTATGACTGTGCAGTTTCTGCCACTTCTTCCTTATCATTTTTTAACTTGTAATTGATACCAAGTCCCATACCGATTAAAGCATAGAATATAGGAGCTACTGCGATACTTGAATCATTGGTTAGAGCGATTATAAGATAACCTATAACTGCAACAAATATGCTCACACCGATTTTTGGCATATAACCGTTGAAATCATGTTTCCAGTAGAGTTTTAAGCTGCTTACCAGGTACCATATAAAGAAAACAAGCAATGCAATCAGCGAAATGACACCGGTCTGGACACCTATCTGCAGGAACATGCAATGAGGTTTTGTGATGATTTCATTAGTATGGCCTGAGTTGTATAGTCCAACTGCATCATTGTTAGGGAATGCAATGATAAAAGTATCAGGACCTGAACCGAGGAAGAAATACTTCTTTAAAAGAGGAATTGTTCTAGCCCAGATATAACCACGCATGTTAGCAAAATGGTAGTGCTTTTCGAGGAAAGGAATTGAAGTATCCTGTTTGGTATATTTCATGATGGCACCGTTTGACATTCCGTAATAACTTGTATCATTGTCTTTCATCATGTTTGTAAAGTACCACTGTTTGTCATCAATAGTAACCTGAAAACCATTGAAGCTATCGGAACGAACGGAAGTAAATGAAAAAGGAAATCTTTCATCATTTATAACGTAAGCAGACTTATCTTCGTTAAGTGAATAAGAAATCTCATTGCCTGCTTTGTCAGAAAGTTCAAATATATCATTTCCGTTTGAATCCTGTGAGCATTTAACAACAAGAGTGTTATTGTTGTAGACGATTGAAACGTTGTCTTTGTTTGTTGTAATCTCACTGAGCGGATGGGATTCAGCCTCACTGTTGAACATTGTTTTTAAACGATTGATAAGAATACCATGATTTGCAACATTTATCCCGATAAATGCAATTATAAACAGTATCACCGCAATAATAACTATTTTAATATTCTTGATAAACACCTTTCTCATACAGAGAAGCATTACTATAAGTGAGAACATAAGTGCAAGAATACCGGCACGTGACTGTGATGCAAAAAGTATTACCATGAGAGCTACTATAAGGAAAGTACATCCAAGTCTTGCCCAGACTTTTTTACATGTAAAGATGAGAGCTGCAAGGATTGGAACCACAAGACATACATAAAAGCCAACATAGTTTGGATTATATAAAGAAAGATATGTACGTCCCTCCTCAAAATTGAATTTGAATTTATTTCCGGTGTAGTTTGACGGTGTCATAAGCTTAAAACCTAAGTCTGTACGGAAAAAGTCATGTTTGAATGCCTGTGACAGACCGAGGGCAGTCATGACTGATATGCCGGCAACAAACCATGGCATAATACGCTTTACGGCTGCTTCCGAACGCATAATGAAAAAGCAGTAGTATGCGGTAAGACAATAACCCATGAGAGCCCATACAGGTTCAAACTGTTCGTAAATTCCGGAAAAAGAAAATGATCTGTATTTAGATGCAAGAGCTGATATAAAAGTGATACCACAATAAATAGCAAGCGGTATCAGTTGTTTAGTCCATGCTGCCTTCTGCTCATCTGCAAAGATTACATAGATAAGACAAAAAATAATATAGACACATGCAATGATGAACCAGACAAGCTTTGTATGAAGGAAAAAGTCAAGTGTTTGTGACGAACCCTTAAACCATTCAAAATTTTCCAGTTTTGTATAATATTTATACATATAAGTAATAAGCGGAATCACACCGAGTATAGCAATAATTGGAAGTAAAAGTCCCAATGGATATTTTTTTTCAGCAGATTCCTGATTTTTTTTAGCATTCTGATATGCCATAATAGTCCTCCCTAAAATAAAATTGTTGCTGAAAGTCAGTAACATATATATTATACATACATTTTTGAAAGAAACAACACTAAAGTTGACATTAAATAGAGAAATTAGTAAAATGGTTAGTATTGATTTACTGTATGTACGCAAGCCTGATATGATATGTCAGACAGATAAGTATTCGTTATTGTAAGAAATGAGGATAAAAATGAAAAATTATGACCCATACAAAAAAACTATATTGTTTTTTGCGTCACTCATAAATATAGTATTGATGGCACTCGTGTTTTCATATGCATGGTATCACTATTATGCGGGAACTATGTTTGTTACAACATTCTACCGCAGAGGACATTATGCAATCATCGGCTTGTATGCAATGATATTGTTTTTCTTTTCAACGATGTATGGAAGCATGAAGATAGGACAATACAGAAGGCTTGAAGTTATGCTGTCACAGTATCTAAGTCTTTTTTTGTCGAATGTAGTTATGTATTTTATTATATCACTGCTTGCATTCGGATTTGTAAATCCTATTTATCTTGTGGGTATAATGGCAGTAGAAATGTTGGTTTCAACAATATGGAATTTTCTGATTATACATTTTTACAACAGAATATTCCAGCCGTGGAAGATATTATTGATATATGGAGACAGACCGGCGGCTGACCTTGTATATAAAGTTGAGGCAAGAAGGGACAAGTATGCAATATATGATGCGATAAACATAGATGAGGGCATTGACAAGATAGCAGAGAAAATAAAAAAATTTCAGGCAGTAATTATAGGTGATATATCGGCAGAAAAAAGAAATGACATGTTGAAATATTGCTATGCAAACAAAGTGAGAGCGTATGTAATACCAAAAATTTCAGATATTATACTTATGGGGGCAGACAGGATTCATGTATTTGATACACCGTTTCTTCTCTCAAAAGGATATACATTAAGCTTTGACCAGAGATTATTTAAGAGAGCATTAGACCTTATTATAGCTGTACCTATGACAATTATAGCATCACCGGTTATGCTGTTTACGGCGGCAGCAATAAAACTTTACGACAAAGGTCCGGTGTTTTATAAGCAGATCCGTTGTACGAAATATGAGAGAGAGTTTGAAATATATAAATTTAGGAGTATGATAGTAAATGCAGAGGGTGACGGTGTTGCAAAACTTGCAAAGGAAAATGATGAGCGTATCACTCCGGTAGGGAAATTTATCAGGGCAACGCGTGTCGACGAATTGCCACAGTTGTTCAATATAATAAAGGGAGATATGTCATTTGTGGGACCAAGACCCGAGAGACCGGAGATAATGAAACAGTATTGTGAGGAAATGCCGGAATTTCCGTTTAGGACAAGGGTAAAAGCGGGGCTTACCGGTTATGCACAGGTTTATGGAAAATACAATACAACACCGTATGACAAATTAAAACTGGATTTATTTTATATTGAAAACTATTCATTATGGACAGATATAAAACTTATACTTATGACAGTTAAAACAGTGTTGAAAAAAGAGGCAACAGAGGGTGTTGCAGACAACCAGACGACGGCTGAGAAAAATGTGGATGAAAATGCAGAGTCAGTGGAAAAGATAGTTGAGGAAATTGTAAAAAATGATCAATGAAAATAAAAAGGCACTTCTTGTTACAAGAGTTAGCGGTTTTGTGCCGCAGTTTGAGATGAATAATGTAAAAATATTGCAGGAAATGGGATATGAAGTGCATTATGCATCAAACTTTGATACTATAGTATATGGAAATGACAATAGCAGACTGGAAGGAACAGGGATAATCTGTCATCAGATAGATTTTGAGCGTTCGCCTTTTTCAAAAAACGTAAAGATTGCCTATAAACAGCTTAAAAAGTTAATGCTTGATGAAAAATATGATTTTATACATTGTCATATGCCTATGAGTGGTGTTCTGGCACGAGCAGCGGCACAAAAAGTAAGAAAGGAGACAGGAAGAAATGTACCTGTTATATATACGGCACATGGTCTGCATTTTTACAAGGGAGCACCTATAAAGAACTGGGTGTATTATCCTATAGAAAGATATTTGGCAAGATATACGGACAGATTGATACTTATAAACGAGGAAGACTATAAAAGAGCATCCAGGTTTCCGGTGCGTGGAAAAGTTGAGCGTACAATGGGAATAGGTATGAATCTTTCAAAATATAAAAAATATGATGAAAATCCAAAAGAAAAAAGTAAGAGAACCATATACGAAAGATTTGGAATTTGCAATAATGACGATATAATTGTTAGCGTAGGAGAGCTTAGCAAGAGAAAAAATCATATATGTATCATAGAAGCAATGGCACTGCTTAAGGACATGAATATATCATATCTTGTATGCGGTACCGGAGCAATGGAACAGCAGCTGAGAAAGAAGGCAGAAGAACTTGGAGTAGAAAAGCAGGTTATTTTTGCCGGTTATGTAAATGATGTACCGGATGTACTCGATGAATGTGATTGCTTTGTATTTCCGTCTTTTCAGGAAGGGCTGCCTGTCGCCGTTATGGAAGCAATGGCAGTGGGACTTCCTGTAATTGCTTCTGATATAAGAGGTGTTAGGGAACTTGTTATACATGCAAAGGGCGGGTACCTTGTAAATGGTCACGATTCAGAGGATTACGCTGTTAAAATAAGAAGGATGTTTACGGAAAAGTATGGAAAGAGTGCTGTTCCAAGAAATGAAAGAAGAAGGCAGATGGGCGGGTTTAATATGGAACACGTCAAAAAATATAGTATAGAAGTTGTAGACAAGCAAATGAGAAAAATATATGCAGATTTATTGGGAGGAGAATAAAGTGATACAGGTACTAATGTCCACATACAACGGAAAGGACTATTTGAGAGAGCAAATAGACAGTATACTGGCACAGAATTGTAAAGAGCAGATGGGTGTAAGCCTGAAACTTTTTATACGAGATGATGGTTCAAAGGACGGAACACAAAAGATTCTTGATGAATATGCAGAAAAATATCCCGATAAAATCAGCTGGTATCAGGGCGAAAACATCGGAGTTATAAAAAGCTTTTTTGAATTGATAGAAAAGTCTGACGAAAAAGTGGAGTATTATGCATTTTCAGACCAGGATGATTATTGGCATAAAGAAAAATTAAGTGCAGGAATAAAACAGATAAAAAATATGACAAATTACGATGTAAAGGAGCCGTTATTGTATTGCTGCAGTCCGTTGCTTGTAGACGAAAATTTAAAAGAAATTGATAATAAGATGACAAGGAAAGAAAAGAGAGCAGGTTTTGAAAATGCTGTAGTGGAAAATATAGTCACAGGATGCACAATAGTAATGAATAAGAAACTGCGTGATATGGCAAAAGCATATCCGCCAAAGTTTACAGTTATGCATGACTGGTGGTTTTATCTTTTAGCAAGCTGTTACGGAAAAGTATATTATGACAAAAATCAATATATCAGTTATAGGCAGCATGGGACAAATACAGTTGGATACAATACAAGCAAAGTAAAAGAATTTAAAGACAGAGTAAAAAGATTCAGAGGAAACAGGCAGAATATAACAAAACAATTGTCTGAGTTTATAAGAATTTATAAGTTATATAAGAAAAAAGAACCGGATAACACATTGTTTTTAAATGATGAGGTAAAAAGAAAAATAAGATTGGCATATGAGCTTGTAAAATACAGCAAGAAAGTAAAATATATTCCTAAAAGGGCATCTATATTGAAAAAAACGGGAATATACAGACAGAGAAAGACAGACAACATAATATTTCAAATAATACTTTTATCGGGAAGTTACTAGTACAGTGAACAATTAAGAGATTTAATTTTTGCGGTGCTAGACGGTGCATTTTTTAAGAAATGAGGATAAGAATGGGGATAGCGGCAAAATTTGGCAAGATTAAAGGATATATAAAAGATTATGGTATAAATTATGCCATAAAAAAGATATATTACAGATTTGAAATTAAATATATAAAAGGAAAAAAATATTGCCCGTTTGAAATATCTGAGGAACAAAGAAAAGCAGAAGAAGCATACAAAAGCACAAAATCTATAAAAATAAGCATTGTAGTACCATTATATAATACACCTATAGAATTTTTGAAAGATATGATTGAATCAGTGAGACGACAGACGTATACTAACTGGGAGTTGTGTCTGGCTGATGCGAGTGAGAATGAATATATACAAATTAGGGAAACAGTAGAAAAGTATATTTCTAAGGATAAAAGAATAAAGTACAGATTGCTTGAAAAAAATGATGGGATATCTGAAAATACAAACAGAGCTATCGAAATGGCAACAGGTGAGTATATAGGGCTTATGGATCATGATGATTTGCTACATCAATCGGCATTATATTATGTGGCAAAGAATATAGAAGAAAAAAAAGTTGATTTTATTTATACAGATGAACTTTCGTTTGTTGGAAAAACAGATAGAGTTCAAAGTATACATTTTAAACCTGATTTTTCGTGGGAGATATTTAGAAATAATAATTTTATATGTCATTTTACTGTTTTTAAAAAGGAATTGCTTGAGACAACGGGGGGGTTTAGAAAAGAATTTGATGGAAGTCAGGATTATGATCTTTTTTTGAGAATGCTTGAAGTTACTGATAAGGTTTATCATATTCCAAAGGTTCTTTATTTTTGGAGATTGCATGCAGGTTCAGTTGCAGCGGGAGTTGGGGCGAAACCGTATACGATAGAAGCTGGAAAAAAGGCTTTATGTGATCACTTAAAAAGAAAAAATATTTCAGGAACAGTTTCTGCATCGTCAGAGTATGGTCCGTTTTATACAATAAATTATAATGTTACAGGAAAAATTAAGGTATTGATTCTCATACAAGGGGAACAGTCTGAAAATCTTGCAAGGCAGGAAATTAAGAAAACTATTTTCAAATGTGATTTAATGAAAATAGATGAATTGGAAATTGAAAATATTAGTGAGTATACATATATATTTTTTGTTTCAGATGGTTATGAAATGTACAGAAAAACGGATAGTGCACAAAAGGTTGATAAAGGGATAATTGACGAATTAGTGCAATGTTTGCAATCAGATGATAATTCAGCCGCATCAGCGACAGTATATTATAAAAACAAAGTGTATAGCGCAGGCTATTGTTACAGCAGTAGTTTTAAAGAATATATAAGACCACTATATAGGAATGTACCGATAAAAGATCCGGCATATATGAATAGACTGAAATTTAGACAAAATGTATCGTTACTTGGTGGGGGGATATTTGCAGTTAAAAGTGATATATATATGGAATATTTGAAAAAAAATGGTGAATATGATATTAACGATATAAGTCAGGAAAGATTGTTTTCAAATATGGAATGGTTTAAAATATGTCTATTTATAAAAGAAAAACAAAAAAATTGTGTGTTATCACCGTTAAAGCCATTAGAAATTACTTCTGAAAAGATAAAGGAAGAAAAAGAAACTACAAATTATTCCAAATTTGTTTGTGAAAATAAAGAGATGTTGTTAAAAAAAGATTCTTGTTATAATGAAAATATGAACTTGTTTGGAAAATATTATTTTTTATGGAAATAGACTGTAAATAGCTGGATAGTGTTGTGTTTTTATTGTTGCTATGATAAGATAAATTAGGTTTTTTATAATTAGATAAGTAAAGAGATGAGAAATATGGGAAAGTATCCAAAATGTTTTCCAGAAAATTTTGAAACAGAAATTTTACCTAAGGAAGCAAAAAAAGAAAGAAAAAGCGTATATAGAATTATAAAAAAAGGAACAATTGACAGAGAGAGCTTTATCGGGACATATGAAGAAATGCAAAGAGGGCTGATTCCAAAGAAAAAAAGAATCAATCTCAGAAATCCCGGAATATATTCAACATCATGTAACATAGAATATTCTGAAGCAGAATATGCATTAAAGATGTTTATGCGACATTATCCTGAACCGATTATAGCTAAAGGAAGTACAGAAGGAATATGTGGACCATGTCAGTTGACTTCTGAAAGAGAAGAAAGGGATGATACACATGTTGATTGGTGGATATATGAGGATTCTGAGCCACAAATATTTTTTGAGGAGGTAAAAGAAGATGTGTGAAATTTATTTTGAGAATATTAATGGTATTGGAAAATTATATTTGGAACATATTTTTTATGAATTTGAATCAGAACCTATTTTATTTGTGTGCTCAGATGATAATGATAATATTTATCTATGTCTTTGTTCGGAAATACGATATATTCAAAAATGGATTGTTTCTAAATGCAGTATAAGCCTTTTGAAAAAATTGATTGATGAAAAACTTGATGTAGCATCATCGTTTTTGGAAAATTCAGAAGTGACAGTTGTTGAGGCTGATCTAGATGGAAATGAAAAAAATTATTGTATTGATACAGAAAAAATTGACCCTTTAGATTTACCGGAAGAAGGTACTTATATAAAATGTGACAAGGAAAAAGCAAGAGATTATTTATGGAAAAAAGAACTTGATAAAAATATGAAAAAAGCAAAAGATTGTGTTCAATATATGATTGATGAAAAGACGTTGGCACATGATTCTTATATATTTGGAAAATATGAAGAAGGTCAGAGAATTAACATAAAATACAAAGAAGTTAATAGCAAAATAATATTTAAAAACGCATTAGAGTTTAATGAAATCTTAAAAAGATATAAATCAGACATCAAAAATATTTCTGATGTCAATGAAATTAGAGATATGGATAGTTATATACAGGCTGCATAGTAAATCAGACAAAAAGAAGGTGAGAATATGAAAACAAGTAATTTTCAATTTTTAAATCCTCATTTGGAGGATATTTATTTTTCGATAAATAAGGATTATATACCGGATGAGCTAGAAGTTGAGATGCAGAATCAATTTGGAATAAATGTAAAGAAAAGTAAAGATAAAAATATGGCATATGTTCAATTAACACTAGAAATTAACATGGATGATTCTATAAATAAACCATTTGAAATGTTTGTAAAGGTGGCTTCAGAGTTTAAGTGGGAGTCAGATATGGATGAAAAAGTCATAGATACAATGTTAAACAGTAATGCACCGGCTTTGTTATTGTCGTATATGAGACCAATAGTTGCTAATATTACAAATGTATCAAATATTCCAGTGTATAATTTGCCATTTATAAATTTTAAACAATGATAAAAACATATAATAATGAAAATAAGAACAATTGGTAATAGTTGAGGATAAGATGATGAAGTTATTCAAAGAGTTATATAATTACAGAGAAATGATAGTTTCATTGGTAAAAAAGGATTTAAGAGGCCGCTATAAGGGTTCGGTACTGGGATTTCTCTGGACATTTATTAATCCATTATTTCAATTGATCATATACACGATCGTGTTTTCAACAATAATGAGAATGGGGATAGACAAATTTTATATGTTTCTATTTGTAGCGCTTGTACCATGGATTTTTTTTAATGCTTGTCTGCAACAGGGTGCAACAAGTATTATGGACAATAAAGAGATGGTAAAGAAGATATATTTTCCAAGACTTGTTCTGCCATTATCGTTTGTTACCAGTTGCTTTGTAAATATGCTGCTGAGTTTTGCAGTAATATTTGCAGTGATTTTTGTAACAGGTTTTGGTGTTAATTTTGTTGCACTTTTGTTTTTGCCATTAATTATGCTGATAGAATATATTTTAGCTTTGGGAATTGCATTTATTACATCTGCATGTACTGTTTATGTCAGGGATTTGCAGCATATATTATCAATTGTAGGGTTAGGATGGATGTATCTTACACCTGTTGTGTACCCGTCAAGCATGGTGCCTGAAAAATATCTTACATTGTTTAATTTAAACCCCATGACACCGATTATTATGGCATATAGAGATATTTTATATTATAAAAAGATTCCGCAGATGAATACACTTATCCAGGCAGCGACTATGGGAGTTGTGTTGATAATAGTGGGAGTGGCAGTGTTCAGCAGGTTGCAGCGTAATTTTGTGGAGGAGTTATAGATGAGTCAAAATGCAATCGAGGTTAGAAATCTAAAAAAGATTTTTAAGATATATCCTGATAAAAACAATAGTATTAAGGAAAAACTTCTGTTTTTTAAAAGAAACAGATATGAAGTGAACCAAGTTCTTGATGGTATAAGTTTTGATATAAAAAAAGGAGAGGCAGTAGGTCTTATAGGAAAGAACGGATGTGGAAAAAGTACCACATTGAAACTGTTGAACAGGATAATGTATCCGACGTCAGGTAATATTAAGGTAAACGGTAAAGTATCAAGTCTTATAGAACTTGGCGCGGGGTTTCACCCTGACATGAGTGGGAGAGAAAATATATACACAAATGCGTCAATATTTGGACTTACAAAGAAACAGATAGATGCAAAACTTGATGATATTATCAGATTTTCAGAACTTGGTGAAGCAATAGATAATCCGGTCAGAACATATTCTTCAGGAATGTATATGAGACTGGCATTTTCAGTAGCTATAAATGTTGAGGCAGATATTCTATTGATAGATGAAATACTCGCAGTAGGTGATGTGAGTTTTCAAAAAAAATGTTTTGAAAAATTAAGAGAAATAAAATATTCAGGAACGACGATAGTTATAGTATCTCATTCATTGCAGCAAATAGAACAGATTTGTGACAAAAGCATATGGATAGAAAATGGGCATATAAGACAGATTGGAGAGCCTAAAGAAATTCATCTTAAATATCTGAAAGAAATGGAAGAAGAACGTCAGCGTTTAATTCATGAGGCGAAAAAAAACAGCGAAGCAGATTTGGACGATAGAGACAGTTTTTGTGGGAAAAAAGTGATACGTTCAGGTAATGGAGATGTTTATTTTACAAACGTTTCGCTTTTTAATAAGGAAGGAAAATTTGAAACAGTATACAGCTCTCATGATTTTATGAAAGTCAGATATGATTTTATAAATAAAGCAGAAATTCAAGAAGCAGTTGTATCTATAAGAATCTATAAGGACGATAATACACATTGTTATGGAACTACATCTGATATAGAATGTGGAAATATAATTGAATTGAATGATAAAAAAGTATTGAATATAGATTTTGAAGACTTATGTCTTCTTGATGGCAATTATATGATAGATGCAGACATAAAAGACAAATCAGGAGAAATAGTATATGATAGTATACATGATATGATACGATTTGATGTAGTAAATGAAGACGGAAGAACAGGTATATGTGCGTTAAAGACAAGCTGGAAAGTGGAGTAGATTACAATAATGGAAGAACAGGGAGAAATATCAAAAGTACATAGTTTTTTGAGAAAAAGCAGACTATTAAAACCAATCAGGTTATGTTATGCACAAATTTTAAATATTTATAGATATGGAATGAAATATGAATGTTTAAATATAATGTACAGATTGATTGGAAGATATGAAAACAAAAAATTTTATAAAAAAATAGTAATATCAGAGCAGGAAAGACAAGAACAAAAGAAGAAAAGCTATGAAAAAAAATTATGTTTTAGTATATTAGTTCCTCTTTTCAATACACCGGAAAAATTTTTGAGAGATATGATAGAATCGGTGCAAAAACAGACATATTCACAATGGGAACTTTGTCTTGCTGACGGAAGTGATAAAAAGCATGGATATGTTGGAGAAATTGTAAGAGAATACGCAAAAAAAGATAAAAGGATAAAATATCATATACTTGAAAAAAATGGAGGAATATCTGAGAATACAAATGCCTGTATAGATATGGCAGCCGGTGATTATATTGTGCTTTTTGATCATGATGATATGCTGCACGAAGCAGCATTATATGAGATAAGAAAAGCTATAGATGAAAATAATGCTGATTTCATCTACACAGATGAGGCGATTTTTTCAAAAGATTATCTTAAACCGGATAGTTATCACTTGAAAACTGATTATGCGATAGACAACCTGCGTTCTAATAATTATATATGTCATATATCATGTTTTTCAAGAGAATTACTTGAAAAAGCAGGAAAATTTAGAAAAGAATATGATGGAAGCCAGGATTTTGACATGATATTGCGGTTAACTGAAAAAGCAAAAAGTATTGTGCATATCCCAAAAGTACTTTATTACTGGAGATGTCATGAGCTATCAGTTGCATCGGATATATCTGCAAAAACATATTGCATAGACGCAGGAAAAAAAGCAATAGAGTCTCATTTGGAAAGAATGGGGGTAGAAGCTGATGTAAGAAGTTCTGAGCTTTATCCTGTTATATATAAAGTGACTTATAAAATAATTGGAAATCCGCTTGTTTCTATAATAGTTACAAAGCAATATAATGAAATCGATGAATGTATATCATCTTTAAAGAAGAATACATCATATAAAAATTACGAGATAATATTATGTGATAAAATCGAAGATAGAAATAAAGCTGTAAAGGATTCAAGAGGTGAATACCTTCTTTTTATAACAGACGGATGCCGCTTTGAAAATGAAAACTGGTTGACTGAACAATTGTCAGCAGCTCAGAGAGAAGATATAGGAGCTGTAGGATGCAGAATAGATTACAGCAATAAGACATTAAGAGATTGTGGTATCACATTAGGAGTAGGTATAGCATGTGGATTATCTTCAAACTTTTATGGAATGAGTACAGACTGTCAGGGATACATGGGCGATATGTACTATACACACGAAGTTTCAGCAATGACAGATTGTGGGATGATGCTCGCAAAAGACGATTTTGAGACAGTCAATGGTTTTGAAATGGAACTTTCCGAATGGTTTGCAGGTATAGATATATGCTTAAAACTTAAAAAGCAAGGAAAACATAATGTAGTAAACCCGTATGCAAGGATAGTTTATATGCATAAAGAAAAACGAGATATAAATGGTTGTTTTTCAGATGATAAAGCTGAAAAGGCATTTTTAGATGAAATATGGGAAAATGAGATAAAATATGATATTTTTTATAATGACAATTTAACAAAAGTTTACGGAAATTGGATGATAGGATAGAAATATGAAATACATAATGAAAAAGAAACAAAAAGTTGGATTTTTAATTTTTGTAATGATTATATTAGTGTTTTTGCAGCTAAGTTGTAGAAATTATTTTGAATTTAGCAAAGAAAAAGTACAAATGGGAGTAATAGCAGACACTTTGGCTGAAATTAATGGATATGATGTTAATGGTACAAATTTTACAGAAAAAGGTACGGAACCATATATTGTTTTTGAAAGTAATCTTGAATTTATGAATAGTTTTACCATAACATTTAATAAAAAATTGGAAGAAAACAAGACAGTAAGGATTTATTATAATTTAGGTGATGGATTTGAAGAAAAAAATTCTATAACAGAGACATTTAAAAAGGGGAATATATCATGTGATGTAAATATTCCGGAAGGAAAATACAAAAGAATTAAACTTGAAATTCCGGGAAATTTTGATATGAAAGATATAATTGCTAATGGAAAAAATGTAAAGGAAGATTTTGTAAAGTATATGGTCTGCATATTTGGCTGTATGTATGTTGATATTCTTTTTGCAATATATATATTGAAAGTATCAAAGAAATCGAGGAAAAAAAGAAATAAAGCTGAAAAAATAACAATAAAAAATATACAATTAACGATAAAGCTGCTGAATAGACAGCTAAATATGTATTTAAAAAAAATTGCAGGAAAATGTAGAATTAACATTTTAAGTTTTTTTACAGTAGCAGGATTGGTATTTGGAATCTTTATGTCAGTTATTATTCCACCCGTACAGGTTCCGGATGAATATGCACATTATAAGATGATGATTTCGGAGATAGGGCTTGATGAACAATATTATGAAGAAATACAGCAATTTGTGTCAAAAGTGGAACTTGATGAAGTTATTGGAAATAACTTAATAAAAGCAGATTATAGTAAAATTAAAAAAAATATAAATGAACATTTTAAATGTAGGGAAAAAAAAGGAATAGCATTCTCGTTAGGGATAGATGCAATTAAACATTTTCCAATGGCAGTAGGGCTGTATATGGGGATTGTATTGAACCTGCCAATATATTTCTGTTTACAGATGTCAGAATTAGGTGCTGTATTATTTTTTGTTATAATTGGAAGAATTGCATTGAAAAACATGTCTGTAAAAAAAGAATTATTATGTGCAATAATGTTATTGCCTATGTCATTGCAACAATGTTCATCAGTTAATTATGATGCTGTATTGATACCTATATGTTATCTGTTAAGCTCGTATATACTGAAATTTAGATATTCCGAAGAAAAAATCATGTGGAAGAATATGATCTTTATTCTATTTTTAACATTAGCAATATTTGTAATTAAAATGCCATATATTGTTATTATACTGTTACTTTTTGTGGTTCCTAAAGAAAAATTTGAATTAAAAATTGGTGAGAATATTGATATAATAGACATAATATATAAACATAAAATTATTACAGGGATTATTTTTATTGTATGTGCTTGTTTCGGAATATTTATTTTAAGAAATAATTATTATATAAAACTTATATTAGCCGCTTTTGAAAATATTAAGCAGTATTGTTTATTGTTAGTTAATACATCTGTTAAAAGGGGTTCGTTTTATGTATTGTCATTTGTCGGAAATTTTGGGTGGTTAGATACATTCACGTCATATACATTTGGATACTTTGTATTGGTCGGATTAATGATATTTGCACAAACATACGATAAAAAGATGGAAAACGAAAAAAAATATTTTAATGTAAGGATTATATCGGCAATAATATTTATTACTGCATATGTTTTAATTCATACAATAATGATATCATGGTCATTTAAAATTGGAAATATAGCAGAAGATGGAACGATTAGTACAATTGCACGTAATATGAACAAAATTAATATAATCGAAGGCGTACAGGGAAGATATTTCTTACCAATAACATTATGTGCATTTATAACATTTTCAGGAATTGTCAAATTTAAGAATATAATTTATTACGATATAATGTATTATATTGTCGTATTTGCTGAAACAATTAATGTACTGGTAGAAAGATATTGGATTTAAGAATAGGGAGTAATATGAAACATACATTTGTGATTTGTGCATATAAGGAAAGTGAATTTTTGGAAGAGTGTATTTTGTCGTTAAAAAATCAAAGTATAAGTTCAGAAATATTTATAGCGACTTCAACACCTAATAAATATATAGAAGCTCTTGCTGAAAAATATAATCTTAAAGTTTTTGTTAATGATGGACCGGGTGGAATAACACAGGATTGGAATTTTGGATTAAGTAAAGTTAAAACAAAATATGCAACAGTAGCACATCAGGATGACATATATGAATCAAGTTATTCTGAAAAAATTATAAAAGTGATGGAAAAGTATAGAACCTCAATAATTGCTTTTTCTGATTATAATGAACTTAGAAAAGGGAAAAAAATCCATAATACAAGTATGCTTAAAATAAAGCGTATGATGTTGTTTCCGCTTAGATGTAAAAAATTTTGGAAAAGAAAATTCGTCAGAAGAAGAATATTATCTCTTGGAGATCCTATATGCTGTCCGGCAGTGACTTTTGACTTAAATAATGTAGAAAGACCTATATTTAAAGATGGATTTAGAAGTTGTGAGGACTGGGAAGCATGGGAAAATTTATCAAAATTGAAAGGCGAATTTATTTATATTAATGAACCGTTAATGTGTCACAGAATACATGAAAATTCTGCAACTACAGAAATTATATATGACAATGCCAGAGTTTATGAGAATTTTGTTATGTATTGTAAGTTTTGGCCGAAACCTATTGCAAAGATAATCAACCATTTTTATACGAAATCAGAGAAATCAAATGAAATATAAAAATTGTTGAAGATATCGTATGAAATATGGAAAAGAGGAAAAATGTAATGAAAAAACTCGTAATAATTCCGGCTTTTAATGAAGAGGGAAATTTGGAAAAAACGATAGACGATATAAAAGAGAACGCACCTGATTTTGACTATGTGATTATAAATGACTGTTCAACAGATAATACACTTGAAATGTGTAGAAGACATGGATTTAGTTATTTGAATCTTCCGGTTAATCTAGGAATTGGGGGAGCAGTACAGACTGGGTATAGATATGCATATTACCATGGATATGATATTGCAGTACAATTTGATGGAGATGGACAGCATAGTGCCGCTTATTTAACTGATATGGCAGATACACTTGAAAAAACAGATTCTGATATGGTGATAGGTTCGCGATTTATTGAAAAAGAAGGATTTCAGTCATCAGGACTGAGACGAATAGGAATAAGGTATTTTACATGTCTTATAAAAATGTTGACAGGTAAAAAGATTACTGATCCGACGTCCGGAATGAGAATGGTAAATAGGAAATTATTGCAGAAATTTACTGATGAGTACCCGAAGGATTACCCAGAACCAGAGAGTGTAGTTACTATATTATCTGAAAAATATAAAGTGACTGAGATTCCGGTAGTAATGAATGAGAGAGAAGAAGGAGTTTCTTCTATATCATTAAGAAATAGTATTTATTATATGATAAAAGTAAGTTTTGCAATTTTAATAGCTCGAATGAAAAAATAAGAGATGGGGATAAAAATGTCGATTAAATTACAGATTTTGATAATAATAGTTATTTTATTAGCAATGTTATATATAATAAGGCATGTTAGAAATAAAAGCATGGATTTTAGATATGCATTATTATGGCTTTTTGTATGTATATGTGTATTGATTTTAACGGTATTTCCTAAAATGCTAACGGCTTTAGCTGAAATATTGGGAATAGCTTCACCTGTAAATATGTTATTCTTTTTGGGATTTTGTCTTTCAATAGTTATTATATTTACGCTATCAATAGCACTTAGTAATTTGACTGATAAAGTTAAGAAACTTTCGCAGGAAATTGCAATACTAAGAAAAGATATGTATGAGAGATATAATTCTAATAAAGAATAATAAATTGTGAGGAAAAAATGAAAAAATTAACAATTATCTTACCGGTTTATAATGGTTCGGCGAGTATTGAGCGATGTTTAAAAAGTGTTTTTAAGCAAAATTATCCTAATTTGGAAATTATTATTGTTAATGATGGCTCAACGGACAATTCAGAAGAAATAATTAGTAATATAATAGAAAAGGCAAAGAGAGAAGATACTATATATATACATAAAGAAAATTCGGGAGTTGCTGATACTAGAAATTATGCGATTAGTATTGCAACAGGTGAGTATATTACTTTTATAGATCAGGATGATATATATGCTGAGAATTATTGCAGTGATTATATGAAGCTGGTTGATGGTAGTACGGATATAATTGTAGGTGGATATGTTAGGGTTGATTCAAATGAAAATGAGATTTATCGTGAGCATCTGACAAATGAAACATGGAGTAAATATAGTGTTACTGCTCCGTGGTCACATGTTTACAAAAAACAATTTCTTTTAGATAATAGGATTGAGTTTTTAGAATCGGCAATAGGAGAAGATGTATATTTTAATATATTAGCTTATGCATATGCAGAAAATGTGAAAATTTGTGAAGATGAGTTGTACTTTTGGACTAATAATCCTGAATCGGTTTCAAATTCAAAACAAGCAAAAATAAGTGAAGATGTAAATCCGTTGTTTTTGTTAAATTCAATATATAAAAGATTGCCTGAATTGAGTGGTGAAAAAAGAGAATATACAGAGTATTATTTTATTAGATATGTTGTATGGTACATATTATTTACTTTAAAACAAAGTGATTGGAAAGACATTAAAGAAAAGAAAAAAGAATTATTTTGTTGGTTGGAAAAAGCATATCCGAAATATGAAAATAATAAAAATATTAAACTGAAATATCCTAAAACTGATACATTTAGGAACAGGGTAAGCGTATGGTTGATTATGAAAGCTAAAAAGTTATATTTAGATGATTTCATATTAAAAATTTTAAAACGATTATTATAAATGAAAGGAAAAATAATGGACGTGTTAAAATTTTCAGTTTTATTAGTTACATATAATTCTGAATGGAATGATATTAAAAGAACATTAGATTCTATCATAAATCAGGAATTTGACAGTTTTGAACTGATTATATCCGACGACGGTTCAAAAGACAATAAATTTGCTCAGATAAAAAAATATATGGGTGATAATCATTTTGATGATTACAAGTTGATTGAACATAAAGAAAACCAGGGAACAGTAAAGAATTTAATAAGTGGACTGGAAAATTGTTCGGGAAAATATGTAAGAGATTTTGGACCTGGTGATATGTTTTATACAAGGAATGCATTAAGAGAAATTTATGATTTTATGGAAAGAAAACAATGTGACAGTTGTTTTTGTCGTTTACAGGGATTTACAGAGGAAAATGGTAATTTGCTAAAAAAGAATTATGTGCATCCGTTTAATATAAATGTTTATAAAAATAAAAATGAGAAATTGATATTGAAAAATCTTATATTGTATAGCGATAATGTATCAGGTGCATCTACATCATATAAAACAAAATATTATCTCGAAAATCTTAAAATAATATCTGAGTACGTGACTTATGAGGAGGATATCTTTCAGGTTTATGCTGCGCTTAATGGAAGTTATTTTGAGTTTTTAGATAAGTGTCTGATATGGTATGAAGTTTCAGAAGGGATATCAACAAAAAAAGATAGTCCGTTTAAGAAGAAACTTGCATTAGATGTTGAGAATTTTTTTAAATTTATTACGATAAAGTTTAATGACAATATTTATGTGAAAAAAAGAAATAAATTGTCAAAATTATATAAGATAGAAAATTTATATTTAAGAACAATAATAAGATTTTTTTACGATCCGTATGCTATTGTATATTTGCTCAAACATTACATATCTATTGTAAAAGGAGATTATAAAAATAAAAATAATGGCGAATATTAGAAAAACAAGGAAGGCTTGGAATAGAAATGGAAATAATAAAATACAGATTTCAGCAACACGGTGATGACAGAGGACAGTTGGTTGCTCTTGAGGAGAATAAGGATGTTCCTTTTGAGATAAAAAGAGTATATTATATGTATGACACTGTTAAAGGTGTAAGAAGAGGATATCATGCACACAGATGTCTGCAACAGATTTTGATAGCAATACATGGAAGTTGTAAAATTCATTTGGATAATGGCACAGAAACGGCTGAAGTTTTGTTAGATAAGCCATATGAGGGGCTGTATATTGCTAATGATATGTGGAGAGAAATGTATGATTTTTCAGAAGATGCCGTGCTTATGGTATTAGCATCTGAGTATTATGATGAAACTGATTATATAAGAGATTATGATGAGTATTTGAGTTATATTAAGAAAGAAGTGGAGAAATAGATATGGATATACCATTTGTTACATTTGAAAATATGCATAAAGAAATAAAAGAAGAAGCATTAGAAAAATTTAAAAAGATATATGATAAAGGATGGTTTATACAAGGGGAAGAAGTAGAAAAATTTGAAAATGAATTTGCACAGTATTGTGGAGTAAAATATTGTGTCGGAACAGGAAACGGTCTGGATGCATTGTTTCTGACTTTAAAGGCATACGGTATAGGAGAAGGTGATGAAGTTATAGTTCCTTCAAATACTTTTATAGCGACAGCGCTGGCAGTTTCATATACTGGAGCAAAGCCGGTGCTTGTTGAACCACGATTGGAAGATTATTTGATAGATGAGAATTTGATAGAGAAAAAGATAAATGAGCGCACAAAGGCGATTATAGCAGTACATTTGTATGGACAAACAGCAGAAATGAAAAAAATAAATGAAATTGCTAAAAAATACGGATTATTTGTTTTAGAAGATTCGGCTCAGGCGCATGGTGCAAAGTTATATGGTGAAAAAGCCGGTTCGCTTGGAGATGCTGCGGGATTTAGCTTTTATCCGGGAAAAAACCTTGGAGCACTTGGAGATGCGGGAGCTATGGTTACAAATGATAAGGAACTTGCTGATAAGGTTCGAGCTTTGGGAAACTATGGCTCAGATTATAAATATCATCATATCTATAAAGGAAACAATTCAAGACTTGATGAAATGCAGGCAGGTTTTTTAAGGATTAAATTAAAGTATTTAGATAAATGGAATGAAAATAGAAGAAAAATCGCAAAGAAATACTTAGATGAAATCATAAATGAAAAGATTATTTTACCTAAAATAAATAATAATTGTGAGCATGTATTTCATATTTTTGCAATCAGATGTGATGAGAGAAACAGATTAGAGGAATACCTGAGGAGCAAAGGAATAGGAACTAATAAGCATTATCCGATTCCAATACATATGCAGAAAGCATACAGTGATTCAGGATACAATAAAGGTGATTATAAAATTGCAGAAAAAATATCTGAAACAGAGTTAAGTATTCCAATGTATTATGGAATGTCAGAAGAAGAAATTGCTTATGTTATAGATGCAATAAATAGTTGGAGGTAAAAAATGTTTCGTTTTGAAAAATACACTGAACAAGATGAAAAAAAGTGGGATGATTTTGTAATGGACAAATCTGTAAATGGAACTTTTTTACAGACAAGAAGATTTTTAAATTATCATCCAAAAGACAGATTTGTAGATGAATCTATAATAATTTATAATAAAAAGAATAATATTGCAGCTGTTTGTCCCGCGTGTTTGGTAGAGGAAAATGGAAATAAGATTTTCTTTTCTCATAAAGGTACAACATTTGGTGGTATAATCACAGATAAAAAGCATTATAGAGCAAAATATATAATAGAAATGGTCAAGGAACTTAAAGAGTTTGTACTAGATGGTAAATTTGATGAAATGTATTTAAAGATGACATCAGATATATTCTCAAATGCAGAGTCAGATTTATTTCAGTATGCATTTCAATATAATGATTTTAAAGAATTTAAGGAATTAAGTACATATATAGATTTAGATAATTATAAGGAAGATATATTGTCAAATTTTGCTCAAGGAAAAAGAACAAATGTGCATAATTGTCTTAAAGAGGGACTTGTCACAAGAGAATTACATAATGATGAAGAAATACAAGAGTTTTATGATGTTTTATGTGAAAATCTTTCAAAATATGATACTAAACCAGTCCATACTTTTAAAGAATTGTTAGAGTTAAAAAATGAAAGAATAAAAAATGAATGTGGATTTTTTGGAACATTTTTAGAAAATGAGATGATTGCAGGTTCAATGATGTTTTACTTTCCAAAAGTATCTTGTGCACATACGCAATATTTGGCATCAAGACAGGTGTATAATAAATTGAGCCCAATGACATTTATGTATTATAGTATGATTGAGAAAATGAAAGAAATTGGATATAAGAAAATATCGTGGGGAACTGCTACAGAAAATTTGGGGAGTTATTTAAATGCAGGATTAATAACAAGTAAGGAAGATTTTGGTAGCAGATATTGTAATAATCTTACTTATTTTGCAGAAAGGAACGATAATTAGATGACTAAGGAACGACAATTATCGTTTCAGCATAGCATTATTCAATTAGTTAATGTTAAAATAAAATTGCAGTTCAGAATAATTTGCTTTATATGTGTTTGTACAGAATATTAACAATATTGTGTGTATATGTTATATCTTTTTTTGTATATAAAATATATACATTATTTATAGAATGGTTTATTGAAATTGTAAAACTATTTTGTGACAAAGTTGATATTTCAGTTAGTAGCAAATAAAAATTTATGGAGGTTTATTTTGAAAGTTTCTTTTTTGGTTACATATTTTAATCAACAAGAGTATGTTGAAAAGAGTATAGGGAGCATACTAAATATAAAGAAAAACTATGAATGGGAAATATTAGTTGGAGATGATGGCTCAACAGATAGCACATTGGAAAAAGTAAATGAGTTTGTAAAGAAATATCCTGATAAGATTAAAGTTTTTGTAATGGACAGAGAATATGATAAAAAATATGATTCTGTTAAAAGGGCAAGTGCAAATAGATTAAATCTTATAAAAAATATGACAGGAGATTTATTTTGTATTATTGATGGAGATGACTATTTTTGTGATATTACATTTGTAGAACAAGCTGTTAAAATATTCGAAAAAAATATTGATATATCGATTGTTACATTTGGCTATAAATATGTAAAGAATATGGTTGATACAAAAAAAATTATGCTTCCTAAAAAGTATTCAAATAGAATTGTGAATCCAAAAGTATATTTAATGTCATATTACATACATGCGGGAGCATGTGTTTATAGAAAAAATTGGGGAAAAGAAAGAGAAAGATATTTGGACAATTTAAGTTTTTATGATGATAATAATATATTGATAAATAATCTGAATTATGGAAAAATGTTTTATATTCCTAAAATAATTTATGCATATAGACAAAATGATTCCAGTGTATTTAACAGCATGGATAAAATTGAACAGGCGGTATTAAATGTTGAAGGGCTTGATATTGATGTAAAATTAGTTGATGATAAGTATAAGGAAAGCATATTAATAAGAAATATTTTTTCGATAAAGATTATGTTCAGCAATAGAAAGAAACTAAAATATGTTTTAGGAAAAGAAAAATATAAAAAGTATTATAATGCTAGCGTAAAGATTGATGATTCGTTAGCATATTCGATTTTTAATTATGCATCACTTGATTTAAAAACTAAAAGTAAAATATTTATTATTATATATATTTTGTGGATAAAAAAGTTTATGGTGGCATTAAAAGAAAGAGTATTTGCAAAAAATTAGAAAGGTGTTTATATAATGGATCAGAAAAAAAGTGGAATTATTCTTTCATATATATCGTTATGGATTAATATTTTAACTGGAATACTATATACACCAATTATGTTGAGAATGTTGGGACAGCATGAATATGGAATATATGAATTAGTAAATTCTATAGTTGCTTATTTAAATCTTTTGAATTTGGGTTTGACAAGCTCATATATAAAGTTTTACACAAAAGAAAAAATTAATGGCACTAATGATGATATCTCTAAAGTTAATGGAATGTTTATGCAGATGTTTTTAGTTATCTCTGCTATTGCATTGATTTTAGGAATACTAATGATTACAAATATTCAATTTATTGGAGAAAAATATACGGAACAGGATTTTCAGCTTGCAAGATTTTTGATGTTTTTTATGCTAATTAATATGGTTATTTCTTTTCCAAATGCATTATTTGTTGCATTTATGTCTGCAAAAGAAGAATTTGTATATCAGCGTCTTATAATAGTGATATGCAATATTGCCATGCCTTTGATAAATATTCCACTGTTATATAATGGAGGAGGCTCAAAAGGGATAATAGTGGTTACTTCTATTTTAACTTTAGTTAGATTTATATTAAATGTATTTTTTTGTTTATCAAAACTAAATATGAAATTTATTTTTAAAGATTATAAGAGTGGTCTTTTTAAAGAACTAATGTCGTTTACTTTTTTTATTTTTTTAAGTGATGTTGTAGATCAATTGAATCAAAATATTGATAAATTTTTATTAGGCAGATTGATAGGGGCCGTAAGTGTGGCAATTTATAGCGTGGGTTTTTCTCTGAAATTATATTTTACAACATTATCATGGGTTATACCTGAAGTGTTTATCCCTAAAGTAAATAGGTTAGTTGAAGAAAATGACAATAAAGGTGTTAATACTGTGTTTGTAAATACAGGGAGAATGTCAAATTTTGTGTTAATGCCAGTTATTTTAGGATTTATTATTTTTGGAAAAAAATTTGTGTGTTTATGGGCTGGAAATAATTATTCAGAATCATATTATGTTGCTGTAATATTGATTATTTCAGGATATATTCCAGCTATTCAAAGTATAGGTGTTAATATTCAAAATGCGTTGAATAAGCATCAGATAAGATCAATTGTTTATTTTGTTATAGCAATTGCAAATGTTATATTAAGTATAAGGCTTATACCAAAATATGGAGCAGTGGGAACATCTATCGGAACATTGATTGCAGTTTTGTTGGGCAGTGGTATTTTTATGAATATATATTATCATAAAAAAATTGGACTAGATATGTTTGAATTTTGGAAAGAAATAGTAAAAATGTATCCAGCGGCTTTAGTATCGTTTTTTGTAGGATATATATTAGAAAGATATCTGAAATTAGTTACTTGGGGAAATCTGTGCATAGAATTGTGTATATTTGTAATTTTTTATGTGGTATTTATGTGGAAATTTGCATTAAAAACAGAAGAAAAAGATACTTTCATAAATATATTGAAGAAGGTTAAGAGAATTGCATGAAACAATACTATAAAAACAAATGAAATTATAAAGAAAATTTAGGAAGGTTTATGATGAATTATAATTATATTAACGTGATAAAGAAAATCCCTATTTTGACAAATATAATTGACATATTTGTTAGAAAATTTAATACAATTGAAGATGAGAATATGATACTTGCACAACAGATGATAAATACAAGATTATTATTCAAAAGAGAAAAAAAAGAGAAAGTTAATGTTGTTTTTATATGTCACAGACCTGCTGTTTGGCGTTCAATGAAATCAATATATGAGGAATTGAAGAAAGATGAGCGTTTTAAAATAACTATTGTCAGTATACCACAGATTACTCCAAAGGGGGAATTTGATGATGAGGGGGCTGATGAGTATTTTAAGTGTGAGGATTCTATTGTAGGTTTTGATAATAAAACAAAGAAGTTTTTGGATATAAGAGAATTAAGACCGGATTATGTGTTTTTTCAACAACCCTATAATTCAATTTATCCACAGCAGTATAGAAGTAGTATAATATCAAAATATGCTAAGATATGTTATTTGTCATATTTTACTTTTTTAGATAATCTTACAATTCAAGATGTTTCAGATGAATGTTACCCATTTGATTATTTTAGGAATATATCTTTGTTTTTTTCTCAAAATGATAAAGAAAAAAAATATTTAGAAAATCGATTGTCAGATTTTAGAGCTTATAAACCTAAGATATGTCTTACAGGTTATCCTAAGTATGATAATTTAGATGAGTATCGTTTAAATGATTCAGATGTATGGAATTATTTGAAATGGGAGGGACATTTTAGATTATTATGGACACCGAGGTGGACAACAAATGAAAATAGCTGCAACTTTTTTGAATATAAAGATAAGTTATTAGAGTATTGCAGTAAGCACAAAAATATAGATTTTATTTTTAGACCGCACCCGCAATCATGGATAGAGTGGGAAAATACAGGCGAATTAAAGAAAAAAGCTGCCGATGAGTACAAAAACAGATATGAGCAGCATGTTAACACTTCAATTGATACTTCAAGTGATTACTTAAATACTTTTTATCATTCAGATTGTTTAATTACAGATACATCGTCTATAGTACCTGAATATTTTTTGACAGGTAAACCTATAATCTACTGTTTTAGGGAAAATAGCAGATTTATATTTGATAGACATGAAACATATGGTGAGGGTATGTACTGGGTTAAAACATGGGAAGAGTTGAAAAAAACACTTTCTATGTTGGAAAATGGAGAAGATCCTATAAAAGAAAAAAGACAAAAACTTATAGAAAAATATTTTGAGAAAAATGGCACTGCTGGGAAAAAAATAGTTGATGAGATTGTTAAAGATGCATTTGGCAGAAATTTTTTATAAGCGTGAGTAAATATAATAGGAAGTGTGGTAAACAACTGAAATTACAGAAAAAAGATATAATGTTGATATTTATAATTAGTGTCTGCTGATTGACGCTTGAACACTTGATTTTACTGAGTTTTTCCCTGATATCTGGTATAATATTTGCAAGGGTTTTAACAAAATAGAATCATTTTCTTTGCAGATTTTCGAAGATTTTCACGAGTAAAGTGGCAAAAATCATGTACAAACCAATTGACAAGTTACAACGTTCATTTCTTGACTTTAATCAGCCAATGGGACTGCATATGAATCTGGACAATCGCTGGATTAAAATGGCGGATCGTATCCCATGGGATGAATTTGAAATAAAATATGCTGAGCTGTTTCCAAGCGATACCGGCAACGTTGCTAAACCACTTCGTATGGCGCTGGGGGCATTGATTATCCAGACCAAGTTTCAGTTTTCTGATCGTGAACTCGTGGAACAGATTACAGAGAACCCATATCTGCAATACTTTATCGGACTTCCCAGCTATCAGGAAAAAGCTCCGTTTGATGCAAGCACACTGGTTCTTTTTCGCAAACGCATTTCTGCTGAAATGCGAATGATAGTTATTAGAGCTCACAAATTGCCGGAGAAGAAAAAGAGGAGGTTGTAGATATGTGCGGAGCGTGGGAAAATTCAATAAATAATGCAAAGACTGAAGGAAGACTTGAGGGAAAACGTGAGGGAGAACTTAAAGGAAGACGTGAAGGAAAGATAGAGGGAAAAATCGAGACACTATATGAAGAGTGTGATATGTCGATACCTGATATAGCAAGAAAAGTATCAAAGCCGGAAGAGTATGTTAAAGAAGTTATAAAGAAAATGACAGCAGCATGTTTATAGGAATTATGTAGATTGATAAATGGGCATATACTTAGTGTCTGCTGATTAAGCAGCAATTTGAACCCCCAAACTTCTTCCTCTAATCAATCTGTCCAAAAATTGGAACAGATTGATTAGAGAAAACAATATTCGCTTCTGAATCTTAAACAGATTCGTCACGAATACGGACAATGCGATAGACGTCAGCTGCGTTTCTTCCAGTTTGGTGGTAATACAGTCCATGCCATAGCAGCGCTTGCTTAAACTAAAAGTACGTTCCACTTCGATTCTATCGGTATTATCCTGATATTCTTGTTTTTTATCAACTTTTGCATTGGCACTTGGTCGTCCAAGCTTTGGTCCTGACAACCGGATTCCATGCTCTTTACAATAGTTCCGGTTCTCTCTGGTTCGGTATATTTGATCTGCCAGTACACGGTTCGGATAATAACCAAAATATCTTTTCAATCTATATACATTCGGGAGTTCAAGCAAATACTGGTTCTGTAGTTCCTGGATTTTATATGTCTTGCTTTTTATTATTAACGAACATATATTCACATGTTATTATATAAGTAAGAAAAACAAACAAATGTTTGCAAAGGGCGTAAAACATTGCATTTTTGTTATACCGTATGTATAAGTAGGTAATTGCGAAACTCGCTAAGCTTGTTTGCAATCTTAACTGAAAATAGGGATGAATTTGTGAAAAGCACAAATTCTAAGCTGAAAAGTTGACAACTACAAGATTTAGGCGCACTTTAATAAGCTTATGGCTTTTATAAAGTTGGTAAGTACTAAGCTATGAAAGATTTTAAACTTCTTATATGCTGTCGCTGGTTTATTTTATCAGCAACCACTACAGTTAATAACTGTGAAATACCTGACAGTAGTAAATCAGCATGTAATGTTTTTTCGTTGGTAGTTTTACGATTGGCAACGCAGAAACTATCCTTGAAATGGTTGATTGATTTTTCAACATTAACTCTGATTTTGTATGTTTCGTCCCATTCCTTAGAACCTCGTTCTACACCAGGATAGGCTCGGAGATTTTTTTCAGGGTAAACATAGATCATTCTGCCGCATGAAGAAGTTGTACATGGATTATCACAGTGACAGACACGACGACTTGACTTGTTTTGTCGGTTGTATTCCCATTTCATTTTGGGACATACGAATTTCATGGTAGGCAGTTTGCTTCTTAGGTTGGATTTGCTTCCTTCACGTTTCATTGGAAGTGAGGGATCATGAGGACAACAGGGAATACCGTCTTCATTGAAAGTGTAGTTGACGTTATCCATTGAAAGTTTAACTTTTAAAGGAATAAACGCTTTTTTGAAGTTGAAATCTTCAAAAAGAGATTTGTAAATTTCAATGGTGTCAAAAGCTGCATCGCTAAGAAATACAGTAGGATTAATGTCAGGATGTCTTGTTTTAAAGTCCTTTAATGTAGGCAGTAAAGCTTTTGAGTCAGCAAGAGATTTGTCTTCATCTGGAGATTTTGATTTCTTTTCAACAACAATATCAGGATGGGAAGCAATATAATCCTTGTTGTAGAAATCAATGGAACGGACAATACCAAGTCCATTGGTGGTAATACCAAATTTGTAAGCATAGCAGAAATGTCCATTGATGTATTGTTGTTTAACTTCATGATTAGAAGAAGCAGATGTTGGCATAGCTGCATATGCAGCTTTATATGGATCATAAGAACTGTTAAAGTTATTGGATCTTGCATAGGCTTTCAGTTGCTTAATAATGCGGTTGGCATATTTAGGATTGTTTTCAGTCACATAAGCTTCAATACCGGAAGTATCAAATAGAAGCATTGAAGCGAGGTTGCTATCAATGTTCTGGCATATTGGTTCAGTGATATCAATAAGGTTATCAAAAACTGATTGTAAGTCCGGTAAAAAATCCTGTTTAAAACGAGTGATTTTAGAGGCATCAGGAACTTTGTTAAAACCACAGAAATCTCTTAAAGGTCTGGAATAATGAAGAAAGATAAGTAAAAGAGAATCTGTTGGAATAGAAAACAGACGTTGAATAATCAAAGCCCAAAGCATAGCAGTTAAAGGATATTTACGATTTCTGCCTGTAGCTGCATAGTAATGATTGAAAAAAGAAGTCGGAATAATTTCATCAAGGTCAATGTGTTTTTCAAGCAGAGAAAGAAACTGAGGTTTGTCAGAATCATGAATATTTTTACAATCTTCAAAAATATCTGCCAAAGAGAGTTGTTTTTGTGGTATCATAGTAATGTCTCCTTTCGGGATGTGATTTATGGTTTCTGAACAACTCCATTATACCACAAACCGTGAGGAGATTTTTATATTTAGTAACAAAAAAATGTCGTATTTATGCGGCGTGTGGCGTTTCGCAAACGCCTAAGTATGTATAAGGTGTGAAAGGAGCAGCTTATGGGGAAGGTAGATATAGCAACGAAGCAATATATGTCGCATAGAGATGTTATAGCAGATGCATTCAATTTCTATATTTATGACGGCAGACAGGTGATAAAGCCTGAAAAATTGCAAAAGATAGATAATACTGAAGTGTTACTGCCATATGGAAATGACGCAGATATTGCAATACAGAAATTGAGAGACAATCTTATGCTGTGGACTATGGCTATGGATGACGAGGCGGTGTATGTTGTACTTGGAATTGAAAAATCAGTCAGACCAAGACAGCAGCTGGATAAAAGGAAAAACAAGATTTAAACATGTTGAGAAAGAAGCAGTGGAGCTTATAAATCTGATAACCGGCTCACAGATTGCCGGTGAAGAAAAGAGGAGGTTGTAGATATGTGCAGAGCGTGGGAAAATTCAATAAATAATGCCAAGAATGAGGGGAGACTTGAAGGAGAACTTGAAGGTAAAATTAAGGGCAAAATCGAGACATTATATGAAGAATGTGATATGTCTATACCTGATATAGCAAAAAAGGTGTCAAAACCGGAAGAGTATGTCAAAGAGGTTATAAAGAAATTGACAGCGGCGTGTTTGTAGGAATGAAAATATTATCAAGAAACTTACCTTTTATTAAGTTGTAAATAAAGTCAAATATTGTTATAATAAAGTCAAATATTTTTTAGGAGGAACGGTGTATGAGCATTTTAAAGTCTAAATTCGGAGTTACAAAAGAAGGTAAGGAAGTTACGAAATATACATTAAAGAATACAAATGGTTTAGAGGTGTCGTTTATTGATTTGGGCGGAGTTATCACAAATATTATGATGCCGGATAAGGATGGCAATGTTGATGATATTGTCCTGGGCTATGATAAAGTCTCAGATTATGAGGTGAATATGCCAGGCTTTGGTGCTCCAATAGGAAGATATGCAAACAGAGTTTCAAATGCATCATTTTCTTTAAACGGCAAAGAATATAAACTTGATATGAATGACAATACAAATTGTCTGCATGGTGGAAATACAAGATACAATCGTATGATGTATGATGTGGAGACAGATTCGGTAGAAAATGGAGACAGCATTACATTTTCAAGAATGAGCCCTGATGGAGAACAGGGATTGCCGGGAAATCTTACTGTTGCGATTACATATACATTAAACGATCAGAATGAACTTATGATAGATTATTATGCTGTGGGAGATGCTGATACTATTGTGAATATTACAAATCACTCATATTTTAATCTTGGAAAAGGCGGTCATAAGTGTAAAGATGTTCTTGACCAGGAAGTTACCATTTATGCGGATAATTATACACCTGTAAATGATATTTTAATTCCTACAGGTGAGATAAAGAGTGTTGAGAATACGGCACTTGATTTTAGAAAGGGCAAAAAGATTCGTGATGGACTTGGTGCTTTTGACAAGGATGAAAAGACTGTTACTGAGTATGATCATAACTTTGTACTAAACGGGGATGAAATATGTGATGTTGCGAAGGCTGCACAGTTTATATGTGAAGATACAGGTAGAATGCTAGAAGTTTATACAGACCAGCCGGGCATGCAGCTTTATACGGCAGGTACGCTTACTGTTGAAAATGCAAAAGATGGCATGAGTTATGGAAATTTCAGTGGTGCATGTTTTGAAACACAAAATTTCCCTAATGCAATAAACACAGAAGGCTTTCCAAATGCAGTTCTGAAGGCAGGAGAAGAGTATAGTACAACAACAGTATTTCGCTTTTCAGTTAATGATTAAAAAGAATAATAGAGCTTATTATGAATGCAGAAGGGATTGTTGAATACTTATGAAAAAACTAAGTGGTTCAGATGTTCTTGTTGTTGATGACAATAGTGCAAATACACTTGTTCTTAAAGCAATGGTTGAGAGATATGGTGTTCACGCTGACACTGCGGAATCAGGTATGGAAGCAATCGAAAAAACGTGCTCAAAAAGTTATGATTTTGTGCTTATGGATTATCTCATGCCTGATATGGATGGTGTTGAAGCCATAAGACAGATAAAATTTGTTACAAGTGGGACGGATGGCACGGTATTTTTTGGAGTTTCGGCTACAGTTGATGCACAGGTAAAGGAATTGTTTGACAAGGCGGGTGCAACAGATGTTCTCAGAAAACCTGTAAAAAAAGAAGAATTAGAAGCAGCTCTCATCGCAAATGGATTTGAGATTGATGTTACTGAAAGTGAAGAACAGGAAGATGAAGATCAGACGATGTTCCTTTCATCTGTGGATGGACTTAATTATGAAGAGGGATTGTCACTTATGGCAGGAAGTCTTGAAAATTATATGAAAGTTCTTGTAGTCAGTGTTAGAAACATAATCGAAAATTATAATATGATAGATGTTATAAGAAACACTGAACAGATGGAGACTATGACCTTGCACTTTCACAGTTTGAAAGGTATATTTTTAAATATAGGTGCAGATGAGCTTGCGGAGCAGTCAAAACGGCTTGAGTTTGCTGCGAGAGAATTTGAAAATCCATATGTTCATGAGATGATGGATGGGTATCTTGAAAAAGTAAAAAAATTTCACGACCAGCTTGAGAAAGCGTGTATTTTTTTCAAAGAGCAGGATAAAAATAAGAGTAACTCAGAAGTTATGCCTGTTTCAGAATTTATGAAGAATGTGGAAAAACTTAAGGAATATATTCAGGATTTCAACTATATAGATATTATTGAAATGTTAGAAAAGATGATGGGAAGTGCATCAGCAGACAGACAAGAGATATTAAACAAAGTTTATGACAATATACAGAATTTTGAATATGATGCGGCATATGAAATATTAAATAATATTACGGAGAATTAATATGAACGTCTTTAAAAAGTGTTTACGTAAAGAATTTGGAAAAAAAGGGTATGAAAAATATGTAAAACTTTTTTCTGAGGAGATTGGAGATAAGAAAAATGTCAGATTAAATATAGAAGATAAGAAGATTTATAAAGATATGTATGAAATTCTCTCAAAAGATTCAGAGACGGTTATCAAAGAAAAATTGGAAAATTTATCTGTCACATTATATAATGCACTGCAAATAATAAGAAAATTTTCGGGAATATTGTTTGTATATGCATTGGCAAATATAGTGTTGCTTATGCTTGAATTGGATTATTATGTTACATGTGCCAGTATAGCAATACTGGGAGCAGCATTTTTGTATAAGCTTCTTGAATTTCTGGAAAATAAATTTTGCTTTATTGATGCATATCTGATAATGATATATAAAGCAGTGCTTGAGAAAATCAGGTAGCTGATATACGGGATGATAACAGACATAGTGGATGCGTCAGAGTGTTAGGAAACTATTGAAATCAAGTAGGAGAAAATTCCTCATTAGAGGAATTTTCTCCTACTTGATTGTTGAAGTTATACTGTATGTCTATAGTCATACAGTATCATAAGAAATTTATCATGTGTACATTATTAGTATTATTATCTTAGATAAGTTTAAAATGTTTCATTGCATTATATATTCCATCGTCAAATACATCATCTGTTATATAGTCTGATTTATCAAGAACTGTTTTAGGACTGTGTTTCATCGCGATACTTGTTCCGGCAAATTCAAGCATTGGCAGATCATTGTTGCTGTCTCCTATTGCAATAGTATCTTTTTTCTCTACATTAAAATATTCCATCAGAAATTCGATGCCGGTAGCTTTAGAGCAATTAGAGGGAACTATCTCATAAAAGCTGTTGCCACGGTCGATTATTGTAAATATTTTTGAGTATTTTTCACTGAAAGATTTAAAATCACTGTTTTTATGAACACCGATACAAAATTTATCAAATACAAGATTTGATGCCATTGCCGGGTCAAGTTCTTTATATGCATCAGGATAAAGACTTTCCTGCTCGCTTTTAAAATCGCCTATATGTGTAGTGTATGGTTTGTTTCTGTAGTAAAGTGTTTTTTCGCCTTCTAAAAGCCATTCAATATCATATTTTTCAAGGTCTTTGATGAGTTCGTTGCCAATATCAAATGGTATTGTTTGAGAAAAGAGTACCTCAGTTTTATATAAAATATAAGTACCGCATCCGCATATAAAACCATCCATATTTAATTCTTTAAGATAGACATCAATTTCTGACAAGGCACGACCGGTGTTTATGAAACAGAGATGTCCATTTTTCTGAAGGTTTTTAATTGCATCTTTTGCTGACTGGGGAACTACATTTTTTTTGCCGACTCTGTCAGCTATAGTTCCATCTACATCAAAAAATAATAATTTTCTCATATGCAAATCCTTTCGATAATGATATAATTTTTGTGTTTGTGATTTTTTCTTTGTTTTTACAATGTTGTTTATTATAATGCATAAAAGATGATAAAGTCAAATAAAGTTATTGACAACAACAAAACGTAATCGGTTATTATGGTTTGGTGTTTTAGAAATGAGGTTTTATATAAATGAGTTACGAGAAAAAAGACTTTTTGCCTGTGTGCAGGGAAGATATGATAAAGCGTGGCTGGGAACAGGTCGATTTTGTATATGTATGCGGTGATGCTTATGTCGACCATTCTTCTTTTGGTGCTGCAATCATTACAAGGGTATTGGAGGCACACGGATATAAAATAGGTTTTATTGCTCAGCCGGACTGGAAGGATGAGGAGAGTATTCAGGTATTTGGTATGCCGAGACTTGGTTTTCTTGTTTCAGCGGGAAATATGGATTCAATGGTAAATCATTATACTGTGTCAAAGAAAAGAAGAAGTTCTGATGCGTACACTCCGGGCGGTATTATAGGAAAAAGACCTGATTATGCCACGATAGTGTATTGCAATCTTATAAGAAAAGTTTATAAAAGGGTGCCGATTATCATTGGAGGGATAGAGGCAAGTCTTAGAAGACTTGCACACTATGATTATTGGTCTGATAAATTAAAACATTCGATACTTGTTGATTCACAGGCTGATATATGTATATATGGAATGGGTGAACTTTCTGTAGTCGAGATAGCAGATGCGCTTGAGAGCGGAATTGACATATCTGATATTACTTTTGTAAACGGTACGGTTTACAGAGCCAAAAATCTTGACAGTGTGTATGATGCAAAGATGCTTCCTGACTATGAGACAATGCAGAATGATAAACTTGAATATGCAAAAAGCTTTTATATTCAGTATTGCAACACTGATTCAATTACTGCCAGCAGACTTGTTGAAAAATACAATGATTATCTTTATATAGTGCAGAATCCGCCGGCAAGACCGCTCACACAGATTGAGATGGATGATGTCTATGCACTTCCGTATATGAGGGCATATCATCCTATGTATGAAAAAGATGGTGGAGTACCTGCTTTGTCAGAGATAAAGTTCAGTCTTACAAGTAATAGAGGATGTTTCGGAGGATGCAGCTTTTGTGCTTTGACGTTTCATCAGGGCAGAGTGTTACAGACAAGGAGCCATGAATCAATAATTACAGAAGCAAAACAGATGATAAAAGAGACGGATTTTAAAGGGTATATACATGACGTAGGCGGACCGACGGCAGATTTTAGAGGAAGAGCATGCGACAAACAGGTTGAACATGGGGTATGTATGAACAGACAATGTCTTTTTCCAAAACCCTGTCCAAATCTCAAAGTTGACCACAGTGATTATCTTAAACTTTTGCGCAAGCTCAGGAAGCTTGACGGAGTAAAGAAAGTTTTTGTGCGTTCAGGTCTTAGATTTGATTATATAATGGCAGACAGTGATGATACATTTTTGAAAGAACTTTGTGAATACCATATCAGCGGACAGTTGAGAGTTGCACCGGAACATATTTCTGATGAAGTCCTTAAAAATATGGGAAAACCTGAAAATGCAGTATACGAAGCGTTTAAGGCAAGGTATGACAGGATAAACGGAAAGGTTGGTAAAAAACAGTTTGTCGTGCCGTATCTAATGTCATCACATCCAGGTTCAACACTTAAAGAAGCCGTAGAACTTGCCGTTCATTTAAGGGATTTAGGTTACATGCCCGAACAGGTTCAGGATTTTTATCCGACACCGTCAACTATTTCAACATGTATGTATTATACAGGGGTTGATCCAAGGACAATGAAAAAGGTGTATACACCTGTAAATCCGCATGAGAAAGCGATGCAGAGAGCACTTATACAATATAAGAATCCTAAAAATTATGATCTTGTAAAAGAGGCACTTATAAAAGCAGGAAGAGAGGATCTTATAGGCTTTGACGAAAAATGTCTTATCAGACCGAGAAAAGAAAAGTGGCGTGAGGAGGCATGGGAAAAGAAGAATGCTAAAAATGGTAAAAGTTCCAAGACAGGGCAGAATTCAGGAAAGAATTCAGGAAAGAGAAAGAACGGTGAAAGCGGTAAAGGAAGTATTAGCAAATTAAACAAAAATGACAATACCACAAATGGAAACAGAAAAAACAGGGGAACTGTTAAGTCATCGGGAAAAAGAAAAGTAACATCTGAAAAAAGATATGGTACAAAATCAAAAAGAAGGTAAAATTTATTAGAAAACAGACGATATAAAATATAGATAAGTGGTATATCGTACAAATAACATCCTTGTTTATAGAAAGGATATTTGAAAAACGATGTATTTGTACAATGAATAATTGATAATCAATATATCAAAGATGTAATTTACGATGTACCGGAAATGAGCATATGATGATAAAGGAGTGTGATTGTTATGCCATCAGTTTTTTCAATAAGTGGTGCAAACAGTATGTTTTTTGCGGATAGCAGCAGTAAAAACTCAAATAATTCGGTGTCATCAATTTTTGGTGAGACAAGCACTTTGCTTGGCGACTATTCAATGATTAAATCAGGCAGTTACAAGAAGCTTTTAACTGCATATTATGCTTCGCAAAAAACAGATAATAAGAGCAATGGGACTTCAACTTCAGGTTCAACCGCAAATTTAGTGGATATAAAGACAACTGCAGTTAAATTAAAACAATCTTTATCTAAGTTGTCAGAGACTTCATTATATGAGAAAAAGACAGACAAAGACGGAAAAAGTGACTATGACAGAGATGCCATTACAAGTGCGGTTAAAAATTTTGTTGATGCCTATAATAATTATATTGATGCGAGTGGAAATGCTGATTCGACAAGTCTTTTAAGAAGAAGTGTGAGTATTGTCAATAACACAAATGCGAATTCGGTTCTGCTTTCAAAGAGTGGTATCAGCATCGGAAAAGATAATAAACTTTCACTTGATGAAGATACTTTGAAGAAAACAGATGTTAATGTTTTAAAGACTTTATTTACAGGTGTAGGTTCTTTGAGTGATACAATATCATCAAAGGCAAATGAGAGTTATGGTATTGCAAACAGTGCTGTATTTAACAATAATCATGCAGCTTCATACACCTATAGCGGTGCATATACGACATTTGCGAACACAAACAGTTGGTTTGAGGGACTTATGTAGTATCAATTTGAATATGCAATATCAGCATTAAAATGATGCAAGGGTCATGATCCTACCATCATTTTAATTACAATTAATCAGACTTAAATAAAAATACAGGCGTGTATGGATAAGCAGACAGGGTATTTGGGATACTCATTGTAATCTTTGACATGCCTGTATCTTTATGTGGCAGAAAATAAATTTACTTTATTTGTATTTGTTTATGGCTGGTCGGAAAAATTAAAGATGAGAGGAAAAAATATGTATCGTTTTTATGTATCTAAGGAGCAGATTGCGGCTGATAAAATTTATATAGAGGGAACGGATGTAAATCATATAAAAAATGTTTTAAGACTGGAAAAGGGTGATTGGATAATTGCCTGTGACAAAGAAGGAACAGATTACATTTCAAGAATAAATACTTTATCTTCTGAGCAGATTTTGCTTGATGTTGAAAAAGTGCAGGACTCAGATACAGAACTTCCGTGTAAGATTGTGCTTTTTCAGGGAATTCCCAAAAAAGATAAGATGGAATTTATCATACAGAAAGCTGTGGAATTAGGCGTGTCCGAAATTGTTCCTGTTGCTATGAAAAGATGTGTTGTGAAGTTGGACGACAATAAGAGTGACAAAAAGGCAAAGAGGTGGCAGGCTATAGCTGAGGCAGCCGCAAAACAAAGCGGCAGAGGGATTATTCCTAAAGTGGCAAATCCTGTAAGTATTAAAGAGGCATTTGACATTGCGGGCAGCTTAGAGTACAATATGATACCATATGAGTTACAGGACGGAATTGAAGAGTCGAGAAAAATAGTAAAAGAAAGCTGCACGAAAAAATCAGTTGGAATATTTATAGGACCGGAGGGCGGTTTTGAAAAAGAAGAAGTTGAAGAAGCTATATCTAAGGGGATAAAGCCAATATCGCTTGGAAAGAGAATTCTTAGGACAGAGACGGCAGGAATGGCAATTGTTTCGATTATGATGTTTGAGATGCAGGATTAAGATTTAGAGATATTTTAAAGTACGGAGGAATACAAATGGAGGCTTATCTTGATAATGCCGCTACGACACAGGCATTTGATGAAGTATGCAGGGAAGTTGAAAAGGTTATGATGATTGATTTTGGAAATCCGTCATCAAAGCATACAAAAGGAATGCAGGCGGAAAATTATATAAATGAGGCGAAAGAAAATATTGCGTCAACACTTAAATGCCAGCCTAAGGAAATTATATTTACGTCCGGCGGAACAGAATCAAATAATATGGCGCTTATTGGTACGGTGTTAGCAAACAGAAGAGCCGGAAAACACATTATTACTACAAGAATAGAGCATGCATCTGTACATGAACCGCTGGCTTTTCTTGAAGAGATGGGTTATGAAGTGACTTATCTGAAAGTTGACAAGCTTGGTCATGTTGACATGAAAGAACTTGAAGAGTCAATAAGAGATGATACTGTTATTGTTTCTGTTATGTTTGTCAATAATGAGATTGGTGCGGTAGAAGATATTAAAAAAATATCTGAGCTAATCAAGAGTAAAAATAAAAATATAATATTTCATGTGGATGCGATTCAGGCATATGGCAAATATAAAATAGTACCAAAGAAGTTAGGTATTGATCTTATGTCGGTAAGCGGTCACAAGATACACGGACCTAAGGGAAGTGGATATATATATATAAAAGAAAATACAAAAATAAGACCTATAATTTTCGGTGGTGGACAGCAAAAAGGCATGCGTTCGGGAACTGAAAATGTTCCTGCGATAGCAGGATTAGGACTTGCCGCAAAGATGATATATGATAATCAGAATGAAAAAATAGAGAAACTTTATGAATTGAAGCAGATGCTTATTGATGGTTTGTATGATATAGGAAATCAGAATAAATGTGCTGACGGTTCGTGTGGAGTTGTAATAAATGGCATAGATGGAATTGATATAAAAGACACGGCACCACATATAGTTAGTGCGTCATTTTATGGAATAAAGAGTGAGGTTTTACTTCATGCACTTGCTTCAAAAGGTGTTTATGTCTCATCGGGTTCAGCATGTTCTTCAAATCATCCTGACCTTAGCGGAACATTAAAAGCAATAGGTGTCAGTGATGAACTTCTTGACTCGACAATCAGATTCAGTTTTTCTGTTGAGACGACAAAAGAGCAGATAGAGTATGCATTGGAAGTATTGATGAAGCAGCTTCCGATATTGAAACGTTTTACAAAACAATAATAAACAACACAGGTAATAATCAAAAATGGGTTGCCATGCACACATAAGGTGCGGCAGGCTGTCGGAATAAATACCTGATAAAATAAAAAATGGAGGAAAAAATGGCGCAGGGATTTTTATTAAAATACGCAGAAATAGGGGTTAAGGGAAAGAACCGTTATAAGTTTGAAGATGCGTTATGCAATCAGATAAGATTAAGACTTTCTGAGATTGACGGTGAGTTTACTGTTGAGAAAGAATCAGGAAGAGTATTTGTTCAGGCTGACGGAGACTTTGACTTTGATGAAGTGATTGAGACGTTACAGAGAGTATTTGGTCTTGCTGGAATCAGTCCAGTGGAAGTGATTGAAGATAAGAGTTGGGACAATGTAACAAAAGCAGTAGGTGACTTTGTAGAAAAGCAGTATGCCAAATGTGATTTTTCTTTTAAGGTAAAATCAAAGAGAAGCGATAAGCATTATCCTTATACATCACCGGAAGTATGTGTGGAGATGGGCGGATATCTTCTTGAAAGATTTCCTGAACTTTCAGTAGATGTGCATAATCCTGACGTATATATATGGGTAGAGATAAGAGAAAAAGCATATGTATACTCAAAGGTTTATAAGGGTATAGGCGGTATGCCGCTTGGAACAGCAGGAAAGGCAATGCTTCTTTTGTCAGGTGGAATCGACAGTCCAGTTGCAGGTTATATGATTTCTAAGAGAGGTGTCTGGATAGATGCGGTTTATTTCCATGCACCGCCATACACAAGTGAGAGAGCAAAACAAAAGGTTGTTGACCTTGCAAAGCTTGTTTCAAAATATACAGGCAAGATAAGACTTCATGTTGTCAATTTTACAGATATTCAGATGTATATTTACGAACAGTGCCCTCATGAAGAATTGACTATCATTATGAGAAGATACATGATGAGAATAGCACAGCATCTTGCAAAAGAGAATGGCTGTCTCGGTCTTGTCACGGGAGAGAGTATAGGTCAGGTGGCAAGCCAGACTATGCAGAGCCTTGCAGCTACAAATGAAGTGTGTGATATACCTGTCTACAGACCGCTTATTGCATTTGATAAGCAGGATATAGTCGATATTTCTGAAAAAATTGGAACATATGAGACATCAATACAGCCATATGAGGACTGCTGTACAATTTTCGTGGCAAAACATCCTGTCACAAAACCAAATCTTAAAGCAATCAACAAGTCAGAAGAAAATCTTACGGAAAAGATTGACGAGATGGTAAAAGAGGCTCTTGATACTATTGAGATAATAGAGATAGGAAAATAATGCAAGGGTCAAAATATATTTTGACACCGGCATCAGAAAAAAATAAAGTAAAAAATGCTTTAAGAAGTTTAAACGTAAAAAAAGAGAACACCTTACGATATGTCTATGGTGTTCTCTGAAATTGCATTTAAAATTTGAGAAGGCACAGCCTTCCCGGTGTTTAGTATAAACTGTTGTGTCCAAACTGACACACTCTTTTACTCAACGATGTAAGGTGCTAATGTTTTGAGGATATCATCCATGTTGTTATCATCATGAATGTTTAAGTCAATTGCCTTTGAAAGGTCAAGACTGAAAATTCCCATGATGGATTTTGCATCGATAACATATCTTCCTGAAACTAAATCAAAATCTGTATTGAATTTAGTTACATCATTTACAAATGCCTTTACTTTGTCGATAGAGTTTAAAGAAATCTTTACGGTTTTCATACTAACTACCTCCCTTATATTTTGTTCACATATAATACTAGACATTGAATGATGAAAAGTCAATATACAATGTTGCCAAAAAAAATGGCGTAAGTGTGTATATAGTTACTATCAGATTGCAAATAATTGATAAATTATTAAAATGTTTTGTAATATGTAACAAAAATCGGAGGTGTTTTTTTGGCATAAATTTTAAAAATTGATACGATGTAAAATTTTATTAAATAATAACAAGGAGGAAAAAAGTGCGAGTTGCTTTTTTGACATTAGGCTGTAAGGTTAATTCTTATGAGACTGAGAAGATGAAGATAAATTTTGAAAAAAAGGGTCATATGGTTGTTGCATTTGAGGAAAAGGCGGATGCATATATCATAAACACATGTACTGTAACTAACATTGCCGACAGGAAGTCAAGAAAAATGCTTCATCGTGCGAAGCGCTTAAATCCTGACGCTGTCATTGTCGCTGCCGGATGTTATGTCGATTCGGCAAAAGCTAAAGGCGAGGTTGATGACAGTGTAGACTTATTTATCTCCAATAAAGATAAGAAAAATCTTGTAGAACTTGTTTTAAACAAATTATCTCAGAACGGCAGCTATGACACAAAAATGGATGACGTGGATATGGAAAGTCAGCAGCAAAACAGCAGTGAAACAGTGTCTGAAGAAACCGCTCATATTCATATGTCAGAGGCAGCCGTTGAAGAAGAACATACAAGAGCATATATAAAGATACAGGATGGGTGCAACCAGTTTTGTACATATTGTATAATTCCGTATGTGAGAGGACCGTTGAAAAGCAAATCAATTGATGAGATTACCGCAGAAGTTGAAAAACTTTCAAGACAGGGATACAAAGAGATTGTTGTTACAGGTATTCATCTGTCCTCGTATGGCGTGGATGGCAAAAAGTCAGGTGCTTTTCTTGAAAAAGAGGGAAAGCCGTTACTTGAAGCATTGGAGGCAATAAACAGCGTCACAGGGATTGAGAGAATAAGGCTTGGTTCGCTTGAACCAAGAATAATAACCGATGAATTTGCAAAAAGGTTGTCGGAAATATCATCAATATGTCCTCATTTTCACCTGTCTTTGCAGAGCGGAAGTGACAGTGTTTTAAAGAGAATGAACAGGCATTATACGTCTGAACAGTACCTCGAGGGAGTAAAAATACTTGAAAAATATTTTGAAAATCCGGCAATAACGACAGATATTATTGTGGGATTTCCGATGGAAACAGAAGATGAATTTGTTGAAACGCTTAAATTTGTCAAAGAAGTGCGGTTTGCACAAATTCATGTTTTCAAGTATTCAAGGAGACAGGGAACCGCTGCAGATAAGATGGATGGTCAGATAGCTGAGAGTGAAAAATCAGCAAGAAGTGAAAGGCTGATAGAAAAAGAAAAAGTTCTTGAGAGTGAATTTAGAGAACGTGCATTAAAAAATGAGGAAAAAGTTTTATTTGAGGAAATTACGCAGATAAACGGGAAAAAATATATAACAGGATATAATGAGAGATATATAAGAATTGCTGTTAGTGCTGAAAATATTGAGGATGCACAAAGTAAATGCAATAAGATAATCAGCGTGAAAATTATCGGAAAAGTGAATAATGAAGTGGTTTTTGCAGAGTTAAATGACAACTTTTAAAAAAAATTATATTGTTTTTTTTGATGGGATATATTAGTATATATGTATATATTTTTGAACGTGAAAAGGAATGGAGGTTTACTGCCTTTATGCAGGAAATAAATAATACACAATATTTTAAAGTACAAAAAGATCAGGTAATTGAAGTTAAAGATGTTATAGCGAGAGTATATGAAGCTCTTACAGAGAAAGGATATAATCCTGTAAATCAGATAGTCGGTTACGTTATGAGCGGTGATCCGACTTATATTACAAGTCATAAGGGAGCAAGAAGTCTTATCAGACGTGTGGAACGTGATGAGATAATTGAACTTCTTTTAGAGGACTATATAAAAAACAATTTTAAATAAAAATACAGAAAGAAAAAACGGGTGAAAATATGAGAATCATGGGGCTTGATTATGGCGCAAAGACAGTAGGTGTAGCAATTAGTGATGATATGCTTATCACGGCACAGCCTGTCGAAACAATAAGGCGTGAACGTCCGACAAAGCTCAGACAGACTCTTGCGAGAATTGAGACTCTGATGAAAGAATATGATGTAGAAAAAGTGGTTATAGGACTGCCTAAAAAGCTGAACAACGAAGAAGGCGAGCGATGCGAAAAGACAAGAGAGTTCGGGGAAATGGTAGAGAGAAGAAGCGGACTTGAGGTTATATATCAGGATGAGCGTCTCACAACAGTTCAGGCTGACAGTGTGCTTTCAGAAGGCGGAATCCGTAAAGAAAAAAGAAAGCAGTATATAGATAAGATGGCAGCATCATTGATTTTACAGAGTTACTTAGATAGTTTAGAGCGGAAATAAGTGCTTTCTGCCTGTTTATAGCGAAAGGATACAATTTAATATGGAAGAGAATAAGGAAACTAAAGTTGTTAATTTTACAACGGATAATGGAGAGGAAATTCCTTTTTTTGTGGTAGAAGAAACTAAGATAGCAGGGGAAAATTATCTCCTTGTTACTGACAGTGAAGATGATGAAGCGGATGCATATATTCTTAGAGAGGTTTCTGAAAACACGGAAGAAAGCTTTTATGAGATGCTTGAAGATGATGATAAAATAAATGCAATCTCAAAAGTTTTTGCAGAATTATTGGACGATGTGGAATTTGAAAACTAAATGAAAGGCAGGGAAAAAAATTGAAAACAGAGACAGAAAATTCTCAGAATGAGAACATAAATATAGAAGAGCCGGCGGTAGAAGAAAAAACTGCAAAAAGACCGGGGAGACCGAGAAGAAAAACAACTGACAAGCCAGCAACAGTAAGAAAGACTGCGGCAAGGAGCACAAAGAAAAAAGAAGATGCTCCACTTGGAAAAGGACTTAAGATTATACCACTCGGCGGATTAGAACAGATAGGAATGAACATCACGGCATTTGAATATGAGGACAGCATAGTTGTTGTAGATTGCGGTTTGTCATTTCCGGAGGACGAGATGCTTGGAATAGACCTTGTTATACCGGACATTACTTATCTTAAGGAAAATATCGACAAAGTTAAGGGATTCGTGATAACACATGGTCATGAGGATCATATAGGTGCACTGCCATATGTATTAAAAGAGATAAACGTACCTGTTTATGCGACAAAGCTTACAATGGGTCTTATCGACAATAAATTAAAAGAGCATGTACTTCCAAAACCGGTTAAGAGAAAAGTTGTGAAATACGGTCAGTCAATAAATCTCGGATGTTTCAGAATAGAATTTATCAGAACAAATCATAGTATTTCAGATGCGGCAGCACTTGCGATATATTCACCGGCAGGCATAGTTGTTCACACAGGTGATTTCAAGGTTGATTATACACCTGTAAACGGAGAGACTATTGACCTTCAGAGATTTGCCGAACTTGGAAAAAAGGGTGTGCTTGCGCTTATGTGTGACAGTACAAATGTCATGAAGCCGGGCTATACAATGTCAGAGAGAACCGTTGGCAAAACTTTTGACAATATATTTGCCGACAATGAAAAACACAGAATAATTGTTGCGACATTTGCATCAAATGTTGACAGAGTGCAGCAGATTATAAATTCAGCAGAAAAGTATGGAAGAAAAGTTGTAATTGAGGGACGAAGCATGGTAAATGTTATTACTACGGCTACAGAACTCGGTTATCTGGACGTTCCTAAAAATATAATAATAGAAATGGAACAGATGAAGAATTATCCGCCTGAAAAACTTGTGCTTATCACAACCGGAAGTCAGGGTGAGGCGATGGCGGCTCTTTCGAGAATGGCTGCAAATCTTCACAGAAAAGTTTCAATAGAACCGGGCGATACTGTAATCTTCAGTTCAAGACCGATTCCGGGAAATGAAAAAAATGTTTCAAAGGTCATAAATGAACTTGCACAGAAAGGTGCAAAAGTTATTGTGCAGGATACACATGTATCAGGTCATGCTTCTCAGGAAGAGATAAAACTTATATATTCTCTTACAAGACCAAAATATGCGATACCTGTACATGGTGAATATCAGCATTTGAAAGCACATGCTGAACTTGCGCAGGGAATGGGTATACCTAAAGAAAATACAATAGTATTGTCATCAGGTGATGTACTTGAACTTACACAGGAGAGAGCTACACTTATCGGCAAGGTTCAGGCTCAGGGCATAATGGTAGATGGTCTTGGAGTCGGAGATGTAGGAAATATTGTACTTAGAGACAGACAGCATCTTTCTGAAAATGGTCTTATTATAATTGTACTTACACTTGAAAAATATACTAACCAGCTTCTTGCAGGTCCTGATATTGTTTCAAGGGGATTTGTTTATGTAAGAGAATCAGAGTACCTTATGGATGAGGCAAAGAGTATAGTTTATGCAGCTCTTGAAAGATGTCTTGACAATAAGGTTTCTGATTGGAGCAAGATAAAGACTGAAATAAAAGACAGTCTCAGTGATTATCTCTGGAAGAAAATGAAACGTAATCCTATGATTTTACCTATTATCATGGAAGTTGAGTAATTATGGCTTAGTTTTATATATGGCTGTACAGAGGGGAGCGGGATAATGAAAGAAATTGATGATGCATTAAATGCACTGATAAATGTTATAAAATCGACAAAAGAATATAATCAGTATCAGACACTTTTGAAAAAAGTAAAAAATGAACCGGAATTATATGGAAGAATATGTGATTACAGAAGAAAAAGTCTCGCTCTGCAGCTTTCGGATAATGAGAATTTTATTCAGGAAAATAACAATCTTCAGAATGAGTTTGCTGACTTACTGAATATTGGTCTTTCAAATGAATATTTTGCGGCTGAACATCAGTACTGTGTGATGATACGAAAAATTCAGGAGTGTTATTTGGAGGAAATCAGTATTGAAACTGATTTTCTGGAGGGATAGATATGAGTGGTTCCCGAAGTGCAGGACAAGCGTTAAATTTTTTCCGCAGAGGTATTCTTCTTCTGGTCAATGTTTTAGTATCTGTTTTAATTATTTTTATGATGTTTCATGCATGCAAAATGTGTTATGGTATTTGTTATGAAATTTATGGTCCGGTTGTTGTAGAAAAAGCACCGGGAACTGATATACGGTTTTCAATTTCAAAAGATGAGTCAATGCACAAGGTGGCAAAAGAATTATATGATGACGGATTGATTGTAAACAGATATTCATTTTATATAAGAACCATGCTTATGGACAGAGATGAAATGAAATTGAAACCGGGAGATTATATATTAAATACAAGTATGGATTATGAAGAAATACTTGATATGCTTACAAAAAGCGATTGAAAAGAGAGGTATTTGTTTTGATTATTGATGAGAGGTTGTCAACATATATTGATTCAATATCCTGGAGCATACCTGAATATTTAAAAGAGGTTGAGAAAGAGGCTTTGGCAGACGGTGTACCTATAATAAGACGTCCCATGCAGTCGCTTATTTCATTTCTTTTGACAGTAAAAAAACCGAAGGCGGTATTAGAGATAGGTACTGCAGTCGGTTTTTCAAGTATGTTGATGAGTGAATATGTATCAGATAATACGATTATAGATACAATAGAGAAAGTTCCGATACGCATAAAATGTGCTAAAGAAAATTTTGCCAGATATGAAAAGACAGAAAGAATAAATCTTTTTGAAGGTGATGCGGCAGATGTTTTAAAAGAGCTTGCGGCGGCAGGGAATAAATATGATTTTATTTTTATGGATGCAGCCAAGGGGCAGTATCTTAATTTTTTGGAACCTGTTCTTGAAATGCTTGCCGAGGACGGTCTTTTGGTGACTGATAATGTTTTACAGGATGGGGATATTATACAGTCAAGATATGCGATAACAAAGCGTGACAGGACAATTCATGGCAGAATGAGAGAATATTTATATTTCCTGACTCATTCTGAAAGGTTTAAAACTGTTGTGCTGCCGGTCGGAGACGGTGCGGCATTGTCACAGGTTGTACATGGTAGTATCAGTAATAACGATTAGAAATCAGAAAAAGAAATGAAAAATTTAAAATAACAATGCAAAGAGATAAAATAGGAGGAAATTATGTTAGCAAATGGAAAACCGGAATTACTTGTGCCTGCAAGTAGTCTTGATGTTTTGAAAGTTGCCGTTATGTATGGTGCAGACGCAGTTTATATCGGTGGGGAGTTATATGGACTTAGAGCGAAAGCAAAAAACTTTTCAAATGAAGATATTAAAAAAGGAATAGAGTTTGCACACAAATATGGAAAGAGAGTATTTGTAACTGCGAATATTACAGCACACAACAGGGATCTTGAGGGCGTCAGAAAATATTTTGAGGAATTAAAAGAGATTAAGCCGGATGCGCTGATAATATCTGATCCAGGTGTGTTTACAATAGCAAAAGAAGTATGTCCTGAAATTGAAATTCATGTAAGTACACAGGCAAATAATGTAAATTATGCAACATATCTTTTCTGGCAGAGACAGGGGGCAAAAAGAGTTGTTTCAGCGAGAGAACTCTCGGTTGCTGAGATTAAGGACATAAGAGCGAATATTCCTGATGGCCTTGAGATAGAGACATTTGTACACGGTGCAATGTGTATTTCATATTCCGGCAGATGTCTGCTCAGCAATTATTTTACGGGAAGAGATGCAAATCTTGGAGCATGTACACATCCATGCAGATGGAAGTATCATATTGTTGAGGAAAGCAGACCGGGTGAGTATCTTCCTATCGAAGAAAATGAGAGAGGAACATACATTTTCAATTCAAAGGATTTGTGTATGATAGAGCATATACCTGACCTTGTAGATGCGGGTATAGACAGCTTTAAGATAGAGGGTCGAATGAAAACGGCACTTTATGTGGCAGATGTGGCAAGAACTTATCGTCAGGCGATTGATGATTATTTCGAGTCACCAAAGCTTTATGAGTCAAAAAAAGATTATTATATGGAAGAAATCTCAAAGTGTACGTACAGACAGTTCACAACGGGATTTTTCTATGGACCGACTACTCATGAGACACAGATTTATGACAACAACACATATGTGAGAGGATATGTTTTCCTTGGAATTATCAGGGAAGTTGATGAGGAAGGTTATGCACTTATAGAACAGAAAAATAAATTCTGCGTGGGTGATGAGATAGAGATAATGAAGCCATCGGGAGAGAATGTGACGGTTAAAGTTCTTGACATGAAAAATGAAAAGGGTGAAAAAGTTGAGAGCTGTCCTCATCCGGGAGAATTTGTGAAAATACTTCTTAGTGAAACACCGGATGTTATGAATCTGATAAGAGTTAAGGAAGAGAATAAATGATATGCTGCAAGGGTCAAAATACTTTTTGACCTCAACATCAATAATATAGAGTATGGAGGTTTCTGAATGACAGTACAGGAAAAATATTTAAAGATTGTAGACGAAGTGATTGAAAAAGGACCGTATAAGCCGGACTGGGTATCTTTGTCTGAGTACGAAGCACCGAAGTGGTTCAGAGATGCCAAGTTTGGTATATTTATCCATTGGGGATTGTTTAGTGTTCCGGCTTTCAACAATGAATGGTATTCAAGAAATATGTACATTCAGGACATGGAAGAATGGAAACATCACAGAGAGACTTTTGGCGAGCATACTAAATTTGGATATAAGGATTTTATACCAATGTTTACTGCACCGAAATTTAATCCGAAAGAGTGGGTTAAATTGTTTAAAAAAGCGGGGGCAAAATATGTTATGCCTGTAGCTGAGCACCACGACGGATTTCAGATGTATGACAGTGAGATAAGTGAGTGGACAAGCGTAAAAAAAGCCATGAAAAGAGATGTACTCGGTGAACTCAAAAAAGCAATTCAGGATGAGGGTCTTGTTTTTTGTGAGTCTAATCATCGTGTTGAGCATGCTTTCTTTATGGGACATGGCTGTGAGTTTGAGAGTGATATAAAGCAGCCTATGAAACTCGGTGATTTCTATTGGCCGGCAATGCCCGAACCTGATAATCAGGATCTTTTCAGTCCTGCACCTCCGAAGGAATTTCTTGAGGACTGGCTTGCAAGAAACTGTGAACTTGTTGAAAAATATAAGCCGTCAATGGTTTATTTTGACTGGTGGATACAGCACGATTCCGTAAAGGAATATTTAAAGAAATTTGCGGCATATTATTATAACCGTGCCAATGAGTGGGGCATGAAAGTTGGCATATCATATAAACATGATGCCATGATGCTTGGAACGGGAATACTCGACATGGAGCGAGGTCATTTCTCGGAGGCAAAACCATTTTACTGGCAGGCAGACACATCTATGGCATTCAATTCATGGTGTTATACTGAGCAGAACAGATTTAAGAAATCAAGTGACATACTTCAGGATTTGGTTGATATTGTCAGCAAGAATGGCTGTCTTTTGTTAAATGTCGGACCAAAAGCTGACGGTACGATATGCGACGAAGAGATAAATATAATGGAAGAAATCGGAGAGTGGATGGATGTAAATGGAGAGGCAATCTACGGTACACATCCTTGGAGAGTTCAGGAAGAGGGAAGTACGGAAGTTGTAGAAGGAATGTTCTCAGAAGAGGAAAGAAAAGATTTCACATCTGAGGATATACGATTTACATGTAAGGCAGATTGCATTTACATAATACCTATGAAGCAGAATGGTGAAGATATAATCGTTAAGAGCATGGGAGAAAACAGCAAAGATTTTCATGGCATTATTGAGGAATTTAAGGCACTCGGTTATGATGAACAGCCGGAGTTTATCAGAGAAGATGACAGAATGATAATAAAAGCACCGTTTGTAAAGAGCGACAAGCCTGTTGTGTACAGAATGAGACTTAAATAGGTATAAGAATGTGTGACTATATAAAATCAAAAAATGTTTATATAACTTATAAGCATGATATTTATAAAACATAAATATATAAGAATAGGGACATCAATAAAATGATGTCCCTTAATTAATGCTTTATTATAATCTTGTCAAAAAATCAAAAAAATTAAAATAAAAATATATCTATAAAAATAAGAATGAATCCATGCTTCGATTATAACAAATGTAAAGGTAAATTAGCCAACCTTTACAACATTTGAAGCCTGTGGTCCTTTTTCTCCGTTTACAACGTCAAATTCCACTTCTTCACCTTCGTCAAGAACTTTGAAACCATCCATCTGAAGTGCTGAATAATGTACGAATACATCCTTACCTGTCTCGTCTGAAATGAAACCAAAACCTTTTTTTGCGTTAAACCACTTAACTGTACCCTTCATTGTACTGCCTCCTAAAACTTTAAAAAATATTTATGCCCAAAATGGCATGCCATAGGGCTGATATGGTGTCTATGTAACCACCAACACAATTAAATCTATCATATAAAATGTTCAGTGTCAACGCATTTTTGTGGCGGAATACTTTCTTTTATCACCATATGGCAGTGTGTAAAATCAGGAATTATTTGCTATGTCTGCGGCAAGTTCTTCGAGGTACATCCACCTGTCCATTTTGTAGTCAAGTTTTTGTGAGAGCTCCTCTTTTTTTACTGATAACTCTCCAAGTTTTACAAAGTCATTTGCGGCTTTTAACATGGCATTGTCGGTTTCCTCAATCTCCTGTTCAAGGGCAGCAATGTCTGCTTCTATAGTCTCAAACTCTTTTTCTTCCTTGTAAGACATTTTTTTCTTTTTAACCTGACCGTCTTTCCAGTTGTCCTTTGTCACTTTTGATTTGCCCGAATTGTTTTCGGGATTTTCACTACAGTTGTTGTCAGTGCTTTCTGATAAAGCTAAACCTGCATCGGTAACATCAAGTTTGTGGGTTGTGTGGTTCAGATAGTCTGTGTAGCCGCCCTCATATTGATTTATGGTACTGTTTTCAAAACAGAATATTCTTGATACGACCCTGTCAAGGAAATAGCGGTCATGGGAAACCGTTATAACAATGCCGTCAAACGAATCAAGATAATCTTCCAGTCGTGTGAGAGTGGCAATGTCAAGGTCGTTTGTCGGCTCGTCGAGAATAAGGATATTCGGTGCTTCCATAAGTATTCTCAGAAGATAAAGACGTCTTTTTTCACCGCCTGAAAGTTTGCCGACAATTGAGTATTGCTGGTCTGGTGGAAATAAAAATCTCTCCAACATTACGGAAGCGGATATAGTGCCGTCTTTCGTATGGATAAATTCACCGCCCTCTCTTACATAATCAATAACTCTCAAAGAGTCATCCATGGCTTCGTTTTCCTGTGAGAAATAACCTATTTTTACGGTTTGTCCTATCGTAACCTGGCCTGAATCAGGCTTTGTTTTTCCTGTTATTATGTTCATCAGAGTTGATTTGCCGCAGCCATTTGGTCCGATAATACCCACTCTGTCATTTCTTAAAAAGAAATATGTAAAGTCATTGATAACAGGTATTCCATCAAATGATTTTGAAATGTTTTCAAGTTCGATTGTCGTTTTGCCGAGTCTTGACGATGCAGAGCTTATTTCAATAGTACTGTCTGTAACAGGAGATTTCATATCACGGAGAGTCTCGTATCTTTGTATATGTGCTTTTTGTTTTGTGGAACGTGCTCTGGCACCACGCATCATCCACGCAATTTCAGTGCGGAGTAAACTCTGTCTCTTTCGCTCTGTTGCGTTTGCAATTTCTTCTCTTTGAGCTTTTCTTTCCAAAAATCCCAGATAATTACAATCGTAGCTGTATAATTTACCCTTATCAATCTCAACGATTCTGTTTACGACACTGTCAAGAAAATATCTGTCATGAGTAATCATTATGAGAGCTCCGCGGTATTTTTTCAGATAGTCTTCAAGCCATTCATTCATTGCACTGTCAAGATGGTTTGTCGGCTCGTCGAGAATAAGGATGTCAGCCGGAGTGAGAAGTGTACGGATGAGAGCAATTCTTTTTCTCTGACCGCCAGAAAGTTCATTTATAGGCTGGCTGTGATTTTTAAACCCAAGTTTGTTCATCATGTTTTTTGCCTGAGGTTCATAATTTGCAGGAGAGTCTGAAATATCTTTTTGGAGTGGAAGCGCTGCTTCAAGAGCAGAGATATTTTGAGAAAACTCAGGTTTTTGTGAAAGATAACCTATTCGTAAATTTCTTCCCATAATAATTTTTCCGTTGTCGGGTTCGACTGTTCCGGCTAGAATTTTTAGTAAGGTTGATTTGCCTGTGCCGTTAATACCGATAATACCGACCTTTTCATTTTCATTCAAACTAAATGAAGTATCATCAAGCAAAAGTCTTTCTGTATATGAATGAGTAAGATGTTCTGCCGTAATTAGATTCATACTGATTTCCTCTTTTCTCAATTTATAATGTATGCCTTTGCTGTTGCAAAGCAGCATTTAATAAGTTATAATTATAATTAGGTGTGAATAAGTATAGCCTATTACAAAAGGCAAAGCAACCATTATTTTTGGAGGCATATGGTTATGGATGAAAAGGGTTTGGCGTATAAGCGTCAGGTAAATTATTATGAAACAGACAAGATGGGGATAGTTCATCACTCGAATTATATCAGATTTTTTGAAGAAGCAAGGATAGACTTTCTCGATAAAATCGGACTGAATTATAAAAAGATTGAAGACATGGGATTGATTATGCCTGTTCTAGGCGTTGAATGTAAGTACATTAAGCCGCTTCATTTCAGTGAGGATTTTTATGTGAATTCAAGGGTCGCAAAATATAATGGAATGAAGCTGACTGTAGAATATGAGATTTATAATATGGACGAAGAACTGGTTACAACAGGCAGAAGTGAGCATTGTCTGCTTGACAAAGATTTGAAGCCTGTGAATATAAAGAGAAATTATCCGGATATATATAACAAGTTAGAAGAATTGGTTGAAGATAGATAGAAAAATATTATTTATATTATTTTCAAGGAAATGAGGATTGTGATGAAGAAAAAACTGATAACGGCATTACTTACAAGTGTTGTAATGCTTGCGGCGATGGGGATATTTGTATGGAAGATGAGTGGTATTTCAGACAAATTGAGCAGTGAGGATAAAGCGAAGATTGAGGAAGAAAAGGATCTTCTTGAAAATCAAAGCGGAAAAGCTATAGATAATGTGGACCCGATAGATATTAAAAATTTATATCTTTCAGGTAAAAGAAAAAATGTTGTTACCATAAATTATAAATCACCAAAAGATGTTTATAATCAGGCAAAATCGGCGAGAGCTGAAGAAACGCTTACAAACATAAAAAAGAAATTAAAGGAATATACTCCGGAAGATGCACTGTGGGCATACAACCCATATGGCACAAATTATTGTTCGATGTATGTATATTTTAATACAGACGGAAATTGTTATTGTAAATATACAATTTCAGTTAAAGATAAGAAAATTCCCGATTTTACAAGAACATTGATAGCAGACGGTTCAGAAAATGTTGCAACGGAACATGAATATCAGCTTATAGGTCTTGTACCCGGAATGAAAAATTATATAACACTGAAATTGTATAATAAACAGGAAAAATTATCAAAACAGCTGGTGTACAGTGTGGATATTCCTAAGAGCAGTACAGGTATGCAGATAAGACTTGCTGCTGTAAACGGAAGAAGCAAACAGGAGATAAGCAACGGTCTTTATACGGTTTTTGGAAAAGGAAGAACCGTGAACAAAAAGTCTGTTAAAGTTATTACAAAGAAGATAAACAAAAATGGAAAAAAGACAACTAAAAAAATAAAAAAGACCGTAAACAGGAAAATTAAAAAATATGCAATTGCGATGTATGACAATTCAGGTGTGTTGAGAAGTGAGATGCCGCTTGACGGTCATATGGCAAAGAACATGCAGGTGATATATGACGGCATTGTTTATCCGTGTGCAGACAATAAATTTGCAATGGTAAATTCGCTTGGACAGGTTACTAAAGTTTATTCGGTAAACGGATACAGGCAGGATGGAGAATTTGCATACGACGGTTTTGGAAATATTTATTTCATAGCTACCGCACTTGGAAGAAAGGCTACGAGAAACAGCAAGATAATGGGACTTGAATTGGAAACGGGCAATGTAAGTCTAGAGCTTGACTTTGATTCATTGCTTTCAGAAATGTATAATAAATCCGGCAAAAAGACAAACTGGATTGATATAAATTCCGTTCAGGTATGCGGAACAAACAAACTTATAATAGGTTCAAAATCTCTGTCAAGTATTTTTAAGGTAAGTAATGTTGGAAGTATTATTCCGAAACTTGATTATATTATTGCAGATAAAGAGATATGGAAAAAATGTAAAAAACTTAAGAAAAAGGTATTGAAAAAATACTCAAAAGAGGAAGAAGAACAGGCAGATGCTGAGGCAACAGAGGAACCTGACAGCATAGATGCTATACTCAATGAGGGAAAGAAAAGGCCTGATCCGTTCAGGTCACAGTATAATCAGAATGCGATTACTTGCAATTCGTCAGGTAATGTTATCACGATGTTAAACAACAATTCAGGAAAATATGCGAAAAGAGCAAACAACAATTCATATTACTATCAGTTTAAAGTAAATGAGAGTGCAAAAAATTATCGTGTTACTGCCAAAAAAGCTTTTGAAAAAACATCTGATTATGGAAACATAATTAAAGACAAAAATCTGTACATATATTGTTGCAGCAGCAAAAACAAATTTATGGAAACAGATGCGACAGGAAAGCTTATAAAGAGCTTTAAAACAAGCGATGGTGCTTACAGAGTTTACAAAAATGACTGGAAGAATTTTTGGTTTTATTAAGAGCTAAAATCGTTGACCTGTTACCTGAAAAGTTGTATAATTACATTAACAAATCTATTTAGAGTTTTGTATAATATTTTAATGTTTATTTAACTAACTATATTTTTAAGGAGGAAGTAAGAGTATGAAATTTTTCGTAGACACAGCAAAGATTGAGGACATTAAAAAAGCAAATGATATGGGTGTTATCTGTGGTGTAACAACAAATCCATCACTTATTGCAAAAGAGGGCGGAAAGAGCCAGGAAGAAGTTTTAAAGGAAATTGCAGAAATCGTTGACGGACCTATAAGCGGAGAAGTTAAGGCGACAACAGTTGATGCAGAGGGAATGATTAAAGAAGGAAGAGAAATCGCTAAACTTCATAAGAACATGATTGTTAAAATTCCTATGACAGTAGAAGGACTTAAGGCAACAAAAGTTCTTTCAAGCGAAGGAATCAAATGTAATGTAACACTTATTTTCTCAGCAAATCAGGCACTTCTTGCAGCAAGAGCAGGTGCAGCTTATGTTTCACCATTCCTTGGACGTCTTGATGATATTTCAACACCGGGAATTGATCTTATTCAGAGTATTGCAGATATTTTTGCAAACTATCCTGAAATTAAGACAGAAATTATCGCAGCAAGTGTTCGTAATCCAATTCATGTAACAGATTGTGCACTTGCAGGTGCCGATATAGCAACAGTTCCTTACAACGTAATTGAGCAGATGACAAAACATCCGCTTACAGACCAGGGAATCGAGAAATTCCAGAAGGACTACATAGCTGTCTTTGGAGAGTAGAGGCTGAGAAAAGTCTCTGTGACAGCATAGCTGTCTTTGGAGAGTAGAGGCTGAGAAAAGTCTCTGTGACAGCATAGCTGTCTTTGGAGAGTAAAGGCTGAGAAAAGTTTTTTGACAGCATAGCGAACAAAAAAATTGGAATTTGAAAGTAAAAATAATAAAATCAGAAAGGAAGATATCATGGATATTTTAGCTTTAAAGAAAACTGCAAATGAAGTCCGCAAAGGTATTGTTACAGCAGTGCACAGCGCAAAATCCGGACATCCGGGCGGCTCTTTATCTGCAGCAGATCTCTTAACATATTTATACTTTGAGGAGATGAATATTGACCCTAAGGATCCTAAAAAAGCAGACAGAGACCGTTTTGTATTATCAAAAGGTCATATCGCACCGGGATTATATTCAACACTTGCACAGAGAGGATATTTCCCGGTTGAGGATTTAAAGACTCTTCGTCATGTTGGTTCTTATCTTCAGGGACATCCTGATATGAAGCACATTCCTGGAGTAGATATGTCAAGCGGTTCACTTGGACAGGGTGTATCGGCAGCAGTAGGTATGGCACTTTCAGCTAAACTTGACAATGCTTCATACAGAGTATATACACTTCTTGGTGATGGTGAGATTCAGGAAGGTCAGGTTTGGGAGGCAGCTATGTTTGCCGGAGCAAGAAAACTTGACAATCTTGTTGTTATCGTTGACAACAACGGTCTCCAGATTGATGGAAAGATTGAGGATGTTTGTTCACCATATCCTATTACAGATAAGTTTAAGGCATTCAATTTCAATGTTATTGAGATTGATGCACACGATTTTGAGCAGATTGCAGATGCATTCAAGAAGGCAAGAGAAACTAAAGGAATGCCTACAGCTATCGTTATGAAGAGTGTGAAAGGTAAAGGTGTATCTTTCATGGAGAATAATGCAAGCTGGCATGGTACAGCTCCAAATGATGAGCAGTACGCACAGGCAATGGCTGACCTTGACAAAATCGGTGAGAGCTTGAAATAAGCGGATAGGAGGAAAAAATGGCAGACGTAAAGAAAATTGCTACAAGAGAAAGCTATGGTAATGCTTTGACAGAACTTGCAGAGCAGTATCCAAATCTTGTTGTACTTGATGCTGATTTAGCAGCAGCAACAAAAACAGGTATCTTCAAGAAAGCTTATCCTGAAAGACATATAGATTGTGGTATCGCTGAGTGTAATATGATGGGTATTGCAGCAGGACTTGCAACAACAGGAAAAATTCCGTTTGTAAGTTCATTTGCAATGTTTGCAGCAGGACGTGCCTTTGAGCAGGTACGCAACTCAGTAGGATATCCAAAACTCAATGTAAAGATTGGTGCTACACATGCAGGTATATCAGTAGGTGAAGACGGTGCTACACACCAGTGTTGTGAAGATTTAGCACTTATGCGTACAATACCGGGAATGGTAGTAATGAACCCTTCAGATGATGTAGAGGCAAAGGCAGCAGTTAAAGCTGCACTTGACCATGAAGGTCCTGTATATATCCGTTTCGGAAGACTTGCCGTACCTGTTATAAACGACAGACCGGATTACAAGTTTGAACTTGGCAAAGGTGTTGTTCTTCGTGAAGGAAAGGATGTTACACTTGTTGCGACAGGACTTGAAGTTTCTGAGACGCTTGAGGCAGCAGAGAAGCTTGCGGCAGACGGAATAGATGCAAAAGTTATCAATATTCATACTATTAAACCTCTTGATGAGGAACTTATCGTTGCAGCAGCAAAAGAGACAGGAAAAGTTGTTACTATAGAGGAACACTCAGTTATCGGTGGACTTGGAAGTGCAGTATGTGATTGTCTCAGCGAGAAAGCTCCTACAAAGGTTCTCAAGATTGGTGTAAATGATACTTACGGAGAGTCCGGTCCGGCTGTAGAACTTATAAAGAAATACGGACTTGACAGTGAGGGAATTTACGCAAAGGTTAAGGCTTTTATGGCTTAATTAGCTGAACTAAAAGCGTGGGATATTTCTTGATTAAAGTCAGGAAGATTAGAAATTAGAAATGAATATATACACTCTCAAAGTGAGAAATCGAAAGAGTATTGCTTTGGGAGTGTTTTTTTGAAAAAGGAGTATAAAATGAAATCGAAAACAACAAGAAAATTGGCTATGGCAGGGGTATTTACTGCGCTTGCGGTTGTTGGAAGTATGCTCAGTGTGCCTATTGCATCAAGCAAATGCGCACCTGTCCAGCACATGATAAACATTTTATCGGCTGTCCTTTTGGGACCGGGTTACAGTGTAGGTATAGCATTCGTGGCAAGCCTTCTTAGAAATATTTTAGGACTTGGAAGCTTCTTAGCATTTCCGGGAAGTATGGTTGGTGCTTTATGCTGCGGACTTGTTTATAAGTATACAAAAAAAGTTTTTCCGACATGTTTTGCAGAGGCATTTGGAATGGGAATTCTTGGTGGCATCGCTGCATATCCGGTAGCAAAATATGCGATGGGAGTTCCTGATATAGGTGTATTTGTGTATGTTTTACCATTTCTTATATCAACAGTAGCAGGAAGTGTTCTTGCATTTATACTTGTGGCTGCACTTAAGAAAAGTGGCGTGACAGAGTTTTTTGAAAATTAAAGGTAAAAGCGGTAGAAAAATATAAATCATTGTGGTGATAAAATTTTCACCCTCAGAATTTATATTTCACATAAATTTGCAAGATTTAAAAAGGTGTAAGTGTGTAGATGTGTAGAAGTGGTTTACATCTCATAAAAGATTATTTGAGAATGAGGATTTTGTATGTTAATAGATAGGAAAAGTAGTAAAATAAAATATGCAAATAACAATGTCAAAAATGACATTGTAAAAAAATATATCGGATATATAAAAAATACAGCACCGAATGTACATTGTCTTACAAATGTTGTGACAATGCAGGATGTAGCCAACATGTTACTTGCAGCAGGCGGCAGTGCAATAATGGCACAGGACATAAAGGAAGTTGATGAAATTACGCAGATTACTTCGGCAACACTTTTAAATATGGGTGTTCCGTCTGATGAGAAGATAGCAGCATATATTGCTGCAGGCAAAACAGCAAACAGACTTGGTCATCCGGTTGTGTTTGACCCTGTTGGTGTTGGGGCAAGTAAGTACAGGAAAAATTGTGCAAATGAAATACTTACAAATGTAACACCAGATATAATACGGTGCAATCAGGAAGAGGCAAAAGTATTACTGGGACTAAATAGTGAAATCGTGTCAAATGGAGTTGAAAGCAGTATAAAGTTAACAGAGAGTGAGCAGGAAAAAACTGCTATAGCCCTTGCAAATAAATTTGATACAATAGCTTTCATCAGTGGCAGGCTTGATACGATTTCAGATGGAAATATTGTTTTGAAGATAGACGGCGGTGACAGCAGAATGAGAAGAGTAAGCGGTACGGGATGTATGTTGTCTGCTTTGTGTGCATTGTGTGCGGCAGGCATGTATGCTGCCTCGAAAACGGAAAAAAATGTAAGCTATGTAGCAGATGATGAAAATTCTATTATTAATGAAAAATATTTTTATGCCGCTTATTCGGCAGGAAAAGTTTGGAAAGAAACAGCGAAGAGCACAGGAGTTTTAGCCGATATAAATGGTGAGGGGATAGGGACATATCACAGCATGTTGTTTGATGAACTGGAGAAGATGATGGCAAAATGTTAGATAAGTGGAAGTGTATAAATGGAGGAAACTAAAAATAAACACAAAAATGGAAGTGGAGGAAAGCAATGAAGAAAATAGGTATAGTAATATGCAATTTTAATAAAGTTGACAAAGTACTTGAATGTATTCAGTGCATTCTTGAAAATAAATTTACGGATTATGATTTATATGTTGTTGATAATGCGTCAACAGATGGTGCACCGGATGCTATAAGAGACAAATATGGTGATAAAGTAAAGCTTATTGTAAATAAAGAAAATCTTGGCGGTTCAGGTGGTTTTAATACAGGGCTTCGTGTTGCATATAAAGAGGGATATGAATATCTTATGTGTGTAGATAATGATGCAATGCTTGATGAGAATGCAATAGGAAATCTCTATAAATTCCTTGAAGAGCATGACGAGGTTGGTATGGCAGCGTCAAAAATATATCATTTGGAAGCACCTGACTATATCCAGCAGTTTGGACAGACGATTGACTTTGAATATTTTTGTACGGATGTACCTCATCTTGACATGTATGAAGACGGTTCAATGCCTGATTATCTGTATGTAGACAGCGTAGCGGCATGCTCGCTCATGATAAGAAGAAGTACAATAGATAAAATCGGATTTATGCCAGAGGAGAATTTCCTTTATTGGGATGATACAGAATGGTGTTATCTGTGCAATAAGGCAGGAATGAAAGTGGCATCAGTAGGAACGTCAAAGGCACTTCATGCAATGGGGGCAAAAAGGGAGACAGTTAATACATTTCCTACATATTATGCATGGAGAAACTGGATAAATTTCTTCGTGAAATATACGCCTGAAAAAGACCTTGACAGAATGACAGATACATTCTTAAATTCAATGTTCCAAATAGTATATGAGGGGCTTCATAACGGCGAATATAACAGGGCAAAAACCGTAATGCTTGCATATGATGATGCAATTCATGGCATTACAGGAAAAGCGGGCGAAAACAGAATATTTGAACTTGATTTTAATGAGACGCCGTTTAGAGAACTTTTTGAGAGTGCACAGAGCTTTTTTATAAATGAAAATAATCATCCTGTTATGGCAGAGAGAGTAAGATTACTTGCACAAAATTTTGGATATGATATAAATTGGTGTGAAAGAGCAGAAGCCGATGTAAAGGAAATCGTAATATGTGATAATATTTTTGATATAGATGACCTTTCAGGAGAGAAGATTTACATAGATATAAACGATTGTATATTAAGGACGGAGGACGATATGCTTGATGTGATAAATTACAACTATAGCAAGCGTAGTTTTTCATTTGCAAATAAACCGGTATTTATGCAGAAGATTAAAGAACTTAGAGCGAAGATGGAATAATTAAAAATTATTCAAAAAAGGAATAGAAAACCCCGAAAGTCTCACACACTTTCAGGGTTTGCGTGTATTATCCGACATGGATATATGATATCTTTTGTCTGACGACATTATATGGTATTCAAAAAGTATTTGCAATATACAAAAAACAGAAACAGTTACAACATGCTTTGTTTCTAGTGACACATCTTTAAAAATCTTTCATGGATTTTTGTACTTTCATCAAGTTCCGGATGGAATGAGATGGCAATCTGATTTTTATATTCTACTCCCACGATATTATCATTAACTACTGCCGTTACATCAACTTCAGGTTTTGCTTCGGCAACATAAGGTGCTCTTATGAAAGTCATAGGAATTTCGCCAAGTCCCTCATAATCACTTTCTGTATAAAAACTTCCAAGCTGTCTGCCGTAAGCGTTTCTTTTCACCGTGATAGGAAGTGTTGCGAGATGTTTTGTAGCGTCGTCCTCAATATCTTTTGCAAGAAGAATCATACCCGCACATGTTGCAAGGACAGGAAGTCCGTCTTCAATTTGTTCTTTTATATTGTCAAACATATCAAGTTCTCTTAAAAGTTTGCCCTGGACAGTGCTTTCGCCACCGGGAAGGATAATTCCGTCAAGCTTTGTATCAAGGTCAGATTTCCGGCGGAGTTCAGTGTATTCTACACCGAGTTTATCAAGTAGCTTTTCGTGTTCAATAAAAGCACCCTGTAAAGCTAAAATTCCTATATTCATAGAAGCATTACCTCTTTTCTGTTTTTTATCTTGTTCAATCAACACAGATTTTAATTCCTGACAAATTTGAGTATATGATTTTTTCTCCCTATTTTCCTCTTTCAGCCATAAGAAGTGCAATTTCCTGTTCGTTGATACCGACCATTGCTTCTCCTAAATCCTCAGAAAGTTCTGCGATAAGTTTTGCGTCTGTATAGTTTGTTACTGCTTTTACGATGGCAGCAGCTCTTTTAGCAGGATTTCCTGATTTGAATATACCTGAACCTACGAATACACCTTCTGCACCGAGCTGCATCATAAGTGCTGCGTCAGCAGGAGTAGCAACACCGCCGGCTGCAAAGTTTACAACAGGAAGTTTACCGTTTTCGTGTACATATTCTACAAGTTCATAAGGAACCTGATACTGTTTTGCTGCTTCAAAAAGTTCATCCTCACGGAGACTTGTAAGTTTTCTTATTGCGCTGTTCATCATACGCATATGTCTTACTGCCTGAACTATATCACCTGTACCCGGCTCACCTTTTGTTCTTATCATAGAAGCACCTTCATTGATTCGTCTAAGTGCTTCGCCAAGGTCTTTGGCACCGCATACAAAAGGAACTTTGAAATCTCTTTTATTGATATGATAAACGTCATCGGCAGGAGATAAAACTTCACTTTCATCTATATAATCAATTTCGATAGCTTCAAGTACCTGTGCTTCTGCGAAATGACCGATACGACACTTAGCCATTACTGGAATTGAAACAGCTTCCTGAATACCTTTTATCATTTTAGGGTCGCTCATTCGTGAAACGCCGCCGGCTGCTCTTATGTCAGCAGGAATTCTTTCAAGTGCCATAACTGCACATGCTCCGGCTTCCTGTGCGATTTTTGCCTGTTCAGGAGTAGTTACATCCATTATAACTCCGCCTTTTAACATCTGTGCGAGTTCCTTATTAAGTTCGTATCTTTTATTCATTGTGTTTCCTCCATATTCTTTACAACTGATATGTGTATGATATAATAACTCCAAAATCCAGATGCATTGCATCTGCCGCACTTCGTGCTAGTTGATTTTGTCGTTCATAAATTTTGTGCAAGAGAACAAGCTCTCTTGCATTGCAAATTTATGATATAATAACTTCTGGATATAAAAAAATCATCAAAACAAATATATTCAAAAAGGTCAGTTTAAAGAGGAGAGTTGGTATGCTTACATATTCATTTGCGGATATAGGTTCAGATTCGTTGTATGAACACCTGTACAAGTGTATTAAAAATGACATAAAAAAGGGAGTTTTAGGTAAAAATGAGAAACTTCCATCAAAAAGAAGTCTTGCAAAAAATCTGGGTATAAGTGTCATTACAGTTGAGAATGCATATGCCCAGTTGATTGCAGAAGGATACATTTATTCAATTGCAAAAAAAGGATATTATGTATCTGACATTAAAGATACTTATGACTGGGATAGTGATTATGAAGTAAACAGACATGAAAGAGGTATGTCTGACAATATGAAAAACAGTGCCAGACAGATTGAGATTGTAAAGGAAAAAATGCGTGACAGGATTGATGAAGAATTTTCTGTTTCGTATGACGGCTCAGAGGGAAAATATATAGCCGATTTTACAAAGAATAAGATGGTTTCCGATATGTTTCCTTTTACGATATGGACAAAACTTATAAGGGAGGTTTTATCTGAACAGCAGAATGCGCTTATGACAAATCCGCCAAGCGGAGGGGCTATGGAACTTAGAAGAGCGATTGCAAAGCATCTTAAGGAGTTTAGGGGGATGATTGTTGCGCCTAAGCAGATAATAATCGGCGCTGGAACAGAGTATCTTTACGGACTTATAATACAGCTTCTTGGAATGGATAAAAAATACGGAGTTGAAGATCCGGGATATGATAAAATTTCAAAGATATACAGGTGTCATGGTGTAAAACAGGATTATATAGGAATGGATGAATATGGTGTTATACCGTCGCAGGTAAGTGAAAAAAAGATTGATATTCTTCACATTACACCGTCACACCACTTTCCGACAGGGATAGTTATGCCGATAAGCAGGAGATATGAACTGCTTGGATGGGCGAATCAGGATGAAAAAAGATACATAATAGAAGATGATTATGACAGTGAGCTTAGACTGAACGGTCAGCCGATACCTGCACTTCAAAGTATTGATGTATCAGAAAAAGTAATCTATATAAATACATTTACGAAAACACTTTCTTCAACAGTCAGGATAAGTTATATGGTACTGCCTGAAAAGCTGCTTGAAAAGTTTTACAGGACATTGTTTTTTTATTCCTGCACGGTATCTAATTTTGAACAATACACGCTTGCAAAGTTTATAGATGAAGGCTGTTTTGAAAAACATATAAACAGAATGAGAAAATATTACACTGAAAAGAAAAAGAAGTTTTTGACTGCAATAAAGAAAAGCAAATTAAACAAATATGTAACAGTACATGAGGAGGACGCGGGACTGCAGTTTCTTATGGAGATAAAAACAAAATACACTGACGAGGAATTTGTGAAAAGAGCAAACAAACTGGGAATAAAAATGTCGCCTCTGTCAGGTTTTTATCGTTTGGAGGAAAATAAATCTGAGCATATGTTTGTGATGAATTATCTGGGAGTTGAAGAAAATAATATAGAAAAAGTAGTTGAAAAATTGTGTACTATTGTTTGACTAATTTATAATCGTATCGTACACTATTATGTAGCTTGTTTTTTCGCTTATGGTGCGAAAATAATGATGCAAGGGTCAAAAGGTATTTTGAACCTTGCATCAAAAATAATAAGATTGATTAAGGAATAAAATGATGACCGAGTACAAAGTTAAAAAATATTTGAAGGATGATATAGTAGCTGAGGTTCCGGGGTCAAAGAGTATTACAAACAGAGCTCTTTTGCTTGCGGCTATGGCAGACGGAACTTCAAGGCTGGAGGGAGCTGCGTTCAGTGAAGATTCAGTTCATTTTTTAAATGCACTTAAAGAATTAGGATTTACTGCACAGGCTGATGAAAAAAAATGCAGTGTTGTAATTGAGGGACACGGCGGAAAAATCCCAAATAAAAATGCAAAGATATATGTTGGGAGTGCGGGTACCGCTGCAAGATTTCTTACAGCATTTACGGCTATGGGGGATGGAGAATATATACTTGAATCGTCAGACCAGATGAGAAAAAGACCGATGAGGGAACTTCTTGTGGCACTTGAAAGTCTTGGAGCGGAATTTACATGGCTCGAAGATGAATATACTTTTCCTATGAAAGTAAAGGGCATATTATATGGAAGAAATTCAGATATAAATTCGGCAAAAAAATCTGAAATGAATCTGAATGGTGTTATAGCAGATAAAGTAATTGAGCCTAAACAGGTTGATTTGAATATAGACAGGAGCAGTCAGTTTCTCAGTGCATTGTTATTGGTGCTTCCGATAGCTTTTGATGATGTTACCATAAAAATGACAGGGACAAGACAGGCGAGGTCATATGTCGAGATGACGGAGCAGATGATGAAGCAATTTGGTCATACAGGGATTGAAAAGCTTGCCGGTGACTGTTACAGAGTCAGAGGAATGAAATATACCGCACTGAATTATAATATAGAGCCGGATGTATCGGCGGCATGTTATTTTTATGCACTTGCGGCAGCGACGGGTAAACGTGCAATGGTAAAGCGAATGAGAAAAGATTCATTACAGGGCGATATGAAATTTATAGGTATGCTTGAAAAGATGGGCTGTGAAGTGAGATGGGACAAAGGTAAAGAAAATAATCTTTGGCTTAAAGGACCTGATGGCAAGCTTAAAGGAATTGAAGTAAAGATGTCGGATTTTTCAGATCAGGCACTTACGCTTGCCGCTATTGCTCCTTTTGCAGATTCAAAAGTGACAATAACAGGCATAGCACATATCAGAGGGCAGGAATCTGACAGGATAAAAGTTATTGTTGACGAACTTACTAAAATGGGGATATCATGTAATGAACTGACAGATGGTGTGGAAATATATCCGGGTACACCGAAAAATGTTGAGATAGAGACATACAATGACCATAGAGTTGCAATGTCATTTGCAGTTACAGGACTTGCGGGTGACGGTATGACAATATTAAATCCTGAATGCTGCAAAAAAACATTTGCGGGATTTTTTGATGAAATAGACAGATTGGAGGAATAGAATTTAATGAAGAAAGTAATTGAAATATTGCAGGAAGAACTCAGTGCCGCTTTTGAGAAAGCAGGTTATGATAAGAAGTATGCGAAAGTCGGTGTTTCAAACAGACCTGACCTTTGCCAGTATCAGTGTAATGGTGCTCTTGCGGCAGCTAAGGAGTATCACAAAGCACCTATTCAGATGGCAAACGAAGTTGTTGAATTATTAAACGGAAGTGACAGCTTTAAGGAGATAGTGGCACAGGCACCCGGTTTTATAAACATGACTGTAAGTGACAAATTTCTTGCTGATTATATAAATGAAATGGCGGTTTCGGAGACACTTGGCCTTGAAAAAGCAGAAAAACCTGAAACTATAGTTATAGATTACGGCGGAGCAAATGTTGCAAAACCGCTTCATGTTGGTCATCTTCGTTCAGCCGTTATCGGTGAGAGCATAAAGAGAACAGCACGTTATCTCGGACACAAGGTAGTCGGTGATGTGCATCTCGGTGACTGGGGACTTCAGATTGGTCTTATTATTACAGAATTAAAACACCGCAAGCCTGAACTTGTATATTTTGATGAGAATTTTGACGGAGAATATCCGGCAGAACCTCCTTTTACAATGTCTGACCTTGAAGAAATTTATCCTTACGCATCAGGTTATTCAAAAGAACATCCTGAATATAAAGAAGAAGCACAGACTGCGACGGCAGAACTTCAGTCGGGAAGGAAAGGTTATCTTGCGCTTTGGCAGCATATTATAAATGTATCTGTAGCTGACTTAAAGAAAATATATACAAAGTTAAATGTTGAATTTGATTTATGGAAGAAAGAATCAGACGCACAGCCTTATATTCCACAGATGGTTCAGGATATGAAAGATGGCGGATATGCACATATAGATCAGGGAGCACTTGTTGTAGATGTAAAAGAAGATACTGATACAAAAGAGATTCCTCCATGTATGATTCTTAAATCAAACGGAGCAACTCTTTACAATACAACAGACCTTGCAACTATTGTTGAAAGACGCAAATTGTTTGATCCGGATGAGATAATTTATGTAGTTGATAAAAGACAGTCGCTTTATTTTGAACAGGTATTCAGATGTGCGAGAAAGACAAAAATTATCGGTGAAGATGTAAAACTTGAGTTTGTAGGATTTGGTACTATGAACGGCAAGGACGGCAAACCGTTTAAGACTCGTGACGGCGGAGTTTTAAGACTTGAAAAACTGCTTGAAGATGTAAATGAGCAGGTACTTGACAAGATGAAAGACAGGGATATGGACAAGGATATGATAGATGATGCAGCAGCTAAGATAAGCCTTGCCGCTATCAAATACGGTGACCTTAGCAATCAGGCATCAAAAGATTATATATTTGATGTTGAGAGATTTACATCATTTGAGGGTAATACAGGACCATATATCTTATATACTATTGTCCGTACAAAATCACTTCTTGCAAAAGTGAAAGCGCAGAATATAACCGTTGATGAAAATAGTACAATAGAGCCTGCCGACAGCAAATCTGAAACAGATGTTATGCTTGCACTCACAAAATGGTCAGAGACAGTTAATGCTGCATTTGAGGAACATGCACCACACAAGATATGCCAGTTTGTATATGAACTTTCAGACACATTCAATAAGTTCTATCATGAAAACAAGATAGTAACAAACGAAAATGAAAAGCAGAGAGAGTCATATATAAAACTTAGTGCGCTGGTTGGAAAAGTTCTTGAAACGGCAATTGACCTTTTAGGACTTGAGGCACCGGAGAGAATGTAGAGAATGGAGGCGATTTTTGATGTATCGTTTGACATCAAAACTTGTAATATACAGAAATATAGGAAAAGACAGTATTTTATTTAAGCTTGCTGATATTTTTCAGAGATTTTCAACAGGCCAGTATGTGAAAGAAGATCTTATCACTGAGATTTATGACCAGATACATAATCTTCTTGACTTATCAACACGCTACGGTTTTGACAAAAATCTGTGGCACAATTATCTTGCTTTTTTACTTGCGATGAGTGAAAATCCGTTTACACTCGTTTCTGAAAAAGTAGGTGCAAATGAGGGAACAGTAAATGAGTTTGCAAAAGGTGACTTTGCAATCTTTAAGCAGTTATTTGATTATGATTTTTCTGCTATTGAAAAAGAACTTGGAATTGACTGTTTCAGCGTTGTGGTAAATTATAAGGCAATAGTTAAGAGTGAGCAGATTTTCAACAAGAGTGTAAGCGAGAAAGTCCAGAAATTAAGCAGTGATATAGAAAAGGCTGAAGATGAGACTGAAATGTACAAGATTGTCACTGACTTTTACAGAACTTACGGTGTTGGAAAGTTTGGATTAAACAAGGCATTCAGGGTAAATCACAATGAGACTGCAAGACAGACAGGTGAGATTTTGGAGCCTATCACGACAACGGGAAATATGTCGCTCGATGACCTTATCGGATATGAGTCTCAGAAACAGAAGCTTATTGAAAATACAGAAGCGTTTGTCAAGGGAAAGAAGGCGAATAACGTACTCCTTTTTGGTGATGCGGGTACAGGCAAATCTACAAGCATCAAGGCAATTTTAAATAAATATTACAGTCAGGGGCTTCGCATGATAGAAGTCTACAAGCATGAATTTAAAGACCTCTCGACAATTATTTCTGAGATTAAAAACAGAAATTACAGATTTATTATATATATGGATGACCTTTCATTTGAGGAATTTGAGATTGAATACAAATATCTTAAAGCGGTTATAGAAGGTGGTCTTGAGACAAAGCCTGACAATATTCTTATTTATGCTACTTCAAACAGACGACATCTTATAAGAGAGACATGGAGTGACCGCTCTGATATGTCAAAAGATGAGCTTCATCGTTCCGATACCATGCAGGAAAAACTTTCGCTTGTTGCAAGGTTTGGTGTTACTATCGGTTATTACAGACCTTCACAACAGGAGTATTTTGATATTGTTATCAATCTTGCGAAGAAGTATCCGGAGATTAAACTTACGGAAGACGAACTCAGACTTGAGGCGAACAAATGGGAATTGAGCCATGGCGGAATCTCAGGTCGAACAGCACAGCAATTTATCAACCATCTTATTGGTGTTGCGGATAACTAGTGTACTGTATCAATGGTTTTGGTATTATTAGTTGTACTAGGCAGGTGTGTGGATATAAACAGAAAAAACATAATAAATGAGGATTTAGAGAAAAATTTTTTATATAAATTTATAAAAAAATATGTTTTTATGTGGCTTATTTTTGCAGGCTGCATTGTTTCCGTGTGCGGAGCAGAATCTGCATCGGCAGCAGTGCAGTCTGATTATGATAAGCTTAAAACAAAGGTGATAAAAGCATACAAAGAATATAAAACAGAATTGGATATAGGTGCGTTTGAATTTTACATAAATGATGATAAAAGCAGTATAAAAGATATAATGACTGAGGTTGTAAATAAGACCCCGTCACTATTTTATACAAATCACAGTTATTCATTAGAGTACAATACATTAAATGGAAAAATAGTGAATATACAGCTTGGGTACGCATCAGAATACAAAAATTCAAGCGGAAATGTAAATGAGAGTGCGATAAAAAAGGCATCAAATAAAATTAACAAAGAGATAAAAAAGATAACTTCGCAGATAAAGTCCGGAATGAACAGTGTTGATAAGGCTTTATTTGTTCATGATTATATTGTAAAAAATACTTCATATGAAAATAAAAGTTCCAACAACAGCAGACTTACGGAATACGGTGTTTTAGTAAAACACAAAGGAAACTGTCAGGGCTATTCATTGGCTTATGCTGCGGTTATGGAAAAGCTTGGCTTTTCAGTCGGTTTTGTTAATTCGGATTCGATGGAGCATGTCTGGAATCTGGTGAAAATAGGTGCAAAGTGGTATAACATAGATGTTACATGGGATGACCCGGTTGACAGTATAAGAGGCAAAAATCAGGATGGGGTCGTATATCACAAGTATTTTCTTGCAAGTGACAGTTATATGAAAAAGAACGGGCATTATGGATATGAAAAGACAGCAGCTCAAAATACCAACTATGACAAAAGTTATGTTAAAAGTGTTACAAGTGCCTTTGATTATAGTGGCGGCAATTGGGTTTATATGAATTCATCAGGCATATACAGGCGCAGACATATTAACTCAGATATGGCTAAATGTCTTTATAAGGTTCAGGGAAAATGCTTTATAAAATATAATTCCATAAAGTATTATTATATATCGCACAACAGATTATATATATTCAGCAGCAAGAGCAATAAATCTGCACTTGTCTGGAGCCCTGTAAAAAAATACGGTTATTCATACTATATAGTGCAGTTAAAATGTGCATCAGGAAAAATTAAGTATAGTGTGCTTAATGCAAAAAATAATAAAGTGAAAAGCGGTTCACTTGAAATAAAAAAAGGCGGGTTTGTGTAAAAGCGGTTTTTTTGTTTTTAACTTTATTGACAAACTAAAGGCATATTGCTAAAATGAAACATGGTGGTAAAGAAAAAATCCGGTTTTGGAGGAAACTTATGAAGAAAAAGGTATTATCAATACTGGTTGACAACACATCGGGTGTGCTTAGCCGTATATCGGGCTTGTTCAGCAGACGCGGTTACAATATAGACAGTCTCACGGTTGGAGAGACAGAGAATCCAAAATATTCACGAATGACAGTTGTAGTCAGAGGTGATGACCATATATTGGATCAGATAGAAAAACAGCTTGCAAAACTTGAAGATGTAAGATGTGTAAAGGAACTTAAAAGCGGACATTCTGTATGCAGGGAACTTGTTTTGATAACAGTCGGAGTTCAGGCATCAAACAGACCGGAGATTATTGCTATAGCAGATACATTCAGAGGTAAGATAGTGGATGTAGGAGTTGACACTATGATGATTGAACTTACCGGAAATCAGACAAAGCTTAATGCATTCATTAAACTTCTTGATGGTTATGAAATTAAAGAACTTGTCAGAACAGGTATAGCAGGTCTTAGCAGAGGGGCAGAGGTTATGCTTGATGAGTTTGATTAAGCAGACATATAAAATTGGCGATAGCACAGGCAAAGGTCTGTACTTCACATATAATAATTAATTTTTCACAGGAGGAAAATAAAAATGGCAGAAGCAAGAATTTTTTATCAGGATGATTGTAATTTATCTTTATTGGATGGCAAGACAATCGCCATTATCGGCTATGGAAGTCAGGGTCATGCTCATGCGCTCAACCTTAAGGAGTCAGGTTGCGATGTCATTATCGGTCTTTATGAAGGTTCAAAATCTTGGGCAAAGGCTGAGAAGCAGGGCTTTAAAGTATATACAGCAGCAGAAGCTGCAAAGAAGGCTGACATTATCATGATTCTTATCAATGATGAGAAACAGGCAGATATGTATAAAGCTGACATTGAGCCAAATCTTGAAGCTGGAAATATGCTTATGTTTGCTCATGGTTTCAATATTCATTTCGGATGTATCGTACCTCCAAAGGATGTAGACGTAACAATGATAGCACCTAAGGCACCGGGTCATACAGTACGTTCAGAGTATCAGGCAGGAAAAGGAACACCTTGTCTTGTTGCTGTAGAGCAGGATGCAACAGGCAAAGCACTCGACATTGCACTTGCATATTCACTTGGTATCGGTGGAGCAAGAGCAGGAGTTCTTGAGACAACATTCCGTACAGAGACAGAGACAGACCTCTTCGGTGAGCAGGCTGTACTTTGCGGTGGTGTTTGTGCACTTATGCAGGCAGGTTTTGAGACACTTGTTGAAGCAGGATACGATCCAAGAAATGCATACTTTGAGTGTATCCATGAGATGAAGCTTATCGTAGACCTTATCTATCAGTCAGGTTTCGCAGGAATGAGATACTCTATCTCCAACACAGCTGAGTACGGTGATTACATCACAGGACCTAAGATTGTTACTGCTGAGACAAAGAAAGCTATGAAACAGATTCTTACAGATATTCAGGATGGTACATTTGCAAAAGACTTCCTTCTTGATATGTCACCAGCAGGACGTCAGGTTCACTTCAAGGCTATGAGAAAACTTGCTTCAGAGCATCAGTCAGAGAAAGTCGGAGAAGAAATCCGTAAGCTTTACAGCTGGAATAATGAGGGAGACAAACTCATCAATAACTAATCCGGTTTTGATCTATAAAATTACATATAGAAATATATCAAAAGAGGTTATCTTGTGTATATTTTGCTGTTGTCTGCACCGTGAGTGCAGACGGCAGCGTATTGTATGCACCGGACAGCCTCTTTTTGAAATTTCTTTACAATTTGTTTGTATTCAATTATAATAAATTATATAATTATTTAAATAAGTATCGTGAGGAGGAGAAAGATGGCACTTATAGCCGGAGTGATAGGGATTGTAGTGATTGCTGTTGTGGTAGTGGTAGCTGCGGTTACGGCGGTTACGGCAGGAGTGAAGCAGTCTCTCGATGATGAATGATTTGTTTTTAGTAGAGCGGCTTGTGAGGTTTTACACAGGTTGCTCTATTTCTTTGTTGAACAATGAAAGGAACGATAAAAAGATAATGTTGAAAGTCAAAAATGTTGAAATAGGCAGCGGAATACCTAAAGTATGTGCACCTATAGTTGAAAAAAATCAGGATGATATTCTTGAGATGGGCGAGATACTTATGGCAAAAAAGAGTGTTGATATTGTAGAGTGGAGGATTGATTTTTTTGAGGAGTGTTTTAATACTCAGAAATTATTGGAAACAGCGGGACTTTTAAGGGCGGTTATACCGGGAAAGCCGATACTCGCCACATTCCGCACAAAAAATGAGGGTGGGGAAAAGAATATAGAGGCAGATGTTTATATTAAAATGCTGGATAACTTAGCCGAAAGCGGATATGTTGATATAGTTGACATAGAAGCATATTTTATGGATAGAGCCAAAACAGAAAAAATAATAAGTAAATTAAAGAATAAAACTGTTGTAATCGGTTCATATCACAATTTTAACAAAACTCCCGAGTATGATGAGATATGTGAGAGGCTTAAATATATGAAGGAAATCGGTGCGGATATTCCTAAACTTGCATGTATGCCTGAGCAAAAGAACGATGTTTTTACGCTTATGAGAGCAACAAATGATTTTGTTACTGACAATAGAAATATTCCTGTTATAACTATGTCGATGGATGAAATCGGCAAGATAAGCAGGGTAAGTGGAAAAAGCTTTGGTTCTTCTGTCACATTTGGTTGTCTTGGAAAAGCGAGTGCACCGGGACAGATAAATGTAGATGATTTGAAAAATGTATTAAATATAATAACATTACCGGAGGATGAAGATGAGTAGACTTGAAAAACATATTTTTTTGATAGGTTTTATGGGAGTAGGAAAAACAAGTACATCACGTTTTTTAAGCAGAAAACTTGGAGTGAAGGAGGTAGATACTGATGCAATGATAGTTGAACAGGAGAAAAAAAGCATTTCTGATATTTTTGCTGACGAAGGGGAAGAATATTTCAGAAAAAAAGAGACAGAGCTGATAGACAAAATCGGTGAGATGAAACCATGTATAGTATCATGCGGCGGCGGAATGGCAATGCGTGAAATAAACGTGGAAAAGATGAAAAAGGTCGGACAGATAGTCTGGCTTACTGCAACACCTGAGACTATTTATTCCCATGTAAAAGACAGCACAAACAGACCGTTATTAAACGGAAATATGAATGTTCCTTATATCAAGTCGCTTATGGATGAGAGAGAGCCAAAATACAGACATGCGGCAGATATTATTATTGAAACTGATGATTGTACACCTGCTCAGGTTGCAGATAGGATAACAAAAAAAGTAAAATAGTAAAGTATTTTGCTATTTGTATCATATTTAAAAAATTACTTTTGAGACAAATAGAGAGGTATAGAGGATGAGATTAAATAAGGTAAATAATATGAAAAAAAGAGGAATTGCACTTTTACTTGGTGTTTCGTTATGCATGTCAATGTTTGTGGATGTGCAGGGCAGCAATGTTTCAGCAGCCAAACATGCATCAAAATTAAAAAAAGAAGAAGTAGTGGATGCTGACAGTGATGAAGAAGTGAAAGAGGATAAGGATATTGTATTTGATGCGTCTAATGAAGACGGCGAATATGCTGTTTCAGTAAATGACAGCGGTTCGTTCTCTGTTATCAATTATGAAAATTCGGACAAGGCAGTAGAGTCAATAAAGTGGAGTGCAAGCGATGAAAATATTGTAAAAGTTGAGGATTCAGATGATTTTAAGGCAAATTATACGGCATTAAGTCCCGGAAGAGTTAATATATATGTGGATGTTACATACAGCAGAAATGATGTAATTGAGCAGGATGACACATATAACGATGACGATTCAAGTTATTTGGACAGATATACATTCAGTCTTTGCGTATATCCTGATATGTCAGGTGTTGAGCTAACAAGTACAAGCCAGATAAAATATATAACAAAGTATGATTATAATACGGAATTTACTTTTAATCTGAAGAGTGATATTCTGCTTGATGAAGATAATCCGGATGTAGGATTTGAAGTGAACAGTTCAAATAAATCAATGTCTGTATCTGCTTCCTTAAAAGATAATGTTGTTTCAATATGGGCATATAAGGCGGGTCAGACAAAAGTAACATTTAAAATATACGATAAAGAATTTGAAGTCAGTATTAAGGTTATAAAAATATCAATAAATAAAAATACACTGCTCATAATAAAAGGAAGAACTGCAAATGTTAAATTAAAAGGTGTATCTAAGGGAATAAAGTGGTCATCAAACAGAAAAAAAATTGCGAGCGTTAATTCAAAAGGCAAGATTAAAGCAAAGAGAATCGGAACAGCAGTTATTATAGCAAATGTGAACGGAACAAAATTAGGATGTGCTGTATCTGTTGTGTCACCTAAAGTTTATAATGTTATAAAGAAAGGCCGTAGTATTGCAAAGGGGACATACAGCCAGCCTAGAAGAATGCAAAGAGGATATTATGACTGCAGTTCTTTGGTATGGCGTGCGTATTCAAAATACGGAACTTATTTTGGTGCAAGAAGTTATGCGCCGGTAGCGGCAGATATATGCAGATGGTGCTGGAGTTCAAAGAGTAAGAGAATAAGTTCAGGATTAAAAGACAGCCAGATACAGAATATGAAACTGAGAGCAGGAGACATTATATTTAAAACAGGTGCCAAGAACGGAAGATATAAGGGGATTTATCATGTTGAAATGTTCGCCGGTTACAGCTGCATTGGATTTAATTCAAAAGGAAAGCCAAATTTAACTGCTGTATGGGTTAACAGGTCACAGGGATATTATGCATATGGTTCGCTTGTTGCAAGACCGTAGATTAAAAAAACATATACGTAAAAAATGTTGATGGAGAAATGTTGTGATTACTATTATTATGGCGGCCTACAATGGTCAGGAATATATAAATGAACAGTTGGAGTCTATCAAAAATCAGACTTACAGGGATTGGAGACTGGTTGTAAGAGACGATGGGAGCAGTGACAAAACTGTAGACATTTTAAAAAAATTCGCTAAAGAAGTAGAACAGGAAGTTATAATAAAAGTTAACGAAGAGCCAAGTGGCTCGGCAAAGAGGAATTTTGCACGTCTTTTACAGGATGTGCAAAATTCCTCCTATGTTATGTTTACAGATCAGGATGATATATGGAAAAAAGATAAAATAGAAGTTACCTACAATGCGATGCTTGACGCTGAAAAAAAGTATGGAAGTAAGACACCGATACTTGTTCACGGAGATGTTGAAGTTATAGATGGAAGTGGAAATGTTCTTGCAGAGTCAATGTTTAATTTATCTCATATAGATTCAAATTCAGAGTTATCAAAAATTATTATTCAAAATCATGTCACGGGCTGTACGATGATGTGTAACAGGAGTTTATCTGCGGGGATTGCAAAATATTTATCTGATGACAGGGTTATTATGCATGACTATTTTGCCGCATTGTACGCGGCAGTGTTTGGAAAAATAATAGTTTTAGAAAGACCGCTGTTAAGTTACAGACAGCATGGAGATAACAGTGTTGGGGCAAAGAATAACAATAATATATTTTACCTTGCAAAGAGACTGGGGCAGGGAAGAAGAAGTTATAAAAATGCGATGAAAGAGTCGGAAGACCAGATTGCATTTTTTGTCAGTTTGTACAAGGACGAAATGATTGCAAAAAAATTTGTTTGTCAGTATGAACTTATGAAAGAATATTCTGTTCTTAACAGACATTCAAAAATTTACCGTATAATTTTCTACATGAAAAAAAATGTATGGAAAAAAGGAACTATTAGAAAAATAATGCAGATTATCTGGGGGTAGTTATGACAAAGATATTTAAAGCAATAAAGGTTGCATGTAAATATTTTGTGATGTTTCTTACTATGCTGATGCCGAGAGATTATCGATTGTGTGTATGCGGAGCATGGCTTGGAGAGAGATTTACCGACAATTCAAAACAGTTGTTTATAGAAGCGTCAGAGAGAGATGACATAAGAGCAGTATGGATTTCAAAAGATATTGAAATTGTTGAGCAGATAAGAAATCTGGGTTATGAAGCTTATCTGTGGGGAACAAAAAAAGCAATATGGACTCAGCTTCGTGCAAAATATGCCGTGATTTCAAATGGTATAAGTGACCTTGAACATACATTTCTCGGAAATGCAATAATTATAGATTTGTGGCATGGCGTACCTCTGAAAAAAGTATGCTATGACAATAAATATGAAAAAAACTGGGACAGTCCTAAGCAAAAGCTTAGAGACAGTCTTATTTATATACCGCTTGGAAAAATGTATTTTGTGGCAACAAGTGAAATGTTTGTACCTATTTATCAGAGTGCATTCAGAAGAAAGAAAAGCCAGATAATATGTCTCGGTCAGCCGAGAAGTGATATTTTTTTCGGGGAAAAAAAGCCGGAGCCTTATTTCCCTGGGAAAAATATTATTTTGTATTGTCCGACACACAGAAATGAGGGAAAAGAGCAGATTCGCATAAATGAACTGTTTGATTTGGAAAGACTGGAGAATTACCTTTCAGAGAAAGATTATTATTTTGTGATAAAAAAACATTTTTACCACAGGGAAGAAACTGAGAATTTGGATAAGTATCCTCATATAATTGATGCTACAATGGAGGATATGGATACACAGATACTTATTATAGAATCGAAAGCACTAATAACCGATTATTCAAGTATTTACATTGATTATCTTCTGCTTGACAAACCGTTGTTATTTTATTGTTATGATTATGAACATTATCTTGAGAATGACAGGGAGATGTATTTTGACTATGAGGATGTAACACCGGGCAATAAGGCAAAGAATTTTGACGAACTATTCAAACAGATATGTGGTGTGATTGAAAACGGGGACGATTACGGAAGAGAAGAAAGAGAAAAGGTAAAAAATATGTTTTACTGTAAAAAAGGTCAGGGACCGGTTGGAAATATTCTTATTGACATGATGGTTAAAAGGGAGATTGGAAAAAACAATGATTGACAAAAAAATCAAAATCGTGGCACCGGATGCTCAAAACAGAGAGATTATGAATACCTGTAAAAAATTATGGGAAAATAATTTTGATGACACTGCGAAATATGTAAAATATTATTTTGATGACAGATGGAAAGAAAGTATAACATTTTTATGTGATGACAAAAGTATGTTACATTTAAATCCATATGATATAAAATTGTTTGGAGAAAAAAAGACAATATTTTATATTGTGGGTGTATGCACAGATAAAGAATACAGACACAAGGGATATATGGATTTTATGTTAAAAACTGTTTTTGGAAAATTATATAATGAAAATGTACCGTTTGTGTATCTTATGCCTGCATCAGAAAAAATATATACCCCATATGGATTTAGGGGAATGTACAATGTTACATCTTTTAAAGCTTTAAAAAGAGAGGATGGCAGCAAAGTTTATAATGACTGTATAGAGTCGTGTGACATAAAAGAATTTGATGATTTGTCGGAGAGAGAAAAAATTGAACTTTCAAAGTATGCAGCAATGAAGCTTGAGCGGGAGTTTGAATGTTTTGTTGATAGGGATAATAGTTATTTTGAACATAAAAATAAAGAGATGAAAGCGTGTGAGGGGTCTGTACTCATTTTGATGAGAGACGGTGAAGTCATGGGATATGCAATGTATCTGTGTGAAGATGAGCCGGAAGTTGTCGAGATGGTTGCTGATAAAGAATATACGGATATATTTGTGGAAAAGCTTTTTGATTATGCCGCTAATGACACAGAAAACAAAGCCGCAGAAATGAAAATTATATTTGACGAGTCGTATTTTATAAAAGAACAAAACAAAAGTTTTGCTTTTTTTATTTCTGAGGAAAATACGGGAAAAATGCTTATGGCAAGAATTATAGACATTATGGCATTTGTCGGGATGATAAAGTTAAAGGGATGTGCAGAGGAATATTATGTAGAGATAACCGATGATTTTATTAAAGAGAATAACGGGAGATGGGATATAATTCTTTCAGATAAAAGTGTTATAAAAAGGGGAAAAAGTGATGAGAATAAGTATCAAAAACTGACTATTGCGGAGTTTGGAGATATATTATTTTCAAAGATTAAATTTTATCTTAATGAAATGGTTTGAAAATTTGACTGACAGTGTTGTATAATGTATTATTATTACTTAAAAAGATATTAAGGAAGTGGTACTATGGCAGATACAGGATATACATTTTGGAATAAAGAAATAGACAGATTAAAAGACGGAAAAAGCAAATATGAATGGGATGAACTTGAAGAGCTTATAACAGATGTGTTTGAGGATGAGAAAATTACTTCGGATGAATTTGATAAACTTATGGAAAAGCTTATGGAACAGGAAATGTAGTCATATGATATGGTACAACGGTATCAAGAGAGGGGCTTTGATAAATTGACACGCGATGAACTTGAGTATAGAAGATATTTAGAGCGGAGAATACGCAGGAGAAAACGAAAAAGGCAGGTTATGATAGCCAGAACCATTCTCGTTATAGTTATATTGCTGGCGGCGTTTGGAATTTTTTCCATTGTGAAAGGAGTGATGTCGTCGGGCGGCAGTGATAAAAAGCAGGTGAAAGATACAAAAAAGCCTGTTGTAGAAACGATGATACCGACTAAGACTCCTGAAAGTACAGCCGAGAGTGTACCGGAAAACGTGCCAAAGGGTTATGAGGACGTTTACAATAAACTGATAAAAATTCAGGGAAAATACAATGGTGTTGATGATATAATCATGAATATATCCAAATACCCTAAAAAGCTTTTGGAATTGGCAGTAAAAAATCCGGAGACGATAGACTTTGTCTCAAATTATCCAAAGCATGATAATGACACTGAGGCGACGGGCAGACTCAGTGCAAAGGAGATTGGAAACGGAATTCCTTTATTGCAGCAGTGGGACAGCAGATGGGGATATATAAAATACGGAGATACCATAATAGGGGTAAATGGCTGCGGGCCTACATGTCTTGCAATGGTATATGCAGGAATTACCAAAGATACGGCGATGACACCGGCAGACATAGCTCAGTATTGTTCAAATAACAATTATTATAACAGTGATACGGGAACGTCATGGACATTGATGACTGAGGGAGCAAAGGATTTGGAACTTTCAGTCAGAAAAGTATCAGTAAATGCGTCAGCAATAAAAAATGAATTGAAGCAGAAAAGACCGATGATATGCAGTATGTCACCGGGAGATTTCACCACAGAGGGACATTTTATAGTCATAAGAGGAATTGATTCCAAGGGAAGACTTATTATAAATGACCCGAACAGTATAGCAAATTCAAAGAGAAGATGGCAGGTTGCGAGAGTTGTAAAACAGATTAAAGCAGCATGGAGCTATTCTCAGGATTAAAACGATATGCAAGTTTAAATTATATTACACAGGATGGAGGCAGCATATGGATAATAGCGAGAAAAAAAATGTGGAATTAAATATAGACAACGGTGAACTTAAAACAAGTATGATTCCTGAGGATTTTACTGACCCTCAGATTCTCTATGACAAGTTGATATCAATGATAAAGAAGTATCATCCGTCAGGAGATATTTCACAGATAGAAAAGGCATATAAAATTGCATATAAAGCGCATGACGGACAGCTTAGAAAATCAGGTGAGCCATATATTATTCATCCGGTTTGTGTATGTATTATTCTTGCAGAACTGGAACTTGATAAAGAGACAATAGTCGCAGGAATGCTTCATGACGTTGTAGAAGATACTGTTATGACGAGTGAGGAGATTGCTGCTGAGTTTGGTGACGAGGTTGCACTTTTGGTTGACGGTGTTACAAAACTTACACAGCTTAATTATGTTGCCGATAAGGTAGAGGTACAGGCAGAGAATTTAAGAAAAATGTTTTTGGCAATGGCGAAAGACATACGAGTTATTCTGATTAAACTTGCCGACAGACTTCATAATCAGAGAACAATGCAGTATCAGACACCGGAAAAGCAGAAAGAGAAATCAAGAGAAACGCTTGATATTTATGCGCCAATTGCAGACAGGCTCGGTATATCGAAAGTTAAGGTAGAGCTTGACGATCTGGCATTCAGATATCTTGAACCGGAGGTATACAACAATCTTGTGGCAAGACTTGACAAGGGAAGAGTCAGACGTGAAGAATTTATAAAACAGATTGTTGCAGAAGTTGACAAGCATATAAAAGCAGCCGGCATAGAGGCAACTATTGACGGAAGAGCAAAACATTATTTCAGCATATACAAAAAAATGATAACACAGAACAAAAAGCTTGAGCAGATTTATGACCTTTTTGCCGTAAGAATCATTGTAGATACCGAGAGGGACTGTTATACTGCGCTTGGTGTTATTCATGAGATATATAAGCCTATTCCGGGGCATTTTAAAGATTATATTGCCATGCCTAAACCGAACAATTATCAGTCGCTTCATACAACACTTATAGGACCTCAGGGACAGCCTTTTGAAATCCAGATAAGAACATATGAAATGCACAGGACAGCAGAATACGGTATTGCGGCACATTGGAAATATAAAGAAAATCAATACGGACACAATACTGCTGACAGCGAGGAGGAAAAACTTGCATGGCTTAGAAGAATTCTTGAATGGCAGAGAGATATGTCTGACAATAAAGAATTTTTAAGTCTGTTAAAAAGTGACCTCGATTTGTTCTCTGACCATGTATATTGTTTTACAAAAGACGGTGATGTGAAAAATCTTCCGGCTGATTCAACGCCTATAGATTTTGCGTATGCTGTGCACAGTGCTGTCGGTAATAAGATGGTTGGTGCAAGGGTAAACGGAAATCTTGTTCCTATTGAATATAAGATACAAAACGGTGACAGAGTTGAGATAATCACCTCACAGAATTCGAGAGGACCTAGCAGGGACTGGCTTTCAATTGTAAAGAGTACACAGGCGAAAAACAAGATAAATCAATGGTTCAGGTCACAGTATAAAGAGGAGAATATAGTAAAAGGAAAAGAACTTCTCAACAGTTATTGTAAAGCTCAGGGTATTGTGATTTCAGATTTAGTCAGACCTGAGTATACAGATGCCTGCAAGAAAAAGTATGGTTTTAAGGACTGGGATTCAGTGCTTGCAGCTATTGGGCACGGTGGTTTAAAAGAAGGTCAGGTAATAAATAAACTTCAGGCAGAATACAAGAAGAAAAATCCTTCGTCACCTACAGATAAAGATATACTTGAAGCTGTCAACAGCAGCAATGCAGTAACCGGAACACAGCAGAATAAAGCTGCGTCAGTACGTTCTAAAAACGGAATCGTTGTTGCGGGAATTGATGATGTATCAGTCAGATTTTCTAAATGCTGTAACCCTGTTCCTGGTGATGAGATAATAGGTTTTGTCACAAGGGGAAGAGGTGTTTCCATTCACAGAACAGACTGCATAAATATGATGAATCTTTCAGAAGCGGACAGACATCGTATAATAGAGGCAGAATGGCAGGTAAGTTCTGAGGGCAAGGATAATGAACTCTATGATGCAGAGATAATAATTTATGCAAATGACAGAATGGGTCTGTTGCTTGAGATTACAAAGGTATTTACTGAAATGAAGATAGATGTAAAGTCCATGAATATAAGAACAAGCAAACAGGGAATAGCAACGATAAATGTGGGATTTGCGATACGCGGTGTTGAAGCTTTGCATGAAGTTACAAAGAAAGTAAGACAGATAGAGGGTATCAAGGATATACAGAGAACACAGGCTTAAATATAAAAATTGAAATGGAGAGAACAGATGAGTCAGTTAAAATGTGATTTCAGAGTTGTCGGACCGGTTCAGACCAATTGTTATTTTTTGTCAGATACGAATGGCAATTGTGTTGTTGTTGACCCGGGAGAAGAGGCGGCAAGAATAATAGATTATATAGAGAAGAAAGATTTGAAACCTGTTGCAATACTGCTTACACACGGTCATTTTGACCATATCGGTGCGGTTGATGAGGTAAGAGAAAAGTATGATATAAAGGTATATGCTGCGGCAGCAGAAAAAGAGACACTTCAAAATACGGACATAAATCTTTCATCGCAGTTTGGGGCAGGATTTAAGGTAGAAGCTGACGAATATTTAAATGACGGTCAGGAGATAGAACTTCTCGGAGAAAAAGTCAGATGTATTCTGACACCGGGGCATACAAAAGGTGGAATGTGTTATTATTTCACAAACAGCGGAATGTTATTTTCAGGAGATACATTGTTCCAGCAGTCAGTAGGAAGAACTGATTTTCCGGGGGGAAGTATGAGTGAGATAGTCCGTTCAATAAGGGAAAAATTATTTATATTGCCTGATTATGTGAGGGTTTATACAGGACATGGAATGATGACCACGATAAAAGACGAAAAGATGTTAAATCCTTTTGCAGTTGAGTAGGTGTTATTATGATAGAGATAAATTTATCGGAGCGTGATTTTGACTATGAGATACAGGCTCTTGTAAACAGTTTCTTTCCGGGACAGAAAAGTGTTGTAACCGCAAGCGGTGAGGAAAGAAAAGATGGCGGATATTCGGAAGATATTTTGCTTATTGTAAATGTAAGTCTTTCAATGAAGCAGATAAGTGTTGAGGTGGTCTGCAAAGATTACAGTTTGAAAAGAACAGAAGAAGTAACAGGAACAAAAGACTGGCATAAAAATAAAGATAAGACGACACATCCGTATAGGACATATTATAAAAATGTATTAAAAAAGCTCATTTTTGAGCAGCTTAGAGATATACCGGCTGAAATATTATCAGCCGGTCATTCATTAAAAAGAGTTATACCGCTTTGGGGAACAATGACAGGGGTAAGACCGACAAAGATTGTTATGAATGAAATGCTGTCAGGCAAAGATGCCCAAAGTGTAAGAAATGAACTTAAAACTACATATTGCTGTAGTGATGAGAAGATTGAACTTGGAATGAATATTGCATCGAAAGAACTGGAGCTGCTTTTAAAACATGATTGTGAGAACGGTTACAGTCTCTATATAGGCATTCCATTCTGTCCGACGACATGTCTTTACTGCTCATTTACATCATATCCGTATGAAAAATTTGGGTATCTGGCAGAACAATATCTTGAGGCATTGGAAAAAGAAATCAGATATCTTGCGACAGTCTATAAAGATAAAAAAGTGACGAGCATATATGTTGGAGGAGGGACCCCGACAACGCTCACAGCCACACAGTTGGACACTCTTATAAAATGCATAAAAGATAATTTCCCGTTGGAGCTTGGATATGAGTTTACAATAGAGGCAGGCAGACCTGACAGTATTACAAAAGAAAAGCTTGAAGTAATGTATAATCATGGTGTCAGGAGAATATCAGTAAATCCACAGACAATGCAGCAAAAGACACTAAATCTCATAGGAAGAAAGCATACTGTTGAACAGACGGTTGAAGCTTTTAGGATGGCAAGAAAGATAGGGTTTGACAACATAAATATGGATTTGATAATCGGACTTCCGGGAGAGGATGAAAATGATTTTTCAGATACATTAAGACAGATAAAAGAGTTAAATCCCGACAGCCTGACAATTCATTCGCTTGTTGTAAAAAGAGCATCAAGGCTGCGCAGCGTTCTCGACGAAGAAGAAAAGAAAAATGCCTGCAAAACAGATGGTGCATTGTCCGAAAATGATAAGGCAGCAGTTATGGAAAAGATGCTTGAAACAGGTCAGAGATTTGCGAAAAGTGAAGGGTATGAACCTTATTATATGTACAGACAGAAAAACTCAGCCGGTCATTTTGGAAGCAGTGGACAGGAAAATATCGGATATGCGAGAAAAGGAAAAGAGTGCATATACAATATTCTTATAATGGAGGAGAAACAGACCATACTTGCCGCAGGAGCCGGGGCGAGCACGAAAAAGAAGTTTGGCGAAGATAAGGTTAAACGCTGTGAGAATGTCAAGGATATTATCTCGTATATATCAAGGGTTGATGAGATGATAGAGAGGAAACAAAGCTTGTTTGAGGATTAGAGAAAAGAAGCAGAAACGGAGTTTACTATGGAGAATTATTTTAACAGAATTTTAGAAAATAATAGTATTCCTAAACAAATACGGGAAACGGTATGTTCAGAAATGCATCATGCACTTGAAGTGAGTAATATGGCGGTGCTTATATCAAAGGAACTTGGAAAAGACGAAAAGTTCTGTGATGACATAGCGGTTGCCGGAGTGCTGCATGATATAGGAAAGTTAAGGGTTAACAGGTATGTCTATTCAGATGAGAGTGACGACACGCTTGTTGTAGAGCAGATGAAGTATGTAAGAATGCATTCAGCATACAGCCGTGATATTTTGAGAGATGAGAATTATCCTGAAAATATAATAGAAGCTGTTTACCATCACCATGAAAATTATGACGGTTCGGGGTATCCTGACGGTTTAAAGGGGACAGATATTCCAGAGATGTCAAGGATACTTAGAACGTGTGATGTATTTTCAGCACTTATAACTAACAGAAGTTACAGAAAAGCTTTTGATAAGAAAACGGCAATGGCTATAATGATAGATGAAGTTGAAGATTATGATATGGAAGTGTTTCTGGCTTTCCAGAGAGTATTTCATGATGATAAATTCCCTGAGATAAGAAATCTTCAGGATATGGCAAGTGAAATACAGATGGAAAATTTAAAGGTTTTTGAAGAGGAAGCATTGAAAGGCAATTATTGACAGCAGGGGAGTATATGATTATATTGTAAATATAGAATATCTTTCTGCTTATGTGAAAAGCAATTATAAAAAGTATATGAAAAAGATGAAAAGAAATATGAAAAAAGCTTTTACATAGATAAGACATCGTTTATAAAGGAATGGTGGGAGAGCAGAGATAAGGTTACACTTATAACACGTCCACGTCGTTTTGGAAAGACATTAAATATGGACATGATAAAATGTTTTTTCTCAAATAAATACGGGAATAGGAGTGATTTATTTGAGGGTCTTGATATCTGGAAAGAAGAAAAATATCATAAATTGCAGGAAACATATCCGGTAATGCAGCATTAAATCAGATAAGAGAAAAAGGCTATGAAGCAGAACTTATAAAACGTGGAGTAAAGAAAGAGAATATCAGACACTATGGTTTTGCGTTTAAGGGGAAAGAGGTGCTTATAGGGGCATTAGATTAAAAATTTAGCATATGAAAAATACAATTCTCGCTACTTCACAAACACAAAAAAATCTGATATACTGCTAGATTAGAGAGTTTTTTATATAAGACAATAGAAATTATTGGAGGACTAGAGAAAATGGCTGAATCAATGAGAGGCATGAAGCGTACCTGCAGATGTGCCGAATTAAGTGAGAAAAATATTGGTGAAGAAGTCACTATGATGGGATGGGTTCAAAAGCAGAGAAATAAAGGTGGTATTATCTTTGTTGATATGCGTGACCGTTCAGGAATATTACAGGTTATTTTTGAAGATGGAGAGATAAATGCTGACGATTTTGCAAAGGCAGAAAAGCTTAGAAGTGAGTTTGTAATAGCAGTAAAAGGTAAAGTTACAGCACGTTCGGGTGCGGTCAACGAAAATCTTGCCACAGGTGCTATAGAGCTTCGTGCAGAAGAACTTCGTGTTCTTTCAGAGTCAGATACACCTCCGTTTCCTATAGAAGCGGACAGCAAAACAAAAGAGGAACTTAGATTAAAATATCGTTATCTCGACCTTAGAAGACCTGACCTTCAGAGAAATCTTATTATGAGAAGTAAGGTTGCAACATTGATTCGTCAGTTCCTTGCAGATGAGGGATTTTTAGAGATAGAGACTCCTATGCTTACAAAGAGTACACCGGAGGGAGCAAGAGATTATCTTGTGCCAAGCCGTGTACATCCGGGAACATTTTATGCATTGCCACAGTCTCCACAGCTTTTTAAACAGCTTCTTATGTGTTCAGGCTATGACAGATATTTCCAGCTTGCAAGATGTTTCAGAGATGAGGATTTAAGAGCAGACAGACAGCCTGAGTTTACACAGGTTGATATGGAACTTTCATTTGTTGATGAAGATGATGTCATGGATGTAAATGAGAGACTTTTACAGAAACTTTTCAAGGAAATACTTGATGTGGATATTGAACTTCCTATTCAGAGAATGACATGGCAGGAGGCTATGGATAGATTTGGTTCTGACAAGCCTGACCTTCGTTTTGGAATGGAATTAAAAGATGTTTCGGATGTCGTAAAGGATTGTGGATTCGGAGTATTTACGGGAGCACTTGAAAACGGCGGTTCTGTTCGAGGTATCAATGCCAAAGGACAGGGAGGCATGCCTCGTAAGAAGATTGATGCACTTGTTAAGTTTGCAAAAGATTTCGGAGCAAAGGGTCTTGCTTATCTTGCAGTAAATGAGGATGGAACATATAAATCATCATTTGCGAAGTTTATGACTGAGGATGAGCTTAAGGCGCTTGTTACTGCAATGGAAGGTGAACCGGGAGATTTACTTTTATTTGCTGCCGACAAGAATAAGATTGTCTGGGATGTACTTGGAAATTTGAGACTTGAGATAGCCAAAAATCTCGACCTTCTCGATAAGAATGTTTACAAGTTCCTTTGGGTAACAGAGTTCCCGGAATTTGAGTATTCGGAAGAACAGGGAAGATACCTTGCAATGCATCATCCATTTACGATGCCTTTTGAGGAAGATATCAAGTATCTTGAGTCAAATCCTGAGAAAGTTCGTGCAAGAGCATATGATATTGTACTTAACGGAACAGAAATTGGTGGTGGTTCTATCCGAATCCATCAGGATGATGTTCAGGAGAAGATGCTTAGAGCACTTGGATTTACAGATGAGAAAGCACATGAACAGTTCGGTTTCCTTCTCGATGCTTTCAAGTATGGAGTACCTCCACACGCAGGTCTTGCATACGGTCTTGACAGACTTGTAATGATAATGGCACATGAGGACAGCATCAGAGATGTTATCGCATTCCCTAAGATTAAGGATGCGTCATGTCTTATGACTGATGCACCTAATGTTGTTGATGACAAGCAGCTTGAAGAGCTTTGTCTTGAGGTTTCAAAATCAGAGCAGGAGCAGTAAGCTGTACAATCGTTAAAAAAAGGTATTGATTTAAAAATAATTGTTTAGCGGGCAGCAGACCATAACTTTGGACTGCTGTCTGAAATCGGAGGATGCTTTGAAAAAAGAGACATATGAAAAAATAATCGGACTGCTTGGCAGCAAAAAAGCGATTCCGATAATTATAAATATATTTGGAAAGATACTTACGGTATTGACAGCTCTTTTATATTTTGTTGAGATAGGCTGGCTTGTTGTCAGCAGGGAATATAAGCTTGTCGCAGGTCTTATTATAGTTCCGGCAGTATTTTTTGTACTGCTTAGTAAATTCAGGGAAAAGATAAATGCGAAAAGACCATATGAATTATATGGATTTAAACCGCTCATAAATAAAAATACAAAGGGACTTTCATTTCCAAGCCGTCATGTGTTTTCGATATTTGTTATTGGCGGTTCAATATGGGTGATCAATAAGATTTTGGGAACTGTCATATTGGTGATGGGATTGTTTCTTGCAGTTATAAGAGTAATAACAGGAGTACATTTTCCTAAAGATGTTGCTGCCGGAGCAGTTATAGGATTTGTTTGCAGCATGGCAATGTTTATTTTTTTGATTTAGAATATAGATTTTAGCATTTGTTTAGATGCAGAAATGAGGTAGAAATGGCAGAGATGTATAACCATCATACGGTGGAAAAGAAATGGCAGAAGATATGGGATGATGAGAAGGCTTTCAAGACAGAAAATGATTACACAAAGCCAAAGTTTTATGCACTTGTAGAGTTTCCTTATCCATCAGGACAGGGACTTCATGTAGGACATCCCCGCCCATATACGGCTCTTGATATAGTAGCAAGAAAGCGCAGAATGCAGGGATACAATGTATTGTATCCGATGGGATGGGATGCGTTCGGTCTTCCAACTGAAAACTATGCAATCAAGAATAAAGTTCATCCAAAGGAAGTAACAAAGAAGAACGTGGCAAGATTTAAAGAGCAGCTTCATTCGCTTGGATATTCATTTGACTGGGACAGAGAGATAAATACAACTGACCCTGATTATTATAAGTGGACACAGTGGATATTCCTTAAACTTTTCAATGCCGGACTTGCATATAAGAAAGAGATGCCTATTAACTGGTGTACATCTTGTAAAGTAGGACTTGCCAATGAGGAAGTTGTAAACGGCGTATGTGAGAGATGTGGTTCACCTGTTGTTCGTAAAGTTAAGAGCGAGTGGATGCTTAAGATAACAAACTACGCTGACAAGCTCTTAGAGGGACTGAATGATGTAGATTACATCGAGAGAGTAAAGACTTCACAGAGAAACTGGATAGGACGATCAGAAGGTGCAGAAGTAGATTTCAGAATTAAGGATAAAGAAGATAAACTTCGTGTTTATACAACAAGACCAGACACACTTTTTGGTGCAACATATATGGTAGTATCGCCTGAGCATCCTATTATTGACAAATACAAAGATGAAATCAAAAACTGGGATGCCATTGTGGAATACAGAGAGATGGCTGCGAGAAAGTCTGATTTTGAGCGTACAGAGCTTGCAAAGGACAAGACAGGTGTTGTACTTGACGGACTTAAGGCAATAAATCCTATAAATGATACTGAGATTCCGATCTGGATATCAGATTATGTACTTATGACATACGGAACAGGTGCAATTATGGCTGTTCCTGCACATGATGACCGTGACTGGGAATTTGCAAAGAAATTCTCACTTCCTATGATTCAGGTTGTAGAGGGAAGTGAAGGTCCTGTAGATATTGACGAGGCTGCATTTACTGATGTTGCTACAGGAAAGATGATAAATTCAGGTTTCCTCACAGGACTTACAGTTGAAGAAGCTAAGGAAAAGGTAAAAGATTTCCTTACAGAGAAAAAGATTGGTAACCGCAAGGTAAATTATAAACTTCGTGACTGGGTATTCTCAAGACAGAGATATTGGGGAGAGCCTATTCCGATTGTACATTGTGATAAGTGTGGTTATGTACCTCTTGATGAGAGTGAACTTCCACTTTTACTTCCTGAGGTAGACAGTTATATGCCTACTGACAACGGAGAGTCACCACTTGCCGCAATGACAGACTGGGTAAACACAACATGCCCTTGCTGTGGAGGTCCTGCAAAGAGAGAGACAGATACAATGCCACAGTGGGCAGGTTCATCATGGTATTTCTTAAGATACACAGACCCTGATAATACAGAGGCACTTGCAAGTCCTGAGGCACTTAAATACTGGCTTCCTGTTGATTGGTACAACGGTGGTATGGAGCATACAACACTCCATCTTCTCTATTCACGTTTTTGGCATAAATTCCTTTATGATGAGGGAGTTGTACCTACTCCGGAACCATATCAGAAGAGAACTTCACATGGTATGATTCTCGGTGAAAACGGCGAAAAGATGAGTAAATCACGCGGAAATGTTATAAATCCTGATGATATTGTAAGAGAGTATGGTGCAGATACACTTCGTACTTATGAGATGTTTATCGGAGCATTCGACCTTAGTGCATCATGGTCTGACGATGGTGTAAAAGGATGCCGCCGTTTCCTTGACAGAGTATGGAAACTTCAGACAATGCTTGACAAGAGCAATGAGGGATATTCAAAAGACATTGAGACAAAAATGCATCAGACAATAAAGAAAGTAAGCAGTGACTTTGAAAATCTTAAATATAACACTGCGATTGCTGCAATGATGGCACTTATAAATGATTTTTATAAGAAAAACAGTATTACACTTGGTGAGTATAAGACACTCATAACACTTCTCAATCCTGTTGCACCGCATATTACAGAGGAAATCTGGGAGATAATAGGTGGAAACGGAAGACTTTATGAGCAGTCATGGCCTGAGTACGAAGAGGCAAAAACCGTTGAGTCAACTGTAGAGATAGCAGTTCAGATAAACGGAAAGACAAAGGTTACACTTTCAATTGGAAAAGATGATGCTAAAGATGATGTTCTTGTGAGAGCAAAAGAAGCACTTGGGGACAGACTTGACGGAAAGAATATCATAAAAGAAATTTATGTTCCGGGAAGAATTGTAAATATTGTAGCAAAATGATAATGCAAAAAAGTCATTGAAATGACATATTAGCCATTTATTATAAGCACATGGCAGAAAACATAAGATATCTGATGTAATATCGGTCATAAATTAAGCACGAGTCGAGAAAAAATGTGGTATGTTCTAACTGTATCCGGCTCGTGTATTTTAAGTAAAGGGATAGGGAAAAAGTATTATTATGAGATTTATAAAAAAATATTTTTGTTTGGCAGTAATTTGTTTCGCATTGGGCTTTGCAGGGTACAGTTTCAACAGTTTATCTGTATCGGCAGAAGATGATGCGGCATTCAGTACGCCGGAACCTTCGGCTACGGCAGCACCAAGTGAGACAGCACAGCCGTCTGATACATTGCAGCCGAGTGAAACTGAGGAGCCGGAACCTACTAAACTTCCGCCGCTTGTAAGTTATGAAAAAACAAAGAAGAAACTTCAGTTAAAGTATGATGACAGATATACTTTTTCAAAGGAAGTAAGAAGAGTTGAGACTGAAAGTGTGACATCAACAAAGGTTAAAACAGGAAAAAAAGATACAAAAGTTATAAGTGTTGCTAACAGCAATAAAAAGAAAGTTTTTGCTGTTGGTTGTGGAAAAGCAGTTGTTGAGCTTGTTGACGGAACTACATATGGCATAAATGTAAAGCCGGCAAAGATAAGTCTTTTATTACTTGTGGGACAGAGTAATATGGAGGGAAGCCACAGTGACGATAAGTCAAAGGCTGAATATACAAACAACACGATATTAAATTATGCTGGAAAAGTATACAGCACATATGGACCTTCATGCAGAAGCCATTATGCAAATGTCGGAAACTGGTCAACAGCTTCTTCACCTCTTTCAGTGAAAAATGCATCCAAGTTTGTACCTAATACACTTACAGACAACAGTTCACAAAATCAGTGGTGCAGGACAAACAATCTTACTGCAACTGCAACAGCTTCCGGAAAGTCAGGCATAGACAGTGCTTTGGCTGATCAGTGGGTCAAAAAGCTTAAAGAGAAAGTCTGGGTTGTGAATGCGGCACATGGAGGAAGTTCAATTACAACATGGCTTCCTAAGAAAGGTGCCGATAATAACTTCTGGCAGGCAGTTGCGTTATACAAGGCATGTGAGAGAACCTTAAACAAAGAGATAAAAGCCGGACATTATACGTTGAGCCATAAAGGATACTTTTGGCTTCAGGGTGAACAGGATTTCAAGATGAATGCGGGAGATTATCTCAATTACTTTATTAAAATGCATAGAGCATTTAAAACACAGCTTAGAGGAAGCAAGGCTGCCAGTTATAAGTATGTTCATAAAAGTCTTGAGTTTGCAGGAATATTGATGGTAAGGTCACATAGAAAACCTACTTCACTTGCAGACCTTGAACTTACAGGACCTAGAAAAGCTCAGTATTATATGTGCAATTCAAGTAAAAATGCATATAAAGACATATTCCTTGCAAGCCAGTTGTCGGAAGTATGGCTTAAAAACAGTTCAGTAAAAAGTTATTTTAAAAATAAATATGGCACGGATGCAAAATATACACAGCAGAATAAAACAAGAAAAGGCTCATTAAAACTGCCAACATCTCTCAGTCAGATTCACAGTACGATACATTACACACAGCTTGCGTACAATGAACTCGGAAGAGATGCGGCAAACAACATATGTTATGCTTTAGGATATGCGAGCAGACCGTCGGCAACAACAAAAATTAAGGTTGTTGGAAAAGACGGATATAAAGACATAAGTTCAATAAACAGAACAGCTGTTAAAAATATGAATGTTGTTGTAAAGGTATTCCCGGCATGGAAGTCAAAGAAACTTGCCATTCAGAGGAAACATGAAGTAATATCATATGACAAATGGAAAGTAAAATTTAAAGAAAATAAAGTCTTTAACGCTAAACTTTTGTTTTCAGTAGGAAAAACAAAAAAGAAATTTACGGTATATTCAAAAAATTCAACAGCACCAATAAAGGAACTTTATGCTGATGAAGATGGTGTAAAGATAAGCTGGAAAGCAAATTCCTATACATCTTACTGTAATGTTTACAGGAGAGAGAAAGGAACTAAAAAGTGGTCATATATTGCAAGGCTTGATAAGAAGACAGCTCAGTCATATAATGACATTTTCGCAGAGTCGGGCAAGACATATGAATATGCGGTAACGGCATATGATGCGGACGGAAACGGTGGCGAGAAAGTTATCGGAGAAGTTACAACATTATTATAATATAATAGAATAAAAATTATAAAAAATTAGCACTCTTTTAAAAAGAGTGCTAATTTTGTCTTGACATTTTTTGATACCCGTATTATTATACTCATTGTGAGAATTGTTAGCAGTCTATAATGATGATTGCTAACTGCTAACTGAATTTAAATATGTAAATGATAGTCCTTTAAAGACAGTGACAAAAGGGACAGATAATATTTTAAAGATTATGTGAGTAAAGGAGAGATTTTATTATGCAGAGCAGAAAAGGCAGTTTATCAATTGAATCAGAAAATATGTTTCCGATTATAAAGAAATGGCTTTATTCAGACCATGATATTTTCATTCGTGAGCTTGTTTCAAACGGATGTGATGCCATCACAAAACTTAAAAAACTTGATATTATGGGAGAGTATACAATACCTGATGATTATAAGGCAAGTATTCAGGTCGTTGTTGATACTGAAGGAAAGAGCATTTCATTTACAGATACGGGTCTTGGTATGACAGAGGATGAAGTTGATGAATACATAAATCAGGTTGCATTCTCAGGAGCTACTGATTTCCTTGAAAAATATAAGGATAAGGCAAATGAAGAGCAGATTATCGGACACTTTGGTCTTGGATTTTATTCTGCATTTATGGTAGCTGACAGAGTTACAATAGATACATTATCATGGAAAGAGGGTGCGACGCCTGTACGCTGGGAGTCAGAAGGCGGTATCAATTTCGAGATGTCAGAAGGTGACAAATCAGAGATTGGAACAACTATTACACTTTATCTATCAGAGGACAGTCTTGAATTTGCAAACGAGTACCGTGTAAGAGAAGTTCTTACAAAATATTGTTCATTTATGCCTGTAGAGATATTCCTTTCAAAAGAAGGAGCCGAGCAGGAATATGAGACAATAGATAAAGAAGAACTCCGTGAAGATGATGTTGTAGTTGAAAACATTGTTGAGGAAGCAAAGACAGAAGAGAGAGAAAATGAAAACGGAGAAAAAGAGGTTGTCGAAGTATCTCCGCGCAAGGAAAAGGTAAAGATTAACAAGAGACCTGTTTCAATCAGTACAACAACACCGCTTTGGATGAAACATCCAAACGATTGTACAGATGATGAATACAAGGAATTTTACAGATCGGTCTTCAATGACTACAAAGAGCCTCTTTTCTGGATTCATTTGAATATGGATTATCCGTTTAATCTTAAAGGAATTTTATATTTCCCTAAGGTTAATACAGAGTATGATAATCTTGAGGGGGTTATAAAACTTTACAACAATCAGGTATTTATAGCTGACAACATTAAGGAAGTAATTCCGGAATTTTTAATGCTTCTTAAAGGAGTTATTGACTGTCCTGACCTTCCACTTAATGTTTCAAGAAGTGCATTACAGAATGACGGATTTGTAAAGAAAATTTCTGACTATATTACAAAGAAGGTTGCTGACAAGCTTTCAGGAATGTATAAAGTTGACAAAGAAAATTATGAGAAATATTGGGAAGATATAAGTCCATTTATAAAATACGGCTGTTTAAAAGATGACAAATTCAGAGAGAAGATGTCAGATTATATCATATTCAAGGACTTAAATGACAAGTATATTACATTGCCTGAATATGTTGACGCTGTTAAAGCAGACGAAGATGGGGATGCCAAGACAGAGGATGCAGATAAAGAGAATGCTCAGGAAAATAAGGACGGTGACAAAGAGGAAGAACCGACAACAGTTTACTATGTAACTGATATGCAGCAGCAGAGCCAGTATGTCAACATGTTTAAGGAACAGAATATAAATGCCGTTATATTAAGCCATAATATTGACCAGGCATTTATATCACAGCTTGAACAGGGTGATTTAAAGGTAAGCTTTAAGCGTATAGATGCAGGACTTAACGATACAATGAAAGATGATGCTGACGAGGAGACACTCAAGAAAGAAACTGAGGAACTTAGCGAAATCTTTAAGAAAGCACTTGGAAAAGATAAGCTTGAAGTCAAAGTTGAGAAGCTTAAAAATGAAAGTGTATCATCAATGCTTACACTTTCAGAGGAAACACGCCGTATGCAGGATATGATGAAGATGTACAGTGCAGGCGGAATGGGAATGGATATGTTTGGAGACTCAGAGACACTTGTGCTCAACTCTTCAAATAAACTTGTGCAGTACATTCTTAATAATAAGGAAGCAGAAAATGTTGATATGTTCTGTAAACAGCTTTATGACCTTGCAGTGCTCGCAAATCATCCCCTTAAAGCAGAGGAAATGACTGAGTTCGTGAACAGAAGTAATGAGATTATGCTTCTGCTTGCTAAATAAAGAATTTTAAATTGTGAAAGTTTTGTGACTTATTGATAGAATAACAAGCTTAAATAAACACTTTTTGTGTGTTTTTGATAAAAATGACCAACAGTCAAATTTGATATTGACTGTTGGTCATTTTTGCTGTACTATATGGATTATAGAAATGACCATCGGTCAGTTGATGATGAAAATGGTCAACAAAAAAGTCTGTTCAAACGTCAATTAAGATTTAAAGATTTGGCGGAGATTTCAGACAGGAATGAAGAAAGGAAGAGAAAAAATGTTAGGAAAATGGATAACAAGACATAAGAATATCATCTTGATTATTGCGTTTGCATTGCTTATACCGTCTGTATTCGGATATGTAAGCACACGAGTAAACTATGATGTATTATCTTATCTTCCGAATACTCTTGAAACAGTATCGGGTCAGGATACACTTGTTGATGAATTTGGCATGGGTGCCTTTTCTATGGTTGTTGTTGAGGATATGACGAACAAACAGGCAGCAGCACTTGAGAAAAAGATTGAGGGCATTGAACATGTAAAAGATGTACTTTGGTACGATGATATGCTTGATATAAGCGTACCGACAGAGATGCTTCCTAAGAATCTTGAAGAAGCATTTTTTAATGGAAATGCAACTATGATGATAGCATTGTTTGATGATACTACATCAGCAGATGATACGATGGATGCCATCACAAATATTCGTAAGACAGTTGGAAAAGATGTCTATGCGAGTGGAATGTCAGGTGTCGTTACAGATATTAAGAACCTTGCCTTAAAGGAGATGCCTGTATATGTTGCAATAGCAGCAGCATTATCACTTCTGGTTCTTCTTATCACAATGGACTCGTTCCTTACACCGGTTATATTCCTTACAAATATAGGAATGGCAATAGTATTCAACCTTGGAAGTAACATCTTCCTCGGAGAGATTTCATATATCACGCAGGCACTTGCAGCGGTGTTACAGTTAGCGGTTACGATGGATTACTCGATATTCCTTCTTGAAAGTTATGAAGCGAATAAAAAGAGATTTCCTGATGATAAAAAGAGAGCTATGGCACATGCCATATCAAACACATTCAAATCGGTATCAAGCAGTTCGGTTACAACAATCGCCGGTTTCGTAGCACTCTGTTTCATGACATTCAAACTCGGTGCCAATATCGGTATCGTAATGTCAAAGGGTGTTGTAATAGGTGTTATCACTTGTGTAACTGTTCTTCCGGCGATGATTCTTACATTTGACAAGGCAATTGAAAAGACAACACACAAGGCTTTGATACCACCGCTTACAAAAGTTTCAGATTTTATTGTAAAGCATTATAAAGTTGCTATTGTAATTTTCCTTGTTTTACTCGGACCTGCAGTATACGGAAACAGCAACTACAAGATTTACTACAATATTGACCAGGGACTTCCAAAGAATATCCCTAGTGCGATAGCAAATGATAAACTTAAAGAACATTTCAATATGAGTAATGTTCATATGGTTCTTTTGAAAGACGGTCTTAGTGCAAAAGAAAAGAACCAGATGATAAAGAAGATAGAAAAGGTTGACGGTGTCAAATGGGTAATAGGTCTTAATTCCCTTGTTGGACCAAACTTCCCTGACAGTATGATACCTGAGGATGTAAAGAGCATGTTAAAGACTGATAATTATGAATTGCAGTTTGTATGCTCGGATTACAGTTCGGCAACTGATGAAGTAAATGCACAGCTTGACGAAATGCAGAAAATTGTAAAGGGATACCAGAAAGACGCTATGGTAATCGGTGAAGCTCCTCTTATGAAGGATCTTCAAGATACAACAGACGTAGATTTAAAGACGGTAAATTATATATCTATAGCAGCTATTTTTGTAATTATCCTTGTAACATTTAAATCCATTTCAATACCGATTATTCTTGTATCCGTAATCGAATTTGCGATTGCATGTAACATGGCAGTTCCATACTATACAAATACTTCACTGGCATTTGTTGCAAGTATTGTTATCGGAACAATTCAGCTTGGTGCGACAGTCGATTATGCGATACTTATGACAAACAGGTATCATAAAGAGCGAACAGTAAACGGATGCAATAAGAAAGATGCGATAAGAATTGCACATGAAACTTCAATGAAATCAATACTTACAAGTGGTTTCTGTTTCTTTGCCGCAACATTCGGAGTAACAGCATACTCTGCAATTGATATGATAAGTGCAATATGTAACCTTCTCTCAAGAGGTGCGATAATAAGCATGATAGTTGTTATTTGTATACTTCCGGCAATGCTTTGGATATTTGATCCTATCATTATAAGAAGTTCATGGGATATGATAAAAGCGGGAGTAGCACATAAAGACGCAGAAAAGAAGTTGGAAGCAAAATAAAAAGATTAGTATAAAATTCGTGAATTTATAGAATGATATAGGAGGCAGTAAAATGAGAAAAAATATTAAAAAAGTTGCCAAAATTGGTGTCTCAGGACTTTTAGCAGCGGGGCTGCTTGTAGGAAGTGTAGAATACGCATCTCATATGTTTGTTATGACAAACAAGGCAGTTGCTAAACAGGTAAATAAAGTGACGGAAGAAGTTAAGACAAATTCTAAGTCAGGACTTGATTCAGAAGATGTTTCAAAACAGGAAACAGTTTATGCAACACTTGATGCAAATGGTAATAAAACAGACGTTATCGTATCTGACTGGCTTAAAAATGCAGCAGATAAGGGAGAAGTAAAAGATGCTTCAGACCTTACAGATATAACAAATACAAAAGGTGATGAAAAGTTCACACAGGATGGGGAGTCACTTAACTGGAATACAGAAAGTGATGATATTTATTATCAGGGAAAAACTGATAAGGAAATGCCTGTCGGAATGTCAATAACATATAAACTTGACGGAAAAGAGATTGCAGCAGATGAACTTGCAGGAAAAAGCGGAAAGCTTGAAATGAAGATAAAATATACAAATACTTCAAAGAGCAAGGAAAAAGTTGGCGGGAAAAATGTTGATATATACACACCATTTGTTATGGTAACAGGAATGATTCTTCCGGTTGACAACTTTAAGAATGTAACTATTGACAACGGAAGTATCGTATCAGAAGGTGACAACAATATAATCATGGCATACGGAATGCCGGGACTTTCAGAGAGTCTTGACCTTGACAATCTTGATTTGGGTGATGATGTTGACATCGACCTTAGCAAAATCAACGATAAAGTTACAGATACAGTTACTATCAAAGCAGATGTTACAGACTTTGAGATGAAATCAACTTACACCGTTGCAAGTTCGGAATTTTTCTCAGACATGGATATGGATGATATAGGAAGCACTGACGACCTTACAGATAAGCTTGATGACCTTACAGATGCAACACAGGAACTTATAGACGGTTCAGATAAACTCAGCTCAAACCTGGACAAACTCGACAGCAAGTTTGGTGACTATTCAGACGGAATGGACACACTTAAGGACGGCGTAAGTTCAGCGAAGAGTGGTACAAACACACTTAAAAACGGTATAGTAACATATACAAGCGGAACAGATAAACTTCTGGATGGAGTTGTTACTTATGTCGAGGGAACAAAGACATTTGGAAAGAGTGTAAAAAAATATTCAGCAAATACAAAGAAAGTTGTTGATGCAGTAGGAAAACTCCAAAAAACTGGTACGTCAAAACTTGCCAAGGGTTCAGACAGCTTTAACACAAATCTTGATACTTACGTTAAGACAGTAAATGCATCACTTAACAGTGTTGATACGCTTGCACAGGGAATAGAGACACTTCATTCGGGAGTAGTAGCTTTACAGACCGGAGTAACAGGTGATGAAGGCTTAAAAGCAGGAGTTAAACAGCTTAAGGCAGGAGTAAGCTCACTGCAGACAGGTATAACAGGCGAAACAGGAATTAAGGCAGGAGTAAAGAGCATAAATGAAGGTGCTAAAAACATCGCTGTAAGTGATGAGCAGGTAAACACAATGCTTGCTGAACTTGAAACGCTTAAAGCAGGTGTTGAATCAGAGACAGACAGAGCTAAGATTGAAGCAATCGAAAAATATGTAAAGGCTTCTCAGACAGTTGGAAATGCAATAGAAAGCTCAACATCAGATTCTTCGGCACTTGTTCAGGGACTTGATTCAGTATCAGCAGGTCTTACATCTGTTGACACTGGTCTTGACGGATTAGATGGTGGTCTTGACCAGGTAAGTGCAGGACTTGCACAGATGGAAACAAGTACAGACACATCAGCTGAAGATTCACCACTCAACGGAATAAGTGACAAACTTAAACAGCTTAAAGAGGCAGGAACAATGCTCTCAACAGCATATAAAGAGGAACTTAATCCTAGTGTTTCAAAGCTTGATGAAAGTGTACAGAAGATGTACAAAGCTGGTTCAAAGCTTACATCAAACAACAAGAAACTTGACAATGCGGCAGATAAACTTATCAAGAATGAAAAGACAATTAAGAAAAATTCTAAGAAAGTTACAGGAAGCAGCAATAAGTTAAGAAACGGTGCAAAGTCACTTGCTTCAGGAGCAACAAAACTTTTCAGCGGAGTTTCAACTCTTGTATCAAAGACAGGAGATGTATCAGATGCTATAGGAAAGCTTGCTGATGGTGCAGGAGACCTTAAAGACGGTGTTGTTGAGTTCAACGAAGAGGGAATTGAAAAGCTTACAGGAACAGTAAATGATGTTATCGATTCAGGTGATGATTTCAGAGACAGACTTGACAAGATTGTAAAGGCATCAAATAATTACAAGAGTTTTTCAAAAATTTCAGATGGTATGGACGGAAGTGTTAAATTTGTAATGTCTACAGCATCAATAGAGAAAGATGATGATAAATAATCAATTTATAGCTGAAAAATAGTAAGTTGTGGAGCCATACATCGGGGAGATGTAAATCTTGATGTGTGGCTCTATATGGTTGAAATCAGAGGTGATGCAGATGAGTAAAGTAGAAGAGAAAAAGAAAAACAAACAGGAGGCATTGCTTGCATCAGCGTTTAAGCTGTTTACGGAAAAAGGAATCAATAATACGTCTATTTCAGAGATAGTTAAAAATGCAAAGATGGCTAAGGGAACATTTTATCTTTATTTTAAAGATAAGTATGATATAAGGGACAGACTTATAACACACAAGGCAGACAGGCTTTTTGAAATTGCGTATGAGGAACTTGAAAAAAGTGAATATGATACACTTGAGGACTGCATATTGTTTATTGTAGACAATATTGTGAATCAGTTGAGCAAAAACCAGTCACTTATGAAATTTATATCGAAAAATCTCAGCTGGTCGCTTTTTTCAAACGTAAGGATAGGGCAGCTTGACAATAAAAGCTGCATGGATATATTTGACGGAATAATAGAAGACTCAGGGAGAAACTTTAGAAATATCGATACAATGATATTTATGATTGTGGAGCTTGTAAACTCGACATGTTATAATGCAATATTATATGCATCACCGGTTTCACTTGAACAGTTAAAACCTGATCTGCACAAATGTATATGTGGAATTATGAGACAATTTGAGGTATAATATAAAAAGCAGAAAATGCTTTACTTTTAAATTGAATGGTGATAGCCTAAATATATTGGGCAGAGGAAAGTGGTTTTATGGAGTGTAAAAGCAAATGGGAAATTGCATGACGGATTTAGTGAATAAACTGGCAGTAAATAACAGTTTATCAAAAGGGGAGCTGGAAGAACTTTTAAAATTCAGAAATAAAGAAACGGCAGATTATCTGTTTGAAAAAGCTTTGATGGCAAAAGAAAAGCTGTATGGCAAAAAAATATATGTAAGAGGAATAGTAGAACTTACAAATTATTGTAAAAATAATTGTTATTATTGTGGACTTAGAAGAGACAATATATTTATACCGAGATATAGACTGGACGAGAAAGACTTGCTTCAATTCTGTGAAAAAGGATATGGCAAAGGTGTCCGGTCTTTTATGCTTGTTGGGGGAGATGACTATAATTTCACGGAAAGCAGGGTCGCAGATATGGTTGCCATGCTGAGGGAGAAATTTAGTGACTGCTCCGTAGGGCTTGCACTGGGACAGAGAAGCGAAAGTACATACAGAACATGGTTTGAAGCGGGGGCATCGAGATATGAATTAAGTCACGAAACCGCATCGGACAGTCATTTTAAAAAGATACATCCGCCTGAGATGTCACTCCTGACCAGAAAGCAGTCATTATGGGAATTAAAAATGATAGGTTATCAGGTTGGAAGCGGATTTATGGTTGGAACACCTTATCAGATGGTAGCAGATGTTGTTGAAGATTTGTTGTTCTTAAAAAAACTCGACCCCCAAATAGTACATATAGTTCCTTTTATGCCGACGGCGTATACAAGGTTTGAGCATGAGAGAAGCGGAAACGGTGATATGACGCTTTATCTTATGGCAATTGCAAGGCTTATGCTGCCAAGGGCGATGATTACGGCTGATACGATACTTGATAATGTTTTACAGGATGGAAGAAAAAAATCATTTTCGGCAGGAGCGGGAGAAGTAAATGTCGAGCTTTGCAGTGATGATATAAAAGAATATTACAATGTATACAATAAGAGGATAAATTTGAAAAATACTGCCGGTGACGATGTCAGCAGAATAACGCAGAAAATATTGAAAAGTGGTTTTGAGCCGGGAAAGGATAAAGGCGATTATAAGCCGGTACCGGAGGAGGAAAGATTGTATGGCAGGATACATCGTATTATGCGACCATAACATCGGATGGCAGGAAATATTTCAGGAAAAGCTTGCACAAACGGGGATAGATACCGTTTCAATAGAAAATATAAGTGAGATTGATTCTCATTTTGATAATTCGAGATTTACAAATATAATTGTGTGTTCGCTTATAGAGTTAAAGGAATACATAGAGAAATATGAGATACAGAAAAAGATTGTAAAAAGCATATTTGAGAAAGCGGATGTGTTTGTTATAACCGACGAGAAAAATGATGATGATGAGATAAGAGCATTTAGAGCAGGATGTGTCGATTTTCAGAGCCGTGAGCGTAATATGGATGTTATATTGCAGCGTCTTATTTCACATGCTGAAAAAAAGGTGATGCGTGAGAAAACAATAATAAATATTAAAGAAATGGTTGTGGAATATAAAGATATTTCTGTAGGAATAAAAGATAACGAGGCAAAGCTGCTTGAGCTGCTGTTAAATTCAGATGATGAATTTGTAAGCATTGAAAAAATATGCAGAAATTTGTGGAACAGATCAGATAATATAACGAGAGTAAACCTTTCAAGCCTTATTTACAGGCTGAGAAAGAAAATGCCTGATGGCGGTAAATGCATAAAGAGTATTTACGGAAAAGGATATTATTTGTCGAAAAATGAGATACAAATGTGCGTATAAATTATATAAGATGGTTGACCCCGGTACATTAAATGGCTGATAATTAAATAGGGCAGATTTTTTTGTTGCATTTAGAAACGGAGGAAACATGTATGGAATTTGTATTAAAAGAAGAGATGGAAGAATACGGCAGTTTCAATCATGAAAAGATACTGTTGGTGGATGATAACGATACAAATATTTTTGTTGTAAAAACCATACTTGAAGACAGAGGGTTGATTGTTGATACTGCATTATGTGGAAGAGAGGGGATAGAAAGATACAGGGCATCAAAAGAATTTGAGTATAAAATTATTTTTTTAGATATAAATATGTATGACATAGATGGATATGAAGTATCAAAAGAAATAAGAATGTCGGACAGAGAGGATGCTGCCAAAATACCTGTTTATGCTTTGTCGGCAAATATTTTCGCAAAGGACAGAATTAAGGCAAAAGAGTCCGGCATGAACGGTTATGTGACAAAACCGATTATATATAAGACATTGTTTGGGCTTATAAGAGAAATTATTGAAAAAGATAAAGGCAGTACTAAAAAAGAAAGTCCGGTACAGAAACTAACGACGGATAAAACTATAGGCAGACGGGAAGAGAAAACAATTTCAGAGAGTAATTTATTGGAAAATATAGGAGGACATTTTATTTTTAATGCACTTAATACAATAAAAGGTTCGGTGATTATGAAGTCTGAAAATTCATGTTCACTCATAAATGACCTTTCTGTTTATATGCAATACAGATTTAAGACACTGGCAGGAGAGGTTACATCAAATGTAAGTAAGGAATTATTTTATTTAGAAGCGTATCTGAGACTTGAGAAAGCAAGATTTTCTTATATCAATTACGAGATAAATATATTTGATGAGGAAGCGAAAGAGCTGAGTCTGCCTGCTATGTCGCTTATATTTCTGGCAGAAAATGCCATTCATCACGGATTGCTCGAAAAAGAGTATGATATGTGTGAAAAAGCATTGGTAAACGTATGTATTGTAAGAAAGAAAAATGAAACTGTAATCTGTATTGAGGACAACGGTCTTGGATTTGATAATGAGGCAGTGGAATTTTCAACAGAATTTGGCGGTATTAGTTATATAGCGGATATTTTTAAAGAAATATGTAATGGAGAGCTTGAAATAGACAGCGAGAGAGACAAAGGGACAAAAGTTATACTACACTTGACTAGTTGGAGGAAGATTGATGAGAACGATTGTGGTAGATGACGAGAAGATGGCACTTGTTGCATTTATGGAAGAAGCAAAAAATATCAAAGAATTAGACATTGCAGGAGTTTTTGACAATGCAAAAGAAGCGGTTGAATTTATAAAAGATAACGATGTTGAACTTGCAATACTTGATGTGAAAATGAAAGGCATTGACGGGATAAATCTTGGAAGTATTTTTAGAGATATAAATCCTGATATTATGCTCATTTATATAACAGGGTATGAAAAATATGCGTATGAGGCAATAAAATTGCATGCGGCGGCATACCTTGTAAAACCTTTTTCAAGTGAACAGCTTGAATATGCCGTAGAATCGGCAAGATTACTTTCAAAAAGAAGAAAAAGCAGAATTTATGTGAGAACCTTCGGGCATTTTGATATTTTTGTAAATGAAAATCCTGTTATGTTTAAGAGCAATAAAGCAAAAGAACTGCTGGCACTGCTTGTAGACAGACGTGGAGGAACCGTCACAACGGATCAGATTATCGGAACATTGTGGGAGGAAAGACCCAATGACTCTTACACACAAAATTTGTGCAGCAAGATTGGAAAAACGCTCGAAAAAGAACTCAAAGAAAATGATATAGGAGACATACTTGTATCATCGAGAGGTATAAAGAGGGTAAATACAGCACTTTTTGACTGTGACCTTTATGATCTGCTTGACGGAGATGAGAGGGCAGCAGAAAAATTTTTAGGAGAATATATGCTTGATTACAGCTGGGCGGAAGCCAGAATGGCACTTCTTGCAAAATATATTTAGTTAAATTCCATTTCAATTCCTTTTTAAATACATAAGCATTCCCTTTTCGTATGTATAATTATATGTGAATGCAAAAAACATTACTTTTATATTTAATAGTGTGGGTAGAGTTTTTTAACAAAGTGGGTAGAGGAAAAGTATATCGAAAAGGAGAGAATAATGAAAGATACGCAGTTAAAAGTAATTATAGCAGACAGTAATGTACAGGATAGGGAAAGCAAACAGCTTTCAATGGAATCAAAAGGAATGGAAGTGATATTGTCGACAGGTGATGGTAACAAGGTTCTTAGAGCAGTTAGTGATGGAAAGGCAGATGTTATTGTGATGGATATGATACTGTCAGGGTTAGACGGCATTGGAATATTAGAAGAATGTTCCAATATGTCAGGTAGAAAGCCGATTTTCATTATTCAGACAGCATTGAGAATGGAAAATCTTGTTGAGCAGGCAATAAAATACGGTGCTGATTATTATATGATGAAGCCTGTATCTAATCAGATGCTTATAGCAAGGGTTTTGCAGCTTGTGAATAAGAGATATATCAGAGAAAACGGGCATTTATCAAGAGGCAGTTTGTTAAAAAATGTAAAAGAGTATGAGGCGGTAAAATCATCCGATGATGTCCGAACCGTAAATCTTGAAGTGGATGTGACAAATCTTTTGTTAGAGATTGGTATTCCGGCTCACATTAAAGGATACCAGTATATCAGAGAGGGGATAATGCTTGCATTTTATGATAAGAATATGCTGCATTTCATAACAAAGTGTTTATATCCGGCGATAGCTAAGAAATATAATACAACATCAAGCAGTGTCGAGAGAACGATAAGACATGCAATAGAAGTTGCATTCAGGAGGGGAAACAGAGAGATGCTGGAGGAAATATTTATCACAATCAATTCAAAGAAAAGCAAGCCGACAAATTCAGAATTTATAGCACTGCTCACTGATAAATTGAGATTGGAGTATTGTGCATGCAATGCATCTTAATTCTAAATAAATATACATATAATATGTATATTTAAAGACTGTAAACTTGACTATACCTACTATTTTGATGTAAAATGGTGAGAAAAAGTGAATGGAGGTGCCATAATGGATAATGAATCTATGATGGCTTTAAGTAAACAGCTTGAAGTTGAGTTTGACAGCCTGGTTGAAAATTGTTTGGTTTCAGGAGCCATAGATCTGAACTTATATCAGGAATATGATGTAAAAAGAGGTCTTAGAGACAGTTCCGGAAAAGGTGTATTGACGGGACTTACGGAGATTTCGGACGTTACCGGTTATGATGTTGTAAATGGTGTTAAGGAGCCGGCAGATGGAAAACTTTTTTATCAGGGATATGATGTTAAGAATCTTGTAGGTTACGGCATTAAAAAGAAATTTGCATTTGAGGAGACTACATATCTTCTTTTATTTGGAAAGCTTCCTACAGCAGAGCAGTTGGAAGTGTTTATAGAGATTGTAGGCAGTCTTCAGGAATTGTCAGGACAGTTTGTAAGAGATGTTATCATGAAAGCACCTAGTGCAAATCTTATGAATGGTCTTCAGAAGAGTGTTCTTACACTATATTCTTATGACAGTAATCCGGATGATATTTCGATACCAAATGTATTAAGACAGTCACTTCAGCTTATTGCGAAACTTCCATTGATTGCAGTATACAATTATCATGCATACAGACATTTCAATTTCCTTGAGAGTCTGGTTATCAAACCGCCTATAAAGGGATTATCAACTGCAGAAAACATTCTGCAGATGTTGAGACCGGATGGAAAGTATACAGAGCTTGAAGCGAGAGTTCTTGATGCAGCACTTGTTCTTCATGCAGAACACGGTGGTGGAAATAACTCAACATTTACAAACCATGTTGTAACATCATCAGGAACAGATACATATTCGGCAGTAGCCGCATCTATTGCATCACTTAAGGGTCCGCGTCATGGTGGAGCAAACTTAAAAGTTCAGCAGATGTTTGCTGATATAAAGGAAAAAGTTAGTGATACAAAGGATGATGCACAGATAGAGAGCTACTTGAAAAAAGTTCTTAAGGGTGAGGCATTTGACGGTTCAGGTCTTATTTATGGTATGGGACATGCCGTATACACAATATCAGATCCAAGAGAGCTTATTTTGAAAAGCTTTGCAGAAAAACTTGCCAAAGAAAAGGGTATGGAGGATGAGTTTTTGCTTCACGATTCAGTAGAGAGAATCGCAGCGGAACTTATCATGGCAAGAAGACATGTTATCAAACCTGTATGTGCAAATGTAGATTTTTACAGTGGTCTTATATATACAATGCTTGGAATACCGGAAGAATTATTTACACCGTTATTTGCACTTTCAAGAATTGCAGGCTGGAGTGCACACAGACTTGAAGAGCTTGTAAATAAAGAAAAGATTATAAGACCTGCATACAAATATGTCGGTCATCATAAAGAGTATGTTGAGTTGGAAGAGAGAAAATAGCTTTGGAAAACTTTAAATAAAAAGTTTTAATTTATAAAAAACACAGAATAAACACAGAATCATCACTTTTTGTTAAAAATCTTTATATAGAATAACTGTATCAGGAACAGAAAGGCAGGGATTTTATATGAAAAAAAGATTTTTAGCTGTAGTGATGGGGCTTGTGATTACTGTATCAATGATTACAGGATGCTCAGAAAAAAACAGTTCAGACAGCAGTTCTAATACTGCTTCATCCGATGCTGCATCATCTTCAAATTCAGATAATTCAAACAGTTATACAAGTGCAGAAGTAAGCGAATATACTATATATGGAAAAGTTAAGAGCGTAAGCGATGACGGCAAAATTACTTATGAGGTTTTATCAAGAGATGAAAATCAACCACAGAAGCCGCATGGAAGTGGAGCACCTGATGCAAAAAACGGTGAAAAGCCGCAGAAGCCGCATGGAAGTGGAGCACCTGATGCAAAAGGTGGTATGCCAGGGTTTAAGAGCACAGGAGAAACTTCAACTGTTACGTTAGGTGATAATGTTATTGTTCAAAAGGCTGGAATGAATCAGGAAAAAACAGATGCATCAGTTTCAGATATAAAAAAAGGATGCATAATAGAAATTGCATTAGACGGAGATAATGTTTCCAAAGTGCTTATAAGAGAAGAGACAGGAAAAAATGCAAAAAACACTGATAAGGAAACTTCAGGCAGCGGAAATAGTACAAACTAGGCTGCATAGTATGAGATAAGAAAAAATTTGTTGGAGAAAAGCGTGATAGCGTTATATGCGAGAATATCCAAAAAAGATAAAAGAAAAAATTCGGTAAGCAATACTATCGAGAACCAGATGTTTCTTTTGAGAAGTTATGTCAGTGATAATGATTTATGTTCAGACAATGAAAGCATATGTGAATTTGTGGATGAAGGATTTAGCGGAACGGACAGGAAAAGACCGGCATTTATGAAAATGCTTGCATGTGTGGAACTTAAACAGGCACATATTGTCATAGTAAAAGATTTTTCAAGACTTAGCAGGGAACATCTGCTTGTATCAGAATTACGTGAAAAATACTTTCCTTTAAAACAGGTAAGATTTATAGCCATATTGGACAGTTACGACAGTGACAGCGCAGAGGATGCGGGCATTATACATCCGTTTAAAACATTATTTAACGAGTATTACTGCAGTGATATTTCAAGAAAGGTGAGAAGTGCACTTGAGGCAAAGAAAAATGCTGGTGAATATGCTGTTGCAAAACTTCCGTATGGTTATAAGGCGGAAAACGGGAAAATCGTGATAGACGAAAGAAAAGCGGAAGATATAAGAATGATGTATAAAATGAGATGTGACGGCATTACATACGAAAAGATTGCACATACATTTGATATGACTGTATCGATGGTGTGGAGAATACTTCATGAACCGTCATATCTCGGGTATCATGTCTGGCACAGATATGAAAATGAAATTGTTCTGCCTAAAAAAAGGACTAAACAATACCCGGAGCAGTGGAAGATAAGCAGAGACACAGAGAATGACATTGCTATAGTAGACAAAACAATGCTCTCAGAGGATATAATAAAGTATTATGGAAAAAATCACAAAAGGAAGAAGCCAAGACATATTTTTCATGGACTTACAAAATGTATGATATGTAAAAAGGCACTTGTAACGGATAGGGCAAAAAAGGGATGGCTCTGCTGCAGAAACTGTACCGGAAGAGAAAAAAAGCTGATAAAAACCGAGAGGTTATATCAGCTTTTTTTTGACAGACTGGATATTTTTTTGACAGAGGAAACAAAAAGCAGTGGAAAAGAAAGTAATATTTGTGAGTACGTTAAAAAAAATCAAAATAATTTAAGTACGAATGTGGAAAGAGAAATGTTGCTGAATATATTTGTAAAGAAGATATTTGTCGGCGAGAACGAAAATATAGTTATATTTTGGCGTTTTAAGAGATGATGGGAGGCTTTTAGAGTGAAGGTAATAGTCAAATATTATGGAAGTCTTGACAGGGTGAGAGAGATTGACGAAAGTGTAAAAGTATCAGAACTGCTTGCACAGTATGCGATAGTTGACATTGCATATGAATTGCTCGATGAATTAAGAAATGTACCGGAGATAATTTATATTGAAGAGCCAGGGAGAGTTTATCCAACAAAGGCAGATAAATCAGATACCGGAAAAATGAATCAAATTTTAAAAAATGCCCCGGAAGATACACAGGAAAAAGTGGAGATTATGCAGAACCGCATAACTGAAAATGAGCTCAGCGGAAAAGGGGTTATAATGGGGATTATAGATTCGGGGGATTGTGTTAAGAAAAATATCGGAAACTTTAGAAATAACAGTTTTGGAAATATAAATAGAAAGGATGTGTACAGGGCTGCAATTTATATAAGACTTAGCAGAAAGGATAAAGAGAATACTGGCTTTTATAGTGAAAGCATTTACAGTCAGAGCAAAATAATAAATGAATATATAGAAAATTATAATAAAGTAAACGGGGACAGTATTTCGATTTGTGATATTTACATTGATGATGGGTACAGCGGTCAGAATTTTGACAGACCGGAGTTTAAAAGAATGATATATGATATAGAAGATAATTATATAAACTGCATAGTCGTAAAAGATTTATCAAGAATTGGCAGGGATTATATAGAGGTTGGCAGATTTCTGAAATATTATTTGAGAAAAAGAAAAATAAGACTTATATCAATTGCAGATGTTTATGACACTAAAAATGATACAGATATTTTTCAGACGCAGATGTATATTCAGATGAAAAGTATAATAAATGATGAATATTCGAGGGATATATCAGTGAAAGTTAGGTCACAGCTTTATGCAAGCATGAGAAAGGGAAATTATGTCGGGGCATTTGCTCCATATGGATATAAAAAATCATGCAAAGATAAGAATAAGCTTATACCTGACAAGGAAGTGACAGACACAATAAATGATATATTTTATTTGAGAAGTCAGGGATATTCACTTAAAAAGATTGCTGATTGTTTAAATGACAAAAAAGTTCTGACACCATTTGAACTTAGGAAAAAAAATAAAGAAAAATTCAGGACACCATTTCAAAAAAATACTGAATTATCGGAGAAAAAGAGAAAATGGTATCCGCAGACAGTAAGCAGAATACTGAGTAATGAAATATATGCAGGTGTTCTCTCTCAGGGAAAAAACAGAAAAATAAGTTATAAATTAGGAAAAACCGTGAAAGAGGACAGAGAAAAATGGGTTGTATGTGAAAAGAAAGAACTGGCTGTCGTAGAAAATGAATTGTATATGAAGGTAAATAAAAAATAGAGGTAAAATTGTTGTGAACAGATATTGTGCGGGCATATATGCAAGACTTTCGGTAAAAGGATGTGAAAAAAAGGCACAGTCGATAAAAAATCAGATTATGATATGTAAGGAGTATATCAGAGTAAATAATGATATAACGTTGAGTGAATGTTACAGTGATTACGGAAAAAGCGGAATGAATTTTGACAGGCCGGAATTTAAAAGAATGTATAAAGATATTGCTGCGGGGAAGGTAAATTGCGTGATAGTAAAGGATTTATCCCGTTTTGGCAGAAACCACATTGATGTCGGAGAATATATCCAGAAGATATTTCCGGCTTTGGGGGTGCGTTTTATATCTGTAACTGACGGATATGACTCTCTCTATGATACATACGGGAGAAAGGAATTCAGTGTTAATTTAAAAAATCTTGTGAATGAACTTTATGCGGCGGATATATCAGTTAAAGTGAAAAATGCAAAAGAAATAAAGCGGAGGGAGGGAAATTATCTTGGCAGTGTCGCTCCCTATGGTTTTAAGATAGTCAGTGAAAACGGGATAAGAATTTTAAAAGAGGAAGAAAAATCTTATGAGGTGGTATGTTTTATAAGAAGAATGAAAAGGGAAGGAAAGAGCGTAAAAAAAATTGCAGAAATCCTTTATTATAAAAAAATAAATCCGCCGGGAGAATATTTAAAAAGCGGGAAAATTGTTGATATAAATGCAAAAAGATGGTGCGAAAGTTCAGTAAGAAAAATTTTGACAGATAAAAAAATTAACACAAGGGGGGATTGATTATTTTCATCCTGCATTCAGGGATGAAGACGGAAAAACAAGAATACTTTATCTGTGGAATCAAAACATTGACGGTGAGAGTGCAGAGGGCAGAGAACCTTTGGGATATGGGTACGGTGCACAGTATGACAGTTCTGACATAAACAGTGCACTGGATACGGGAAACCGTGGGTTTTCGGAAATGCTTGTACCGGCGAGTGACGGACTTAGCGGTCACGGAACAGCGGTAGCATCAATAGCGGCAGGAAGCAGAAACAGTCAGTCAGGTGGGATTGCATACGAAAGTGAAATCATAGCAGTTGCTCTTAAAAGAACAGGCGGAAGTGACGGGGGTTACACAAGAACAATCGATATTATGGAAGGAATTGATTATGCACTTAGAAAAGCCATAGAATTAAATATGCCGATTGTGATAAATCTGAGTTTTGGGACGAACGAAGGGGCTCACGATGGAAATACATTGTTTGAAAATTATATTACCGATATAAACGGAATTTGGAAAAATATAGTCGTGGTAGCTGCCGGAAACGAGGGGGACTCAAGGCATCATGTAAGAACAGATGTAAGCAGTAATATTAACAGGACAGAATTTGCGATAGGTGATAATGAGAAAAATATAAGGTTGTTTATATGGAAATATTTTCAGGATGAGTTTGAGATATATTTAAATACACCGTCAGGAAAACGGATAAATATTTCAAATGATGTTACAGTGAGTTCACAGAGGGAAAATATAGAGAGTGTTTTGGCTATGCCGACACCGTACACATCGAAACAGCTTGTGGAAGTGTCGATAAGACCGGGAAATAGCTTAGATTATGTGATTTCAGGTATATGGAGCATAGAATTTGCTGTTACGGGAACTATAAAATGCGGAATTGTGGATATGTGGCTTCCGACTATAGAAGCCATTGGATTGTCAACGGGCTTTTTAAGACCGTCACCTGATACAACCGTGACAATACCTGCCACGGCGAGAAAAGTGCTTTCTGTCGGTGCATTCAATCAGGATGCGGGCAGCATGGCACCGTTTTCAGGCAGAGGCTATACGGCGGACGGGCGGCTTGTACCGCTTATTGTGGCATATGGAGTTGATGTAACGGCAGCAGGATATGGCGGCGGATATGTTAGAAAAACAGGCACATCATTTGCGGCACCTAAAATATCGGGATATGCCGCATGCATAATGGAATGGGGGATTGTAAGAAGAAATGATGAGAATATGTACGGTGAAAAACTTATTGCGTATATGACAAGATACGCAGTCGGAATAGAGGGGGAGGAAATGCCGGGAATAAGACAGGGGTGGGGACTTATTTAGCTGTAAAAAGATGTAAATTAAGTAAATAAAATGTGAATTTTCTTTGTTAAGCAAAAAAACGCTCTCTATTATATTGCTTTTTTCGACCAATTGTATATAATTATTTATGTAGGTTAAATTCTGTACTGTGATATGGGTGTATTGATTTATCTGTGCATACATCAAAAGTGTTTTTGACACAATATCACATTATGGATTTAAGTAAATTTTAAGAAAAGAGGTTAAAAAGATGGCAAACATTGATTTAAGTAAGTATGGCATTACAGGAACTACAGAGATCGTGCACAACCCTTCTTATGAGACATTATATGAGGAAGAGACAAAAGCAGGTCTTGAAGGATATGAAGTTGGTCAGGAAAGTGAACTCGGTGCAGTTAACGTAATGACAGGTATTTATACAGGTCGTTCACCTAAAGACAAATACATCGTTGTTGATGAGAACTCAAAAGACACTGTATGGTGGACAACAGACGAGTACAAGAACGACAATCATCCAATGACAGAAGATACATGGGCAGTTGTTAAGGATATTGCTAAGAAAGAGCTTTGCAACAAGAAGCTTTTCGTAGTAGATGCTTTCTGTGGAGCAAATAAAGATACTCGTATGGCTATCCGTTTTATCGTTGAAGTTGCATGGCAGGCACATTTTGTTACTAACATGTTCATCAAACCTTCAGCAGAAGAACTTGAGAACTTTGAGCCTGATTTCGTAGTTTACAATGCATCAAAAGCAAAAGTTGAGAACTTTAAAGAGTTAGGACTTAATTCAGAGACTTGTGTAGCATTCAACATCACAAGCAAAGAACAGGTTATCATCAACACATGGTATGGCGGAGAGATGAAGAAAGGTATGTTCTCTATGATGAACTACTTCCTTCCACTTAACGGAATGGCTTCTATGCATTGTTCAGCAAATACTGACTTAAACGGTGAGAATACAGCAATCTTCTTTGGTCTTTCAGGAACAGGTAAGACAACACTCTCAACAGACCCTAAGAGACTTCTTATCGGTGATGATGAGCACGGCTGGGATGACAATGGAGTATTCAACTTTGAAGGTGGATGCTATGCTAAGGTTATCAACCTTGACAAAGAGTCAGAGCCTGACATTTACAATGCTATCAAGAGAAACGCTCTTCTTGAGAACGTTACACTTGACAAAGACGGAAAGATTGATTTCGATGACAAGAGTGTAACAGAGAACACTCGTGTATCTTACCCAATCGACCATATCAAAAACATTGTTCGTCCTATCTCTTCAGCACCGGCTGCAAAGAATGTTATCTTCCTTTCAGCAGATGCATTTGGAGTACTTCCTCCTGTATCTATCCTTACACCGGAGCAGACACAGTACTACTTCCTTTCAGGATTTACAGCTAAGCTTGCAGGTACAGAGCGTGGAATCACAGAGCCAACACCTACATTCTCTGCTTGCTTCGGACAGGCATTCCTTGAACTTCATCCAACAAAATATGCTGAGGAACTTGTTAAGAAGATGGAGAAGAGCGGAGCTAAGGCTTATCTTGTAAACACAGGATGGAACGGAACAGGAAAACGTATCTCTATCAAAGATACTCGTGGAATCATTGATGCTATCCTTAACGGAGACATCAACAATGCTCCAACAAAGACTATTCCTGTATTCAATTTTGAAGTACCAACAGAGCTTAATGGCGTAGACACAGGTATTCTCGATCCTCGTGACACATATGCAGATGTTTCTGAGTGGGAAAAGAAAGCTGATGATCTTGCAGACAGATTTATCAAAAACTTCGCTAAATACGAAGGAAACGATGCTGGCAAAGCTTTAGTAGCAGCAGGACCTCAGAAATAATTTAAAATTTAATTAAGCAGAAGAGTGACCCCATGGTTATATTTGACATAATATATAATCATGGGGTTAAACCTTTAAAGAGAAGTGTAAAACGTAAGATAAAAGGAGGTTGGTTAGAGTGTTAAAAAAACTTGACAAAATGAAAATTGGGCAGCGCTTAAAAGAATCTTTTAAACATGTAATTATAGACTTTATGATTTTATTGATTATCATAGTAATAGCTATGGTATATATAGTAAAAGATTACTCAAAAGTATTAGACAAATATGCTTATCCTCAGGGAGACATAGCAATGGCTATGAACTATGCGGCTGAAGTACGTTCTTCAACAAGAGGTACTGTTGGTTATGATTCTGATGAATACATAAATCAGATGAAAGAGCAGCATGAGGAAGCTATTAAGAATTTTGATGCAAAAATAGAAGATATTCGTACAACGATGGTCACAAAAGAGGGCAAAGAATGCATGAGTGCCATTGATAAAGCATGGAAAGAATACAAACAGATTGATGAAACTGTTATAGAAAAAGGAGCAACAACAGATGATGCACAGTCATTGGAGGCACAGAAAATGATGTTTGATGAGTTGGCTCCAAAATATGAAGCTTTAGATAAGACTCTAAAGAATTTGATGTCAATTAATGTATCTAAAGGCAATACGGAAAGAGTTAAAATTGAGGTTGTGCTGATTGTACTCATAGTGATTATAGTTATTGTCTGCGTAATTGTAGCAGTTTACTCAACGAGGCTTGCAGTGAAGATATCAAATGGTATAGAAAAACCATTAAATGAGTTGGGTGAGAGATTCATTACTTTTGCCAAAGGCGATTTAGATTCGCCTATGCCTGTTGTCGAAACGGAAGATGAGATAGCGGAACTTGTCAAGAACGTAGAAGATATGGCAAAAAGGATACATATAATTATAGAAGATGCAGGAAGAATGTTGAATGAGATGGCAGAAGGAAATTTTGTTGTTTCAACTGAGTATGAAGAACAGTATACAGGAGCCTTTAATGCATTGCTTCTCGGAATGAGAAACATGAACCGTCAGATAGATTCAACTATGAAAGGTGTAAATGATGCATCAGAGCAGGTACTTGCAGGTTCAGAAAACCTTGCTCAGGCATCGCAGTCTGTAGCAGAAGGAGCAACGGATCAGGCGGCAGCAGTAGAGGAATTGCAGGCCACTATTGATGAATTGAGTAATGGAATAAGAGCTACAGCAGATGAACTTGACGAATCTTACAAAGAGGCATACAAATATGCAGAATTTGCGGAGCATAGCCGTACGGATATGACAGCTATGATGACATCAATGCAGCGAATCAGTGAGACATCTGAAAAGATTGGTGATATTATTGCACAGATTGAGGATATAGCAAGTCAGACAAATCTATTGTCATTGAATGCATCTATAGAGGCTGCAAGAGCAGGTGAGGCAGGAAAAGGCTTTGCGGTTGTTGCGGATCAGATTCGTAATCTTGCAGAGCAAAGTGCACAGTCAGCAGTTGATTCAAAAGCACTTATTGAAGCATCTGTTCATGAAGTTGATGAAGGTGACAGAAATGCAACGAGGGTTTCAGAATCATTGAACGAAGTGGTTGTGGGTGTGCATACCGTTGCAGAAAATGCAAAGAAGATGAAAGCGATATCCCTTAATCAGGCAGAGAGTATGGATCAGGCAGATTTAGCAACAGCTAAAATTGCAGAGATTGTACAGAACAACTCAGCAGCAGCACAGGAAACATCAGCTACAAGCGAAGAACTTACAGCACAGGCAACTGCTCTTAGCGGACTTGTATCTAAATTTAGGTTAAGAGATTAAAGATTGACAGGATAGATGATAAAAGTTTTCTAACAACAGTAAAATAACTTGTATACATAAAATTCAATGTTATACTATTGCTGTAACATAATAATAAAAAAAGCATATATTTTAGGATATATGCTTTTTTGTCTTTGTATTTAATCAGCAGGGAGGAAAAAAGTGAATGAATTTATAATATTGGCGATTCCATTTTTGGGCACATCGCTTGGAGCAGCAATGGTATTTTTTTTGAAAAAGCAGATAGCACCAAAATTTGAAAAGTTTTTGCTTGGATTTGCGGCAGGTGTGATGATAGCGGCATCCGTCTGGTCACTTCTGATACCGTCAATAGAGATGGCAGAAAAGCAGAATACGATAGAGTGGTTTCCGGCGTTGATAGGTTTTATGTTTGGAATAGGATTTTTACTTTTGTTAGACACGGTTATTCCACATCTTCACCTTGAGAGCGATAAGCCGGAAGGACTGAAACTTGGCGCATCAAAAATGACGATGATGTTATTAGCCGTTACACTGCACAATATTCCTGAGGGAATGTCGGTAGGAGTTGCATTTGCAGGAGCAGCGATGGAGGGGAGCGGGATTACAAAAGCAGCGGCACTTGCTTTGGCAGTGGGAATAGCAATACAGAATTTTCCGGAGGGTGCAATAATTTCAATGCCTTTGTGTAGTGAGGGCATAGGCAAAAAGAGGGCATTTTTCTACGGTGTGATGTCGGGAGTGGTAGAGCCTGTAGGTGGATTTATAACTATACTTATTGCCGGCAAAATTTCACCGATACTTCCGTATTTTCTTTCGTTTGCCGCAGGAGCAATGCTGTATGTGGTTGTCGAGGAACTCATACCGGAGGCTCAGAGAGGAGAACACAGTAATATAGGAACAATAGGGACTGCATTTGGATTTGCACTTATGATGGTGTTAGATGTAGCTTTGGGATAATAGGGAATTCATAAAAAATAGAAAGCATATTCATAAAAATAGAAAGCGGTACGATATATATTAAAAGAAAACATATTTATTGTAGTGTAAATAGGATATTAAAATGGGAGGTTTACCTTAATATGGAAGCTTTTAATATAACGGAAATATCAAAATTAAAGAATGATTTGTTGAATGAAAAGAAAATGTCAGGTGAAACAGAAAACAAGAAAACAGTTTTAGCTGATATATGGAAACAGGCTTTGGAGGACATTTTAGACCCGACAAGCAAAATGTCAGAAGCCGAGGAAAAAGAATATCATAACAAGATACTTAGAAAATTAAGACAAGGACGCCGGTTGACAACGGAAGAAAAGAATTATCTTCAGATACATGACCCTGAAATGTACAAAGTTGCTCTCCGTGTGGAAATGAGCAGAAAAAGATTTGTTGAGCAGGCAAAACACTGTAAATCAAAAGAGGAATTTCAGACATTGGTAGGCAACAACATGAAAACAGTTGAACAAGACCCGATGAAAGAATATATACAGGCGGCTATATCATATGAAGCACAGAATATAAGAAAATCGCCGTCATATGCGGCACTGCCTGACACAAACAGAGAAGCAGAAGAAAAGAGGAAAAAGGGTAAGAAAATAAAAAAATTAAGGGTTGATGAAGATAAAGATGAAGAAAAAAAATCGCCACTGCCATCAGAAAATTATGGCAGTGACATGAGAATGAATTCATTAAATATGACATTGAAACCGGCGTTTGATAACTTTAGTCAGCATCGTGCTTAACAGACAGATTTTCAAATCTGCTGATGCCGTCACAATTTTCGTTTATGGCAAAAAGTCCGATAATGGTTCCGGTAAAGCCGCCGGCAACTTCTGATGAAAGGTAGCGTGTCTCAGCATTGCTAAGGAATACATCATGACCGTTTTCATCTTTAAAGAAGAAATGATACTGCAAAGGTTCAGATTTAATATGGAGTGTTACCTTATCTGAATTTATCTCATAGTGTGTGCTTTCCTGCCAGATACATCCGATTGTCTGGCGGCTGTACACATATGTCTTGTTTTCGTTTTTCTCAACAACAACTTCATAGTGATGTTTTTCATCCATATAAAATGATATACCTGATTTTTCACTTCCCGGTATTACATCACATGTTATATCGAGGTCAAACTCAGTCTGTCTTATGCCGGCGAAAGTAGGTGAAGCAACATCATCAATAGTTACATCAGTTCCTTTTAATTCAAGACCGTTTTTATCAAACTTATAATTATCAGTGTTCGGAATTCTTATATAGCACCAGTCAAGTTTTTCATTAAGATTTTCAAAAGTTTTGTTGTAAGATAATTCCTGTGGAGCAAATTTAATATTGTCAGGAAGTTCAACTTCTATAGGTGTTGTACCGTTTACACCAATCTCAAACCATCCGTCATCATTCCATTTGACAGGGACAAGACATACCTCTCTTCCAAGGTGATGATATGTCTGCCACATATGTATCTGTCTGAAAGCGAGATGTGCAAACCACCAGTTTCCGTCGTTATCTTCAAGAATATCTCCGTGACCGGCAGCCTGAATCTGGTATCCGCCGAGATTTCTGTTTGTGAGAACCGGATTATTAGGATATGGAGTGTATGGTCCCCAGATATTTTTACTGCGTGAGTAATTTACCATATGACCATATTCTGTACCGCCCTCGGCTTCGAGAAGATAGTAGTATTCACCGAATTTATAGATGTGTGGTGCTTCGAGGAAACGGCCGCCTGTTCCGTGCCAAAGGAATTTGCTCTCGGAAAGCTTTTTGCCTGTATCAATATCAATCTGGCACATCTGGATGCATCCTCTGCCGTCAGCATCATTTCCATTGCTTATAAAATAGCATTTGTCATCCTCAAAATAGAGTGACGGGTCAATACCGTCCTGGTCTACAATAACAGGTTCAGACCATTCTCCATAAATATCATCAGTATATACATAGAAATTTTGATGATAACTGTCATTGGTTGTTACCATATAAAATCTGCCGTTGTTGTATCTGATAGTAGGCGCAAAGACACCGCCTGAACTGCGTACAGTGTAAAGGTCAATTTGTGAAGCTCTTGTGAGACAATGTCCGATTTGTTTCCAGTTTACCATATCAGTGCTTTCAAAAAGTGGAACACCGGGGAAAATGTGCATTGAACTGCATACCATGTAATATTTTCCGTTTGCAGCACAGATACTAGGGTCAGGATAGAAACCTCTTACAATTGGATTTAAGTATTTCATATGTTATTTTACCTCTTTCTTTTTATTTTGCGTCGTATAATGTTATTTAGTTTTTATAAAAATTGTGTTATCCCTTGAGAACGGGGACAATAATTTATATAATATATTCTACAAACAAGATAGCAGTAAAAACAGCAGTTTTCATCAATTATTAAGACATAAAAGTATACAAATCGGACATCAATAAAAAGATAAGGAAACGGTGAAGGAGAAAAAGATGCAGGGGAGTAATGATTATAAAATATATGAACTGAGTGAGTTTACAAATGACAGCAGTTTTCCGTTTTTTATTCAATATGGCAGGCATGATAATGAACTGTTTATTCACAGTCATAAAGATTTTTCGGAGCTTACGATAGTTCTGTCGGGAGAAGCATGTCATATTGTGGAAGATGAGAAGATGCCTGTAAAAAAAGGCGATGTATTTATTGTACACGGAGATACAAAACACGGGTATACAGACACGCATAATTTCAGAATATGCAATATTATGTTCAGAGAAGATTATTTTAATCTTAAAAAGTATGATATAAGTACAATGAGCGGTTTTCAGGCAATGTTTTATATTGAACCGGGACTTGTGAAAAATCATCATTTCACAGGGAGGATGTCGCTTGAAAAAGAAGAATTTGAGCAGGTTAAAGCAACGATAGCTGTCATGAATAATGAGTATAAACAAAAAAAAGAGGGGTATAAAACATTTATCACATCAAAATTTATGGAACTTCTGGTGAGATTATCAAGAATTTATAAAACAAACAGAGACAGGGGGGAAGATAAGATTTCACCATTGAAACTTGGCGAAGTCATAACATGGATAGATAAGAATTTCAGACAGGAAATATCGGTAGAACAGCTTTCAGAAAGAGCAGGGTATTCCGAGAGGCATTTTTTGAGAATATTTAAGGAAACTTATCATATGACGCCGACAGAATATATCAATGCGGTAAGGATAGAACATGCCTGTACGAAACTAAGGAAAACAAAAGAAAGTGTAACAGATATTGCATTTGACTGTGGATTTAAGAACATGAGTTATTTTTACAGGGTATTTGGAGATAAGATGAATATAACACCGAAAAAATATCGTAAATCCATATAGAATATGATTTGTCTATATTTTTTGCTAATGAATTGTTTTTATGGTAAACTATATAAGATTGTTTGAAAAAAATAAAATGATATACATAATAAATGTATTATCAGGGAGGGAGAAATGAATGATACTTGAATTAAAAAACATTGAAAAGTCTTTCGGTGACAAAAAAGTCTTAAAGGGTGTGTCATTAAGAGCTGAGAGTGGAAAGGCTTTTGGAATGCTTGGACGAAACGGAGCTGGAAAAACAACATCTATCCGTATTATGATGGATGTATTCCCGGCAGACAGCGGAGAGGTGCTGTTTGATGGCAGACCGATAGACTATGACAAGGTGGGTTTTGGATATTTGCCGGAAGAAAGAGGTTTATATCCAAAAAAGAAGATAATAGAGCAGCTTATTTATTTTGCTGAACTTAAAGGAATGAAAAAGAGCGATGCCGTAAAGGAGATAGATTACTGGCTTGACAGGCTTGATATGAAGAAATATCGCAATAAGCGTCTTGATACATTGTCAAAGGGAAATCAGCAGAAGATACAGCTTATCACGGCACTGGCGCACAATCCGGAAATAGTTATTCTTGATGAGCCGTTTTCGGGACTTGACCCTGTAAATGCAATGTTACTTAAAGATGTGGTTAAAGAAACTATACAAAAAGGAAAGATTGTATTATTTTCAAGCCATCAGATGAATTATATAGAAGAATTTTGTGACAATATAGCTATTATAAACGGTGGGGAGGTTGTACTTACAGGTGACCTGCATGAGATAAAGCACAATTATCCACGCAATCGTCTTGTAGTGCGCTCAGTACAGGATAGTGAGATAGCTGCAGAATATGGAGAAATGTGCAGCAGGGGAGAGAGTGGAGAACTTATCATTACTCTTAAAGCACCGGATGAAAAGAAAGCTGTCATGAAAAATATTACTGATAAATATGATGTTGATGAGATAAAAGTTTATGAGCCTGCGTTAAATGATATATTTGTGGAATATACAAGCGATAATAAACAGGGGGGAGAATGATGAAACAGTTTGGAAAAATATTAAAGTTTGAATTAAAAAATTATATGAAAAACAAGGTTTTTGTGGGCGTTACGGTATTGCTTGTGGTGATAATAGCTGTTGTTATGTTTATGCCGCGTATTTTGAATCAGAGTGGAGATGAAAGTGATGATAAGTCGATTGAAAATCCAACTGAGGTAATGCTGCTTGCAGGAGATAATAAGGAAAATGAAAAAATCGCAAAAGAAGCATTTGCAAATGTATTTTCTGACTATGAAATAAAAATTGTGGACAATGACATAAAGAGCATCAAAAAGCAGATAACTGATGGTGATGCAGACTGTGCGTTTGTGCTTAAAGGTCTTACTTCTTATACATATTATGTAGAAAATCTTTCAATGTATGACAATAATCAGGAGGCAGTGGAAGAAATTCTTAAAGAAGTTTATCGTTCAAATGAAATGCTTAAAAGCGGATTGTCTGAAAGCCAGGTAAATGCCATACTTACAAAACAGATTGACGGTAATACAAAGGAACTTGGCAAGAATCAGATGCAGTATTTTCTCTATACATACATAATGGTGTTTGCACTTTATATGGTAATACTTTTATATGGACAGATGGTTGCCACAAATGTTGCATCTGAAAAGAGTTCGCGTGCAATGGAACTTCTTATAACGAGTGCAAAGCCTGTTGCAATGATGTTTGGAAAAGTCATTGCATCCTGCATAGCGGGATTTATACAGATAGCAGCCATATTTGGAGCATCCCTTTTATGTTTTAACATAAATAAATCATACTGGACGGATAACGGTTTGATAAAGTCAATATTTGACATACCTGCTGAGCTGTTTGTATATATGCTTGTATTCTTCATACTTGGCTTTTTAATATATGCATTTTTATATGGTGCAGTCGGTTCAACAGTGTCAAAACTTGAGGATATAAATACGGCAGTTATGCCTATAAGTCTTATATTCATTGTTGGATTCGTGGTTGTAGTATCTGCTATGTCGGGTGGAAGTGTTGATACACTGCTTGTAAAGATATGTTCGTTTGTACCGTTTACATCACCTATGGCTATGTTTACAAGGATAGCAATGACAACAGTACCTTTTTATGAAATAATAATCTCCATTGTGATACTTATTGCATCAGTCATTGGAACAGGTGTCATATCAGCTAAGATTTACAGGGTAGGTGTGTTGTTATACGGAAAAGCTCCAAAACCATTTGACATAATAAAATCAATATGGAAAGCATAGTTTTGTGAATACAGGAAGTGCAAGGTTTAGCTGTTACAAATACTTTCAGGATTTTCCTGTCGTTCTTTACAAATGGGGTGTCTATGTGTAAAATAGGATATATATAGATTGAGTATCTGAAGCAAAAAGATATTTAAAAACAGTTAGAAATGGAGAGACAAAATGGACAATCAGAAGTTAGCGGATTTATTGTTCCCGGAGAAATTAGAGACACCGGAATACTACGAGGAGAAATTTCCATATAGAAAACTGCCAAAGGGTGCAGAAGTTACAAGAATGGCGCCAAGCCCTACAGGTTTTATACATCTTGGCAATTTATACAGTGCTTTGGCTGACGAGCGTATAGCACACAGAAAAAAAGGTGTATTTTATCTTCGTATAGAAGATACTGATGCAAAGAGAAAGGTAGAAGGTGCAGTTGAGACTATTATAAATGTACTTCGTTATTTCGACATAGAATTTGATGAGGGTGCCGGATTTGAGGGCTCGGATGAAGGAAATGCATATGGACCATATTTCCAGAGACAGAGAGTTGAGATATATCACACATATGTCAAGGAACTCGTGAAAAAAGGTCTTGCTTATCCTTGTTTTTGTACAGAAGATGAACTTTCAAAAGTCAGGGAACAGCAGGAAGCCGACAAGGTGCTTACAGGTTATTACGGAAAATATGCGACATGCCGCAATCTCTCATATGAAGAGATAGAGAAAAATATAAAAGAAGGTAAGCCGTATGTTGTCAGACTTCGTTCACAGGGACAGCCCGACAGGGAAATCACATTTGTTGACAGCATAAAGGGAGAGATAAAACTTCCTGAGAATATACATGATATTGTTATATTGAAGCAGGATGGTGTGCCTACTTACCACTTTGCACATGCGGTTGACGACCATCTTATGAGAACGACAATGGTTATCAGAGGCGGTGAGTGGCTTGCATCAGTTCCTACACATTATGAGCTTTTCCATCTTCTTGGATTTAAGATGCCAAAATACGGTCATACAGCACATCTTATGAAATTTGATGAGGAGACAGGTGGAAAGAGAAAGCTTTCAAAGAGAAAGGATCCTGAACTTTCACTTGATTATTATAGAAAAGACGGATATCATCCATATTGTATGAAAGTATATCTTCTTACATTGCTCAATTCAAACTTTGAAGAATGGCACGACAAATTCCCTGACAAGGATATAAATGAATTTCCGTTCTCTGTTGACAACATGAGCAAGTCAGGTGCTTTGTTTGACAAGGACAAACTTCACAACATCTGTAAAAATGAGCTTTCAAAGCTTTCGGAGAATGAAGTTTATGATTTTTTATATGATTGGGCATGTGAAAATGAACCTGAGAAGAGTAAAGTATGGTTTGCAGATAAAGAAAAAATGCTTGCTATATTGAGACTTTATATGGGTGTCGGAATGAAGCGCAGAAGAAAAGACCTTGTTTATGCAAAACAGGTATTTGAGATGATTTCTTATTTCTTTGATATTGAGCAGGAACAGGAAAAAGATGAATTTAGAGCAGATAAGGAAACTGTAAACGAAGTATTAAAAGAATATCAGGCACTTTACAGTCATGATGATGATAATTCACAGTGGTTTAACAAACTTAAAGAGATAGCAGACAAGCTTGGATATGCGTCAGACATGAAAGCATACAAAGCTGAGCCTGAGAAGTATAAGGGAAATGTTTCTGATATAGCAGAAATTGTAAGAATTGCAATTACAGGCAGAGCAAATACTCCTGATCTTTGGTCTATAGTTCACATTATGGGTGAAGAGCAGATGAATGACAGAATAAACGCTGTTATAACACAGTAGGCAGCAGAAAAGCAATATTTAAAATGAAAATACACAGGAGGAAATTTGGATGAGCAAGCTTACGGAAGAACTTTCAAACCATGGCTGTGATATGAAAGTGACTTTGGAAAGATTTTTAGGTGACGAAGATTTCTATGAAAAGTGTCTTAGAGAAATGCTTAATGATTCAAGTTTTGAAGAACTTGGCAAAGCAATTGAAGCAAATGATGTAAAAGCAGCTTTTGAGAGTGCACATACATTAAAGGGATTAGCTGCCAATATGGGACTTGATCCAATGCTTGATATAGTTGTTGAACTTGTGGAACCGTTAAGAAACGGTATTTTAGATGGAATGGATGTCATATATCTGAAGCTTATGGAGGAAAAGAAAGAATACGATAAGTTTTTAGATGCATAAAAAATAAAATATTTTCCCATGCAGGTTTAGGAGAAATAGAGAGGAGGGTTATGGCTGGAAAGTTTTATGCTGTAAAAGAAGGAAGAAACATCGGAATTTTTGAAAGCTGGATTGATTGCAAGAAACAGGTTGACGGGTATTCAGGAGCAAAGTACAAAAGCTTTAAAAGCAGAAAAGAAGCTATGGAATATCTGGATAGTACAAAAGGAGCATGTGCAAATGATGCAGATGAGATTACGGCATATGTGGATGGAAGTTACAATATAGCCACAAATGAATTTTCTTATGGGGTTGTTATATTGAAAGAAAATGAAGTTATTACTAAATTCAATGGCAGGATGGATGATAAAAATCTTGCGTCTATGCGGAATGTTGCTGGGGAGATAAAAGGTGCCGAGGCAGCAATGAAATATGCCTTAGAAAACGGATATAAGTCTATTGCGATATATCACGATTATGAGGGGATAGCAAGATGGTGCCTCGGTGAATGGAAAGCAAACAAAGATGGAACAAAGGCATATAAGGCATATTTTGACAGTATAAAAAATTATATAAATATAAGATTTGTAAAGGTAAAGGGTCATTCAAATGACAGGTACAATGATATGGCTGATATATTGGCAAAGGAAGCTTTAGGCTTAAATTAAAAGGAGATTATATATGCGGGAACTTCATAAAAAAAATATGTTGATTGTAGAGATAGGAGTTTTATTACTGATTATCATGACTTTTGTGAGCTATGGTGTATCAGTTAAAAGTTATATAGGTACAGCAATTTTGATATTGTGCGGTTTACTTGTATTCGTTGGATATAAGTACATAAAGAATGATTTGGCAACGGCACTTATGATAACAGTAATACCTTCGGTTGGAACATTTGCATATGCATTTGTAATGGGTGGAAATCCGATAACGTTTCTTGCAAATTATGTGTTTCTTGCGATGATGGCAATGTATTTTGAAAGTACATATGTGTTATATTTTGCAATACCCATTGGTGTGCTGGGTCTTATATTTACAATTATAAATCCGGTAGTTATAGCAGGAACAAAGGAAAGCCGCACATCAGCTTTTATGAAAGTATTATTTTTCGCATTTACCGGTGCAGTTCTTGTAAATGCGACAAAGAGAGGCAGAAGTCTTTTAAATAAGGCTGAGAAGGCGATGGATGAGATAAAAAATAATGAAAATGTGGCTATGTCAATTGCTGATGAACTTAGAGGAGCGATAGCAGAGTGCCGTAATGAGGTGGATTCGCTTGATGAAAATGCACAGAATGTAGGACAGGCAACAGAGCAGATGAATGAGGCAACAGACAGTACATCTAAGGCAACGATAGCTGTAAGCGAAAAGATTGGACGTGCAACAGATGATATAAATGAAAATCTTGAGTATGCCAAAAAACTTGAAGAAAGTTTTGAGGATGTAAATAGTGCCGTAGATACTGGAAACAAAGAGGCAGGTTATGTAAAGACAGAACTTGGCAGAATGTCAGGAACTGTTTTAGAAGCTAAGGATGCCACACTTTCTCTTATAAGTGAGATGGATAGAATTAAGGATATTCTTGCAGAGATAAATTCTATTGCATCACAGACAAATCTTTTGTCTCTAAATGCTTCTATAGAAGCAGCGAGGGCAGGAGAACACGGCAAAGGTTTTGCTGTTGTTGCCGATGAGATACGCGGATTGTCAGAGCAGAGTGCACAGGCAGCAGGAAACATCCAGCAGATTCTTGGAAAACTCGCAGAGTCAATAAATGATGTTGCGGACAAGATTAGTGACGGTGCTAATGCGGCAATCGAGGGTGTTGACAAGGTGACGGAACTTGCAGGCTGTTTTGATAAGATAAATGATGCCACGGACAATGCCAATGCATTTGTTAAAAATGAGTATGAACTTATAGAGTCGGTTCAGAATAATTTTAAGTCAATACATGATGAGATTGAGACTTTGGTATCCACATCAGAAGAAAATTCTGCAATGATAGAAAATGTTTTTGCCAGTGTAAAAAGCCAGACAAATGCTATTTCGGGGGTTGTGGAATATATTAAAAATATAAGTTCACTGTCAGATAAATTGGAGGAACATTTTGAAAAATAATATTGTTTTGGCGATGCTTGCCCATGTTGATTCGGGCAAGACAACGCTTTCGGAAGCGATGCTTTATCTTTCGGGAAGTATAAGGAAACTTGGAAGGGTTGACCACAAAGATGCTTTCCTTGACACATATTCAATGGAGAAAGACAGAGGAATAACAATATTTTCTAAGCAGGCTATGTTTGGGTGGAAAGACCTTGACATAGCCTTGCTTGATACACCGGGACATGTTGATTTTTCTGCCGAAATGGAGAGAACACTGCAGGTACTTGACTATGCAATACTTGTGATAAGCGGGCCGGCAGGAATACAAAGCCACACTGAGACAGTATGGAGATTACTGAAAAGATATAATGTACCAGTTTTTATTTTTGTGAATAAAATGGATATCGGCGATTGTCAGAAAGACGAAATAATGTCAGGTATTATAGAGAGATTCGGAAGTGAATGTGTAGATTTCACATGTGAAACCGGTGATGAATTTTTTGAGAATATCGCAATGTGCGATGAGGATGTACTTGAAAAATATATGGACTCCGGAAATATAGATGATGAGGATATAAGAAAACTGATTTTTGAGAGGAAATTAGTTCCTTGTTATTTTGGCTCGGCATTAAAACTTGATGGAGTAGAAGAAATCCTTGACGGTCTTGAGAAATATACATTGAAAAAAGAGTATCCTAATGAATTTGGAGCGAAAGTATATAAGGTATCAAGAGATGATAAAAATAAAAGGCTGACATATCTTAAAGTGACAGGCGGAGAACTCAAAGCTAAGATGTATATTGAACAGCTTGACGAAAAAGCGGATCAGATTAGGATTTATTCTGGAAATAAATTTACTTCTGTTGATGAGGTTAAGGCAGGACAGATATGTGCCGTAACGGGGCTTGAAAAGACTTATCCGGGCATGGGACTGGGTGTTGAGAAAAATTCTGAAATGCCTGTACTTGAACCGGTTATGACATACAAAGTTACACCGCAGGAAAATGACGATATACACAAGCTTTATGATGACATGAAGACACTTGAACAGGAAGAACCGGGTCTGCATGTAGTGTGGAATGAAGAACTGCAGGAAATTCATACGGGAATTATGGGTGAAGTTCAGATTGACGTATTTAAAAATCTTATATGGGAAAGGTTTCATACGAGAGTTGAATTTGGAGAGGGAAGTATAGTCTATAAAGAGACAATCGCAAATACGGTAGAGGGTGTTGGTCACTTTGAACCGTTGAGACATTATGCTGAAGTACATTTAAAACTTGAACCAGGAGAGCCTGACAGTGGAATAGTTGTTGAGTCACAGGCTAGTGAAGATAAGCTTGATAAGAATTGGCAGCGTCTTATAATGACGCATATAGACGAGAGAGAACATCCCGGAGTTTTGACGGGTTCTTCAATAACAGATATAAAAATAACACTTATGTCGGGAAGAGCACATGAGAAACATACCGAGGGCGGTGATTTCAGACAGGCAACGTACAGGGCCATAAGACAAGGTCTTATGAATGCACAAAGTGTGCTGTTAGAGCCTTATTATTCGTTCAGGCTTGAAATCCCAAATGACTGTGTTGGCAGGGCTATGACTGATTTTGACAGGATGGGAGCAAAGTTTGAAGGGCCTTTTCAAAAAGGTGAAAATTCAGAGTTTACAGGAATTGCACCTGTTGCCCAAATGAGTGGTTATATGATGCAGGTAAATTCATATACAGCAGGAAACGGAAGACTTTCATGTACACTTAAAGGCTACAGACCATGCAAAAATCAGGATGAGATAGTAGAACAGAAAATGTATGACTCGGAAGCCGACTTAAACAATCCGACAGGTTCAGTATTTTGTGCACACGGTTCAGGATTTTATGTACCTTGGTATGAAGTGCCGAAATTTATGCATCTTGAAGCGTCTGTACCTATGGATACGGAGAAAACGGAAACTGAGACATCGGATGATGGGATATACAAGACGGCAAAAATCCGCAGCGGTGCATTCAGGGGAAGTGAGAGTGGTTCAGTCGAGGAAGATAAAGAACTTGAAGCAATCTTTGAGAGAACATTTGGAAAAAGTGCATTTGGGAAAAGCGGTGGCAGTGACACAGAGGGAAGATTTGGCTATGAGAGAAAAAAATGGTCAAAAAAATCAAAAGAGCCGGTTTATGATGTGGGTGGCGCAGAGTATTCAAAAAGACATGAAAAAAGTACCAAATCCGGCAGACAGTATCTTCTTGTAGATGGATATAACATTATTTTTTCATGGAAAGAATTAAATGAACTGTCCAAGGAAAATCTTGAAGTGGCAAGAACAAAACTCATGGATATTTTGTGTAATTATCAGGGCTTTAAAGGCTGTGAGCTTATACTTGTATTTGACGCATACAAGGTTAAGGGAAACCCGGGAGAAGTGTCAAAATATCACAACATAAATGTTGTATATACAAAAGAAGCAGAAACAGCAGATATGTATATAGAAAAAGTAACACATGAGATAGGAAAAAAGCATAATGTAACGGTAGCAACATCAGACGGACTTGAACAGATGATAGTCATCGGCTCAGGAGCATATAGAATGTCAGCGAGAGAATTTGAGCAGGAGATAAAAAAGACGGAAAAAGAGATTGGGGAAATGATTGAATAGTGTACTGTAGTTCTCGTTTCGGAGAACATAAAAAAAGATGATAGTTTATTAAAAGAAGATAAACTATCATCTTTTTTGTTGACATATGACACCTTGTCATATATAATTGCGTTTATGATATGACAGGGTGTCATGTCTGCTTCAGAAACCTTAAAGAAAGGAAACGCAAAGATTATGACAAAAATGTTTGTTAAAAAACCGTATCTTACTTTGGTAGCGATTGTTATAGTTCTGGCATTTGGTGGTGTCAGCCTTAGTAAGATGCAGACAAATCTTATGCCGGATATGGATATGCCATATCTTGCAGTTATCACTACAGAGATTGGCGCATCACCGCAGAAGGTACAGGATAATGTAACCAAACCTATTGAGGATGCACTTGGAACGATAAGCGGTGTGAACAAAGTATCAAGTACATCAAGCAGCAATTATGGAATGACAATGCTTGAGTTTTCAGATGATACTGATATGGATGCAGCTCTTGTAAGAGTATCAAAAGCCTTGAACTCACTTGACCTGCCTGATGACTGCGGTACACCGAATATTATGGAGATAAGTGCTGACATGCTTGCTACAATGTCAGTAAGCGTAGGCTATGATGGCAAGGATATAAAAGATGTTACTGCATTTACAGACAAAGTTGTCATTCCTTATTTAAAGAGACAAAATGGTGTTGCAAGTATCACGGAAACAGGAAATATAAATGATACCATAGAAGTACGTTTAAATCAGAAAAAGATAGATAAGGTAAACAAGGATATTCTGACGCATACAAATAAAAAATTAAGAGATGCACAGAAAAAAATAGATAAAGCTCAGAAGAAGTTAGACGAGGGAAATTCAAAATTAAAAGAGCAGGAAGGAAATTTAAGCAGTAAGCAGGATGACACGACAAGTAAACTTGCAAAAGCTTCTGTTGCTTTAAATCAGGCTCAGGCGATGAAGGCTTCATATGAGTCAACGCTTACAAGTTTAAAGGCAAATAAGGCAGCACTTTCTGCAGAGAAGAAAGCGTATAAGGATGCCAAAATTCTTGATACATACAAGTCATTAAATACAATGTTTGCCACATTTAATGAAAAACTCGGTGAAGCAGCAAAAATGAGCGAGATTATTATACCTTCAGATGTTAAAGATGCAATAGACAATCCGAGTGAGTTTAACGAATTTAAAACATGGCTTACAAAAATGGGACAGGGAGATTCTGTTAAGAAACTTACTGTTGCATCAATGAAAAAAGTTTATAATATTGCTGAAGTAAGAATGCCTCAGATAGATACTGAGCTTGCAAACTTAAAGACAGAGATAAAAGTTGCACAGGCTATGGTAGATAAGATAAATCAGAAGATGAAGGGCATGGACAAAAAGCAGGAACAGGCAGTTGCCGGTGGTTATCAGGCATCAGCCGGTTTTGGCTCAGCTCAGGCTCAGATGCAGGCAGGAAAAAAAGAGATAGCGAATGCAAAGAAAGAACTTAAAAATGCACAAAAGCAGCTTGATGAATCGAAAGACGCAGCACTTGAAAATGCGAACTTAGATGCACTTCTCACTCTTGATACATTGTCACAGCTTATAACGGCACAGAACTTCTCAATGCCTGCGGGCTATATTGATGATAAGAACGATGACCAGTGGCTTATACAGATTGGTGAGAATTATGAGAGTGCAAAACAGATTAAAAATATGGTTCTCACAAAAGTAAAAGGTGTTGGTTCCATAAAAATTTCTGACGTCGCAAATGTAGTCACAGTGGATAATGTCGGGGATCAGTATGCAAAGATAAATGGAAAAGACTCTGTTATGCTTGCAATCTATAAATCAAGTACGGCAAGTACAAGTGATGTTACAAATGCACTGACGGATTCATTTAAGGAATTGGAAGGAAAGTACAAAGGTCTTTCAATAACACCTCTGAGCAACCAGGGTGATTTTATCAAGAATATTATTTCAAGTGTTTTAAGCAGTATAGTTATGGGTGCGATACTTGCTATTATTGTGTTGGCATTGTTCCTTAAAGATGTAAGACCGACTGTAGTTGTAGCGTTCAGTATTCCGTTCAGTGTACTTTTTGCACTTGTTATAATGTACTTTACGGGAATAAACATAAATGTAATGTCACTTGCGGGTCTGTGTCTTGGTATAGGTATGCTTGTTGATAACTCGGTTGTTGTTATGGAGAATATATACAGACTTAGAAATAAGGGGCTTTCAGCACCGAGAGCAGCAGTACAGGGAACAAAACAGGTACTCGGACCAATTATAGCGTCAACCATAACAACAATATGTGTATTCCTTCCTATGGTATATACATCAGGAACAGTAAGCCAGATGCTGATTCCGTTCTCATTTACAATATCATATTCGCTTATAGCATCATTGCTCGTTGCCATAACGGTTGTACCGACTTTGGGTTCAATAACGCTTAAGAAAGTTAAAAATCCTAAGCATAAATTGTTTGACAAGATAAAGGATGCATATGGAGAATCACTTGAGTTCTTCCTCAAACATAAGGTAGTTCCACTTGTGATTGCTGTAGCATTGCTTGTGGTGTGTGTATGGAAGCTTTCAGAAATGGGTCTTGTGATGATGGACAGCATGGAGAGTAATCAGATTTCGGTAAGCCTTGAAGTAGACAAGAAAGAAAGCAAGCAGAGTGCTTATAAGACTGCCGATAAGGTAATGAATGCAATAATGAAAGTCGATGGAATCGACAAAGTCGGAGTAACGGACGGAAATGCAAGTGCCATGTCTGGTTCGCTTGGCGGGGCATCGGATAATTATACAAGTTTTATATTCAATATAATTACAAAGAGTGACATTAAGACTACAAAGCAGTTTAGAAAGATAAGAAAGACAATCGAAAAAAACACTAAGAACATAAAGTGTAAAGAACTTACTGTTTCATCATCAGCACTCGGCAGTATGGGAAGTATGATGGAACAGGGGCTTGAGGTCAATATATACGGTGACGATATGGATAAACTTGTCGATATAAGTAATGACTTCAAGAAAATGATGAATGATATTGACGGATGCAACGGTGCAAAAAACGGTCTTGAGGATGCAGGCAAACAGCTTCACCTCACACTTGACAAAAATAAGGCTGCAAATGCAGGACTTACTGTTGCAGGAATATATCAGCAGCTTGCAGCACGTATAAATACAGATAAAACATCAATAACATTAAATGTTGATGATACGGATGTTGATGTTAAACTTGTAAACAAAACAAATGAGCTTACTTATGAGAATCTTATGAAAGCAGAGATTACTGCTACGACAAAAGATTCAAATGGAAACGACAAGAAAAAGACTTACAAACTTTCAGAATTTGCAAAGAAAGATGAAGGAAAGACAGCGCAGACTCTCTCAAGAGAAAATCAGTCACAGATGATTACGGTTTCTGCAGATGTAGATGAAAGCGAGAATGCAACACTTCTTTCAAGACAGCTGCAGAAAAAGATTGATAAATATAATATGCCTGAGGGATATTCAGCCGAGATAGGCGGTCAGGCAACACAGGTTAAAGACATGATGATACAGCTTGTTCAGGCACTTGCACTTGGACTTCTGCTTATATATCTTGTTATGGTTGCCCAGTTCCAGAGTCTGCTCTCACCATTTATCATTATATTTACAATTCCGCTTGCGTTTACAGGTGGTATGCTTGGACTTCTGTTATTCGGTCAGTCAATCTCAGCAATGTCAATGATGGGATTTATGATTCTTATGGGAACAGTTGTAAACAACGGTATTGTGTTTGTTGATTATGCAAACAGACTTAGAATCGGTGGCGTAGAGAAACGCAGGGCACTTGTGGCTACAGGTAAAACACGTATGCGTCCTATTCTTATGACTGCACTTACGACAATACTTTCAATGAGTGTAATGGTATTCTCACAGGACGCAGGAAATGCGATGCAGCAGGGTATGGCTATTGTCGTTTGTTTCGGTCTTATATATTCAACATTTATGACACTTTATATTGTGCCTATAATGTATGATATTCTCTATCGCAGACAGCCAAAAGATATAGATACCGGAAGTGATGATATGGATGATATTCCGGATGAGGCACAGGACTATTTGACAGACGGAGAGTAAACAGGATTAGCAGAATGGAGTTTTAGTATGCCAAAAGAAACATTTTACAGGCTGCCTGATGAAAAAAGAGAAAGGATAATGGCTGCTGCCGAGCGTGAGTTTCTTGAAAATTCATTTGAGGCGGCATCCATAAACCGTATAATAAAAGAGGCAGCGATACCAAGGGGAAGTTTTTATCAGTATTTTGAGGATAAAAAAGATATATTTCTTTATATTGTAAGTACACATAAAAATGAAGCATTCGGTTTTGTGGAAAGCTTTATCAAAGACAGTGATGGTGACGTATTTTCTTTTATGAGAAAAGCGATAGATTTTATGATTTCTGCCGAATGCAGTGAAAAGGTAGAAGGCATGAAAAGAATATTTTCACAGCCGTGGGTGTTCGATATGATTGTCAGTGATACAATGAAGGGAAAGCAGGAAGAAGCCAATACGCCAAAGGGAATAATGTTTAAATATATTGATAAAAATCAATTGAATGTGGAAAATGATGATGAGCTAATCGCACTGATAAATATATTTGCTTCTATAAGTCTTGGATTGTTCTTTAAGATTTTTATTATGGGAAAAAATATGGAAATCGATAAAGAAAAAATACGGAAAAACATTTATGATGAAATAGCAACATTGGAGAAAAAATATAAAAAATAAATGGGGATAATTGATACATTGAGCGGTTTGTAAGTTTTACAAATATACCGCACGATGTATCAATTTTTTATTTTATTTTTTAGTGTATCCAGAGCAAATGAAAAGTCAATACAATTATTTTTCATTATTATTCTCCCTTCTTTTGGAAAGGTCTGTTCAATATAAAGCATACTCTTATGATGTTTTTATGTCAAGAAAGGGCAGAGGGTGTCCTAAATAAATAAAATTCTTTGACAAAACAGACATAATGTACTAGGATAAGTCTATCGTAATAATTTAACAGTATTGACATCGTGAGTTGTATGACATTATTTACTGATTAGGTAATTGCGAAACTCGCTAAGCTTGTTTGCAATCTTAACTGAAAATAGGGATGAATTTGTGAAAAGCACAAATTCTAAGCTGAAAAGTTGACAACTACAAGATTTAGGCGCACTTTAATAAGCTTATGGCTTTTATAAAGTTGGTAAGTACTAAGCTATGAAAGATTTTAAACTTCTTATATGCTGTCGCTGGTTTATTTTATCAGCAACCACTACAGTTAATAACTGTGAAATACCTGACAGTAGTAAATCAGCATGTAATGTTTTTTCGTTGGTAGTTTTACGATTGGCAACGCAGAAACTATCCTTGAAATGGTTGATTGATTTTTCAACATTAACTCTGATTTTGTATGTTTCGTCCCATTCCTTAGAACCTCGTTCTACACCAGGATAGGCTCGGAGATTTTTTTCAGGGTAAACATAGATCATTCTGCCGCATGAAGAAGTTGTACATGGATTATCACAGTGACAGACACGACGACTTGACTTGTTTTGTCGGTTGTATTCCCATTTCATTTTGGGACATACGAATTTCATGGTAGGCAGTTTGCTTCTTAGGTTGGATTTGCTTCCTTCACGTTTCATTGGAAGTGAGGGATCATGAGGACAACAGGGAATACCGTCTTCATTGAAAGTGTAGTTGACGTTATCCATTGAAAGTTTAACTTTTAAAGGAATAAACGCTTTTTTGAAGTTGAAATCTTCAAAAAGAGATTTGTAAATTTCAATGGTGTCAAAAGCTGCATCGCCAAGAAATACAGTAGGATTAATGTCAGGATGTCTTGTTTTAAAGTCCTTTAATGTAGGCAGTAAAGCTTTTGAGTCAGCAAGAGATTTGTCTTCATCTGGAGATTTTGATTTCTTTTCAACAACAATATCAGGATGGGAAGCAATATAATCCTTGTTGTAGAAATCAATGGAACGGACAATACCAAGTCCATTGGTGGTAATACCAAATTTGTAAGCATAGCAGAAATGTCCATTGATGTATTGTTGTTTAACTTCATGATTAGAAGAAGCAGATGTTGGCATAGCTGCATATGCAGCTTTATATGGATCATAAGAACTGTTAAAGTTATTGGATCTTGCATAGGCTTTCAGTTGCTTAATAATGCGGTTGGCATATTTAGGATTGTTTTCAGTCACATAAGCTTCAATACCGGAAGTATCAAATAGAAGCATTGAAGCGAGGTTGCTATCAATGTTCTGGCATATTGGTTCAGTGATATCAATAAGGTTATCAAAAACTGATTGTAAGTCCGGTAAAAAATCTTGTTTAAAACGAGTGATTTTAGAGGCATCAGGAACTTTGTTAAAACCACAGAAATCTCTTAAAGGTCTGGAATAATGAAGAAAGATAAGTAAAAGAGAATCTGTTGGAATAGAAAACAGACGTTGAATAATCAAAGCCCAAAGCATAGCAGTTAAAGGATATTTACGATTTCTGCCTGTAGCTGCATAGTAATGATTGAAAAAAGAAGTCGGAATAATTTCATCAAGGTCAATGTGTTTTTCAAGCAGAGAAAGAAACTGAGGTTTGTCAGAATCATGAATATTTTTACAATCTTCAAAAATATCTGCCAAAGAGAGTTGTTTTTGTGGTATCATAGTAATGTCTCCTTTCGGGATGTGATTTATGGTTTCTGAACAACTCCATTATACCACAAACCGTGAGGAGATTTTTATATTTAGTAACAAAAAAATGTCGTATTTATGCGGCGTGTGGCGTTTCGCAAACGCCTATTATTTACTGATAGTAAAAAGGAGTATTAAAATAATGAAATTTAAAAGTGCGGTAAAATCAGGACTCAACATTATCATTGTAGGATGCGGAAAAGTTGGAAATGCATTGGTAAGACAGTTGAGTAAAGAGGGACATGATATTACCATTATAGACAGAAATCGTGAAAAAGTTATGGAGATAGCAAATCAGTACGATATTATGGGGCTTGCCGGAAACGGAGCAAGCTACAGCGTACAGATGGAGGCTGGTATAGAAGCTGCCGACCTTCTTATCGCAGTAACAGATTCAGATGAATTAAACCTTTTATGTTGTACTGTTGCAAAACATGTCAGCCGGTGTGACACTATCGCAAGAGTAAGAACACCTGATTACAGTACCGAGGCAAGTTATTTAAGGGAAAAACTTGGTCTGACCATGATAATAAATCCTGAACTTGAAGCTGCTATTGAGGCTACAAGAATTCTTTGTCTTCCGACGGCACTTGAGGTGAACTCATTTGCCCACGGACAGGCAGAACTTATCAAATTTAAGATTTCAGAAGGAAATATGCTTGACGGAATGTCAATCCAGGAATTTGGCAGGAGAGGAATTGCCAATGTTCTTATCTGCATGATAGAAAGAGATGGAGAAGTTTATATTCCGTGGGGCGATTTTGTGATGCATCATGGTGATGTTTTGTCATTTGTTGCGCATAGAAAAACAGTAAAAAGTTTTATGCAGAAGTTTGGGTTAAAAACGAAGCAGGTAAAAAATACAATGATAGTAGGCGGAGGAAAAGCAGCATATTATCTTGCAAATCAGCTTATTGCGATGGGAATATCAGTTCAGATAATTGAGCAGAATAAGGCAAGATGTGAGGAACTTAGCATACTTTTGCCAAAAGCTATTATTATAAATGCAGACGGTTCGGACGAGGAAGTGCTTTTTGAGGAGGGCATAGAAAATGTTGAGTCATTTATACCTCTTACAGGTATAGATGAGGAAAATATAATGCTCACACTTCATGCGAAACAGGTTTCAAATGCTAAAGTTATTACAAAGATAACGAGGACAAACTTTAAAAATGTAATAAATAATCTTGATCTTGGAAGTATTATGTATCCGCAATATATTACATCAGAAGCCATAATAGCATATGTAAGAGCAAAGAATGCATCAAAGAATAACCATATCCAGACACTTTACCAGCTTTGCGATTCGAGAGTTGAAGCAATTGAATTTTCTGTTGAAGAAGCGTCGGCAGTTACAAACAAAGCAATTATGGAGCTTAATATTAAAAAAGGAGTTCTTATTTCATTTATAAACAGAAACGGCAGAATTATCATTCCGACAGGACAGGATTTCATACAGGTAAATGATACAGTCATGATAGTGACGACACAGACAGGATTTAATACTATTCTCGATATTTTAGAGTAGATCGGGCTTAACGCGAGGGATGATTCATGAATGAAAGTCAAGAAGAAAAATTGTAGTAAAAATTCAGGGAGATATTAAAAAATGAACAGGTCGATTATAAGATATATATTAGGCAGTGTTTTAAAGATTGAAGCAGCATTTATGCTGCTTCCGTGCATTGTTGCGGTTTGTTATGGAGAAAAACAGGGCTTTGTTTATCTCGGTGTTGGAATTGTTACTTTTTTACTCGGTATGCTCATGACACATAAAAAAGCAGGCAGTTCAGTTTTTTATCTGAAAGAGGGATGCGTGGCAACTTCCTTAAGCTGGATATTTATGAGTTTTTTTGGTGGCATTCCATTTATTTTAACAGGAGAGATACCATCACTTATAGATGCACTTTTTGAAACTGTATCAGGATTTACAACTACGGGAGCAAGTATATTAAGTGATGTTGAGGCATTGTCGCATTGTTCACTTATGTGGAGAAGCTTTACTCACTGGCTTGGTGGAATGGGAGTTCTTGTATTTCTGCTTGCAATAATTCCTCTTGGTGGAGGTTCAAGAATAAATCTTATGAGGGCAGAAAGCCCTGGACCTTCAGTTGGAAAGCTTGTGCCAAAAGTGAAACATACGGCACAGATATTGTATATTATATATATTACATTAACTGTAGTACAGATAATATTCTTACTTATAGGAAGAATGCCACTGTTTGATTCGCTTGCAATGGCATTTGGAACAGCCGGAACAGGTGGATTTGGCATAAAAAATGACAGTGCGGCAAGTTATTCGCCATATATACAGTGGGTGCTTACTATATTTATGATACTGTTTGGAGTTAATTTTAATGCCTATTATTTTATTCTGTATAAACAGTTTAAGAAAGCATTTAAGATGGAGGAAGTAAGATATTATTTTCTCATTATTATAGCGGCTGTAGGCATTATATGTTTTCATATAATAGACACGACAAAATCGTTTTTTGAAGCATTAACACAAGCATCATTTCAGGTCGCATCAATTATAACGACAACAGGATTTTCAAGTGTCGATTTTGATAAGTGGTCGCAGACATGTAAGACGGTACTTATATTTTTGATGTTCTGCGGTGCATGTGCAGGAAGTACAGGCGGTGGAATTAAGGTATCGAGATTTATCATACTTGTAAAAACAATTATAAAAGACCTTGAATCGTATATACATCCAAAATGTATAAGAAAGATTCAGATTGACAAAAAGCCTGTAGAGCATGAGGTTGTCCGCTCAGTAAATGTATTTTTTATAACATTTTTCATTATATTTGCAGCTTCGATTTTTATATTGTCATTTGAGGGTAAAGACTTTATCACTAATTTTACGGCAGTAGCGGCAACGATGAACAACATAGGACCGGGACTTGCACTTGTGGGACCTACATGCAGTTTTGGGCACTTTACGGTAATATCAAAACTTGTACTTATATTTGATATGCTTGCGGGCAGATTGGAATTATTCCCACTGCTTATTCTTTTCCATCCGGCAATATGGAAGGAAATGTTTAAGATTAAGAATAACAGAAAGTGTATGAGAGAATAGAGAAAGATTTAAATTTAAAAAGAGAGGAACAAGAGTTTTTTAATTATGAAAGAGATAAGAAAACCTAAATTTATGCAGGCAGCAGCAGTAAAGAGAGGGCATGGAATATTTGGAGAGATTTGTATTGCTATAGTGTTATTCATAGTAGGTTCTATGGCTGGTGGAATTATTCAGGTTCCGGCTATGATGTTTAATATGCTTGGAAATAATGAGTATATAAAGATGATAACTTCCGGTCAGCCGGACATAAATAAAATGATGCAGCTTATATCGGATATGCCTGAGTGGATGACGATAGTCACACTTATCTCAGAGTTGTTGATTATTGTAATTGTATGTCTGTATTGCCGGTTTGTGGAAAAGAGAAAATTAAACACACTTGGCTTCAAGAAAAAAGGCGCTGTTTTAAATTATTTAAAGGGAATGTTTTTTGCACTTGTGATTTTTTCAGTTGCATATCTTATATGTATTGTGACAAAGAGCATCACTTTTGACGGTATTACACAGAATATTCCGGTAGTTTATATCGCAGGTTATTTTATCGGATATATGATTCAGGGAATGGCAGAAGAGGTTCTTTGCAGGGGTTATCTTTTCGTTTCACTTACCAGAAGATACCATGTAATAAATTCTGCAATATTTAGTGCAGTATTTTTTGCAATGCTTCATGGAATGAATGTGGGAGTAGACGGATTTGCAATATTTAATCTGTTTTTATATGGTCTTTTTGCCGCATTGCTGTTTGCTGATTGTGAAAATATATGGATAGTTGGAGCGTTCCACAGCATATGGAATTTTGTTCAGGGAAACCTTTACGGAATAAGTGTCAGTGGCAATAAGATTACAAGTTCAATATTTACATCAACAGCAGCTGATGGAGGAGCTACAGTAATAAACGGTGGAACATTTGGCATGGAGGGCGGTTTTGCTGTTACAATAGTGCTTATTATTGCTATTGTGGTGGTAGGAAAACATCTTGAAAGCAAAGGAAAACTTATAGAAAAGAGTGAACAGCCAAGCCAGAATGAAATTGAGTTTGAGGAACTTAAAAAAGAAATGGAGAGCCAGATGGGAATGTCTGATGATGATATTTTCGGAAATCCAAATGGATACGATAAGAATAGAGATGTAAAGGATATATTTAGCAGTAATCCAAATAGCGGGAATGCAGGCAGTAACGCAGCATTTACAAAACAGGAAAATTCAAATCAGTATCAGAAGGCAAATGTTAAGGAGGAACAAAAAGAGAAGAAATCTGAAAAAACAGGATTTGACAGCAATTATTTTGGGTCATAGGGCATCTAGCTGGAAATATATTATTGATTTTGAATTTATTCCTGTCATAAGTAGTCAGAAAATTGGTGAAAAGATGATGAGAGAATATGAATAAAATAGAGATATATAGTTATTTAAAGGAGCAAAATATAGAGTATGAAGCTGCTGAACATAAGGCTGTTTTTAATATGAAGGAGCTGGAAACCATTGAATTGCCTCACCCCGACAACACGGACTGCGTGCTTTATCATTTGCGTCTCTGGAAGAGTTATTGAATATCATGCAGTTAACGCCGGGGGCTGTAACACCATTTGGAATTTTAAACGATAGTGAGCACCGTGTATATTTTTATTTAGATAGAGAATTTATGAATGATAAAATAGGCGTACATCCGAATGATAATACTGCGACTGTTTGGCTGCAGGCAAACGATTTGATAAGATTGATTCAAGACAACGGAAGTGAAGCGGAGTTTACGGAAATTTTATTTGACATTTGAGTTTAAAGCTGTAAAAAAGAATTTTAACTGAGGAAAGTTTCAAAGCCTAAATATTTCTTTAAGCCTTGTATTGTAGGTATGTTTTTTTCTCACCGTATCAAATCCGTGCCTTGCAATTGCAATTCTTTTTTCGTCATGTTTTAAATAGTAATCCGTTTTTTCAAGAAGATCATCGAGTCCGTCATAAATTTCTAAATCTTTTCCGATGGTAAAACAATCTTTTAAATCTTCCCGCCAGTCAGTTATGAGAAAACCGCCTGCACCAAGAATATCAAATACTCTAAGAGGTATACCTGTTTCGATATTTGGTGCTGTCATATTTATGTTTATCTTGGAATGTGCAAATACAAATGGAGCCTCTGAAAAGTAGTCTGCGCCTTTGTGTGTCACAAGTGCAGGAAACAGTGGAGAGGTATCACTCGTTGTGAAGAGGTGGACTTTTCCAGGATATTTCATTGCAAGGCTGTTAAGTGTCATAATACGCATTTTAGCCGCTGTTTTGTGTGCAAGTACACTTGTCGCAAAATGAAATTTTAAATCGGCGTGTGACTGTGTACTGGCTTTAACATCGGTATATTGTGACAGCATATCAATAACTTCGGGTGTGAGCATGTTTTTTAAAAGATTTCCGCCGTTTACATTTAACTGTGCTTCGATTGCCGCATCCATATATCCGCACAGATAGTCGGGTAGAATATGCATGGTATCATCATATCTGTTTTTATCGTATAGATTTCCGACAAAGGAAATATCATAATTATATAGCAATGGTGAATTTTTAAAAAAATCAGTTGTTTGATTGTTTATATTATTATCCGCTTCATGTGCCGTTTTTTCAGAGCTGTTTAAAAGCGTCTGCACACGTTCAACATTTGTGCAAAGTGGCAGGTAATAAACGGTATTTATACCATTATTGTTAAAATCTTTGGCTTCTTTGCTGTCAAATGTGTATATATGATTAGTTTTATAATTTATTGACGGATGCTGCATATTTAAAAGCGGGGAATCAACGTTATAACATATATACTGAATGTTAAGTCTATGGCATACCTTGGCTATATAAGAGAAGTAATTAACAGAAAAAACTGCATCATATTTTGAAGTGATTTTACATTCAAGCTGTTTTGAAAATATTTTTATTTCATCATCACTCATTTTTATTGCAGAAAAATCAAGGACATCAAAAAGATGTCCCTGATTTTTTAAAGTATCTAATATATCAGGATATACGAATATATCCCATCTGCATACAAGTATATTCATTAGAAAACTCCATTTTTAAGCTGTTTCTTCATTGTCTTTTGACTCTGCATACAGATTTTCTGTTTGCAGATTTTTTCCTGCTGTTGAGAGCATAAGTTTAATTCTGTTAAGCTGATTTACTTCACTTGCACCCGGGTCATAGTCAACAGCAACGATATTTGAATCGGGATACTGATGACGGAGTTCCTTTATTACTCCTTTACCTACCACATGGTTAGGCAGACAGCCAAATGGCTGTGTGCAGACGATATTAGGAACACCTGATTTGATAAGTTCTATCATTTCACCTGTGAGGAACCAGCCCTCACCTGTCTGATTGCCGCAGGATACGATAGGTGAAGCATATTCTGCAAGTTTCTGAATAGGAACAGTAGGGTGGAAGCGTTTGCTTGCCGCAAGTGCATCATTTGCACATTTGCGATATTTCTCGATAAACCAGATAAGGAAATTGTTTATCTTTGCACTTGATTTTTTCTTGCCGAGATATTCAGCCTTAAAGTTCGCATTGTATAAACTGTACATAAAGAAATCGATAAGGTCAGGGCATACGGCTTCTGCACCTTCTTCTTCCAAAAGCTCAACTATAAAGTTGTTTGCAAGCGGCATGAACTTAACAAGAATTTCACCTACAATACCTACCTTTGGTTTCTTTATATTGACAAGTTCAAGCTCATCAAATTCTTTAACAATATTTTGGATGTTTTTCTTGAACTGTTTTTTGTTGGCTGTCTTTACTGACTCTATCGCAATTTTTTTCCATTTCTCATGGAGTAAATTTGCAGAGCCTTTTACTTTTTCATAAGGTCTTGTTTTATAGAGAACACGCATAAATACGTCACCGTATATAAGTGCCTGTAATGCTTTATTTGCCATTTCAAGATTTATCTTTAATCCTGGATTTTTTTCAATACCGGCACTCATTGAAATGACAGGAATATACCCCATGCCCGCTTTTTCAAGAGCACGTCTGATAAATCCTATATAATTTGTCGCACGGCATCCGCCGCCTGTCTGAGTGATAATCAGTGCCACTTTGTGAAGGTCATATTTACCTGACAGAAGTGCCTGCATAAACTGCCCTACAACGATAAGTGAAGGGTAGCATGCATCATTGTTCACATATTTAAGACCGTAATCTATACACTTGCTGTCTGCTTTGAGAACTTCAACATTGTAACCGCATGAGGCAAGAGCAGGCTCCAATATCTCAAAATGGATAGGAGACATATCAGGAACGAGAATTGTGTAATCCTTTCTCATCTGTTCGGTGAATATGACTCTGTGGTGTGCTGTATCGACACGCTTAGCCTCAATCTTTTTGCGTTCTCTGTCTTTTACGGCGGCGAGAAGCGAACGGATACGGATTCTGGCTGCACCTAAGTTATTTACTTCATCTATTTTCAATACAGTATATATTTTATTCTGTTTTGTGAGAATATCACTAACCTGGTCTGTTGTGACTGCATCAAGACCGCAGCCAAAAGAGTTTAATTGTATAAGGTCGAGATTTTCATTCTTTGCGACAAATGAAGCTGCCTTATAAAGTCTTGAGTGATACATCCACTGATCCATGACGATAGTAGGACGGTCAACCTCAGAAAGTTCAGATATACTATCCTCAGTAAGAACAGCTACACCGTATGATGTGATAAGGTCAGGAATACCGTGGTTTATCTCAGGGTCGCTGTGATATGGGCGGCCTGCAAGTACGATACCGTGGCGACCTGTTTCTTTGAGGTATTGAAGGACTTCTTTACCCTTTTTGCTCATATCGTCACGTACAGCCTGCATTTCAAGCCATCCCTCATGTGCTGCAGCTTTTATCTCAGCAGCAGGAATACCGTTTTCTTTCCGGAAGAAATCTACAAGACGTTTTGTAAGTATCTCTTCGCTTTCAAGCGATATAAACGGATTCTGGTATTTTATTTTATCGTCACGAAGTTCCTCGATGTTGTTTTTAATATTTTCACCGTATGATGTGACGATGGGGCAGTTGTAGTGGTTGCCTGCATCGGGTACTTCGACACGCTCGTAAGGAATACAAGGATAGAATATGTATTCAAGTCCCTGTCTTATAAGCCATGTTACATGACCGTGTGCAAGTTTTGCCGGATAACATTCTGATTCACTTGGAATTGATTCAATACCAAGTTCATAAATTTTTCTGCTTGAAACAGGTGAAAGTTTTACGCTGTAACCAAGCTTTGTAAAGAATGTAAACCAGAACGGATAATTCTCATACATGTTGAGAACACGTGGTATACCGACAACACCTCTAGGTGCATCAGCCTTTTTAAGTGGTTTATAATTTCTGAATACGCGTTCATTTTTATATTCAAAGAGATTTGGAATATGGTCTTTGTTCTTTTCAAGCCCCAGACCTTTTTCACAGCGGTTTCCCGATATAAATTTACGATTACCCGTAAATTCGTTTACAGTGAGCAGACAGTGATTTATACATCCCTGACATCTTGTCATTGATGTTTTGAAACGAAGTTCGTTTATCTCATCAAATGAGAGCATTGTGCTCTTTTGACCGGTGTATCTGTCCTTTGCGATAAGAGCAGCACCAAAAGCACCCATGATACCTGCAATATCAGGTCTTATTGCTTCACAGCCCGATATGCGCTCAAAACTTCTGAGAACTGCGTCATTGTAAAATGTACCGCCCTGAACCACGACCTGTTTGCCGAGGTCTTTAGGGTCTGTAAGTTTTATAACTTTAAGCAAGGCGTTTTTGATAACAGAGTATGCAAGACCTGCTGAAATGTCAGCGACACTTGCACCCTCTTTCTGAGCCTGCTTAACTTTGGAGTTCATAAATACAGTACATCTTGAACCGAGGTCGATAGGGTTTTCGGCAAACAAAGCGATTTTTGCAAAGTCCGCTACCTCATAATTAAGCGATTTTGCAAAAGTCTCAATAAATGAACCACAGCCTGAAGAACATGCTTCGTTTAACTGTACCTTATCAACGGAATTGTTTTTTATCTTGATGCATTTCATATCCTGACCGCCAATATCAAGAATACAGTCTACATTTGGGTCAAAGAAAGCGGCGGCAGTATAATGGGCAACTGTCTCAACTTCGCCTTCGTCAAGGAGAAGTGCTGATTTAAGCAGAGCCTCACCGTAACCTGTAGAGCATGAACGCACGATTCTTGCACCCTCAGGCATCTTTGAGTAGATGTCTTTCATGGCTTTAAGGGCAGTTTTTAACGGACTTCCGTTGTTACTGCTGTAAAATGAATATAGTAGAGAACCGTCATCACCTATAACGGCAACTTTTGTAGTAGTCGAACCAGCATCAATACCTAAGAACAGGTCTCCTTTATAAGAAGCAAAATCCCCTTTTTTGACATTGTGTTTATTATGTCTTTCAGTAAATTCCTCGTAATCTTTTTCAGAAGCAAATAACGGCTCCATTCTTGTTACTTCAAATTCGAGTTCTATTTTATTTGAAAGTTTATCTTTTAATTCACCGAGAGAGGACTGCACATCGGCATGGGCATTCATTGCGGCACCTGATGCGGCAAAAAGATGTGAATGGTCAGGTGCTATTATGGCATCTCCCTCAAGTCCCAGAGTTCTTATAAATGCTTGTTTAAGTTCTGTAAGGAAGTGAAGCGGACCTCCTAAGAATGCAACATTTCCTTTTATAGGTTTACCACAGGCAAGTCCGCTTATAGTCTGATTTACGACAGCCTGAAAGATAGAAGCCGAGAGGTCTTCTTTTGTTGCACCTTCATTTATAAGAGGTTGTATATCGGTTTTTGCAAATACACCGCATCTTGCGGCAATAGGATATATAGCTTTGTAATTTTTGGCATATTCATTAAGACCTGCGGCATCAGTTTTTAAAAGTGTAGCCATCTGGTCGATAAACGAACCTGTACCACCGGCACATATACCGTTCATTCGCTGGTCTATACCGCCTGTAAAATAGATGATTTTTGCATCCTCACCACCAAGTTCAATAGCAACATCGGTTCTTGGTGCATAATCTTTAAGTGATGTTGCGACAGCAACGACCTCCTGCACAAAAGGAATCCCCATATGTTTTGAGAGTGTAAGTCCGCCGGAACCCGTTATCATAGGTGCGACAGGCATATCCCCAAATTCCTCGTATGCTTTATCTACAATTTTAGCCAAAGTTTCCTGAATATTGGCATAATGTCTCTGATAATCTGAAAAGATTATCTCACCGTTTTTGTTCAATATAGCAATCTTAACAGTAGTTGAACCAATATCAATACCAAGTGTATTAAAATCTAATTTCATCGTGTACCTCTTTCTATATCATAGCTAAAAAATCGCCACATTCTGCTATTATATGACAATTACTTTCTTATTTCAAGTAGCTTTGCTTTGAAGCCTTCTTAAAATTTTTGTGTCAATATTAAATTACGGTGAATATAATATAAAGAAAGTTTGAAAATAAAATATGATATTCCTATTAAATATGTTAGAAGCGGTCGATTTATTACGCATTTTAGGAAAATCGTATAAAAGAGGTTTTAAATGAATTATGATAATTGTGATGGAATGACATATACAATAAAACAGGGGGATACCTTATATGGAATAAGCAGAAAGTATGATGTACCCCTTGCAATGATACTTCATGCAAACCCATATGCAGATGTTTACAGACTTAATATCGGAGATACTATTTGTATTCCTGTTAAAAATAAAAAGAAATGCTGCAATGATAAGAATAGCAGTTCAATGAATGATAAAGCTGACAGAATGGAAAACTTCAGGGAAAATCAAAATGTCCGTGTATCTGAAAATACAGGTGAAAATTCAGAAATGTCATTTATGGAAGATATGGCAGATAATATGAATCTTCCCGATAAGGTACAGGACGTGTACGTGGAGGCATCTGACGAAAATATGCAAAGAAGTGTAAATGCGGATGACGATAAATGGGTAAAATATGTCGCGCAGCCGGGTGATACGTTATTTGACGTATTTGAAAAATCAGATTGTGATATTGAGGAATTTTTAAACAAAAACGGTTTAAAAGGCATTTACATTTTGCCGGGTCTGGTTTATTTTGTTAAAGAAAAATAATGAATAAATAAACATACACACAAATATATTTATTTTATATAGTAATGTCATGCCCTGTAGCTTGCTGCGGGGTATTTGAATGTTGTCAATGTTTTGCGGAATAGTTTGACAAAGATGTAAACGATAACTATAATCAAATCATGATGTTATTATCATGGGTAAAAAGACCGTAAAAATTTATAGTTTGAAAGGATTTATTAGTTTTATGGACAATTTTCTTAATAAACTTGAGAGAAAGTTTGGCAGGTATGCTATATCTGATTTGATAAGGTACGTTATTATTTTATATTGCGCGGGTGCAGTCATAGGCATGATAAATGAAAATATTTATTATGAGTACCTTTGTCTTGATATGTCTGCAGTATTCAGAGGTCAGATATGGAGACTGGTTACATTTCTTATTGAGCCGTATGGTTTTTCAAGCGGTATGGGAATGTTACTCAGTATTTTGTTTTTTGTAATTCAGGTTCAATTGTTCTTTTTGTTTGGACGTTCACTTGAACAGGCATGGGGTACATTCAGATTCAATATGTATTTCTTGAGCGGATATCTGTTTAATATTATTGCGGCATTGATATTATATTTATCACCGCTTCACAGTCAAATTTATTATTCAGGTTTCCAGTATATTTACTGGTCAATGTTTTTTGCGTTTGCGGCGTTAAATCCGGACATGCAGTTCCTGTTGTATTTCATTATACCGATAAAGGTAAAATGGCTTGCTATTCTTGATGCAGCCTATATGCTTTATCAGGTGGTACAGAGTTTTTACTATGGAATAATGCTTTACAGCCAGGGGGCGTCAGGCAGCGGTGCAGCATATATATCAATGGGAATTGCCATTATTGTGGCTATGGCGAATTTCCTTATATTCTTTTTTTCAACGAGAAATTACAGGAGAGTTTCTCCAAAGGATATACACAGACGAAGGGCTTTCAAAAAGCAGACACAGACTTCAAATTCAGGGCCGAGACACAGATGTGCGGTTTGTGGAAGAACGGAACTGGATGATGAAAATCTTGATTTCAGATTTTGCTCAAAGTGTGATGGAAATTATGAATATTGTTCAGACCATCTGTTCACACATCAGCATGTTAAAAAATTTATGTAAGGAGAAGAAAAAATGGCAGCTATTAATATTGTTGCGATATTGGGTTTTGTAATAACGCTTTTGTGCTGCAACCCAATAAGCAGCCTTATTAGAGAAAAAGGAAAGGAAGAAAACAGTCAGGATAAATCATATTTAGTCTTGCTTTGGATTATATTCGGAGCGGCATTTGTTGCAAGAATTATTGCGGCAGCAGTTTACAAGGGAAATGATACAGATATGAATTGTTTCCTTATATGGTCACAGAATGTATTTGATGAGGGGATCTCAAAGTTTTATTTGTCGGATTCATTCCATGATTATCCGCCGGGATATATGTATATACTTTATGTAGTAGGTGCTATAAGAGCCCTGTTCTCATGGACTTGGGACAGTAAGGCGAGTATAGTTCTCACAAAACTTCCGGCGATAATTGCAGATATGTTTACAGCATATCTTATCTTTAAAATAGCATCAAAGAGATTGAAAAAGAGCGGTGCAGCATTTTTGTCTGCTGTTTATCTTTTCTGCCCGATGGTTATTCTTGACAGTGCGGTCTGGGGACAGACAGATTCGGTGTTTACCGTATTTATGGTTCTTATGTGCTATCTTATCACTGAAAAGAAACTTATACTTTCGTACTTTGTGTTTGCAATCGGAATATTGATAAAACCACAGTCGTTGTTTTTCACGCCTGTACTTATATGCGGTATAATTGACCAGGTTTTTCTCGAAGATTTCAATTGGAAGAAGTTCTTTAAAAATTTTGTACTTGGTGTGGCTGCAATTCTTATGATAGGAGTTCTGATGCTGCCGTTTGGCTTTTCTCAGGCATTAAATCAGTATACGGGAACTTTGAAATCATATGAATATGCGTCGATAAATGCATACAACTTCTGGAATATGCTTGGACTCAACTGGGCGAGCCAGTATGACAAGCTGCTTGGAGTACAGTATAAGACATGGGGAACTATAGCAATTGTTTTAACGGTAATAATTTCAATTATAATAAGTTTACGTTGCAAGAAAAATGCAGGCAAATATTATTTTATCGGCGGATTTGTTGTGACGACAGTATTTATGTTTGCCGTTCGTATGCATGAACGTTATCTCTTCCCGGCAATGGTTATGTTCTTACTTGCTTTTGCGGTGAGACTCAGAAAAGAAATTTATATGCTGTATGTATTGGTATCTACTGTTGCATTTTACAATGCGGCGCATGTGCTTTTTGTATACGACAATACTAATTTTAATTCCAAAGCACCGATACCTATTGCGATTTCAATAGGTTTGCTGCTCACAGTCGTATTTATGTTTTATGCTGCAGCAAAGCTGTATTTTAAGCCGGTTGATGACAGTGAAGAAATATCTGATATTATGGCACAGATAGAGAAAAAGAATCAAAAAATGCAGGGTAAGATGACAAATAATAATCCTATTAAAAAGTCAGCAGTTCTTGCAAAAATGACAAAAAAAGATTTTATTGCACTTGGTATTATCACATTGGTTTATGCAGTTATAGCATTTGCAAGACTCGGTGATATGAATGCACCAAAGTCAGAGTATTCTTTAGTCAAACAGGGTGCAGTAACATTTGATATGGGTGCTGAGGTAAATGTTGCGAAATTGTGGGATTTCCTTGGTTACAAAAACAATCCGACATATTATATCGAATACACAAACGATGTAAACGGTGAATGGACGACTCTTTGCGGTCAGGGCTCAGAATGGGATGCAGGTTCCGTATTTACATGGAATCAAAAAGATATAAATGTTTCGGCAAGATATTTCAGAATCAGTCCGTCAGCAGAAAACGGTGAGGACAGTATTTTGGAACTTGTATTTACGGATACAGACGGAAACTTGCTTGAACCGGTAAATGCAAAAGAGTACAAAAATCTTTTCGACGAGCAGAAACTGTTTACAGGACGTTCAACCAACTTAAACGGAACATATTTTGATGAGATATATCATGCCAGAACAGCATATGAAATGATACATCATCTGTATTGTTATGAAAATACACATCCGCCACTCGGAAAAGCAATTATGGCAGTGGGAATACTTATTTTTGGAATGTGTCCGTTTGGCTGGAGATTTATGGGAACATTGTTCGGCGTGCTCATGATTCCGATAATCTACAACTTTGCTAAAAAGTTTTTTGGCGAGACATGGATATGCATTGTAACTACATTGTTATTTACGTTTGATTTTATGCATTTTGTTCAGACACGAATTGCAACGATAGATGTATTTGTCACACTGTTTATAATGCTGTCGTACTATTTTATGTATTGTTATACAAAGTTAAACTTTTACGATACGCCGCTCAAAAAGACATTTATACCGCTTGGACTTTGTGGTATAGCTATGGGACTTAGCTGGGCAAGCAAATGGACGGGAATATATTCGTCAGCAGGATTGTGTGTGATATTCTTTATACAGATGTACAAGAGATTCAGGGAATATCAGTATGCAAACAAGAATATAGACGGAAGTACAGACGGAATATCACATAAATATATATCAGATAATTTTGTTAAAATGTTTATGAAGACTATTGGTTTCTGTTGTATATTCTTTGTAGTGATACCGGTAATAATATATACATTGTCATATATTCCGTTCAGCGACGGAACAGACAGGACATTTATTACTAAGGTTATAGAAGCGCAGAAAACAATGTTTAACTATCACAGTGCATTGTCAGATACACATCCATATTCATCAAAGTGGTATCAGTGGCCGATAATGTACAAACCAATGTGGTATTATTCCGGAATCACGGCAGACAATCTTCGTGAAGGAATAAGTGCATTTGGAAATCCGCTTGTATGGTGGGCGGGAATACCTGCATTTGTCTATATGTTATATCTTATCTACAAAGATAGGGACAAAAAAGCAATATTCCTTACACTTGGATATTTATCACAGTATGCACCTTGGCTTATAGTAACAAGAACAGTATTTATATATCATTATTTCCCTAGCGTACCTTTTGTTGCGGTGATGCTTGGATATAGTTTTTATAAAATTGTTCAGAAAAATCCGCAGAGAAAGAAATGTGTATTTGTGTATACTGCGGCTGCGATAGTGCTTTTCGCGATGTTCTATCCGGTATTGTCAGGATATCCGATTACTATATCATATGCGAATATATTAAAGTGGTTTGATTCATGGGTTCTTGTTCAGACCTGGTAAAAATTAAGGAGTTATATAAAAATGAGTAATTCAATAAGACAATGTGTAAAAGCATTGGATAAAAATAAAGATGTGCGTCAGATGCTTCCTGATTATGTAGACAAATGTATGCATATGAATTATGAGGATGCAAAGTTAAAACTTATGATGCATTATTATGTATATTATGAAATGGTTACGGAAGGAATAAACCCGTATATAGAGTCTGCGAGAGATACTACTGATGCTGTAAATGAGATTATAGCTGATATTTACGAAAGAGGCCTCACAAAAGAAGAGATGTCAGAGGCAGCAGACAAACTTTTGAAGCTCAGAAAAAATGTAATGGACAAAATGCAGGTACTTACTGCATATGTTGACTGTTTTGTTGTATATGAATATGTGTTAAACAGAGTTCAGTACAGATTTGAGGAGATGAAAAAACTTCCTGATGATACGGAATTTGCACAGGATGTTGTAAAATTTATCTTCGGTTCAAAAGATAATGTTGCAATAAATGACTGTATTCACGGTATTATAGGTCAGCTTCCGATGAGAATGACCAGGTCAAGATATATTGACATTATCAGAAACAGTATATCTGTTTATGACGGAAGTGATATGAGCTCACTTGAAAGTTTTGTTTATATGTTTAGAACAAATGCCATGCTCTACAAAAATGATGACATGGATAAATATTTTACAGAGTTTATTCCGGTACTTGACGAGCTTTCAAAAGTGGACTATGAAAATATTACAAAAGAGCTTTATGATATTTATGCAGAAAAGATTAGAAACAATGCAGCTAAACTAAATGATGTGTCAGACCTCTATATGCAGCTTGGCCAGATTATAAACGAGCTTTATATAATAGCGGTATCTTCAAAATATAATGAAGAACCTGACAAAGAGGCAGCACAGCAGATTGTTATTCGTGGAATAAATTCATTGTTTACAAATAGTGAAAGTGATGTCTGGAATCTTTCAGAGGAAGAATTTGAGGACGAGGAAGCAAAGCTTTACTGGCTTGGAGAGTATTTCCATGAGATAGAGGGAAAGCAGGAACAGTTATCCGAGGCAATGAATATGGCAGGTGCTGTTCTTGAAGAGACAATAGAGGCTCAGAAAGATATAATAGAAGAAATTTCTCTCACACAGGAATTTACATATTTAAAGCAGATGTCACAGCTTAATTCAAACAGTATTTTTGCTGAAATTGATGCCAAAATCACTGACAGAAAAGTGACAGCGGATGATATAATGAGAGTTTCAGATGAGCTTACAGTGGAGATAAAGGAATATCTGAAGAAAAACAGCCGTATGGTAAGACGTGCAATTATGGCAAACACTATTGATAAATTACCGGTATTTTTCAATAGTCCACAGGAAGTGGCTGATTATGTAACTATGTCACTTGAACAGTGCGATGATGAGGCAGAGAAATATGCATCAAAGCAGCTTGTTATGGAAATGATGTTTTAATGGAATGCATGGAACAGGGGATTTATGATAAAAAAGCGAAAAGGTAAAAATTCCACAGTTGTATGGAACCGTAAAATTTATATGGACGATAAAGTTTTAAAAAAGCCGGTAAAATACAGAAGAATGATAGAACGTGGAAAAGTTTTACCGGCATGCTACTGTATAGCACTTGCAGCGAACAGAGAAAACACAAAACACGCTTGATATTTATTCGTCAAGAGAATTTTGGTTTAAATATCAGGCAGAGACCGGAATAGAGATTGTAGGTCTTGCTTCTGATTATGCAGGAGTGCTTGAACTGTTAAAAAAGATGGTTTCAGATATAATAAGTGAAAAAGGGGAGTTTAATTCAGAAACTGTATCAGAGTATTTCAGATAAGGGGGGAGAGTAATGTTTTTTATGATATTGGCAATAATAGCAAAAGTGTTATTAACAATATTAAAAATATTACTCTTTCTTTTTGTTTTTCTGGTATTTGTTATCGGTCTTATCCTTTTTGTGCCGGTAAGATACAAAGCGGCAGGAAGATATTATGAAAATGAAAAAACGTTTAAATTGCGTTTATCCTGGCTGCTTCATATAGTATCTTTCAGGGTGGAAAGTGATGGCAGAGAAGTTTCATATATTTTAAGAATATTCGGAGTGAAGGTATTTCCGGGAAAACAAAAAAGGGAAAAGAAAAATTCTGTCAGAAAAAAGAAAAGCAAGGTTAAAAAGAAAGAGAAATCAAAACAGAAGCCTGTTGAAGAAAAAAATAGTGAAAAATTTGAAACATCGAAGGCAGAAGAGGAAAATAAAGAAAAATCTGAAACACTGCAGATTGAAGAACAAAGAGTTGACAGTGCTCAAATTAGAGATAATCAAAAAAAAGAGATTAAATCTGAGCAGGATAATAAAACAGATAAAGAGAATAAATTCTCAAAAAATCAAAAAGAAGAAACAGGAAAATCAAAAAAAATATTTGATAAAATTTTAACAATAATAAAAAAGGTGTCAGGCTTTTTCAAAAATCTGATAAATAACATTAAAAGTCTGATAAATACGGCAAAGAAAATGTTACTGGCAATAAAAGCCGGAAGTGAAAAAGCAAAACTTGTAAAAGAGTTTGTTTTGTGTGATGAAAGCAGGAATATGGTTTGCTTTGTGCGTGATAATATGTTACATTTATGGAAACATGTCAAACCTAAATATCTGTATACAGACATAACATTTGGATTTGACAATCCGGAACTTACGGGAAAAGTGCTCGGTGCTGCGGCTGCATTTTGTGCTATGGCGGGGTTTAAACCGGGACTTACGCCGGATTTTGAGCAAAGTATATTGGAGGGCAAAATAGAAGTAAAAGGCAGGATAACGTTTGTTGTTCTGTTAAAAATTGCAATCAGAGTATGGCTTAGTGAAGAAGTAAAGTCATTTAGAAAAGAGTATAACAATATAAGGGAGGTATTATAATGGCAGATAATGGTTTTAATTCAACAGTACAGTCACTGTTTAAAGGACTTGAGGGTTTTTTGACAACAAAAACAGTAGTTGGGGACGCTGTGAAATTTGATGACGGAACGATTATTCTTCCGCTTGTGGATGTGACATTTGGAGCGGGAGCAGGAGCGTTTTCGGGAAATTCGTCTGAAAAGGGTAAAAACGGCACAAAGAATAACGCAGGCGGCGGTATGGGAGGAAAAATACAGCCGAGTGCGATTCTTGTCATAAAAGACGGACAGACAAAACTTGTCAATGTTAAAAATCAGGACGGAATGACAAAAATTCTCGATATGATTCCTGGATTTATAGATAAATACGCACCGTCAAAAAAAGGCAAAGCAAAGAAAAATAAGGCAGATAAGGCTGTTTCAGGAGAGGAAAAACAGGCACAGGCTGTAGAAGATGTGGTAACGGATTATGTTGAGGAGGAATAAAAAGAAAAAAGTACTTGCATTTTGTGATAAAGTTTGTTAGAATGGTCGTGTTGTGCTAATAAATACTGATTCGCAATAAATATAAATCAGGATTCAATGGATTAAATATAAGGAGGTGCTTACGATGGCAAAATGTGCAGTTTGTGGAAAGGGTGTTCATTTCGGTATTAAAGTGAGCCATTCACACAGAAGAAGTAATAAAATGTGGAAGCCAAACATTAAGTCTGTCAGAGTTAAGGTTAATGGCGGCACAAAGAAGATGCCGGTATGTACAGGATGTTTACGTTCTGGAGCTGTTGAGCGTGCGTAAGTGCATCTCGGATATAAATGGGGATCGGACAAACCGGTCCCTTTTCTTTTTTTATTTTATCTATGGAAAAAATTTTTAGATGGACAAGTTAATGCTCATATATAATATTTTATATAAATTTTTTAACAGCAAAACAGATTATATCCTAGGATAAGCAAAAGTATAATGATTATTATTGCAAGAATCCCATTTGTGACAAAAAACATGATTGTCATGCCTATGGCAATCCAAAAAAATATAAAACCTATCATTCTTTTCATGTGGTTGCAAATAAATTCCTATTATTGTATAGTAATATTATATGTTGTTGGAATAAAATGTAGTATAATAAAAAGAAATTTGTGGTATCAGTTGAGGTCAAATATTTTTTGACTTTAATATCATACTAATATAAAAACAGATAGCAGGAGGAATGTATATGAAGGGTAAGATGAGTACCGAAATGGGAGATATTATTATAGATAAAGATGTACTTGCGAAGTATGCCGGTGCTGCGACAACAGAATGTATCGGAATCGTCGGAATGGCTTCGGTAAATGTAAAAGACGGAGTGACAAGACTTTTAAAAAGAGAGAATGCCGGAAGAGGAGTAAACATAAGTATTGTTGACAACAAGATACGAATAGAACTTCATATTATTGTAGCATATGGAGTAAGTATTCGTGCCGTGTCACAGAATGTACTTGAGAATGTACAGTATAAGATTGAAGAGTTTACAGGTATGGAAGTCGAATCCATAAATGTCATTGTTGAAGGTGTTCGTATTATTGACGAGGATTAAGCAGGTACAAGGAGGAACAAGAAAGTGGCTTTAAAATCGATAGATGCAGTTATGATACAGAAGATGTTTTTGTCAGGAGCAAAAGCATTGGAGGCAAAAAAAGAGTATATTAATGAACTTAACGTATTTCCGGTACCGGATGGAGATACAGGAACAAATATGACAATGACTATCATGTCTGCGGCAAAAGAGGTTACCAACCTTGAAAAGCCGAGTATGGATGAACTCGGAAAAGCTATATCCAGCGGCTCATTAAGAGGAGCAAGAGGAAACTCAGGCGTTATAATGTCACAGATATTCAGGGGCTTTGTGAAAGAGATAAAGGGAAATGATACACTTGATGTGACAATTATCGGAAATGCCGTACAGCATGCTGCAGAAACAGCATATAAGGCGGTTATGAAACCCAAAGAGGGTACAATCCTCACTGTAGCAAAGGCCGGTGCTGAAAAAGCAGAGGATATGCTTATAAACTCAGATACGGATGATATTATAGAATTTTGTGATGCAATCGTTGCAAATATGGAGGATACACTTTTAAAGACTCCTGATATGCTTCCAGTATTAAAACAGGCAGGAGTTGTAGATTCCGGCGGCGAGGGTCTTATGACTTTTTTGAGGGGAGCTATTGATGCGCTTAAAGGCAAGGTATCAGACTTTACCGTAAAGGTTTCCGGAACATCAAAAGTTGTGAAGGCAAGCACTACAGCAACAGAAGAAGCAGACATAAAATTCGGATATTGTACAGAATTTATTATTATGCTTGAGAGAGAGCAGGATGTTGTGGAACGTCAGCTTAAGGAATATCTCCAAAAAATAGGTGACTGTGTCGTAGTTGTAGCAGATGATGATATAGTAAAAGTACATGTTCATACAAATGACCCTGGACTTGCTATTCAGAAAGCACTCACATACGGTTCGCTTACAAGTATGAAGATTGACAATATGCGTGAGGAACATCATGAAAAAGTTATAAAAGATGCTGAGAAGGCTGCAAAAGCTGAAACAGAAGCAAAGAGTGAGCCTGAAAAGGAAGTAGGATTTATAGCAGTTTCAGCAGGAGAAGGCTTATCTGATATATTTAAGGATCTCGGTGTTGACTTTATTATCGAAGGCGGTCAGACTATGAATCCAAGTACTGAGGATATTTTAGAAGCAGTTGACAAAGTTAATGCTAAAAATATTTTTGTACTTCCAAACAACGGAAATATCATTCTTGCGGCTGAGCAGGCAAAGCAGCTTACAGAAAACAAAAACCTTATCGTTATTCCGTCAAAGAATATTCCTCAGGGGATTTCGGCAATGATAAATTATGTGGCAAACAAGTCTGTTGATGAGAATGAGAAGAACATGTCAACAGAAATGCTGAATATAAAATCAGGTCAGGTAACATATGCTGTCAGAGATACAAATATGGACGGCAAAGATATAAAACAGGGTGATTTTATGGGACTTACCGATAAGACTATAGTAGCTGTTGAAAAAAATGTTGATGATGCGGCCACATCTCTTATTGACAGCATGATAGATGATGATGCAGAACTTGTAAGTCTTTATTACGGTGCAGATGTTGATGAGGATGGTGCCAATAAACTTGCCGACAAACTTGCTGACAAATACGAGGATGTAGAATTTGAAGTGCAGTTTGGAGGACAACCGGTATATTCTTATTTCATATCAGTGGAATAAAACCGCTTTTTAATGGAATAGGAAAATGCTCGTAACATAGTGGAAAGCCAACGAGAATTGCGAAGCAATTCTTGGAGGGCAAAACGCTGGTTTTGCCCTTTTTTAAAGAAAATATAGGAGAAATTCGATGGAACTTAATGACAGTATTATAAAAATTAAGGGAATCGGAGAAAAGAGTGAGAAGCTTTTCAACAAATTGGGAATATCAACAGTTGGAGAGCTTCTTTGCTATTATCCGAGAGAATACGAGATATTCAGACAGATAGAAAATATTTCAGGAGTAGTGGAAGGCAGGACGGTTATAATTGAGGGAAGTCTTGTCTCAAAACCCAAAAATGCAAGACACGGAAATTTGAAAATAATTGAGTGTGACATAAAAGATGCAACAGGAATATTGAGGGTTGTGTGGTTTAATATGCCGTTTTTGATGAAAACACTTCATATGGGAACTAAATATATTTTAAGGGGAACAGTTGTAAACAAAAATGGTATATTGAGGATTCAGCAGCCTAAGGTGATAAGTATGCAGGAATATGCGAACAGTATAGACAAGTTGTTTCCGATATATTCACTAACAGCAGGACTTACAAATAATATGGTAACAAAGGCTGTAAAAAACTGTATAGACAATGTGGAAATTGATAAAGATTTCCTGCCAGCGGCACTGAGAAAAAAATACAATCTTATTTTGTGGAAAAAAGCTATAAAAGGCATTCATTTTCCGAAAGACAAGGATGAGTGTATAGATGCGAGAAAACGTCTTGTATTTGATGAATTTTTTCATTTCTTTACTGCGATGAAAAAGCTGAAAAAAGACAACACAAAAGAAAAGTCTGTTTTTGATTTCCGTGATATGAGTATTGAAAAAAAGATAAAAGACAAACTGCCATATGAACTGACCGTGGGACAGGAGAATGCACTTAGTGACATAATAGGCGATGTAGGTTCGGGCTATGTTATGAACAGGCTTATACAGGGGGATGTGGGTTCTGGAAAAACAATAGTTGCCATTATAGCTCTTGCTTTGGCAGCGGAAAATGGATGTCAGGGTGCGGTTATGGTTCCGACGGAAGTTCTTGCAAAGCAGCATTATCAGTCATTTTGTGAGATTCTTGACGAATTTGGAATAAGAGTGGGAATGCTTATAGGTTCCATGACGGCATCTCAGAAGAAAAAAGAATACGAAAAAATAGAAAACGGCGAAGTTGATATAGTAGTGGGGACACATGCGCTTATACAGGAAAAAGTCAAATTCAAAAATCTTGCACTTGTCGTGACGGACGAACAGCATAGATTTGGAGTAAAACAAAGAGAGACATTATTTTCAAAAGGAAAAGAGCCTCATATGCTTGTTATGAGTGCAACTCCGATACCGAGAACTCTTGCGATAATATTGTACGGTGATCTTGATATATCAGTTATAGATGTTATGCCGGTGGGACGTTTACCGATAAAAAACTGTGTTGTCGGAACAAATTACAGAAATCAGGCATACAAATTTATGCAAAAGGAAATAGCGGCAGGTCATCAGGTATACATTATATGTCCTATGGTTGAGGAAAGTGAAAATATGGAGGTAGAAAATGTAACCGATTATACAAATATGCTGGAGACAACTATGGCTCCATCTATAAGGATAAAGGCGTTGCACGGCAAGATGAAAGCTTCATTAAAAAATGAGATAATGGAACAGTTTGCAAAACATGAGATAGACATTCTTGTATCAACTACTGTTATAGAAGTAGGAATAAATGTTCCGAATGCAACTGTCATGATGATAGAGAATGCCGAGAGATTTGGTCTTGCGCAGCTTCATCAGTTAAGAGGGCGTGTCGGAAGAGGTGACAGCCAGTCGTACTGTATTTTTATGGCAGGAAATCCATCAAAGGAGACAATGAAAAGGCTTCGTGTATTAGAGGAGTCAAACGATGGATTTTTTGTTGCAAAGCAGGATTTAAAACTTCGTGGACCGGGAGACTTTTTTGGGATAAGGCAGAGCGGGGAAATGGATTTTAAGCTGGCTGATATTTATCAGGATGCCGATATAATGAAAATGGCGAACGATGCCGCAAATGAGTTTGAAATATCCGTAAATGATTGCAATTATGGAAAAAAGATAGTAATATAAGCAATAAAGGTGTTACAGGAACGGTGTGTTTGGAAAGTTTGGAGGATTTTGGTTTGATGGCAGCAGAACAGTATACACAGGATAAACTGCTTGAGCTTGGCAAGGACAACTATAAAAAACTCGTGTCATATTGTGAAATACTTGAGGTAAATGGTTTTTGGGATCAGGCAAGGCAGGTTATGAAAAAGACAAGCACTCAGGTGCTTGACTTGTATGTGCAGTCGGTGCTTATGAATCTTGCAATTCATTGTGGTGATATATTGGAAAATCAAAAAGATTTTATAAGATTGGTAACAAAAACCAATCCGCTTTCAATACCTTCAAACGGAGATATTGAAGAAAAATCATATGTACAGAGCAGGCAGTATTATGAATTGCCGCCTGTTCTTTTGCAGCTTTGCGGTTTGTATGACAAGGAGCGCAAAGAGATTATGACGGAGTATTTTTTAGATGCCTTCCTGAATATTCTTTTGTGCATGGCGTACCTGAATGACGGAAAGGACGGCAAGGTAAATGAGTTTATACAGAAATATTATGATAAGATAAGCAATTTTGTTATAGACAGAGATGCTAAAGTACATTCTGAGTATATTATCAGAAAACTTACATCAAATGTCATAAGATGTGATGTTGAGTGGGTAAGACAGAAACAGTCCGTGATTGATAAGGAGAGGGACCGAAGACAAAAAGAAATAGAAAAAAAGAGAGCTGAAGCTGAAAAAAAGAGAGTGGAAGCGAATAAGAAAAGAAACAAAAATGTAAAAAAGATAACTAAAACCAAATTAAAAGAGATTATCACAAATGATGATGATACAAAGAAATTTGTTCTCACAAATGATGGTGATATATTATCCGATGAAGAAATAGAGAAACAAAAGATTGTAAAACAGCAGGAAGAAGAACGTCTCGCAAGAGAAGAATTTATGAAAGTTAAACAACGTATTCTTGAGAGAGAACGTCTTCAGAAAGAAGAGAAAGAAAAGCGGATAAAGGCACTTGTGGACGAGTTAAACGGTATGGTAGGATTATCCGAAGTTAAGGAGGAGATACAATCTCTTATAAATCTTATCAAGATAAGAAAGTTAAGGGAAGAGATGAACATGCCCGTTATGGATATGTCATATCATATGGTATTCACCGGAAGTCCTGGAACAGGGAAAACAACAGTTGCAAGGCTTGTGGGAAAAATTTATAAGGAACTTGGGATACTATCCGACGGAAAGATGATAGAAACCGACAGGTCAGGTCTTGTTGCAGGATATGTCGGACAGACTGCAATGAAAGTTCATGATGTTGTGAAAGAAGCGATGGGTGGCATTTTGTTTATTGATGAGGCATATTCGCTTGTAAATCCGGATATGCCAAACGACTTTGGAACAGAGGCGGTAGATGCACTTGTCAAGCTTATGGAGGACAACAGAGACAATCTTGTCATAATAGTTGCGGGATATACAGAAGAGATGAAAACATTTCTTAAAAGCAACATGGGACTTGTATCAAGATTCAACAAATTTATAAACTTCCCTGATTACACGAAGGAAGAACTTGTAAGTATATTGTCGGTTATGGCAGGAAAAGCAGGACTAGAGATAGAAGAAGGAGCAAAAGTAAAAGTTCTTGAACTATTAAATAAAATGAAAGCATCACAGTGGAAAAATTTCGGAAATGCGCGAGGAATAAGAAATTTATTTGAAAAATTTGTGATGAATCAGGCAAATCGTCTTGTAAAAATTGAAAATCCGACAAGGGACGATTTGATGATCATAAAAGAAGCGGATGTGTTTGACCGTTAGCAAAGAGTGTGTTAATATATAACAATAGATGTATTTGACCTTAGAAAACGTCTATAAGTAAAATAAAATATATCCGTTTTGATGGAGAGACTTAATTATGAGAATTATTGCAGGAAAAGCAAGAAGGACAAATCTGGTTACTCCGGAAGGCAGCCATACCAGACCGACATCAGACAGAATAAAGGAAACATTGTTTAATATGCTTCAACAGGAGTAACCAGATTTGTCCTTC
>PVML01017955.1_pt1 | contig 198526 bp, 172 predicted proteins | sample 1853371 | NCBI WGS metagenome assembly PVML01 (sample SAMN08533508, study PRJNA380276) | Human gut metagenome, whole genome shotgun sequencing project. | isolation source: participant 1, chromium library | host: Homo sapiens | collected 2017
AAAATCAATCGCCATTACACATTGTAATGAATATGATTGGGATAATGATAAGTTAATTGAGTTGTTCAAGGATTGGAATATTTATTACTCAGATGGCGAAACACATAATAATGTGAACTGAAAACAAGAAAGATTCGTTTCTTGCGGAATGAAATGAAAGGAGAATAAATAAAATGAACGAAGAATTTTTATTAATCGTAGAAAGCTTAGAAAAATATAAGGATCTATTAGAAAGCAAAAATGATGAAATTTGTGATGGAATGACTGAAGGCGAAAAGAGGGCATATCAGTTAGGAATTACAAATATGTATGAAATGTTGAAACAAATTACTGAACATGATCGCAACGAAGGTAACTATAACGTATTTGTTCCTAAGATTAAGGAAGAAGAATCTGGTGAATATGATTTAGAAGATTTTGTTAAATGGGATTCTAAGAACAGAGAATAAATAAGTAGAAATATCGGTTTCCTTTGGAGGTGAAAATGTGGAGATTTTAGGAAATAAATTAAAGAGGTTTTTTGATACTGTGGATAATCAACCAAATGATGCTGAAATTACATATGCTGGCAATAGATACGAGGTATGGGAAGTATCTGAAAATCTATTTAATAAGATGTGTGATATGTCAGAAGATGAATTTGTTAAATTGGCAGGTGAAGAGGCATGGTGGAGACAGTGTGATGGTAGTGTACTTGGCGTTCCTGATACATATTTTTCTGTTCATGGAGAACGATTACTTGGATGGGATTCACCAATTTATGAAAGTAAGGTATGGCATAAATACGTAAATTTATCTGAATATCTTTGTGACTGTATTGGTGCTTCAACTGGTAAAAATGTATGTGCTTGTGTAACAGATCTTGCAAAGTATAATGATATGACAATAGCTGAATTGTTTGACAAGTATGAAGGATACTCAGAAAAAGAGTCATATAAAAATAAAATTATAAATGACACTGAAATTGAGGATATTCTTGCAGAACACTTCAATGTTTCTGATTGTTTATTAAAAGTAGTACACACGATACATGGTGAGTCTGTTATGGCAGAAATAGTTGAATAAATAGAGAATAATCTATCAGGAGGTGTATATGTTAAAGACTTTTGATGAATTATCTGAAGAAGAAAGTTTGTGTAAATATTGTTCAGCAACCGATTATGGGGAGCATAAATCATGCATTACACCAAATGGATATTATTGGTGCGAAGGTGCATATTGTGAAGATGCTTACAGAGAATATTTAGATGATAACGAAACAAGTGAAAATGTTGTGAAATATGCAAGTAAAGTAATACTTACGAATAAGGAGGATATTGATGAGTACACCACTAAAATTTGAATTCGATTTTGATGAAGTGTTTGAAGGAATTAAACAAGGCGTTATTAGAGAATTGGAAGAAATGAATTTCGATGCTGCAAAAGATAATGTTATCAATCAGATAAAGAGTGAAATTAAATCAAAGATAGAACTTACATACAGTGACGAAAGAGAATTAAAAGACGAGATAAAAAATGAAATCAAGGAAAGGGTTTATGATTCGATTATCAAAGAAGTTGGTGATAAATACGTTGATAAATTTAATGATTATGTAGAAAATCAGTTATCTAAAAATCCAGAACGTCTCAGCTCATTACAGAATATTATTAAAAGAGAAGTGAGTGAGAATTTATATGAAGATTTGTATGGTTCTATAAGAAATGAAGTAATTGGACAGGTTAAGGATGCAACAACACAATTATGTAATTTAATTGGTAACAATTCTGTCAAGGTTAAAGACTCTAATAAGACTATTAGTAAAGAAGAGTACGAGGATTTACTTGATAGAGATAGAAAATTAAGTGCATTAGAAGCAGGTGGAGTTGATAACTGGAAGTGGTATGGAGAATCACTAGCTCAGTATTATAACGAAGAATAACACAAGAAATTTCGATTTCTTGCGAGGAGGTGAAATCTTGGAGAAAGTAATTAAATATAAATGTTCTGAAGGTGGAGAATTATTTGATACACCTGAAGAGGCTTTAGCTTGTGAAACAAGACACAAAAGAATTGAGAGAGCTAATGTGATGCTTAGGCATGGATACACATTAAAACAAATCAATGATGAGTGTGAGATTTGGGATTCTATACCAAAACATTTGGAGAATGTAAATACGGACAACTGTTTCAAAATCAGCTACTGGCAATGTTGTCAACACCCTGCTTATAGAATTACTCGTATCTGTTTTGATGGAGAGGTAAATGTAAGAGGTTGTGGTTCGTGGAGTGGATATTATGGTGATCATCTTAAATTAAGTAGCAGCGACTTAATGAATCCAAGACCAAAGGAAGAGTTGTTTACAGATAGTAGATATACAAGCAAATGGTGATTATAAAGGAGAATATACATATGAGTAATTTGAAGGAAAAATTAACAAAAGGTGGAGTAACAGCAGTTATTGTCATTACAATTTTAGCTGTATGCTATGGACTTAGTTGGATTGTTACATGTGGAATAATCAAGCTTATTACAATGTGCTTTGGTTTGACATTTAAATGGTCTATTGCAACTGGTATTTGGCTGATTATCTGCATTTTAAGGTCAGTTTTCAATGTAACAGTGAAGAAATAGAGTCGAAGGAAACTGACATTTCTTGGTGCAGATTGGAGAATAAACAGTTATGGATAATATGTTTTTGGTACAGTATGAACCACTTACAACAAGAATAGGAAGAGTTTTGTCTCTGGCTTTTGAGCCAAAACCAACACAAAAAATGATTGAAAATTTTTATGATGAAGTAAACGCTTCTGATTTTTATCATAATTCAATCGTTCTTGTAGTGAAAGCAAAAAGCATGGACGAAGTTAGAGAACAAGTTATTGAAACTTTTAATGTTTTATATAAAAGTAATGGAGAATAATATTATGGAATATAAAAGAGGTTATAGAGCGTGTCTTAATTTGATACGAGATCCAGTAGATAATTACATAGAACATAAAGATGAGATCGAAGAAGTTCTTAAACCATTCACAGTAGTTCCACGAAATAAAATATCTAAAGTAGATACAGACCAATGGTTATATGTTAGTTCAGCTCGACAAGATAAAAAATATGTAAGAGCTGTCGAGATTTGTGAAGGTAGTAAGATTTACAGTACGGATGAAAACGACTTATATGAATTAGATAAAGAATTGAATGAACTTGGATTTAAGACAAGAATGGGTAGAAATTGCGATACAGGAACTTTAAGTATTGCAGTTTTAGAAGAACCTAAAGAGGTGAAAAATTGAAAATATGTGTAACAGGTCATAGACCGAATAAATTATATGGATATAATTTATCTGATCCACGTTGGCAGAGATTAAAAGAGCAGTTCAAATTAATTTTAAAAGAGAATAATTGTGAGGAAGCAATTACAGGAATGGCTCTTGGAGTTGATACGGTGTTTGCATTGGCAGTATTAGAATTAAAAAACGAAGGATATGACATTAAGCTGCATTGTGCAATCCCTTGTAAAAATCATTCCTGCAAGTGGATTAAAGAAAGTGTTGACCAATACAATTACATTCTTTCTAAAGCAGATATCGTCAAATTGGTATCTGAAGAAGAATATAAGCCTTGGTTAATGCAGAAAAGAAATGAGTATATGGTTGATTTAGCTGATAGAGTTATTGCAGTTTGGGATGGCTCAAAAGGTGGAACAGCAAATTGTGCGAAATATGCTGAGAAGGTTGGTAAAGAAATCATTAGGATTGAGCCATAGAACAGAGAATATATAGTTGGAGGTGAGAAATGTGATTCAAGTAATTGAGACAAATTTGAGCATTGATAAAAATAATATCATAAGAGATCATCAGTCACGAATTGTTGAAGCTGAAGATTGGGATACATATTGCAAGGCATTTGAAGAATACAATGGCGAAGCTGTTTATTTCAAGTCAAAGACTATGCCTGGCAACAGTATCTTATCGAATTGTACAATGACAGATTTGATATATGATGACATTCATTTATCTTGTATGATCTTACATCCATCAGGTTTTGTTACAAAGAAACTTGCATATAGAATCGTTCTATAATCTATGACTCATTCAAGTCGTAATTTCCAATAAAAATGAAAATCGAATAGAGAATAAACATATATAAGGAGGATTTTATGTCAGAAGAAGTAATTAAAATTTTAGACGCTCTTGCAGAAAAGTTTGGTCTTGCAATCGACTGGACTTCTGCAAATGTGCTTCCATATCTACAGCAGTTATGTGGTAAGTATATTACATACGAAATTGCAACAAGTGTTGTATGGATATTGATTGGTATTTGCCTACTGTTTGTTGGGAAATATGTGATTGAAAAAGCAAAAAAGTGTTGGAAGAAGTATGAAGAAGACACATATTCAGACTATGATGTTGGAACTATTATGCTTGGAATCTTAGCAGGATGTGTAATTATTGGAGGAATTGCTGTAATTTTATGCCAGACATTTAATATTGTTACATGTATTACATTTCCTGAAAAGATTATCATTGAAGAACTACAGTCAGTTTATTCGAGTTTGAAATAAATCACTGTTTCATTCGGATTTTGAGGAGGTGAGAATATGAAGTGTCCTAATTGTGATAGAGAAATGGATAATAAAACCCATTGTAAAATGGAAGAGTTTTATCATTGGGAAGACGAAGAGATTTATTATCAGAAAGTTGAACATGAAAAATTTGTTTGTAAGTCGTGTAAAATTACATATTTGGATGGTGAATGGAAGATTCCTGAGAAATATAATCCAACGGAAAAACAGGAAAAGACAGTATTATTCATCAACAATCACTTAGGCATGGATATTCAACCTCTTACGAAACATCAATGTTGGTTAGATATTGGTAGGTATTTTGAAAGAGCTAAGAGAACTCCATTACATGATGACCAATATTATATTGATATGCAAGAGTATTGCGGTATGGATGAAAGTGATTTTTGTTAATTAAGAGAATAAAAATATCGAGGAGGTGAGAAAGTGTCACAGTTTAGATTTAATGAAGATTTTGCAAATAATTGGAAGTCAGGACAGATTGTTACTTGCGAAGAAAAAGAGAATGGTTGTTTAGTTGATAATGTGGCTCTTATTGATAAGGATGAATTACTAAAACATGGTGAATTTATCACAATGAATGTTCAGATATTTGGACATATGGAATCAAATGGCGTAGATGATTTATTCATGTATGATAGAGATTTTCAACCAGGAGACACAGTACAACATTTCAAAGGTGATTTCTATAAGATTGTTGCCATTGGAACTAATACAGGAACAGAAGAAAAGATGGTTGTATATCAGAGTTTAAAAGATCAGAAAGTATGGATTAGACCGTATGATATGTTTATTAGTAAAGTGGATAGAAAAAAATATCCAGATGCTGATCAATCATATAGATTTATCAAAGTAAGAATTACTGTATAAATAGAGAATATATAAGTGAGGTGATATTCATAGAGATATTAGCAGAAACAGATTATCAAGACCTTTATAGAATATCTGATGGAGTGTTACTTGTAATTAACAAATTTAAGAGAATTGAATATCCGTCTGAACCTTATTTTCATGTATATACAAGTGATGCAAAGTATAAATCATATAATAAAGGTTGTCAAAAGTGGTTAAAGGTTTTAAAAGAAGATTACAGGAATAAATACAATGATGTTGTTGTTCCAAAAGGAACAATATTATATATGGATTATCCAGTAGAATCAACAAGTAATAAAGCTGATTGGACTTATGAAATAAAGACAACTGCTTCTTGTTTAGGTGGAGATTTCACGACCACAGAGAATATGTTAAATACAATACTGAATATTATGAAGAACAAAGTAAGTTCTTAGTCTTGAACAGATCGTTCAAAAATTCCAAAAATCAAAACTGAATAGAGAATATAAATATGGGTGGAAGAACAGCATACCCTTGGGTTTTTATACTCAAAAATCACTGATTATACATAGATGTTTACATAAATTAACTTCTGTGTTCCGTCCATTTGGGCGTTTAGATATAAGTTATCAATTAAATTTTATTTATAAGGAGGATACTTTAGAATGGCATTTAAAGTACAAAAAGCAGTAAGAGAAAAAATTTACACAAAGGTAGCACTCATGGCACCTTCAGGCGGTGGTAAGACTTATTCAGCATTAAGACTTGCTACAGGAATGAAAGAGGAACTTGAAAAGATTACAGGAAAACCTTGCAGAATCTTAATGGCTAATACAGAAGGAGCAAGAGGTAGATACTACGCCAACGAGTTTGATTATGACATTATTGACCTTGTAGAGCCTTTCAATCCAGAGCAGTTTTCAGACGCAATTGATTTTGCAGTAAATGAAGGATATGACATTCTTCTTATGGATAGCACTTCTCCTGAGTGGGATGGTAAAGGCGGATGTCTTGAATTACAGCAGAAAGCTGGCGGTACATATCAGGCATGGGGTAAGGTAACTCCTAGACATGATGCATTTATCAATAAACTTGCAACAAGTCCTATTCACTTAATCGCAACTATGAGAGGTAAAGATCAGTATGAGATTGAGAAGGATGATAGAGGTAAGACAAGCGTTAAGAAGCTTGGCGTTGGTGCAAAGCAGAGAGATGGTTTTGAGTATGAGTTCACTTGTACATTTACAGTAGACCAGAAAACACATATGGCAGAGCCACAGAAAGATAACACTCATATCTTCGAGAATGACAATGCAACACTTCTTACAGAAGCACATGGTCATAAGATTATTAAGTGGGCAAACACTTCTGATATTGAGCCAACAAGACCTAAGTTCACAGCATCTACAGCAGCAACAGAGCCAACAGAAGATATTACAGCAATCAAGAAAGAGATTATTTCTCTTTGCACTCAGCTTGGAGGAACAAAGAATGAAACTCTTATGACAACATTAAAAGAGTTTGTGCCTAGCGGAAATCCAAATGCAATTAAGGATGTGCAGAAAGCAAAGGATTGTTTAGCAAAGATTAAAGAGATTCAGCCAGTACAGGCGTAATTATAAGGAGGACAAAAATACATGAATAAAGTAATTTTAATGGGAAGACTCACAAGAGATCCAGAGGTAAGATACACACAGGGCGACAATGCATCGGCAGTGGCAAGATTTTCTCTTGCCGTTGACCGTAGATTCAAGAAAGACGGAGAGCAGACAGCAGATTTTATCAATTGTGTAGCTTTTGGTAAAACTGGTGAGTTTATCGAGAAGTATGGTCGTAAAGGTACAAAGTTTGTTGTAGAGGGACGTATTCAGACTGGTTCTTATACAAATAAGGATGGACAGAAGGTATATACAACAGATGTCGTTGTTGAGCAGGTTGAATTTGCAGAGAGCAAGGCGGCAAGTGGACAGAATGGAAATCAGAGTTCATCTGCACCAACAAGACCAGAACCTGCTTCGGCAGATAGTAATGGATTTATGAATATACCAGATAGTATTGATGAAGAATTACCATTTAATTAAAAGAGGTAGATATGGCAGATAAAAAAGAAAGAGAATATGTCTGCGCATACAAGTATTGTTTACACCACGGACAAAAGGTTAAAGCCTCTGAGTCCGTGGTAATAAACAAGAAACATTACCATTGGGATTGTGCAGGTATGAAACAAGAAATTAAAGACTGTGTAGATGCTTATATGGATTGTATAGAAGATAAAACACAGTTCCCTATTGCATGTAGAGCAATAAACACAATGGTTTTTAAAAATAAAGTACCTATAGAGTTCATCAGAAAAAACATTGAATCATCGAAATTATATTATTCAACAAAACCTGTTCAGATTCTATATGGACTTAGAAAATTATTTTACGAAAAAGAATTTAAAGCATAGGCGGTGAGTAATTGCTAATCGAAAAAACTGACATCGAAAAAGCTAAAGATAAACTTGGCGATAATAATGCCTTTTTAATGGCAGAACTACTTGAATTAGAAAATTTTGATGACAAAAATCTGAAAGCCTGTTGTCCTTATCACAATGAGGAAACTGCAAGCTTTATAGATAACAAGAAAAATAAGACTTTTCATTGTTTTGGATGTAATAAAACTGTAGATATTATTGATGTCTTAATGGAAAAAGGAAACACATTCTTAGAAGCTGCCAAGTATCTATTCGAGAAAGCTGGTATCGAATACAGTTTTGGTGAAAAGGATGTAAGAACTCGTCACAATTATAGATATCCGCATGAAGAACCAATAAATGAAAAAGAGCATGTAGTTGAATATTGGGGAAAACGTGGTATTTCAAAAAATGTAATCGACTATTTGGATATTCGAGAAGATTCGCATGGTAATGGTGTATTTAACTTTTATGATACAAACGATGTTTTGACAATGGTTAAGTATAGACCTGCAAGAACAGTTGAAAAACATTCTGGTCAGCCTAAAACATGGTGTCAAAAAGACGCTGATACATCAGCACTTTTGTTCAATATGAATAGAGTTAATACGTCAAAGCCGTTACTTATAACAGAAGGCGAGACAGATTGTGCAAGTGCTATTGAGGCAGGATATATCAATACAGTAAGTGTTCCTCTTGGAGCTGGCAATCTTCATTGGATTGAAGAAAATTGGGATTGGTTAAATAATTTTGAATCTATTATTATCTGGTCTGATAACGATGAGGCAGGTATTAAAATGAGAAAAGAATGTATTTATCGTCTTGGTACATGGCGAACAAAATATATATCAACACCTGAATTCTTTGAAAAAGAGAATGGTAAGAGAGTTCCACTAAAGGATATCAATGATTGTTTACAAGTTGGAGGAAAAGAATTTGTTATGAATCTTATTTCAGAAGCAAAGGATGTTCCTGTAAAAAGTGTTGTTGATTATTCAGAGATTGAGGAACTTGATATTTCTCAGATGGATGGTGTAAAAACTGGCATTAAACCATTAGACGATGAGTTGTTAAAAATCTTCTATGGAACATTGACGGTGTTATCAGGAAGACCTGGTAGTGGTAAGACAAGTATTATTGATCAGACAATAGCAAGGACTATTGATGATAGTAGTCCTGTATTTTTGTTTAGCAAGGAAATGCCAGAAAGAATGAGTGCAAACTGGTTTAATACAATTATCGCTGGTAGAAGAAATATGGTTGAAAGGACAAGTCGAGACAACCGTAAATATTACATAGTTCCACAAGCAATACAAAAGAAAATGCAAGCACATTATAATAAGAAGCTTTTCATTTACAGAGATGATGAACCAAATGATGTAGATTCAGTTTTAAAATCTGCTGAAGAATGCGTTAGAAAGTTTGGGTGCAAGCTGATTGTACTTGATAATCTTATGATGATCGACTTGAATTGTTCTGAAAGTGACAAAAATACAGCACAAACAAATCTGATAAATGCACTTATTAAGTTTGCTGCTAAATTCAATGTAGCTGTTGTTCTGATAGCACATCCGAGAAAAACACAAGATACAAATTCTGATATTGAAATGTATGACATATCTGGCACTTCTAATATTATCAATCTTGCTATGAGATCCATAGGTCTTAGAAGAGTTTCCAAAAAAGAAAAAAACGATCCGAAATCCAAATGGCATAACTATGATGTGGTTTTAACTGTTATAAAAGACAGATTACTTGGCAAAGCAGACTTCCAGATGGGATTATGGTACGACCTGACATCACGTAGATTTTATACAGATTACGATGAATATGACGCAAAATTTGCATGGGATGACAATGTATATACCGACAGGCTTCCATATGTTGATAGAAGCATAGATAACACATTTCCAGACAAATAAGGAGAATAAATTATTATGATGGATGAAGAATTAGATTTTTTACTTGGAACGATGCAATGGTCGTTTTCAAGACTGAATTCATATTATAATTGCCCTTACGAATGGAAACTCCATTACTTAGAATGTAATAAATCTGAGAATGGTTTTTTTGGAGAATATGGTTCACTTATTCATAAAATCCTTGAAAAATATGAAAAAGGTGAACTTTCCTTGTTTAAATTGAATGAGTATTATGAGGAACACTTCGATGAGGATGTTCCTCACGATGCTCCACCAAATAAATTCGTAAATATTAGGCAATCATATTATGACAAAGGTATTGATTACCTTGATAACATTGACCTTGATTTAGAAAAATATGAAGTTCTTGGAGTTGAGAAAAAAGTAGAATTTAAAATTAACGACAAGGATTTTATCGGATATATAGATTTACTTGTAAAGGATAAAGAAACTGGTGAGATTATTATTATTGACCATAAATCCGCAAGTATTAAAATTCTGAAAAATGGTAAGATTAGCAAATCTGACCAACAGCATTTCTTAGATTTCAAACGACAGCTCTATTTATATTCAATCCCTGTAATAAAAGAATATGGTTCTGTTTCAAAACTTAAATGGAACATGTTTAAAGATCAAAAGTGGATAGAAGTGCCTTGGATTCAAGAAGAGTACGATGAGGCTATTCAGTGGGCAAAAGATACTCTTGAACTTATTGAAAAAGAAAAAGAGTGGCGACCAAACCCAGATTATTACTATTGTCATTATCTTTGCGGTCAGAGAAATCATGCATGTGAATATAAACCACAACCAACGAGAAAGAAGAATGAAATCGACAATAGACAGTATAACCCTGAAACTGACTCATATGAGTAGGAGGTGATATTATCGGTAACTATACAGTATATCATTTGCATACAGAAGATTTTTTATTAGATAGTTGTACAAATTATAAGTTATATGTAGACAAGGCAGTAGAACTTGGACAGAAAGCTATTTGTTTTACAGAGCATGGCAATATTTACAATAATATTGAAAAGAAAATGTATGCAAATAGCAAAGGTTTAAAATATCTACACGGTGTTGAGATTTATTTGACAGCAGCACTTGAGCCAAAACAAAGAGATAATTACCATACAATTCTTATAGCAAAGAATTTTGAAGGCGTAAAAGAAATAAACACATTGGTTGACTTGTCTACACAATCAGACCATATGTACTATAAGCCAAGAATTACATTCGATGAATTTTTTAATATTTCTGATAATGTTATTAAAATTTCTGCGTGTCTTGCATCTCCATTGAGTAAATATCCTAATTTTATTGGAAAACAGGTTGATGAAAAAATAGCTGAATTAGAAAAAAATAAAAAAACAGAAGCTAATAGACTTTATACAGAATTAAATTCAGAAGCTGCAAGAAATCAGTTGATTGAAGATATCACAATCATTCATAACACATCTTATGAAATATATGTAGAACAATGTATTGAAAAATCCAATAATGCATTTGATTTACAGATAGAAGAAGCAAAATCAGAATTGGAAAATGCAAAGATTGTATATGACAAACTGATGAAAACATATGACTATTATGAAATTCAGCCGCATGTTAAGTCTATGGATCAGATTCGATATAACAAAATGCTTTATGAGGCATCAAAAAAATATAACAAGCCTTTAATAGCAGGAACAGATACACATAGTATTGATAGTTACAAGGCTGAGTGTAGGAGTATTCTTCAGAAAGCAAAACATATTGAGTTTTCAAACGAAGATGAATTTGACCTTACATATAAATCGTATGATGAATTAGTTGATATGTTCAGACAGCAAGGCTCTTTACCTATGGATGTTGTGTTAGAAGCTATTGAAAATACTAATCGCATGGCTGATTCTGTTACAGATTATGAATTAGATACAGCTTTTAAATATCCGATTCTCTATGACAATGAAGAAGAGGTATTTGTAGAGCGTATCTATAGAATGTATCACGAAAAGCTTGATAAAGGAATTATTCAACCAGATCCACGATATGAGGAGAATATAAAAGAAGAACTTCGAGTATTTAAGAAGATTGGTATGGTTGGATTCATGCTTTTCATGTCAGAATTGGTATGTTGGTGTTGGGATAATGGTATACCAATTGGTTTTTGTAGAGGTTCTGTTGGTGGTTCAACCATTGCATATTTAACAGATATTATTGATGTAAACCCTGTAGTATGGAATACGGTATTCTCTCGATTTGCCAATGAGGATAGAAAAGAGATTGGTGATATTGATTTGGATATTGCACCATCACAAAGACATTTAGTATATGAGCATATCATTGAAAAGTTTGGTGCTGATAAAACAGCTTATGTGTTGGCTATCGGCACGATTTCTGACAAAGGTACTATTGATGAGATTGGACGAGCTTTGAATATGCCACTTGGAAATGTCAAGCAAGTAAAAGCTCAGTATTCATTATTTACCGATGGTATTACTGATTGCAATGACAAGATTAAGAAAATTGAATCTATTGATGGATATGAAAATAATGAAAAGTGCTTAAAAGACTTGGAAGAACTTAGAGGTAAACTTGAGTATAACGAAAAGTCTTTGAAAGACTTAAAAGAAAAGCAATATCCTAAGTTGTTCTATTATTTTGATGGTCTTGTAGGAACTGCAATTTCTCAGTCGATGCATCCAGCAGGTATTATTGTAAGTCCAGTAACACTGCCTGATAATTATGGAACATTCTGGTCGAAAGATGGTAAGCGTATTTTGAGTATCAATATGGAAGAAATTCATGAAGTTTCCCTTGTAAAATACGATTTGCTTGGTCTAAAAAACATCGAAATAATCAAAGATACATGTGAATTAGCGCATATTCCGTATCCGAAATCCCATACAGTAAATTGGAATGATGAAAAGGTTTGGGCGCATATAGCAGATAGTCCAGTAGGAATATTTCAGTTTGAATCAAAATTTGCTTATGATTCAATGAAAAAGTTTGAATGTCATTGCGTAAACGACTTGTCGCTTGTAAATGCTTCAATCAGACCTTCAGGAGAATCATATAGAGATAAGTTATTAGCCCATGAACCAAACAAAAATCCATCAGAGTTGATTGATAAATTGTTGGAAGATAATCATGGATTCCTTATATTTCAGGAGGACACAATTAAATTCCTTACAAATATTTGTGGTTTGAGTGGTAGCGATGCTGATAATATTCGTAGAGCTATTGGACGTAAACAAAAAGATCGTCTTGAAGCTGCATTACCATCTATTCTTGAGGGATATTGTAATATGTCCTCTCAGCCTAGAGAAATTGCAGAAAAAGAAGCACAAGCCTTTTTGAAGATTATAGAGGACAGTTCTAATTACCAGTTTGGTTTTAACCATTCAACAGGATATTCAATGATAGGTTACATGTGTGCTTATCTCAGATATTATTATCCACGAGAATTTATTACTGCATATCTAAATAATGCCAATAATGAAGATGATATCATGCTTGGCACAGAACTAGCAAAGCAACTTGGCATTACAATTCATAGCATTAAATTCAGACATTCTACTGCAAAGTATTCTTGTGATAAAGATGGTATTTACAAGGGTATTGCTTCTGTAAAGTTCCTAAACGAAGATGCTGCAAATGATTTATATTCCATTAAAGATGAAAAATATGATACGTTTATTGACTTATTGATAAGAATTTCTGACCTCAAAGTTGATAGCAGAAAGCTTGAGATTTTGATTAAACTCGATTTCTTTGAGGAATTTGGTGGCATTCGATACTTACTTACCTGTAGTGATTTGTTTTCAAAATATTATGGTAAGAAACAGATGAAGAAGGATAAGGCGTTAGAGTATAGACTTGATTTTGATGTACTAAGAGAATGTTCTGGCAAGGAAACTCAGAAGACATTTATGGAATTAGATAGTGCAAAGCTACTTAATAAACTCTTGCAGAATATCCCAAATGAGAAAACTGATATGCGAACAAAGATTGCTTATCAGATAGAAAATCTTGGGTATGTAGATATTGTTGATAAAAAGCTGGCAGGTTATTGTGTAGCATTAGATCTCAACGTTGACTATTCTCCACGATTGAAACTGTATGCATTGGCAAATGGTAACACAATTCCAGTAAAAATTAGTAAGAAAATATTCAAACAGAATCCTATCAGACGTGGAGATATTGTAAAAGTCACAAACCAATATAAAAAACAAAAAATGAAAAAGGTTGATGGTGAATGGCAAGAAACAGATGAGCAAGAATGGTGGATTTCTGAGTACCAAATTTGTTAGGAGATGTAAATGAAACAGTATTATACAGACAAAAAGTATAAAGAATTACTGTCGCATATGGTTGTATTAGTAGACACTCGTGAGAACACTAATAAAAATGTTACTGATTGGTTTGATAGAAACAACATCAAATGGAAGTCAAGAGCATTGAAAACAGGTGATTATGGTCTTATGGTTGAGAGTTGCCCTGAATTGGGCTTCTCAATCGACACCTATTTTAGTGACGAACTTTGTATTGAACGAAAGAATTCCGTAAGTGAGTTAGCTGGTAACATAGCAAATGCAACTAAAGATGATGACAGAATTTTTAAAGAATTTAATCGAATGATTAATATAGAGAAGAATTATCTTCTTATAGAGAATGACAGCATAGAGGATATTTTTACAGAGAACTATAAATCGAAATTGAATCCGACATCGTTTTTTAGAACATTACTTACATGGCAAAGCAGAAATAACATGCACATTTATTTTGTAGAAAGAGAATATATGGGTAGGATGATATACGAATTATGTAAAAATTGTTTGGATTCCAAGATATTAAAGTAAAGGAGAAAATATGGACAAGGTAAAAGTTTTTGAAGGACTATTAAACAAGTTTGAGACAGATGAGATTAGAAATTATTGTGCTGATATGATTAAGGAAATTCCAGATTATATCTTCACAATTCCAAGTAGTACATCTTTTAAGTATCATAATAAAACACAGTGTCAGCCACATGGTCAGATTTTTCACATTTTAATGTTTGCAGAAGTAATGAATTATGTTCTTGGATTAGAGTATGTAAAAGAAAAGACCAATGAGCGACAGCGAGATTGTTTACGCTGCACACCAATTTTTCATGATGCAATTAAATGTGGGTTAAATGGTTCTCAATATACAGTGCACGAACATCCGATGTTTGCAGGTGAGTGGGTGAGAAATACATCTGTTGAGCATGATGTAGACGCTGATACAAAAACATATATTGCAAGATTATGTGAGAGTCATTCGGGTGAATGGACTTCTACAAAGAGAAGTAAGACGGTATTACCAAAGCCTGAAAATGACGAGCAGTTCTTTGTACATATGTGTGATTATTTAGCAAGTAGGTCAAATCTTGATATGACATATTCTGATGATGTACTTTCTGCATTAGGCGGTGTTGATATTCCAAAGGAAGAGTTACCAGATATTGATTCTTATGTAATTACATTTGGAAAATATTCAGGAAAGACACTTCCACAAATTAAAGAAATTGATCCTGGTTATATCTCATGGGCAAAAGAAAATATGAGTAGAGAACCAGTAAGAAGTTTATTGGCTCAACTGTAGAGAATAATACAGTAGGAGGAATTGCATGGAATATAAAATAACAAAAATTACTCATTCAGGAACAAAGGGTGAAAGAGGTCAAGACAGAACCGATGGCAGATATCCGATGAGAATTGGAAGAACTGTAGAGCTAGATTTGGATAATGTTAAACTTGGAAAACCAATGATTATAAATTATCTTAAAAATGCTGATGGTTCAGATTATAGCAATATGTGTTTGCGAACAAGTAGCGTTGTATCAATAATCAGTACAGCAAGTGCAGTATTCATTGAAACAATGAACAGTATTTTCATATTTGAGAAAATTGAGGTCTTGGAATGCCCATAAATAGGGCGTTTTAGAGACTCAAAAAGCCAAGAAAGACGGATTTATTAAGGAGGTGATAACAATGGCATATTGCCAGAGATGTGGTGAATATTGCCAAGACCATTATACATATTGTAAGAGATGTTATTTTGAACTTGGACAACCATTTGGGAAAGCAATAGAAAGACCTCACAAATGTAGAAAATGTGGTGGCACTATATATGGAAGATATAACTATTGTTTATCATGTGCTCAGAAAAAGGGTTTTATTAATAAATTAAATTATTAAAATAATCCGTCATTTATTGCAGAGAAAGGAGAAAATATGAATTCAAAAGGTATTTTGGCAATTAAAGATACTAAAAATTTATGTTACAAGTGTCTAAAAAAGAAAGATAAGATACAAAAAATCAATATCGGAAGTAGAGGATATGGTAGTTATTTTGATAATTTTAGTACAAGCCTTCAGCTTTGCGATGCTTGTTATGAGGAATCTACAAAAGATAAACCTATTTGGAACATGAAATCGTTAGATGATAATGACATGTATGATGATTCTTATCTATATGACAATGAAATGTCTTCATATTTACACAATCTTCCACTTGAAAGTCGTGAGTTGGTATTTAATAGAAATTCATATGGAGCATGTGCAGGTTGCAATATGAAGCCACAGGATTATATAGATTACGAATTAGACGAGTTACCACATAATAAATGTAAACAGTATTGCATGTATTCGCCACAGGAAAGAGCTGCGTATAAAGAAAGATTTCCTAATTGTGAATGCGTAAAAATTAAAAAATATAGTGATGGTTCACAGGGAAGTAGTTGTCCTTATGGTGCATTTGGTGATAAGGATGGGAATATTGGATTAAATATAGCAGATGAATGTTATATGTGTACTCATTATAAACCAAGACAAGGAGACATTAAAGTTATTGATGAGGTTGCTGAGTATTATCAAAATGAAAAAGATAGACTCATACACATGATTCAATATGCTGGTAGTAGACTTGGAGAACTTGAAAAAGATGTAAAAGAATACATAGACAAACATAAATAAAAGTCACAAGAATCGACAGTTTCTTTGGAAAAATTAAGGAGGTAAAAATGAACAGAATAACTATTAATGGTAAAACAATCACATGTTTAGGCACTAATGTTGTTATCAACAATGGAAAGGTTATTGTAGATGGTAAAACAATTCAAGAGTGTAATAGTGGTGATATTAAAGTATTTATCGAAGGAGATGTAAACAAAATTGATTGTGGTGGATCAGTAGAAGTTCACGGCAATTCAGGAAGTATTGATTGCGGTGGTAGTTGTGAAGTCAGTGGAGATGTCAAAGGAGATATAGACGCAGGTGGTTCTGTAACTTGTGGTAACGTATCAGGTGATATAGATGCTGGTGGAAGTGTGAGATGTAGAAGATAAGGAGAGTAATTATAATATGAAGATTTTAGCTTTAACAATTTTATTTGTTTTGATGTTTTTCAGGATTAAAAGTACGCCAAGTGCATTAAGTAAAACATTGTGGCGAAAGAGAATGGTTAAGCAGGTTACAAAAGATAAAGAGAATAATAATGGAGAGCCATTGAGTGATGCAATGCAAGGAGCTTCAATACTGATTATATTCTTTATAGAACTATTCTTAATTATCTTTTACATAGTGTTAGGAAACAAAATTGGGACAACTGAGTTTATTGTAATGTCTGCATTACAGGTATTCACTCGTTTATGGTCATTAGGTGTAAACTTACCAGAAGTAAAAACAGTTTTTAGTTACAATATTGAAAATTTTAAATTCCACAGATTCCAGTTGCTATTTAATGTGGTGTTAGATTATATCTATTATCCGTGGGCGATTTACATGTTACTGAAGTAGCAAGAAAAGGAGAAAAAATGGACACAATTGTTGTAAATTTATTTGGTGAACCATCAGCAGGTAAAAGTACCTGTGCAATGGATATTACAGCACAATTAAAAAGACACGGTATCAATGCTGAATATGTTTCTGAATTTGCAAAAGATAAAGTATATGAGAACAATGGTGAAGTTTTTAAACACCAGGAATATCTTTTTGGTAAGCAGTCATTTAAGATGGGACGAGTTAAAGGAAAAGTACAAGTAATAGTAGTTGATTCGCCACTAATTTTATGCGCAGTTTATAACACAGATCATATTTTAGGAGAGAATTTTAACCAAATTGTGTTAGATGTATTCAATTCATATGACAATAGAAACTATTTACTTACTAGAAATCATCCGTATGAAAATGAAGGAAGATTCCAAAATGAGGATGAAGCAAAGGAAGTAAGAAACAAAATTGTTGATAAATTAAATAGTTATTGTATTGACTATAAAGTAGTTGAATCGTCAGAAGAAACATGTAAATACATAGTAGAGAATATTATAAAGGAGATCAGAAATGAACAGTAAAGGACATTTATTTATTAGTTTGGGAAAATCAGCAATCAGAGTAGTTGGTGGAATTGTAGCATTAGTGAATGGTTCGATTATTCCATTAGCAGTAGGAATTATTGTTGCTGAAGTTGGTGGTGTGTTAGAAGAATTGGTTGATGAAAGATAGGTTAAGCGATAGATTCTTACGAAAATTGAGGAGGTAAAATATGATAGATGAATTTCTTAATGAGATAAAAGAATTACAGGAATATAAGAAAAAATATCTATGTGCAGAAAAAGACAAACAGCGTATGTCGAATTTGTTATATGAATATATGACAAAGGAATACGAAAGAATGCCAAAACAGAAAAGAATAGAAAAGTACGAAGAAGAATGTTGCAAATGTTGCAGACATAGTGCGTATTGCAAGTTTGATTTACCAGATGATATTTACAAACCGGTTAAAAGGGATAATGCATGGATTCCTGCTATGGTGACTTGTGGCAATTTTGAATGGTCATGAATCCATTATTTCATGTGGAGAATCGAGGTGAGATGTGAATATTATATTTTTGGATATTGATGGAGTGTTGAATTCATTACCATACTTTAAATCAATAAAAGATACAGATGAAACTTATAATGAGATAAGTGATTTTCATCTGAAAAAATTAGCAGAAATATATCATACGTGTAATGCGGCGATTGTCTTATCATCTACATGGAGAGAATTGGATAATCCATCGGATAAAGTTGGCTATCAGATGTATGAATATTTACTTAAATCATTAGCCAAATATAATATGAAAATTATTTCTAAAACTCCAACGATTTATATGAACCGTCCTTTAGAAATAATAACATGGGTAAATAATCAAATTGATAAAGAAGATATTAATTTTGTAAGTTTGGACGATGATTTTTCAGTAGAGGATTACGCTCAATATGGAATTGAAGATAAGTTGATTCACACGAAATTCTGCTGTAGTGATATTTCTGAAGGTGGTTTACAGCAAGAACATGTAGATAGAGCGATAAAAATTTTAATGAATTAACAGAAACTAAACTTTCATATGTAATGATTTCTATATAATATGCTTTGCATTTCTTAGAGCAAGTCGTTCATTATTTCACAAAAAAGAGAGAATAAATCAACTAGGAGGTAGTGAAACGTGGATAAGCCAATTAAAAACAAGATAGAATATTATGACTTACTACAAGTCTTACATTATATTGATAGTAAAGTACCAGATTTTGAAAATGAAATTTGGAATATAATGTGTGATGAATGTTATATAAAGAACGATACAATTACTCTTAATCCAATTAATTTTAATGATTTTTTGGATGTGAAAAATGGAGTTATAAAAGAAGGACTAAATGTTCTTTTTAAGGAATTTCCAGATATTAAAAACAAAGAAGTAAACTTTAAGATTTATTGGTGATAAAGTAGAGATAAAAGTAAATTGGACTTTCATTGGATTATAAAATAGGAGGAATAAATGGGAACAATTACAATTTTACCAGAAACAACAAAGAACCCTATTACATTAATGGGTGCAAGAGCAGGATGTTGTTGGAACGCTAATATATCAGATGATGAAAAAAATTATAAGCGTGGTCTTGATTGTATCAAATCAGGTCATGGCAGAGTAATGGAATTTGTCAATGTGGAAATGATTATTGATGGATATTCGGCAAAGGTTTTAAGGGAATATTACACTCATATAGGTGGTTCACCTTCTCGTTTACAGGCGAGTACAAGGTATATCAATTATTCTAAAGGAAGTGGATTTGCTTATGTGACTCCAAAATCTATAGAAAAAAACGAAGCAAAAACAGCATGGGATGCATGGATGCATACTTTAAATGATGCAATTAAAACTCTTATAGCAGAATACGATATTCCAGTTGAGGACGCAACAATGTTACTTCCATTAGCTTATTGCACAAAAATTGTAGATAAACGTAATCTCAGAAACTTGGTAGATATGAGCAGAGTAAGAATGTGCAATAGAGCATATCACGAGTATAGGCAGATGTTTACTGATATTTGTAACGCATTAAGAGAATATTCAGATGAGTGGAAGTGGATTGTAGACAATTTACTCCATGCAAAGTGTGATGAAGTTGGTTATTGCACTGAAACTAAGTCATGTGGCAGAAGACCAAAACTGGAAACCATTGAAAATCAAGGCTTTTTGAAGGTCTAAAATCGAGAGAAATGTTCATTTCATAGGAAAGGAAAATAAATGGAAGAAATAATTAAAATTTTCAAACAGATACAAAATACAAATAGTACAAACGATAAGAAAGCTATTATTGCAGCGAATAAAGATAATGAGCTATTCAAAAAATGTCTAGTATTTCTGCTTGACTCAAATGTAGTGACTGGTATTAGTGATAAGAAATTAAACAAATTTGTTGGTATGTCAGGAACAGAACTGAATTCTTTTGAAGAAGTGATGAAATATTTATCAGAGTTTAACTCAGGCAGTGATATGGATATTGGAACTGTGCAAGGATTCATCGAAAATCAGCCAGAAAATCATCAAGATTTTTACAAGCAGATGATTACAAAGAAATTCCGTCTTGGCTGTGATAAAAAAGTTGTAAACAATGTAATCCGTGGATTAATCCCATCATGGGATGTACAGCAAGCATATCCTATTTCTGAAAAGAATGAACCAAAAGACGGTGAATGGTTTGCTTTATCCCAAAAACTTAATGGCAATAACTGCGCATATTATAAAGGACAGTTAATTAGTCGGCAGGGTAAACCATTTACAGGTCTTGACCATATCATTAAAGATATTGAACGATTGCCAAACCATGAAAATTATATGTTTAATGGTGAATTGATTCGTAAAAATTATGATAATCTTTCTGATAATGACAACTTCCAAATTGGAACTGGTATTATCAATTCTGATGAATCTGACAAATCTTGTATTAAATTCGTAATCTATGAATGTATCCCAAATGAAGAATTTGAAAATGGCGAGAGTAAATTAAAATATAAAGCTCGTAGAGAACAAATTTTAAATCCACTAACAACAGCGATTTCTCGCTTAAATACAGATAATCTTGAAGTTGTTTCTATTATATATGAAGGAAGTGATAAATCAGTTGTTCAATCATTGCTTGATAAAGCTGACAAAGATGGTTGGGAGGGGCTGATGCTCAATAAGGATACTAAATGGAAGAATAAACGAAACAACGGAATTCTTAAAGTTAAATCATTTAAACATGCAGATATCCTTTGCACTAATATTGTTGAGGGTGATGGCAAATACAAAGGAACGCTTGGACTTATCAAATGTGATTACAAAGGATATGAACTTGGAGTAGGATCTGGATTTACTGATGAGCAGAGAAATTACTATTGGAACAATCCTGGTGAGATTATTGGTAAAATTGTGCAGATTAAATTCAAAGGCGAAACAAAGAATAAAAATGGTGGAATTTCGGTTCAGTTCCCTATTTTTGAAATCGTGAGAAATGATAAATCTGAACCTTCTTATAATTAAAAAGGTGATTATAAGCTAGGCAAAAATATTTTGTAGAATATTCTTATGATAATTTGAAAGCCGATATAGTTACTCATGGCGGCACAGTTGTCGGATCTGTAAGTTCTAAAACATCTTATCTTATTAATAATGATATCAACTCAACATCATCTAAAAATCAGAAAGCAAAATCGCTTAATATCCCAATTATAACTGAAAACGAATTTATAAAGATGTTACATAATTCATAAGAAAGAGGAACTCATGAAGGAAGAATTTAACATAGGACAAATAGTGTTTTATACTCGTATACTCCCAAAAGTGGGAATATACGACTTATTAGAAATAAAGTTACGCACAGTAGAAGATACATATATTGTAGGCTGTGATGAAAAGGATCATACAGCTTATTTAATATCAGAAATTGAAGCAGAAACTTGTATTTTTATATCTCGTAAAGATGCATTGAATAAAATTAAAGAAGAAAAGAAGAAAGGAAAAGAGAATATTTGAAAGGAAGAGAACTAAAGCAGTTGATTCAGGACACAGTAAGAGATGATGATATTGTGTGTCTAGGAGAAAGAAATGATAGTTTAGGAAGATTTGATAGAAAAATTATAGGTGTTGAAACTCGCAATGTTGGATTTGATAAAGACAATACTTATAAAGCTATTATTTCAGAAAAATTTGATTCTAACGGAACTATGAAGTTTTGGAGATAGTTACGGAGAATATATAAATGCAAAAATATTTTTATTTTAGGAGGTTTTAAAATGGAATTTAAAGTTTTATTGAACATGGTTGAAGATGTAAAGAAATTTGTTAAAATTGCGGAAAAGTATGATATGGATATTACAGTAAGAAGTACAAAGAGTAAATTTGAAGTAGATGGAACATCAATTATGGGAATGTTTACATTGGATTTATCTGATCCAGTTGTTGTAACTGTTTACAATGATGATAATGGCAAAAAATTTAAATCAGAAGTTGAAAAATACATAGTTCATTAAGGAGGTTATTATGGCAAAATTTAATGCGGTAGAAAAGAGATGTAATATTGCTGTTATGCTCTTAAACGAATCTAAAGATTTAAAAAATACTAAAAATAAGGAAGATGCAAATAGAATTAAAAAAGAGTGCGTTAATCAGACCAATGAAGTAAATAATATGATTAATGCTCTGAGAGATGCATTGGAAAATTTAGCAATAGCTTGGAAAGAAGCAGATAATTATGCAGACTGAGAGGAGAATATATACGATATGATTACAGTAAAAAGAAAATCTAAAAAAGAAATAAAAAATTACGATAATTTAACATTGGAAGACATCATCAATAAATATGAAATTTATCATGATTCAGCAATTATACATAATGGACATGTTGTTGGTTTCACACATGAATAGGAGAATATAATATATGTTAAAAAATTTATATTTAATATGTGGCAAATCAGGTAGTGGAAAGACATGGGTGGTGGATAAACTACACGATGCGTATGGTTATAAAGTTTTAAAGTCATATACAACTCGTCCTAAACGTCATCCGTCTGATAATGACCATATATATGTATCTCTGAGCAATTATTACATTGATAAAGAGAATGATGCAATTGCAGCAGATACTTACTTCAACAAAAATTTTTATTGGTCTAGGCACGCTCAATTACTTGAAAGTGAGCTATATGTGATAGATAAAAAAGGCATTGAAACCCTAGTTTCATCGGAAAATATAGACCGAAAATTCGTAGTAATTTACATAAAATGTTCTGAAGAAAAGAGAATAGAACATATGAGAATGCGTGGAGATAAGCAGAAAGACATTTATGAGCGTCTATCAAACGATGAGAAAGAGTTTGTAGGTATCGAACATTTTGCAGATTTCATTGTTAATGGTGATAATGACAGCAAATGGATAACAGTAAAAAATATTATTGATAAATGTGAGAAAGTTTCTTAAAGGAGAGAAAAATGAATAATATTACAACAAGAAAACAGATTGAAGATATTGCAGAAGTTTTAGGTGTTGAAAACATCTTATGTCAGTTAGCAGAAGAATCTTCAGAATTATCTCAGGCTTGTTTAAAGTATCGCAGAACACTCAATGGGCTGACACCAAAAACAAAAGAAGAAGTAATAGACAATCTTATTGAAGAAATAGCTGATGTTCTTCTTAATATAGAGCAGATATATTATCTTTTAGGTAATGATATAAAACCTAAAATTGAGAATATGCAGAATTTTAAAGGTAGTAGGTGGTATAGAAGAACTTTTATCACAAACAATCGACCTGAACTAGAATAAATAAATTTATATGAAAGGTTGATTTCTTATGGAATCGAGAAAGGAGATAAAATTTGTACAATGTAATAAAAAAGGATGGTACTATAGAGCCTTATAATGAGCAGAAGATTATTGATGCTTGTAACAAAGCTGCTAGACGTGCCATGTATGAGTTATCAGACAATGATTATGCACAGATTTTAAACGATGTATTAGCAAAAATAGATGAAAGTTACGATGAAGATACAGATATTGAAATTTACGATATGCATAACATTGTAGAATCTGTTTTGGAAGAAGATTTACCAACGGTTGCAAAAATGTATAAGGAGTATAGAAACTACAAAAAAGACTTTGTACATATGATGGACAAGGTATATGAACGTAGTCAGTCTATCAGATATATTGGAGATAAAAGCAACGCTAATACAGACTCAGCATTGGTAGCAACAAAAAGGAGTTTAATTTATAATGAACTAAGTAGAGAATTATATAAAAAATTCTTTTTAACATATGCGGAAAAACAGGCTAGTAAAGATGGATATATATATATTCATGACGAAAGCGCAAGACTTGACACGGTTAACTGTGATTTGTTTAGAGCTGGAAAGGTTATGAATGGTGGCTTTGAAATGGGTAATATTTGGTATAATGAACCTAATTATCTTGACACAGCATTTGATGTAATGGGAGATATTATTCTTTCAACGGCTGCACAACAGTATGGAGGATTTACAGTCCCAGAAGTAGATAAAATTCTTGTACCATATGCAGAAAAAAGCTATCAAAAATATAAGCAGGAACATTATAATATTTTAACTGAATCAGGCATTTGTATATCGGAATTAAATAGAACAGATTGGGATGAAAAGGCTTCTGAATATGCTAATAAAAAAGTCCAGCGTGATTTTGAGCAGGGATGGCAAGGGATTGAAATGAAGTTAAACTCTGTCGGATCAAGTCGAGGGGATTATCCTTTTGTCACAATGACAATTGGATTAGCAACATCAAAATTTGGTAAAATGGCAGCTATTTCGCTCCTTAAAGTTCATTCAGAAGGACAAGGTAAGAAAGGATTTAAACGTCCTGTATTATTTCCTAAAATCGTATTTTTATATGATAAAAATATTCATGGTGATGGCTCAGATAAATATCCAAGTGCAGATGTATTTAATGCTGGAATTGATTGTAGTAGTAAAACAATGTACCCCGACTGGTTATCATTAACTGGTGATGGATATGTTGCAGAAATGTATAAAAAATATGGTAAAGTGGTTAGTCCTATGGGGTGTAGAGCATTTCTATCACCTTGGTATGAAAAGGGTGGTATGCATCCAGTAGATGAAAATGATAAACCGATATTTGAGGGACGTTTTAATCTTGGTGTTGTTTCTCTTCATCTTCCAATGATTCTTGCAAAAGCTCGTAGAGAATCCAAAGATTTCTATGAGGTTCTTGATTATTATCTTGAGTTAATTCGTGGATTACATAAAAGAACATATGATTATATTGGTGAATTAAGGGCAAGCGTAAATCCAGTTGCTTTCTGTGAAGGTGGTTTGCTTGGTGGTAATTTAAAACCAACAGATAAGATTAAGTCAATTCTTCCACCAATGACAATGAGCTATGGAATTACTGCATTGAATGAATTACAAAGACTTTATAATGGTAAATCTATTCGTGAGGATGGACAATTTGCTTTAGAAGTTATGCAGTATATTAACGATTATACAAATCGAATTAAGGAAGAAGATCATATCTTATATGCAATTTACGGCACTCCTGCTGAATCGTTGTGTGGTCTTCAGATTGAACAGTTCCGCAAGATTTATGGGATCATTGAGAATGTATCTGACAAGCCTTATGTAAGTAATTCATTCCATTGTCATGTATCAGAGCAGATGTCACCTATCGAAAAACAGGATAAAGAAGGTCGTTTCTGGAATTTATTTAATGGTGGAAAAATTCAGTATTGTAGATACAATCTAGGATACAATAAAGAAGCTATTAAAACACTTATTCTTAGAGCAATGGATAAAGGTTTTTATGAAGGAGTAAATCTTGCTATGTGTTATTGTGAAGATTGCGGATATCAGCAAGTAGAAATGGATATATGCCCTAAGTGTGGAAGTAAAATGATTACAAAGATCGACAGGATGAACGGATACTTAGGATTTACAAGAGTACATGGTGAGACAAGATATAACGAAGCTAAGAATGCGGAAATCGCAGATAGAGTTTCAATGTAAGGAGTGTGATTCATATCAATTATCATAATATCACGCATGATGATATGAACAATGGAGATGGTTTGAGAGTCGTTTTATGGCTCTCAGCCTGTTCACACCATTGTTATAATTGTCAAAATCCTCAAACATGGAATCCTGATAGTGGTATTCTGTTTGATGAATCAGCAAGACAAGAAATATTCAACGAACTGTCTAAAGATTATATATCAGGAATTACCTTCAGTGGTGGTGATCCACTACATGAAAATAACCTCGATGAAGTCTTATCTCTTATCCAAGAAATCCGTATTTCTTTTCCTGAGAAATCTATTTGGTTATATACGGGATATAATTTTGACCTTTTAAATTCCCAATACAATGAATATAAATATACTCCATTTGCAGCAAATGCAGATGAGTGGCTTGCACGATGGGAGATAATTTCCAATGTAGATGTGCTCGTTGACGGAGAATATATAGATGAGCAGAAAGACCTTACATTGAAATGGCGAGGCAGCAAGAACCAAAACTGCATTGATGTAAAGCAATCTCTCACTCAAAATAAAATAGTTTTATATTGCAATTAAAAACGAAAAGAAAGGAGCATGTATGATTAAATTTCTAATGGGAATGTTTTTAGGGTTATGCATAGGAGTCGTAGCTGGTTTTATGATGTGTGCATTATGTAGCATTTCTAAAGATGAAGGAGATGATTTTAGCGAATGAGTAATTTTCTCATTAAGAAATATAAAGGAATATACACATTAAGAACTGATTTTGATAAGCAGTTAAATGATTTTAACCGCAAGCTCAATGGTAATTATGAGGATATTGATGTATATATCAAGTGTGCGCATGGTGGACAAATCTTCTATTATGGCAATCGTGGGACTTTACAATTCTATTGTCCATCACTTTCAAGAGGTCGAAACATCGTTAAAGAAATATATTCTAAATACATAAATCCTAATAATACAGAAATATCAATATCAGAGATACAAAAAGATGATAAAATCATTACTCGTAACACTTATAGAATTAAAGACACAGAATTGTTCCAAAAAGATTTAAACGATATAGAGAATATAATATTTGAAATTGAAGAAACAGATCAAGAGGTCTTGTTTAAGTTCAAATATCAGAATATTGACAAACTTGTAGAGCTTTTGAAACCATTGACTTCGGGATGTAATCGCTCACCTTTTTCAACAAAATATCTTCTAAAATCCAATTATAAAATACCAGATGAAGACTTAAAGAGGTATAAAGTTATAACCTCAAATTTACCTCAAAACAAGCTCATATCCTTAGTACATACATCACAAAGATTTTTAACAACACTGACCACATCTCAGAAAAAGCAGGAGGAGATAAGAAGTGAAATGAAAAGACTTGGCATGAAACCAAAGGAATATTATCACTATATTCATAAGTGGGACGAGTATTTGGATTATTTAGAGAAGAACATATATAAAAGGTTAGAATTATAAAGAAAGGTATTTATATATGACAAATAGAGAAAAATTTAAAGAAAAGATTATTAACATTGCATTATCAGATGGTGATGGCTTTTCGCTTTTAAAAAATACAGGAGATATTAAACATTGTCAAACTACAGATTGCCCAAATTGCTGTTTTAACGATGCGATGAATTGTTTTGACAGACGTAAAAAATGGTTAGATGATGAATATGAATCATATATTGATTGGTCAAATGTTAAAGTAGATACACCTATCTTAGTAAAGAGAAAGGAAGGTGAAAACTGGAAGCGTAGATATTTTGCTGCATATAAAGATGGACGAGTATATGCATGGGATAGTGGAGCTACGAGTTGGAGCGTCACTAATCAATTGTCTTTGGAATATAAATATGCAAAACTGATAGACAAAGCAGAATATATGGATGCATTACCTACTCCAAAATTAAAATAAAGCAAACAAAAATAGCAAATAGGAGATTCTAAAATTATGGAAACAATAAAGATTAAATATTTTGACAAAGAGATTGAGAAGCTTACATACATTGGTGGTAGTAAATCAAATTGGATAGACCTTCGTTCAGCCGAAACAATACACTTGAAAAAAGGTGAATTTCATCTAATTCCGCTTGGAGTTGGAATGAAGTTACCAGAAGGTTATGAGGCTCATGTTGTACCTAGAAGTTCTACATATAAGAATTTTAAAGTAATACAGACAAATCATATGGGAATTATAGATAATTCGTACTCTGGTGATTCTGATCAGTGGATGATGCCTGTAATTGCAATGGAAGATACTGTAATACATAAAAATGACCGCATTTGTCAGTTCAGAATTGAAAAAATCCAGCCACAGATTGAGTTTGAAGAAGTGGAATATTTAGATGAGGTGAGTAGAGGTGGATTTGGAAGCAGCGGAAAACAGTAAAAATATCAAAGAACGCATTTTATCACAAAACGATTTATATGAAATTCTACCATTTGGAAAAACAAAAGTGCAACAATTAATAAAGTCAAATCAGTTACCGTTAGTTAAAATAGGAAAGGACTATATTACAACATTTTCTATTTTAGAACAATGGATAAATGACAATCTTGGAACTGAAATTTATTATAATTAACTTTAACAACACAAGGATATATGTTACAATAATATTATCCTTGTGTTGTTTTCTATAATCGGAGGTGCTTTTATGAAAATAGGAAACAATAATTATCTTTCTGTCATCAACAAAATGACTATTTCACAAAGAAAGGATGGCAGATATGAAGGACGTATAACTATAAATGGTAAAAGAAAAGGATTTTATGGTTCTACAAAAACCGAAGTCAAAAACAAAGCGAAAGAATATTTATTAGAAATAGTTGCAAATGATTTTGTGCCTTCAAACAAAATTACATTAAATGATTATGCTATACATTGGTTGGAACATTACAAAAAGAATAAGATACAACCATCATCATACAGTAGACTATGCACTACATTTTATAAGCAAATTATGCCAACAATAGGTAAAATGAAAGTCTATGATATTACAACTAAAAATATTCAGGAACTTATTGATGATTTTGCAAATCCCAAAGATCATAAAAACGCTTTAGCTTTATCAGGATTAAAAAAAGTTGTTAATTTTTTGCACCCTTGTTTAGAAAGAGCAGTAGATGAAAAGATAATTGCAAAGAATCCATGTGTTAATATAATGTATCCACAACAGGATTGTATACAAAAACAAACAAAGGTGCAAACTGCGATGTCAGATAAAGAACTACAACTATTTAAAAACACTGCATTAAGTAAATATAAAAATGGACGACAAAAAAGCAGAGATTGGCTCATCCTACTGTTAATATTGAATACAGGAGTACGTGTTGGAGAAATGATTGCGTTAAAATGGACTGATATTGATTTAGTAAATAACACGATGCGTATTAATAAAACTTTACAAAATTATAAAGAGTATGAATCTGCTACAGAAATTACCTATTATAGTAGGATTCGAGAATCAACAAAGACATCAAACGGTGTTAGATATATCCCATTAAATGATCAATGTAAAGAATATATCAAGTCGTTAAAACAATATGATAATGAAGAACATATTGTTTCCGACTATATAGCTTGTACTCGAAAGGGTACACGTTCTACTTCACGCAATTTACAAAGAAGCTTAGATAGATTGACAAAAGAAGCAAAAATTACAACACATATATCATTGCACACTCTTCGTCATTCATTTGGTTCAACTTTATTAAGAAGACATGTGGATATTGCTGTTATTAGTAAATTGATGGGACATGCAAATATAACAATCACGTATAACAAATATATACATGTGATTCAAGAAGAACAAGCTAAAGCGATGAAAATGGTGAACATTTGCTAAAAATTGTGGTCAAATTGTGGTCAAACACAAAAATAACTAAATAAAACATTGTATTTACAGGCTTTTTAGGAGTTGTGTTTAGGGTTCGACTCCCCGCAGCTCCACTATTACAAAACGCCTGAAAAATTTTTTAGGCGTTTTTTATATTATAGGAAACTTGTCGTTTCCTATAATATAAAAAACATTCCGTGAGGGTGCACAAGGAATGGGAGAACCAAGTTTTTAATACAAATTGAGGGAGAAGTTTCATAAAAATGGAATATGATTTTTTAAAACAATTTTCAAAAAGAATGAAAAGTGTTGGAATGTATTCAACACTGATAAAGAACAGCTGGCAGAAAACAACATGGAAACAGTATGGTTTTGAAAGTATGGATGAACAGGTAAATATTATATATTCTGTTCTTCTATTTATTATGGAATATTCACTCAGAGAGCAGCCATGCACGATTGATGATATATCTGTATTTGTTGATGATATCTGCAACAGATACTTAAAAAAGGGATTGTCATATGAGAAGAGCGGTGAACTTGCTGAGTTTATTATAAATGTTGTTTTGTGTGATGAAGGCCGTGCGATGTATTTTGACTGCTTTGATTTTGATGAACGTGAATACAAAAAGAAAAATATAAGTTATTTATCTAACGAAGTGGTATATATAGACGGAGAAATAAAAAGAACAAGTTATAAACTTACAGATAATGGCTATAATCTTGTATTATCAACACTGGAAGTTGAAAATAATCTTAAACTTACGATACATGAGATGATTTTCAAAATGCATTTGGAGCGTGCTACATATGACCAGGCTCTCGATGAAGTAAAAAATATCTTTAATATGCTTAGAATACAGCTTCAGAAAATTCAGGAGGCAATGGACCGTATTAGGAGAAATGCATTAAATTACTCGGTTGAGGACTATGAGCAGATACTAAATGAAAATATGTCGACAATAAGTGATACTAAGCATAAATTCATGGAGTATAGAAGAATAGTAAGAAACAGGGTAAAAGAGTTAGAGGATGAAAATATAAATATTAAAGCACTGAATGATGAGGATTTGGAAAAACTTCAAAATCTTCAGGAGATTGAAAGATATTTGAGCCGGTCTGTAGACGAACATCAGAAAATACTAAACAAACATTTTGATTTGAAGGATTTGTATTCTAATGAGTTGGAACAGATGTCTAAGATGACATTGATAAAGAGATTTTCACTTAGAAATGATTTGTATGATAAAATTATTGAACATCCGGGTAATCTGATAAATGTAAACATGTTTTTAAATCCATTGTTTAGAAATAATCCAAAGAAAATTTATAATCTGAACAAATGTATTCAGTATCAAAAACCACTCAGAGAGAAAAATGATGAGAATGAGGAAGAACAGCTTGATTTTGATATTATGGACTATGAGGAGCAGAAAGAAAAAAGACTCAAAAAAAAGCTGAAAAAATATAAATCAAGTATGGAGTATCTTGTAGATAAAGCAGAAGAAAATGGCGGGAATCTGGAACTTGCCGCAATGTGTGATATGACGGAGAAACAGAAAAAGACATTTATTCCGAATGCTGAAATTTTTAAGGAGATAATGGTTGAATTTATCAAAGCGGGCAGCATAGATATTGATGATTTGAGGAAAGAGAGAAAAAATATAGTTGCGGATGAAAGTTACAGTTTTCAGTTGAATGAAATGCTTTTGAAAATTGCGGATGAGAGAAAAGCAGATGGAATTAAGAAAGTAACAATAAGAAAGTGTGAAGATGGACAGGTAGTCTGCTTTAAGGATATATACAATGAATTTGGTGACAGACGCAACATATATTGTTCAAATGTAGTGTTTAAATTTGAAAAAGGAATGGAGTAATTATGGCATACGAGGCGGAAGAAGTAAGAATAAGTCAGGAAATATTTTATACTCTTATTTCAAAACATGAAATAAGGGAGGAAGACAACAAAGAATTGTTTGACGGATATACGCAAAATCCCAGAATTATGACTCTTGTAAAGAATCAGGGAGATATTGCAGAGTGTACGGTTGAAAGATATGGAAGCGTCATATATCTTATTCCGTATGAAGATAATGATGTTCTTGGGTTCTCAAAGCAGGAATTGAAAGCGAAATTATGTAAATCAGGTGCAACGGACAAAGATTATTATTTGTCGCAGTTTGTGATTCTTACAATGCTTACGGAATTTTATGACGCGCAGGGCAGCAGCAGTAAATCAAGGGAATACATAAAAGTCGGAGAGCTTATAAATCTTGTTTCTGACAGACTTTTGGAAGCCGGAAATAATATGACTGAGGATGAAGAAGAAAAAACGGGATTGGCATTTTCAAATATGCTTGAATCTTATACTGCGCTTAGAAGCGACGAAAAGGGAAGAAAAACTAAAACTACAAAAGAGGGATTTGTTCACAGGATATTGCTTTTTCTGCAGGAACAGGGGCTTATCGAGTATATAGAGAGAGATGACATGATAAATACAACGAAAAAGCTGGACAGTTTTATGGATTGGAACCTGTTGAATCAGAATAATTATACGAGGGTTCTTAAAGTTCTTGGCATTATTGATGAGGAGGAAAAAAGTGAGTAAAATAAACACACTTCGTATTGTAAACTTAAATTATAATAATAATTCGATTAAGATAAGTGATGAAGCTTTCAATTTTAATGGGGAAAGTACGCTTATGTCATTGAGAAACGGCGGTGGAAAGACAGTTTTAGTGCAGATGATGACGGCACCTTTTGTACATAAGAGATACAGGGACACAAAAGACAGAAAATTTGAAAGTTATTTTACGACAAACAGACCGACGTTTATTATGGTTGAGTGGGTTCTTGACGGGGATGCGGGATATGTCCTCACGGGAATGATGGTAAGAAAAAATCAGGAAATCTCGGAGGGAGAAGCACATGATGAACTAGAAATGATAAACTTTATATATGAATATAAAGACAGATGCGAAAATGATATATATCATATTCCTATTATAAATGAGACAGATGCGGGCATGACCTTAAAAAATTGGGTGACATGCAGGAAGATATTTGAAAACATAAAAAAAGAAGACGGCATGCACTTTAGTTATTATGATATGGATATGCCTGCACAGTCGAGGATGTATTTTGAAAAATTAAAACAGTACCAGATAAATTACAAAGAGTGGGAAACTATTATAAAAAAAATAAATTTGAAAGAGTCGGGACTTTCAGATTTGTTTTCAGACTGTCGTGATGAAAAAGGTCTTGTTGAAAAGTGGTTTTTAGAAGCTGTTGAGAGCAAACTTAACAAGGAAGGAAACCGCATTTCGGAGTTTGAGAATATTATTAAAAAGTATGCTAAACAGTATAAAGACAATCAGACAAATATCCACCGGATGGAAAATTTAAAAGAATTTTTAAAGGAAGCATCAGGTATTAAAAATTATGCAGATGAATTTTTGGATTATACGAAACAAAGACAGTCAAATGAAAGTGATATAGCAGGGTTCATCACGATTTTGGATGAACTTCTTAAAGAGACTGACGAGAGAAAAAATTATCTCGATGAAGAAATAAAAAATAAGCAGAAACAGATTGCTGATATAAGATATGAAGAAATATCATACAGTATCTATTCTATTGAAGAAAAGAAAAATAAACTGGCACATGAATATGAGCAGCTTACTCTCGAAAAAGAGCAGGTAGTAAAAGAAAAAGAGAAACTTGAAAAAAGCAGGGATATACTACTTTGTGCAAAGCAAAACGAGGCAAAGAACAATGCTTTCTCAGAGTGCAAAAAGCTTGAGAGCCGTATTGAAGTGTCAAATAAGAATGAGAAAGAAAAAGAACCTGCGAGAAAAGAATTGGGAAAAATGCTGTTTAAACATTATTTTAAGGCACTTTCAAATTGTGACAGCGAAATCGCAGAAATAAAGGGTTCTATCGTTAAACAGGAGGAGCAGGAGAAAGAATATAATATAAGCAAGTCAGAGTGCTTTAAGCAAAAAGATGCAAACTCATTGCAGATTGGAAAGTGTCAGGCAAAGGTATCAAATTATGCTGTTTTGGAAGAACAGTTTAACAAAAAATACAACGAAAATCTTTTGAGAAATATTCTTGGCATATATGAGGCAGGTGTTTTAGAACTTAAAGGAGAAGAGTATGAAAAAGAAATAGCGGCTATGAAAAAGGATATAGCGGCGTTAAAGCATGAAAAGACAAAAAATGATGAAGATTATGTAAGATATGGAAGAAATCAGGACGATTTCAGAGAAGTAATTATAGAAAAAAAGAGCAGTTTTGCGGCTGAAAAAGAAAGATTGGCAGATTTTGAATTACAGCTTAAAACAAGACAGGATATAATGAAGTATTTTCTTGTGGATGAAAGTGAAGTATATAACAAAACAGTTATTATTGAAAATGCAGAAAGAAAGCTTAAAGAGATAAATGCTGCAAAGCGGATTTTGGAGAGAGAATGTGAGCAGATTGGAGCAGAGGTCAAGCTGCTTGAAAACGGACGTCTGCTGGAGGTGTCAAAGGAATTTTTGGATTATCTCTCAACACTTGAAATTGAGATTATATATGGCATGGAATGGCTTTCAAACAATGGAAGAAATTTGCAGGAAAATAAAAAAATTGTGGAAAATAATCCGTTTATTCCGTATTCAATAATATTATCCGGTGCAGATTTTGACAGACTCGCACAGGATAATAAAAAGATATTTACGTCAACCCCTATTCCGATTGTTAAGAGAGAGGAACTTGAAGATGGCTTTATAGAGAGCGGTATAGGTACAATAGAACTTGACAAAGTAAGTTTTTATCTGATGTTTCGTGACGAACTGCTTGACACGAAGAAGCGTGGTGATATTATCGGGCAGAAAAAGGAAAAGATTACAAAGATTCAGGAAAATATAAAGAGACGAGACATTGAATACGGAGAATATTTTTCTAAATGTGAATGCATAAAGAAACAGTCATTGGAAAAAGACAGTATTGAGCTTAGTGCAAATATGATAATGACATATGAAAAAGAGATAAATGATGCACAAAATCAGATAGAAGAACTTGAAAATCTGAAAAGAGACATAATAAAGAATAACGAAAATATTAACCAGAAGATAACTGATTTAAACAGGAATAAGAGTCTGGCTGATTTGAGACTGCAGGATTTTGAAATTCTTAATGAGAACTACAATGAATATTGTGAAGCAAAAGATGAGAAGATAAAACTTGAGAAAAAGAATGAAGATATAGATAACAAACTGGGTATTATCAACGAAAAGCTTGAAAATCTTGTCGAAAATATCAAATCGGATGAGAGAAACAAGATGAAAATGCGACAGGAAAAAAAATCTTTTCAGGAAAAATATGAGTATTTCAAAAACTTTGAGGCAGAAATTAAGGAGAATGCAGAAACATATAATCTTCTTGACGAAGAAACGAGAATATCAAAAGAAGCTGAATACAATGCACTGATAAACGATTATTCAAATGAGATAAAGCTGTTGAATGAGCAGTATAACAGTGTGAGCAGGCAGTTTGCCCAAAGCAGACAGGAACTTGATGAGTTGTTGAAAAAGCATAATTTGGAAATTGCGGATGTAGAAAAAGTAAAGTATGACAGGGAAGAAAAAAATGAACTTGATGAACGCATTTCTTCCGGAAATATGCAGATTCAGCTTTATAATGAAAAATTGAATAAAGTTAACATGGAAATTGCCAAAAAGCAGTCAGATATGGAACATGCGTACAATGATTTGTACAGAATATGTGAGAAAAAAGAGCCAGTTAGTAAAAAGAAGATAACCAATACAAATTTTAAAGACAGGATTATTTTGATTCAAAATGAAATAAGAGATAACAAATCGGATTTAGAAGGTGTATTAAATCTTTGTGCAGGTTACAGGAATAACCTGACTGCGCTGGCAGAATACAGTGAACTGAAAGCAGAAGACACAGAAAGCGGAATAACAAAATCAGACTTTGTAGGAAAATCCGTAAAAGAAATAGATACATTCAGAGGAATTATGATAAGGGATTACAAAGAAATTCTTGAGAGTGAGAGAAAGCAGAGTGCTGTTATTACAAGACTGCTTAACGATATGGCGAGAAAAAATATTTTCAGGGATGAATTTTTCCAAAAGTCCATAGAAGTATTGATGTCGATTACCGACAATGCGGTGAACTTTTTAAAGCAGCTTGATATATTTGTCTCTTCATATGAAGGAATAATAGAAAAACTTGAAGTAGATGTGGCTATGGTGGAAAAGGAAAGTGCAAGAATAGTTGAACTTTTGGAGGAGTATGTCAGGGATGTGCATGAGGATCTTGGCAGGATAGATGGAAATTCAACTATTAAAGTTCATGGGAAAGATAAAAAAATGCTTAAAATAACAATTCCTGAATGGTATTCAAATGAAGAGATGTATCATTTGAAAGTTAAGGATATTCTCGATGAAGTTACGGCGAAAACCGTAACGGCACTTGAAAATAATGAAAATCCTGAGGAAGTTATAAGTCTTTATATTAATACAAAGTATCTTTATGATTCGGTGATTGGCACCGGGAATGTGCGCATAAGGCTTTATAAGATAGAGGAACAAAAAGGCAGGGAGATTTCATGGTCAGATGTTGCAAAAAATTCAGGCGGTGAAGGATTTTTGTCTGCGTTCATTGTTCTTTCAAGTCTTTTATACTACATGAGAAAAGATGTATCGGATGTGTTTACAAATTATAATGAAGGAAAAGTGCTTGTTATGGATAATCCTTTTGCACAGACCAATGCGTCACATCTTTTAAAGCCGCTTATGGATATGGCAAAAAAGACAAATACCCAGCTTATCTGTCTTTCAGGTCTTGGTGGTGATTCAATTTATGACAGATTTGACAATATATATGTGCTTAATCTGGTTGCAGCAAGTCTTAGAAATGGAATGCAGTATCTGAAGGGAGAGCATACCAGGGGAGAAGAATCCGATACAATGATTGCAACGCAGATTCAGGTGACACAGCAGGAGCTCATGTTTTAAACAAAAAAATAATAAAATAGCCGTAAAATAATGAACAACAAAAAAATGATAGCAAATTTTTACAATATAAGGTAAAAAAGTGCTATCATTTTTTGATTTAAGTCTGAAACTTAGTAAAAATGTATAGAAATATGAAAAATAATGCTAAATGGTTTGTGATATATTATTAACAACAGATAAGAACATTACGAAATGTTTTTTCTAAACTTATTTTCATATTATATATAGAGGAGGATGAATATTATGAGAAAAAAATTTTTAGCAGGATTACTTGTAGCAGCGATGGTAGCATCTATGACAGCGTGTGGCTCTGATCCAACAGCAAACAACAATTCAAGTTCAGATAAGAACTCAGATTCAGGCAAGAAAAAAGTAGGTATCTCAATGCCAACAAAATCTCTTGAAAGATGGAACAGAGACGGTTCATATCTTGAGGAACAGTTTAAGAAAGAGGGATATGATGTTGAGATTACATATTCTGACAATGATACAGACCAGCAGGTAAATGATATTCAGAATATGATTTCAGATAATGTAGACATTCTTGTGGTTGCTGCTATTGACGGTGATACATTATCAACTGTACTTGCAGACGCAAAAGATCAGAACATTCCGGTTGTTTCTTATGACCGACTTATCATGAACACAGATGCAATTTCATACTATGTATCATTTGATAACTACAAAGTAGGTCAGTTACAGGGACAGTACATAATTGATACATTAAAACTTGACGGTTCAAAGAAAAAATACAACATGGAAGTTACAGCTGGTGACCCGGCAGACAACAATGCAACATTCTTCTACAACGGAGCAATGGATACACTTAAAAAGTATATCGATGATGGAACAGTTAAGATTGTTTCAAAACAGCAGGATTTTGAGTCTGTAGCAACACCTCAGTGGAGCACAGATGAAGCCCTTAATCGTATGCAGAATATTCTTTCATCTTATTATGCAGATGGAAAGAATCAGCTTGATATAGCACTTTGCTCAAATGATTCAACAGCACTTGGTGTAACACAGGCAATCGAATCTGATTATGCAGGAAAGAACACACCTCTTATCACAGGACAGGATGGTGACGTTGCAAACCTTAAAAATATTCTTGACGGCAAACAGGCAATGACAGTTTACAAGGCAGTTGCAAACGAAGCAGTAGTAACACTTAAACTTGTAAAATCAGTGCTTGATGGCAATACACCTGATGAGTCACTTACAAAAGAATTTGACTGTGAGTGCTCGTATGATACAGATTCATATGATAACGGAACTGGAAAGATTCCATCATATCTTCTTACACCAGAAGTAATCACAAAAGACAATTACAAAGAGAAACTTGTTGACACAGGATATTACAAAGAGGGTTCAGACGGATACCTTCAGGCAATTGAGTAATTGATTTATATGTTGTAAACAGAAATAGTGATATAGAAAGAAAACGAGGGACTCCCGTAACCTGGTGAGTCCCTAAAAAAAGAAAAGGAGGGTTTTGATTTGGCTGATTATATTCTCGAAATGAAAAATATCGTGAAGGAATTTCCGGGTGTAAAGGCATTAGATAATGTCAATCTTGCAGTAGAGCGCGGCGAGATTCATGCACTTTGCGGAGAAAACGGAGCTGGCAAATCTACCCTGATGAAAGTTTTAAGTGGTATTCATCCATATGGAAGTTATGAAGGAGATATCATATATAACGGGGAAGTTTGTAAATTTAATACTCTTCACGACAGTGAGGCAAAAGGTATTGTAATTATTCATCAGGAACTTGCACTTATTCCTATGCTGAGTATAGGTGAGAATATGTTCCTTGGAAATGAAAAAAAAGGTAAATTTGGAATAAACTGGGACGAGACATATTCCGAGGCTGAAAAACATATGGCTCAGGTTGGCTTAAAGGAATCTGCTCAGATTCTCATTAAAGATATTGGAACAGGTAAACAGCAGCTTGTTGAAATTGCAAAAGCATTATCAAAAGATGTAAAACTTCTTATTTTGGATGAACCTACCTCATCATTAAATGAAGAAGATACGCAGATGCTGCTTGACTTGCTTCTTGAGTTTAAGAAAAAAGGACTTACATCAATTATTATCTCGCATAAATTAAATGAAATTGCCTATGTGTCAGACAGGATAACGGTTATAAGAGATGGTTCAACGATTGAGACAATCGAAAATCCTGACCACAACATTGATGAGGGACGTATCATTAAAGGAATGGTTGGTCGTGAAATGACAGACCGTTTCCCTGAAAGAGAACATAATATTTCAAAAGAATTAGGACTTGAGGTGAAGGATTGGACGGTTTACCATCCTACATTTGAAGGAAAAATAGTTGATAAGAAAGTATCTTTCAATGTACATAAAGGTGAGATTGTCGGTTTTGCAGGACTTCAGGGAGCAGGAAGAACGGAACTTGCCAGAAGTATATTCGGAAAGAGTTATGGAAAAAACATAACGGGTCAGTTATTCATAAATGGTAAGGAAGTACATCTGAAAAATGAAAAAGCTGCGATTGCAGCGGGTCTTGCTTATGTAACTGAAGACAGAAAAGAGAACGGGCTTGTGCTTAGTCAGACAATAAGAGAAAATACGACTATGGCGAAACTCGAAAAGATTTGTAAGCATGGAATTGTAGATATGGATGAAGAGCGCAAGGTTGCTGAGGATTACAGAGAGAAGATGCATACAAAGTGTCCGTCGGTAGAACAGGCGGTAGGTAATCTGTCAGGAGGAAATCAGCAGAAGGTACTCTTGTCTAAATGGATGTTTGCAGATCCTGAAGTGCTTATTCTTGATGAGCCGACAAGAGGTATTGATGTCGGTGCAAAGTATGAAATATATGGAATTATGAATAAGCTTGTTGAGATGGGTAAGAGTGTGATTATGATTTCATCAGAAATGCCTGAACTTTTAGGAATGTGCGACAGAATTTATGTTATGAATGAAGGAAAAATAGTAGGTGAACTTGAAGCATCGGAAGCTACTCAGGAACTTATTATGTCAAACATTTTAAAAGATGACCAGAAGTAAAAGAGTTAGGCATAGAGACTTGGCACCCATGGAAAGGAGAAAAAGATGAACGCTAAAGTAAAAGATTTTCTTGTAAAATATACGATGGTACTTGTATTATTAATCGTATTTGTATTGTTTAATCAAATGACGGGCGGAAAAATGATATATGCCCAGAACTTATCAAATCTGCTTTTGCAGAATGCATATGTAGTTATACTTGCCTGTGGTATGTTGCTTTGTATATTGACCGGTGGTAACATCGACTTATCTGTTGGCTCTGTTGTATGTCTTGTTGGAGCCATTGCAGCAAAGCTTTTATCAACAACATCAATTCCAGCAATAGGGGTAATACTTCTCGGACTTGTAGTTGCAGCAGTGATTGGTGTATGGCAGGGATATTGGATAGGTTATTCAAGAATACCTCCATTTATCACAACACTTGCAGGTATGTTCGTATTCAGAGGTCTTGGTCGTGTAGTTCTCGACAGTAAAACAATTTCAATCCAGAACAGATCATTCCTTGATGTATTCACATCATACATAAACGTACCAGGGCTTGATGACGGACAGAAATATTCAGCAATAATTGTTGGAGTGGTTGTAGTTGTAGGATATATTGCATTTACAATTATCGGAAGACAGAAAAAACAGAAAAAAGGATACCACGTTGAGAGTGCTTTAGGTACATATATAAAGATGGCTGTAATAAGTGTGTGTGTATTGTTGTACTGCTACAAACTTTCACAGTATAAAGGTATTCCGGTAATGCTTCTCTGGCTTCTTGCAGTAGTAGTATTATATGCATTCATCACAAGTAAGACAGCACTTGGTCGTCATTTTTATGCAATAGGTGGAAATGAGAAAGCTACCAAACTTTCAGGTATTGATACAAACAAAGTATTCTTTATAGCATATGTTCAGGTTGCAGTACTTGCAGGTCTTTGTGGTTTGCTTTGTGCAGCAAGAGTAGGTTCAGTAAACGGTGATTCAGGAAGTTCATACGAGATGGATGCAATCGGTGCATGTTTCATCGGTGGTGCATCTGCATACGGTGGTTCAGGAACAGTAGGCGGAGCCGTTATCGGTGCTATACTTCTTGGAGTTATCAATCAGGGCATGTCTATAATAGGACTTAACTCGAACTGGCAGTATGTAGTAAAAGGAGCAGTTCTTCTTATCGCAGTTATCTTCGATATTAAGTTTAACAACAAAAATATGACAAAGGCTTGATGCCAGGATAACGAATAATGGAGATATTGTACCGGTTTTTGTTTAAAAGAAAATATTATAATACAAAATAGTAATGAGAATAGGAGTGAAGAGATATGACAGGCAATAATGTAAATACAAAATCAATTATATATTATCTGGTTGCAGCATATATCGGGTATATGGCATTTGGAATTTTAAACAACAGAATTCATGGAGACGATACAATGTCATGGCCGGTTGCCATAATCTTCACTGTTGTTCTTGCATCAGGAGCCATTGGTGTTATCTGTTACGCAACAAGGCTTATGAAAAAGACAAAATCTCAAGCACAAGAAAATATAGAGTGTGATGAAAAAAAGGATAGTGATGAGGAGTATTAAAATGAATTTTTAGATTGTGCGGTGATTGTTACCGGTCATACCATAAGGTGAACAGTAACCGGTGACTGGCAGGGAGACTTTCGGTTTGAAAGTCTCCTTGTTTTTTAGATTAAATTATAGTAACATCAATATTTAGAAAAGAGTATTTGAGGAAAGAGCCGTGAAGAAAAATAAAGAAAATGAAAATAAATCTAAAAAAACAAGTTCGATTATTGTTTTATCAATAGTTACATTATTTATATTTGTTTTTGGATTTGGCTACATCTGGAATGTACAGAAGAATGTCGGAAAGAAAACAAATCAAGAAAGTGCAGATGAATACAGTAAACATTTTGCTATGATAGCAAAAGATTTTTCAGGAGAATTTTGGAACAGTGTTTATGAAAACGCAAAACGCTATGCAGATAAAAAAGGCATTTTTGTTGAAAAAATAGGAGAAAATCTTCCAGATGATTATACAATTTCAGATTACATGAAAATATGTATGGCAGCTAAAGTTGACGGAATAATTATTGAGCCGGATGGAAGCAGGGAAGTAGAGATGCTTATAAACAAGGCAACAAAATTGGGAATGCCGGTAGTGACGGTTATAAATGATGCGCCGGATACAAAAAGAGTCTCATTTGTTGGCATAAATACATACCAGATGGGGCAGGTGTATGCAAAAGAGATAAGCAGTCTTATGGATAAAAGAAAAAGAAGAGTGTATATATTGACGGAAAAGAATGCTGCCGGGAATGAAATAATATTCGGGCAGATTAAGAGCGCACTGCTGCAGGGGATTGGCTCGAGAATAAATATAAATGTGCAGCCGTATTACATTGAAAATAATACAACTTTTGATATTGAGGAGGGAATAAGAAATCTGTTTTTAAACAAGGCAACCCTACCTGACATAGTTGTAAGCTTGAATGAGACAGCATCAGAATGTCTGTGTCAGGCTACGATTGATTATAACAGAGTTGGAAGTGTAAAAATTATTAATTATTATTCATCTGCTTCTACATTAAAAGCAATAAGGAAAGGAGTTGTATCGAAAACAATAGAACTTGATGCAAAGCAGCTTGGTGAAAACAGCATACAGGTACTTTGTGATTATATTGCTTCCGGACATGTAAGTGATTATATAAGTGTGGATATGAATGTGATATCAAAGAAAAGTGTTTTAGGATATTATAAAAAAGATGATGTAAATAAAAATTAGGAGAAGCATATGTTTAAGAGAACGAAAAGGTGGATAAAAAATGCATATTCGGGTTCGATAAAAACAAAATTGATTTCATTGTATACTCTAATGGTCATAATTGTATTCATAGTGATTGTGCTAGTGTTTTATTTTATAAATGTATCTTTAAAAAGTATAAACAATGTATATTCGTCAAATATTACAACGGGTGAATTGTCAACTGCGATACAAAATATACAATACAATTTGTATGGATATTTGAACACACGCAATGCAGAGTCTCTGGAAAATTATTATCGTTATGAAGATGAATACAGGAATATGCTGGGAAATCTGAATGATAAAAATATGGATGATGAAATATTTATGCTTCAAAAGAATATCAGGGGAATGTCGGAAACTTATCTTAAATTGTCAGAGATGACAATTCAGGAAAAGAGAGGACGAAATGTTGAAAAGTACAAGGATTATTACGAGAAAAGCACGGAAATATACAATTATATAAAAGAATATATTTCATTGTTGAATGAAAGCCAGTTTGAAGAAAATTCAAGTAACTATATGGTGCTTTTAGGTTCATTAAAATTATCCGAGTTTGTCAGTGTAGTTATTATTGCTTTAATATGTATTTTGTCGATGACTGTTCTTCTGCTGTTTGTGAGAAATATCATAAATCCATTGGTATCACTTGCAAGAACGGCAGATGAGATAGCGAGTGGAAATCTTGAGGCAGAGCTTAAAGATTCAGAACTTACGGATGAGGTCGGAATTGTAACAAATGCATTTAATACAATGGTGAGAAGCCTTAGACATTACGTTGATCAGGTGAAAAAAAGAATGGAGGAAGAGCGAAAATTAAAGGAACAACAGCTTCTGATGGAAAATCATTTGAAAGATGCCAGATTAAAGTATCTTCAGGCACAGATAAATCCACATTTCCTGTTTAACTGTCTCAATGCGGGTGCACAGCTTGCAATGCTTGAGGACGCTGAGAGGACAAGTGTGTTTGTTCAGAAGATGGCAGACTTTTTCAGGTATAACGTGAAAAAAATGCAGGATGATGCGACTTTAGAAGAGGAAATCGAGGTAGTTGATAATTATATATATATAATAAATGTTAGGTATGACGGAGAGATACATTACGAAAAGCACATTGGAATAGAGGACATCAGAATAAGAGTGCCGAGCATGATACTGCAGCCTATTGTTGAAAATGCGTTAAATCACGGTGTCAGAAATAATGAGGGAGAAAAGAGAATTGCACTTTATATAGTTGACAATGATGACGATATAATAATACAGGTTCAGGATAATGGGGAGGGAATGGAGAGAGAAAAAGTTCAGGAAATAATGGAAAATATAAAAAATGAGGAACAAAGTGACAGTGACTCGACAGGTATCGGTCTTGAAAATGTAAATAAAAGGCTTGAGTTATACTATAAGAAAGAAAATTTATTTAAAATTGACAGTGATGGTGCTATGTGCGGTACTACAGCGACCATCATTATTCCAAAGGAGGAAGAGGTATTTTGATAAGGATTTTGCTGGCAGATGATGAGGGGCTTATGCTCAATTCAATGAAAACGATAATTGCAACAAATTTTGGTGACGAATGTGAAGTGTTTACGGCAAAGACAGGAAGGGTTGCAGTTGAGATTGCGGAGGAGGAAAAGCCTGATATTGCATTGATGGATATTCATATGCCAGGGTTAAATGGAATTGAAGCAATGCAGAAAATAAGAGAGAAAAACAAGAATATACAGTTTATCGTTATAACGGCTTACAATAAATTTGATTATGCTAAAGATGCGATAAGTATAGGAGTTTTTGATTTTTTGTCAAAGCCCGTATCAAAAGCTTCGATAATAGATGTTCTTACAAGAGCAATCAAAAGCGTTGAGGAAAAGAGAAAAAAGAAAATAGATAATATACGAATAAGAGAAAAATTAGAGACGGTTATACCGATTATAGAAAATGGTTTTGTGAGTAATCTTTTATTGCAGAATGGAAGCAAGTCCGAAAACGAATATTACAAGGAGATAATGAATATTGAAGAGGAATATGCTTACATAATATTGCTGCAATTCGGTGAAGATTACAAAAACGGAGTTTTGACAAATCCTGTCGGAACAGGGATGAGGCTTCAAAAAGAGTATGACCAGATAAGACAGAAAATATCAGATACTTTCAGCTGTATTATAGGTTCTATGATGTCTAACAGGATAGTTGTTGTAGTTTTTAGCAATAGGGAAAGTGTTGACTATGATGAGAGAATTTCAATAATAGAGAGAACAAGAAATCTTGTCTATGCACTTGAGGAAAGTACAGATGCAAAATTTATGGCGGGAATAGGACACACAAAAGAACTGGATAAGGTTAAAGAGTCGTATGTTGAAGCCATACGCTGTCTGGATGAAGGAGAATCGCATGTTGCACATGTAGATGATTTACCGCTTGCCGGAAAAATAGATGAAGATTATCCTATAGATGTTGAGAGAAGAATGTTTAATTGTATAGAACAGGGAGATACAATGCAGGCGGGACAGCAGGCAAAAATATTTTTTGATATGCTGTGCGAAAAATTTGGACAGTATGATGATGATATAAAGTTAAAAGTTCTCGAACTTGTTATGCGTGCTGAAACAATGGGTGTAAATGCAGGAGGACTTGATTATGGTTTCAGGTACAGAAAAGATTATCTTTCAAGTGTGCTTGCAATGAAAAATTACAGTGAACTTTCAAAATGGTTTATATCGAAGATAAGTCTGGTGTGTGAGAATATTGCATTTAAGCATGAGGAATGTTCAGAAACAGTAATATCAAAAGCGATGGATTATATAGATGAAAATTATACTAAAAATATTTCACTGGATGACGTATCAAAAGTTGTAAATATAAGTCCGTATTATTTTAGTAAGTTATTTAAGGAAGAGGCAGGAGTAAATTTTATTGATTATCTGACGAAGAAAAGAATAGACTATGCTAAAGAACTGCTTGAAGACAATACATACAGCATAAAAGAAGTATGTGCCATGTGCGGTTACAGTGACCCGAACTATTTTAGCAGGATATTTAAGAAGAAAGAAAATGTAACGCCAAGCGAGTACAGAGGATAACGGAGAAAAGGTATGAAAAGAAAATTTAAGTGCATTAGCTGTGCAAAAAAAATGACAGTGTTAATACTGGTAATTGCGATATTACTTGTATCGGTGATGACGGGATGCAGTTATAACAGTGCTCCCAAAAAAGTTGCAGACAAAAAGAAAAGTATAAATATAGGACTTTGTTTTGATTCATTTGTAATAGAAAGATGGTTAAGAGAAAGGGACACATTTGTTACTGCCGCTAAGGAACTCGGTGCAAAAGTAAATGTTCAAAATGCGAACGGGGATGTAAAAGAACAGATTTCACAGATAGATTATCTAATTTCCCAGAATGTAGACGTGATTGTTATAATAGCGGTAGACTGCGAAGCAATATCCGATGCAGTAAAAAGAGCAAAAAATAAAGGAATAAGTGTGATTTCATATGACAGACTTATAAAAAATGTTGATGCCGACCTTTATATATCATTCGACAATGAAACTGTAGGCAGAGATATGGGAAAAGCCATGAAGCACGCACTGCCACATGGCGGGAAGATATTTGAGATAAACGGTTCAAGCGCAGATGACAATGTTATTCGTGTTGAGAAGGCATTTAAACAGGAGATAAGCGAAGCAGGAATAGACATTGTATATTCAGATTATTGCAAGGGATGGTCGGCAAAGGCAGCAGGGGAGTATGTGGAGAAGGCTTTAGAAAAATATCCGGATGTAGACGGCATAATGTGCGGAAATGATGATTTGGCAAGTGAGGTTGCAAGGGTGCTTTCTGAAAACAGGTTGTCCGGAAAAGTTGCACTTATTGGTCAGGATGCGGATTTGCTGGCATGTCAGCGTATCGTTGAGGGAACACAGAAAATGACTGAATTTAAAAAGGTAGAAGAGCTGGCTAAAACCGCTGCATATTTTGCGGTAAAAATAGCAAAGGGAGAAAAATATTATAAAGCCGGTGACAGCGGGCAAAAAAAGGAAAACGACGAAAAAAGCAGTGATTATATAGCTACAAAAAAAATTGATAACGGCAAAAGCCTTGTACCTTATTATTCACTGAAACCTGTTATGGTAACTAAAAGCAATCTTGACAGTATTATTATTGACAGTGGATTTCACACAAAAGAGGAGGTCTATCTCAATGTGACAAAGAAAAAATCATAGATTAAAGTAATTTTTTGGAAATAGTATTTTCATATTAGATATTGCAAAATAAAAAAAATTGTTCTATGATTTCAGTATGAAATATTATAAACTTAAATATAGACTTAGTATAACGCATAGTGCCGATAACAATGAAGAACACAAACACAATCATGTATTGGAGGGAGAGATATTTGCAGAGCCGTCTGCCGACAATTTTGTGGAATTTTCTGATATGGAGGATATGGTAAATAAAACACTTGAAATATACCAGAATCAATATCTCAATTCTTTGGAAGAATTTGCAGGTGATGCCAATATAGAAAATGTGGGAGAGGTTTTTTGGCGAAAGCTTGTAAAGGTTTTTGACAAGAATGGGTGGAAACTTATTAGGTTGGAAATCGGCGAAAATCCTTTGAGGGTATATGCAGTTTCTGTTAAAGAAATTCGACTTTAAAAATTTATATGTTCTTAATCAGGTTATTTGTTAGGAGAGATTTTTATGAGACAACTAAAGAAAACAATTGTTGCAGGAAGCATGGCATTACTTATTGCCGCAGCATCAATTTGTGTGCCACACAAAAGTGTTTTGGCAGCTAGAACAATAACAATTGACGGAGATCCTTCAGAATGGGATGGAATTACAATGTATGACTCTTCGGATTCAAAAATATCTAAATGGTCTGTTGCAAAGGATGACGAATATGTATATTTTTATGTGCAGCAAAATGGCGGAAATCAATATGGACAGCCTATAACAGACACGAATTTTACGATAAAGTATGATGATGGAACGAGTGACGGAATAAGATTTTCATACAATATGGGCAGTATTAAAAACGGCACCTACAGTGATATAGAGGGCGTTGGGGATGCTGATAAAGCGTCAGAGCCAAGTCAGGAAAAGGATAAATACGAGACAGAATTTAGAATACCTCAGACATTTTTTGGCGACAAGGACTACACTTTGGAATATTGTGGAACGAAAGTTGAAAGCGGCGATATTACGGATTTAAGTTCCAAAGATGAAGAAGTTAAAAAAGATGATGTGTATAGCGGTATAACAATTGATGGAAACTTTTCAGACTGGAATGCGGTTTCAAAGAATGATGTATCGCAGAATTCAGAAAGTGGAAACGGACTTTCAAAAGTGGCTGCCGTGTTTGACGGAGATTATATTTACATATATATGAAAGAAAAATCTGAAAATGCATCAGATGGTGCGGCTGGTTCATCGGGAAGTTATGCGAGTGGAAAATACGAGATAAAGACTGATACAGATAGAAGAACGGTTCTTGATATTAAGCTGGTCAATGGAAAATGTGAAGTCAGTGTAAGTGATTATGTTAAAAATCAGATGGGAGGAAACAGCATAACGGCGGAATATTCAAACAGACAGTATGAGATTGCCGTTCCTGTATCTGCGGTAAAGCAGTACAATGAGAGTTTATCTTTTGGATATTATCTTTCATCAAGTCCACTTGTGAGCAATATTGTAAACATAGACAAAAATTCGTCACATGGTGCGATTAACAACAGATTTAGCGGGATAGCCTATGACGGTTCTTTCGGTGACTGGGATGACTATGCACATACTATTATTGAATACTCAACACAGGGTGGTGTCGGTGATGATTCGGAGGCGGCATTGTATGCGTCAGATGGCTATATTTACGGTCATGTGAAATCATTTCTTCATAAGACAACAGATGGCAGAAACGAGTTTTCACCATTTACATTGAGAGCGAACAGTAACGACAAAACTTCAATTTCTTTCAGATTTGTAACTGTGGACAGTGACGGAAATATAGACTGGAATCCTAAGATTACTAATCTTTCAGAAGGAAATCATGAGTTTACGCTTGTCGATATAGGTTCATGGACTACATATAAAAATGTTTCTGATGAAGGATTTATTGATTACGGAAAGATAACAATTTCAGCAGGAAGCACTTGTGATGAGATGGAATATGAAGTTGACATGAAGAAACTTGCAAAGAAGTTTGACATTGAGATAAATGAAATGAAAGTAGTAGAGGCTAAATATATAAATATAGGTGACGAGTGGGTTACTTATGCAGGAACTTCAACAGGACCTGTGGCAGGTGTCGCCATCAGTTGTCTTACGGTAGCCGGCGTACTTTTATACAGAAAACGTAAAGTAAATAATGTGGTTAAAACTGCGTAGTGAGGCTGATTGAATGAATATAAGTAAATATATAATATTTTTGATAGCCATAATTATATGGCTGTATATTCTTCATGTGACAAAAAAAGCAAAATTACCATTCTGGCATTTCCTTTGGGGAAGTGCCGGTTTGTTTGTGTTTGTTTTTGTTGGCTTTAAAGATGTATTTACACAGCCTATGGCAAATATTGTAGCGGCGCTTGCCGGTATAATTGGAAAAATGACAGGAGTATTTGAGCCGTATTATAAATATGGCATTATTTTTGTACAGTCGGCAAAAGATTCAATTACTCTTAAAATTGATTTTGAATGCTCAGGAATTATTGAGATTACGGCATTTTTATCACTTCTTATATTTTTCAGTGTATATACAAAATATGAGAAAATAATTATAGGGTGTGTCGGCTCAATGTATCTTATTCTTGCCAACGCATTAAGGATAACATTGATATGCTTTATAATACATTTTAAAGGAGTAGATTATTATTATATTTCGCATGCGTTGATAGGAAGGATTTTTTTCTACTTTTTGTCAGTTATGCTGTATTTTTATGTGTTTACAAAGGCGCAGATAATAAGGCAGAAAGTAGGGGGATTTGGATATGTCAATAATAAGTAGATTTATGAATTCGTTTATTTTCTGGGCTGCATGGATAATCATTCCGGTGTTAATGGAGATTGTTCCGTCAGTTGGAAGTGTTATAGTTCTTTTGAAAAAGAGACTTATACCTGCTAAGTATGAAAAACCGATAATATATCCGGAAATATCACTTCTTATACCGGTATATAATTCGCAGGATTCACTCGAGGCATGTATAAGTTCAATAAATGACAGTGATTATCCAAATGACAAGATAAGAATATTTTTGGTGAACAATCAGGGGCAGGATGATAGTTTTAAGGTATTTACCGAATGTCAGAAAAAGTTCCCTCAATTGATGATGCAGTGGCTAAATGCAAAGCAGGGCAAATCAAAAGCATTGAATCTTGCACTGTTTAACAGTGACGGAAAATATATAATTCACATTGACAGTGACGGAATACTTGACAAAAAGGCATTGACAAATATGGTTGACAAATTTGAATCGGATTTGTCGATAGACTGTATGACAGGTGCAATACTTACAATGCCCGATCAGATAGAGGAATATAAAGGTTTCTTTGCAAAACTTCTCAGGAAAATGGAGTTTATGGAGTATGCTCAGGCATTTCTTGCTGGAAGAAATTATGCTTCTGAATTAAATGCTATATATACGTTATCGGGAGCGTTTTCTGCATTTAGGAAATCTACGGTTTTAAAATCACAGCTATATAATACGGATACGATATGTGAAGACACACAAATTACATTTCAGATGAAATATCTTCAGAAGAAGAGGGTATATATGTGCGAAAATGCAATATTTTATGTTGACCCTATAGAGGATATGAATAAACTTTATACGCAGAGGCAGAGGTGGCAGAGAGGAAGTCTTGAAGTTTCACATTTGTTTATGAAAAAGCGGATGAATCCACTCAAGATATTTACTGATGTAAATATAAGAACATTGATGTATGACCACACTTTTGCTTTTCCGAGGGTAATATGGTATCTTGCACTGATATGTCTTGTGCTTATGAAGTATTCGTTTGAGTCGATAGTATACTCGACATTGTTTATTTTTTTGTTGTATATACTGATAGGTTACTGTTATTATTTTACAACTATAGGCTTTTTGTCGGATTTTAAAGAGATAAGAAGATATTATGCAAGACAGTGGTATGTTATACCGATGCTTCCGTTGTTTAACTTTATGGTATTTTTTATAAGACTTGCAGGCGTTGTAAACAGTATAAATACAGACAGTGCATGGAAAACAAAAACATTTACCGAAGAAAAAAGAGAGTTTTGGAGTGTTATCAGGGAAGAATTTATTGTGCCGGTAAGGATTGTCGAAAAGATTAAGAAAGCCGTAAATACCGATTAGAGTGTAATAACGGACTGGATTCATGGATAACAGGTGAGGATCTTATAAAATGAAGAAAAACAGGATATTTAAAAAAGTTTCAATTGCAATGATAATTTTTTCAATAGTTTTGAGCGGTGTGGTATTATTCCAGTTGAAAATATATAATAACAGTGTTTTGGAAATTTATGCCAGACAGCAGGATCAATATATAAAACTTGTTCTTGACCAGATAAATATAAGAGAATCTGAGTCTGATGTTGATGAAAAATCAATAAAAGAGATACTTGGCTCAATTGACAACTCAGAAAAGGAATACTGGACTTTATCAAAGAAGGACTCGATTGTATTTGTAAAGGATGTTACGGAAACCGACCAGTACAGAGGATTTTCAACGGCGTCTTACTATGTATCTGAAAGTGGAAAAAAATTTTTGAACAGTTTGGAGAAGAACAAGGTACATCATGATTTTATAACACAGTCGGGAAAAAGTTATATTGCATCCGGCACATTGTTTGAGATAAACGGTACTGAATATAAGATATGCCTGCTTACAAATCAGAAGTTTGTATTGTCTAATAATGATTTTATGCAGGCACAGATAATAATAGTTATAAGCGTCGCATCGATGCTGTTAATGCTGCTTGTAATAACGATGATAATGGCAGGCAGAAATGATAAAAAGCAGATTGAAATTGACGGTTTGAAAGAACAGCTCAGAACGAAAAATATAAGTATTGAAAATATAGAAAATGAGCTTCGCATGTTGAATGAATATGATGTAAAAAATACAGTATTCAAAGAAAAAACAGTTGACAATTTTATGGAAAAACTTGAAACAAAAGACATTTCTTTTATAAGATTTGAAACTATTGTATTCAAGGAGAAAAAAGCATATGATAAGTTTTTACAGAGAGTCCAGTGGGTTGTCGGGAAAAAAGCACTTCGTTTTGAGGTAAGCGGAATAAATGATAAATATGCAGTAATGCTGGTATTTATAGACCATTCCCGTGAGGAAATAAAAAATATCATGCAGATGCTTGCAGGAGAGTCGGACAAGTGTTTAAGACCCGGTGAGTGGAATAAGGGCGACATAGAACTGAAAAAATACTGCAAAGCGTATTTGAAAAAAACAAAGGAAAAAATTTAATTATATATTAAGATGTTGGGGGCAAAATGTATTTTGAACCTTGCATTATATTTAAATAGTTTGAAATACTTGTATATGCAGATGTCAGTATCAGGAGGTTGAATATTCAATGGATATGACAACAAAACTTTATAGGGAATATAAATTTAAATTTTACCTTAATGCCAATCATTATATTATAATAAACGGAAAAAACGGACAGACGCATCCACACACATGGGAATTCGTCTTTTATATAATGAAAAGCGAAGGGGAGTTTGTGCTTTTCAATAAATTTGAAAAGGCAATTGAAGAATATTTGGAAAAATTTCAAGGCAGAGTAATGAATGAAATTCGGCCGTTTGATACAGTTGTTCCTACGTTGGAAAATATATCAGATTATTTTTGTACTGAGATAAGAAAAATCATAATGGAACTTGGTGGAGAACTTGCTGTCATGGAGAGCAGTGAAACACCTACAAGAAGTTATATCATAGATTTGAGAGACGGACTTGATTTTAAGGAAAATATATCAAGACTGACAGAAAAGCAGGTAGACGAAGTTATAGATAATATAATAGATAACATGCTTGAGTGATACTGTAGATTAGTACCGAGAATGATTGAATGATAAACAGTTTTAGTGTGCTGATTTGAAGCGAGGAAAATATGGTTATAATTATAGGTTTAGTGACTTTATTGTGCTGGATATTGATAGGCTGCAGATTGAAAAGATATGTAACGGGAGTATATATTGGATTGATTTGGATGTTTTTGCCATTCAATTTTTTTGATATTATTGTCAATGACAGTATAGAATCGCAGATATGTATGGTTGCAGTTCCAATGTTGATGTATCTTTGTTTTGAATATATAAACACCAAAACAAAGGTATTACCTGTTTTGATATTTGGCAGCATGTTAATCTTAAGACAGATTGATACATATTCGGCAGCAGTAGTTTCGATATGTATTGTTTTAATTCTTTTTTTGTGGAAAAGTGTAAACAGGGACAAACACGGAGCTGTTGCACCGGGGATTGCATTGTTGCTGCCTGATGCAGTCACAATTTATCAATCTGCTGTAAATGAAGAATTTTATTATAAAAATTTTGTAGCTTGTGATAACTCAGTATTTTTTTCAGTAAAAGATGTGTTAAATCCTGTTTATAATTTTAAAAATGCACAGATTATATATTATTTTGGTATTGCAATTATTTTACTTGCGATTTTTGGTGTTATATGCAGCCACAGAAAGACAAATATTATTTTTTTATGTGGAATTGTTCTTTTTTTGTTTGCGGTGAAGCCTTTGAGCGTGTGGTTTGTAAAGCAGTCAGGATATAGAAGTGACAGATTGTATGTTTTGCTTATTTTGGCATACACATGTATATTTATGGCTTTTATCATGTGGGATACATTGAAAGTAAAGCTTCAGATTGCGGTATGTATACTGCTTTGTATTGATTTGGTTCCGGCAATATACATAGCATATCAGAAAAAAGACAGTGCTGTTATTGTTTCAGATGACAGTGTATCTGACAGCATATTGCAGGAGGCGCAGAGATTAACTAAACATAAGATGATTGTGGCAGGAAAAACAGACGGAAGCAAAATTGCAGATGATGCAGCCGAAGCAATGGATTTAGGTGAGTATTTGTATGTTTTTGACAGGTGTCTGGCTTCAGAATATGATACTGTCGTGATACAGAAATCTAAAATGAGAAATAAAGATTCAGATATGCAGATGGTCAAAAAAGCTGCCAAAAAAGAGAATTATAAATTTGTTGCATCAAATGAAAAATATGCGCTTTTTAATCAGGAGGAATGCGAAGAAAAATCATTTGAGGTCAAGAGTGCCTATAGGGCTATTGGAATCGGTGATAATGTGCATCAATTGGCAATGATATATCCGCAGATTTATGAGGGTACGGAAAATAACATAGAGAAATACAGTGTTTCGGAATTGTCAAAATATGATACGGTTTATCTCAGCGGATTTACATATGATGATAAGGATGCGGCTGAAAAAATAGTAAGAGATACAGCTAAAAAAGGAACTAAGATAGTCATAAATGCAGATCATATGCCTTATGATAAAATCACGAGAAATATGGTATTTCTTGGAGTTTCATGTAACAGCATTAGTTTTGAAAATGGTTATCCAAACCTTATAATAGACAATAAGGATGTGGTAACTGAATTGTTTGATTCAAACTATCAGGACTGGCAGGGTGTATATATGAACGGTTTGAAGAAAGTGAACGGATATTTCACAGAGGATGGCAAAAATATTGCTTTTCTCGGTTCAATTGATGATAATATAAATTTTGTCGGAATAGAGCTTATAAGCCATTATGCGATGACTTATGATGATACGTTGAAGAAATGTATTGATTCACTGCTTGGATTGAAGCAGGAGGACGCACCATTGCATGAGATAGTTATAAAAAATAAATGATTACATAAATATGATACAAAAGCATTTTTTTGCATAAATAAAATTACCTGCGCTTGAATGGCTTTATGCGGCGGATGTATGGATTTAATGCGGCAGTGTTTGCAGTGAAAGCTGTAGGACTGTAGGAAATATGCATAAAATGAGGTGCGTATCATGAGGAGAAAAACATTTATATTTGTAATCGTCAGCATGATAGTGTTGTTTACGATTATGCCGACAGTTGTAAGTGAGGGAGCAAAAGATGGGCTGTTGCTATGGTTTATGGCTATAGTTCCATCATTGCTTCCTTTTATGATATTATCGAATATACTTATCAAAATGAAAGTTACAAAGTACATAAACAGGTTTTTTAAACCGTTGTTTGGTATTATTTTTGGTGTGAGTGCGGAGGGAAGTTATCCGATACTTATCGGTTTTCTTGCCGGATGTCCGGTAGGAGCAAAGACAACGGCACAGTTGTATAAAAATAAAGATATAGGGCGGGAAGAAGCACAATATCTGCTTACATTCTGCAATAATTTAAGTCCGATGTTTTTAATTGAATTTATCGGCGTAAAATGTCTTGATGTTAAAAGACCGTTTCTTGTACTGGCAGTAGCTGCAGGTTCAGCCATCATAAACGCATGGCTTTACAGAGTTATGTCTGCAAAGAAAAAATGTAGTGGCGGTATAGCAAAAGTTGAAGACTGGCGGAAAGATAAAAAAGACTGTGACATAAAAAAAGACGGGACATCTGATAAAAATTATCCAACAATGGAAGCGGTGGATGAGAGTATTGGAGAATCATGCGAAACAATTCTTAAAATTGGCGGATATATAATTTTATTTTCCATAATAACGAGCATAATAGAATATATAATACCGGTAAAGTATAGCATAGTAGGCTGTATATTGGCGGGAATTGCGGAAGTAAGTACAGGTGTTATGCAGATAGCGGGTCTTAACGGTTTGTCAGGTATTTTATTGTTTAATACGGAAATGAAAACATTGATAACGATTGGACTGTGTGCGTTTGGTGGAATTTCTAGTGTGGCACAGACATACAGCGTTATATCAGACACAAATCTTTCGATAAAAGACTATATGACAGCAAAGATAAGGCAGGCTTTTATTGCAGTAGTGCTTGCATTATTGGTATTTAGGATATAAAATATAAAGGTATGCAGCTTGGTACTAACTTGATACGAATTTAGTACCGGCTTGACACTAACTTAATATGCGTTGAATAATATGCGCAGAAAAGAGGTTTATTATGGAAAGAAAAAATGCTTGGAAATCATATGATGAAAATAACAAAAAAGAGTTAGAAAAACTTTGTAAAGAATATAGAGACTTTTTGTCGGCAGGAAAAACGGAAAGAGAGTGTGTAAAACAGATTATTGCACAGGCTGAGAGTGCCGGTTACAGAGATTTGGATGTATATCTGAAGTCAGGAGAAAAACTTAAATGCGGTGATAAGGTATATTCGGTATGTATGGATAAAACAGTCGCAATGTTTCAGATAGGAAAAGAGCCTCTTGAGAATGGAATGAATATACTCGGAGCTCATATAGACTCTCCTAGAATGGATATAAAGCAGAATCCATTATATGAGGACAGTGAACTTGCATATCTTGACACACACTATTACGGCGGAATTAAAAAATACCAGTGGGTTACAATTCCTCTTGCAATACACGGTGTTATCGCAAAGAAAGACGGAAGTGTAATAGATGTGAATATAGGTGAAAATGATGATGACCCTGTATTTTGCGTAAGTGACCTTTTAATACATCTTGCCGGAAGCCAGATGGAAAAGAAAGCAGCAAAAGTTATTGAAGGTGAAAAACTTGATGTTTTGGTCGGAAGTATACCGTTTAATGGAGAAGAGAAAGAAGCCGTATCAAAAGGTGTACTTGCGATATTGAAAGAAAAATACGGAATGGATGAAGAGGATTTTATGTCATCTGAGCTTGAAGTTGTACCGGCAGGAAGAGCAAGGGAACTCGGTTTTGACAGAAGTATGATAATGTCTTACGGACAGGATGACAGGGTGTGTGCTTATACATCACTTGCTGCAATGCTTGGAACTAAAGCGGAACTTGAAAGAACAGCCTGCTGTCTTCTTGTAGATAAGGAGGAGATAGGAAGTGTAGGTGCAACAGGAATGCAGTCAAGATTTTTTGAAAATGTTGTAGCAGAAATTATAAGCCTTCAGGGAGATTATACAGATCTTAAACTCAGAAGATGTCTTGCAAACAGCAAGATGCTCTCGTCAGATGTAAATGCAGGTTATGACCCGCTTTTTGCAGATGCTTTCGAGAAGAAAAATGCATCATTCTGTGGACGAGGCGTTGTATTCAGTAAATTTACAGGAAGCCGCGGAAAATCAGGCTCAAATGATGCAAATGCAGAGTATATTGCAAAACTCAGAAAGATAATGGATGATAATAACGTAAATTACCAGATGGCAGAACTTGGAAAAGTTGATGTCGGCGGCGGCGGAACTATCGCGTATATCATGTCACTTTATGGAATGGAAGTAATTGACTGTGGCGTGCCTATCTTAAATATGCATGCACCATGGGAAATTGCAAGTAAAGCTGATGTTTACGAAGCAAAGAAATGTTATGACGCATTTTTGAAAAATTAAGATAAAGAACTGAAGGGAAAATAGATTTATGGTTATTGACTTAAAAGAAAGCAGAGCAAAGATTGACAAGATTGATAAGGAGATTGCAAGTCTTTTTGAGGAAAGAATGAAAGTTGCGACAGACGTTGCAGCATACAAAAGAAGTACAGGGAAAAAAGTTTTTGACCCTGCAAGAGAAGAAGAAAAAATTCATGCTCTTAGAGAACTTACACAGGATGAGTTTAATAAAACCGGAATAGAGGATCTCTTTAGACAGATAATGTCAATAAGCAGAAAGTATCAGTATAAAGTCCTTGGAAGTGAAACAAACGAGATTTTACCATTTAAACAGGTGGACAAGCTCGATGTAGACAAGGACACAAGGATTGTATGCTTCGGAGAACACGGGGCATATACTGAACAGGCAATGGAGGAAGTATTTGGAACAGATATAACTTCAATGAACAGACTTTCTTTTAAGGAAGTGCTTGAAACAGTTGCAAACGGAGAAGCAAAATACGGAGTTATTCCTATTGAAAACACATCGACAGGCGGAATAAATGACACTTATGATTTGCTGCTCGACTATGATATTACAATAGTTGCAGAACATGTAGTAAAAGTTGAACAGGCACTTCTTGGCAAACAGGGAGCAAAAGTATCGGATATAAAGAAGGTGTATTCACATCCGCAGGGAATTATGCAGTGTTCAAAATTTATAAAAGAGCATAACATGGAAAGTGAATCATATATGAGCACATCGAGCGCGGCTAAAAAAGTGGCAGAGGAAGATGATATTTCTCAGGGAGCGATTGCAAGCACGAGAGCTGCCAAAATATTCGGACTTGATGTACTTGAAGAAAGCATCAATTTTGAGAGCAGTAATTATACAAGATTTATAATTGTGACAAACCAGAAAGTATTTCTCTCAAATGCAAATAAGATAAGTCTTTCTTTTGAAATAAAGCATCAGGCTGGAGCACTTTACAATATGCTTTCCAACTTTTATTATAATGACTTAAACCTTACTAAAATAGAATCTAGACCTATAGAGAATAGAAACTGGGAGTATCAGTTCTTTGTTGACATTGAAGGAAATTTGAACGATCCGGGTGTACGAAATGCACTTGCATGTATAAGAGAATGTGCAAAAGAGCTTACAATACTTGGAAATGTCAGAACGAAATAAAACTAAAAACATTACAATGAAAAGCAGGGAGAGATATAGAGTTATTGACACAGGATAAAATATCTTCACTGCTTTTTGTTGGTTAGAGGAAGGCGGATTATATATGAAAAAGGGAAACATATATGAAGGAGTTGTAAAAAAAGTTGATTTTCCAAATAAAGCATATGTCGAGGTAATCGAAACTGATGAAAACGGAAATGAAGATAAAACACTCACACTTGTAAAAGGGGCATTGCCGGGACAAAAAGTAAAATTCAGGGCAAAGAGAGTAAGAAAAGATAAGAGCCAGGGAATTTTGCTGGAAGTAACAGAAAAGTCACCAATAGAGACATCTAACCCAATGTGCAGCCACTTTGGAAAATGTGGCGGATGCAGTTATCAGACACTTCCGTATGAAAAGCAGCTTGAACTCAAAAAAAATCAGGTGCTTGAGATAATAGACAATGTATATAAAACACTTGATTCATCACTTAACATAAAAAAAGATTATATATATGACGGAATACTTGCAAGTCCCGAAATACAGGGTTACAGAAATAAGATGGAATTTTCGTTCGGAGATGAATATAAGGGCGGACCGCTTACACTAGGACTTCATAAAAAAGGAAGTGTCCATGACATTGTGAATGCATCAGGCTGTAAAATAGTAGATGATGATTACTCAAAGGTGATAGACTGTATTGTTGAATATTTCAGAGAAAAACAGGTACCGCATTATAATAAAAATACCCATGAGGGAGTGCTCAGACATTTGCTTGTACGAAGAGCAGTATCAACGGGAGAATTGCTCGTAGCACTTGTAACATCATCACAGCAGGATATAACAGAGTACGTCAATGAAGTCTCTGAGAAATTAAATCAGATAGAATACAATGGAAAACTCACAGGATTTATTCATATTGTCAATGACGGACTTGGAGATGTTGTAAAAAGTGACGAGATGCACATAATAAGCGGTAAAGATTGGTTTACTGAAAAAATACTTGGACTTCAATTTAAAATTTCACCATTCTCATTTTTTCAGACGAACACAAAAGGTGCGGAAGTGCTTTATACAAGAGCAAGAGATTATATACTTGGTAAAAGCATAGAACAAGAATATCCGGAAGAAATCGACACTGCAGCAGTGAATAAAGCAAATAATATAAAAAATTCTGAAAAAAGCAATATTACAGATGTAAAAAACGATTCAGATGCCGCGGAGGTATTCAGAGAAAAGGTAGTTTTTGACTTGTACAGCGGAACAGGAACGATTGCACAGATTATAGCACCAGTCGCAAAAAAAGTCATAGGTGTTGAAATTGTGGAAGAAGCAGTAGAAGCAGCAAAAGAAAATGCAGCAATAAACGGTCTTGATAACTGTGAGTTTATAGCAGGCGATGTCTTGAAAGTAATAGATGAAATTGAAGAAAAACCTGATTATATTATACTGGATCCACCAAGAGAAGGAATACACCCAAAAGCAATCAGAAAGATAATTGATTATGGAGTGAAGAATATTGTTTACATTTCATGCAAACCGACGAGCCTGTCACAGGATTTGGCCACATTTGAAACATTTGGATATCATGTGGAGAGGGTGAGCAATGTGGATATGTTTCCAGGGACGGTGCATGTGGAGACGGTCTGTTTGCTGTCAAAGAAAGATAAATAAGTGCTGAAAAATGGCGTATTTCCGGGCTTTTTGTAAGGTTGGTATCATCAGAGAAGCCTTGCGGAAAGCTCGGTTTTCTTGTATGGAAACATATCTACTTTTCGGTCTGATTGGAGAGAAGTTGAGTAGACGGAGAACAGCGGTAGGGTTTAGGCTGTGGATTAGATGTCAGAGGTTGTGGCACTAGGATTGTTGTTAGAGCCGACCGCAGTTTAAGCCACTCGACACTAAGGGACAGACTTGGCAGTGGAATAGATGATATTGAAAGAGAGTGTTGAAATGTTCAAAGATATTTGTATTAATAGTAAATCTTGCGAACTTATGAAATCTGTGAATAGGCCAAAATATGGAAGTAGAACTATATTGACAGATTCATGTTGGGAATATGTGGCGTTGTTTTTAAAGCGTCAATCAATGGCTGGAGCTAGCGATGCCTTATTTTATTGGGAACAGGCGCATAGTTTTTATTTAGCGTCACAGGAACTTCCAGATAACGCACGACCATTAACATCATATTACTGTATTTTAAATGCAGCTAAGGCCTTATTGCGATATAAAGGTGTTGATGATAGTAGATTAAAAAACCATGGAATATCGTCTGTTAGAGACGATACTAATAAGACAAATATAAAAGAGGCATGTACATCCATAAAAGGTGCTGGAGTTTTACCTGAGCTGTCAAGATATTACGGACATAATATAGTTACAGGCCATTACACAATGGCGGAATTACTTTATAATATTCCATGTGTTCATAGAGCATATTGCATTACTTTTTCCAAACCGGAGATATTCGTTCCTATTAGCAAGCCTGTGTTCGTAAAAAAAGACAATTCTAAGGAAGCATGGATTAAATTCGAAGTTTCCGGAAGGTATGCAAATGCTAAGGCTCTTAAAAATTTGCCATCGAAGTTTGAGAGAGACCTAGGGGTTGATGATAAATATGTTATAAGAATGAAAAAAAGATTCAATTGGGATATTCACAAGCCAATTGAGGAGCGTAAAAAAGCACTGAACAAATATCATGAAAAGACTAGAGGCTATCTTTTTTACATATTTGGTGAGACAAAATTATGGTACATAAAAAAAGAAGTTTCAGGTAATGATAACTTAGCAAATATGCCGTCGACAGTATTGATTTTTGCTGTGTTTCATTGGATAAGTGAATTGGTCAGATATAATCCGAAATTATTTAGCAAATACATGAAGTCAAAACAGAACTGGTTGTTACATGAATTCATTAATAATGCATTAGACCAATTTGTAGATGAGGTAGGATGTGAAATAACCGGTGAAGATATTATGTGTACCGGATACAGAAAATGACATAAATAATTCAAATTAACCCTCTCGGTTGTTATAGACGAGAGGGTTTTTGTGTAAAAAGTTTATTAATAAAAATATTACAAGTTCCAGTAATAAAAAGTATTGACAGTTGAGCTGAGAGATAGTATTATTATTACAAACACCAATAATAAAGATTACTAAAAAAGAGGTGATAAGAATGCTTATTTCTAAGAATATACAAATCGAATTTGCGGATTCAACAATAAAAGCCATTGACGCCATTTATGATATAAGAGAAGGAGTCAGGAGTGCATCGTTGAATCTTTATTCGAGATACGGTGTGCAGATACAGACCCCAATGGTTTATGGTGATGATAAGGTAGTGGTAGAAGTCAAAATTCCAGAAGAAATCGTGGATACATTTTCAATAGGCCCTCATTTAAAAGGTGTTGCTACATATTTACTTAAGCAATGTAATGGTAGATATGATGATTATCTTGTAGGAAAACGCTTATTGAGCTATACAGAAATTGCAGCACCTGATGCATCTGAAAATAAATTCCGTATGGAAGATAGACTGGAGGCGGTTTCAAATTTCGCAAAATTGCTTGAAAGGTCTGATGAAGAAGCCATGGATGCGATTAGTAAAATATTGATAATAATAAAGGAGGTTAACCAAAATGATATTACAAGTATTTAAGAACGTTGGTAGTACATTGAGTATAGCTGACGCGTATACGGCATTGATTTCGGTATATTCTAATCAAATTTATCCGACGAAAAAGGCTGCAGGTTCTCTTGGCGGAGCAGTAAATGGTGGCACAATTATATTGAAAAATGGTTGTTATGTGAGAGTGAGGTAGAATATGGATAATGCATACGCAGATAATTTGACATATGGCGCATCGGAATTAGCAAAGAGAAGCAGTGTATCTGTATCCCTGACAGGGTGGCCAGCTGCTTTTGCAATAATGGCTATTCCACTATCTGTTGTCGCAGTATATGTAATAAAAGAATTAGCATAAGTAAAGGCTCCCCATCACTGGAAATTATCCAGTGGTGGGGAGTTTTCGTGCGTTTATAGGCTTATGGATCCACATCAATGCTGACACCAGATTTTAGTTCGACGGTGATGCGGTCATCCCAGATGGTTATCTGCTTAACCCAGCGTCGCACCAGTGCTTCATCGAATTCTGTAAGGAGAGTGGTCTGTTGCGAGATGTAATCCTGCAGGTCGTTAATTCGCTTTATCTGTTCGTCCCTTACGGCGGTATCGACGGTTGTTTTCTGGCGAAGTTCTCGAAGCCTGAAGATCTCATCCGCTATTTCGTCGTAGTCCTCTTTGCTGTTGGCCTTCTGGATCAACTCTTGTTGTAGAGCCATCAGTTTTTCGTCAATGCTGTCTATGGCTGTTGCCTGCGAAGCTCGGATGACTGCGGCAATGTTAAGCTGGAGCTGCGCCTGATAGCTGCTTTTGTCACCGAGCATTTGATTGATTGCTTTGACGACAACATCCTGAAGAACCAGCTCATTGATGGTTCGAGCGTGGCATTCAAGTCCGGTGGATTCCAGCCTGCTGATGCAGCGCCAGACAATGGACTTGACGCCACGGTTGTTCCAGTGGAGCCTTCGGAACATTTCACCGCATTCTCCGCAGATGACGATTTGGGAGAAGCAGTGGTTACAGCTGTAGTTCCGTTTCTTACCGTTGGCGCTGGTTTTACCCACTCGCCTGCGGACAAGTTCTTCCTGTACCTGCAGATAAATGTCTTTCGGAATAATGGCTTCGTGGTCGCCTTCTACATAGTATTGAGGAACAAGACCGTTATTCTTAACTCTGGTTTTGTTAAGAAAGTCAGTGGTGTAGGTCTTTTGAAGCAGGGCATCACCGATGTACTTCTCGTTACGGAGAATTTTGTTGATGGTGCTTGTGTGCCACTTTTTTCCTCCGGCACCGGTAAGAATACCGTCACGCTCCAGACCGGCGGCAATCTTGTCCATACTGAGACCTTCTAAATATTCTCGATAAATACGCTTTACAGTTTCAGCCTGTTCTGGATCGATGACTAAATTCCCATCTGCATCTTTTGTATACCCAAGAAAGCGATTGTGGTTGATTTGTACCTTGCCTTGCTGGTAGCGATATTGTAAGCCCATTTTGACATTCTGACTTAAGGACTGCGATTCCTGCTGGGCCAGAGAAGCCATGATGGTAATAAGAACCTCGCCTTTGGCGTCCATTGTGTTAATGGACTCTTTCTCGAATAAAACTGGGATGTTCATATCCTTGAGCTGCCTTATATATTTTAGGCAGTCCAAAGTGTTTCTGGCAAATCGGCTGATGGACTTGGTGATAATCATATCGATGTTACCAGCGTTGCAGTCATCAATCTGTGCGAGTAAAAGATTGGCTTCCGCTCTGGTCCTGCATTCATGTTTTGCCTTGCAGAATCCGCACCATTCACCACACAGGAAATTTCCATCACCGGCAAAGGCGAGGTTAGCGGTAGGTTTCAGAGCTTCGTCGGCCCACTGATACAGGTCTTCCTTACTGACTTCATAGGTAGAAACGTTCTGACGTCTGGGCTGGTAGATGGTCATGCTGACCGTATCGATGTCATAAATATCATCGAAAAGCTCCAGAGCGCCAAGGGCGTAGCAGGAAAGTTGGGGATTCTTATTAGCAGAAACAAGACAACCGACTCCATTTTTGTAGTCGCATATTCTAAGTGTTCCATCTGCAATAATAATACAGTCTGCGGTTCCGAAGCCTTGTTCCACCCAACGGGAGAAGTCCACTCGCTGTTCAATCATGACAACTGGATCGGAGCAGGTTTGTTTGGCGTCTTCCAAAAGCTCCATAATAAAACTGGTGTATCCGGTAGCACAATCTTCCATTTCGGCGTTGTACCAATTTAGGCTTTTTGTTGGAACAGTAGCTTTCATGCCGAGAGCTTTACGGAGCTTGTACTCACAAAGAGCGTGTGCGTCGGTACCCTCTGCAGCATAATCACTACCTTTATCCTCATAGGTTTCGCAGAGCCTTGCCGACGGCGGACAGTGAAGCCATCGGTCAGAAGAGGATGCGGAGAGGAGTGCATGTCCTTTTGATGGCATATTAGAGCACCTCCGCTTCCCTGAGCAGGGCTTCATAATGTTTTGGATCTACGAGTGACAGCTTGCTTGCACCATATTTTTTAAGAAGCTCTCGAATCTCAGCCATATGTCCAGCACGAGATTTGTCAGCCAGAACAGCTCGAACCTCCTCAAGGGTCAGTGCTGTTCTGGCTTTCTCATCTGTATTAGCAGCAATATTTTCTGTTTGCTGCTGAACATCGGATGAAAACTGCTGTGCGAGCCAGTTTGCTGCATCGTTAATAGCAGCGGCAGCATTTCTCAGTTCTTCGATAGTTATAGCCATATCGTTCATTTTTGACATTTGTTGTTCCTCCTTCCTCGGATTGTCTGTGTGCGGCGATGAGTCTGAGATTCTTCGCCATTCTTGCGGATACCTGACTGATTGCTGTGAGGGTAGCAATTACTTCTGCGTCAGTATCGCCTCTGTTGTGAAAGGTCTGATTCACTGCGTTCACCTCGCTTTCTGTAGGTCGCTTTGTTTCGCCTTACACTACTCAATGGAGGTGAGATGGCCGTTTGGCCGAAAAATTATAAAAAGTTTTTTGAAAAGAAAAATCGTCCCCTGAAATATCAGAGGACGACCATTCATATTAGATGTAGTCTTTAAGCTCGGAACGAAGCTTCTGGAACAGCTTGTCCCTGCGGTATACAAAGGTGTTACGGGAGAGCCCCATTTCCTTGCCACAGTCACGCTCAGATTTTCCTTCCATAATAAGCTGACAGATAAGACGACCTTCCGGGTCCAGCTCGTTCAGCTTTGCGTAGAGAGCATTAAGAAGTTCTGCATCCTCTAATACTTCGGCGATAGCTACAGATACATCCGGTATGTCGTCGAGCCAGCTCTTTTCATTTCCCTCACCGTCGCTTACGGTGTTATCGAGAGAAAGCTGGTCGCCAGCCTTGGCATACGGACAGGTCATACAGTCCACGTCGCACAAATAGCGCTTGCTTGCAGGACAAACACAGCGGCCATGTTCCTGCTGACGCTTGCGATAGGCGTTGATTTCACGATAGTAGTCCGTGTAGAATTCCTTGTTTACATCCACCCAGCTTTTAGATTCCTTGATGTAGATACGATATTGTTTACTCTGATTTACGTTTTTTGACATATAAAAACCTCCATCTTGTCAATCTGAGATGGAGGTTCCTTGCTGCTACCGTCAAAAGGGTATAGTGGTACCATGGTCAGGAGAAACTTCCATCTCATGAGTGCCACCAGCCTTTCCAGTTGCCGGGAGCAAAATATTTAATTGAATGATCACCTCAGCACTGGAAAGCTGTCTGCGCAAACTGCTGAAGTGATGTATTTATAGCAAGCAAAAAAGAAAAATTCCTTTTCGTATCGCTGTTCATAATTTTGTCATCGCAAAGTTATTGTTTTTCTTATACGCTTCTGCTATAATTAAAAAGTATAAAATCGGTAGGAGTGTATCTAGCTCCTTTTCGATTACAATCACATCATAACAAAATAAAAATCCACCGGCCGGACGCCAGTGGACAGTGTTGGACAGTGAACTGTCCATATAAAAATCTGAAGTTGGAGGTAAACGATGAGATTTAGTGATTTCGTACAATTGATGCATCGATATATCGGTTGTAGTGTGACACAGCAGGAGTATGTGCTGTATCTGACGAATCTCGTTATTCGTGACCCGATGACGGATGATGAAGAAAAGTTAGAGGAAAATGATGACTTTAATCCACTATCAAGTAAAGATGTTTCAACTCTATCAAAGATATATTCTGGTACTCAGAATAGAAAAATAAAGCAGGATGACGCACGTACTATTCAGAGTTTATTTAGTAAAAGTAAATTTGTTGATGATTTCCAAACAGTGGACTATGAAGCCAGAGAAGAATTGATTGGCAAGCTAAAGGAATTTGGAATACAAGGAAACCTTGAAGCTGATAATATCGATGAAGTGTGTGCAGAGCTTTTCTATCGCTTTATTGATGCTATGGCATCTAATAAAGGATACATTGATACGGCGCTTCCGATTCATATTGATTCCTATGGAAATAGATATGTAACGGTTGAAGTAAGCACAGTTTATGTAAAAGACGGAAAGCTACATGTTGGAGATGAGGTTTTAGAGCTACCGGCTGCACTCGCACCTGAAAAAGATATCAAACCGGAAGAAATGCCGTATGTCAATGCTCTTTGTGCAGCGTATGCAGATGCGCTCGCCAAAGCCGTCACTCCAGATATTATTGGAACGTTGCCGGGGAGATACCGTAGGGACTTCACTTCACAAAGGACATCTTATTATGAGGCAGAATGGCTGCATCATTCTGTAAGGGATGTATTTGATGGTGGAGAAGAAAAATTTGAAGCTCTAAAAAAGGATGCTTACGACGGTATAGAAAGTACATATCTTCAGGATTACGATAATGGATACCAGCGATTGCAAGCGGTCCTTGATAAAATTACCAATACAACATTAGATACTTCTTCGATTGATAGGATAAAAAGCCTTATGAAGAATGTGCACAAGAAAGGCATTTGCCACATTCTGGTGAACGACGGAACGATAAATTCGTGGGTGGATATTGATGAATAAAATATTTAACACCACATTTGAATCAAGCCTTAGGATACTATTGCTTTTATCTGTTTCGGGAGATGAACAGATGACGCTGGATAGAATAGCGGATTATGATTTCATTACAATTTACAGTAAGTACTTTGGCATCAGCGACATGGCACTGCATGGAGAGAATGAGTTCGGTCTTAGTGAATTTGCTGCACGAAGAGGAATGATGCAAAGCACGATGAAATCGTTGGTGCTAGATGGTCTGGTATCTGTAAAACGCAGACAGAATGGATTTCAATATTCTATTTCAGCAGTTGGAAAAACTGTGGCAGGAAAAATGGAATCGGAATATGCAAATAATTATAAGATGCTGGCTCGGAAGACGGTGGAGCATTTCAAAGGACAAAGCGAGCAGAAAATTATGAAAACGATAAGTAATGTGTCGACAGAATTTTTGAGGAGGTAACGATATGGCTGGTTTCTATATAAAAAGAATAATCGCCAGGAGTGATTCGAAAGAAGATGCCATTGTCGAGTTTACTTCCGGTTTGAATATAATACAGGGACGTTCAGATACAGGAAAGTCCTGCGTCCTGAAGTGTATGGAGTTTGTGTTCGGTGGAAATTACGATAAACTAAAAAAACCATTTAAAGAATCATCAGGATATGATTCAGCGTCCGTTGTTATTGGTACAGAACAATATGGTGACGTGATTCTTTCACGTAAAGTTGGCTCAGGACAAGTAGAGGTGGTTGCGAATTCTGAAGAAATTGAGAACGGGATATATGTCATTAAAAAACCAGGCAAGAATGTAAAAAGCCGAAGCCCGTTCTTAATTTAGTGATGATGAAGCTGTTAGGCATCGATGGAGAACCCGAAGTGCCTGGTAATATGCGCTTTGAGAAGAAACGTATGACTTGGGAAAACCTTCTTCGTTTGTATTACATTAAGGAAGAAAGAATTGATAAACCAGATCCACTGTTTGAACCAGTTGCGACCTACGAAAAAACATTATTTCTTTCTTCTCTATTATTCTTGCTTACTGGTAGAGATTTCAGTGAACATGATGCTCAGACCCAAAAAGAGATAAAGAAGGCCCGTAAGGAAGCAGTTCATGACTATGTGAATCAGAAAATTCGTGAAGCGAATCAGCGTCAGAAAGAACTGGCAGTTCAAATAAAAAATCTGGACGATGCTAATGTAGAAGAACAACTATGCGAGATGGTGGAATCTTTACAGAAAACCGAATCATCTATTTCTGCGGCAATCGCAACCAGCCAGAAGCTGCTTGCGGATATTATGGAACAAGAAGCAAAAGTAACAGAATGCGAAGTGCTGCTTTCAAGATATGGACATCTGCGTAGTCAATATAAAGCAGATATTCAACGCTTGACGTTCATTGTTGATGGCGAGCAAAATATGAGCACAGCACCGAAGGTTTCAACTTGTCCGTTCTGCGATGGCAAGATTACTCCTCGTGCAAAGAAATCATACATTGAGGCATCTCGTGGTGAACTGTCTCGAATAGTTTCTCAAATGGATGGGTTGGCAGCATCAGAAAAAGATGTTCAGTCGGAGAAAGCTGCTGTCGAAGAAAAGTTGAAAGAACTCAAGGAGCAGAGAGCTGACATTGAAAAACTCATACAACAAGAACTGAAGCCACAGGCATCAAAAATAGAAAAGTCTATTGAGGCATATAGAGGTTATATTCAGTTATCAAATGAGGTCGATCTTATTGTTCGATATGCGAAAGGTTGGGAACAGGATTTGACTAGATATGATGTTGCAGAAAATGAAGAAGAAAAGGCAATCGAATATCATCCAAAAGAATATTTTGATACTGAATTTCAGACGACGGTAAGCGAGGATATGGATTCGATATTAAGAGAATGTCAGTACTTGAATTTGACTGGTGCTCGATTCAATTTAAGCAGTTTTGATATAGAAGTTAATGGTGAAACAAAGGCTTCTCACGGTAAGGGATATCACTCTTATTTGAATACAGTTGTAGCTCTTGCCTTTAGAAATTATTTTCATGACCACGCAAAGTACAATGCAGATTTCTTGATTATAGATACTCCATTGCATGGCTTTGATGAAAATGATACTGAATTACCCGACAGCATGAAGGATGGTCTGTTCAAGTATTTCGTTCATCATCTGACTGGACAGTTGATTATTGTGGAAAATACAGACCACGTTCCGAGTAATATTGATTTCGAGGCTCTCGGAGCCAATGTCATCACATTTACAAAGAAACGTGACGAAGGACGATATGGATTCCTTCATGATGTATATTGATACTGTTTTTGATTTATAGCTGTAACGACGGAGGTAGAAAATGCGTATCAGTTACAACAGATTATGGAAACTTTTAATAGATAAAAATCTGAAGAAAAAAGATTTAATGGAGAGATGCAGTATTAGTTCAGCATCGGTTGCAAAACTCACGAAAGGCGACAACATTACAACAGATGTTTTGCTGAGAATATGTAAAGGACTTGATTGTGATTTTGCAGATATTATGCAGGTAATACCTGATGAAAAACCGGGAGAAAAAGAAACTTAATTTTTCGGTAGAAGATGAATCATCAGAGGAGGAAAACTAAAATGGCAGATAAAAATACAGCCGATATTGGATTTGAAAAACAAATATGGGATGCGGCCTGCGTACTTCGTGGCAATATGGATGCATCAGAATATAAGAACGTTGTCCTGGGGTTGATTTTCTTGAAATATATCTCAGATAGATTTGATGATAAGTATCAGGAACTTGTTGAAGAAGGCGATGGATTCGAGGAGGATATCGACGAATATACTTCTGAGGGTATCTTCTTTGTACCGGCTGGTGCACGTTGGAGTGAGATTGCAGCAAAAGCTCATACGCCAGAGATTGGTACAGTTATTGATGAGGCTATGCGTGCAATTGAAAAAGAAAATAAACGATTGAAAGACATTCTTCCTAAGAATTTCGCACGTCCAGAATTGGACAAACGAAGATTGGGAGATGTGGTAGATTTATTTACCAATATCCAGATGATCGAACACGGCAGTGAGAAAGATATTCTGGGACGCACTTACGAGTATTGCCTTTCTATGTTTGCTGAACAAGAAGGCAAACGTGGCGGCGAATTCTTTACACCATCCTGCGTAGTACGCACCTTGGTAGAAGTATTGAAACCTTTCAAGGGAAGAGTATATGATCCTTGCTGTGGCTCAGGCGGTATGTTTGTTCAGTCTGCAAAATTTGTTGAGAACCACAGCGGTAACATCAGTAACATTTCTATCTACGGTCAGGACTCAAACCCTACTACGTGGAAGATGGCACAGATGAACCTTGCTATTCGTGGAATTGAACCAGATCTCGGAGCCTATGCTGCAGATACGTTTCTAGATGATCGTCATCCAACACTGCGAGCAGATTATATTATGGCTAATCCTCCGTTTAACCTTTCCGATTGGGGATTGGATAAATTAAAAGAAGATCAGCGCTGGAAATATGGAACACCACCATCAGGAAACGCCAACTTTGCATGGCTTCAGCACATGATTTTTCATCTGGCACCAGCAGGCCGTATTGGTATGGTGTTAGCGAACGGTTCACTTTCTTCTCAGTCAGGTGGAGAGGGTGATATTCGTAAGAACATTATCAATGCCGATTTAGTTGAGTGCATTGTTGCAATGCCTACTCAGCTATTCTATACAACGCAGATTCCTGTTTCGCTCTGGTTTATCAATAAACAGAAGAAACAACAGGGAAAGACTTTATTTATTGACGCTCGTAAGATGGGAACGATGGTGAGCCGTAAGCTTCGAGAGTTGACAGATGGTGATATCAAGAAGATTGTAGATACCTATGAAGCTTTTGTTAATGGAACACTTGAAGATGTTAAAGGCTTCTGTGCCGTTGCCGATTTGCAAGAAATTGAAAAGCAAGACTTTATTCTTACTCCGGGCAGATATGTAGGTATTGAAGAACAAGAAGATGACGATGAGCCATTTGAAGAAAAGATGGATCGGTTAACATCTGAACTTGCGGAAATGTTTGCAAAGTCACATGAGCTGGAGGGAGAGATCAGGAAGAAGCTGGGGGCGATCGGATATGAGCTCAAGCAATGAAATAACGTATTGTTTGATTTTTGATACGAATGCTCTGTTTCAAGCATATGAAAAGAAAGCAGATTTCACAACGTTTAGCTTTAATTCAACATTTGAAAATGTAATTGATATGATTAATCAACTTGACATATATAATCAGGTAACCGTAGCAATTCCATCTGTTGTATGGAATGAAATGGAGAAGCAGATTATAGAAAAGCATGATGAATTGCTTTCAACTTATAAAAGTATGATATCAAAGAAGCGATTTCCTGAATATTCTATTCAAGAAAATCCGGACATAAACTATCCGGAATACATAAAAAATAAGCTTACGGAATACAAGAAAGAGATTTCAGTAGGATTGAATAAAGTTATAGAGCTTCCGATTGCTTCTAATAATAGGTTTGAAAGTATAATAAATCGAGCATTTAGTAAATTACCTCCTTTTGAGGGAAAAGACAAAAAGTCTGATAAAGGATTTAAGGATGCGCTATTATGGGAAAGTATTTTGGAATTTTCATTAACGCATCGCAACTCGAAAATTATATATTATTCCAAAGACAATGCTTTTGGAGAATTTCTGCTAAATGAGTTTGCAGAAAATGTATCAGATTCATCACTGTTCATATGCAAAAATGAAAGTGAAGTTAAGGTACAGTTAGAAGCGTGGGCAAAGGAAATTGACAAATATTCCTATCAACCAATTGAAGAGTTTGATGAAAACCAGGAAATTATTGATTGGTTAAACTCTGGAGATTTTCTCGTGCAGATAATCGATCGAAATTTTGGACTTGTTGAAAAAGGACGGTTGATTACTTCAACTACAGCTCATTTGATTAGTATTGATAATATTGAATCCTTGAATTCGGACGAGAATGCAATTGAATATTATATTGAAGCAGTATTGCAGTTTATATATGAATTGAAAGATGGAGGAAAAACACAGGACACAATCAACGTAGGCATAAATGTTAAGATGCTGGATGATGCTACTTATTCGGTTGAAGATGCCTATAGAACGGATGAAGATGAAACTGAAAGTGAGAGTTAGCTTATGAATACAGGACAAAAAAGAATAAACGAATTTGTAATTCGTAAAAAACTGGAGGCGATTGGGTATGAGATCTGAATGGACAAAAAAGAAGCTCTCTGATATTGCCGATTTCAATCCGAGAGAAACTATAAAAAAGGGTGCTGTTGCCAAAAAAATATCTATGGATGTACTCAGACCATTTTATAGAGATGTTCCGTATTATACCGAAGAATGTTTTTCAGGTGGCACGAAGTTTCGCAATGGCGATACAATTATGGCAAGAATTACGCCTTGTTTGGAAAACGGAAAGACAGCGCAGGTCTCAATCTTAAATGATGGAGAGGTCGGGTTTGGCTCAACGGAATATATCGTGTTCCGAGCAAAAGAAGGAATTGCTGATAAGGATTACTTGTATTATCTCGTTTGCAGCCCGGAAGTAAGAGAACCAGCAATAAAATCTATGGTTGGTTCATCTGGACGACAGCGTGTTCAGGCTGATGTGGTAAAAAATCTCCAAATTGAGGTGCCGCCATTAGTTGAACAGAGAAAATTTGGCTCATTTCTGAAGTCGTTTGATGATAAAATCGCACTCAACGATAAGATAAACAAGAATTTAGTGGCTTAGAGGTCGATGTCGGAGACATCAAGTTCACCGGACATGAGCTTAGGTAGCAATGCATCTCTAAGTTGTGATAAACGAGCATTTTCTTCTTGGTTAGATATAACAGTACTTGTCATTGGAATGACCAGTTCATTAAATTTACTGAGAGTATCTTCATCAGGCAGAGGAAGTTCCATAGCCTTGACTCTGTCTCTTGGAAGTTCCGTTTGTCCAGTGCTTCCTGTGTGTTGAGCTTCAATTTCACTTTCATGAGAAAGTCCCCAAAAACCAATATAGCTTTGTAATATTGAATCTTTTGGGCGAACAATAGTTACATGGGAATCTACAGTCATGTTATTTGCTTCAAACCAAACTTGAGCAACACGCCCAAGCGTTCCGGTGCCTGTAGAATTAATGAGTAGATCACCTTTTGAAATCCATTTCTCATTGATTTTCTTTGGAAGATGTCGTCGAGCGAGAGAAATGTCAATGGTGTGATCGCGAATGCACTTTTGGTTAAGTACTATTTGATCGCTGCTATCATCATATTTAGGCGCGATACCTCTGGTAACCAGGCTGGAAATTGCATCAATTGTTGTAATCTTCCAGTTTTCGGGGAGAGTTCCATCCGAGAGAGCATAATCGCAAAACCAGTCCTTATAAATTGCTAATGCTTGCTCAAGTAAATTCTTGTTTAACCTAAATACTCCCACCAACGGCGGGAGCTAAAGCCAACGGAACTGCCGTTGAGTCGTTCTCTGGAAAATAAATTTGAAGGAGAATGATCTATGAAACAACAAATTATTTCAGAAGTGGTGCAGCAAATGCTGCCACACCTCGACAACGCACAAATGCAGCAGTTGCAAACAGTGCTTGAAAACGCACTGTTTGGCTGTGAGATTACAGTGCAGACAGAAAAGAAAGATACGGACGATAATCCGAAGCTGATAGATGCCTTTGTTGCAGCAAAGCGGATTGAAGGATGCTCCGAAAAAACGCTGAAATACTACCGCACAACCATTGAAACGATGGTGATCTCGATAGATAAAGGCATCCGCCACATTCAGACGGAGGATTTGCGTTCCTATCTGACCGATTATCAGAGTAAGAACCAGTCCAGTCGTGTGACGATAGATAATATCCGCAGGATTCTGTCCAGCTTTTTCTCTTGGCTGGAGGACGAGGATTATATTTTGAAAAGTCCTGTTCGCCGTATCCATAAGGTGAAAACGGCAACTAATATCAAGGAAACCTATACGGACGAGGATTTGGAGAAAATGCGTGACAACTGCACAGAACTTCGAGACTTGGCAATGATTGATATGCTGGCTTCTACAGGAATGCGTATCGGTGAAATGGTTCTGCTGAACAAAGCGGACATCAATTTCAATGAGCGTGAATGTGTGGTTTTCGGTAAGGGTGACAAGGAACGCATTGTATACTTTGATGCTCGGGCAAAGATTCATTTGCAAAACTACATTGACAGTAGAATAGATGATAATCCGGCATTGTTCGTTACCTTGCGTTCTCCGCATGAGAGAATCAAGATCGGTGGTATAGAATCCCGTCTGCGTGAAATGGGAAAGCAGTTGAATATTCCGAAAGTCCATCCACATAAGTTCCGCAGGACGCTTGCAACGATGGCGATTGATAAAGGAATGCCGATTGAGCAGTTACAGCAGCTTTTGGGGCATAAACGAATAGATACGACCTTGCAGTACGCAATGGTCAAACAGAGCAATGTTAAGTTGGCTCACAAGAAATATATCGGTTAGGAAGGTGACAATATGACAGAGTGGAGAAAAAGATGTTTGGGAGAAATCACATCATTTATGTCTAAAGGCATTCCACCTAAATATGTAGAAAGAGAAAATGAGAATACAGTTTGTGTGTTAAATCAGAAATGTAATCGAAATTTTGAAATCAAGTATGAGGAATCAAGATTACATGACTGTTCAAAAAAGAAAGTGCCCGCTGATAAAATGCTTCAACCAGGAGATGTGCTGATTAACTCTACCGGTACTGGAACTGCTGGTCGTGTTGCTCAATTGTATGATGTGCCAACCCCAACAACAATAGATGGACATATGATACTTCTTCGTCCAACCGAGGAAATTGATTCTATTTATTATGGGTATGCGGTTAAAGCGTTCCAACCTAAAATTGAAACGCTTGCGGAAGGCTCAACCGGTCAGACTGAAATAAATCGAAAAAGATTGCAGGAAGAAATTGTGATTTCTTTTCCAAAAGAAAAAGAAACTCAAGAGCGTATCGCTCGTTTTCTGTTGAATATAGATGAAAAAATAAAAGTGAATGATAAGATAAACAAGAATTTAGAACAGCAAGCTCAGGCAATTTTTCTGAAAATGTTTCCAGATATATTTTCAGCCTCGGCATCCTCTTCTTTCCAAAATTTAATCGAGTTTTCAAATGGAAAGAAGCGGCCTGAAACAATCGGGAATATCCCCGTATATGGTGGTAATGGAGTCTTAGCATATACCAATCAATCAAATGCAGAGAATTGCGTCATTATCGGCAGAGTTGGAGCATACTGCGGAAATACTTTTCTTTGTCCTGAAAAGTGTTGGACAAGTGATAATGCAATACAGGCTAAAAGTAAGAATGAAGATTCCCCATTGTTTATTTATTATTTGTTAAGGAATGCTTCACTGCCTTCACGACACATTGGTACAGGTCAGCCACTGATGACACAGGCAATATTAAATGCTATTCCTGTCAATGAACCATCAACTCAGGAAATTAGGTCTTTTATAAATATATGCACGCCTTTGCATGAAACAATTTTTGCTAATGAAAAGCAAAATATATCATTAGCCCTTTTACGTGATACTCTTTTGCCAAAGTTGATGTCCGGTGAGCTTGATGTTTCGGACATTGATCTTTAAGCCACTAAATTCTTGTTTATCATAGAAACATAACGAAAATTACAGGAGGTTGAACATGCCAAGTTTATTTACAGAAGATACATACGAACAAGCAATCATTGAATTGTTTGAAAACATGGGCTATGACCACCTCTACGCTCCGGATTTTGATAGAGATTATACCAGTCCGCTTCTGGACTCTATTCTGAGAGATAGCTTGGTGCGTATCAACCGTGGTCTGCCTGTAGAAGCTATAGATGAGGCACTAGCCAAATTGAATACTTTTGATACTGGAAGTCTGTTGCAGAAGAATATGATATTTATGGATTATCTGCAAAATGGCGTCACGGTTAAGTTCTTTGAGAAGGGCGAGGAGCAATCGTCCATTGTACGTTTGATTGATTACGCAAATGTAAAGAATAACTCTTTCTATGTGGTAAATCAGTTTACATTCCTTGAAAACGGAAATAACCGTCGTCCGGATATTATTTTATTTATTAATGGATTGCCGCTTGTTTTGATGGAATTAAAGAGTCCGGCGAAAGATGAAGTGGGAGCGGAGAATGCATTCCATCAGATTCGCAATTATATGCAGGACATACCATCTATCTTTTATTATAACGCAATCTGTGTAATTAGCGATTTGTCTACGAATAAAGCAGGAACGATCACTTCCGGATTAGATCGCTTTATGGAATGGAAAACAAAAGACGGCAATTACGAAGATACTGCGTATGCCTCCTTTGAAACTTTCTATGAGGGTATGTTCCGAAAGGAACGTTTACTTGATATTTTGAAGAATTTTATTCTTTTCTCAGGCGTTAGCAATAGTCGTTTCAAAGTATTAGCCGGATATCATCAATATTTCGCAGTCCGCAAAGCAATCGAAAAAGCAAAGGTAGCAACTAAGACCGACGGCAAGGGTGGCGTGTTCTGGCATACACAGGGCTCCGGTAAGTCATTATCTATGGTTTTCTATGCACATTTATTGCAGGATGCATTAGACAGTCCGACCATCGTAGTTATGACAGACCGTATTGATCTAGATGATCAGCTTTATGCACAGTTCTCACAATGCGCAGATTTCTTGCGTCAGACACCGGTACAGGCGGAGAGCAAGGAACATTTGAAGTCACTTCTTGATGGCAGAAGTGCGAATGGAATCATATTTACTACGATGTTTAAGTTCGAGCGTGGAGAGAAAGCCTTATCGGAACGTAGAAACATTGTTGTTATGGCAGACGAAGCACATCGTGGGCAGTATGGTTTTGATGAGAAAATTGTTATGTCAGAGAATGAAAACGGTGAAAAGGAAGCGCATACGGTAATTGGTAATGCCCGTGTTATTCATGACGCATTGCCGAATGCTACATTTATTGGCTTTACTGGTACACCGATCTCAGCTAAGGACAGAAATACTCGTGAGGTTTTTGGTGACTATATCGATGTTTATGATATGACACAGGCCGTGGAAGATGGAGCTACTCGTCCGGTTTATTATGAAAGCCGTGTGGTTCATCTAAAGTTGGATGAGAATACGCTAGCGTTAATTGATTCCACTTATGATGTCTTGGAGCAACAATCCGACGCGCAAACGATCGAGAAGAGCAAAAAGATGCTTGGCCAGATGGAAAGCGTATTGGGAGCAGATTCTACGATTGAATCTCTTTGTGATGATATCGTTGAACATTATGAAAAATACAGAGCAAATCTTCTGACAGGTAAAGCCATGATTGTGGCGTACTCTCGTCCGATTGCAATGAAAATTTACCGCCGTATCCTAAAAATCAGACCTACATGGACAGATAAAGTGGGTGTGGTTATGACTGGCGGTAACAATGACCCGGAAGATTGGAAAGAGATTATCGGAACCAAAGCGCACAAGGAAGAACTCGCAAGAAAATTTAAAGATAATAACGATCCGATGAAAATAGCTATTGTTGTAGATATGTGGCTTACAGGATTTGATGTACCTTCTTTGGCGACTATGTATGTGTACAAGCCAATGCATGGCTATAACTTGATGCAGGCAATAGCTCGTGTTAACCGTGTATTCAAGGATAAGGAAGGTGGATTGATTGTTGACTATGTTGGAATTGCATCCGCTCTAAAGGCGGCGATGAAAGAATATACGAAGCGCGATCAGTCTAAATACGGTGATATGAACATTGCTAAGATGGCCTATCCGAAGTTTCAGGAAAAGCTGCAGGTCTGCAAGGATTTATTGCATGGCTTTGATTTTAGTGGTTTTGTAGGAGGTTCTCCGCTTACAATGGCTAAGCTGATTACTGGTGGGGTAAACTTTATTCTCGATGCAAGTGTACCAGAAAGAAAAGATTTGTTCTTAAAGGAAGCTATGCTTTTGAAACAGTCGCATTCACTTTGTTCCAGTATGACAACAGAACAGGAAAGGCATGAAGCTGCTTATATGGAAGCTTTGCGATCCACGGTTATTAAGATCACTTACGGTGGTACTGGTGGAAAGAGCCTGTCGCTTACTGAGATTAACGATCAAATCAACGAACTTTTGAAAGCGGCAGTACAGAGTGAAGGTGTCATTAGCTTATTTGACAGCAGCAAGAGTGGCGGTGAAAATTTCAGCTTGTTTGATCCGGCTGTCTTGGATGAAATCTCTAGAATGAAAGAAAAGAATATCGCTGTCGAGATTTTGAAAAAACTCATGGCTGAGCAAGTGGCTCTTTATAAGAGAACAAATGTGGTACAGTCACAAAAATTCTCCGAAAAGATAGCGCAACTGATGAACTCTTATTATAACGGACTAATCACCAATGAAGAGGTTATTAAAGAACTGCTTAAAACTGCGGAGGAAATTGCAAATCTCTATAAGAATGGTCAAGCGCTGGGACTTTCGCAAGAAGAGCTGGCATTTTATGATGCCCTTACAAAACCAGAGCATATCAAGGATTTTTACAAGAATGATGAATTGATTGCTCTGACAAGAGAACTTACAGAAATGCTTCGTAAAAATCGCACTATCGATTGGCAGAAAAAAGAAACCGCTAGAGCACAAATGCGTAAGATGGTTAAGCGACTCCTTAAGAAATATAAGTATCCGCCGGAAGATTACGATTTTGCAATAAGCACAGTAATTAGTCAGTGTGAGCTTTGGACGGATAATGTGGAACCACGAAAAGAGGAAAAGCTATATAAATATGTGTCTGAAATAGAACTAAGCAAGGTGGCAGAAGATACGGTTTCTTACGGAGAAAAGAAGTAATGGAGGTGCGATATGGATGCACGTAAAGGCAATATCTATGAGATATTAAATGGAAATAAACAGTTTTTGATTCCAGTTTATCAGCGATTTTACAGCTGGGACATTGATCAGTGTAAACGACTTTGGAACGATATTGTAGAGATGCAGAGAAAAAGTAAAGCTGGTCATTTTGTTGGATCTATTGTTAATATTGCTGAGCAGGCAATGCCAACAGGTGTTCAGAAGTATATGATTATTGATGGGCAGCAGCGAATGACTACGTTAACTCTTCTCCTCCTGGCTTTGCGCGATTATGCAATAAAGAATCCTGGTGACACAACAATTAATGCTCGTCGTATAGATAATATGCTTCTAAAAAATGAGTACGAAAATGGTGATGAACGGTATAAGTTACTGTTAACCGAAACAGATCGGGACATTCTTATAAGCCTTGTTGAGGAAAAGCCAATTGCAGAAGGTACTCGATCAAGGCTGATTGAAAATTACAACTTTTTCGCTAACAAGCTGGCTGATAAAGAAATTCAGCCTGCAGAGGTATACGAGTCAATTGGAAAATTACAGATTGTTAATATCACGTTAGACCGTACTGTAGACGATGCACAGGCAATTTTTGAAAGCTTGAACTCTACCGGTAAGGAACTTTCAGAATCTGATTTGATTCGTAACTATGTTTTGATGGGATTAGAGCCATCAGAGCAAACTTATGTATATGAGCATCTCTGGCGGCCTATGGAACAACTGTTTATTTATGAAACGCAAGGATCTGTAATGGATGCTTTTTTCCGCCATTATTTGACCATGAAGCTTTCTCGTATTCCAAAGCAAGGGCGTGTATATGAAGAGTTCAAGTTGTATCATTTGAACTGCGAATTTGGAAGTATTAGAGAACTATGTCAAGATTTGCTGGACTACGCAAAATATTACACTAACATCGTATTTAAGCGAAATTCTGACACGGATTTAAAGAAGTTATATGAAGATATTATTGATTTGAGAATGGAAGTATCTTATCCGTTCTTACTGAAGATTCATCATGACTGTACCGAAGAACTGATAACACCAGATGAGTTGAAGGAAATTCTGAAGCTTTGTATTAGCTATGTCCTGAGACGTGCAATTTGCGAAATTCCGACTAATTCGATGAACAAGACCTTTGCAACGTTGAAGAATTATATTAAACCAGACGATTACCTGAATTCTGTTAAGGCATTCTTTGTAATGCAGGATACTTATAAAGAATTCCCGGATAACGATAAGTTTGAAGGTGCATTCGTAAACCGTGATATTTATAATATGCGTGCTAGAAATTATATCCTAAGTCGATTGGAAAACTTTGAAAACAAGGCTCCAATTACTATAGAAAATTACACCATTGAGCATATTATGCCGCAAAACAAAAACCTTTCTTTGGAGTGGCAAACTGATCTTGGCCCTGAGTGGCAGGAGGTCCAGAAAAAATATTTACATACAATTGGCAATCTTACTTTGACTGCATATAATTCCGAGATGAGTGACAGGTCTTTCTTGGATAAGATGGATATGCCGGGTGGATTTAAGGAAAGTGCACTTAGGCTTAATAAATATGTGGTTTTGCAGAATGAATGGAATGAGAAAAACATCCAAGAGAGAGCAAATGAATTAGCAAAGAAAGCAGAAGCTATTTGGCCATATCCAACTTTAACAGCAGCAGAATTAGCACCATATCAAACGGAAGAAAAAACAGTGCAGAAGTATTCCTTAGAAACATATGATGTTAATGCTTTTACAAGAATGCTGTTTGAGTCTTTGGATAAGCGTATTATGAACTTGTCTCCGGCGGTGAAGAAGGAATATAAAAAGTTGTATGTTGCTTATAAGCTGGATACTAATTTTGTTGATATTGTCTTCCAGAAACAAAGATTACGTATTTCGATTAATATGAAGTTTTCAGAGATTAATGATCCTAACGGTATCTGCAAGGATATCACAGGTTTAGGCCGTTGGGGAAATGGTGATGTAGAATTGTTTATGGAGCATCAGGATGAATTAGATCAAATTATGGAAATTGTGAAGCAATCCTATGATGCACAGGCAGAATAATGATCTGGGAACGTTAAAGGAGACCTCCTATTAAAAAAGAAAAAAGATGAAATAACCATCCGTTCCAGCGTAGCGGAATACTTAACCTATGTTGCCTCTGTCGGCGATCAGCAGGACAGTATTGAGATGCGCTATGAGGATGCGCAGTGATTCTGTAAAGAATATGTCAGCTTACGCTGATCAGAATCACGCGCCAAGTCTCACGGACGTTCGACTTGAATTAATAGCAAAAATAAGATATTCCAGCTTTTGTTGCTATATTAGTATCCGATCAGGGTACATGATTTCCAGCTCGCCACGAACTTTTCCCCAGTTCCGGATTGGCATGGTTCACTTTTTGGCGATCTCGAAAGTTCCCAGATATAGGGCTTTCATAAGTGCCTGAGAGCTTGGAAATATACTGCGTTGCTTGTTTAATCTACGATAGCAGGAATTCAGCGCTTCATCACACTTGGATACTGAGCAGACCATTTTTCTGTTATCAAAAGGATTTATAAATGGAGCAACAAAAGGTTTAACAAGCGGTTTAAAGAATGGACTTGTGAATGGAGAAACGAACAGTGTGCATGAAACCGGAACTGTAATGAACCTTGCAAAAAAAGTGTGCCTGTGATAAAATTTAGGTGTAATAGGAAAGCATATGCTTCTGATAAAAACAGGCAGAGAACGGAAGAGCAGATTGCGGTGCGGGAGCAAAAAGAGCCGGGCATCACAGCAGTTTGATTTAGCATAAATTACAAATATGATCGATTTTGCAGTAAAAAATGATAGAAGGGTTGCCAGAAGGTGGTAACCCTTTTATAATATATCATCATATAGGGGAGTGAGAGTATGGGGAAAGGCTTAAATATTCGTGACTGTGAAGGTACGGAACAGTTACGGAAAAAAATGATAAAAAGAACTGTCGGGGTTTTCACAGTCCTTACCGGAGTATGCCTGGCGATGTTTCTTGGAGGCTGCGGGAAGAAGGTGAAGGAACCGGTGACGGTTACACTGTGGCATGTCTATGGCGGGCAGCCAGAGTCGCCGTTAAATGATCTGATCGATGAATTTAATGAGACTGTCGGAAAGGATAAAAATATCCGCGTGGAGGTGGGCAGTGTGACGAACACCAATATCATCCATGAAGGGGTCCTTGCGGCAGCCAATAAAGAACCCGGGGCATCGGAGCTTCCGGATATGTTTGTCTCATATCCGAAGACTGTGACTGCAATGCCAGATCCGGCTGTTCTTGTGGATTATAAGGATTACTTTACAGAAGAAGAGCTTTCGGCCTTTATTCCTGCTTTTATCGGGGAGGGGATGGTTGATGGAAAACTTGCGGTTCTTCCGGTTGCAAAATCTACAGAGATCCTCTTCTATAATAAGACTGCTTTTGACCGGTTTGCGAAGGAGACCGGAGCAGACAGCTCAGGATTTGAGACCTGGGATGACCTCTACAAGCTTGCAGAACAATATGAGGACTGGTGCGGGGGAACGAAACCGTTCTTTGTTCATGACTACCATTTTAATTATTTCCAGGTTGGCGTGGAGTCTCTGGGAGAGTCGTTTTTTGACGACAATGGAGTCCGGTTCGGCCCTGCCTTCCACCGGGTCTGGGAACCGTATGCAAGAGCGGCATTGAAGGGCGGTGTATGGCTTCAGGGAGGCTATGCGACAGAACCGCTCAGGACCGGAGATTCCATCGTTTCTGTGGCATCCTCGGCCAGTGTTCTTTATTATTCGACAACGGTTACTTATGCGGATAACACAACGGAGGAAGTGGAGATCAAGGCGCTCCCGTGTCCGGTTTTTGCAGATGGGAAAAAAATGGTCATGCAGCGGGGCGCAGGGATCTGCACCGTAAAATCTACACCGGAGCGGGAACAGGCATGTATGGTCTTTTTGAAATGGCTGACGGATCCGCAGAAAAATGTAGAATTTGTGACCCAGCTTGGCTATATGCCGGTGAAGCAGGAGTCCTTTGATGTGTACCTGCCAAAGGCTCTTGCGGAGATCGAGAACCCCGTGTACCGTTCTTTATATGAGGCATTTTTAAAGACCAGGGAAGAATATGAGTTTTATACTGCGCCGCAGAGACCAGATTACCTGAAGCTGGAGACAGATTTTGAACAGGATATCAGGGATGTTCTCGACATCAGCAGGAAAAAATACTTAGAGACCATTGCCGTAGATCCAGAACCATCGGTATGGGAGACGCTCGAGCAGTTTGAGATGACGTTTAACCGGTGATGGATCTGGAGATAGGAAAAGGGGGGCGGTTTTTGAATATGTTTCGAAGAAACGAAAAAGACATGCCGGAACATGCCAAAAACCGGGGGATCAGTCTGGAACGACGGTTGTTCCTGTACTGGCTGATCATGGTGCTTGCGGTCATGTCGGCGGTATTTGTGGTACTGACCATTGCCGGAGTGTTCAGCAATGATGCCGGAAAACTCGGAGGAACGCTTTCGGTTCAGCAGAAAAACACAACGATGACGTTTAATAAGCTGATCGATACGCTTAATGCACAGAATCTTGCGTTTTCTGAGAAGATTACGTGCGAGGTATCAGATATCCTGGAGACGGAGGGACGGACCTTTGAGGATCTGGATGATAATCCGGAGCTGATCACAAAAATCGAGGAGCGGATGTGTGCCTATCTTCAGACGATCGTCCACTCGCGAAGCTGCAGCGGTGCGTACTTTACGCTTGATGCAACAACGAATACAGCGGCGCCGGGAGCGGATCGTTCCAGAATGGGCCTGTATCTCAGGAGCGGCAATGTCGGCACGGATGGAATGGCAAACCAGTATATCACGTTTTTCCGAGGGGTCGCGGATGTCGCAAGAAAAGAGAATATCCAGATGCACAACCGGTGGAATCTGGAATTTGATATCGATCATGTTCCAGGATATGAAATCCTGATGGGCTTTGACGGAAGACGGATCTCAGACAGCTTTTATCTTTCGGACCGGGTCACACTTTCCGGAACCTGGGAACAGGTTGTTCTCCTGAGCGTTCCGGTAGTCCTTGACGGAAAAGTCCGTGGGGTATGTGGTGTGGAGCTTTCGGAACTGTTTTTCGATCTGGTATTCCCGGCTGTGGAGAGTCCTTACGGGAATATGGTTACGGTTGTCACACCGATCGCGGATAAGCGCCTCCTTTTGGATGGTGCGATTTCCGGAAAGACGGATGGAACGTATTTTACAACGGATGGGACGCTTCTGATCAAGAAAGGAGATCATTATAATACGTATTCAGACGGCAGCCGTACATATTTTGGAAATCACATTGTGATCCCGAAAGCGGCAGACGGAAGAAGTGATCTGGCTCTTGTTACGCTTGTGCCGGAGATCAGTTATCAGAGCAGCGTGGCAAAAAACAGAATGTTCTGGCTTTGCGGGGGTCTTGGTTTTCTTGTATTGATGCTTCTTGCGGCCATGTTCCTGACGAGACGTTTCATGCTGCCGATTCAGAAACAGATCCGTGCCCTGAAGGAGCAGAAGGAACCCCACGAGGAATCCAATTCCGGTATCATCGAGATTGATGAGCTTCTTGCCTATATGCATGCGAGACAGGAAAAACCCGATGAGGAGAGTAAGATGCCACCGGGCATGGAAGAACTGTTCTTTGATTTTGCAAGGCGGGTCGAGACATTGACACCGATGGAGCGGACGGTGCTTCAGTATTATATTAACGGCTTCAGCGTCAATGAGATCGCAGAGAAGGAGTTTATCAGTCTCAGTACGGTGAGAAAGCACAATTCAAATATCAATCGAAAGCTTGGAGTCTCTACCAGAGAGGAGCTGCTTCTTTATATTGATATGTTCCGGCGATGTGATCTCATGGAGAAAATTGCATACTGTACCGATACGGAGAAAAAAAATCAGAAGGATAAGGACGGTGTTGGCGGCCTGCGGTCAGGCAGACAGTACAAAACAGGCAACACAAAAGGATCCGGCTGCAGTGGGGCGGTAACACAAACAAAAACTACATATAGATGGTTCTGATAAAGATTGAACTATATCTTGTATACTCACGGTGAGTATGTTGGTTAAAATAGCCAAAATACTCACCGTGAGTATATATTTTTTATACATAATATAGTATAAAGGTAATTGATCAGTAGGTCTGCGCACATGCTGCGCTGACCGTAAAAACACGTAGGCTATAAAGGATCGGATAAAACGAAGAGGGAGGAATCAGAATGAACATTCCATACGTTACCAAAAAAGCAACAAGACCGAAACCCTGGCAGGGAGCGATTCTTGGAATATGTGGCTTTTTAACCATTGTTCTCGCTACGATGGTTCCGGAATATGTCACGACAAAGGGGGCTATTGATAATGGAGTGCTCTTTGCGTTGCTGCTTGGCTGTGTTACTCCGATTTACCTGGTTATAAGAGAGGCCTGGCGGTGTTCAACGGCGAAACGGATCGGCAACTGGTTTGCGTATTACCGCGAGACCAGCGTTACGTTTGACAAATTATCGATGGAGATCAACAAACATGCAGTCCAGTCGATCGATGGGCTTTTAAAATTGGGATATCTGCAGAATCTCCATATTGATTATGAGAACCGGTTTGTGGAGCTGACAGCGGATCAGCGTCTTGTGAAGGCCAATGTTTATATCACCGTTACCTGTCCGAGCTGCGGAGGAAAGAATACGGTTGTTCAGGGAAAAGCCAGCAAATGCCGCTATTGCGATCAGCCGCTGCAGACGAGATAAGCATTCCATGAACAGGGATGGGAGGTGACGGTCATCGGATTTCATAAGAAAGGGTGGATCGTGGTTATGGCATTTTCATCATGGGCAGCATTACTTGCCGGCTGTGAAAAATGGCCGGGCAATGGAAACCAGAAAAAATTACAGGATAACCCGGTGGAGATCACGACAGGAACTCCGGTGGAGATCACCGATATACAGGAAATCTCATTCCGGGAAAGCGGCAGTGCCGTTCCATTAGTTTCCAACGCGACACTGACCCGGGAGGAGACGGGAACACGTGTCCAGCTCGAGCTTCAATATCCGGATGAATATGAGCAGATGATGGATGCCTCTCTGATGGATCAGGTGCGTGAGATCCTTGAAAAGTATGAGGTTGGAAACTGGAATGGATTCCGGGGAAGAGACAGCTTAGTTCTTGATGGCAGCAGCTTTTCCTTTCACGTCAGCTTTACGGATGGAACCTCCATTTCCGCATCCGGAACGAATGCATTTCCAAAGAATCAGAGAGCGGTCTTTTCAGAGCTGAGTACCCTGATCGATCCGGTCGTCAAACAGTGGTATCAGGAGCAGCATCCGAAAACGGTCAAGGATCACAGGATCAATGGCTTTGCGTTCTATGTCTATCCAAAGGATCAGACGCAGAAATTTGAGTGTAGATTTGAAAAAAGGAATGATGATCCGGATGCCGATTATCTGTATGTGGATATTCTCAATATAGACCAGTTTGAAACGATCGGCGAGACGGAGTATTTCTTTTACGGAAAAGTTCCAGGACTGCCGTATGAAGAATTGCAGGAGATCGTAGAATGCTTCCATTTAGAGGAATGGAACGGAGAGATTTATCCTGCTTCATCGGAACAACGGGAGAGACGCTTTCAACTGTTCCTTGGATATCAGTCAGGTGAATCGATCGAAGCGTCCGGAGCCTGTACGCCGGATCAATACGAGGAAGTGGAAGATGCGATCATCTCACTTCTCTGGAATTATGTAATAGAGAATCAAGAGCAATTTGTAAACTGGAATGCAACGAATCAATAGGTTTTGTGCACTTGCGCGCCGACCATAATGAGAGGTGAGGAGTATGAAAAAGAGACATATCCGAAAACAGACAGGAATCCTCCTGTGTATGATCTTGGCACTGATGTTGAGCGCATGCGGCTCAAAAAAACCGACAGATCCGACAAAACAGACCCATGGAGCGGAGCCGACGCAGAAGTCAGAAAAGACAGAAAATGTGATTGAATCCGGGACAGAAGAAAGGACAGAAGAAAAAGAAGAAAACCGGTTTTGCGGAGAATGGATTCTTGCAGGTTACGAGTACGGGGAACGCGAGAATGCCGGGGATACAGAGATCAGGAATCCGTATTATTTAGTGGAGGATGAAAGTTTGAACTCCAAGATCCTGATCTATTCCGAGAATGATCAGTTATATGCAGATTATTACCATCTTCAATATGATGCAACAACGATCAATGGGATGGCGTTGGAGGAAGAAACCGCGACAGCGGAGAATCAGCCGACCGCCCGTTTAAAAAACAGGATGGACGAATCGGAAGTACGCCGTACAGTCACTCTTTTGGAGGATAATATTCTGCAGTACCGGGAACAGCAATACGGTATGACGTCCGATTATACCTATAATGGAATCTACATGCGGGCAGGATCGAAAGAACTGGAACAGCTCAGTGAGTATCAGTATCTGGATGTTGTTACCGTATCTACGGTCGAGGAACTGGTGGAAGCGATCCAGAACAGAAGAAAGATTATCTTAAAAGGGGGAGAATATAATTTTTCTGAGCTGGATATATCATTAATCCAGAATCCCAATCTGGATGTGCTTTCGTACACAGATGAACCTGCAGAATATACGATCAGGAATGCCTGGAATCTCTGCCTGGAAGCGGCAGAAGGCGAGAAGGTCGTGATCAGCACAGAAGCCTCATATGGAAAAGTATTGGCTTTTGAATGCTGTAACGATATTACGCTCCGTGGTCTGACCTGTGGTCATGAGGTAGAGCCGGGCTTCTGCACCGGAAGCGTGATCTATTTATTGGGGGCAACCGATGTCATGATCGATAACTGCCATTTATATGGAAGTGGAACCTACGGTGTGGAGGCATATAACTCGAGAAATCTTTGCGTGGAGAGAACCGAGTTGTATGATTGTACCTACGGACTTGTTGAACTGAGCGATATAGAAGAAGCAAGCTTTCGAAATTGCACCTTCCGGGACAGTAGGGAGTTTAGTATGTTTTCCTTCAATGACAGCTATGATGTGCTTCTTGAGGATTGCCTGATTCTTGGAAACCATTCCGACTCCGAACAGTATCCATTTATATCAGCTCCGAATTCGTGGAAAGTCCGGTTTGAGAACTGCGAGTTTAAGGAGAATACCTATCATACTTTTTTAGCGGAGACAGATACCCTGAGTATGGAGCGGATCGTATTTGAAAATTGTCTGATGGATGATGGGGAAATCTTTAATACATTTGATTAGCCTGCAGACTGAAGCATCAAAATTAAGATTTCCAGGAAGAATACCCACCGGTCTTCGGGGACGATAGGAAAAGGGGGATGAGCATATGAAACATACAAAAAAAATCGTAATCCTGCATTCAAACGATCTGCATGGGGATTTCCTTGCTGAACAGGTGGATGAAAAGCTGGTGGGGGGAGTTTCAATGCTGTCCGGTTATATTGAGAGTGTCCGAAAAGAGGAGCCCAATACGTTATATGTGATCGCGGGAGATATGTTCCGGGGCTCGGTTATTGACTCGGAATACAAAGGGCTTTCTACCATTGAGATCATGAATGCTCTGGCACCGGATGTTGTCACCATCGGAAATCATGAGGTTGATTATGGAATTGCCCATCTCCTTTTTATCGAAAAATGTGCAAGATTTCCGATCATCAATGCGAATCTGTACATCAAGAACACGGCGACCAGATTATTCACCCCGTATAAGATTTTCCAGGTGGACGGTATGAATATCCTGTTTATCGGTATCATCACGCAGGATGTGATCAACCAGACCAAATCAGAATCGCTGGTCGGGGCATTTGTGGATACGGCAGCAGCGGCGGCTGAGATCGGAAAGATCTGTAATGCGCATAATAGCATTGACATCGATTTTACCGTTCTTCTGACGCATATTGGCTTTGAAGAGGACCGGCATCTGGCGAGACAGCTGGATCCGGCGTGGGGTGTGGATCTTATCATTGGCGGACATTCCCATACTCTGCTGGAGCATGCAGTAGAGGAAAATGGTGTCGTGATCGCCCAGGCCGGTACTGGTACCGATCAGATTGGACGTTTTGATATCATTGTCGATACTGATGAAAACTGCATTGATTCTTATACCTGGAGAAGCGTACCGATCACGGCAGAGACCTGTCCGAGAAGTCCGATGATAGAGCATGTACTGGAGCGCTTTACACAGCAGATCGATGCGAAATATAATTTTATTATTGGCCGCTTTCGTCGGGAACTGACCCATCCGGAGCGGACGCAGGAAACAGAGCTTGGAAACCTGTTTGCAGATATCTTTACAGAAAGTCTTGGCGTGGACATTATGCTGATCGGTTCTGGAAGTATCCGGAGTGAGAAGCTTGGTCCGGTCGTAACTTATGCGGATCTGATCGAAGGGTTTCCTTATAATGATGGTGTCTATATGTTCAAGGTGACTGCAGGCCAGCTGCGGGAGATGCTTCGGTACATGGTCCGTGAAGAGGCATTTTCGGGGCATACAGAGTTTTATCAGATTCCATCGAATTTCCGTTTCCGTTATAACCGTGAACGTGGTGATTTTGGTTCCTTCACTTACTTTGGTAAGGAACTGGGTGAAGAGATCAGCGACGATACGATCTTTACAGTTGGAATGCAGAATTTCCATTTTCAGAATGTGGAGAAGTTTCTGAGGATATCTCACGAAACTATTTCCGAACTCCAGAAACCACGTTGCATTGCTTCCTCCTGCCAGGATATCCTGATAGAGTATTTCATGGAACATGAGTGGCTGGATGCTGTTGTGGATGGCCGGATGACGATTGAAGGAAATTAGGTTGAAACTATATATAGTCAAATATATAATTAGCAATACTATATTTTGTATACTCATGGTGAGTATTTGTCAAAAGTGTTTGAAAATAGGTGAATATACTCATTATAAGTATATATTTTTTATGAAAAATCTGATATATTAAAAGCAGATCAAAGACTTAGATCATAAAAATCTGGCGATATGGAAAGGAGAAATGAGTATGGGACTTATTAGAGCAGGAATGGGAGCATTAGGCGGAACATTGGCAGATCAATGGAAAGAATTTTTCTACTGCGACTCCATGGGGAAAGATGTACTGGTTACAAAGGGACAGAAGCGCATCACCGGCCGTTCCACTAATACAAAAGGAAACGACAACATTATTTCCAACGGCAGCGGAATCGCTGTTGCGGACGGACAGTGTATGTTGATCGTGGAGCAGGGAAAGGTTGTTGAGGTTTGTGCAGAGCCAGGAGAATTTACTTACGATAGTTCGACAGAGCCGAGTATCTTCAGTGGTCATCTGGGCGACAGCATTAAGCAGACGTTCCAGGTAATCGGAAAACGTTTTACCTACGGCGGTGATACAGCGAAGGATCAGAGAGTCTACTATATCAATACAAAAGAGATGGGAGAGATCCTTTACGGTACAGCAACACCGGTTCCGTTCCGCGTGATCGTGAATGAGGAGCTGGGCTATAAGCTTTCTGTAGATATCCGTTGTAACGGAAACTTTACATACCGAATCTGTGATCCACTGCTTTTCTATACAAACGTATGTGGAAACGTGGAGCAGGATTATGAAAGCTCAGAGATCTCAGGTCGTTTAAAAGGCGAGCTGATGACAGCATTACAGCCGGCACTTTCCACGCTGTCTGCAAAGAAAGTCCAGTATTATGAGATTCCGGCACATACGCAGGATCTGTCCGATGCGTTAAATGAAGTCCTCTCAAAGACCTGGAAGGAAAAACGAGGCATTGAGGTATTCTCCTTTAATATCAATTCCTTAAGTATTCCAGAGGATCAGCGTAAGAAGATTAATGAGTGGGAAGAAAATGCAATGACTACCAATCCGACAACAGCGGCTGCCCGTCTTGTCGGAGGACAGATCGACGCAATGAAGGCGGCGGCAGGAAACAGCGCCGGTGCAATGACCGGATTTATGGGAATGGGAATGGCAATGAATGCCGGCGGAATGGGCGGCATGAATGCCCAGAACTTGTTCGCCATGGGACAGCAGCAGCCACAGCCACAGCCAGCGCCACAGCCACAGACGGCACCACAGCAGGCAGCACCAGAGCAGCCACAGGGAGATACCTGGATCTGTTCCTGCGGAACAACAGTGAATGGAAAATTCTGCCCGGAATGCGGATCAAAGAAGCCGGAGCCGAAGATGGAGCCTGCAGGAAGCTGGAAGTGTAAATGCGGCGCAACAGCAACCGGAAAGTTCTGTCCGGAATGCGGATCTCCGAAGCCGGCAGACAGCGAAGGCTGGACCTGCTCCTGCGGAACCGTAAATAAAGGCAAATTCTGTCAGAACTGCGGAGCAAAGAAACCGCAGGGAGCGTTGTTGTATCGTTGTGATAAGTGTGGCTGGGAACCGGAGGATCCGGCACATCCACCGAAATTCTGCCCGGAGTGTGGAGATCCTTTTGATGATGGAGATATCAAAGACGAAAGATAGAAAACAGCAGTAATTGTTTAGAAACAGAGATGGCTGATGTCAGAAAGGGAGGTTTGTATGGGATTTTTTGATAAAAAATACTGTGACGTATGTGGAGAAAAGATCGGTCTTCTTGGAAACCGGAAATTAGAGGATGGAAACCTCTGTAAAGACTGTGCGGCGAAGCTTTCCCCATTTTTTTCTGAACGGAAATCGTCCACGGTAGAAGAAATCAAGAAACAGCTGGCCTACCGTGAGGAAAACCGAAAAGAGCTGGAACGCTTTCAGGCAACGCGGATCATCGGTGAACGGACGAAGGTTATGGTTGATGAAGCAGGGAAACGCTTTGTGGTGACTTCAGCTTCAGACCTTTTAAAGGCAAATCCTGATATCATCAGCCTCTCTGATGTGATCTCCTGCAATCTGGATCTTGATGTGGAAGATACGGAGATTATGCGGAAGGATTCACAGGGCAAGGAGGTCAGCTATAATCCGCCGAGATTCTGCTATTCCTATAACTTTAATATCGAGATCGGAGTAAGAAGCCCGTGGTTTACCCAGATCCGTTTCCGCTTAAATCCGAGTGATGTGGAGATCGTTGATGAGCAGACCGGTGGTTTTGGCGGAGTTGGCAGGCTTGCAGCCAACAGACGCCAGAGTATGGTACATCCGGAATACAATGCGGATTACCGGAAATACCAGCGCATGTCTGATGAGATCATTGCTATTTTATTAAATCAGCCGATGCCGGCCAGTGCCTTTGCAGAGCCGATGCGGAACGGAGCAGGAGTGGTCAATCAGATGCTACAGACAGGCGCAGGAATGCTGGCAGGCGGAATGATGCAGGGTGGAAACATGATGCAGGGTGGAAACATGATGCAGGGTGGAAACATGATGCAGAATGGAAACATGATGCAGAATGGAAATATGATGCAGGGCGGAAACATGATGCAGAATGGAAACATGGCACAGGGCGGCAGCTGGATCTGCTCCTGCGGTATGACAAATACTGGAAGATTCTGCCAGAACTGCGGTGCACAGAAGCCGGAGGCGATCCGGTACCGTTGCGATAAATGCGGCTGGGAGCCGACAGACCCGGCGAATCCACCGAAATTCTGCCCTCAGTGCGGAGATCCTTTTGATAGTGGAGACAGAACCAATTAAATATTGATTTTCCGGAATAGCCTATGTGAGCGTGATCTGGAGAAAAGGAGGAATGGATGATGAAAAAGAGTAGATGGATGACAGCCGCTCTGGCAGCAATGCTGGCACTCAGCCTGACGGCATGCGGCGGTGGAAAGAAGCCGGCGGAGACCAAGGAATCTGTTCAGGCATCACAGGAGACCACAGCTGCAGCGGCAAAAGAAACGGAGACCACAGCAAAAGAAACGGAGACCACAGCAAAAGAAACGGAGCCTCCGGAGACGGAGGCAAAGATACCGGAAAACGCAGAAGAGATTACGCTGACAAACCAGAAGCTTCAGATCCAGGCGAAATTCTATCTTCCAAAGCAGGCAGAAGCATGGAGCGTGGAAAACCGAAATGGAAAAGACCCGGTTACACCAGTGCAAAAAAGTGTTTATAAAGCAAAGCACAATGAGGATACGACATTGCATGTGACAATCCAGCTTTCGGCAACGACACCGGAAAGCCTTCAGAAGCAGATGGACAGCAAGGAAAAAATCACAATCCAGGATTATCCGGGAACATTTGAGGCAGGAAGCACATCCTGGGATTATCAGATTGATTTCGGTAAATATGCGGATGGATTAGAAACCTATATGCTGGTGAAATTCTGGACCGGCGATGACAGCTATGCCCAGAAGCCAGGACTGAAGGAGGCAAGAGATCTGTTCCTTGACACGGTCACGGTGACAACAGACTATGAAGGCAAGGAGGACCGCAGCGGACGCAGATACATGGGAACTCCGATGTGTTCTCTTCCGGAGAGCTTTGACTACAATGGAGTAAATGCTGAAGTGACCCAGCCTACGGACTCCTATTGTGTATATCAGCTCCGGTCAGAGATTCACGAGACAGATGAGATTCCGGTCAGACTTGTTGGCCTTATGACCTCTACGATCAATCAGGCAACCTATGAAGTGACAGAAGGATATTCAGATTACACCATTGCAGGTTATCCTGCACATATTAAACAGACCAAGTATGTGGCCTATCTTGCCAGCGAGATCCGTTTTCAGGTCGGGGAGAACTATTATCGTGCATTTGCATATACCTATGTGGATGATTCTGATCTGGACGTGAAGGCATTGGCGGAGGCTACCAAGACACTGAATGAGAATGAGGCTGTATATTTCCAGAAATCACTGGATTTCCTGGATGTTATGATCCAAAATGCAGAATTTACAGATCCGGATGAAGCATGGTTTCAATAAACACAGGCGGTAAAGGGGGGATTGGAATATGAAGCAAAAACAGCTCCGCTGGCTAGGGCTGATCCTGATTCTGGCCGGAGCGGTGTCCCTCGGACTTGTAGCCTGTGAGAAGAAGGAAGCGGAGATTTCTTCTGATTCCGGTCATATTGTTCTGGACGATTATGAGATCCAATATAAGGGTTTTACGGTCATGCCGGATGTAGACGGTCAGTCAGCATTGGTCCTGACGCTGGATTTTACCAATAATGGAAAAGAGGCGACCTCTTATCTCTGGGCTGTGTCGGAAAAGGTATTTCTTGACGGAATCGGCCTGAATACGGCGACTGTGCTGCAGGGAGCGGAATCCGGGGAAGCAGTCACGGAAGCACAGCTGACTGAGATCATGCCAGGAAAAACAATCCAGGTGCAGTCTGCCTATCATTTACCGGATGGCGACAAAAAGACGCTGGAAGCAGAGTTTTCACAATTATTAGGAAAGAAAAAAGGGGTTCTCACCATTGACCTGGAGGAAGCGCTGCCGTAGAAAGGCAGCGCTGCTCTTTAAAGGGTCAGAAAAAAGAAAGGGAAGGAGAACAGCGGTATGGGAAATATACAGGAATATAAGTGTCCGTGCTGTGGTGGTGCGATCCACTTTGACAGCACAATCCAGAAGATGAAATGTCCGTACTGTGATACAGAATTTGAGATGGAGGCGCTTCAGGGATATGATGAGGCGTTGAACCAGGAGCAGTCGGACGAAATGGTATGGGACACGAGTGCAGGAGAAGAATGGGGGAAAGGTGAGACCGATGGCCTTCGTACCTACCAGTGTCAGTCCTGTGGCGGCGAGATCGTCGCAGATGAGAATATGGCAGCATCTGCGTGTCCATATTGCGGAAATCCGATCGTTGTGACCGGACAGTTTTCGGGAGCATTAAAGCCGGATTATGTGATTCCGTTCAAGCTTGACAAAAAGGCGGCAAAGGACGGTCTGACGCGTCATCTGAAAGGAAAAAGGCTTCTTCCGAAGGTCTTTAAGGATCAGAACCATATTGATGAGGTCAAGGGTGTTTACGTTCCATTCTGGCTGTTTGATACGGAGGCAGACGCGGATATCCGCTATCGTGCGACAAAGGTCAGAAGCTGGAGTGATAAAGACTATAATTATACGGAAACGAGTTTTTTCATGGTGGGACGCAGCGGAAGCATTGGCTTTACACGGGTTCCGGTAGACGGATCGACGAAGATGGAGGACGATCTGATGGAATCGATTGAACCATTCGATTTTAAGGAGGCAGTTCCATTTCAGACAGCATATCTTGCGGGCTATATGGCAGATAAATATGATGTCAGTGCAGAAGAAAGTATTGCGCGTGCAAATGAGCGTGTAAAACGATCAACAGAGGATAATTTCAAATCGACTGTAAGCGGCTATACATCGGTGACAACAGAACAGAGCAGTGTGAGACTTCATGACGGAAGTGCGAAATATGCGCTTTACCCGGTCTGGATCTTAAATACAACCTGGAATGGAAAACAGTACCGCTTTGCCATGAATGGACAGAACGGGAAATTCGTAGGCGATCTGCCAGTGGATAACGATGCTGCAAAAACCTGGATGATAGGGCTTTCTGCAGCATTTGCCGCAGCAGCTTACGGTATCAGCTGGCTTCTATGGCTGGCGCGGATCATATAGAAGGGGGAGTGGAGAAGATGAAAAGAGCAGGAAGGAAACTGATCGGAATGGCAGCAGCCTGGCTTCTCGCAGCTTCCGCTTTCAGTATAGCTGTTTATGCGGCAGATGGCTTTTCCAGTGAATATGAACGGCTTTTAGATACCGCATATATTCTTTCTGATGAAGAACAAGATGAGATCACCGAGCTTCTGGATGAACTCAGTGAACGCCAGAAGATGGATGTGACGATCGCAACGGTAGAGAATCTCGATGGCTATAACAGCATTGAAGCCTGCGCGGATGACCTTTACGATTATTGTAATTTCGGTTACGGCCCAGACCGGGACGGTCTGATGTTTGTAGTCAGTATGGAAGAGCGGGAATGGCATATCTCGACCTGCGGCTACGGAATTACTGCATTTACAGATGCCGGTATCCAGTATGTGGGAGGCCAGATGCTGGATTCCCTTGCAGATGGCGATTATGCGCAGGCGTTCCGGATCTACGCAGCGTGCTGTGATGATCTGATCGATCAGGCGAGGGCAGGCCATCCATTTGATAAGGACGATGTTCCGAGAAAACCTATGTCTGCGACAGTTCCGCTTATCTGTATTGCAATCGGTGTAGGTCTTGGATTTGCAGCTGTCCAGGGCATGAAGGCACAGCTAAAGAGCGTTCACAAAGCGGGATCAGCAGCCAATTATGTACGGCCTGGCAGCATGAATCTGACCGGGAAACAGGATCTTTTCCTGTATAGCCATGTCAACCGGGTAAAACGAGAAACAAAGAGCAGCAGTAGCAGCGGCGGCGGAAGCTCAACGCATACGTCTTCTTCCGGAACGACCCATGGTGGTGGCGGTGGAAAATTTTAGCAGGTCCAATGTGGAAAGGAGGCTGGAAATGAAACGTTTTGACGGAAAAAGATGGATCGTGGCTGGTCTTGCCGGCATGATAGCAGCTGCGATGTCGATCACATCGTTTGCGGAAAATGGATGGACGCGTGTATCGCCGCGGTCGGCCTGGGATGGGACCTACTATCGTTCAGACGGACAGCGCGTCACGGTGACAGACACAGATCAGGATTATGTATACATTTCATTTACCATGGATGGTGAGTCGGCCGTGGACGCCCTGAAATTTACGGACGAAACGCGGACCAGGGCGGAAACGCTGGAGGTTCATGAGATCCCGGCAATTTGGACCTTAAGTGAGGATATGCTTTATGTGGACGCATCCGCATCCTGCAATCAATTCTTTCATGGTGTCTACCGGAAAAAAGCAGATGCATCCTGCTGGGTAAGGCAGAAGGACGGAAGCTATATCTATCTTGACGAGAATGGACAGATCCTGAAAAATCACATGACACCGGATGGCTTTTACGTCGGGCCGAATGGAAAATGGGCTGCACAGATCGGTATGTGCATGATCACACCGGGACGTTATAAATCCATGTTCCAGAATCCGGATGCGATCCTGTATGAAAACTGGAGCTTCAGCATGTACACCTCTGGCGATACGGATCGCCCTCTGACGGGACCCGAAGACCGGATCGAGGTCGGATGTGCAGATTATGAGGCATATGATCAGAAAGCAGATTTTCTGTATACCAAGACAGATCTTCGCCTGTTCAACACAATGGAGGGCTATGTGATCGAGGATGCAGGCGGAGAAGTATTTGCCTGGATGTATCCGACGATCCACGGAAATGATCTGATGGTCCAGATGTATGGAACAGAGCAGTATCACACAATCCGTATGGTCGAGGATTATTCTGAGTCCGGAGGCTGATGTTTCGTGAAATGCGGGGCGCATGGAAGGAGGGAGAGGAAGCATGATAAAAACGTTGGAAAATAGAAGAACCTTTTGGTGTGGCAGCTGGATGATACTGATCATTCTGGTGTGCTCGCTGTTTACCGGCTGTACGCTCCTGGATGTGAAGGATAAGGGTGGAATGATCAATCCGGATGCGGCTTCCTTAGAAGGAGAAACGAGCACGGACGGAGACAGAACAGAGAATGATATAAGCCGGTTTATGAAAAATAAGACCGGGTCAGAGTCTGGATCGGAGATCAGCGGGGACAGTGATCGGTCGGCCCGTGACACATCGGGAGCAGAAATGCAGAAAACGATTTCCGGTGGCGCCTGGATGACAGCGGCTGGTAAAAGTGCACTTGCTGAGGATCGGGAATATGTGAATCAGCTGAACGCGGCAGCCGGTGTGTATTTTGTCGATTATACCGCAGATTTTATGGGTACGGGAAGACAGGAGCAGGTTAAGATCCTCTTTCCATATCTGGAGAATCTTCCGGCAGATCACCGGATCGAATGTGACGGAGATGAGTGGTATGTCATCGTTCCTGCAAGTGAGGACTGGACGATCACGATCAATAGCAGCACATGGGACGGAAATACCTTTGAGAGGGTAGAGGGTGAGGAGATTGCCCGTGTATCGGACGGACTTCCGTTCCTTTTACGCTGCAATGTGAGCGACCTGCACCCGAACGTGGTGCTTACAGCAACGAATAGAAGCAGATCGGTAAGCTGGTATCCAGAATATAATCTATATGCAGGAGAGGTCTTCGGAAATGAAGATTTTGTAACTCTGGATAGTATAAATGATTTCGTGAATACCGGATATCTTTACAATATGGAAGGAAGCTGGTATTGTGACGCGAATGCAAATGACCAGGGACAGCCATTTTTCTATAATGTTACATTCCAGACAGATATGGATGGAAATCCAACCACGATCTTGTATTATGGAGGACTTTTGATAGACGGCATAGAGGAGATACGTTTCTACTGGGATGGAATTTATGTAAGAAGGTCAGAGCTGTGGGAGTATGATTACTGCTTCAATACACCGGATGGTGAGCGGACTGGTATAATCCGGGTAGAGCCGGACAATGATACGGTGTTTATTCAGAATCTTGGAGGCGAATCCTTCTTCCCGTATACCGGCAATGATTCTGCCACCTTCTATTACACACCACAGAACGTGTACGGTGAGGCGGACGGTGAGCACGCCGGTGAAGAGGGAGATGCCGCTGACCTGGAATACATGACACAGATCCCGGAGATCCATGAGAAGATCATGCAGGGTATGAGTCTTTATGAGGAGGAACCGGAGGAGATCGACGGAATGTCTGGAAGAGTTTATGTGCTGATCAGTGACAATGGAAGCCAGCTTGTCCGGGAAGGCTACTATGCATTAACTATGAACGGGGTATACCGCATGGACTATCTGACCGGAAACTGGGAATTAATTGAATAAAGGAGGGGGGAACCTTATGAAGGAGATTACATTAGAACGCTTACCGACAACAGCAGAGGAACTCGCGACAATGCCGCAGGCAGCCCTTACTGTTCCGGAGGAGGTTGCGGCGCTCACGATCGCAGCGCTGGCGAGATTTCCGGAAAATCAGGAGGATGCGGTCCGGATGCTGGATTTTTTAAGAGGACCGAGGCCGTTAAATGGAATCGATAAACAGTTTTTAAAGGATCGGTTCCGTGGAAAGGAATATCTGATGCGGTCATTTTTTACAGGATCTTCCCCGGAGAATAATTATACGCCATCCATGCCGTACCGTGTGGTCGTATCGGAGAACCCATACAGCAGGAGCCAGCTTGCAGATGGATATCTGACACTTTATGTTAACTGCAGTGGAGCGGATAGTCCCAGACCATTGAAGCTTAGGAAAAAGCCGTCTACGGGACAGTGGTTTTTGTGGGAGCAGCAGCTTCTCGCCGGGATCCGGATTCCTGCAGCGGCAGATCCGTGGGCATAGATCTTCTGTTAAGCTTTTTTGATGCCGTTTTGGTAAAGAAAGAGTGAAATGATTGCTGTGATGGTCTCTGTCAGCCAGAATGCGTGCCACACACCGGCTGCGCCGAGTAAATGGCTGAGCAGGAAAGCAAGAGGCAGGATCAGGATCACATAGCGGCATAAAGAAACGATCAGGGAAGGAAGTCCTTTGCCCAGTGCTTCCAGAGTTCCGCAGGTAATAACGGAAATAGTGGACAGCAGGTATCCAATGCTGATGGTATGCAAAGCCTGGATTCCGGTACGAATGGTGGAGTCCTGAACCGTGAACAGTCCCATAAGAGTACCAGGAATGGTCCAGCAAAGCGCGGTGCCGAAAGCCATGATGGCAGCGACCAGCATAAGCCCAGTGTGGTAGATCTTCAGGACACGTTTGTGTTCTCCGGCGCCATAGTTGTAACCGATCAGAGGACGCATTCCCTGAATGATACCATTCGCCGGCAGATACAGGAAGGTCTGCAGCTTGTAGTAAACCCCAAGAACAAAAACGTAGGTCTGTGAATACGCAGACAGCAGGATATTTAACACGGAGATCAGCATGGACGGCAGAGCCATGTTTAAGCTGGCCGGAATACCGATGGAATATAGTTTTTTGATCAAAAAGCTGTCAGGTTTCATATCTTTTAAGGAAAATCGGATCGAAGATGGCTGTGTCAGGTAGACGGTCAGATACATAGCTGCACTTAAGGTCTGCCCCAGGCCGGTTGCGATCGCAGCGCCTGCGATCCCCATAGCCGGAAATGGTCCGATGCCGAAGATTAGTACCGGGTCCAGGATGATATTCAGGACACAGCCGCTTAAAAGACAGACCATGGTCAGGGTCATGCGGCCAATCGCCTGGTATACCTTTTCAAATACCAGACCCCATGCCTGCATGACGGCAAAACAGAATGCAATGCCGGAGTAACGGATACCGATGGAAATAATATCCGGATCATTGGTAAATTTTTGAAGGAATGAAGGCATGATGGCAATGCATACAATGGAAAGAAGGATTCCGTGCAGTGTTGCCAGCAGCAGTCCCTGACTGGCGGAGCGATCAGCCATTTTGTGATCCTGTGCCCCAAGATAGAAGGAGATCACGGCATTGATCCCGACTCCAAAACCGATCATGATCGCACCGATCAGGTTCTGGAGAGGAAAGACCAGGGAAAGGGCCGTCATGGCATTCTCACTGATCTTCGCCACAAATAAGCTGTCTACAATGTTATAAAGAGAGTTCACCAACATGGAAATCACCATGGGAAGTGACATTTTCACAACCAGTCCGAGGACTGGTTGTTTTTTCATATAAGTCTGATCCATAAAAAAGTCCTTTCTGAAAATTAAATTGATCTCAAACTGTTCCTTAGATTGATCAAAATTCCAGTCCATTTGAAAATATGCATGGTCCAAATTTATGGCAACAAAAAAGCCACATGGCCTCCGAAAAGGTCATGTGGCGAAAAGTAGACAGAAATCTCGAAAAATCCACATATCAGTTTTAGAACATCAGTATAGCATCATCTTATCGAGAATGTCAATAGGATGAAAAGTCCATATGGCATTAAAATCGGTTGCAAGTTACTGTTCACGCGTTGCGCAAACAGCAACGGATTTTGCCGATGCTTCGCATTCTAAATCGGCAAAATCTGCTACCACCACTGTATCATACGGCATTTTCAGTTCAGAAAATGCCTACCCGTGTACAGTAATGGTTGCAAATCCATTCAAAAAGTCGGATAATACCCATAGAGCTATTTGAGCTCAACGGACCCAGAATCTTCTCGCAAAATCAGGCGTAGAAAGATTCCGGGAGTATATTAGATCAACACAGGAGGATGTATTGTATGGCTTGTACGACCATTTTAGTAGGAAAAAACGCATCTTATGACGGCTCAACCATGATCGCCCGCAACGACGATTCTGGTTCGGGACATTTCACAGCGAAGAAATACGTCGTGGTTCATCCGGAGGAGCAGCCGAAGGTATACCGGTCTGTGATCTCCCATGTGGAGATTCCTCTGCCGGAGCATCCGCAGAAGATCACTGCAGTGCCGAATGCATTAGACGGAGAAGGCATCTGGGCAGCCAGTGGTGTCAATGAAAAGAATGTAGGCATGACAGCAACGGAGACGATCACCTCCAATCCCCGTGTCCTGGGAGCAGATCCCCTGGTGGTTTATGAACCGGCGAAGGACGGAAAAGCGGAAAAGGCAGGCGGTATCGGTGAAGAGGATATTGTATACATTGTTCTTCCATACATTACCAGTGCCAGAGAGGGCGTGAAACGTCTGGGAAGCCTGTTAGAGACTTACGGAACTTATGAGATGAACGGAATTGCTTTTCAGGACCGTGATGAGATCTGGTGGCTGGAGACCATCGGCGGTCATCACTGGATCGCAAAACGTGTTCCGGATGATGTGTATGTAGTGATGCCGAACCAGCTGGGAATTGATCATTTTGACCTGGATGACGCACTGGGCGCACAGAAGAATCATATGTGTTCCGCTGACATGGGCGAATTTATCCGAGATAACCACCTGGACCTTTCCTTAAACGGAGAACTGAATCCAAGAGAAGCTTTCGGAAGCCATGATGACTCTGATCATGTCTACAATACTCCAAGAGCCTGGTTCATGGAACGTTACTTAAATCCGAATACAAAGAAATGGGACGGCCCGGATGCCGACTATACGCCAGAATCCGATGATATCCCATGGTGTATGGAGCCAGAGAAAAAGATAACCGTGGAAGATGTCAAATATGTCCTGTCTTCTCACTATCAGGGAACCATTTACGATCCTTATGGTGGCAGCGGTGATGGGTTACAGAGAGGCCGTTACCGTTCCATCGGCATCAATCGCAATGATTTCCTGTCCCTGATCCAGATGCGTCCGGATCAGCCGGAGGACGTATCCGTGATCCAGTGGATCGCATTTGCGTCTAATGCCTTTAATGTGATGGTGCCGTTCTATCCTGGAGTTTCTACCACACCGGAGTATTTATCCAATACTGGAAAAGACGTTTCCACCGACAATTTCTACTGGTCCAGCCGTCTGGTGGCAGCCATGGCAGATGCTTCTTACAGCAAATCCCTGTTCCACATCGAGCGCTACCAGCTTGCCGTGGCGTCCAAGAGCCATGCCCTGATCCATCAGTATGACAAGGCACTAAAGGATATTACAGATCAGGCAGAACGCCAGAAGATCCGGGAAGAAGCCAATCAGGCAGTGGCAGATATGGTAAAAGAAGAGACTGCCTCTGTTATGGATAAGGTGCTGTTTGAACTGAGCTGTCAGATGAAGAACGCATTTTCCAGATCAGATGCGTAAGGAAGGTAGTATATGATACAGGTAGATCTGATCACTGGATTTTTGGGTTCCGGCAAGACCACATTTTTAAGAAAATACGCCCGTTACTGGATCGACCAGGGCGTAAAGATCGCCATACTGGAAAATGATTTCGGCGCGGTCAATGTAGACCGGATGTTACTGCAGGACTTAGAGGGAGATTACTGTGGGGTGGAGATGATCGCCGGTGGCTGTGATAAGGACTGTCATCAGCGCCGTTTCCGCACGAAACTGATCTCCCTGTCCATGCAGGGCTATAAACGGGTGCTGATCGAGCCATCCGGTATCTATGATGTAGATGAATTTTTTGATACTTTATATGATGAACCGCTGGACCAGTGGTATGAGGCGGGCAATGTGATCGCCATCGTGGATGCCGGACTGGAAGAGCAGTTATCAAAGGAAGCGGAATTTCTGCTGGCTTCCGAAGTGGCAGAAGCGGGATGTGTCCTTTTAAGCCACACGCAGGAAGTGTCAGAAGAGACTGCAAAAGCTGCCATAGAACATGTAAACCGGGCGTTGGAGACCGCTCACTGCGACAGAAGATTGGGAGAGGGTGATGTGATCTGCAAAAACTGGGATGATCTGACGGAAGAAGATTTTCAGAAGATCGCTTCCTGCAGTTACCGGACAGAAAGCTATGAAAAGATGAATTTTGAAGAAAAGGACGTCTTCCAGTCCTTATATTTTCTGGAGCTTCCGATCACAAGGGAGAAATTAGAGGCTGCGGCAAAAGAACTGTTAGCCGATGATTCTTATGGTCATATTTTCCGGATTAAAGGATTCATAGAGGAAGATGGTTCCTGGATCGAATTAAACGCCACCCACCGCAGCTTCACGGTCAGCCCGATTCCATGCGGGCAGTCGGTGCTGATCGTGATCGGAGAGGGGCTTTTGAAAGAAAAGATTGAACAGATGTTTACTTAAAATACATCCAGATCCTGTCCATTGACCACCCAGCCGTCGTATCCGGCGGTGCGGATCTCGTCCAGGATGGCCTCGTCTCTTCTAGCCATTTCCGCAGGAAGATTGATGCGGTTATCCTGGATGTTCATGTGGTAGATCCGGTGGTAGGTGACTAACAGCTTTGGCTGTGCTTTTTTTGCTACCCAGGCCAGATCCGTGCTTAAGGTATGCACTTCCTGGTGGTATTTCTGCCATTTCGGTTCCCGGCAGGCGATCCCGGCGGCGTATTCCACTTCATGGAGAAGAATATCGCAGCCAGCAGCTTTTTCAGCCACCAGATCCAGAGGGGCAGTATCACCGGTGATCACGATGGTCCGGTCATCGGTGACAAATTTATAACCGTAGCAGGTCAGCGTTCCATGGCTGACCGGAAATGCTTCGACACTTACCCGGTCGTCCTCGTAGATGATACCGGGTTTTTCAATTTCTGTCACATCGACTTTGTAGCCGGACTCATTCGCCTTCTCAAAGCCGTGAATCCGAAAATCGATATCGGTTTCATAAGCCTGCAAGATATGGCTGGTCATGTGATTCAGCCCCTTCGGGCCAAATACCTTTAATGGAACCGGACGCTCCAACACCCATGGGGTGAAGATCAGATCCGGGTATCCGGCGGTGTGGTCGGTGTGTAAGTGGGTACAGAACGCAGTGGTCAGAAGATCCGGCCGCAGAGCGTCGATTCCACGAAAATAGGCTTTGGAAGCCTGGCGTACCACACCAGGTCCAAAGTCTACTAAATAAGCGCGGTCGCCAACGACCACCGCAGAGGATGGACCGTTGGCATCAGGACAGGCATTGGGGGTGCCAGTGCCAAGTAACACTAATTTGGTATTCATAATATCGAAAGTTCCTTCCGTAAAATTCTTGGTCTGTAACGGTTCTCAGTTACTGAAAGCGGCAACTGTTTTACATAGCCGCAGCTAGTTTTCCGTATGTTTGATAGAGATTCCCGTAAAGCCATAAATCAGGCTGAACACAGGAGTTAAATACAATAAGAACAGGAATGGGAAAAATGCGCCCCATGCCACGCCCAGGGTTCCGGACATGTAGACACAGTAGCCATGCCATGGGATCATCGGACCCGCCAGTGTACCGGAGTCCTCCAGACACCGGGAGAGGATCTCAGGAGCTACATGACGTTTTTTGAATACCGGAGCCATTAACCGACCGGTCAGCACATGCGCCATGGGCTGGGAACAGCTGATCAGGCTGGTCACATATCCGGTGATCAGGGTCGCTAAGATCATGGTTCCATCGTTCTTTACCAGCTTTAAGATCGCATTTAAAATGTGGTCCAGAACGCCTAATTTCTCTAACATGCCGCCCATACCAACAGCAAATGTAATGATCGCTACATACTGGAGCATGCTTCCCATGCCGCCGCGGTTTAAGATGGTCTTTAAGATGGCTTCCTCAATCTCCGTGGAGTAGCCGTTATAAGCGGTGCGGATGATGCTCTGTAAAGAATCATGCTGTACAAAGAAGGAAATGGCGCCTGCAGCGAAGCTGGATAAGCCCAAGGCGGAGATGGCATTTACCTTGCATAATAACAGGATAATGATTAAAACTGCAGGGATCATAGTGACCAGACCTAACTGGAACTCTCCGTTTAAAGCACCGATGTAAGCAGACATATTGGCTTCAGTATAGCTGCCGCTGGTCTGCTGGATACCCAGGATCGTGAATAATACTAAAGTGATCACATAGGTAGGAAGAGTAGTCCATAACATGGAACGGACATGGTCTCCTAATTTTGCTCCGGCAACGGCTGGAGCTAAGTTGGTGGTATCAGATAAGGGGCTTAATTTGTCACCGAACATCGCACCGCAGATCACGGCGCCTGCTACCATACCAGGATTGATCCCCATGGCATTACCGATGGCCATCATGGCAACACCGGCGCTGCCGACAGAACCGTAAGAGGTTCCGGTCACCAGGCTTAATACGGAACAGAAGATCAGAGTCAGTGGCAGAAGCCATGCCGGGTTGATCATCTGAAGACCCCACACGATGATGGTGGCGATGGTACCGCTCTGCAGCCAGGTACCGATCATAACACCGATGGCCATCAACAGGCACAAGGTAGGCACTACCATGCGGATGGACTCATAGGCACCGGAAACTACATGGTCATAAGGAATACGGACTGCTTTGCAGAACAGGTAAATAAAGATCCAGCTTGCAAACAGGCCGATCATGGGGCCGCCGGTCTTTAAACGGATGCAGACCGCAACGGAAATGATGATCAGCAGAAGCAGGATCAGGGACTGAGGCAGGTTTAATTTTTTCTCTTCGTTCATACTCAAATTCTCCCAATACATAATTTTTAACGTCATTGCCGGATTGTTTTACAATTCAACGCTTTGACGCAGAAAAGCCAATGTCTATTATAGACGAAATCTGTCCAAAATGCAAGGAAAAATAAGAAATCTGTATAAGAAGAGAAAAAAGAGAAAAAGGAATCTGCATAAGAAGCAGATGCACAGGACAAAATATACTTAAAGTCCAGTTCTGTCTTGACATTCTTTACAAAAGATATTATTCTAAAAACAACGTTATATAGTTTTAAAAACCACATAACAAAGTAATAAAAATACACACAATTCAAGCAGAAACAGATCACCCGGATGACCTGGGAATGGAAAGGAGCAGTATATGGGTAAAAAGATGGCGAAGGCAGGTTTGTTTTCCTTAGCAGCTCTGGGAGCAGGCGCTGCCGTGTTTATGGCAGGAAAGAAGGAAAAGGGCTGTGCGAAGAAATGCACTGCAGCGAAAGAGAAAAAACAGACGGATTATTCGGATTACCGCAATACCGAACGGGACAAGCAGAAAAAGAACAGCAAAGGCATTTATTATTCCAAAGGTAATTATGAGGCATTTGCCCGTCCGTTAAAGCCGGAAGGCATTGAGGAGAAATCCGCTTACCTGGTGGGAAGTGGTCTGGCATCTTTGGCGGCAGCCTGCTTTTTGGTCCGTGACGCTCAGATGCCCGGCAAAAATATCCATATTTTAGAGGCGATGGACATTGCCGGAGGCGCCTGTGACGGTATCGATGACCCGACCCGCGGTTATGTGATGAGAGGCGGAAGGGAGATGGAAGACCATTTCGAGTGTCTGTGGGATCTGTTCCGCAGCATCCCGTCATTGGAGGTGGAAGGGGCGTCTGTGCTGGATGAATATTATTGGTTAAATAAGCGTGACCCCAACTATTCTCTGTGTCGTGCCACAGAAAAACGGGGTGAGGACGCCCATACGGACGGGAAATTCCGGCTCAGCCAGAAGGGCAGCATGGAGATCATGAAGCTGTTCTTTACCAGGGACGAGGATCTGTATGACAAAACCATTGAGGAATTTTTTGACGATGAGGTGTTCCAGTCAGATTTCTGGCTGTACTGGAGAACCATGTTTGCTTTTGAAAACTGGCACAGTGCCCTGGAGATGAAACGGTATTTCCAGCGTTTTATCCACCACATTGGCGGGCTGCCGGATTTCTCTGCTTTAAAATTTACCCGCTACAACCAGTATGAGTCCCTGATCCTGCCGATGCAGAAGTATCTGGAGCAGGCGGGCGTGGAGATCCGGTTTGGTACTGAGGTGACCAATGTCCGCTTTGAGATCAATGGTGAGAAAAAAACTGCCCGCGCCATCGAGTGCCTGGTTCACGGGGAGAAGACGGAGATTCCATTGACGGAAAAAGATCTGGTGTTTATCACCAACGGAAGCTGTACCGAGGGAACCATTTACGGAGACCAGGACCATGCGCCTATGGGCAATGCAGAGACCCGCACCAGCGGCTGCTGGGGGCTGTGGAAGCGGATCGCCGCCCAGGACCCATCCTTCGGACATCCAGAGAAATTCTGCTCCGATACTCAGAAAACCAACTGGGAATCTGCAACTGTGACCACTTCCGATGAACGGATCATTTCTTATATAAAGAAGATATGCAAACGTGATCCGTTAAGTGGACGGGTCGTGACCGGTGGAATCGTAAGCTGTAAGGATTCCTCCTGGCTGTTAAGCTGGACCATCAACCGACAGGGGCAGTTTAAGGCGCAGAAGAAGGATGAAGTCTGCGTCTGGGTGTACAGTTTATTTACCGATGTTCCGGGAGATTATATCAAAAAGCCGATGAAGGAGTGTACCGGTAAGGAAATCACTGCTGAGTGGCTGTATCATCTGGGTGTTCCGGTGGAAGAGATCGACGATCTGGCAGAAAATCATACGAATTGTACGCCAACCATGATGCCGTATATCACTGCCTTCTTTATGCCTAGAAGCGCCGGTGATCGCCCGGATGTGATTCCGGATGGCTCTGTCAACGCTGCATTCCTGGGACAGTTTGCAGAAACTCCAAGAGATACCATTTTCACGACGGAGTATTCGGTCCGTACCGCGATGGAAGCTGTGTACGGTCTGTGCGGCGTGGACCGCGGCGTTCCGGAGGTGTGGGGCAGTGTTTATGATATCCGTGAGCTGTTAGACAGCACGGTGAAGCTGATGGACGGAAGATCCCCACTGGAAATGCATCTGCCAGGACCACTGGAGAACCTGAAGTGGAAGTTGGTGAAAAAAGTGGACCGGACAGAGGTTGGAAAGCTGCTGCGGGAGCATGGCGTGGTGAAGGACGGGATGATCTAAATGCATACTGCCATAGCCATGCGCATTCATAGTTTGCCGATTCTCGGCAAACTATTTCATGTCGGGCATCCGCCCTATAAAACAGCATGCTGGAACTGTCCTTTGTGTGCAAGCACCCACGGTCAGTTTCAGCGTGTTGTTTTGCATGGCAGATTAATTTCACAGAACTTTCACATCCTGCTGTTGACAACAAGAAAACCATGTGTTATATTACAAATAGAACAAATAGACTAGAGCAAGTGCCGCGGATTCCACCGTGGCATTTGTTGTAACCGTTTTACCGAAGTTGCGGGCGCAATCCGATACTTGCAAAATCGGTGAACAGTCATAACTATGAAGAAACTGAATAGTTACGAACAGTCATAGATACATGGAGGTGGCAGTATGGATAAGAGAGATTATTATGAAGTGTTAGGTGTCAGCCGGAATGCCAGCGAAAAAGAGATCAAAAGCGCCTACCGGAAATTGGCGAAGAAATATCACCCGGATTCTAACCAGGGTAATCAAGATGCAGAAAATAAATTCAAAGAGGCTTCCGAAGCTTACAGTGTTTTAAGTGACCCGGAGAAGAGAAAACAGTACGACCAGTTCGGCTTTGCGGCCTTTGATGAGACCGCGGGCGCCGGAGGCGGCTGGCAGAATGCCGGTGGCGCATATGGTGGAGGCACGTATAGCGGCGGTAATCCATTTGAAGGATTTGGCGGTGGTTTTGGTGGAAACGGAGGTTTCCACGGCTCCTTCCACGGCAGTGGTTTTGGCGGCAACGGCGGCAGTTTCCATTTTGAGCAGGGCGATGGCAGTGGTTTTGAAGATATTTTTGACGATCTGTTCCATGGCAGCCGGGGCGGCAGAAGCAGCAGAAGTCAGGGCGGCAGCCATTATGGCCACTACGATTTTTACCAGAGCCGCGGCGAGGACTTAAACTGCCAGGTCAACATCGGCCTGCGAGATTCTGTCCTTGGCTGTGATCAGGTGTTCCAGATCAAGAACCCGGCAGATGGAACCACCCAGTCCCTGAAAGTGCATATTCCAGCAGGAATCGAGGACGGCAAGACCATCCGTTTAAAGGGGAAAGGTATGCCGGGAACTGGCGGCGGAGAGCCGGGCGATATCCTTCTGAAAGTTACCATTGACCCGGATCGTCAGTATGAGAGAAAAGGCATGGATCTGTATACAACCGTATCCATTCCATATACCACAGCGGTATTTGGCGGTGAAGCTAAGGTGGATACCTTATACGGCAGTGTCGTCTGCAAGATCCCAGAAGGAACCCAGTCCGGTAGTAAGATCCGTCTGAAAGGCAAAGGCGTACCATCCGTGAAACAGCCGTCTGTCCATGGTGACGAGTACGTGGTCATCCAAATCCAGGTACCAAAGAGGTTAAGGCCAGAGGCGAAACAGAAGCTGCGGGAGTATGAGAAATTGGCGAGCTAAGAGAATTTGATATAGAATGAAAGAAGGAGACTGACCAGGTGCGGTTGGCCTCCTTTTTTGTTGCGTGTTTGAGTGCCTTTTGCTATGATAAAATATCGTTCTCTTGCTAATGCATTTGCGTATATGAACCTTGTAGAAGCCTGGGGCAGTGGTATTCCAAAACTGATGCAGGCAATGAAGGAGTATGGGCTGCAGGAACCAGAATTTATTGATATGGAAGTGGCTTTTAGAATCAATTTGTATCGTGATACTAAAACATCATTAAATGATACTAATGAGCCAAATAATGATACTAATGAGCCTAAAAATGATACGAATGATACCAAAACTGATCTTGAAATTCGATTGGCTGAATTAATTCGTAAAAATCCAGAGATGCCCCAAAGGGAAATGAAAGAGGCACTTAACGTTTCTATAATAACGATTAAACGTACCTTGTCAAAAATGCAAATGGAAGGTAAAGTTATCCGTGAAGGCTCTAATCGTAAAGGAAAATGGACATTGATCTCTTGACATACTATTCCTATAGTGTTAGTATGAATTAAATTCACAAGGCATCAATGGAGGAAGAAGCATGGCAAGAGGAATCAATACGAAATGTACCCATCTGGAAGAGGATGAGCAGAGTGTAAAAAACTACGGCGCGATCAGTTACCCGATCTATCAGACTGCGACGTATGCACATATGGGTGTCGGCAGAAGCACTGGATTTGACTACAGCAGACTTCAGAACCCGACCAGAGAGCAGTTAGAAAAGGTGGTCGCTTCTTTGGAGAATGGCATAGATGCTATTGCATTTTCCACCGGTATGGCAGCAATTACCATGATGATGGAACTCTTCAAGCCAGGCGATCACCTGATCGTGGATTCTGACCTGTATGGCGGAAGTATCCGTCTCTTTCACAATGTTTCAGCCAAAAATGGCATTGAATTTTCCAGTGTGGACTGCTATAAAGAAGATGTGGAAAGCTTCGTGAAGGAAAACACCAAGGCTATTTACATAGAGACACCGACCAATCCGATGATGAATGTCACCGATATCGCAGCTATGGCAGAAATTGCCAGACGCCATGACCTGCTGCTGATCGTGGATAATACCTTCTTATCCCCATATTTTCAGAATCCTCTGGATCTTGGCGCGGATATCGTGGTTCACAGCGGCACGAAATATTTAGGTGGACATAACGATACGCTGGCTGGCTTTCTGGTGACCAACCGGGAGGACATCAGCGAGAAGTTCCGTTTCTTAATTAAGACCGTTGGTTCCGGACTGGCTCCGTTTGACAGCTGGCTGATCTTGCGCGGCATCAAGACCCTGGGCATCCGTATGGAGCGTTCCCAGGAAAATGCAAAACAGATTGCCGGTTGGTTAAAACAGCAGAAAGCCGTGACCAAAGTGATCTATCCGGGACTGGAAGAGCATCCAGGGTATGAGATCATGAAAAAACAGGCCAGAGGCTTCGGCGCGATGCTGACCTTCCAGCTGGAGAGTAAGGAATTTGCCCTTTCCATTCTGGAAAAAGTACGGATGATCAAATTCGCTGAGAGCCTTGGCGGCGTAGAGACCCTGGTCACTTATCCGACGACCCAGACTCATGCAGACGTTCCGAAGGAGATCCGGGAGAAAAATGGCATCACTGAGGCAACCTTGAGAATGTCTGTGGGCATCGAAGATGCAAAAGACCTGATCGATGAGTTAGAAAAAGTATTCAGAGAAACGGAGCAGGAATTATATGGCGGAAAGAAATCTTGATTTTGACCGGATTGTAGATAGAAGAAATACCAAATCTTTAAAATATGATTTTGCTGAGAAACGGGGAATGCCAAAAGACCTGCTTCCCCTGTGGGTGGCAGACATGGACTTTAAGACCTCTAGTTACGTCCAGGATGCTTTGGCAAAACAGGTAGAACATGGCATTTTTGGTTACAGCGACACACTGACTCCTTATTTTGAGATCGTCAGAAGCTGGATGAAACGTCACCATGACTGGGACGTGGAAGAGGACTGGCTGGTGAAGACTCCGGGTATCGTATTTGCCCTTGCCATGGCAGTGCGTGCCTTTACGGAGCCGGGCGATGCGGTGCTGATCCAGCAGCCGGTGTATTATCCATTCTCTGAGGTGATCTCAGACAATGGCAGAAAGATCGTCAGCAGTGATCTGTACGCAGGAGGGGACAACCGCTACCACATTGATTTTGAGGATTTTGAGCAGAAGATCCGTGATGAGCGGGTGAAATTATTCTTCTTATGCAACCCGCACAACCCGGTAGCCAGAGTATGGACCAGAGAAGAACTGACCAGAATGGGTGAGATCTGCCAGAAATATCAGGTGAAAGTAGTCAGCGATGAGATCCATGCGGATTTCGTATTTAAAGGGAAACATCAGGTGTTTGCGGCGATTTCCAAAGAATTTGCGGATTTTACCATCACCTGCACATCCCCAAGTAAGACCTTTAACCTGGCGGGACTTCAGATCTCCAACATCTTCATTTCCAATCTACAGATCCGTGAGATCTTCAGACAGGAGATCAACCGGGCCGGATACAGCCAGTTGAATGTGGCAGGTCTGGTTGGCTGTGAGGCAGCATATTCTGACGGTGAAGAGTGGTACGAGGCTATGAAGGCTTATGTGGCTGCTAATATTGAATATACAAAAGAGTATGTGGAGCAGTATCTTCCTGGTGTTTCCATGACTGAGCATGAGGGAACCTATCTGGTGTGGCTGGATTTCCGCGGAACCGGGCTTGGTGTGGAAGAACTGGAGGATCTGATCATCCATAAAGCAAAGCTATGGTTAGACAGCGGTAAGATCTTCGGAGAGAAAGGCAAAGGCTTCCAGCGGATCAATGTAGCCTGTCCGAGAGCGACATTGACCGAAGCGCTTGAGCGGATACGCAAGGCGCTGGAAGAGAGGGCATAGAGTATAAAAATATCGTAACTGTGAGGGTACTGAACAGTTACAAAATATCAAAACAGCACACAGGCTTTAACGCCGGAAATAAAAGGAGGGCATCGTTATGAGTAAGATCAAAGAGAGTGCACTGGAGCTGATCGGAGGAACCCCGATCATGAAACTGAATGGATATGCAAAGAAAGCCGGAGTCACGGATGCCGTGATCCTGGCAAAACTGGAGTATTTAAACCCAGCAGGTTCTGTAAAAGACCGTGTTGCATTATCCATGATCGAGGATGCAGAAGAAAAAGGCATCTTAAAACCGGGAGCTACGATCATCGAGCCAACCAGCGGAAACACCGGAATCGGACTTGCAGCCGTAGCAGCAGCCAAGGGATACCGTGCGATCTTTACGCTGCCGGATACCATGAGTGTGGAGCGCAGAAACCTGTTAAAAGCATACGGCGCAGAGCTGGTTCTGACTGAGGGAGCCAAAGGCATGAAGGGCGCCATCGCCAAAGCGGAAGAACTGAAAAATGAGATTCCAGGCGCTGTCGTATTAGGCCAGTTCATCAACCCGGCCAACCCGGCTGCCCACCGCAGCACCACAGGTCCGGAGATCTGGGATCAGACCGATGGAAAAGTAGACATCTTTGTTGCAGGCGTCGGCACTGGCGGAACCATCACAGGCGTTGGTGAATATTTAAAATCCAAGAACCCGGATATCAAAGTCGTAGCTGTAGAGCCAGCTGCCAGCCCGGTTTTATCCAAGGGAACCGCAGGTCCGCACAAGATCCAGGGAATCGGAGCCGGTTTCGTACCGGAGGTTTTAAATACCAGAGTTTACGATGAGGTCATTGCCATCGAGAACGAGGATGCCTTCACAGAAGGACGCACTTTTGCAGCATCCGAGGGAATCTTAGTAGGAATTTCCTCCGGCGCAGCCTTAAAAGCAGCCTCCATTCTGGCGAAGAGACCAGAAAATAAAGGAAAAGTGATCGTAGCGCTGCTTCCGGATTCTGGAGATCGCTATTTGTCAACTCCATTATTTAATAGTGAGGTATAAAATACGATAAAAATCATCAGAAAAGCTATTCGCCGGGTAGAATGGGCGGATAGCTTTTTGCATGCTGCTTTTTGTTGAGTTATGAAATCAAGTAAAGAAAAGGCTATGGAATGGGGCATCTCTTATCATGCAGAAAAGCCAATTGATGGCCGAATCACTTCTGGTAATTATGTGCTAAAAAAATAGAACCGAAAAAGAAATCACTTTCTATCGGAATTGCTGATTATGTCAGAGCCCAAACAGAATATTATTATATAAGAGAAATGATTTCAGCCCGCAGATGTACGGTTGTTTTGCAGTACATTCACGGGCTGGATTTTTTTGCGAAAAAATGCTGAATTTAGTCTGGAATAATACTTGAAAATTACGAAATATTAAAAAATCAGACCCCATATTAAAAAGAAGGAATTGAAAAATATCACAATTTGCATGAAAATAATGACATAAAACAGAACAAAATATACAAAGGAGGGGCTATGGGGAACAAAGAAATTGCAGTCGGGTCTGGAACGACAAAATGGCAGAAAATAAAAACGGATTTGTGGAGATATAAATTCGTATACTTTTTAATGATTCCAGGACTTCTGCTGCTATTAGTTTTTAATTATTATCCATTATATTTCCTGCAGATCGCTTTTAAGAAATATACGATTTATTCAGGAATTGACGGAGCAACGTGGTGCGGAATGGCCAATTTCGAAAAGCTGTTTGAAACGAAATATTTTTTACAATCCTTAAAAAATACATTTATTATCAGCTTTATGAAGATTGTGGTGGGTTTTCCGCTGCCTATATTGGTTGCCCTGCTCTTAAACGAAATACGCTGCAAGTGGTTCAAGAAAGGGATACAGACAATTGTCTATATGCCCCATTTCCTTTCATGGGTTATTGTTGCCAGTATATGGCTGACCATCCTGTCGCCCAGCGGCGGAATTGTCAATGAGATACTGGAAAAGGTGTTCCATATGGAGCCAATCTTTTTTATGGCAGATAAGAAACTGTTCAGATGGGTCGTTGTTATTGTGGATGCCTGGAAGGAGACTGGATGGGGAACAATCATTTATCTGGCGGCTCTTACGGGAATTGACCCGTCATTATATGAGTCTGCGAGAGTGGACGGTGCGAGCAGACTGCAGCAGATTCGCTATATAACGCTTCCAAGCATTTTGCCGGTGATTCTCGTAGTATTTATCCTGGGCTTGGCTAAGGTATTGAATATTTTTGACCAGGTATTTGTTATGTATAATCCTGTAGTGGCGGAGGTGTCAGAAACAATTGATACATATGTTTATCAGATTGGTATGGTGAATGGAGATATCGCTTTTGCAACTGCTGTTGGCTTATTTAAAAATTTGATTTCCATGACATTAGTGCTGGGAACGAATTTTATTTCAAAAAAAGTACAGGGTGTTTCTGTAATTGATTAAGGTGAGAAAAATGAAGAAAGAAAAGATTGATTGGATGAATGTCATTATAGGGACGATTCTTATAATCATTGCGATTATCATTGTTGTTCCGTTTATAAATATCCTCTGTTTGTCCCTGGAACCAAGCCATATTGCAGATGAGGTGGGAAGGATTCATCTCATCCCTAGAGAAGTGAGCTTTGAGGCCTATGAGTATGTGCTGAGAAATAAAAACATATTAATCTCTGCTTTAAACTCTGTTCTTATTACCCTGGCTGGCAGCCTTGGGGGAACCATGGTGACAGCAATGCTGGGATACGGGCTGACTTTCAAAAAAATATTCGGTCATAAGTTTATTTCCTTTATGGTGCTTTTCACTATGATGTTTTCCGGCGGTATTATTCCGCTTTACATACTGATTCAGAAACTGGGACTTCTTAATACCAGGCTTTCTCTGGTACTGCCATTCATGGTAACTGCTTATAATACAATTTTAATGAAAAACTTTTTTGAGAGTATTCCTGACAGTCTGGCAGAATCGGCACAGTTAGACGGAGCAACGGAGTTCACCTTATTTTTTAAGATTATTCTGCCCTTATCAAAGCCGATTCTTGCAACAATTGTATTGTTTTATGCGGTTTCGCGTTGGAATGACTATTTTTACGGAATGATGTTCGTTACAGATCAGAACTGCAAACCCCTTCAGGTGCTTCTTCGAGAGCTTCTGCTCCAGGCATCTGCTGATTCAGGCGGAGATACTATCACACTAGGTAAAAATATGAAAATGGCTATTGCCATCGTGACAATGGCGCCGATTATGGTTGTATATCCGTTTTTGCAGAAGTATTTTACTAAAGGTGTAATGTTAGGCTCTGTAAAGGGCTGATAAATAGAAAAGGAGGAATTAAAGATGAAGAGAAGGTTATTGGCAGGTGTATGTGTCGCTGCTATGCTGGGGCTGCAGGTAGGATGTTCCGGCGGCGCGGCACCCACAACCCAGGCTGCTTTGGACCAGAAGGCAGAGGAGACAAAGGCAGCAGGAGAGAGTAAGGAGGTTGCGTCCCAAGAGCCAACCCAAATTTGGGTTGCGATTCGTGAGGATATCAACAACTTCCCGGAGGGAACCATGGATATCCTGAAGGAATCCGTAAAAGAAAAATTTAATGTAGATTTGAAGATTGACTGTATTAGCCAGTCCAGCTATGAAGAAAAACTGAATGTAATGATTGCATCCGGCAGTTTCCCTGACATTATCCGCTGTGAGGCAATTCCGAGACTGGGCGAGGCTGTGGAAGGCGGACTTCTTTTACCTATGACTGAGTTTGTAAAGAATGATGCGCTGTGGTCAACAGCAGATCCGCTTATATTTGGAAAATACAGCTATAAGGGGGAGATTTATGGACTCCCCACTATTCTGGACCGTCCTGACAGTATTTACTACAGAACAGACTGGCTGGAGAAACTGGGACTTTCTGTGCCGACCACAACCGATGAGCTGTATGAGGTTCTAAAAGCATTTGCAAAAAATGATCCCGATGGGAATGGACAGGATGATACCTATGGACTTACCTTCCCAGCTAACTACCTGCAGACTGCTCCACTGTGGCAGCTGTTTTTAAAAGGAAACCCTCTTGACCCTAATGATTTTGGTTTCTACACCGATCCGGAGACAAACCAGGCTGATAATGTATTTAACCACAAGGAGGATATGGCAGAGGCTCTGATCTGGTTAAATAAGCTCTATGAAGAGGGAATTCTGGATAAGGAATTTGTTCTGAATACAAAAGAGGATGCAGAGAATAAGTTCGTTACAGGCAAGGCAGGTGCATGGTTTAAGGGACTTATGTTTATTGAACCAAGACAGGCGAAGGCAGCCGCAGCAAATCCGGATGCAAAAATCTTATCCTTCCCCAATATTGAAGGAAAATATGGAACAAACTTAAAAATTCAGCCTATGGGCGGTTCCTATTATTTGACAAGAAGCGCACAGGGCAAGGAGGACATTGCAAGACAGGTGTTAGCTTATATTGCCGGTCCTGAGGGCGCTACCAATATGTGGATTGGAAAAGAAGGCGTGACATATAATATTGAGGGTGATAAGATTAATTGGACAAATCCGGATGACGCTAAGAAGTATAATCCTGGAAATCTTCTGTTAAATCCATTCCCTGTTGACCTTCCGGTTCCTTCAACGTTGTTAGAGGCAAATATGAAAGAAACAGAAGGGTATGAGATGGTTCCTTCTATTCAGACTTGGAACAGCCCTACTTACAATGAGAAGGGCGCAGATATGAAGAAGGTAATTATTGAAGGAATCACAAAGATTATCATTGGTGAGGAGCCAATCGAGTATCTGGATACAATGATAGAGACTCTGAATTCACTGGGAATGCAGGAAGTATGTAATGAGCTGAATTCCAAATAATGTTTGTTGAGGAAGTCTATGGAAAAAAAAACTCACGGATTCTATAACTGGATCTATCGGGAATTAGTTATTGTGATTTTGGTATCGCTGTTTGTGGTTATTGCCATATCGTCCGTTGTATATGTTGTTGCGGAAGATAAGACCAAGCAGATTACATTTGATAAAAGTGAACTTGAAATCAGTTATTTTATTAACAACCTGGATCGGCATTTTAAAGAGGCGGAGGATATTGGAAATCAGGTGACAAATAATCTGATTCTGAAGGGTCTTATATCACAGGAATTTAATATAGCTAATTATTCCCATATAGAATCCGTGAGGGCAATCCAACAGTTTCAACAGACAATTTTAAATGGGCTGCCTTACATCGAAGATGTGCGGACCTATGAGCTTTCCAATGGAATCTGTATTTCCACAAAAGCAATAAAGCTGTTTGATGCGGCCCAGCTTAAAAAACTGCAGAATATCAGCCAGTATATCAGCCGTCAGTGGCTGGATCCTGGCGAAAGCTGTGTAATTGAGCCAGACAGCGAAAACAGCCGTCTCATGATTCCGATATACGGATATGATCAGGGCTTTTACTGTGTTGTGATTGTGGAGATGAATAACGAATGGATTTATGAGCAGGTAAAGTCCAACGATCCCGACAGGAAGAATAATATTGGTATTTTCAGCGCTCATGGACTGCCCATATACAACGAGGCGTTTATGGATGAGGCAGGCATCCATATCGAAGCTGATTCAGATACAACAGATAAACGCAGAATTGAGACGGTGGGTAGTGAACGCTACCTTGTGACAGAAGAGAAATCGGAGATTAACAGGTGGACCTATATTGCAGCGGTCCCGGAATCCTCAATCATGCTGGAAATACTTCAGATAAGAAAACTGATTATTGGAATCATAGCAGTATTCAGTTTTATATTGATACTGGTTATGCTTTATATGGCGCAAAAGCTGATTGTTCAGCTGACCGGATTTAAAAACCTGATGATGCATCTGGACATTACGGACCGCCATGCAGGAGTCAGGAATAAGCTGAAAATGCTGGATTACCAGATTGGCCTGGTGGTTCGGGAACTGGAGAATGAGAAAAAGCAGAATCTGGAAATTCAGAATGATTTGGAAAAGAACAGGAGAGAACTGAGCCAGTCTTACCTTTATAGACTGATGCAGGGGGATTATTCCGAGGCAGAGTGGACTTTGGCCGCCCAAAAGCTGAACTTTGATTATGAAAGATATTTATGTATTATTATTGATCTGAAGCTGGGGAACAAGAAATACACAGACAGCCTGGGATACCGGGAGAATGTCCGCGAAAAGGTATTTTACGGAGTCAGTCATGTTCTGTCGCTGCTGCTCGAAGAGCACAGGGATGAATATGAGAGTTATATTGTTCACAGCATAAATCGTTCAAGGATTTATGTTCTTTTGGGTTTTAAGGAAAGGGCCGTTAATCATTACCAGATTAAAACGGATATGTATTTTTATCAGAATATACTGATACAGTCCATGCATTGCGGTTCACTGATTGCAATTGGCGAGACCGTAGATTCTCCGGCAGAGATTTCTCTCAGCAGACAGGCGGCGGAGACGCTGCTGGAGCCCAAATTCATGTTGAGCGGAAATCAGCTGTTATACTGCGAGAAGCGTGAAAATGAGGAATTTCAATATTCAAAATATGATATGGCAAGACAGCAATTAAAGGCAGGTCTTCTTAACTGCAGCAATGATGATGTAAAAAAGGTTCTGCAGGAACACAAGGAAAAGATTAAAAAATGCTATCAAGATGTGGGTTACTTATATTGCTGTAAAGATATTATAAACACAGTTTATGAGGTTTCACTGGAAAGAGGAATCACAGATGATGTGTATTATCGCAGATTGACAAAATATTTTCCGGATATAGAAGAATACTTCCTGGATTTCGATGAATTTATAGACAGAATTGCAGATGAAATGTCGGAGGCAGCTGAGATTGTGAAAGCGGTCTGTTACAGCGCTGCTATTCAGAGGGCTCTGGATATAATCAGAGAAGAATATCAGAGCAATTTGAGCCTGCAGGAAGTGGCAGATGAGCTAAAAATTTCGGAACCATACCTTTCTAAGACCTTTAAACAGGAAGTTGGAGTGAGTTTTAAGGAGTATCTTACGGACATGAAAATGAAGAAAGCAAAAGAACTGATGGACTTATCTGGCATGACGTTAAAGGAAATCGCAATTTGTGTGGGATATAATGATTATAAACAGTTTAATGTTATCTTTAAAAAACAGTTTGGTATGACTGCGGGAGAATATCGGAAGGCGTTCAGCAAGATGAAAGAAGAGCAGACGAAGGGGGAAGAATAATGATCGGAACACACTACCAGTCCGAAATGTCTGTATATACAGATGAAAGTACAGGACGGAAGGTAACAAGATTAACGAACAGCGGTATTAATTTTCATATGTATTTTACGGATAACTCTTTTGATTTGTCAGGAAAGCAGATTTATTTTCTCTCAAACCGTTCAAAGTCAGGAGAGATATATGATTTGTTTCGGATGGATTTGAGCACTGGTATCATGACGCAGCTGACAGATGAACCGGAAGGAATCACCTATAATATCATCACAAAGACGCCGGACAGCGAAATTCTGGCTTATAAGACGGGTACAAAACTTCGGGTACTGAATCAAGCGACAGGAGAGATTAAGACCATATTTGATGATGATTCCATGAATATGGGAGCAATCCATATCAGTCCGGATAAAAAGAAGATTGGATTTACTAGAAATGAAAGGTTTTATGGAATACCGGGTAACACTACTGCAAATTATGGCGGTTTCTACGACCGTTTTTATGCCATCAAGGACGGTCGTGTATCTGTGATGAATATAGATGGAACTGATTTTCGTGATGTGTTTAAAGATACTCATCAGCTGGCACATTTTCAGTTTGCACCGGATGACAGTGACCTGGCGATTTTCTGCCATGAGGGACCGTGGAATCTGGTACAGCAGAGAATCTGGATTTTAAATCTGAAGACAGGGGATGTGATTCCATGTTTCCGTCAGGGGGCCAATGACAGTGTCGGTCATGAATTTTGGACCAGGGATGGGTTGATTCTCTTTGACAACAGGGGACCGGGACATGATGGCACAATCACTTCCGATAAGAAGCAGATATGTGCGGAGACAGAAATAAAGGAGGGTTATCCATATTTTGGATTTGCAGACAAGAATGGTGAGGTGCTAAGAACAATCACGATGCCGTTCTACTGCAATCATTATCATGCCAATAATGACAATACCCTGTTTACAGGAGACGGCGTGGAGGATATAATGCTGATTCGTGTAAAGGGACAGGGGGTTGAAATGAAGACTTTGGCAAAGCATAATACAACCTGGAAATATCATCGTTCCCATTGTCACCCCACATTCAGCTGGGATGGAAAGAAAATTCTTTATACTGCTGACAGGGATGAAGCACATTGTGATTTATATTTGGTTGATGCAGAATTTTAGAAGATAACAGAGAATCCGGCCCGCGGATGTACGGTTGTTTTGCTGTGCATTCACGGGCTGGATTTAATTTTGAAGATTTCAGAGAGCTTCCATTAATGGATATCTATACCGTATTTCAAGCATTTGTCGATAGTTGGGATGGAATCAGTGCCGATCTTAGCCGGTTAAGTACGGAAGGTTGGAGAGGTAAAATTATGCCATTCGACCTGATAAAAAAACTTTTCTCGGCGGATCTGGAAGAAATGGCCAGACTCAACAACAATGCGGATGCCGGACTGAAGAACCTTTCAGAGCGTGGCAACAGCATACAGACTTCTGAACGCAAGGAACGCTTATATTATTGTGCTATGGAGACAGGAGTAGACGGGCAACCAATCCACAGAATTACAATCCTGACGGCACGATCATGAACGGTAAAAAGACTTGGAAATATTCGAATCGCTACAAGAAGCTGAAAGCCAAACACGCTGAATTATGCCGTATAAATGCAGTAAATAGACAGCTTGCAATAAACGAAGATGCTAACGATCTGCGAAGTCTTGGAGATACATTCGTCATAGAACCTAAAAATGCAAGCAGGCTGATAAAACGGGCTAAGAAGACTACTGTTAATAGCAAAGGCAAATTTAATAAGAAAAAGCGCTTTGGCAAATCGATAAAGAATCGTTGTCCGTCAGGATTTCAAACTACTGTTGAAAAGAAATTCAAAGTCACAGGCGGCGCATATATAGAAGTTCCGAATCATTATAGGGCAAGCCAGTACGACCACACAGCAGATGACTACATGAAGAAAAAGCTGTCTGATAGGCTCTACAGACTCAAAGATAAATGTATTACAGATTTCGGCAGGTGCTATGACAAAGAAAAAGCCCTAATCGCATGGATTAAGGCGAATCATATCAAAATACTAAACAGTGGAATTAAAGTAGCTTAACAACTAAATGTTAGGGAGATTGACTGTACTTCCTTGTCGTAAGACAGAAATTTACCGTTAATGTGGTCGTAGGACTGCTTGGTAATGAAAGTCCTGATTCAAACAGGTTTACACTTGTAACTCCAAAGCCTGAAAATGGTGTACGATTACAAGCTACACTTGGCAATCAGAACCCCACGGGCTTGCCCGTGGGAGCAGTCAGGATCCGAAAATAAAAGAGGATGGGATATATGTGCCCCTGAGGTTGGTGATTTGGATAACGGAAGTGGAGAGTTTTTTTACTTTGCAAGCCATGGAAAATGTGATATACTAGTACAAACAAAGTCCCGGCTATATCAGGTTTGGACTTTGCATTGCAAATGAACCCAAGGGAGAATAGTCATGAAGTGGAATCGCGTATTATTAAAATTAAGCGGTGAGGCCCTGGCAGGACCGAAAAAAACCGGTTTTGATGAAGATACTGTAAAAGAAGTAGCACGTCAGGTGAAAATTTCCGTAGACGCAGGCGTAGAGGTGGGCATTGTCATTGGCGGAGGTAATTTCTGGAGAGGACGTACCAGCAACGCCATCGACCGCACCAAGGCAGACCAGATCGGTATGCTGGCAACCATCATGAACTGCATCTATGTATCTGAGATCTTCCGCAACGCAGGGATGCAGACCGAGATCTTAACCCCATTCGCTGTAGGTGCCATGACCAGGTTATTTTCCAAAGACCTGGCCAATCAGTATTTCAAAGAGGGTAAGGTAGTGTTCTTCGCAGGAGGTACCGGACATCCATATTTCTCAACCGATACCGGAATCACCTTGAGAGCCGTAGAGATGGATGCTGACTGTATCCTTCTTGCCAAGTCCATTGACGGCGTATATGACAGCGATCCGAAGGTGAACCCGGACGCAAAACGTTACGACACCATCAGTATCCAGGAGGTGATCGACAAGCAGTTAGCTGTCGTTGACCTGACTGCCTCCATCATGTGCATGGAACATAAGATGCCGATGGCAGTATTTGATCTGAATGAGAAAGACAGCATTGCCAACGCGATGCAGGGTAAAATTAACGGCACCATCGTGACCGTATAACAGGAGGAAGCTATGCAGGAAAAATTAAGTTTTTATGAGGACAAGATGAACAAGTCCCTGGAGGCATTACAGAATGAGTACGGTTCTATCCGTGCCGGCCGTGCCAATCCACACGTACTGGACAAATTAAAAGTAGATTATTACGGAACACCGACCCCGCTTCAGCAGGTAGGTAACATTTCCGTACCGGAAGCAAGAATGATCGTGATCCAGCCATGGGAGAAGAGCCTGTTAAAAGCAATCGAGAAAGCAATCTTAACCTCTGATCTGGGCATCAACCCGACCAACGATGGTACTTGCATTCGCCTGGTATTCCCAGAGCTGACTGAGGAACGCAGAAAAGAACTTGCCAAAGACGTAAAGAAAAAAGGCGAGGGAGCGAAGGTTGCGATCCGTAACATCCGCCGTGATGCCAATGATACCTTCAAGAAGATGGAAAAAGGCGGCGAGATCTCTGAGGATGATCAGAAATCAGCAGAGGAGAAGATCCAGAAGCTGACTGACAAGATGATCGAGAAAGTAGATAAGGCAGTCGAAGTGAAAACAAAAGAGATTATGACAGTTTAACGATACCAGGGTCAAAAGGTCAGAAGTCCAGTGCAGGTCTGCCTGCACGCGCATCCTGATCTGGGCATCTGCCCGGTATCAATGGGGGCGGGCGATCACCCGCCCCCTTATGTGTGTTATGGACGAAAATCCCGTGAGGGACTGCGAGGCACGGGAATCGTAATGCGAAATGGTTTGGAGGATAAGCAACTATGCTGGAGAATATGACGGTACCGAAGCACGTGGCTGTGATCCTGGATGGAAACGGCAGATGGGCGAAGAAACACGGAGTTCCAAGAGCCATGGGACACAAAGCCGGCTGTGAGACCCTGGAGAAGATGGTCCGCATAGCCGCTGATATGGGTATTTCTTATTTTACTGTTTACGGGTTTTCCACAGAAAACTGGAAACGTTCTGCGGAAGAGGTCGGGGCGCTGATGAAGCTGTTCCGTTACTATATGGTGCGTCTGTTAAAGATCGCCAATGAGAACAACGTCCGCGTAAAGATGATCGGAGACAAATACCGGTTCGCACCGGATATCATAGAAGGAATCGACAACCTGACAGAAGGAACGAGGAACAACACAGGCATGACGTTTGTCATCGCTATCAATTACGGTGGCAGGGATGAGATCGTCCGTGCAGCCAGAAAGCTGGTAGAGGATTACCGGGCAAATGACAAGGACGTGGCATCCATTGATGAGAGCCTGTTTGCCGGATACCTGGATACGGCAGGCATTCCGGACCCGGATCTGATGATCCGCACCAGCGGCGAATTAAGGCTGTCAAACTACCTGCTGTGGCAGCTTGCCTATGCGGAGTTTTATGTGACAGATTGTCTGTGGCCTGATTTTGACCAGAAGGAATTAGAAAAAGCAATCGTGGCGTATAATAGCAGAGAGAGACGCTTCGGAGGCAGAAAATAGGAGGAGTCGGGATGTTTACAACACGTTTGGTCAGTGGGATCATTCTGGTGATCCTGGCTCTGGTTCTGGTGACCACAGGCGGCGGAGTATTATTTGCGGCAGTGGCGGCCATATCCCTGATCGGTATGTTTGAACTGTACCGGGTCATGAAGCTGGAGAAGACACCGTTAGCAGCAGTGGGATATCTGGCGGCAGCTCTTTATTATGGATTTGTGTGGTTTGAGAAGGAAGACCTGATGATGTTGATGGCAGCGGCTTTTGTGATGGTGCTGATGGCGGTCTACGTGTTTACCTTTCCAAAATACAAGACCGAAGAGATCACCATTACCTTTTTCGGGGTCTTTTATGTGGCAGTGATGCTCTCTTACCTGTTTCTGGTGCGGAGAGCGGCGGACGGCGTATACCTGGTCTGGCTGGTATTTTTAAGCTCCTGGGGCTGCGATACCTGTGCGTACTGTGCAGGCATGCTGTTTGGACGCCATAAGCTAGCTCCGGTCTTAAGCCCTAAAAAATCCATCGAGGGAGCGATCGGCGGCATGGTTGGAGCGGCGCTTCTTGGCGCTCTTTACGGCGCTGTATTTGGAACACATATGGAAGAAGTGGGGAATCCGGTGATTGCCTGCTGTGCAGCCTGCGCCATTGCGGCAGTGATCTCCCAGATCGGTGATCTGGCAGCCTCCGCCATCAAGAGGAACCATCAGGTAAAAGATTACGGAACCCTGATCCCGGGCCATGGAGGAATCCTGGACCGGTTTGACAGTATGATGTTTACGGCTCCGGCTATTTATTTTGTTATTTTATTTTTACGGTAGTGCATTGGCATATAGGAGAAAATCATGAAAAAGATCGCACTTCTGGGTTCTACCGGTTCCATCGGTACCCAGACCTTAGATGTAGTGAGAAACCAGGGCGATATCCAGGTAACAGCCATGGCTGCAGGAAGTAATATCGCTCTGTTAGAAAAACAGATCCGGGAGTTTCATCCATCCATAGCAGCAGTATGGGATGAGAAAAAGGCACTGGAATTGAAGGCGAAAGTGGCAGACCTTCCGGTAAAAGTGGTGTCCGGTATGGACGGTTTGTTAGAGGCAGCAACAGAGAAAGAGGCCCAGATCGTGGTGACTGCCGTTGTGGGCATGATCGGTATCCGCCCGACCATCGCAGCGATGGAGGCTGGCAAAGATATTGCTTTAGCCAATAAAGAGACTTTAGTAACTGCCGGACATATCATCATGCCGTTAGCAGAAAAGCTTGGTGTGAAGATCCTTCCGGTGGACAGTGAGCACAGTGCCATTTTCCAGAGTTTAAATGGTGAACATGGCAATAAGATCCACAAGATCCTGTTAACCGCTTCTGGCGGCCCATTCCGTGGCCATACCAGAGAGCAGATGGCGTCTGTTCAGGTAGAGGATGCCTTAAAACATCCAAACTGGTCCATGGGAAGAAAGATCACCATCGATTCTTCCACCATGGTCAACAAGGGATTGGAAGTGATGGAGGCTCACTGGCTGTTTGATGTAGAGATGGATCAGGTACAGGTGGTTGTCCAGCCACAGAGCATCATCCATTCCATGGTCGAGTATGAGGACGGTGCGGTGATCGCCCAGCTCGGAACACCGGATATGCGCCTGCCGATCCAGTATGCTCTCTATTATCCGGAGCGGCGGTATCTGCCGGGAGACCGTCTGGACTTCTGGAAATTAAGCCAGATTACCTTTGAAAAGCCGGATCTGGAGAATTTTCACGGACTGGCGCTGGCTTATGAGGCGGGAAGAAGGGGCGGTTCCCTTCCAACGGTATTTAATGCAGCCAATGAATATGCGGTTGCCAAATTCTTAAATCGTGAGATCTCCTATCTGGAGATCACGGATATGATCCAGAAAGCTATGGAGAATCATAAAGTGATTGATGATCCGACAGTGGAACAGATTTTGGAGACCGAGAGAGAAGTAGATGAGTTGTTGAGATAGGAGGAATAAGCAGACAGATGAGTATCATTGTGGCAGTCCTGGTGTTTGGACTGATTGTACTGATTCATGAGTTCGGTCATTTCATCGTGGCGAAGAAGTGCGGCATCGGTGTGATTGAATTTTCCATAGGGATGGGGCCCAGAGTATGGAGTTTTGAAAAAGGTGAGACCAGATATTCATTGAAGCTTTTGCCCTTCGGTGGTTCCTGCATGATGTTGGGGGAGGATGAAAATGAATCCGATCCGAAAGCATTTAACAATAAGTCCGTGTGGGCGAGAATTGCAGTGGTATTTGCGGGACCGCTCTTTAATTTCCTGCTGGCCATGGTGCTTGGCATCATCATTGTCCATGCGGTTGGTTTTGATTCCCCGACTCTGACAGATGTCCAGCCGGGATTTTCCGCAGAAGAACAGGGGATGCAGGCGGGTGATGTGATCACGAAGCTGAACCATGAGCCGGTGGTGGTATACCGTGACATTACCATCTATATGATGCTGCATCCGTCTGATCCGGTGGATGTGGAGTTTAAACGTCTGGCGGCAGACGGTGTTACCTGGGAAAAACATACGGTGACGCTGACGCCCAGGTATTCCGATGAAAATGGCAGATATATGCTGGGAATCGTGGTCAGTGGCCGTTATACGAAAGCCCAGGGGATCGGCGAGACTTTAAAATACGGTATTTATGAGATGGTCTACAGTGTGAAGGCTACCATCAAGAGCCTTGGCATGATGATCCATGGTCAGGTTGGCAGAGATGATGTGGCAGGTCCGGTCCGCATGGTCAGTATGATCGATGAGACGGTGGAAGAGACCATTCCTTACGGCATGTCTGCTGTGGTTTTGACATTGATGAACCTGTGTATGCTTTTAAGCGCGAACCTGGGTGTCATGAATCTTCTTCCGATTCCGGCCTTAGACGGAGGACGGCTGGTATTTCTGATTCTGGAGGTGCTTCGCGGCAGACCGATCGATAAAGAAAAAGAAGGCATGGTTCATATGGCAGGCATGGCGGCGCTGATGGTCCTGATGGTGTTAGTGCTGTTTAATGATATATCGATCTTGTTTAAAGGAGTGTAAGAAATTCATATGAGCAGAAATGATACAAAGGTGATCCATATTGGAGACCGGGTGATCGGCGGCGGCAATCCGATCCTGATCCAGTCCATGTGCAACACCAAGACGGAACATGTAGAAGAAACAGTGAAACAGATCCTGGAGCTGGAGCAGGCGGGCTGTGATATCATCCGTGTGGCAGTGCCAACCAAAGAAGCGGCAGAGGCTATCCGCCAGATCAAGAAGCAGATCCACATTCCATTGGTAGCGGATATTCATTTTGACTACCGTCTTGCCATTGCAGCCATTGAAAATGGAGCCGATAAGATCCGGATCAATCCGGGAAACATCGGAACCAGAGACCGGGTCCAGGCGGTGGTGGATAAGGCAAAAGAATACGGAATCCCGATCCGCGTGGGCGTCAACAGTGGTTCCCTGGAGAAGCATCTGATCGAGAAATATGGCGGTGTGACTGCAGAAGGTATCGTGGAGAGCGCTTTGGATAAGGTACAAATGATCGAGGAGATGGGTTATGACAATCTGGTCATCAGCATCAAGTCTTCCGATGTGTTAATGTGTGTGAAAGCCCATGAGCTGATCACGAAACAGACCAATTATCCTCTTCATGTGGGGATTACCGAAGCCGGAACACTGACTTCCGGCAATATCAAATCTGCCATCGGCCTTGGCATTATCTTAAACCAGGGCATTGGCGATACCATTCGTGTTTCCCTGACCGGAGCGCCGATCGAGGAGATCAAGTCCGCAAAACTGATCTTAAGAACCCTGGGACTGCGAAAAGGCGGGATCGAGGTGGTCTCCTGTCCGACCTGCGGCAGGACGAAGATCGATCTGATTGGTCTGGCAAACCGGGTGGAGAATATGGTGACAGAATTTGACCATATGAACATCAAGGTGGCAGTCATGGGCTGCGTGGTAAATGGCCCGGGCGAGGCAAGGGAAGCGGATCTTGGCGTGGCTGGAGGAATCGGTGAGGGACTTTTGATCAAGCACGGCGAAGTGCTGCGGAAGGTGCCGGAGAATGAGTTGTTAAGCGCCCTGAGAGAAGAGATCATCAAGCTGGATCAAGAGAAGAACGAGACAGTTTAAGAGTCCCATGTGATTGCCGCACAGCCCTGTGTAAGGGAAATGGACAATCGTTACAATACAGTAAAGGTGAGAGTATGGCAAAAGGTTTTTTGGAAGTATTTCCTGACTTACATATGACCACAGAGATGGAGGAGCTTTTAAAGCTGGTGGATGTGGAGCGTGTCTCATCCACCAGGGATAGAAGCTCTATTCGTATTTATATCGTAAGTCAGCGTCTGATCCATAAGAAAAATATCTATGACCTGGAAAAAGGAATCCGGGAACAGTTATTTCCGGGAAAGAAACTGACCATTAAGATCGTGGAGAAATACCGTCTGTCCGGTCAGTATACTCCACAGAAGCTGTTTCAGGTATATAAGGACAGTCTTCTTATGGAATTAAAGCATTACAGTATCATTGAATACAATATACTCCGGCGGGCAGAGTGTACCTTCCCACAGGAGAATATTCTTCGCATGACCGTGGAGGACAATGCGGTATTCCGGGAGAAAACCTCAGAGCTAAAGCGGATACTGGAGAAGGTATTCCACGAACGGTGCGGTCTTCCTGTTGATGTGATCTACGAGTATATTCCGGTGAAGGAAAATCAGGAAAGCCAGCAGCGTGAAGCGCAGATCCAGCGGGAGATCAATGACCGCCTGGTGGCATTGGCAGATAAGCTGGGAGACGGTGCAGATGCAGCGGCGCCGGTGAAGAAGGAAGAAACGGCTCATAGTGCCAGGATTGCAGGGGCTGGAAATGGCGGGAACGCAGCACCAGCGGTCAAGACCGCATCAGGAGGTGCAGGAGCCGGAGCATCGGCGGCGTCTGGCGCCAATGGAGGCGGCGAGTGGAAGAAGCCATTTTCCAGAGACCGGAAATTCGGCGGCAGCTATCAGAAAAAAAGCGACAACCCAGATGTGCTGTATGGCCGTGATTTTGATGATGAGTTTATCAGCATCCGTGACATTGCGGGAGAGATGGGTGAAGTCACTATCCGTGGTCAGATCATCAACACCGACAGCCGTTTGTTAAAGAGCGGGAAAACCATTGTGATCTTCGATGTGACGGACTTTACCGATACGATCACGGTGAAATTATTTGCCAGAGAGGAAATGTTAGAAGACATCAACAAGGCAGTAGTGAAGAAGAACTTCATTAAACTGCGGGGGATGACCACCATCGATAAGTTTGACGGTGAGCTGACCATCGGATCGGTAGTAGGCATCAAGAAATGTGAGGATTTTACGGGCAAGCGCAATGATAACAGCCTGGTAAAGCGGATCGAGCTCCACTGCCATACGAAGATGAGCGATATGGATGGTGTTTCTAATGTGGCGGATATCATCAAACGCGCCAAGAAATGGGGAATGCCGGCGCTGGCAGTGACGGATCACGGCTGTGTCCAGGCATTTACCGAGGCCAGCCACAGCCTGGACAAGAATGATCCGTTCAAGGTGATCTATGGCGTGGAGGGTTATCTGGTAGATGATACCAAGCAGCTGGTGGAGAATTCCAGAAATCAGAGCTTTGACGATCCTTACGTGGTGTTTGATATCGAGACTACCGGATTTAGTCCTCTTTCCGATCGGATCATCGAGATCGGTGCGGTAAAGGTGGTAAATGGAACGATCACGGACAAGTTCAGCACCTTTGTCAACCCGGATATTCCGATCCCGTTCCGGATCGAGCAGCTGACCAGTATCAACGACAGCATGGTGCTTCCTGCGCCAAAGATTGATAAGGTTCTGCCGGATTTTCTGAAATTCTGTGAAGGCTGTGCCCTGGTGGCCCACAACGCATCCTTTGATGTAAGCTTTATTGCCCACAATGCAGAAGAACTGGGACTGCCCTTTGATCCGACGGTGCTGGATACGGTAACCCTGGCCCGTATTTTACTGCCGCAGCTGAACCGTTATAAGCTGGATACCGTGGCAAAGGCCCTGAATGTGTCCCTGGAGAATCACCACAGGGCGGTGGATGATGCGGGAGCAACCGCGGAGATCTTTGTGGCATTTTTGAAAATGCTGAAAGAGCGGGACATTTCTACACTGGACGAATTAAATAAATTAAGTGAGCTGGATGAGGAAGGCATCAAGAAGCTGCCGACCTATCATATTATTATTTTGGCAAAAAATGATGTGGGAAGAGTGAATCTGTACCGTCTTGTTTCCTGGGCTCATATCAACTATTTTCACCGAGTGCCGAGAATCCCTAAGAGCGTCCTTGCCAAATACCGGGAAGGCCTGATCATCGGCTCTGCCTGCGAGGCGGGAGAGCTGTTTCAGGCGGTAGTACGCGGCGTACCGGATTCAGAACTTGGAAGGATCGTGAATTTCTATGATTACCTGGAGATCCAGCCCATTGGCAATAATGCGTTTATGATCCGGAACGAGGACAGCTCTGTCCAGAATGAAGAGGATCTGCGGGATTTGAACCGCCGGATCGTCCGTTTAGGAGAGCAGTTCCAGAAACCGGTCTGCGCTACCTGCGATGTGCATTTCCTGGATCCGGAGGACGAGGTGTACCGCAGGATCATCATGGCGGGCAAAGGCTTTAAGGACTGTGATGAGCAGGCGCCGTTATATTTAAGGACCACAGAAGAAATGCTGGAGGAGTTTGCTTACCTGGGTCCGGATAAGGCCCAGGAGGTCGTAGTGACCAACACCCGGTTTATTGCCGACCAGTGCGAGCTGATCTCCCCGGTGCGCCCGGATAAATGTCCTCCGGTCATTGAAAATTCAGATGAAACCTTGAGAAATATCTGTTATAACCGGGCGCATGAGTTATATGGCGAAGATCTGCCGGAGATCGTTGTGGAGCGTCTGGAGCGGGAGCTGAACTCCATCATTTCCAATGGATTCGCCGTGATGTACATCATTGCCCAGAAGCTGGTGTGGAAGTCCAATGAGGACGGATATCTGGTTGGTTCCCGAGGCTCTGTCGGTTCGTCCATGGTAGCCACTATGTCGGGAATTACGGAGGTAAATCCGCTAAGTCCTCATTATTACTGCCCCAAATGCCATTATTCCGATTTTGATTCGGAAGAGGTAAAGAAATACTCCGGTATGTCCGGATGTGATATGCCGGATAAGGAATGCCCGGTGTGTGGGACCATGCTGAAAAAGGACGGACACGACATTCCATTTGAGACGTTCCTTGGATTTAAGGGCGATAAGGAGCCTGATATCGACTTGAACTTCTCCGGTGAGTACCAGAGCCATGCCCACGATTATACGGAGGTTATTTTCGGAAAGGGACAGACCTTCCGGGCGGGAACCATCGGTACGCTGGCAGATAAGACAGCTTATGGTTATGTGAAAAACTATTATGAAGAGCGCGGGGACCGGAAACGGAACTGTGAGATCAACCGGATCGTCCAGGGCTGTGTGGGTGTGCGGCGTACTACGGGACAACATCCGGGCGGTATCGTCGTTCTGCCGGTGGGAGAGGAGATCTACTCTTTTACGCCGGTCCAGCGCCCTGCCAACGATATGACCACCACCACGGTCACCACACATTTTGATTACCATTCCATCGATCACAACCTGTTGAAGCTGGATATTCTGGGACACGATGATCCGACCATGATCCGTATGCTTCAGGACTTGACGGGGCTGGATCCTGTTAAGGATATTCCGCTGGATTGTAAGGAGGTCATGTCCTTATTCCAGAGCACAGAAGCACTGGGCATCACGCCGGATGATATCGGCGGATGTCCGCTGGGTGCCCTTGGAGTGCCGGAGTTCGGTACGGATTTTGCGATGCAGATGCTTCTGGACGCAAAGCCGAAGTATTTTTCTGATCTGGTGCGTATCGCCGGACTGGCCCACGGTACGGATGTATGGCTGGGCAATGCCAAAGACCTGATCTTAAGCGGCCAGGCTACCATTCAGACGGCTATCTGCTGTCGAGATGATATCATGGTTTACCTGATCCAGAAAGGCATGGAAGAGGGACTTTCTTTCACCATCATGGAGTCGGTCCGTAAAGGAAAGGGCTTAAAGCCGGAATGGATCGAGGCTATGCTGGCCCACGATGTGCCACAGTGGTATATTGATTCCTGCCTGAAGATCAAATACATGTTCCCAAAAGCTCATGCAGCAGCGTATGTTATGATGGCATGGCGTATTGCTTACTGTAAGGTATTTTATCCGCTTGCTTACTATGCGGCGTTCTTCAGTATCCGCGCCAGTGCCTTCAGCTATGAGATCATGTGTCAGGGACGGGATAAACTGGAGTATTTTCTGGCGGATTATAAGAAGCGGGCAGATACCCTGTCTAAGAAAGAGCAGGATACTCTTCGTGACATGCGTATCGTCCAGGAAATGTATGCAAGAGGCTTTACATTTACCCCGATCGATATCTACAAGGCAAAGGCGAAGGATTTTCAGATCATCGACGGAAAGCTGATGCCATCCTTAAGCAGCATTGACGGCATGGGTGATAAGGCGGCTGAGGGTGTTGTGGATGCGGTGAAGGACGGTGTTTTCCTGTCCAGAGAGGATTTCTGCAACCGTACCAAGGTCAGCAAGACCATCTGTGATCTCATGGGAGATCTGGGGCTGTTAGGGGATCTGCCGCAGTCCAATCAGCTGTCACTGTTTGATTTTGCGTGAAATAATGTTGGTATTGGATTTGTGATTTTTGTATTTTTTTCCATAATTCGTGGGTTTGCTGGTATATAGCCTTTGACTTATGGATTTGCGGGTGCTATACTCGTAACCGTGTGTTTGAACGCAGATAAGCATTCCCCCGCTTCAAGTGCGCGGAGCACTAAGCGGCGGGTGAGGGGGGATGCTTTACAAAGCAGCAGATCAAGTAATATTTCAGCAGGTCTGGATCGCTACAGCATTCAAGAAAGGAAACAAAGGTAAATCATGAGTTCTTTAAAACCAATGTTATTCACGGCGTTAAAAACCTATGACCGTTCCCAGTTTGTGAAGGATGTCACAGCGGGAATCATTGTAGCCATTATCGCTCTTCCTCTGTCCATCGCCCTGGCCTTAGCATCAGGAGTCGGTCCGGAGGCTGGTATTTTCACTGCAATTGTGGCAGGCTTCGTGATCTCCGCTCTGGGCGGAAGCAGCGTACAGATCGCCGGTCCGACGGCGGCATTTGCTACCATCGTGGCTGGTATTGTGGCAAGAGATGGTATGGATGGTCTGGTGATCGCCACTGTTTTGGCAGGTGTGTTCCTGATCCTTATGGGGGTGTTTCATTTTGGAAGCCTGATCAAGTTCATTCCTTATACGATCACCACCGGTTTTACCTCCGGTATTGCAGTGACCATTGTCATCGGTCAGTTAAAGGATTTCTTTGGTGTAACTTATCCGGAGGGCGTCCGCCCCATTGAGACGATGGAGAAATTAGCTGCATTTGCGGAGAATGTCGGAACCATCAACTGGGCGGCAGTGCTGGTAGGTGCTGTCAGTCTGGCAATTCTGATCGTGTCCCCGATGGTCTTTAAGAAAATCCCGGGATCCCTGATCGCAGTCATCGCAGGGATATTGATGGTGCAGTTCCTTCCATTAAAAGTATCCACCATTGGAAATCTGTACACCATCAGCAATGCACTTCCATCCTTCCACCTTCCATCCGTTACCTTTGAGACAGTAAAGGCAGCAGTGCCAAATGCATTTACCATTGCAGTGCTGGCGGCGATCGAGTCCCTGCTCTCCTGTGTAGTGGCAGACGGCATGATCAATGGAAAACACCGCTCCGATATGGAGTTAGTGGCACAGGGCGCCGGTAATATTGCGTCCGCGTTATTCGGTGGAATTCCGGCAACCGGAGCCATCGCCCGGACAGCAGCGAACATCAAAAACGGAGGACGTACTCCGGTGGCTGGTATGGTTCATTCCATTACCCTGGTGATCGTTTTAGTAGTTCTGATGCCATATGCAGGTATGATCCCGATGCCAACCATTGCCGCGATCTTATTTGTGGTTGCTTATAATATGTGCCAGTGGCGTACCTTCAAGCAGCTGGTAGAGACCGCACCAAAGAGCGATATCCTGGTGCTGGTTGTGACATTTGCCCTGACTGTGATCTTTGATCTGGTAGTGGCCATTGAGATCGGTATGGTTTTGGCATGTCTCTTATTCATCAAGAGAATGAGTGAGGAAACCAGAGCAGAAAGCTGGGTTTATGCCGATGATGACAGCGAGACCGTAGATGAGACTCTGCGGAAACTGCCAAAAGAGATCCGGGTATATGAGATTTCCGGTCCGTTATTCTTCGGTGCGGCAGATATTATTGAGCACATCGTCGTTGAGGATTTTGCGAAATGTCTGGTACTCCGCATGAGGGCAGTCAACGCTTTAGACAGCACTGCCATGAACGCTCTGGTAAACTTAACCAAAGCGTGTGAGAGCAAGGGCGTGACCGTTGTATTCTCCCATGTCAATGAGCAGCCGATGAAGGTGATGAAGAAAGCGAAATTCGTAGAACTGGCTGGCGAAGAAAACTTCTGTCCGAATATCAGTGCAGCGTTAGAACGCGCGGAGAAACTTGCGGGAGTGGAAGAGTAGAAAAATAGATACGATTTAGAAATATCCCTGCGGATCATGGAAAAACGGTACGCAGGGGTATTTTAAATAAAATTCAAAAAAGTATTGACAATTAAAACAGATGTCAATACTCTTAAAAATTCATATTCCAAAAGATATCGTGGTAGGCAGAAAAAGCTAGTATTTATGCGGAGAACAAGCCATATAAGAAGTGTAGATGAGAGATGAAAAATGTATATTTCCTAATTTTTACATCATTTTATACATAAAAAAGTTAATGAGATATGTTGTAACACACAACAATACATAAAATGGGTAAATGATTTTAAGCATAATCAGTAGATGAAAAAGGATATTTCTTGAATAACAGAATTCAAGAAATATCCTTTTTTGTATACAATTATCACTTACCATAATGGAGGAAAATTTAATATGGGAAGAGATCCACCAAAACAAAAAGCCCCCTTTCGGGAGCAAGAAAAAATAAAGACATTTAAATAATAACAGATAAGATAGGAAAATACAACCATTAGTAGAAAAATAGATAAAAACTTGGAGGAATACAATATGTGCAAAGTGATCAGTGCAGTAAATAATAAAGGCGGAGTAGGAAAAACAACAACAATTTTACTTATGGCAGAGCTGCTGGCGTATCTGGATCAGAAGGTTTTGGTGATAGACCTGGATGGTCAGAGCAATTCGTCATTGGCATTACATTCATATGTTGAAGAGTCTGAGGCGAGTATTGCAGGGAGAGTTCCACCGAAGCAGGAAAATATTTTTGAACTTTTTGTGGATCGACTCAGATCTCATGATGAAGTTATGAAGTTGGTTTACCCAACGAATATTAAGGGAGTCAGTATCATCCCATCCAGTAAGAGATTCAGCAAAATTGAAAGTTGTATGTCCGAGTGCTATAAAGGGCCATTTATTCTGGCAAAGGCGATAAAAGCAATCAAAGATGAGTTTGATTTCATTTTGATTGATAATGCACCGGCATTGGATTTCTTCACTACGAATTCGATTGCAGCCAGTGACTATATTATTACTCCAGTGCGGGAAGATGGCTTTTCACGGAAGGGCCTTAAAGAAATCCTGGATGTTGTAAATGAAATTAAGGATGAACATGATCTTGATCATGTGAAGTTTTTAGGAACTTTTATGACACAGGTAAATCCTCGGACAACGATGGTGAAAGAAAGAACATTAGATTATCAAAAAAATATTCCAGATTTATTATTTCATACGTATATCAGAAATGATACGAAGGTCGCACAGATGGAAAGTAAATTTGTACCAATGCTGGAACATAGCTTAGAGAGCAATGCGTTGTTTGATTATTGCCATTTATTAATGGAGATGGAGATCTTGCCGGATCAGGTAGCACAGAAACTTAGATGTAGTATTGGTGAAGCGTAAAGGAGAGAACGGAAATGTTAGAGACTGAAAGAGTAATTAAGGTGGACTTGCCAAAGGAAGATATGGAAAACTTAATGGAGCTATGCGGGATGCATGGCATTTGGATTCGCGAACTGGTTGAAGGCTTTTTGAGTGATTTAATTGGTGGTAAGCATTCACATGGAAGTGATGAAAGAGATTACGCAAAACAGTGGTTTGATCGGTGCGAATTTGGAATGTTTCCTCAAGAGACCCTTTTACGACATTTAATTATTCAGGGAGATCCGGAAGAGTATATCAGTCTAATTGATGGGATTGAACGTGAAAAGAATTTGAAAAAATGTGCAGAGGAAAATCCAGAAGAGTTTGATGAAGAAGAAATAAAAAGTATGGATGAGAATATTGCATACATGGAGAATGAATTGAAGGATATGCGGACTGGATGGGAGCCAGACTACGAACCGGACATGGAATGGGAAATCATAAAGGTAAGAAGCTGGGTAGAGGAAAAAAGAAAATTAGGATAAATAAAAAGGTAAATTTGAAAAAATTATAGAGAGTTGAAGAGGAGAGATACAAAATGAAATTTAATAATTTAAATTTAGGATCAGATAAAAAGAGTGAGTTTACAAAAGCGGATGTAAAAAGTACAGAAATGAAGGAATCAAAAGATCAGATGAACTATGCACTGGATCAACCAGATCCGGTGCGGATCCTGGGAGAAAATGTGAATGCTTCAGACAAGGGAAGATTAGTTGAAGCATATAATTTCAAATTTGTTCCAAGAGAAAAGCTGGAGTTTAATCCTAATAATGATTTTAGCATGAAAGATATTGACGAATTGGCCGAGACGTTACTTTTAAATGGGCTATTACATAATCTGGTTGCCTATTATGAAGAGGATAGAGACCGTTATATCTTAGAGTCTGGCGGACGCCGATTAAAAGCGATGGATCAGCTTTGGGCTAAGTATAACAATGGGGCAGATGAAATGTTATCAGGGGATCAACAGGAGTTATACCGGCAGAATATTGCCCCTCTATTTGAAAATGGATTTCCAGTTAATGTGAAGAAAGCAAAGCACCAGGATGAGGATCAGGAACATCAAAGGCTTGATACGATTGATTCGGAATTGAGAAAGTACACAACAAATATGGATACAAGAGATTATACAACCCAGGAAAGAGCTTCCTATATACAGAAAATTCGGGCTTTGATGGAGGAACGAAATAGACTGTTATATGGGGAAAAAGCGCCAGCTCCAACACAGGCAGAGCTGGCTGCAGCTGTCGGAACAACGGAAAGACAACTTAGAAAATATAACGCGATTCAGAATCTTATTCCAGCGCTGAAAGCGGAATTTGAGGCAGGAAATATTAGTATCAATAAGGTACCGGGGATAGCAGCGCTTCCAGAAGAGGAGCAGATGATCTTTTTAAATTTGCTGCAGAGTGGAAAAAGTATCGAACTGGATCAGATTAAACTTTATAAAAATCAGTTAGAACTTAATGAACAGGAAAAAAAGGCTGCCCTTGAAGAAAAAGAACGTTTAGAGGAAGAGTTAGAGAGAGTAAAAAATTCAAATGAGAAAAAATTAAAAGAGGTACAAGAAGAAATAGCTCAAAAAGAAGAATATATCAGAGATGAGATTAAACGGGCGGAACAACAGAAAAATGAAAATAGAATTGTAAAATTACAGGAAGAATTAAAAAATGAAAAGCTGAGTTCCACTCGTTTATACAATCAAACAAATCAAGAATTAGAGCAGACAAAAAAGGCTCTTGAAGAAGCGAATAGTCGCTTAAAGGGAATAGAAGAAAAAGAAAAAATGGGGGAGAAAGCACTTACGGTTAAAGCTCGTATGCTGAGTCAGCTGAATATGATTGGGGATCTCGTGGGAAAATTTATGAGTGCTTATGATGAGTATCAATCCTATGCAACAACTAATCCGGAGAGCGTAAAGAGTGATTTAAAAGAAGAGTTTTCAAAGAACCGTTCATTTGCTGAATTTTATGAAAAGTTTTGTGATGAGATAGAATTATAGATTTTGAGTAAAAATATTAAATACTTTGTGAGGTATCCAATATGGTTAGTATGGCAGAGAGAAATTATGAGATTTATCAGAAATATTTAGGCGGTTCAAAAAAAACAAGCTTGGCACAGGAGTATAATTTATCAAAATCAAGGATTGGTGCGGTAATAAAACAGGAGTATTTAAAAACAATATATCCTGCAAATGAGCTGGTAAAAACAGATGCTGGTGATAAAACAATAAGCATTATATGTATGGCCTTAAAAAAACGAAATATTCAAAGTAAAGAAGATCTAGCGAAGTTGGATATTCATGAGGCAATGCAGTTGGTAAGTAATCGAAGCACAGATTCTATGAAGTATATTAGTATACTTTATATGAATGCAATACAAAATAAAGACATCTGACATTGTAATGGCAAATAAAAATGGCGGAGGATAAAAAAATGGCAGATGAAAAATCTATAATTCAGAGTGATTATGGAGATATATTAAAAGTCGAAGGAATCAATTTTAAAGGGTATGGAATTGTACCTAAATATGCAATGACGGATCCTGCTTTAACGATAGAAGCGAAGGGAATTTATGCGTATTTTTGTAGCTTTTCTGGACGTGGGTCAAGTGCCTTCCCAACTAGAAATACAATATTATCAGATTTGCAGATAGGAAAAGACGCATATTATAATCATTTTCGTCAGCTTTGTGAAGAGGGATATATTATTGTTACACAGACAAAAGGTGAAAGATCTGTATTTGCAAAAAATATATATACTATCGTATCAAATCCTAAAAAGTTAAAATTAGAAGAACTAGGTGAACAAGATACAAGATCAAAGATATTGACGGAAAAAATCAGAATATCTGGATTAAAGGCTTTCGGCTATGGAATGATTCCAAAGGCGGTTATGGTTGATCCAAGACTGTCATTAAAGGCAAAAGCAGTGTATGCTTATTTTTGTAGTTATACAGGAGCTGGCAATAGTGCTTTCCCTTTCAGAGATCAAATACAGAGGGAATTACAGGTTTCACTGAAGGCATATTATAAATACTTTAATATGCTTTTAGAGTACAATTATATTACGGTGATACAACGGCGGATTGATGGTAAAATGAGTGTCAATGATTATTATTTGAATGACATGCCAGATATAGACTTTGGAAAAAAATGCAGAAAGATTCAGAATTTGAGCGCAGAAATGACACAGAAGAAGCCGTGTAGTAAAAATCCGGACACGGTAAATTTGTCGGAAGAACCGTGTGGTAAGAATCCGGACACGGTAAATTTGTCGGAAGAACCGTGTGGTAAAAACCCGGACACGGTGAATTTGTTGGAAAAGCCGTGTGGTAAAAATTCGGACACGGTGAATTTACTGAAAGAACCGTGTAGGAAAAATCCGGACACGGTAAATTTGCTGGAAAAACCGTGTAGTAAAAAATCGGACACGCCAAAACCGGACACGCCAAACCCAGACACTAACAGTAACACTATAAACAGTAACACTATAAACAATAACATAAATACATATATACATTCCCTCACTCTCTCAGAAGAAAGGAAAGAGAGAGTGAGGAAAGAGGTATTAATAAAAAAGGGAGTGCCATATGAATATGCAAAAGACAAAGCTTTGATGACAGAAGCCATTCATTTTTTAACATATTGGGACATAAGATATCCAAAGGGTTATTTTGATGATATGATGCAGAGAACATATAACTTGTTTAATGAAGCTCTGATCAGTATGTGCACTGCCAAAATAAAATTGGAATTAAAAGGAGAAGTAATAGAAGCCAGGAACATTATTGAACGGATTAATAGATTGGGAATATTTGAAGACGAGGGCGTCAATATAGAGGATATTGTATCCGTTGCTACAGACAATTTTTATCATGCGATAGGTCACAAAGAAATTAGAAATCCATTAAAATATATGCAGTCATGTATTTGGGATGCTTTAAGGACTGATGGAGTAAGTCTGTATGCAGGCTTAAAAAAGGATTTTGTAAGAGAGTAACCGGACAATACTATGAATAATTTTGGAAAAGCAATTTAAAGGTTTTAATCTATCAAAATGAAAGTATAATTAATAATATAACGGGAAGGAGGGATAGAAAGACAATATACTTATTTTGTCATAGTGTAATGTCTGGTTTATAAAAAAATATAATTAGAGACATCTTTATAATATACAAAAATTATATTTTTTACAATACTTTTTTAGAACTCTGTGGGTAAAAATTTAGATTTTTTACGAAAGAAGTTTTTATAAGATATAAGGTGAAAATTGAAAATATAGACAACTTTCTATGTGAGTTATTTTAGAGATGCAAATTGTCCCCAAGTTGAGGACGATTTAGCAAGTTGAAATGTATAATGGGTATTCTGTAAATTTAGCTCAATTGAAATCGGATAGATCAATAATCTGAGATACATTTTTGAATTTGAAATTTTCCATGATATTGTCCATACCAGTTAATGTTTTAATTGAAATGGTGTCTGATACGTCTATTTTACAAGGTTTCTGGATAATGCAATCATTTTTAGAATCTTTGGTATTATAATCTGCTAATGTTTTCATTTGAATTTCTCCAATCTTGAAATGGTAGGTAGGATTTTTTACTTATTATTATAGTGTATATTCTTGTAATTATGTCAAGAGTGTTATTTTGCTATTTGCGATATCAAAAAGTTTCATATTTGAGATACCAATCTAGCACGATTACCGGTTGTAAGACACGTGAAAAGATAAGGATTTATCCGTAGTTAGAAGATTTTCGTGTCCTTTAAAATTAATAATTTGGGTTTTCGTGTCCAGTTTTCGATTATAGAGAAAGTGGCTTATTTCCTGGCTTTGCCAGGAAAATGTTAAGGCGATGGACGGCTTTGGTGTCCGTCCTATTCCTGCCTTAATGAATCAGTGCATTTCTGATTCATAGCGAAGGCCCGTGGGACTGAGTGGTAAGGATGCAGTTCGGCACTTCGGTGCCATGCTTGAACTGCTTAAGGCCATTTTTGGCCTGTTTTTGTGGTGGTCGCTATGAAGTGGAACTGGTTCCGGTTGCCAGGAAAGTGGAAAAGCGGAACTGGTTCCGGTCGCCAGGGAAGTGTAGGAAAGCGGAACTGGTTCCGGTTGCCAGGGAAGTGTAGGAAAGCGGAACTGGTTCCGGTCGGCCAGGGAAGTGTAGGAAAGCGGAACTGGTTCCGGTCGCCAGAGAAGTGTAGGAAAGCGGAACTGGTTCCGGTTGTGCCAGGAAAGTAGAAAAGCGGAACTGGTTCCGGTTGCCAGGAAAGTGGAAAAGCGGAACTGGTTCCGGTCGCCAGAGAAGTGTAGAAAAGCGGAACTGATTCCGGTTGTGCCAGAAAAGTGGAAAAGCGGAACTAGTTCCGGTCGCCAGGAAAGTAGAAAAGAAAGTAGAAAAGCGGAACTGGTTCCGGTCGCCAGGGAAGTGTAGGAAAGCGGAACTGGTTTCGGTCTCAAGAAAGATAGAAAGAATGCATTGTTTGTATTTTTATGGTGATGCAGATGTCCTCATCTTGGGGACAATTTACAATGCCTAGAGATATGTGATACTTTAAAATAAAAAGTCTCAAAATTAAAAATGACATAAAGCAAAAAGACATAACATAGAAGTCTCACAATTAAAAAAAGACCGCTGAAAAAGCGGAACTGGTTCTGGTTGTCAGGAAATTAAGATTTACGGGAGTTGTTTGCATGAATTCCAACTTAAAGTGTAAAAATTATGCCTGCCATAACAGAATTCCCCCGGAGTTGCGATCTACGGGGGATTCTCACATTATAAATGCTGGGAAGCTACTTCCTTGGCTTCCAAAAGTGTCAACTTCTGTTGCATACCCATCCAGCTTTCTGGAGATGTATTCGTTGCTTTGGCAATATGAGTTGCCAGATTAGGGCCTAACAGTGCTTTTTCATTTACAAATTTGGACAATGTTTTTGGGCTGACTCCAAGCATTCTGGCAGCTTCTGTGATTGTAAGATTGAGTGGTTTTATAAAATCTTCCAAGAGAACATTCCCTGGATGTGTTGGCTTTCTTTTTGTCATAGATATATCTCCTTCTAGTGATAGTCCAGGTAAATCATGAGATATGCATTCTGCCCCTCATTAATCCAGCAATCGACGAATATCTCGTTTAGCATATACTACACGTGCGATTGTTACTAGCTTCTTTTCTTCGTCAACCCAGTAAAACATCAGAAAATTTTTTACTAATATTTTTCGGTATTCATGTCGTAAAGGGCGGAGTGGTTGATAAACAGGGGGTGCATACGGAAAAGTGATCACACTTTCCGCTGCATGAATTAACTCAGTTGCTAAATGATTGGCGGCATCAGGGTTTTGTAGTTCTTCACTGATATACTTCACAATTTCGATCATATCTTTCTGCGCAACAGGTAGATATTCCAACCTATACATCCGATTTTCCTCCAATAGCAGCTTTCATTGCTTTCAGTACATCTTTGGAAGAATATCGCTGGTCTGTTAGTTCGGCCTCTCTCTCAGCCTCCTGTAGTTTGAAATAAATTTCACTTTCAAATTGCAGATTTTCAAATGCCTCCATGCTCAAAACAACCATATCACCATAGCCATTTTTTGTTAAAAAAACGGGTTGAGCCGTTTCATGTACGGTCTTAGAAATATCAGCAAAATTATTTCTTAAATCAGAAACAGGTCTAATCATATTCATATTAAATTCCTCCTTATCAATATCTTATCATAATTATGCTAAAAAATCAACTCAATAAAAAATAGTTTTGGTTTCAGATTGCTGATAAGTGGTGAGAAGTGTTTGTTATGCGGTATCTGAAAAATAGAAAAGTGTCTCAAAATTAAATTTGACATAACTAATAAAATGTGCTATACTAGCTCATAATTAAAAAAGAGACAAAGAAGGAGGGGAAGTAGTGAAGAGTGTCAATATCGCAGTGGACGGGAAATATGCGGAGGAAAGCGCACAGGAAATGATTGAGGATCTCAGAGAAGTATTAGAGAAACTGGGAATTACCGTGGAAATCACAGAGGGATTTCATGATACAAAGTATCTGAGTTTTCGGTATGATGTCGATGAAATACGCAAAAAGGCCGGGAGAAATGCTGGAGCCAAGTATAAAGCTGGTAAAAAAGCGATGTCTGTGGCAGAAGCCAAGGAGCGTATGGAAAAGGGTGAAAATGCTGCCATTTTGGCGAAAGAGATTGGAATTAGTAGAAGCACTTTTTATCGGAGATATAAGGAATCCGTAGAGAGTGGAAGCATCTATATTGTGTAAAGAAGACAATGATTTCGTGATGTGGAATTGAGAATAGGCGGCATCGTGGAGGGAAATGCCGCCTCATTTGTCACTTTGCGGATAGAACATCTATACCATTTACTTCTAAATGATCATTAATAGCAATTACCAGGCATTGACGGCCATTAATGACCTGAGTTTCTACCAGATCGGTGGCTTCAGGGTTGACTTTTACCACAACATCGGGGGTTTCGATGTTGAAATTCTTTGGATTTGTGATATTGGTGGCAAGAAGGGTAGTATGCTGTCCAATAGTTTCATCATAGGTCCGATTGAAATTTTCTATACGGGAATTAGGTACGCCACTATCTTCAAAAAGCTGGAGTATATCTTGTTTACCGATCTCTAATGGCTCTGGAGTATCTTTGAATTCTTCGATTTTATCATTCAAAATTTCATGGATATTTTTTATAATATTGTAGCTGCAGTCTGTTCCAAGAGTATCTATAATCAAACGGTTGAAGGCATTTCTCTGGCTGGTAGCATCTAGTGGGATACTGGTACAGCCGAACATATTGGTCAGGAAGTCTTCCTGCAGATCGGTGGCATTTTTTGTGTAGTAAAGCATACTGTGAATATCGGTGTAGCGGTCGTTAAATGCTGGGAATAAAAAGCCTTTCATTGGCTGATCCACGATCCAGTCCTGGATCCGGTTCTCGATGCAGTTTTTCATTTCATTGTAACCAAGTCCCGGTTTGGACAGATGCACCGGACAGAGGCTGCATAATATGTACTCGAACACATTATCCGAAGCGTCGTGCATCTCCGTGCCGTCGGTGGCTTTTCCAGGCACATCATAAGCCACGTGGATCAGGATAATGTAATAATTCTCGCCAAATGGAAAGGTGTCGATGATTCGGTTGTAAAACTCTTCCACCAGTGTGTCGTCTTTTAATTTGCTATTACGTAGCTTTAATAAGAATTCCTGGTGGCCGCCCTCATGCTCCTCTTCCAGCGGGAAATCCAGGTTCACAAGATTTCGTCCCACAGTGCCGGACAGAGTTTTCTTAAAAATGGTAAAATATTTGAATGCATCATCCTCCGGCAGAGAAAGGAATGCTTCTTTTATGGTTGTTTTGATATTTTTCTCGGCATCGACATAGCATCCGCAGATCCGGGAAATGGTACACCGTTCTGGAACGTATTGGCGTCGAATCTCTGATATTTCTTTTTTATTCATAATGGTTCCTCTTTGCTAATGAAGTTTATGAGTTATCTCTTGTGTGGATGTAAGCGGGCTTTTTCACGGCGTAATTTTACATTATCCGCATCATAAGAAGAATGATAGACGGATGATGGACATCTGGTGTCATTTGAATAGCAGATACTTTTAAATACTCTGCCGATTAAATTAGCAGCGCAGTATTGACTCCGTTCTTGTTGATAGGAATCAAAAGCAGTTTCCGTATCTTCGGCATATTGGCAACCATCCTTTTGGGCTTCATGAAGATATCGTCGCCCCAATTTAAGATCTTGATCAACATCTTTTCCCCAAAGATATTTACTTCCAAGAATACTTTTTGCATAAGGGTTGTCCTTATCTGCAGACTGTCTGTAATACTGCAAAGCGGTTTCAGGATCATAAAAAGCGGTTTCAGGATCATCATAAATCCGTCCGAGTAAATAAGCTGCCTGAGAATTCCCGGTCTCTGCTTCAGATTGCAGTGCAGATATTGTTTCCTGGGATATGCCATTTTTTAGAAGAGTTTGATATCCAGGAAGCCGGGTATTTTGGATAGCGTAGTAAATATCTTTCTCTTTACGAAGTTCTTGAGCAGCTTTTAATACCACATTGGCAAGTCTCTGATCAATGTCTTCTTTCGCCTTTAAAATAGCGATTTGCAATTCTTTGCGAGTTGGAGAATAGGTTTCAGCAATTTGCTTGTGATAGTTTAAAAAAGCATCATATTCCTGTTTGATTTCTGGTTTATTGATAATTACTTTGACGAGTTGATCGACTTCGCTTTTTACAGTTTGGGGCATATAGGCATATTTGACGCTGCCTTTGGCTGGTAGGTGTTCAACCAGATCTAGTAATCTATTTGATGATTCATTTAGGAGCTTTCTGTTGATTTTGCGTAGAACCCTATACTCATTCTGTGTACAAATATCATCAACCAAACGCTGAAGTTCTGTTTGGGCATCTTGTTTTCCAGATTCAATTACTTGATTCCGTTGTTTTGTTTTTTGAATATTGAGTATAGAACGTTCTTCTGCAAAAAAACGCCCAGAAAATAACTCTCTGCATTTATGCTGCTGAGGAATGGATATAAATGGAGATTGTACATGGGAAGGATTTGAAGTCCATAGCATGTAATGGACATGAGGGTGTCCTTTCTCATTGTGGAATGCAGCTACCCATTGCAATTCGGAGGCCGGTATTCCTAAAATTTCAGATATATCCGGAAGCGCCAACAGAAGATAATTATTCCAGGCGTCCTTATTCATAAAACCAAGTTCCTTGGCGTCTTCTTCAGAAAGAGATAGTATTCCGCGGTATACGCATTGCCTTTTGGATACCGCTTTCATTGCTTTTAGCACAGAGGCCAAGTCATCAGTATCAATATTACCAAAAAGTCCATGGCTCCTGGGACGTTCATGGATATAACGCATATAGGTTTCATTATCGGCGGCCAATTCTTCCTTTAAGGGCTTTAGATCAACACCTTCTCTGGTGGCGATGTAATGCAGGTAATTATAATTGCGAACCCCAGTATTTTTGGAATTGGGGGAATAGCACCGTATTTTGGAAATAACTTTGCTATGCATATTTGCAGTCCCCCTTTAATCAGTTTCTCCAGAGAGAGTTTTTAACCAGTCTGGTTTATCAGCATCTGCAGTATGCCTATCCACGCTTTTTAATGTATTTTCAAAGGATCTTTTTTCGGATGCCAATTCAAAACTGTCTTTATCATTTTGATAGTAATATGATTTATAATCATCGATATCTAAATCGGGGTGAGCCATGATATAGGCTTTAAGCTGCATGAAATTTGCACGTTGAATTTCACTGCTTAAGCGTAATAATTCTTTTTTTATCTTAACTTCTAAGATATTTTCCATGGTTTTCCGTACACATTTTTCAGTTACACTGATTGATTTATCCGCAAGTTCAGAGTGTATGTGCGAAAGAACTATCTTTCGCACATACGCCGAGCGCGGAAGACCATCTATTTTTGCACATGCGTCTAAAAGAACGGTATCTTCCGGACTCAAACGGAAATGAACCGTGGACAAAAGATCATCATCTTGTTTTCCTTTTTTTGTCATAGTTGCCTGATAGAAAGATCTGGATCATCGCGTTTGGCTGTATTTAATTTTTTTCAGATATTTTTTCATAAAGCCTTGATTGTGCATTGGTGGAGTAATTCAAGTAAATCATGGTATTTGAAATGTACTTATGTCCTAACCACCATTGCACGTCTCTCACATCGAAATGATAGTAGTCGATCAGCTTCATTGCGCATGTGTGTTTTAAGGCATGAAAATGCCATTTATCTGGAGATATCGAGGTAAAACTGCAATAGTATTTCATCAGTGTATGTAGAGTCCTACGATTAATTGGCCGTTCTGACTTAGAAGCAAAAATAAAATTACCATGTGATGGATTATTAAGCCGGTCTTTATAGAATTCCTGCATAGCCGTTGCTACACGTGAGTCAGCTAATTTTAATGTATTACAACTGCTTCCTTTTAGACGTCTGCAGAACAGTGTATTGTTTTTGGGATCATAATCTGTAAAACGAATTGCTCCAATCTCAGATGCCCGTAAGGCACAGTATTCCGCAACTAAAAATATAGTCAGATTCCGTTTCATAAATTTCGATGAGGGGTCAGCCTCAGGTATCTTTTCAATCAATTCGTTAAATTCATCAACTGTCAAATATTTAATGGATGCATATGTAAAATTCATAGTGTTTTACCGCCTTTTCCCAGCCTGCAACGCGACAAAATAAGTAGATTGTCCGGTTCAAGGTATTTTACCATATTTTCTGGGAAAAGGAGGGGGCATGAAGAAACCAAGCAAGAGCAAAAAGGAGACTAGGAAGGAGGCACGGAAAAACGCACTCAAAGGTATTTTCTTAAGTCACTTTTTGGTAACGCCATATATAGCGTACATTTTGCATCAACTGACAGAATTTTTACTTGGAATAAATTATCAAGGTTATGGAGGCATGTTACCGAAACTGGATTGGAATTACTTTAGAGCCTGGTATGTATTGATTGCAAAACATCCATCTGGGATGAGAATGTGGCTTTTATCGGTAGAAATGCTATTTGTCGCATTTATGATATACATTGCGTTTTCGACAACTGCGGAAATTGCTGAGGTAGAAGAGTATCCAGTAACAGATTATATCAGCATTCCAGTTCCGGCAGGAAATGGACAGCATGGAAGAAGCTGGTTTGCATCTGAAGAAGATAAAAAGAGGCTGATCCATACAGTAACCATAGATGGTAGACATGATATGGAAACTTTGTCAGAACGTCCAGGAGTGGTAGTTGGAATGGAGCGGGTGAATGGAAAGGATCAGATCCAATATTTAGCTTCTTTTGCACATGCAATCATATTGGCATTAACAGGCGCAGGAAAAACCAGAAGGGTGTTATTGGAAACGATCTGCCTTCAACTTATGGCAAATGATTCCATTGTAGTATCTGATGTAAAAGGTGAGATTTACTACTACACAAGCGAGTATGCAAAAAAAAGAGGCTATCAGATCTATACGATTGATTTAGTGAATCCACTGAAGTCTTCCAGGTACAATTTTTTGCAACCAATTATTGATGCGTTAGCAGAAGGAAAGATACGGCATGAGCAGAGAATTGAACAGTTGAAGGCACAGATGGTTGAAGCAAAAGGAAATCTGGAGGCTTTAGCGAATCTGGCAAAACAACTGGAAATTGTAAAGAGTGATTATTCCTGGACAGATAAGGCACAGGATTATACATGGGATCTGGTTGCTATTTTTGCTGGTGAACAAAAAGGGGAACCGATCTGGTATAACGGTGAAACCGCAACATTGGCAGCATGTATTATGGCAATCTGCCTGGAGGCTCCTGAGGAATGCCAGAACTTATACAATGTGTATAACTTTATTGCATATATGTCTCAGGTGAATCCGATTACAAATAAAAGACCGCTTACGGCATATCTGAACACATTGCCAGACGCGCACCCGGCAAAAATGATCTTTATGCAGTCACAGGTAGCTGCAGAAGAAACTAGAGCTTCCTTTAATACTTCTGCGTTAGGAACATTAAGGTTGTTTACAAATCCCCAGCTTGCAGAAATGTCATCGAAAAGTGATTTTAATTTGGAAGCGATTGGAGATAAAAAAACCGCTATTTATATGATCATTCCGGATGAGAAGAAAACGTATTATGCAATAGCGTCAGTATTTATCAATCAGCTTTATATATCACAGGTGGCTGCAGCGAGAAAAACTGGTGGAGCATTGGCAATACCAACGGATTATGATCTCGATGAGATTGGTAACTTTCCGCCGATTCCAGTAATGGCGAATTTGTTATCGGTTGGCCGATCACGAGGTATCAGGGTGAATTTGGTACTTCAGGATTACCAACAGCTGGAAGCAAAATATAAAGAAGATTTTGAAACTATCAAATCTCAGTGTGCATTGAAAATATTTTTGAAATCCGACAATTTTAAAACACTGGAGGAAATATCCAAATCATTAGGTGATTATACAGTGGAGTCGGCCAGTGCATCAGCGTCAGGCAGTAATACAAAAGATATTAATATATCAAATAGCAGCAATTTGTCAGGAAGAAGGTTGTTATTTGAATCAGAACTTAAGAAATTAAGATCTCCAGATGCGTTAGTTATGATCACATCAGAGGATCCTATGGTTACAAAATTACCAGATTTATCAGAATACCATTTTAATAAAATGCTTGGCCTTGGTGATGAAGCACATAATCAACGGATCATCACTGAGAGAGAGGCAAAGAGGGAAGAACGGGAATATGTAAATTTACCTCTTTGGGGAATCTGGGATGAATATAAGAAAAAATTAGATGAAGAAGCAAAACGGGTTTTAAAAGCTTCTGGTGCAAGGATGAAGGGAGAGATGAGCAATGAGTAATTTAAAAAAGTATATGAAAGTAAAAAAAATTATACTCTTAACAGTGATTATGCAGGCAGTGATGATATTCCCAGCATATGCAGATGTGTTGGCTGATTTAAAGAAAACTAAATTGTATACAGGAACGATTGATATTTTAAATGGTATTTCAATGGCTGTATTAGCAGTCAGCGTATTAATCACAGTATTTTTGACGATTGTGAATTTAGTTAAATATCAGACAGCGGATCAGCAGGAAAGACCACAGATTAAGAAAAATATAAAAGAAACCATAGTGATTGGCTTGATCATTGCAAGTATTTCTGGCGTTGTAAAGGTATTTTTCAGTGCGTACGGATTAAAAGACGAGACAGGATCCAAGGTGCTTTCTATGGTACTGATGAATTATTTAAGAGCTATTTAATAATAAGGTAGAGATAAGGGGTAAAGAAATTGGATTTTCTTTTAAAAGCAATTTCTGCTTTTGCCGGAAATTTTTTAAGTGGATTGATTTCATCGGTATTGACTGGCGTGACTGAGATTTTTCAAAAATACGTTTACCTGTTTATTACAGATAGTTTGGTCACAACCGCTCAAAAGGCGGTTGTGGGTATATCAATTCCGCTGATTGTTCTTTTTACAATAAAGCAATATTTTGATGTGTATATTATGGAGACTTCAGGAGATCCGGAATCAGATCCATTGGATGTGCTGGTTCGAGGCGCACAGGCAATCGCTGTGGTATGTTGTTCATCCTGGATATTTTATACATTTATGAACTTTTGTTCGGCATTTGCGGACAGTGTAATTGGTGATAACAAAGTAGACTCTTTGATGAGCAATTTTACGGAAAGTGTAAACATACTGAAAGTTGCGACAGGGGCAAGCGGACTTATAGGAATTATATTTTTGATAGCGATGTTGATAGGAGTTTTTGCGTTTTATGTGATTGCGGTTATCCGAGCAGCTCAGTTGGCAATGATGTTTATTTTATTACCATTATTCGCAACGGAATTGACTCATGTAAGTAAGGAACGCTTTCAAGGACTGATTACCAATATTGTTGTTACCGGTTTATATTTTGTACTTCAATTACTGTTGTTTAAATTCTTTGTATCATCATTGGGAATGAGCATGACAGATATTGTTGCTAAAAATGATCCGGATACATTTATGCTGGATGAATATGCTTTTAAAGCAATAGGATTCTGCATTGCAATGCTGCAGGGACCAAAATGGTTGGATAAATTTGTATACAATTCCGGAGTCGGTGATACAGCGAAACGTACAACAGGTTCACTGGTACAGACAGCAATTACATGGGGGATGAGAGCGAAATGATCATGATCAGTGTACTGGAGATAATGAAATTTCCTGGATTGGGGCAAGGGGCTTCCGCAAATGAAATTATAGTTGGTTTTTCAGAAGCCTTTTTAGCAATCATTGTTTTAGCGGTTGTAACAAAGTGTATATTGACACTTGTTGGCGAACTGTCAGAAGGAAAAGGCTTAGCGGAAGCATTAAAAAAGGTAAAAAAACTCATATGGGCCGGAATTTTAGCAGCGGCTACCACTAGTTTCCTGGATGTAATAAGGAGAGCATTCCAATGAATGAAAAAAGAAGAGATCTATATATTCCTGTTAAAACACTGGATTCCGATGATTATATAGAAGGAATTGGAAATTTAGAGGTTTCTGTAATAGCAGCGGGCACTGTGATAGCGATCATCATTGGTGTAGTGGTTTCAAGTGTGACACAGATTTTGATCGGACTTGGAGTGGGGGTGCTGATCATAATGCTGGTAGTTGGAATCATACGACGGGATTCAGTCAATGAGAATCTGATTCAAAAGGTGATGATTGTACATCGGTATATGAAAATTTCGAAACAATATCAATATCAATATCATAATGTGTTGGAATTTATGGATATTGAGAATATGCAAATAGAGGATGAAGAATGGCCATGATAGAAAATATAAAAATTGTTTTAGAACAAAATCCGCTTTATATTCTTTTATTTGCCTGTGGAATTGGCGCGGTTATTATGCTCATTATGATGAAGAATGATGACAGTGATGGAAAGAAGAATAAGAAAGCGGAAAGTAATTCCCCAGCGCTGCGGATAGCCAATGAAATTATAAATGTGATGGATATTGATGATAAATTTCTGTACACAAGGGACGGATATATTATTTCCTTTTTAAAAATTGGAAACATTAATATGGAACTGATGGGGGAAGATGAATTAAAAAATATGACTATGAAATTGGCTTTATCATTTGAAGGTGATAAAGGAGATTTTGATTATTTTACACTTCCATCTCAAGTCAATCTGGATCCTAATAAAGAATATTTGCGCAAAAAACATCAAGAGATCGAAGATGTAGGACGGAGAAAAGGACTTGATTTGATGTTACAGGAAATGACCAGGTTATCTACATCTGGAGAGAATTATGAGCATCAGCATTATATAAAAATCTGGCGGAAAATTGGCAGCAACATAAAGGATACGCAAAACGAGCAATACATACGTCTTATGGAATTCAGAGATCGTTATGTAATGGCAGGAATCCCATGTGAAGTAATGAAGGATCGGGAAATTATAAAAATGTGTAATGTTTTTGGAAATCCACTTCAGGCTCCGTTTACAAGTGGTGTGATTTCTCGATATGAAGCATTTCCAATCATGAAAGGATAGGGGTATGTGGAAAAAAAAGAACGCAAAAGAGTCAAAGAAAATTCAAGCAGAGCAGGAAGTCAATCAGAATATATTGAATATTATAACTCCGTCTGGAATTGATTTTGACCGAAGTCATTTAAATATTTCTGAAAATGTGGGAACGGTTCTTTGTATCGCAAAATATCCGACAGAAGCAGATTATGGATGGTTGACGCCGATATGCAATTTAGAGGGAACCAGCACAATGGTTGAGTTTCGTTATACAGCGCCTGATCGGTTACAGAATCAGCTGAATAAAAGAATATCGGAATTAAAAACCAATTTTGAAACAGCAAAACAGGAATCCGAAAAACAAAGTATTTTGAGTGCTATCGAAAACCTAAGAGAGTTGATCAATAAGATCGTAGTAAGAGGGGAGCCGGTCGGTTATGTCAACATTATGATATATGTTACTGCGGAAAATTTTGCGGAACTTCGTAGCAGGATAAAACGAGTACAATCAGCGCTTGCGGTTGAAGAGTGTGGAACCAGAACCTTGGTATATAAGCAGGATCTCGCATTTCGCGCAATGGCTCCGTATGGAATTCCAAACTATGAAAGAGTAAGCAATGTTGGAGAACGTCCAATGCCAATTTCAACATTCTTGGGTGGGTATCCTAATGCGTCATCGGGGCTAAATGATCCAAAAGGATTCTATTTGGGAAAGACCAAAGATCACAATTTGGTAGTTTTAGACCAATGGGTTAGAAATCGTGACCGGACTAATTCTAACTGGATTGTAACCGGTGTACCAGGTGTTGGTAAGTCTACGGCGCTAAAAGATATTTTTGTAAAGGAATATTTTTTAGGAACTAAGATTATTACATTTGATCCGGAGCAGGAGTATGTAGATACAGTACGGGCAGAATATATACATGGTGATGTAATTGATTGCGCATCAGGTATTACAGGAAGAATTAATCCTTTGCAGATCCGCGTTGCGGGAAAAATAACGGTTGATGATTTAGAGGAAGGAGAAACTTTAACTGACTATTATGGAGAGCATGAGGGTTCTGATTTAGCTTTGTATTTGCAGCAACTTCGTCTCTTTTTTGCTTTATATTTTGGAAAAGATGAATTTACATCAGAAATCCGAATTATCCTGGAACAGACATTGATAAAGCTTTATGAGCGTTTTGGTATTACATGGGATACGGATATCAGTAAATTGAAAAATGAAGATTTTCCAATTATGGAAAATTTGTATGATCTGGCCCAAGAATTGGCAGATAAAGAAACAAATGCTTACACGAAGTCTTTGCGGGATCAGTTGGCTTTAAAATTATATAGCGTTGGAAAAGGAGCAGATCAGTACATTTGGAATGGATATACAACACTAAACCCACAGAGTAGATTTATTGATTTGGATGTATCCAATCTATTGGAAAGCGATGATAACGTGAAGCGGGCGCAGTTTTACAATCTTACGATGTGGGCATGGCAGCAAATGTCGCAGGATCGTTCCGATAAAGTACTTTTTGGAGTAGATGAAGGATATTTGTTTGTAGATCCAGACTATCCAGATATGATGAAGTTTTTGCGAAATATTTCTAAGCGTGCCAGAAAGTATGAGGGTGGCTTGATGTTTATTACTCATTCAGTAGTAGATATTCTTGATCCAGCGGTAAAACGTTATGGACAGGCGATTATTGATAATGCCTGCTATAAACTCATCATGGGTACGGATGGAAAGAACCTAAAAGAAACACAGGATCTGTTTAAATTATCGGACAGAGAGGTAACAGTATTAGCAAGCAAGGAGAGAGGAAAAGCTGTATTCATGTGCGGCAACATGAGAATTAATTTGAGCATTGATGTTGCGGATGAATTCCTCGAAATGTTTGGAAGCGCCGGAGGCCGATAGGCATGTGGAGCAAAATAGTTTTGAACTTGGCCAGAAAAATGGTAACGACGAAATCTGGGCATAAGTTCTTAAAAGGATTACTGATAGGTTGTGTTTGTTTGCTTGTATTTATTCCTGGGGCACTCTTTTTGCCGATTGCGGGATTAGTCACCGGGCTTTCCTCTTTTTATTCTGGAGAAGAAGGCGATGATTTGGATGATTCTGCGGATCTGGATGCATTGATCCAGGGAACTCTGATAGTTTCGGATACAAAGTATTATAAACAGATCGTAAAAATCCGGGCAAAGCATATTGCGGAAATTGAAAAGGAACAGGAAAAAATAGCGGATGAGATTGAGGAAAAATATTCTAAGACTGAAACATATACCTATACAGACGCAGAAGGAAATGATCATGAAAAAGAGGTAGAAATTGTTCCAGACGTGGAGACACCAACACCGGATCCGCCGATTATTACAGCACTGGCTTATTTTTGCACCACAAAGGAAGTTCAGCTTGCAGACAAAAAATCAAAGATTTCTTCTTCGGAGATTATGAAGTTTTATGACAAAATCTGTAAACGTCCATTTGAGGTAACTGGTTCAGGAGATAGCTATACAGTTACCGTAAAGTATATGTCAGATGAAGAAATAATAGAACTTCTCCGGGAAGAGGGATATTTAAAGGATGAAGCGGATGAGGATCTGTTAAGAACTTCCATAGAGCGTTTGACATGGATGATCCAGGAAAGTGGCGGATATGAGTACACAGGAACACCATCAGGAAACATCAGTAACACGAGTGTAGCGCAACAGATATGGGATTATTTCAAAGAAATTGGATGGTCAGATTACGCGTGTGCGGCTGTCATAGGTAATTTTGAAGCGGAATGCAGTCTGGTTCCCAATACACAGGAATCTGGAGGAACTGGGATTGGTTTGGGACAGTGGTCGCATGGAAGACGAATAGATTTCTTAAATTGGATGGAAAGAAATGGGAAAGATATTGCTAATGCGGTTCATAACTGTGAATATCTGGTGTTTGAGAATACCTGGTACAGTGGGACCGTAACTCTATATAACGGTGGAGGGATCAAGCATACCAGCAAAGCAAATTCGTTAACTGAATTTGGAACTTATAGTTATCAGAAATTATCAGATGCGGTTGATGATTTCCTGTGGCATTGGGAATCTCCAAACTACAAAACCGCGCACCAGGATCGGCGTCAGGGAGCTGCACAGGATGCCTACAATATGTTTGCGTCTGGAGGCAGCGCAATTTCTAATGGCAGTTATGCCCAGATTAAGCAGTCATATTTCCCTAATGGAACATTACCAACAAATGAAAGCCAGATGAGTAGTTATTTGGTGACGATTGCGTTTACGAATTCCGCGGGAGTTACCAAAAGGGTAACAGTACATAAAAAGGTGGCTGCAGGGCTTTTGGAAGCATTAACCCAGATTTCAGAAGGTGGATATGAAATAAAAGATATTGGCGGCTATGTTTGGAAGAATAAAACCAATTCTAGTTCTGGAGCAAGATCTTCACACAGTTATGGATTGGCAATCGATATTAATCCTAATTATGGAAATCCGCAGGTGAAAAATGGACAAGTTTTGGTGGGAACGCCATATGGTTCCCATGAGTTATCAATGAAAGAAAATGGAATCACAGTGCAAACGTTAAAAGCGTATGGATGGAAATGGGGTGGAAACTGGACTTCATCGAAAGACTATATGCACTTCTCCATTCCGGGGGATTAAAAATGTTCAGAAAAGCAGAAATTTTATTTTTTAAAGTACTTTATTGTGTTCCGTTAGTAGTGGCGGCGATAACACCGATTCTTCTTCTGGTGGTAATTGCGGGAGTGATTATATTTTGGTTTCCGATGGTTGGAAAGGCAGAGATGCAGCCATTTTACAATTTTGAAGTGACGGTTGATCGGGCAGAGGATGATCAGTTTAATGAAAAAATTGAAGTATATGTGGAAAAAGATGGGCAGTATTTTGATGATTATGATTTAAACCGAAGTAATTCTTATTGCTATCAAAGAGAAATGAAAACAGGCGAATATCGTTTATATGCACGAGTTCGATACGATCAGTCAGGTGATTACCAGGTTGAACCGGAATATCTGGATTTAAAAATTGGAGGGACGGATTATCGTGAAATGCATCGCGCAGTATTTTTCATCCATGGTGGAGAAGTGCAGGATGATCATGAAACTGCAGCGATGGATGAAACGGATATTACGACTAATGGTGAAGTATATACCATTGATCGAATGGATGAGTTGAAGCGGATGCAGACAGAGGCTGAGAGGCAAGTCCAGGATGCGTTTCAGGCAAATGAACAATGGGAGCGGGAACATAATTTTTTGGCGCAGCATCAGGTCAGTGATCCCAATGTGGTGGATTGGAAAGATACAGCTGGGCTTTCCCAACATTATTATCCGGATCAGGAAGATATGTCAGAGGAGAGTCGGGAAGAAATCATGCAACAGGAAAGTGAAGCTACGCCGGAGGAGACTGGTGATAGGGAAACATTAAATAGTACGCTGGAACCTACAACAGAAGCAAATAAAGAAGAGGTAGAAGAGCAGACACCTATGAAAAATGGAATATGGTGGGCCGCAGGTACCATTATTTTTATATTTGCAGGAGCGGGATTTTACCTAAGACAAAGGGGCGAAAACATTGAATAATACTCGTGAGAAAAAAATAATGAAGATATGTATTTGCATATTTTTATCATGCATGGCGATTTTTTCGTCATGTCATACTCTGGAAAAGAATACTAGGGAGCTGGAGGTAGTGAATGGAAAATGAGAAAAGAAAAAAATCCGTTATTGCTGGTTGATCTTCCAGAGTATGTGATTCAGAACTATATGATAAATGATGATTTGAGTGTGCATCAACAAGCAAGGAGAGCTTTAGAAAAAGCCCTTCCAAGATATTTTGATAAAAAAGGTAATTTTACGAGACTAACGGTGAGTTTCCCATTTCGAATGTATGAAGTAGATGATAAAAAAGGAAAAGGATCAGAAACCTTTCGCCGTTTGACATTTTGTGTCACAAAAGAAATTTTAGATCAGTTGGATGAAATCAAATTGTACACGTATATTAGTCGAAAATCGGTAGCTGAAATTCTGATTATGACAGAACTATTACGGAAGAAAGGCGGTAAAAATGCAGAAAATAGTTCTTTATCTTACAAGTAAAGCGTTTAGACAGACGATTGATCATGCGGTGAAAGAAGCTGGGCTGGTGACACTGGACTGTAATAATGTCATAGGGAATACCGTATCTATTGAAGAATTTATGAATAAGAAAGGGTATTTGCTTGGAGATAATGATATTGATTATCTGATTGTCGATTTATCGGCATTAATTGATCGGGAGGAATCAATCGTAAATGCGTTAAGTGGTTTCCTGACAATGCATGATGAGAAAGTAAGGGTTATTGTAGTTGCTCCTAAAAATGTGGCTGGAGATCGAATATTATCAGAACTTTTTGGAATCGGTATTCGGAATTTTGCGTCTGGATCAGATTTTGTAGTGATTCGGCAAAAACTGTTAAAGTGTCTTTCTGAGTCTGGAATGTCTTATAAGGACGCAATCGAATATAAGGATGTAAAAGAACGAACCCATGAAGAAAAAGAGTACAAAGAACTGAACATGGTAATGATCGGGATTGTGGGAACACAGAGCAGAGTAGGCTGCACTCATAATGCGATTATTATTGCCAATCAGTTAAAACAGATGGGATACGCAGTTGCGTATATTGAAATGAATCATTCGGGCGCGCTTCAGCTGATCAGAGAAGATGAACGTATTCATATGATTGATCAAATGCTTTTTATCAGCCGTAATATTGATTTTTATCCAGACTGTGATGAGGAACGTTTAAGGCAGATTCAGAATGAAAAAGTATATAATTTCCTGGTCTTGGATTTTGGAAATTTTACAGAATGCAACATAAATTGTTATAACCGGTCCCACGTCAAGATTGTAATAGGAAATGTACAGCCATGGGAAATCAATCATTTGGCGGATTTTTGGCGGCGGTATGATGATGAAGCAAGAAATCAAATTAATTTTTATATTAATTTTCTTCAAAAAGAAAAAGATCGGAAGGCGTTGGAAAAGGTTTTTAATATCAAAATGCATTATCTGGATTTTGTGGCGGATCCGTTTGAAGCAAATGGATTTCCAGATTTAAAGGAACTGTTGGAAGATTATATTCCTCCAGATGGTGGAAAAAAGGGAAAGAGATTCTTTTTCTTAGGAAGAAAGAAGGTGAAGTAAATGTTTGAGGATAAGGTCCATGAAGTAGAACGGCTGATTATTGATGAGGGATATAACGAATTGGAAGCATGGAGGATGGTATTAACACCATATTTATTGCCGGTGATGATAGGGGCAGCTATTGGGATTCTGCTTTATGTGGGAAAGAAGAAGGGAAGGTGAAATAATGAATAGGAAGAGGAGCGCAAGAGCAGTATCAATGGCTATGCTTTTATCGCTTATACCAATGGAGAGTTTTGGCGCTGGTTGGATGAAAAGTCCAACACCTCCAACGGCAAAGGAAATCAGTTCTGGTTGGTGGTATGCAACAAATGAAAATAATACAACCTGGTATTCGGCACCGGAGGGACAGAAAACAGCATGGTTTTGGCTGGATGGAAATCAAGATGGAATTGCGGAATGCTACTGCTTTAATGATTCAGGGTGGATGTATGCGGATACAGTAACTCCAGACGGCTATACCGTCAATAAGGATGGGGCATGGGTAATAAATGGACAAGTGCAAAAAAAGACGGTGCCGATACTGAAAAAAACAGTGACTTCCAGTGGAAGTTCTTCCGGCAGTAGAAGATCGGGAGGCGGTTCGGGTGGAAGCGGTGGTTCATCATCTGGAAGTGGAGGAAGCCATATTTCATCTGGGACTACGGAAGAAGGAAAAGAGGAAAAGCCTTCTGGATCAAATGCGAATGAATCCGGGAATGGCCAGGATTCAAAAAACGAAGACAGTAAGAAATTATATCATTACACCATCAACTATATGGATCAGGATTCCAAAAAATACTTAAAAACTGAAATTGGAATTGCAGAAGAAGGGACAGTGGTTCAAAAAGAACTTCCGGAATTTGAGGGCTATCAGGTATGCCCAGATCAGAAAATTGAGTTTCAGTTGGAACGGGATGGAGTAGAGAAAAACATCTACTATACAAAAATACGTCAGGCAACACCAACAGAGGCAGAACCGGAGCAGGAAATGATATCCTGGATCATTCATTTTGTTGATCAGGGCGATCATACCGTAGAAGTATGGCCAATGCAAAGCGGAGAAATTGTAGATGGAGGAGAGCTCTCTATCAATTTCCCGGAGACGATCCGCGGAGAAGAAAATCAAATATGGACCAGCATTGAGGCGTCACCTTTAGTACGCAATATTTATGGGCCAGGTAATTATATTGAATATATCGAATTCGTTGGACAGAAAGAGACGCCAGAAGCTGACCCGGATCAGGAAGCAAAAAATCAGTATGCCAGGTATCTGGATTTAGCGAGGGAGAATGAGAGTGAAATCACTGGAGAAGATCCAGAAAAAATTCCAGACAGTCGGTTCTTGGTTACGGATCAGACAAGCAATGATTACCGGGTGAGAAGCATCTCTACACAGATTAATGATCGGGACGAGCATTGTTTTTATGTGATTGGAAAAAATTTCGTTCCGAATGGAATCACGGTGGCGGAGTGGTTTGGAGATGAGGCAGTATATTCGAACCTGCTGGAAGCGGAAATCCAGATTGGTCAGGATACCTATTATGTGTCTAAGATGGGAATTCAGAGAAAGATTTCAGCAGATAATTGTGGACACTTATGGAAATTGGAAGGGGAACAAGAAGCTTCCTGTTCAGAAAAAGGTAAAGCGTTTTATCAATGCTCCTTATGTGGAGAAGAGAAAGTGGTAACTTTACCACCACTTGGCCATATTGACCAGGATCAGGATCAGATCTGTGACCGGTGCGGAGAATCAATGGATAGCAGCATATCTTCCATTCATTGGAAGATAGGAGATGTCCAGGCACGGGAAATAGATGGAAAAATTTATATGTTCCGTTGTATTGACCAGAACTACTCAGATGCAGATGCAAACCACCGGCAGGCGGCGTTGTTCCTATGTGAAACGGTAATTCCGGCCAATTATGGATCTGATTACAAAGTAAAACAACAGGCAGATGGCAGTCACAAATATGAATTTGTTCCGGGACCGATTGTAAATTATGGTAATGGAAATGACTATAAATATTCAGCGATCCGCAAATGGCTGAATGGATCCAAAGAACAGTTCCGGGATGCAGAATCTGTGAATATCGGTGTTTCCTATGCTTATATGGGAAGTACAGGAGATCAGGAGTATGCGGATTTTGATGCAAATAGTTTGGTATCCTACTACATAGGCAATCAGCAGCTAAAAGAACCACTGTTTATCTTATCGGTGGATGAGGCAGTGAAATACAAGAATTCATTGTGGAAATTTGATGGATCAGAGGAAGATAATCCAGAAACACAGTATACACCATTCTCAAAGGGATATTGGTTGAGAAGTCCGATGGGAAATGCGCAGAGTTATGACACGGGATATGTTTATGTGGTGGATTTAGTGAATGGTAGTATTCATCCAGCATCTATAAAACCTCTGGAATCAACGGGGAATGATGAACTGGATGTTACAACAACGTATGGAATACGACCTGCGTTTATTATGAAACAAGATTAAGGAGGAGAGACGTGAAGAAGAAACATGTAACAAGACGAGCTGCAGTGCTGGCAGTAGTAGTGGCTGTGGCAGCAATGAATGCAATGCCATCTGTGGCTGCGGTTGATTCAGCAATCCAGGTAGCTACCGCGTCAAATGCGTTGAAAAAAGCAACCGCATCCAATGCGGAAGAAAAAGCGACATCATCCAATGCAAAGAAAAAGTTTTCTATGGATGATATGCCGAAAATTGGGTCTAAGGCATTTACCAAATGGTTTTTTGCTAACGTTGAAGAGAGTGAATTATGGGATTTTGTTCTTAGCTTGATGGATGATGGCGAGTCAGAAGATTATGAAGCATTCATTGCTTGGGTAGAAGAACATGAAGAAGAATTTCTGGAGGTATATCAAAAGTATGTTGGAGAGTATACCGCTGCATTGAGTAGTTCCGCAACTGGAGATCTGTGGGATGAATGGACAGGAGCAAATATGAACTGGTCCGGTTCTGGAACAAAGAGTGATCCTTATAAGATTACCAGTATATCGGAACTTATGGGACTTTCTGAAGCGGTTGCCCAAGGGGAAAGTTTTAAAGGAAAGTATTTTGAACTGCAAAGTGATATTGAACTTGGTGATTTGAATCTGAATAACGGATCATGGAATCCAATCGGATGGTATAAAAACGCATCTTCTTTAAGTGGAACTCCAACAGCATTTGAAGGTACATTTGATGGAGCAGGTAATACAATTTCAGGATTAAAATTCACGAAGATCGACCATGATTATTCTTACCTGGGATTGTTTGGTTCTATTAAGAACGCAACCATTAAAAATCTGGTACTGGAAGCCGATGAGGTTTCTGGCCAGGATAAGATCGGTCTGTTGGCAGGGTCTGTGGAGGGAAATTCCACGATTTATGGAGTACAGGTCAGTGGTGTAATTTATGCCAATGGAAATGCCGGGGCGATTGCTGGAGAAGTAACTGGAGGAACAAAAAATGCGGTGATTGAAAACTGCGTGGCTGAAAATGTGGTTTTGAATTCAGAAGGAACGAATTCCTATGTGGGAGGCATTGCTGGAAATGTTCAGAAAGCAGATGTAGTAGACTGCAGCGTGTCTACTCAGGATGGAGATACCGACCGTATCCGGGGTAAAGGATATGTAGGAGGTATTCTGGGCCGACAGAACAAAGCCAATATTTACAATGTGTATGTAACAGGAACTATCGGTGGAAATTTAACGAAAGCAGTTGGTGGAATAACGGGCCTTTATGAGTCAGGAAATATCATTGCGGCAGTCATGGATGGAGAGATCAGCAATACTAATAACGGAACTGCATCTCAGGAAGGCGCAATCATCGGAACCAGAGAAGCGAGAAATTCTTTCCGCTATGGAACGGGAAAGAATGATAATTTGTCTTATCTGTTTGTGAATGAGAGTAATAAGTCCATGGTAAAAAGGATCACAGGATCTGGAATTGCGGATGATAATACCTATACCTATGATGCCCATATTGGCTATTATACCGATTATCAGAAAAAATATGTGCTGGTTGCTGGAACAAAAGAGCAGTCCTGTGGAGAACGGTATTTTTATGAAGAGTTGGAAGATGGTGTAAAAAATGTAATCACCCAGAAATTAGGAAAAGAACTGACGATCAATTATGCAGATGGAGAGGCATTTAAGATCGATCATTGGGCACCAGGAAACCAGGGAGAGCCGGTGAAAGGATATCTGGTTTCGATTCCAAGAATTGACACAAAAAATGCCAATGGTACCTATGACAATGATGTGGCTACATTGACGGCGATTTCTGCGACTAATAACAGCTATTACCGGCAGATTGATAAAGACTCTCCTTCAGCAGTAGCGCCTGGAAGTAATGTTACTGTGGCTACGGCAGCGAAGAACTCAGACGGAAAGCGCTACCAGATGGTCTATGACGCAAATCAGGATGGAAAGGTGAAACCACCGACGTATACGGATGAAAACAGTGAGAAACAGGATATGACTTATGTGAATGGCGGTACCTATAGCTTTATTATGCCGGAATCCGATACGGAACTTAATGTAGAATACGTCAAAGTGACTACAGCGCTTGCCATGACACCGGATGAAACCAATATTTCTGTGAAACAGACCCGCTCTGGAGATCGGAAGAATCCGCAGATTATTACAGAGGTACGAAATGAAGAAGGAACATTGATTGCGAAATACATCAATGGAAATCGTGACACTTCTGTTCAGGTTCTCCCGGTAGCTGTTCATGCAGAGCATAACGGTGTCGGATCCACGGCGGATCGGACAGTATCCTGGTCCATTGATGATACAGATCTGCTTCACTTTGAAGATGGATGGACAGGCGGTTATACCACTAATGATGCGAAGATTGTACCGAATATGGATTCTAAATTTATCCAGAGCATCATCAACAAAAAAGTGAAGGAACAGGCCGATGGAAACTATCAGCAGGCTATTGACAACACGATTTATACAGATTCAGCAGTTTTGACCGCAGTCACTAATCCGGCGACCAGCGTGGACAATAAAGCGGTAACTGGCACTTGTAAGGTGAATGTATCTTTCCAGATTGTGGACAACACCACGGTACGTGTGGAGGGAATGACGCTGAATCATCAGAATATGAACTTTGAAATTGTACGGAAACTGACTGGTGATCGAAAGAATCCAAAAGAGGAATATATCGTAACAGAGCCGATTACCTTGGATGCCAGCTTAAATCCGAGTCAGCCATTTTATAAAAATGTGACATGGGCAGACCAGGAGTCGGGAAAGATTCTCTCCCTCACTCCAAGTGGAACAAACAAGCAGAGTTGTTCGGTAGCCGTTGTTTATGACAAGGATGGAAAATCCAACCCGGCGTGGATCCAGAACATCATCAATGCAGACAATAGCAAAAAAACGGCTGATGGTGGCTATCAGAAGCTGGAGGGAAGTGGAACTCATACAGAAAAGGTAACGGCAACCTCAGAGGATCAGACCCATGGAGTGGTAACTGCGGAATGTGATGTAACTATCAATTTCCGGACAGATGATCAGACTGTGATCCATCCAGAGGGAGTGAAGATTTCTAAAACAGCTTTGAACTATGATCTGGAATATCAGTATAACGGAGATCTCCAGTCAACGGTAAAGGCAAAAACAGGATTTGGAGTGAAGGATACGCTGATCGCAACCGTGCTTCCGGATCTGGAAGATGACCAGGGGCATAAGCCATATAACCGGAATGTAATTTGGACAAGTTCCGATTCCGACGCCGTTACCGTGAAAGATGGAAAACTCACGGTAAATGACCAGGCAAAATGGATCCAGGAGGCATTGAAAAAAGCACCATATACCGCAGAAAAACAGGTGGTGATTACGGCATCAACGGAAGATGGACAGAAGGAAGCGTCCTGTACCATAACTCTGAAGTTTAAAGCCTATACAGTAATTGCGGACCGTGAAAAAGAAACTTTTGAAATTGTTTTGAAAAAAACAGGCCGCCGTTCTAATCCAACTCTTACATGGAGCGGATTGGAGAGCAAAAAGTTCTCAGCAAATGTATATGGCAAATCCAGCCAGGTAACTGGTATATGGAGCAGTGAAAATAGCAGTGTACTTTCCATGGCTTTAGATGGAACAGTAACACCGGCAGTAACGGATAAAGATGGAAATGTTGTGGCATCTTGGATTGCGGAAGCGATGAAAAAGACGCCATATACAGCGGAGACAACGGTTAATGTAGTGGTAACCGCTTCAGATGGAAGTATGAAAGATATGATTCCAGTAACAATGAAGTTTTCGATGATTGACCAGACGTATTCCAGCAGTGGAAGCTCCGGTGGTGGCGGATCTTCTTCAGGCGGTGGTGGAAGCCGTGTGACTTCTGGAACAACCGTATCTGGATCAACAGCAGTATCTGCAAGTACACTTCCATCTTATGTAGTTACAGGAAAATGGATTCAGAATGCAGCTGGTAAATGGTTATTTACTGATAATAAACGAACATACGCAAATGAGTGGGCGGCAGTTCATAATCCATACGCAGATACAGCAAAAGGCCAGAGCGCTTTTGACTGGTTCCGCTTTGATCAGAATGGATATATGGTAACTGGATGGTTTACAGATGCGAAAGATGGCAATACCTATTATCTCCACGCAACTTCAGATGGTACGCTTGGCCGTATGTATACTGGCTGGATGTGGATCGATGATAACGGGGATGGAATTGCAGAATGCTATTATTTTAATCCGATGTCTGATGGAACACGAGGAAAATTATATAAGAGTACAAAAACTCCTGATGGATATCAGGTGAATGAAAAGGGACAGTGGGTTGTTAATAATGTAGTTCAGACAAAGCTTGTAAAATAGCACGAAAGAGGGATGATCCGAAAAAGGATGCTGCCTATGGTAGTGTGGGTGTAACGCCCACCATCCTTATTCAGAACCTTGGCAAGAGAATATGACTCGCGGCAAGCGTGATCGGCCGCATTATCAAAAGCACGCTGGGCAAGGCTGTCCTGTACAGAGAGTATAAGATACACTGACCTGGGATGTGACAATTCATATCCCAGGAATTCAGCCGAAAATTATGTTTTTATGTATCTTTCTATGGAAAATAGAAGGATACATAAAAACATAATAGAGGAGGGAAGGATAGGAAATAAAAAGCTAAGGAAAAAGAAGAAAGGAAGGAGATAAGTCTATGAACAAAGTGATTCTGATTGGACGTTTGGTAAGAGATCCAGAATTAAGGTACACTCAAGCGGAGGAACCGATGGCGATTGCACGGTATACCTTGGCAGTTGAGAGAAGAGGTAAACGAAGCCAGGATGGAAATGAAAGCAATGCGGATTTTATTAGTTGTGTTGCGTTTGGCAGGCTTGGTGAATTTGCTGAAAAATATTTGCAGAAGGGTTTAAGGGTTGCGGTTACAGGCCGTATTCAAACTGGCAGCTATACAAATCAGGAGGGACAAAAAGTACATACGACGGATATTATTGTTGAAGAACAAGAGTTTGCTGATGGAAAAAGAGATACATCTGGTCCGAGCCAGTCAGCTGCAGGAGATGGATTTATGAATGAGTCTTCAGAGTATGGTGAGAATACTCCGTTTAGATAATGAAGTAGAAAAATTATGAGCCTAATTATTCACCTTTCCATTAAAAAAGTAAAAAGACCAGGAAAACAGGGGAGAATAATTAAGGCTATAATTATGGTTGACATGCTGCTGATGATATGCTATAGTAGTGTCATAAGAAAGAGGGGATAATATGAGAATCAAAAACATGCGTATTGTCAGTTCAGCAAATTTTAAACGGGAGTTAAGCCGGTATTTAAGAGAAACGACCGCTGAAGATTCACCGATTTTTGTAACGATCAATGGAAGCGGAAGCCATGTATTGATGCATATAGATCAGTATAATCATTTACTGGAATGTGAAAATTATATTGAGGAACATGGAATCAAACTTCATGAAGAAGAAAAGAAACAGGAGGAGCCAGTTCAGCATCCACGATATATGCGTGAAGAGCGTTTTATGAATGAAGATGATCCAGATTGGCCATTTAATTAAAAAGAGAGGAGAGGGCAAAGATATGATAGCGGATCTGATTAAAGACGATGAAAGAGTATATGAGCATCTTGGTGGAACTGGAAAATTGGATAAGGATGGCAATTATGTACCGATTTTATGGGAAGATATGAAAAATGGCAAGCTGCCATCCATAGAGAGTGGCCGATGGTACTGGAATACTCATGAGGAGGCTCCATGTTATCTGGACGGTGACGAGGTATATTGCTTCAGCTATGATCCAGTTGGTGAGTTCTATCTTCTTGGAACGTTGGAAGAATTGGAGGAAGAAATTAAGAATCGGATTGTCCTGGGCTTCTGGGGGAAAGAGCGGTTTCGGTATTTAAGAGACTATGCGTATGGAACGATGTTTTCCATGATTTGTGATGGAACGTTGATGCAGTCCTGCAAAGACGTAGAACTTGAGGCAGATGAACGGCAGGCGCAGATGATTTTCCAACGTATGAGAAAATATGAGTCATTAAAGGATACGGATCCATTAGAATACAACAGAATTTATAATAACGAGATGGCGGGGGTAAGAGAAGTGATCCGCGCGGAATTGATCTGTGTATAGCGAAATATGTTATAAAGGACTTCTCTGAAACGTCTTCTCTAAGTAGGAGGAATAGCGAATGAGAAAATTAAGAAAAAGCTTGATTGCAGCGATTGCGGTTACAATGGCGTTTTCTATGTGTTTTCCAGCGATAGCAAATGAAGGAAACTCTGGCAGAATTGACCGCTTTAAAGAAAATCGTCCTAAAACTCAAGGCTGTGGAAACTGGATTGATCAGGCTAATTTGACTTGGCAGTTTGAAAATGGAGAGACAGCAACCATTGGTACTGGTCCAAGATTTTCCGATGAACATCCAGAGATCACAGATCCAGAGTATTACTTAAAACAGTGGGTATTATATCCAGGAGAAACGTCAGGGACTGCTCTGGACGGAACAATGAAATCAAATTATTCAGCAGACCTTCCTCTTTTGCAGAAATATCTGCAGGAGTCTGACTGGATTCATAAAACAGAGGCAGAGCGCTTCTGGATGATTTATGACCGGCTGGCTGTAGGGCATCATGGAAATCAATACGGACATTCTGGCGCAACAGGTCATAGTTTTTCTGTATTAGCAGATGGAATGGGTGTTTGTGGAAATTATGCTGCTGATATTGAGCGTTTAGCGAAATTTGTTGGGCTGGAGGCTGTGACTGATAATTCTGCATATATTCATGAAACTGCACTTGTGAAAGTAAATGGTCAGTGGTTATATGTTGATGGTGTAGTGGATACTGGAAATAACCCACATGAGTTATGCTATGCGGTACTTCCAGTTGATTTTAATACAGAATATAAGAGATATGAGCGGGAACTGACATCTAGCAGCGAATATAAAGAGGGGGAGACGAAGATCCAGAATCAGATAAGTCTTCAGGAAAGATATTGGGCTGGTGAAATGACCAATCTGGAGTATTATAGAGCATTATGCAAAATATGGGATTCTAGTGTGACCGATGAGCAGGTTAAGGCATTGTATAGCGATATGAACCTTGACTGGAATGGTTACTGGAAAGAGTAAAAATTCCGCATGAAAAAGAAATAAAGATGGAATACTTGAAATAGCTTCAAGTGTATGTTATATTAAAAATGAAAGGGAAAGTCAGAAACATATGGCCTACCCGATAAATGAACTAAAGTTAGTCTCTTACGAGACTCGCCGTCACTATTGGGAGTAGTGGCGGCTTATTTCTTATCTTTATAGATCTCATAAATGAGACCGATAAGTGCAACAATGAGTATACCTATTTGGATCAAATCCGAATATGTAACGTACATTGGCATCACCCTCCTTTCCTAGCGATGGAGGGTAAGTCCCTCCGAAGTGGGAGGGTAGGCCGCCTGTGATATGCTCTGACTTTCCGTATCTTGAGTATATCATACCATTTGAACTCTGACAATATTTGTCGAATTTGGAAACAGGTATGAAAAAGAAATCCAGATGGAATACTTGAAATAGCTGCTGGAATATGTTATAGTAGCAGTAGCTAAGAAAGAAGTTGTATCCAAGCGGTACACAAAGCGAAAGCCCCAGAGTTGCGACCTCTGGGGCTTTCTTTAGGCTAGTTGTCACTGTCGTCGCCGTCTAACCATTTACAGATATAGTAGCTAACTACACCTGCCGCAACGGAAACCAAGAAAGAAGTTATCAAATCCAAGCAGTTCACCCCCTTTCTGTTGCCAGATTGGGTGCGACAACCAGTTGAGTATATCATACCATTTGGTTTCTGACAATCATTTGTCGAATTGGGAGTTCTGCATGAAAAAGAAATAAAGATGGAATACTTGAAATGCCAGACAGTATATGTTATATTGGATATGAAAAGGGAGAACCAGAGAAGCGGTTTACCTCGATAAATTAATTAACTGTTTTATTAACAGCCGTCAACTAGTGCGAGTAGTTGGCGGCTATTTTCGTGTTCCCTTGAAAATTGTATAGCACAAACCAACAAGGGTGCAAATGAATATTCCAATCTGAATTAAATCAGAGTATGTAACATACATTGGCAACGCCCTCCTTTCTTTCGTCTGGAGGGTAAGCCCCTCCGAAAAAAGAGGGTAAGCCGCCTGGCTCTTTGGTCTCCCATGTGGAAGAGTATATCATACCGTTTGAATTCTGACAATATTTGTCGAATTTGGGAACTGGTATGAAAAAGAAATGCGAAGCCTTCCTCGGCGGATAATAGAGGAACTTAATAAACAAAACTAAAAACATCGAAAGTATGAAGCAGTAGATCAGTGAAAATTGATTTACTGCTTTTTTATTTTATAAAAAAGGAGCAGCAACATATGAAAAGGAAAAAAGTTCAACGAGTTACAGCCGGAGTTTTGGCGGCAGTGATGCTCAGTACTTCAGGTTTATCAAATTTTTCAGTAGATGCTTTGGCAGAATTAAAAAATCTTGGAAAAACAGATAAGTTATGGAGTTCGACTTGGCACTATTATTGTATTGATCATATTGGAATTGCAGCAAATGGTTTTGGTGCCGACAATGATGAATATCAATGTTTCTCTCCCTCTGCTGGATTATCCAATTCTGAGACAGCGTTGCTTTTCTGGGCAACTTTATGTATGCAGGCGGGATTTGGAAATCAGAGGGAAATTAGTAATGTTTTTAATAAAATCAATGCAGGAGCGATTGCAGCTGGATTAAGGCCATTGGGAAATGTTACACAGGACGATCTTGGCCGTTTACTTCATGTTAGTTCTGTAAGGGCCAAGTACGCATGGTTGGATGCAGTAGTAGCTAATGCGGATAAGTATCTTCAGCTTGCAGGACTTCTTGGTGGAAGTGGTGGCGGCGCAATTAGTGGAGTACCAGAAGTATTAAGCAGTCATACATCTGAACAGAACCCATATTCCATTGATGGCAACACCATGACTATCCCGTTTGATGCCAGTGGAAAGGATAAGGATTTTATCCGGACAGTTCCATTGAAGTTTTATGATGGATCTGGATGGAGTACTCAGATTCCCTCTGGATGGAGTGTGGAAAAGAAAGATACAGAGATTGTATTTCATAATTCTGATCCAAATGCAAAGAGTCTGAAGATCTGGTTTGATACTGCGGGAACCCAGTATGGATTAGGCGCAGGGGGACAATATAGCAGTCCAGGAGCAGTATACGAAGATTCTCTCGAATTATGGCTTTGCACCAAATGCTCTGGAACTCATAAGTATGTAGCTGGAGGAAATGTATCGTTAGATATGCATCAACGTTGTGTATTTTTAACTCTTCCAGAAACAGGACAAGCATCTTTCTATGCGGCCATTGGCACTGTTCCAAGCACAGAAGAACAGAAAGGCTCCCTGGACTTCAAGATTTACCGACACGAGGAAGACTGGGAAACTAACTATAACGTCCAGCTTTATAAGTACGATTACGAAACCGGAAAACCACTGGAGGATTCCATTTTTAAACTGTATGAACGTTTCGATGACCAGGATCAGATCGCAGACCATGACGGGTATGGCCTGATCTACCGTGGCGGTGAAGATCCGTATCTCAGTTATCATAAAGATGATCCGGTCACCTGGGATGGATTTCGGTTTGTTTCTTCTATCCGCACCGATGAAAACGGTCATGGAGAACAGACCATCAACCATGCGTACCATTATGAGAAAACCTTCTGTGATGGACATCCGCAGCCATCTCTGGTGGAAGTTCCGGAAGAAGAAACGGACGAAAACGGAGAAGTCAGCAATCAGGACGAGATTGACGCTGCGGAAGAGGAAAATGATAACCTGCAGGCGGCATGGCAGGAATGCGTGGATGCCTGTGAGGCGTATGCGGAACAGTATCCGGGAGTGCATTTTCACTGGCTTGGAGGCAGTGGCGAGGACGGAGATGATGATGGAGAAGGTGGTAGTTCTGCATCTGGAGAAGAAGCGTTTGAGAAATCTGGATGTCAGGCAGACGTGGAGACAACCTACAGCAATTTTATCGCTTTGCGGTACAGTTACGCATTCCAGGAAGATCAGGCCAGAGAAGGCTACACACGCCATGGAGAGCATACGGATGATCTTCCAATCGAGATTATTCGGACGGATGCATCGGAGAATGGTGCCAATTCCGAGTTTACTGGAGAGTACAGCGGCAATATTACCGCAAGCCTCAGTTCCAGATCCAGCAGAACCATGGAGAACCAGGAAAAGACCGTAACCGTTTCACATGTTCCAGAGGAAGAGGAGACCATGGAATATCAGGAACGGAAAGCGTTTACAATCCATTCTTTAACTGGTGAACTGGAAGAAGCTACACCGGCCAATGTGGCAGTTGCAACGCCAACAAGCGTGATACGGGCAAAAGCGACACCAACCGAAAGCGATCTTGCAGAGGCTACACCAGCCAATGCAGAAGAAGAGCTGGCAACGCCGTCCAATGCTTCCAAGCAGATCCGATGGCGGACAGAAAAGAAAGCCATGGATGATGGAATCAGCACCTATGCGGAAGGCACCAGTGACAGCAGTGGAGAAGATCTCTTTGATCAGGCTTATGAGGATGCCCTGATGGACGCTCCGGTAGGAGATTCCGTTACTCCAGGCCCATCGGACAATTACAGCCACTGCAATGATAAAGATGGAGAAAGCAACGCATTTCGGATTTATGACCACCGGACGGAAGGTGAGATCCACATCAACAAGAGGGATATGGAGCTGCAGAACGGGGAGCACCAGAATTATGATTCTTACGGCGACAGTCAGGCAGACGCCACTCTGGAAGGTGCGGTCTACGGCCTGTTTGCCGCGGAAGATCTGGTGCATCCGGACGGCAAGACCGGAACCGTTTACAAAGCAGGAAACTTAGTTGCGGTAGCGTCAACAGATAAGAATGGTGATGCCTCTTTCCTGGTAAATACTGAAGCGCCGGGATATACCTACAGTTATGAGCATGGAGCAATCCAGAAAACGGAGGATGGATTTGCCGATCAGGCGCCTGGAAATCTCTATGTGGCGGATATCTGCTATGATGATTATACCGAGGACGGACAGTTTGAGCGGGAGTACACGGACAACAAAAAAGTCAATGGAAACTGCTGGATTGGACGTCCTCTTTTGTTAGGGGATTATTACATCAAGGAATTGACCAGATCCGAAGGATATGAGTTGTCCGTATCCAATAAGAACAGCGATCTGACCAACCGTGGTCAGGATCTGACAACGGATCAGACGGCAGGAACCGGAACTGGTTCCGCTTTTGTCAGCAAGAACCTGTTCTTTGAGTTGCGTCCAACTCCAAACCCAACGGGGGCTTATGGAGATCCGGATTACAATGAGTTCTTCTACTACGTCCGGTCCTTCCAGACAGGACAGAAAGGTTTTGATGTGCTGCTGGGCAATCTTCCGGCGGGAACCAAGGCTTACCGGCCGGAAAGCGGAACCAAGACCGTGGAAACAGAAGTCCCATTTGGTGATTATAAGGAATTCCCAGTACTGGATGAAGCCGGAAACCGGATTCCAGTAACCGTACAGGCTGGGGAAGAGGGCAAGTATCCGAAATATGAGGCAGACGGTTCCATGATGACCAGGGATAAGGTCGTCAATTACACCGTCCGGGACGCAAAACTGGTGACTGGCGATGGCCTGGATCATGACCGGTCTGAGGCAGCTCTGCAGGAGGCATCCGGAAGCCTGGATGAAGCACAGGTTCAGGAGATGCTGGAAAAGAACTTTACCACATCTAATAAAAACCTGCTTTTTGTAAAAGCCAAACTGGAGGCAGCTTTAAGAGCCAATCAGAAACGGGTGCCGATCAGCAATGGAACCTATTCTACACCAGACAACGGAATCTTTGATCAAGGAAAACAGGGCGCAGCCGTAACTTATGGAAGCCCAGTACAGAAAGTTTCCATTGCAAAGACCGTGGATGGGCAGAAAGTGACATCCGAGGATGTTTTATGGGCGTTACTGGATTACTATGACGCCAATCCGTATTACACCTATGGCGGCCTTGAAGCGGTGGAAGAGCAGGGAGATCGGTTTGTATTTACGGTATACGCTTCCGTATCCACCAATCCGGCAAACTTTGCAGTGAAAGCACCAGGAGGAGCTGTCACGATTTATTACCGGGTGGCATATGTCCCGGATGATCCGGCAGAATCCCCGCGGTATGTATACGTGCCATACTCGGATGTGAATACAACCGCATTTGGCAGCTTCCGTGACCTGACCGTGAAAACCAACGCTTCCGGCACGGAATACTACTCCGCTGTGCTGGTTCCGGACTGTGTGGTAGATGGAACCGGAACCATCAAAGCAAAAACAGTAAAGGAAAATGTCTACTATCAGCCAGGAGAACAGCCGTTAGATGCAGAGGGCAATCCGATCTGGCAGACCGAGTGGCGCCAAGAGACCAGAAAAGAGACCATCACTGTTGAGGAGAAGGTCTGGAAAGAGATTCCGGTCCGGGAAGTGGATGGAAAACTTTATGCCCATGTTGAGGGAACCTATACCGATCAGTTTGGAAACCAGGTCAGTGATGAGCATGAGGTGCTGGAACAGGAGCTGCGCCTGGTGGTTCCGGAGCGCATGGTGACATTAAGCGCGGCAGACGTGGAAGGGAATACCGATGGATGGAAGATCGGGGAAGAAATTGGCGCGGCTGCTTATTATAAAATCTTCAAAGGCGCTTATGTGAAGGCATACGTTTCCCTGGGAGATCAGGAAGATCACGCCGGAAGCTATGTGAAACGGCAGAGCCTGGTTTATCCGGGAGATACCTATCCGTGGCAGGACGGCGATGGAACACCTGGAAGTGAGGAAAATACCAGAAAATCCCCGGTGGGCGTCCAGGAGCGGATCATCAAGCAGACCATCAAGGTAACCAAGGACATTGATACCATATATCAGAACCAGAATGGACAGACAGAAGGAACCGCGACCAAGTTACCGAATTTCCGGTTTAAAACCTATTTAAAATCCAATCTGCAGAGCCTGTACCGGGATCAAGATGGGGAGATCACCTGGCTTGACAAAAAGGGAAATGAGATCGACATTGCAGCCATGCTCCAGGATTATCCAGGATTGGTTCCAAGAATCCATACCAAGGTACTGCATGAAGAGCAGCCGATTAAAAAGAATTCCTATGACGAGGTATTGGCCAACAATCGCCTTTATGATTATACCAATGGTCTGATCAATGAAACTCAGAACCAGGGCTATACAGCAGTTCTGGAAACCATCACGAAACAGGTGGAAGATGGAACCGGAATCAGGGAAGTGGAAGTCTCAAACTACGAGAAGTTCTTTGCAGCACTTCGGGTGGCCAACAAGGATAAATGGGATGACGCAGCGCCCACCTATACTTCCTGGAGGCCAATCGGCAACGCGGCCAACCGGACAGAGGAAACTTTAGAAAATGCCAAGGTATCGGACATGGTTCGGCAATTTGCTATTGATTGGTATCTGGATGACGAAGTGCAGAAACTGACCAAAGAAAAGGCCGGGGAGATGGTTGGAAAAGACGAGAAATTTTATATGGATGAGCTGACAGATCTGGCACTGAACGCAGCGATCCAGAAAGCCGAGAACTATTTAAAACCATTCTTTTTCTATGATCTGGATGAGATCTATGCGGTGGCATGGGACAATGAAAATGGCGGTGGCAAAGACGGTGATGTGACCACTCTTTCCTGTGATACGGATTTTGGCGGCAGAAAGGACGGTTATTATTATGGAATCTCTTCCTATCTGCCCTATGGTGTTTATGTGGTGGCGGAGCAACAGCCACAGTATGACGATCTGTCTGATTTTGCCAACAAGCACTATGAGATCGATCAGCCAAAAGAGGTGATCGTACCATCTGCTTATGACAGCTACGCAGGCAGTCAGGAATCACCGGAAACCATGAATGGCTATTATGAGTACCAGGCAGATAGGACCACGGCGCAGATGGAAAGCCGGTATCACATTCGGTTCCAGGAAGAATCCCATGTGATCGAGGCCCACAGCTATTTCGGTGATTTTGAGGTTTATAAGTATGGACTGGATACGGATCAAATCCAGGATGGGAACCGGTTCCGCCTGACCCAGTCCCAGTTCCGGCCATACAAGAATTATTACAATGATCAGGATATCCGCAGCGAAGAGAAAAATGAGTATTATATTTCCCAGAATCAGAGCGGAAGAGACCGGGTATCCGCTTTTTACCGTTACAGTTCGGAATCCGAGCAGGCGGGAGTCGCTGATCAGGTTCCGTATATAGGAGCCGGAACCCAGACAAAAGAAAACCAGCCGGGAATCATTTACCGGGATCAGGTAAAGACCATGCAGGGATCTTTGACGGCTTATGATGGGAAATATGCCGCGATGCTGGTTCCATATACCATGGCAGCGCCAGCCGGAGCGGATACCGAGGAAAATGAGGTACAGAAAGAGGCGGACGGTTCCACATCCGGAATCGGGTACGCATACTCCAAGCTGAGGGATCGGTTCTATGTTGCGAAGCTTCGGATTGAAAAGCTGGATTCCGAGACCCATGAGAACCTCCTTCATGATGACGCCATTTTTAATGTTTACAAAGCCAAGCGGCAGGAAAAAGCGGACGGTCAGGGCGAGGTGCTGTTCTACGAAGAGGATACCACGGTAGCCGGAAGCAAAAACTTCCTGGAATCCATGGGCGCTTTGGATATCCGGCCAGTGGAAAGAACCGGACAGGGGCAGAAGCGTTCCTTCTGGGCATCCATTAAAGCGCTGTTCCTTCTGCAGACCACGGCACAGGAGAAAGAAGAAACCTATACCGGACGGATTCCAGCCGGTACACCGATCTGTGAGGAAACGGATCAGATCGTACTTGGCAAGGATAACGGAGACCCGGCGGCAATTTACAAATCCTATTCCACGATTCTGGATGGAAAAATGCAGACGGTCGGCTATGTGGAGACCCCGCAGCCTCTGGGAGCCGGTGTTTACGTGATCGCGGAGGCAAAAGCGCCGTCCGGCTATGTCCGCACCAAACCGATTGCCGTGGAGATTTATTCGGATAAAGTTACCTATTACAAAGAGGGAAACAAGGATGAGAGGATCCTGGCAGCTATCTATGACCAGGCGGCAGAGCATCCGACAGAAAACCAGAACAAACCCCAGGATTCCCTGGACGTGGCCAGAATCCAGGTAGAAAACGCTCCAATTAAGCTACAAGTGGAGAAAATCAAGAAAAACGGAACCGTTACCTTCCAGGTGGGAACTCGGATCGAAGGAACGCTGACGGAGATCGGCGGCAATCCGGATCTGGAGTACGCTTACCAGAATGGCCAATACCTGGGCTATGCCTATGAAAAAGGAACCCTGGAAAGTTTAAAAGCACTGAAAAAAGCCGGAGAGCAGGTGGAGATTGTCTATGAAAATGGCCAGTTTGCCGGATATGGCTATGTCACACGGACCAGGGAAACGGACGATGATGAGAACCGTTACGTGGCCGGAGCGAAGATGACGTTGTTTGACGCCATCGAACTGACGCCATCCGGAGACACCCAGGATCATGCCTTTGAGGGTCTGGCGATCCGGAGAAGCAATTCCGGGAATGTATTGGAAATGAAAGTTCAGAAGGGATATGCCGGTTCCAAAACGGAGCTGGTAAAGGAAACCGATGAGAATGGAAATGATCTTCTGTCGGATTATCTGGTGGGCTTGGATGAGGACGGAAATCTAATCATCAAACAGGGTTACACCTGGACGGACGCAGAGGTAGAGCGCCCTGATACCGACATCCTGTATTATGATCTGGATTCCCTCTCTCTGACCTGGACCGAGACGGTTGATAATCGGAAAATCCTGTTTGGGTGGGATAAAAACCACCAAAAGAAAGCCGTTGCCCAGATCGAGTCCGATAAGCAGAACTTCACCAGGACCGACGTGGATCCGTCCATTTACGCGTTCCAGGGCGGACAGGCGGTGTTTGAGTTTGTTGGCGGAGATCTAACAAAAGTTTCCTTTGACGCTAAGAATAAGGTATTGAAGGGCGATTACGCAGCACTTATCTATGTCAACCGGATCCGTGATTGGAAGCTGGGAGAGGGAACTGTGGTGTACCATCTGGACCGCAATGGTGACCGGGATGCCATGGTGGATCCGTATACTGGCATGGCATACGTGCTGGAAGCGAAGACCGACGCCAAGGGAAACCATGTGGCGGACCGGGTTTTGGTATGGCCAGTGAACCTGGCGGAAGATGAATACGGCAATGTGATTTCCAGGGATAAGATCACCACATCCCGTATTGCTACGGTTGGAGAAAATCAGGATGGCTACAACGAAGATCAGACGATTGAAGTGACGAACCACTCTGGACATGCAATCCCGGATAGCGAGAAACCATCTTACAATCATACGGAATCCGGTTCTATCACCGGCACCTGGAAATCTGGAAACGGGGAAGAAAGCCACCAGGAGACCACGCAGAATACCAACCAGCAGGGCAAGAACCTGAATGGGGAGGTGGTATTAAATGGCAACAACGGCGACTTCTTAAAAACCATGGATCCAGTATATGACGAACATGGCCTGGTGCTTTACTACCAGCGAAGCGATGAAACCTACGAAAAAGGCACTAACCTGTATGACCGAAACGGGGATTTCGTCCGGCATAAGGATTCTGATCTCTTAGAGGAATACAACAAAGCTGCAGATACCCTGTTAGAGCATACGGATCTCTATGATGGAAAAGAGGATCAGGAAAACCAGACACAGACCAGGCTGTATCACCGGAAAGGCGAAAGCTATATCCTGGAAAATACCTGGTTCACTTCTGACAAAACACCAAATGATCCATTCCACACGGAAGAAACTGCCGGTCAGGCCGATCTATTAAAACGTCTGCCTGCAGGAACTTATATCTTAGAGGAGCTTTCCGTTCCAAAAGGTTCCGGATATGTAAAAGCCATGCCAAAAGCCGTTACGGTTGGGGAAACCAAGGAAATCAAACAGGTAACGGTGGAAGATGATACCACAAAGATCTATATCCGGAAAATCAACGCCCCAGCAGCGGAGCGCAGTGACATCCGGAACATGGAGCAGACCGATAAAAACGGTGTGTATGTCAAAGAGGGAGAAGTTCTCAATGAAAGCGTCTCCTATGGATATGGCCAGGTTACCGGAGCAAAACTGGTTCTGTACCCGGCCCGTTATGCGGTGGATCTGACAAAGCCGGAGGGATACCGACTGATCAAGACATCGGATCAGCCATTGACGTTCCAGACAACCAACAGTCATGCAGGAAAAGAGGAAACAAAAGAGGCTTCCTGGATCACCGGGGATCTTCCGATTTACGCGGAGGGCATTCCGGCTGGATACTATATCCTGGAAGAGGCAAGCACCCCAGAAGGATTTGTCACAGCGGATCCGGTAAATGTCCAGGTAACCAGCACCGGACAGGTACAGCTGATTGCCATGAAAGATGATCATACCAAAGCAGCAATCTGGAAATACACCGTAAAGAACGGTTCCCAGGAGACACTTCCCGGTGCGGAATTCGCCCTCTATGAGGCGGAACTGGACGCAGATGGAAATGTGGTCCTGAAGGATGGAAAACCGCAGTATGACGCCACAAAAGTAATAGACCGTTGGATCTCTTCTGATGCCAGCGATTACACCGAAGGATTTATCACTGCCTTTGAGCAGATGTACCGGGAACACGGCATCTATGGCATCGGTTTTGGATGGTCAGCTAAGACAGAACCGCTTAAGCGGACTGCAAAAGTAACCAGTATTCAGAAGTCGGATTCAACTAATGATGGTGGTGTAGAGCAAAAATATCCAAATGCGGCCACGATCACCATGGAGATCCCGGAGACCGAAAAAACTGTCCTGGCAAATGTCAGCTATGATGGTAAAACACTGACTTATAGCTACAAGTTCGACTATCAGAAGCTGGCAGATGTGAATCCATACGCTAATTCCTGGCTGGATGCAGAGGGCAGACACCGGATCGATTATCTTCCAGTTGGTGGAAAATACGTTCTGGTAGAGGAAAAAGCGCCTTCCGGATTTGCCCTGGCAGCGCCGAAGGTGATGGAAGTCAAAAATGAGACCTATGTGCAGCTGTACAAGGTCTTAAATGAGCAAAGCACGCTGCTGATATCCAAACGGGCTATGACAGGAAGTAAGGAGTTTGCTGGCAATCATTTGTCCCTTTACCGGGCCGACGCAGACGGCAATCTGACCCAGACGCCAGAGTATCTGGTGGAATCCTGGATCTCTGGAACGGATGGCAGCTACACTGAGAAAGATTCCATCAATGGCCTGATCCCGGATGGATATGTGACTGGAGATTTAAAACCACACGGCATTTATAATCTGGAAACCGGAACCTATTACCTGGTGGAAACCATGGCAGAGAACTACTACGCACCGTTTGATCCGATCCGGATTGATTACCAAAGGGATGAGCAGATCCAGCTGGTGAAAGCAGTCAACCAGGTGGTCAAAGGAAAGCTGGTGATCAACAAAACTGACCGCCAGGGAGATCTCTTACATGGAGCGGTCTTTGAACTGAATGCCCTGGATACAGATGGAAACCAGGTGGCTGGATTCCCAAGAAAGGTATCCGATACCAATGGGGTAGTTACCGTGACGGATCTTCCGGTGGGAGAAGTACAGGCGGATGGAATCGTAAAACCATACACCTACAAAGTCCGGGAAATCCTGGCGCCAGAAGGCTATGCGATCAACAGCAGCACCTTCAGTTTCCGATTTGCTAATGGAACCGGCAGCTACCGGGAAGATGCGACCGTTCACCTGGCTTTGCAGGAGATTACGGTTGTGGATGATAAGACGCAAGTAACCATTGAGAAGAAGAATCTTACCAAAATGAATGATTCTGGTTTTGATGGAGCATTTATTGATGGCGCAGTGCTGGCATTATATCCAGTATCCTTAGAAGCAGATGGAACTTACACCTACAATGAGACAGATCTCTTTGAGCGGTGGACCACATCGGAAACAGAGGGAGCCCATGTATTAGAGGGTGTTACGGCTGGCCGGACTTATGTGTTGGTGGAGGAGAAAGCTCCAGCCGGTTATCATCTGATGAAACCGATCTTAATGACGGTATCTGCAAGCGGAAGAACCATGGAATGTGTTTCCAATACCATGACTTTGGTAAAGGTAGAGACGATTCGAGAAGATCTGGAGAATCCAGATAAAGATTCCATTTCCGCGGTGACTGTGAAAGGACGCAGCGTTCTCCGAACAGAAGTGGCAGTTTTGGATGAAAACGGAACAGAAATCTGCAGATTCACTGCAACAGGGGAAAAACATGGATTAACCGAGAACGATGGTATTCAGGATCAGAAGGTATATACTTTTGTGGAGCATACCTCCTATTCGGATGGTTCTGATCGGATGACAGGAAAAGTGACCAGAAGAATTCATTTCACAGATGGTCAGTTCCAGTATCAGACCCGTGAAGCACAGAATACAAAGCTGCAGATCACCAATTCAGAAGGAGACATCATATCTGCATTCTCGCCGGAGAACGGAGATACCGAATGGGCTATTGCGAATGGTGTGAATCCGGAGAACCCATTGGTAACAATCCGGAACCGGAATGGAAAATCCGGAGAAGCTTTAGATTCCAGCCAGCCGGTGATTTATCAGGTAGCATATTATAATCCTGCACCAAAAGTACAGGATATCATAATCACTGCTCAGGTAGGTGACACGGCAGAAGTAACAGATCCATATGATGGAGAAATTTATGGTAGGGAGATCCACTGGACAATTCCAGGTGTACAGCCATATAGCCAGGGAAGTGTTTCTTTTGCAGGAACAATCGTGGATAAATCAACGTTAGAAACGACTGCTAAAGCGACAATCGTGGTTGGTACAAAGAAATTTGAAACAGTAAAGACGATACCTGTTCAGCAAAAGAATCAGTTGACGGTATTTAATGAATTAGTTGGTTCAGGAAAAGCGTTGCATCAGGCAGAAAAAGCGACATTCCAGATCCGGATGTGGGATAAACGGGGAACAGAGTTAGCCGGAAGTTACCACTATTCAGGCAGTTATACAGGAATTTTGAAGAGTGGGGACACCGTAGAACTGGCTGGCAATGAGTACATCACTGTTGATCCGGAAAACTTTACGGATGTTACTTATCAGGTAATTTGTGTAGATGGAGATCGGGAAATCAAAGGAATGGAAGAAAAAGGTGTGATTGCACAAGAAGGCAGCTATGTTGCTTTCCATAGAACTGTAACTGATACATCAGACCGTCAGATTTTTGAAAAAGAAAAAACGTATCTGCTGACGGAAGAAACCGGTTATAGCGATGGAGAGGTGCAGATCAGCAACCGGTTCAGTTTTACAATCGGAAAAGATGGAGGCATTACCGGAGTCGGTGGTTATGACCAGATTACCAAAGTAACCATTTCCAAGACAGATATTACCACAGGGGAAGAACTTCCAGGAAACCGTCTGGAGGTGATTGACAAAGATGGTAATGTGATTGATTCCTGGACTTCCGGGGATAAGCCACATGAGATTGAGGGCTTGAAGCCTGGTGAAGATTATACGCTGCGGGAGACCAATCCGAAGGATGGATTCAGCTATGCAGAGGACATTACATTCAAAGTCAATGAAGATGGAACGGTGGACCAGGTAGTGATGGAAAATAAGCCGACCCATTTGGTGGTATCGAAAGTGGATATTACCAATGGAGCGGAACTTCCTGGAGCGCATTTAACGATCATGGATCTGGATGGCAATGAGGTGGAATCTTGGATTTCAGAGGATCGGCCGCACGAGATCATTGGTAAGCTGATTGCTGGTAAGACATACATACTGAAAGAAGTAATTCCTGCGGATGGATATGCAATCGCAAATGAAATTTCATTCACTATCAGCCTTGATGGATCTGTGGATACAGTAACTATGAAGGATGATACAACTAAAGTAGAAATTCATAAAAATCAGTATGGAACGGTAACTCCGGTACCAGGAAGTGTTCTTCAGATTTTAAATGAGGATAAAACACCAGCGCTTTTCAATGGAAAAGAAATTGTGATCACAACTGTGAAAGAGGCGGCATGGTTAGAAAAGGTGTTGATCGCTGGAAGAACTTACTGGTTGCATGAGGTGACACCAGCTCCTGGATATGCATATGCGGATGATATTCGTTTTACTGTCAGCACGGATGGAACAGTAGATCAGGTTGTTATGGAGGATAAACCAACGGATGTGATTCTTTCCAAGAAAGAAATTACAGGCAGTGAAGAATTACCAGGAAATCAGATGGAACTGATTCGGAAAAAGGATGGAACCGTCGTTGATTCCTGGATCTCTGAAAAAGAGCCACATCGGGTCACTGGAAAACTGGAAGTGGATGAAGAGTATATCTTAAGAGAGACATCACCGAGGGAAGGCTATAGTTACGCAGAAGATATTGCGTTCCTTGTGAATCATGATGGTACACCAAATTATGTGGAAATGCGGAATGATGTAACAAAAGCAGAGATCCTAAAGATTGATGCGGGCAGCCAGAAGCCTTTAGCTGGTGCAGTGTTTGAATTGTATGATGAGCAGAATCAGGTGGTGGAAACATGGACATCGACACAGGAGGCACATCAGATCTATGGAACGCTGATTGCTGGAGCCGAATATCGTCTGCATGAGGTGAACGCACCTGCAGGTTATCTGAAAATGCAGGATGTGACATTCCACATGAATCTTTCTGCTGAGACTTTAGTGTTGAAAGCAGAAAATCAGAAACGTACAACAGTAAAAGAAAAGGAATATATGATCAAACTATTTAAAGTAGACGAAGAAGGGAATGCGTTACCAGGAGCCACATTTAAAGCATTTGATGAATATGGCAATCGTATTTCAGCAGAAAAAGATCATGATGGAAGTACTTTTCGGATTTTTGTACGGACGCCACAGATAATCACCGTTACAGAGGTAAGTGCGCCAGATGGATATCAAATCAATGAAAAAGAGTATCAGATTCGAGTTTTAGCTGATGGAAATGCTGTTCTTCTGAATGGTGATGAGGAGTTTTATGGCGATCAGGAAAAGGGATGGATCTTTTATGCGGTCAACAAAATTCCGGAAAAACCGAGTATTCCAGATATAAAGAAAGGAAAAATTATGGCAGTTTATGACTGGAATATTCGAAATACAGGTAAATATGCTTTAATATATGGTGGATCTACGATTGATCTGACTACAAAGACAGGAGATGACTTCCCATATCTGATTCTCTGGATTTTGTTTGGCGTTTCTGTACTTGGAACGATTGGAGCAGCTTATATGATGATACGAAAGAAGAAAAAAGGAATCAATCAGATATTGATGATCCTGTTTATGATTGGAGCGGTACTTCTTGGATGCAGGAAGATGGAACTAACCAGCTATGCTGCAGAGGATGTACAGTATACAGAACGAACCTATATTACCGATACGGAGGACCCAGAGCTGCAAAGCCCTGGGTTTTCCGATACTATGGAGGTAGATGGTATTACCTATCAGCTGGATTCTGTAGATTATGAGACATTGTCCAAACGACCAATCGGAAAGCGGGCGGAAAATATCCGAATTACGACATCAGCGCCATTTACGGATGAAGAGAACAATCATATCCCGGAGAAACAAATTCAGGATGACGATGTAATGTATTATTTGAAATCCTATGAGACAGTAGAGACTACGCTTGACGCAAGGGAAGAACCCGCATCTGATACGATTACATACCGCAGTATACCAGTTGGCAGCACGATTCCTAAATTGGCTAAAATATCGGTACAGGATTCTATCACAGGAAAAGATGTGGATGTTTATGTTCCATTAAAAGAAACCACATTCAGTGAGACACACTGGGAATCTGGATTTGAGTTTCCTATTACAGTCAGTAATTATGACGCCAATATATTTGATCTAAATGGAAGGGATGTCCCTCTCTCAGAATCAGAACCGTTAAAAGGTTATGAAAGTGATCTTTTGCAAATGATTGGAGTAGATGAAAATAATTACCAAATCACAGAGATTAATTGGGATGGTGATGCGTATGAGGAGCAGGGAGTATTATTCCGTAAATTAAAAGCGGAAGGGTTACAGAGAGTATATGATTGTGAGGCTGTTTATTCTGGAATTGCCAATTTGCCAGAGGTTAGCGCAAAAGCAATTCAGGCGGTCTATACGGATCAAAAAGATGATGAGGAGAATCTGGAATCTCAGACCTATTCCTATACGATTAGAGCAACAGCAAAGTATAAAATTCCAGAAGAGAAAAAGAGTTTTTGGGAGAGATTAATTGAAATTATCACCAATCCAGTTGTCATTGCAGTATTGTTGATCTTGTTGTTTGTGATCATTGTCATTTGGCTGATACACAGAAAGAGAAGAAAACAAGAAAAAGAGGTAATTGCAGTTCCTGATATGAATGAGGAATAAGCAGCTTTTTGTGAAAAGAGAAGGATCAATCACCTTCTCTTTTCATTTATGGGAGGAGTGAGAAAAATGGGAAAAACGGTAACAGTAGCGCTGTGTGGTGTTCAGCAGCGGATTGGAACAACAACCCAGGCATTACAAATGGTTGCGTATTTGCAGATGATGGGGTATACGGCAGCTTATGTTGAACTTGGAAATCAAGAATATATTTATCAAATGAGAAAATTATATCGGGATATAACAGTTAAGGATGGTGTTGTATTCTATGACAGACTTCCGCTGTATTCAGATATAAAAAGCCTTGGGGAGATAGAACCGTATGATTTTTTAGTAAAAGACTATGGTGCTATGAATGATCCTGAATTTAACCAGGTATCATTTATGGAGCAGGATATCCAGGTTATTTGTGGAGGAGTAAAGCCGAATGAGATTTTTTATATGCAGGATTTATTAAAAAAAGCCGAATACAGATCGGCAAAATTCATCTTTAGTTTTGTACCGCCAGATCAAAAGGATGGTATTTTATCCTTGATGTCTCAACGTGCAAAAGATACATTTTTTGCAAATTATAATCCGGATCCGTTTTCCTATGATTCTGTGATGAATAAAACATACCGTGCGATTATAGGAAATTATATGTCTGGACTTGTGATATCTGGTCAGAAAAATAAGCGGAAATGGTTCTTACATATGCCAAATCCAAGAAATATCAGATTAAATAAAAAAGAGATTGGGGCTTTTGTGGTGGCATGTATGATGATTATTTTTTGGATAGGTTTTCAGATGATAAAGTAAGAGGGAAAAACGATGAAGCATGAATTTAATCAGGTTTTGCAGGTGGGAGCGGAAGAGGAGTTACAGGAAGAAAAAAAACAGAGAAAACTAAAAGAAAAATTCGGAATCAAAGGGAAAAATGTAGTAGTAGTAGAACGCACCAATATGGTGAAATTTATGATTCGGACAATGGCTGCTATCATTCGCCTGGTTGCTACTATTCTTTTGATTGGCCTTGCGTTTATAGGAATCTTGGCACTAGTTTATGAAGAACCGCGTAAGGAACTTGTGGAAATTTTATGGAATGCCCTTGAACAGATCAAGCAGTCAGTTCCATTTTTAAATGATATAATAGGCAGATTGATATGAAAATAAGGTTCACGAAAATATTATTGTTGATGCTATTCATGTGTACAGTAATGACTGAAATTATGGCTGGGACACTATTACTATGGAAAAAACAACAAGATACAGAGGAGCAAAGATTATATCAAAATTTGGAGAAGATGGTCACTAAAGAAAGGGTGAGAGACTTAAGAACAGATCAATTACCGGATTTAGATGAAAATATGTTAAGAAAACAAAATTCAGAATATGCTGCATGGATTTTTATTCCCGATACCGTGATATCGTATCCGATTGTTTATCCGGAAAATGATAGGAAATATTTGACAGTAGGATTTGATCAAAGTAGGCATTCATATGGATGCCTATTTTTTGACTCTTCCACACAACCGTTTTCCACGATGAATACTGTAATACATGGACATAATATGCGGTCTGGAGATATGTTTGGTAGTTTGAAAAATTATTTAAAACAAGATTATGCGGATCAGCACACAGAGCTGTATTTATTGGTGAATGGGAGTTGGAATCGGTATGAGTTGTTATCTGCGTACAGAATTAATCAAGTTGATATATTTCCGTATCAAAATGCATTTTCCAATAAACTGGAACTTAGGTGCTATATGAATCGGATTAAGGCTGAGAGCATGGTAGATACACAGGCAGAAATTCCAACTAATATAGGCGAACTGCTTACACTTTCGACCTGTCATGGGGAAAAAGAAAAGATGATTGTACAGTGGGTGAAGAAACAAGAATAGGTGAGGAGGAGCGTTCATGGTTCGACGAAGAGTATATGCAGACAGTGAAAGCGAATATATCAAAGATCTTGGACGGAAACTTTCAGATCAGACGGAAAGAATACTGAAAAGTGAGGAAGAATGGAAGCGCTTTTTAAGAACGGCAGCGAGATTTATTCATTATCCGTTTCATAATCAGATTTTGATTTATGCGGAAAAACCGGAATCATTAGGTGTTGCAACGTATGAGGTTTGGAACCAGCGGTGTGGAATGGGAATCAACGGTGGAACACATGGAGTTAAAGTGTTCGAAAATATGGATGCGGACAAATTGAAGGTAATTACAATGCATGATCGCAGTGATCTGCATGTCCGCAGACGTGGCGCAAAATTGCCGCCAATATGGGAGTTTCCGGTACAAGATGTAGAGAATATAGTTGATCGGATCTGCGGAGAAAGCCAGGAACAGGAGAAACGACCAGAAAAGCGGTTATGGGATTGGATCGGCAGTCAGATTACAGAAAGTGATGCCCAGACGGTTTTTGAAAAATGCAAGGTAAAAGAGAAATATCTGGATAAGGATCTGGATATGCATTCTGACGGAATTTCAGATACGGAATATGTTAAGAATTTTATGCACGCAACGGTGGCATATGAAGTCTTTTCAAGATGTAATTTAAATCTGGATTTCTGTGATGAACGGAACGCAGAATTGCTTCAGGAAAATCCATACAATTTGAGAGGATTATTTACATCGGATGAAGAGGCGATTGGTTATTTAGGCGATGAAATTTCGAAATCGGCTCAAGGTGTTTTTGGAGTGATCAGAGCAAGGATTAAAGAATATGAGCGGGATCTGAGCTTAAATCAAAAGATGGAACACGTGAGACAGATACAGAAAGAAAAGAATGCGCAAGTTCATCAGGAAGATCTTCCACAGAAAGTTGTACAGCAGGAGATTCAAGAAGAAAAAACAGAGCCAGAATCGGCATCAGAACAGGAAAGGCAGACAGAAGTACAACCAGAGGTAAAAGAGAAGCCGCAGGAGGTGGCTCAATCAGATCAGACAGATGGGATTGAAAAGGAATCTGATTATCAAATTACGGATGGTCATCTGGGAGAAGGTGGGCCGAAAGAAAAGTACCATTGGAATATCCAGGCAATTAAAACCTTACATACGATTGAACAGGAGAGAAGATCAGCAACAGAAGCTGAAAAGGATATCCTGGCGAAGTATGTGGGATGGGGAGGACTTTCCGAAGCTTTTGATAGTACGAAAGTAAATTGGAGTCAGGAATATCAGGAGTTAAAGTCAGTACTGACAGATGAAGAATACCGGGCGGCAAGATCTTCGACATTGAATGCCCATTATACATCCCCGATGCTGATCAAGGGAATCTATCAGGCTTTAGAAAATATGGGATTTTCTGGAGGAAATATTCTGGAACCGTCCTGTGGCATTGGAAACTTTTTTGGCATGATGCCAGAATCTATAAAAAATGAGAAAAGCCGTTTGTTTGGCGTGGAACTGGATGATGTATCAGGAAGAATTGCCAAAGTGCTTTATCCGAACGCCAATATCCAAGTGAATGGGTTTGAAAATGTAAAATATCCCAATAATTTCTTTGATGTGGTAGTTGGTAATGTGCCTTTTGGTGATTATACCGTAAATGATCCTGCATATAACAAGCATCATTTTATGATCCACGATTATTTTATAGCAAAGGGCCTTGACCAGTTAAGACCTGGCGGAGTGATGGCTGTGATTACGTCAGCTGGAACCATGGATAAGAAAAATCAGGATGCCAGAAAATACTTTGCAGACCGGGCAGAGCTGCTGGGAGCGATCAGGCTTCCGAATACGGCATTTAAGGCCAATGCGGGAACCGAGGTAATGACGGACATTTTATTTTTCCAGAAATCGGATCATGCGGATCCAGCTCCGAAGTGGTGTGAATCAAAGAAAACGATTGGAGATGATGATCCATGGATGGTCGGAGATAAGGTTGTCTATCATGAACGGATATGGAACCGGGAAACCAGGAGCATTGAGTCAAAAGAATTTTATGCTGAAATTGCGGAAATAAGAAATAGTTCTTATGGGAACCAGGAGACGTACTACCGGGTTAAAGATCTTGAAACAGGAAAAATAAGTGATAGTTATGGAAAGGTAGATCTACGTCTGGCTGAGCGAGGAAAGCCGGTTTACACCTGTAACCAGTATTTTCAGGAACATCCGGAGATGGTTCTGGGTAAATTAGAACTAGCATCTGGTCCTTTTGGAGAAAGGCTTATTTGCAGAGAAAATCCGTTGATTTCTCTGGAAACCCAGCTGGAGCAGGCAATCCGAAGGATTCAGGGACATATTCAGGAAGTCCAGATAGAAGAATTGATCCAGGGAAAGGAACATGCAGATACCGTTTCTATTCCGGCACTGCCAGAGGTAAAAAATTACTCTTTTGCGGTTGTTGATGGAGATATTTATTATCGGCAGGATTCTCTGATGGAAAAACAGACGGTTTCCGAACAGGAGAAGGAACGTTTGCTTGAACTGATTCAGTTAAAAAATGCTGGATATCAGCTTTTGAATATGGAATTGGCGGATCGACCACAGGAGCAGATCCAGGAGAAGATGAAAGAACTGAATCAGTTATATGATCAGTTTGTAGAAAAGTATGGACGGATCCAGGCAAAAGAAAATCGGATTTTTGATAAAGATGCTTCTTCCGGATTTGTAAAGGCATTTGAACACTATGATGAGAAAGGAAAGTTTCTTGGTAAGGCAGACATCTTTACAAAGCGAACTGTAAATCCTCATATTGAAGTAGAGCAGGTAAAATCAGCCCAGGAAGCGCTTATGGTCTCACTGGTCGAAAAAGGAGCCATTGATATTCGGTATATGGCTGGAATCCTTGAAGAAAATACATCGGAACAGATGGTTGTTGAAAATTTGAAAGGATTGATTTACCGGGATCCAGCGAAAATTCACGATAAAGATTTATACAGTGGATATGTTACAGCAGATGAGTATTTATCTGGGGATATCCGGGAAAAATTGGATAAAGCAAAACAAATGGCAGAAGTGGATGACTCTTACCAGGAACAGGTTGCTGCATTAACGGCTGCAATGCCAAAACCATTGGATGCGTCAGAAATTGATGTGCGCCTGGGAGCGACATGGGTGAAACCGGAGTATATCCAGAAATTTATAGAAGAGACTTTTAAGGTTCCGGCCTACTATATGGGAAAGAATAATGCAGCACAGAAGGATCACATTTCCGTACAGTACTCACCTCTTACAGCAGAGTGGCATATTGACAATAAAGGCCTTGGTAATGACTTGATGATTCCGCTGGCAAAAACTCGGTTTGGTTCAGAACGAAAAAATGGACTGGAGATTTTGGAAAATCTGTTAAATTTACGGGATTCAAAAGTGTATGATCAAATTACAGAGAACGGAACCCGTGTTTCTGTTTTTAACAGGAAAGAGACCGCTCTATGCAGTGCAAAGGCGGAAGTGATCAAACAGGAGTTTGAAAGTTGGATTTTCAAGGATCCCAAACGCCGGAAAGATCTGGTAGATACATATAATGCCCGTTTTAATAACCGACGTCAGCGTTCCTTTGACGGCAGCTTTTTAACATTTCCAGGTATGAATCCAGATATCCAACTCCGGAAACATCAAAAGGATGCGATTGCCAGGGCATTATATGGTGGAAATGAACTTTTGGCCCATGTAGTCGGAGCTGGAAAAACTTATACCATGGCTGCGATTGCTATGGAATCAAAAAGAATTGGGATTACACATAAGTCACTGTTTGTGGTACCTAATCATCTGACAGAGCAATGGGGAAAAGAATTCCGGGAACTGTATCCGGCAACGAATATCCTAGTTGCAACCAAGGAGGACTTTACTCCGGCCAGAAGAAAGACTTTTTGCGCCAAAATCGCAACGGGTGATTATGATGCGGTGATCATTGGCCATAGCCAGGCAGAAAAAATTCCACTGTCTGAAAAACGCCAGTCCTATTATATTAAGCGTCAGATCCAGGAAATTTCAAAAGCAATCCAGGACGCCAAAGATCAGAACGGTGAAAAGTTCTCGATCAAACAGTTGGAAAAAATGGAGAAAAAGCTGCAGGTAAAACTGGACAAGCTGGCGTCTGCAAGTAAGAAAGATGACGTGGTTACATTCGAACAGCTTGGTGTTGACCGGCTTTTTGTGGATGAGAGCCATTATTACAAAAATATGTTCCTGTATACAAAAATGAAAAATGTATCTGGTGTCCAGCAGACAGAGGCGGCGAAATCATCAGATATGTACATGAAGTGCCAGTATATGGATGAATTGACCAATGGAAAAGGAATTGTATTTGCTACTGGTACGCCGTTGAGCAATTCGATGGTGGAACTGTACACCAATATGCGTTATCTGCAATCTGATCTATTAAAAAAATATGGTTTGGACCAGTTTGATGCCTGGGCGGCTAACTTCGGAAATGTTGTAACAACAGTGGAATTAGCACCTGAAGGAGTTGGATACCGCGCAAAAAAGAGGTTTTCCAGTTTCTTTAACCTGCCTGAACTGATGGGAATGTGGCATGAAGCCGCAGATGTACAGACTGCAGATATGCTGGATCTTCCAGTTCCAAAAGCAACGATTTATAATGTCAAAACACAACCGACACAGCTTCAGCGGGATATGGTATTAAGTCTGGCTGACCGGGCGGATATGATCCGAAACCGGCAGGTAGAACCCAATGTTGATAATATGCTGAAGGTGACGAATGATGGAAGAAAGCTGGCGCTGGATCAGCGGTTGATTAATCCGGATATGCCGGATATTCCGAATTCAAAAGTGAATTCCTGTGTTGATATTTCATATGCTATCTGGGAAAAGACGAAAGGCCAACAATCAGCTCAGCTGATCTTTTGTGATTTATCGACACCAAAAGGAGATGGATCTTTCAGTGTTTATGAGGATATCCGCAGTAAACTGATAAAAAAAGGTGTTCCGGAACAGGAAATTGCGTTTATTCATGAGGCGAAAACAGAGGGACAGAAAGACCGGCTTTTTAGTAAGGTACGCCAGGGAGAAATCCGTTTTTTGATTGGATCAACAACCAAGATGGGAGCTGGAACTAATGTGCAGGACCATTTGATTGCACTGCATCATTTGGATGTACCGTGGCGTCCGTCAGACATTGAGCAGAGAGAAGGAAGGATTGTACGCCAGGGAAATAAGAATCCGGAAGTACAAATTTACCGCTATGTGACGTCGGATACATTTGACGCATATAACTGGCAGGTGATTGAAGGAAAACAGAAGTTTATCAGCCAGATCATGACAAGCAGTTCACCGGTACGGAAATGTTCCGACATCGATGAAGCAGCGCTGAGTTATGCAGAAGTAAAGGCTCTGGCAACAGGAAATCCATACATTAAAGAAAAAATGGAATTGGATGTATCTGTATCTAAAATGAAACTAGAACGTGCGGCTCATGAATCAGAGATTTTCCGCCTTCAGGATAACGTGGAAATTCGGTATCCAAAGAGAATCGAAACGTTAGAGAGACTGGCATCAGGATTGAAAGCGGATCAGGAGCAATTTGCGGATGCGAAAGTTTTGGAAATGAAGATAGGTGAAAAGACCTATACAAATCTGAAGGAAGCTGGAGATGCTTTAAAACAGACGGTGGGTGAAGTATGTACGAAACCTGGACAACAGGTCTGCATTGGGGAATATCGAAATTTTCCAATCTTTGCGGAAAAGAAAGAAGGAGATCTGGAAGGATATTGGATGTATCTGCAGGGAAAACAATCCTATCAGTTTGAAATGCACGCAAATGGAGCGTCAAATTTTGGAGTGATGCAGAAACTTCTGGGGTCAATCGAAAAGAGGCTGGAAAATGCGGAACAGGAAATGGAAAAATTAAGGTTTTCGCTGAAGGCAGAACGGGCAGAAATGAACCGTCCATATGAAAAAGAGGATCTATACCGCCAACAGCTATCAAGGTTGAAAGAACTAGAGGCGCAGTTGAGTATATCCGAGGATGCAGATTCGGAACTGGCAGTAGATGTTGATGAAACCGCAGTAACAAGTCAAAAACCAGAGCCAACAACATGGGGTGAATTTGTGAGTTATGATCCGAAGAAGCATCCAGAATATTTGGAAGATCAGCTTCCGCAGGTAGAAATCATAGAGGCTGAAAATCAAAGAAAAGAGATTGCAGGTAAAAAAGAAGAACAGATACAACCGGAACTGAAAAAGCCAACGCTGGAGGAAAAATCTCATGAGAAGGAGGAGAGTTTAGTATCGGAGCAGATAGAGGCACCAAAATATATGGAGGGCTCGGAACAGCCTGAAAACCTGAAAAAATATGATCTACAGTTCACAGGAATTGGAAATGGTGTGACTGTATGGAATAAGGCGATGCCGATTTATGAAGAGCCACGTGATTTAAAACATAAAGTAAAGGATTATGAAACGATTGCCTACATTTCTCCTGATGGTAAAAACACAACATACTTTTTTGAAAAAGAGCAGTTACCTTCAGAAGTGATAAGAAAGATTGAAGATACTGCAGGTCAACAAGCAGAATTATATCGGCCGGAAGAAAAAGAACTGTATACTCTTCCAGTTGCGAAAGATCTGAGAAATTTAAAGGATGATATTTTGCAGAATCCAGAAGCGGGAATGCCTGTTACCTATCAATACAGGTTGGAAACGATTCACAGAAATGCCGGTGGGATTGATATGGGAGACTTATATAGTGCGGGCCTTTCGGAAAGCATGAGTGCTTTTCAGATGTTTTTAGAGTATGGATCAGGAACTTCAGGAAAAGAAAATCTTTACGCAGTTGGTCTGGATCAGTATGGAACAGAGAGAGTCTATCTAATTAATGAACGACAGTTGAATCGTGCGGCGAGACAGGAACTGATGCAGGACCAAGGAGTAAAAGATACTCTGTTGGAGCCAATCGTAACGATTAAATGGTCTGAGAGCAGCGCATTTCGTGATGGAGAAACATTGAGCCTGCGAGTTGCTGAAAACCTGTTCGCAGCGTATGACGAAGGACAGAGAATTCTAAGAGAAACTGACGAGAATCTTCCAGTTGGATATTACCATAAAACAGCATTTGCGATTGTCACAGATGATGGAAAAGAATTATCACGATATGAGGGACGGTATGATCTGGGGGATGGAGACGGCGGGCTTTTAGAACATATTTATGGTGTTCAGACTGCATATTTGCAGGATAAAGGCTTGTATGCAGCTTATGTCAGCCAATATGGAAAAGAAAATGCCGATCAGAGAATATTGGAAAAGGAAAACTTTATTTCTGAAACATTACCAACCTGGCAGACATATTTAAGGTATGTAATCGTTCCATCCACCAGAGAAAAAGGTCTGTGGGAAATTTCTGATATGTATAAGTTTCAGGAAAAAACCGGACTTTTCGGAGCGAATCTGGAGGATGAAGAACATAAGCCGATTTCATTTGACACAGTAAAAGAGGCAAAAGAATATTTAGAGCAGCGTCTGTCTGGAACGGAACTCCATATGAAGAAACACCTGGTGCAAACAAAAACCATAGAGCTGGCCAAGCAGATGTATATAAGAAGAGAATTAAACCATCTCTTAGAGTCAGCACCAAATGACGCAGATTATGATTTACAGGATATTGCATTACGTCTGGGGTATGTTCAGAAAACAACGGGGGTAGGCAGATTCGAGGCGTTACGGAAATCCACATTTGGAATGGAATTTGAAGATAAGGCTTATGGATTTGAGTTGACTGAGGATGGATATCGGGTAATAACGCTTTCTAAAGAGGATTCCAAAGTCAGTCTAAGTGAAGTTGATTCGGAGGATCCAGTAAATATTTATGAGGCTGCAAGTGATTACTTAAAGAAGGAAGAGCGCCCGGTATCCGAGGCATTAAAGGCCCTGGACGAGAATGATGTTGTGAAAATGAAACAGAACATTCCGGACGATGCGTATGCAAAAGAAAAGCTTCCAAAGGATCTTGATTTGAAGCAGTGTACATATATCAAAAATGGAGTGATTATGGCAGACAGAATATCCTTTGAAGAGGCATTGGCTCGTCTCATAAGCGACAGGGCAGTCGAAGATCAAAGAGGAAAGTACCAAATTGATGGAAAAAGTGGAGAGAGTACTGTATGCATGGTAAAAGGTTCACAGGAGGGTGGAGTAGTAGCATTAGTATCAGAGGTGGCAACCAAAGTAGACATGGCGGTGGATTCTTTATACAGAAAAAAGATGGCCGGTGTTTTACAAAAAGCATCTGAGTATGTACATATTCAGGATCCATACAATTATCTGGATATGCCATTTAAGGAATACCAGAAACATGAACAGGATAATGTTTGGAAAAATCCACGAAGCATTTACGCAGATGAGCAGACGGGATTCCGGCTGACAGAAAAACAGGAAAGAAATTTACAGACATTAATTTATGCTGCAGGTTGTTATTTAAAGCCGGATGATGTAAAGGATATTTCAAATGGAAAAATGCCGGGCGGAAAGAGAGGAGAGGTTACGGAAGATATTAAAAAAATTGCTAAGGAATTCAAAGAAAATGTAATTGATATCTGGGAAGACTGCCAGAAAAAACAGGAGCAAATAGTTGAAGTGAAAACGATTACGAAAGCTGAGGTCAAATTATCAAGATAGGAGGTGAGCGGTGCGGTGGGAGAACTAAAGAGACTGCTTCCGATGAAAGAAATGCTGGTTGATGATATTGTGGCATATTCCTATATGCCCAATGAATTAAGGGCAAAAGGAATTAGCCTGGCATTCGGTCTTTTAATGGCAGTTTATCATGGAAAAACGGAGTATGAATTTGATATTTTAAAGATTCAGCCTAGGCAGACAAAAGGAATGATTGATAAAGAACCATTAGTTTATAAAGATCAAAAGAGACTGGTGATAAAAGAATTATGTACAGATATCCAAAGGTACATGAATGGCGTGTTTGAATACGTTTATGTTCAAATGAAAAATCCAAAGACCCAACAAATTGTGGGGGCAGCTTTTTGGAATGAACGTCCAGAGGTATGTACGTTCCATGTGGTTTATGAAGATGGGAAAAATGATCAAGAGAAAGATATTCTTGAATTTGTAGATGATGTTTACAAAATGCTTTCTACGCAAAAGGACACTATTTTGGAAATGCTAAGTATTTAAAGAGACTGAGATATAGGGATCTGTCTGGTAAAATTAATAAAGCGGACAGATCCCTGAAATTTGGAGGATGAATATCATGGAAAATAAGCAAAAGAAAAAATATGTAAGATATAAAGATGGAGCAGAGATGTATGGAATGGGAATTACATCATTTATGAAATTGGCAAAAGAAGCAAAGGCCGTTTATAAGATTCGTAATATTGCATTAGTTAATATAGAAATTTTAGATGAATACATGGAATTATTTAGAGAACCATAAGAATGTGGAAGATGGGCATAATAATAAACATTACACTGTTTACTTTTAGTTATAAATCATGTATAATAAAAACAGTGATAAATGGTATATCTGATTATGCTCATTCGTTTACCAGAAATGAGAGGTGAAATGGATGGCATCACGCAAGGATGATAAGGGATATGTACTTTGGAAGGGTGAGTCTAAGCGAAAAGATGGGTATTATATTTATCAGTACAAAGATTTAGTGGGCAGACGGCGTGTGGCATATGCGAAAGATTTGCCGACCTTACGAAAAAAAGAAAAAGAAATCATAAAAGATTTGAATGATGGAATTGATACTTATGCTAGTGAAAATACAACATTAAATATGGCATTTGAGCGATGCATGATGGGAAAAGCTAATTTAAAAGAGTCTACATGTCAGTTCTATCAATATATTTATGACTTGATCATTCGTAAAGAATTAGGTCAGCGTAAGGTAAAGTCAATTAAGTACTCAGAATTAAAAGCTTTTTATTTATCACTTTTGGTAAGTGGCAAGTTAAATATTTGTACGGTTTCAAGTGTGCATACTATTTTACATGCGACTTTTAAAATGCTGATTCGGGATGAGATTATTCGGGTGAATCCGGCAGATGATGTTCTGGCAGAAATAAAAAAGAGCGGACGATGGAAAATGAATGAACGTTATGCGCTGACAGTAGATCAACAACGAATTTTCCTTCAGTATATACATGATGATCCGATATTTTCACATTGGTATCCATTATTTGCTTTTTTCTTGAGTACAGGTTGTCGGGCAGCTGAAGCGTTAGCTATATGTTGGAGTGATATAGATTTTACAAAAAAGGAAATTCAGATACGAAGGAATTTGTTATATCGAAAGCGACCGTCGGGAGAATATGGTTTTTATATCACAACACCTAAGACTAAAAAAAGTAAGCGTGAAATTCCGATGATTGACAAACTAGAGCAAATTCTTAGAGAAGAATATGAACGTCAAAAACAGGATGGATTTTGTAAAGCAGTAGTAGATGGCAAAAAGGGCTTTGTATTTATGAATCGAAATGGTGGTGTATTTCGTTCTGAGACAATTAATAGTGCTATTAGAAGAATTTACAGAGCATATAATAAAGAAGAAACATTGAAAGCGATGGAAGAACATAGAGAACCAATACTACTTCCACATTTTTCCTGCCATCATTTGAGACATACTTTTTGTACTAGATATTGCGAAGTGGAACCTAACGCAAGAATTGTACAAGAGGTTATGGGACATTCCAATATAATAACAACGATGAACATTTATGCGGAGGTAACGGAATCAACAAAACATGAATCTTTAGAACGATGTCAAAATAATTTTATGATTTAAAGAAATATCCTTTGCTTAGGAAAATACATAAGAATCTACATATTTTCTGCTTCATACATCTCTTTTACATAAAAAGGATAGCGTTGGATGGTGCGATACATCATGCAGAAAATAACGGGATAATGCGATATGTAAGGATATGAAATAAAATGTCGAAAATGTGTTGACAAATAAAACAATTTATACTATACTATTCAACGTAGTCGAGACGAGGCGTGGCTCAGTTTGGGGACCTTTAGCTCAGTTGGTTAGAGCAACCGGCTCATAACCGGTCGGTCCTGGGTTCGAGTCCCCGATGGTCCACTCAAAAGAAAAGAATAAGGCCTAATGGCTCAGTTGGTTAGAGCGCCGCCCTGTCACGGCGGAGGTCGCGGGTTCGAGTCCCGCTTGGGTCGTTCAATATGGGATCTTAGCTCAGCTGGGAGAGCATCTGCCTTACAAGCAGAGGGTCATAGGTTCGAGCCCTATAGGTCCCATACATGAAAAGAATATGGCGAGATAGCTCAGTTGGCTAGAGCACACGGTTCATACCCGTGGTGTCGAGGGTTCAAATCCCCCTCTCGCTATTTGATGAAGACAGTCTGGAGAGGCTGTCTTTTTTTGCGTTATAGAAAATTCGCCCTATGACACCAAAAACGCTCTGCGGGATGTGCACTTGCGCGAAAAAGAAACATGTCGCAGGCGACCGCGCTCGGCGCGAGAATTTGCCAAGGGACATTCTTTCTTGTGTTAGGGCAAGGCAGAATTTTGCATGTTTAGTTGTAATTTTCATGGAGTTCGAATATAATAAAAGTGTGATTATTAAGCATAAAACTCCAATAAAAATGTGATAGGTGATTCTATGGAACGATTTATTTTAAAAAAGCTGCTGGCTTGGAAAAATTCTCCCTACCGCAAGCCTTTAATCTTGAAGGGTGTACGTCAGGTGGGCAAGACCTGGATTCTGAAAGAGTTCGGTAGACGCTATTATGAAAATACAGCTTACTTTAACTTTGACGAAAATG